>Ga0222658_1000007_pt1 | contig 243574 bp, 231 predicted proteins | sample AntAcemetagen476_FD_179830 | JGI IMG/M metagenome (GOLD analysis project Ga0222658, IMG submission 179830) | Saline water microbial communities from Ace Lake, Antarctica - #476 | ecosystem: Environmental > Aquatic > Non-marine Saline and Alkaline > Saline | place: Antarctica: Ace Lake... | reverse complement strand
CGCTGGTCCTAGTGGTGGACCCCATGTACGTATCTTTGACCAAGACGGAAAAGTAAAAGGACAATTTTTCGCTTATGATAAAAATTTCCGCGGCGGTGTTAATGTAGCAGTCGGCGACCTTGATGGAAGCGGCACAGAAGAAATTATTACTGGTGCTGGTGTCGGTGGCGATCCGCAAGTAAATATTTTTAATAGTCAAGGAAAAAAGCAAGGACAATTTTTTGCTTATGGAAAAAACTTTTATGGCGGCGTTAAAGTTAGCGCCGGTGATATTGATGGCAATGGCAAGGAAGAGATAATAACTGGCACTGGAAAAACTGGCGGTCCGCAGATTCGTATCTTTGACCAAGACGGAAAAGTAAAAGGACAATTTTTCGCTTATGATAAAAATTTCCGCGGCGGTGTTAATGTAGGAATAGGAGATATTAATCAAGATGGCATAGATGAAATTATTACTGGCGCTGGCCCTAGCGGTGGCCCGCATTTGCGAGTTTTTAATGCCACAGGAGTACTACAAAAAGGTTTTTATACCTATAATCTTGATATGAATGGCGGAGTAAATGTAGCGGTCATCAAAGTAAAAGTAAAATAATTCTTACTATAATTATAAATATATGATAAAACGTGCAATTTTTGACAAAAAAAATGTTTTAATTACTGGCGGTGCGGGATTTATTGGATCTCATCTATGTGATGAATTAGTAAAAAATAATAAAGTTATCTGTGTTGATAATTTTATTACTGGCAATGAAAAAAACATTGACCGCTTATTAGCTAATCCTAACTTTGCTTTTATTAAAGCAAATATTAATGAACGGCTTGATCTTGAATCCATGCCAGAGTTGCAAAAATTCAAAATACAGTTTCAAGGCGTACAAGAAATTTATAATCTTGCTTGCCCAACTTCGCCAGTGAATTTTAATCAAAATAAAAAAGAAATGATTTTAACTAATTCACTTGGTGTAAAGAATATGTTAGATTTAGCAGTTAAATATAATTCTACTTTTATTCAGTTTTCTTCTTCAATTGTTTATGGTCCGCGTCAAGAAGGTGATAGTAAAATTGCTGAAAATAATCTAGGAATTGTCGATCCAGTAGGAGAGCGGTCTTCTTATGACGAAGGTAAGCGATTTGCCGAAAGCATGGTAACAAATTATAACAAGATTCATAATATAGATACTAAAATTGCTAGAATTTTTCGTACTTACGGTCCACGGATGAAGTTAGAAGACAAGCAGATGATTCCAGATTTTATTAATAACGCTTTAGAAGGAAAGGATTTAATAATTTATGGAGATGAAAATTTTAACACCAGCTTGTGTTACATCGACGATATAGTTGATGCTGTAATTAAATTAGCTAGTAATGATATTACAGAACCAATGAATATTGGTAGTGATCAAGATGAGAATTTAACTGAAGTAGCAAAGAAAATTATTCAATTAACTAATTCAAAATCAAAGATTGCTTATAAAGAAGCAGAAATTTTTGTTACTCAGTTAGCAATTCCAGATATTACAAAAGCTAAAAACGAAATAAATTGGATGCCGATTACTACACTAGACAATGGCATTGAAAAAACTGTTGATGCCTTACGAGCTAGTAAGGGGTTATTGGGTGTTGAGAATGCTGTTTAAAAATTAAAAATTAATTTTATGAATATACAAATAAAATTTGAAAATATAGAGAGTGAAGAGCGATTAAAAGATTATGCGCGAGAAAAAGTTATGATGCTGACAAAATATTTAGGAGATATACAAGTAATAGATGCGAAAGTAAAATTGTCTATGACTTCTAAGCATCACCAAAAAGGTGATATCTATGAATGTGAAATTGCTTTAGCTTTACCTGGAGAAACTTTACGAGTTTCTAAAACAACTAGTGATATATATAAAGCAATTGATAAAGTTAAAAATCATTTGGAGCGGGGAATTAAGAGATATAAAGAGAAATAAATAAATAATAATAATCAAAAAAAAGGCCGGGTCGCGTTAGCGCTCGGCTTTTTAGGACAGGGTAACTCGTGAAGGGACGTTTCCCTTCAATACCCAAGGCTTGTGCGTGGATCATCAGGGGGGTGTTCTCCTCCTGTAATAAGAGGTGGTTTTTCAGCGGGTGGTCCTTCTGGACTCTGTTCAGGTGAGTTTCCTTTACCCCCTCCCAATGCCGTTGAAAGATCAAACAACGATTGTTGAGGTGCAAGATGCGTTTCCATCGTTAGTCTCCCTTTCTAGGAAAAAGTTATTATGATTATATAATAAGAAATAGAATTTGTCAAGTTTTCAAAAGTAAATACCTGTGATATTATAAGAATAGCTAAATATAATGCGAATTTGCATTATATTTTTAATATAAAAACTCAATTATGCCTATATTTAAGAAAATTTTTGGTGATCCAAATGATAAAGTACTGAAAGGAATCCAGCCAATAATAGATGAAATAAATAACCTTGAAGAAAAAATCAAGGGTTTTTCTGATGTGGATTTAAAAGAAAAATTAGATAAATTTAAAGAAGAGCTAAAAGATAAAGAATACGAAGAGCAACAGAAGATTTTAGATAAAATTTTACCTGAAGTTTTTGCCGCTGCTCGCGAAACCATGAGACGTCAATTAGGACAAAGACATTTTGACGTGCAGTTGATGGGTGGCGTTGTTTTGCATCGAGGTCAAATTGCTGAAATGAGAACTGGAGAAGGAAAAACTCAAACTGCTATTTTGCCAGTAACACTTAATGCTTTAACCGGTAGAGGAGTTCATGTAATTACGCCAAATGATTATTTGTCTCGTGTTGGTGGCGGTTGGACCGGCCCTATCTATCATGCCTTAGGATTAAGTATTGGTGTAATTAGTCATGATTTTGCAGGTGTTTATGATCCAGAATATATTAGTGAAGAAAAGCATGGCGATGATGAACGTTTAAAACATTGGCGACCAACAGAAAGAAAAGAAGCATATGCTTGTGATATTATTTACGGTACCAATAATGAATATGGCTTTGATTATTTACGTGACAATATGTCTCCGGATTTGGAACACATGGTACAGAGAGATTTGCATTATGCCATAGTTGATGAAATTGATTCTATTTTAATTGATGAAGCAAGAACTCCATTGATTATTTCCGCGCCAGCCCAAGAGTCTGGTGATAAATACGCAAAATTTTCTAAATTAGTTACTCAGTTAAAAGAAAATGAAGATTATAATATTGATGAAAAAATGCGAGCTGCAACTTTAAGTGAAGGTGGTTTAACTAAGATGGAAAATCTTTTAGGTGTAAAAAATATATATACTGAAGGGGGAATTTCTGAAGTGCATCATATTGAGCAAGCCTTGAAAGCTTATACTTTATTTAAACGGGACAAAGATTATGTGGTGAAAGATGGAGAGATAATTATTGTTGATGAATTTACTGGTCGGATGATGCCAGGCAGACGTTATTCAGAAGGTTTGCATCAAGCAATTGAGGCAAAAGAAGGTGTGGAAGTAAAACGAGAATCAATGACAGTTGCTACTATTACTTTTCAGAATTATTTCCGCATGTATGAGAAATTATCAGGTATGACTGGTACTGCCAAAACTGAAGAAGAAGAATTTGGTAAAATTTATGGCTTGCCTACAGTAGTTATTCCAACAAATCGAGATATGGTTAGAAAAGACATGACTGATTTAGTTTATGCCACAGAACAGGGAAAATATGAGGCTATAATTAGAGATGTAAAAGAAAAGCAAAAACAAGGACAACCAATTTTAATCGGTACAATTTCAATTGAAAAAAATGAAGTTTTAGCTGACATGTTAGAACGCGCTGGCGTAGAACCACAAGTTTTAAATGCGAAAAATCACGAAAAAGAGGCGCAGTTTATTGCTAATGCTGGAAAGTCTGGCACAGTTACGATTGCAACTAACATGGCTGGTCGTGGTGTTGATATTATTTTAGGCGGTGGCGATAAAGAAGAAGCTAAAAAAATACGAGATTTAGGTGGGTTACACGTTATTGGCACTGAACGACATGAATCACGTCGAATTGATAATCAGCTACGTGGTCGCGCTGGTCGCATGGGCGATCCAGGATCATCACAGTTTTATTTATCCATGGATGATGATTTGATGCGTATTTTTGGTGGAGATCGTATGAAGAATATTATGAAAACTTTGAAGGTTCCAGCAGATATGCCGATTGAAAATAAAATAATTTCTAACTCAATTGAAAAAGCGCAGAAAAAAGTAGAACAAAATAATTTCGATATCAGAAAACATTTAGTTGAGTATGATGATGTAATTAATAAACATCGAGATGCAATCTATCGTCGCCGACGTGAAATTTTAGATCGTGAAGAACAAAAAAAATCTTATAGTGATTTAATCATGGAGATGATTACTGAAGAAATTAGTATGGTAGTTAATTTTCATACTGCTGGCGAAAGACCTGAGGATTGGAATGTAAAAGAAATTTACGAAACTATCAAGACTATTTTTGAAATTCCTGATGATTTTGCCGATAAATTAAAAGAGTTCAAAGACAGAGAGAAAATTATAAATTATATTAGCGAGTTATCTCAAAAAGCATATTCAGAATTAGAAAAAATAATTGACGAATTAAATAATATTTCAGAAGGTGAGGAAAATACACAGAGTGGGCAAGTGCAAAAACAGATGCTAATTAGAGCAATCGATACTTTATGGACTGAACATATTGATGCTATGGATCAAATGCGACGTGGCATAGGTTTGCGCGGTTATGGGCAACGAGATCCGTTAATAGAATATAAGAAAGAATCCTATCGCTTATTTCAAGAATTAAATGATTTAATTCGCAAGCAAGTAGTTTATTCCATTTTCAAAATAGGGGATACAGCTCAATTTATTTCTCCTGATTTACTAGAAAGAGCAAGACAGTTTTCTGCTCCTGATAAAACAGCCGGATCATTTTCTGGATTTAAACAAGAAGGCAATTCTGCACCAAATACTCCTCCAACTGGTTTAAATTTAGCTCAACAAAAGGTAAAAGATGAAGAGGGTAATAAAGTTGGACGTAATGATCCATGTCCTTGTGGCAGTGGCAAAAAATATAAAAAATGCCACGGAAATTAAGTATTTTATTTATTTTTTTATTTTTGCTATAATACATATATAATATCAACAATAAATTTATGTCCAAAGAATTAAATCAAAAAGTTGATAAACTTTTAATAGAATTGCTCGATGTAAAAGAAAACATGGCTACCAAAAAAGATATTAAGAAATTTGATAAAAGAATGGATGAAGTTCTAGCTAATACAGATGGTTTAGCAAAAAAAGTAGAGAATACACAAGATGAGCAAACTGCAAATATTTCAGCTCATGATAGATTTGAAAAACGCATAACTAATTTAGAAAGTTCGCAAGTTGCTGTTTAGTTAGTTCTTGCAATAATTCTCTTGATAATATAATATATAAATAGCTTATACACAGGCACTTTTTAGTGCTTTTTTGTTAGTATTTATGTTTAAATCAGAAAAACAAAGAATAAGATATACTTTAGCCGGGATAATAGTTATTGTCATTATCGGGGCTTTAGTTAATTTTGGTGCATATTATAATAAATACGCTGGTAAAGCTTTACCAAATATAACTGAAATTCCATTCAGATTGGGATTAGATTTATTAGGTGGAACTCACTTAGTTTACCGAGCTGATGTTAGTGGTATAGAAAATAAAGATAAAACATCAGCCGTAGAAGGAGTGCGCGATGTAATTGAACGACGAGTTAATATTTTTGGTGTGAGTGAACCGGTTGTGCAGGTATCAAAATCCGGTGATGATCACCGAATTATCGTAGAACTTGCTGGAATAAAAGATGTTAATCAAGCAATAAACATGATTGGTGAAACTCCGCTTTTGGAATTTAAAGAAGAAAATAAAGACGTGAAAGAATTAACACCTGAACAAGAAAGCGAAATGGCTGATTTTAATAAACAAGCAAAGACAAAAATTAATAGCGCTTTAGCTAAAGTTAATAAAAATGAAGATTTCTTAACTATAGCCAACGAGGTAAGTGAAGATAACGAAAGCGGAGACTTAGGTTGGATAAATTCAAAAAGTAATTATCCAGAAATTTACGCAGAGGCTGGAAAATTAGAAATTAACAAACCAAGTAGCATTATTGAAGCCGAAGGCGGATATAATATTATAAAAGTAACAGGCAAAAGATCTGTCAAAGAAGAAGGCGGACTTGGCTTAGATAAAAAAGAAATAAAAGCTAGTCATATCTTAGTTTGTTATGGAGATGTAGATGGATGTAATAATGGTCTTTCTAAAGATGAAGCGCGTCAGGAACTCGAAGGTTTAAGAGCGCAGGCTACACCTCAAAATTTTGCTGAACTAGCTAAAAATAATTCAACTGGTCCGTCAGCCTCTGATGGTGGTGACTTGGGATGGTTTAGCCGAGAGATGATGGTAACTCCATTTTCAAATGTGGCTTTTAATTTAGGAAATGATCAAATTTCTGACATAGTTGAAACTCAATTTGGTTTTCATATTATTTTAAAGCAAGATGAACGACCAGTTTTTGAATATCAGATAAATCGAGTTTTTGTAGATAAACAAACAAAAGAAGATATAGTTGGCCCTGAAGATCCTTGGAAAAATACTGAGCTAACTGGAAAATACTTACAACGAGCTTCAGTTCAGTTCAATCCTAATGATAATACGCCAGAAGTACGTTTAGAATTTGATAGTGAGGGCAAAGGTTTTTTTGCTGACATTACTGGACGTAATGTTGGCAAACCAGTTGCTATTTTCTTAGACAATTATCCAATTAGCATTCCAACCGTTAATGAAGCGATTAAATCTGGTGATGCAATTATTAGCGGAAAATTTAATGTAAAAGAAGCTAAACTTTTAGCGCAAAGATTAAATGCTGGTGCTTTACCAATTCCGATTGAATTAATAAATCAACAAACTGTCGGCGCTACTTTAGGACAAGCTTCAGTCGAAAAAAGTTTACAGGCTGGAATGATTGGCATAATCTTAGTAGCTATATTTATGATAGTGATTTATCGTTTGCCAGGCATTTTAGCAGTTATTTCTTTATTGATTTATGGTTTGATTGTGTTAACAATATTTAAATTATGGCCAGTAACTTTAACTTTAGCTGGATTGGCCGGATTTATTCTTTCTATTGGTATGGCGGTTGATGCTAATGTTTTGATTTTTGCTCGCTTTAAAGAAGAAATGAAAGCAGGAAAGCCAGTTACCAAAGCTATTGAAGATGCTTTTCACCGCGCTTGGCCATCAATTAGAGATGGAAATTTTTCTACACTTTTAACTTGCCTTGTTTTAATAATGTTTACTACCAGTATTGTTAAAGGATTTGCCGTAACTCTAGCGGTCGGTGTTTTGGTCAGTATGTTTTCTGCAATTGTGATTACTAAGGTTTTAATGCAGGTTATCATTAGTGATAAATTTCAAGATAAAAAGTGGATATTGGGAATAAATAAATAATATGCAAATAATTTCAAATTCAAAAATTTGGTTAACAATATCAAGTACTTTAGTAGTAATAAGTATTATTCTTTTAGCCGTCTTTGGACTTAAGTATGGTATTGATTTTACTGGCGGCAGTTTATTAGAAGTAAGATATATAAATGAGCGCCCTCAAATTGAAAGTATTCGGACAGCAGTTGATGAACTAGAAATAGGAGACGCTAGCTTACAAATGGGTGGGGCTAATAATGTATTTTTACGTTTTCAAGAAGTTGATGAAGAAAAACATCAAGAAATTTTACAAAAATTAGATAATATTCAAAATAACATAGACGAAACAGATGAACCAAGAACAGAAGAGGAAGAGGCAGTCGGTCTTGTAATTGAAGAAGACGGGGAGATTAGTATTGAAGAAATTGCCATGGGCAAGAGTATTGTTTTAAATAATATTGAAGAATTACGTTTTGAATCAGTTGGTCCAAGTATTGGCGAAGAATTAAAAATAAAGTCTATCTACGCTATTGTAATCGTATTGATTTTAATAGTCGCTTATATTGCTTGGTCATTTAGAAAAGTTTCTAAACCAGTTGCGTCATGGAAATATGGTTTAGCGGCAATTGTTGCCTTATTCCATGATGTCATAATTGTTTTAGGAGTTTTTACCTTGCTAGGTAAGTTTGCTGGTGTAGAGCTTGATACAGCCTTTGTAGCAGCGATTTTGACTGTTTTAGGATATAGTGTAAACGATACCATTGTTGTATTTGATCGTGTTCGTGAGAACCTACCAAAGAGTGAAACAGATTTTTCCGAAACTGTTAATACTAGTTTGAATCAAACAATTGGTAGATCAATAAATACCTCCATAACAACTTTACTAGTTTTGCTTTCCATATATTTCTTTGGAGGCGAAACCATTAAATATTTTGTATTAGCTCTCGCCATTGGTGCAGTTGCTGGTACATATTCATCGATCTTTCTAGCCTCTCCCTTGCTAGTTTTTTGGGAGAAGCTAAAGAAATAGATATAGGAGGTCTGAAAATGCTGCAAGGTGCTGCTACGGTTGAAAAAGGAATGCCGGACATCCCCAAGGTTGTCGGCACGCTAAGAGAAACAGGCAAGAGCGATGAACAAATCGCAGCTTGCATGGCCACGGTAACTGGGAATTGCCCAGAGATAACAGCTATATTGCTCAGCGAGACCTTCGGAAAAGATGAAGGCGGGACCAAGCATTGATTACACGAGTAAGACTCGCGACAGGTTCGTACGGGCGTCCGCTTTTTCGGTGGACGCTCATTTTTATTTTAGAGTATTTTTTATTATCTCTTTATGTCCAGCCAGAAATTCTTGGCTGGTCATTTTGTTTTTGCCCTCTAGTTGAAGTTCTTTTATTATTAAAGCGTCTTGTTTGCATTGAACAGCTAGTTGGTCATCATATAGAAATATAGTTCCAGGTTCATGAGTATTAGTTTTTACAATATTAGAAATAGAAATAATTTTTAAAATTTTGTTATTCCATGCCATGTGCGTTCCAGGCCAAGGATAATAAGCGCGAATTAATCGTTCAATTTCTTCAGCTGATTTATTCCAATCAATTTTTCCACTATCACGAGTTAGTTTTGGTGCAACGCTAACTTGTTTTTCGTCCTGCACTTTAGGTTCTAAATTACCTACAAGATAATCTACAATATGTTTTGTGGCTACCTCTGCACTTAACTGTGATAATTTATCGTGCAAGCTTTCGCCAGTGTCTAATTTATTAATTTTAATCTTCTCCTGCGCGATAATATCGCCAGTATCCATGCCCTTATCCATTTGCATAAGAGTAACTCCGGTTTCCTCATCACCATTAGCAATAGCAGTTTGGATTGGTGACGCTCCTCTATATTTTGGTAAAAGGGAAGCATGCAAATTTAAACAACCATGTTTAGGAATATTCAAAATTGTTTCAGGCAAAATTTGTCCATAGGCAATTGTAATAATTACATCTGGCTGTATTTTCTTAATTTCATCTGCAATATCAGTAATATTTGTCGGCTGTAAAATTTGCAGTTCATGTTTTTGCGCTTCTACTTTCACTGGTGGGGGAGTTATGATTTGCTTACGACCTACTTTGGCGTCTGGCGCAGTGATAACCACAGACACAGAAAAACGCTCATCCGCGATGAGTGCTTGTAAAGTTGGCACTGAAAAGTCCGGTGTGCCAATGAAAATTATATTGTATTTATTTCCCATTTTATTATTTCCCAATACACTCCCGAGCTTTTATAATATCCATTGCTCCTGGAGTAGATCCGCTAGCCAATTCTTGCGCTCTAGCTGTTCCTAATTTTTCAATAAAACAAGTTTGCATACTAGGCGTTATCTCGGTAGGCAATTGAGCAACGTCAACTCCCATGCCTTCTAACATTGTTTCTTGCGAATCGTTTAATAAAGGATGCTTGTCTGTAGAAACAGAATTATTATTAGTAGAACTTTCAATCGGCGCGTATCCTTCAATACTGCTACTTAGATAGCTATTTAACATACTTCCAATTAGTTTATTCCGTAAGTTCATTGGATTAAAAATTACTACAATAACCAAAAGCAAAATTAATGATAAAATTGCAATTAATAAAATTTGAATTGTTTTTTTCATATAAATATTAAAAAATAAGTTATTTCACAAATCCCTCTGGCAAATCCTTCTTTTTTAAATAGTCAGTAAAGAGTACGCCATCCAGATGATCTATTTCATGCTGAAGAACGCGCGCTAAAAGACCTTCAGCCTTTATTTTTTGCTTGTTATGATTTTTATCATGATAAATCGCACGCACTTTTTTATGACGTCTTACTTTAGCAAAAATTTCCGGAATAGACAGACAGCCTTCTTCACCTAATTCTTTTCGCCATGATTTTTTAGTTATTTTAGGATTTATCAAATGGATTGGACCATCTTTAGTATTTACTACTATTAATCTAACATTTTCTCCAATTTGGGGTGCAGCTAATCCAACTCCGTCTTTCTCTAACATTGTTTTCTCCATATCTAAAACAAGCCGCTTCATATCGTCAGTAATCCTTTCGATTTTAGCGGATTTTTTGCGTAATATTGGGTTTGGATGGGTGAGTATATTGAGTAATTTTGGCATATAAATTCATTATACTTAAAAGATTGTTAAAAATCAAGTAAAATATAGTAAAACTTGACATTTTTGTAAATATGTGCTATATTTCTAAGTTACATCGGGTAACCCTCTTGGGAGGAATATTAGGCTAAATGCCAAAGAAAGGAGTCATTACAATGACTCTCCGTAAGTTCGCAAGTATCGTCGTTTTCTCCGCCCTGTTTTCCGTCTTCATGAGCGCACCTGCGTTTGCGCAGACAGAGAGTGAAGATTTCGTTGAAGAGCTGGGCACATGGTTTGCTGAGCAGGAAGACTTGAATCCAGTTTGGGCTCTCCATTTCCTATCTTTCATGAGGGAGATGGGAGTTTGGCCGGTTGACATCGAAAATCGAGACAGTGATCTCGGACGAAGATTCTGGAATGCTTTTCGCAGGAGCCAGAATTATAAATCGATAGAGATGACAAGCCAAAGCAATGGAAGTTCTGGTCCCCCTCCTTACAATACACTTCTACGGGATGCGGACCTTCGAATGCTTGATCTACGTCGTATTACGTACTGGAACAGATTTGATTTGAGCCACGTACGTTTTGACGGCAGTCGATTCGAAGGAACGAACATGTACGCATGTGTTCTCGACGACACCTCATGGGATTGGTGCACAATGAATAGCTTGTGTGTTGTCAGTGCTTCGTTTCGCAATGCCTATCTCAATCCTATGCCGATGTGGTATGGGAAAACTTTGAGTTTTTATGCATGCAGCATGCAAGGCACAGATTTTTCTCCGATGAAGAACAGCATTTCGCATTTTGAGGGCGGGATGCAGTTGCGAAGTTGCAATTTGACGGATGCAATCATTCCTGCACAAGTGTACGCAGGATCATCGGTCCGTCGTTGCACGGGCGTAGTCGCTGCGGACTACGAAGCGGGGCAGCAACTCACAAGAGAAACTAACGTCTTTGTGGAGTAAAAACTACTCAGCATTCACGTTAAAGGATCAACATCAACGCTCCAGGCATTCGATAAGCCCTGGAGCGTTTTTTCTATCTCCTGATTATTATGTTGAAGTGGTAATTTAATAATCACATTCCTTTGCCAAAAATTACGAATTTTTTCATTGATTGGCTTGATTGGACCAATGGCTTGAATTCCTGAAATAGTTTTTAATTCATTAACAACTCGTTCACTTTCTTTCAATAAAAAATCATAGTCATCACTTTTACAAATCAATTTTATCATTTTTATATAAGGCGGGTACTTTAACAGTTCCCGATTTTTTAATTCTTGGCTATAAAAAAGACTTTGGTTATTTTGTGGTAGCAACTGTAATAATTTATTATCAGGATTATAAGTTTGAATAATAGATTTTTTTACATCATCACGCTGACAAATTTGATTAAGCATTTGCCATGATTTTTCATCAGTCCGCCAGTCGGGAAAATTTAAAATAGAATCAATATTAATAGCAGCAATAAGGGCTAAATTAGGGGAAGTTAAGGGTAGGGCAATTTGCGTGCCAATTAAAACATTAATTTTATTATCAATAAATTCTTGATATTTTTCTTTAGCAGTTTTTAAGCGGGAAGTATTGCTCGGATCAACGCGCATGGTTTTTATTTCTGGAAATATTTTTTTTAATTCTTGTTCTACTTTTTCAATCCCAACCCCAAATCCTTTAATTCTATTTGATTGGCATTTTGGACAAGCCAGGGGGGAGCTTGTTTTAAAATTACAGTGGTTACAGCTAAGCGTTCTAGAAGAATGTTCCATGAGAGCAATATTACATTTAGGACATCTAACAACATGCCCACAATCACGACACATAATAAAACTTGAAGCACCACGGCGATTTATAAATAGTATAACTTGTTTATTATCAGTTAATGCTTGTTTTATTTCTACCTGCAAATCTTCAGAAAAAATAGAGTAATTTCCTTTTTTCAATTCATCCCGCATGTTGGTTATTTGAAACCCCCTCACATCAGCCCCTTCCTTGCTAAGGGAAGATGAATACTTTTCAACTGACGGCGTTACAGTTCCAAAAGTTAATTTACAATTATAAAGTTCTGCTTTTTTTGTAATTACAGTTCTAGCGTCATAACGAGGGTTCATATCCCATTGCTTGTAACTTAAATTCTGCTCTTCATCAACAATAATGTGGCCTAAGTTATGGAAAGAAGTTAAAACAGCTCGTCTGGTGCCTAAAAATATTTTAGCTTCACCAGTTTGGGCTTGGCGCCAATTAATATATTGATCAGATTTTGAAAGTTCACCATGAAGTAAAATAATTTTTTCATTAGGAAAATTTTTCTCCAGCCAATCTAAAGTTTGCGGTATTAACATTAACTCCGGAACTAAAAAGAAAATCTGTTTTTTTTCTTGAAGAGTTTTTTGGATTATTTTAAAATATTCTACTCGGCGTTTTGTTAGAGTGTTTGTTATTAGATTCACTCCTCCGCCATGATTGTCGTCAGAGCAAGAAGAGTTAATTAATGACAAATTCATTTTAGCTAGCGCTTCAACAACTTTTTTGGCTTTTCTCTTTGGTATTTCTGGTGTTAGATTTTTTAAGATTATTCCTAATGAAGCAAAATAATAATTACTAGTAAATTCAGCTAATTGAAGATCTTGAATATTAATAATAGCATTAGAAGTAATTAAATTATTTATTGCTTTATATTTTAAATCAGCCCTAGGCGCTTGAGAAAAAAATTCGCTTACTATTCCAGCAACATTACGATAATAAAGCGGAGCTTCTACTACTTGTCCGATCTTTATTTCATCACCAAAATCATCCGCGCTATAAGTATAAACTTGCGGTTTAGAGATGGGAAGTTTAGTTAGAGGAATGACGTTTATATACATAAAACAAAAAAGCCGTTGTTATTAGCGGCTTCATCTTAACATCCTGTTATTTGTTAGTCAAAAAAATTATAACCTAAATTCTACTGTTAAATTACCAACTCCAAATGGACCTTCATAGGAGAGAATATCAACCTCATGATTTACTTTAGATAAAATTCCTAATAAAATTAACAAGGCCTTCATTTCAGTAAAGCCAGCTTTGTCGGCTTGCTCTGGATTGATTTCAGCAATTTCTTGATACTTTTTTTCTTTAATTAAATCAATTATTTTTTTATCAAATTTTTTTGCTTTAGGCGTATATCCATCAGGAGAGTCCTTGGTTAATTGATTTGAAGTTTCAATGGAAGTAACTACTGCTATTCTCTTTGAGCTATTAATTATTAGTTCAGCTAACTCTCGTCCAAAATTAAAGTGATCTGCGAAAGACAATTGAGCTGGGCTTAAGGGAACGATTCTTAAGTCTTTTTTGTGTTCACATAAAAAATTTAATGGAACTAAATATTTATAATCCAGCTCTTCAATAGTTATCAATCTGATTAAATTTTCTGGAGCAAATTTTTCTTTTATTTTTACAGTTAAGTAATCATCGCCATGATAGGTAGGTTTTAATGAAAAATCTCCAAATTCATTAAAGTTACCTTTGTAAGTTGGCGCGAAATTTATAGTAAAAGATTTTTCTGCTAACGAATCATCAGGGGCTATAATAATAATATCGTCAATCATGCTGGCGTAAAAATTTTCTTCTAATTTTTGCAAAGCATCAGAAGTAGCTTTTAATTTTTTGGCATTATCCTTACCCACTGTAGGTATGAGCAGGGGAGAGTGAGGAGTAATGGCCGTAAAAATTAGCATATAATTTTATTTTTGTAGAGATTCTTTAGTAACTACCTCGCCTAGATTATAAAGAGCTAACACTCTAGAATGGACTTCCATAATATTATCCCATTTATAACCTAAACTTTCAAAAACTTCTCCTGAGGCGATTGGTCTTTTAACTCCATTAGAAATAACATATACTGCCGGAGCCATATTTGTTTTTAACAAATAACCATCTTCAAATTTAACTGGTTCAATTTTTTTGTATGTTGCCAATTTTTCAGCAGTTATTTTTACAGGAGAGTAATTTTTAAATTTAGTTTTAAGAAAAACGGGATCAATCAAGGGTGCTTTAGTTCCATCGATCGCAAAATAAATTCCACCGCTATTAGGATCTTTTAATAATGCTCCAGTAGGGTAGGCATCATCAATAGTTATCGGCGTGCCATTGGCGTAATAACTTAAATCTTGTGAGCTTACTTCATCAACCTCTTCCGGATTAAATCCTAATGTGCGGAAAACTTCCATACTAGCTATTTTTCTTTTCTTATCATCAACTAACAAATAGATATCTCCTTGAGGTGAGCTAACAATAGAATATTGAGCAAATTTTATTGGCGTTCCTTTAACATATCCGTCTAATTCAGATTTTTTAATAGTAACTATTTTATTAGGATCAAAACGAGAAGTAAGAGCTCCTTTAGTTAAGAAGGGTCTTTTTTTATTATTTTGAATTAACCAAACGCCAACCTCACCATCTACCTGCACTAAAGAACCTTCAATCAAAACGCGAGTAAAATATTGGTTCCATAATTTCCAAAAATTATAATTACCATTATAAACATGCGGTGTGTAATTATACAAAGCAGCCGTTGCTTTATTGGCTGGAATTACAGTTATATCTTGTTTGTCATTTATAGTGTCATAAGGATTAGAAAAGGCATAACTTTGTCCAACTTGATATTTGAAATTTTGCGGATTCACTATGTAATCATAAAATTGCAAAGAAGCAGAGTTAACTTGTTTGCCAAATCCTTTCCAGCGATCGTTACAACCACCACCGTCTGGACAGCCATAGCCTACTGCCCAATCAAGTCGACTTTGTTTAGGATTTTTTTTATCTAATAAACTTTGTTCTTTTTGCAGTAATACTAATAAGAATTGCGGATTAATAGAAATCGGATCGCATTTTAATTTTTGTTCAGCTAAGGTCGGCTTTTCGCTCATATTCTTCACTCCCTGACAGTCGTAATTATTCACCGCCGCATTATAAATTATTTCAGCTGCTTTTTTAGGATTGCCGTAATAATCAATCGTAGTGTAGTTAGCAATATATCCGCCTTTATCAGTTAAAAAGTTTTGAATATCACCTAGGCTCATAGTGGTTTTATCCAAAATTTCATTGTCAGAAATAATATAGTTTGGATTAAATTCTGCAGCTAGCGCTGGTTGAGCAATAAATGTAAAGATAATTGCAAAAATTAAAGTTTTTTTCATATTTTTTTAAGTCCCATTAGTTTTTTAAGTGTCATTCTCTGAAGTATATCATATTTATTAGCAAGCTCAAAATTAATAAAAAAGTAAAGTTTATACACAAATATAAATAAAATAGTTATATAAGAATTTATTATCATAAAAAGATTTAAATATTAGCTAATATTTACCCCCTTGCCATTTCTTAAAATTTGTTTTATAGTAATTGACAAAGTTTAAAAATAACAAATACTTATGGACATTCACTCTGACGACAGTCAATTAATCACTAAAGAGGGTTTAGAAAAGCTTAAGAAAGAGCTTGACCATTTAAAAAATGTTCGTCGACATGAGATCTCTGAAAGAATTGAACGCGCTAAAGAATTAGGCGACTTGAGTGAAAATGCAGAATATTCAGAAGCAAAAGATGAACAAGCCTTTAATGAAGGCCGGATTATAGAGATAGGGGTGATATTGAAAAAATTAACCGTAGTAGAAAGCCACCACGGCGGAACAGTTAATTTAGGATCTAAAGTAACTGTGCAATGTAATGGAAAAGAAAAAGAATTTATTATAGTCAGTTTTAACGAAGTTGATCCTGAAAATAATAAAATTTCTAATGAGTCACCAATTGGTCATGCTTTGCTAGGAAAGGAAGTTAACGAAGAAGCAGTAGTAAATTTACCGAGTGGGGAAGTGAAGTATAAAATCTTAAAAGTCTCTTAACAAATACCAAGTTACAAGTAACAAATAACAAAAAAGCCCTTAACGGGCTTTTTAGTTTGTTTAGAATTTTTATCTAAATATTATTAAGCAAATTAATATCTATTTTATCAGCAGAATCAATAATAAGATCTGCTTTAGATAAATTTTGATTTTTAGTATATTCATTAGGAATGACAATGCATTTCATTCCTGCATTTTTTGCAGCCTCTACGCCAATAGCAGAATCTTCTATCACAACACAATCCTCTGGATTTAAATTTAATTTTTTTGCAGTTATAATATACGACTCTGGATCTGGCTTTCTCTTTTCGCAATCTTCAAAAGTCACTATAACATCAAAAATATTTTCTAAATTAGTATTTTCTAAAAGTTCTGAAGTATTTTGTAAAGTAGAAGAAGTAGTTAACGCCAGTGTAATTTTCATTTCATGTAATTTTTTGATTAGAGAGATTGCTTCATCAAATAATGGAACTGACCCCATAAGTTCATTGAATGTTTTTCTTTGGATTTTTCTAAATTCTTCATAAGAAAAATCATATTTTTCTAAGAATAGTTTTTTATAATCTTCAGGATGCCTACCGACAATCCAGCCTTTCTCTTCTTCTTGTATTGTTATCCCCACGCCTTTAAAAGCTTTAATTGCAGAATCTATGTTAATGGATTCTGAATCAAGAATAACACCGTCTCTATCAAATATAACTGCTTTCATATTTTTTTATTTTGTATAAATTGAGTCAAATCTACCTTCAGATAGTATTTTAATTAAATCTTTTTTAAATTGAGTTACGTCTGTAAATAAGAAAGCTTGAATTCCTGATTTTAAAGCAATGTCAATATTATTTTGCTTATCATCAAAAAATACAATTTCATTAGGATTAATTTTTCCAAACTCTTTTTTTAACTCTTTTATAGTATAACTCCAGAATTCATCATGACATTTCCTATATCCAACATAACATGAAATAAAATGCTTATCAAAGATATTTTTAAAATTCATATCATTCAAAAGAAATTGTGCTCTATTTTTTTCTTGATCAGTGCTTAAACAACATTTAATACCTTGTTTTTGCAGTTTTTGAACAATGGAAATAAGATCTTTATCTAAAAATTGTTTTTCAAATTGAAATTGTTGTTTTAAATATTCAATGGCTGTTTTTTGCCAGCCAAATTTTTGTAAATACGGTAAAATTAAATCTTCAGCGTTTGCTTTACCCTCAAGGCATTGATGGTTGTCTTTTCCAGTAAAAAAAGAATTTAAGCTTTCTTCAGCGTTTTTAAAGCCATGTTTTTCTAATTCTATGCTAAAAAAATGCGGGAGACGAATTAGAACACCATCAATATCAAATAAGATGATTTTCATAATAAATCAGGTTTTGTAAATAAATACTTTTAGGAAGCGGGGAAAGATATGGTAGTCTTTCCCCAATAGAAGCTTTTTCCTTTTCTGACCGTTTAACTCAAATAAGGAATCTCTTCAACAGAGCCATCCGATTTTACAACGAGTGTGTAATCTTGTTCTGGGTCAGGTTTTGGTCTTTTGTGTTCGCAAGTGCACCAAAGCTTGTGCTTACCGCAAATCCAGCAAGGATCCATAAGACAGGCGACTGCCTTGCTATACATAATTCACTCCTTTCTTCGAGCAGAGTAACAGCTTCCTAAAAATATCTATTTTATGTTATTTATAAATTAATTTAGCAACAATTAGTGATATAACTAAAGCTGTTTCAACCGCATTCATTACTATAATCGGCATTTCCTTAATACCAATTCCATTATATTAGTTACTAAAATTTTTATTAATAAACGGAAGTGTTTCAGGATTTTTACTACAACACCATATATCAGTACACTCGGATCGGTCACATTCAATTTCGATATATTCTTTATATCTATAATCTCCATTACTCAACCATTCAAAATTGTATACCCAATCAATGTTTTTATATTGTTGATCCATAATATTATAGATTAAAGTATCGTAATGAGGGACTCCACAATACCAACAATCAAAAACACGAAAAGAAATATAATTTCCATCACTAGATATTTTATCAACTTTTGTCAGCTGTTTTTGTAGTAAATCAACATCAGAATTTGTAAATAATAAATCCAACTGTTTTGTGTCAACTTGATATTTATAAGCCCTTACTTCATCGTTCTGCCAAAGGTTTTGCACCCATTGTCCGTAATCATCAGCAGTTTCCAGCATCATGTTACTAACTAGAAAAATTATTTCATTACTATTTTTATTATGTTTTTCAATGCTTAATATTTTTAATTTATCTGGCGATTCAATTATAGGAATTAAAGATAAAGTTTTATTTATATCAACATCTTTAAAATCGTCAGACCATGCCTCAGTGCCTATTGGATGTAGTTTTTGATTTAGAAATAATGGATAATCATTATTATTTTCAACAAAATAAATTATATTTTTTTGATCGTCCTGATAATCAATGCTATTTTGAACAACAGTTTGAAGAAGCATCTCTTCTTGTTTTAATTCTTTAACTTGATCTTCATAAGAAACTATTCGTTGTTGAAAATCTTGTTTTATACCCTCAGCACTATCTATTTTCGAACATATTAACCCATTGTTGAATTTCCAGCATATTCCCTCATTGTTAATTTGTTTCCAAAATATTACTCCAGTTATTATTAAACCGAGAAAAATAATAGAACTTACGATAATTAAAATAATGTTTCTTTTCATATAATATATTAGTTAATAAAATTATTTTAGACTTTTCATAGCTTCACTTATTTTTTTTGCCAAATTATTAAAAATATAGTTAATATCATAAAAACTAAAGCGGTTCCAATGTAAGCAAGAAAATTTGTTTCTGGCTCTGGAAAAAGAAATAGAACTGTAATTCCAATTATTATAACTAAGGGAATTAAATAATTAAATTTCATATATTTTTTATTTAAAATAAAATAATTATATACTTATATTTTAACCCAAATTCAATAAAATACAAGCAAAAACATCGCTGGTTAGCGATGTTTTTTGTTATGTGATACGTGTTATGTAAAAATTACAACCACTTCTTCCATTTGAAAAATCCTAACATTGCTAAACAGCCACCCAGCATGATAATAACGATTATCCAAAAGTCATTAGGATTTTGGACAAAGGGCATGCTATTCATCGTATTCATGCCGAAAACAGCTGCTAATAAGGTAAGAGGGAAGACAATAACCGAAAAAATGGTCAAAGTTTTCATAACGTCATTCATGCGGTAATTCATAATAGATTCATTACTGGCATAAAGCGCTTCAATCATTTCTTTGCGATTTTCAATTATATTAATTAAGTCTTTAGTTTTTTCTATGACAGCAGTATAAGGAGTGCGTTTATCAACTATTCCAACTTCGGGAGCAAATTTTTTAAATTTTTCTAGTACACCTTGATAGTTTTTAGTAATCGTGCGGATATTTATCGCGCTTCGGCGTAAATTTAACAAACTAGCGATTGCTTTTTTGCTTTCCCAGGCAAAAATCAACTCTTCTATATCATCTGTTTTTTTGCTAAGATCGTCTAGTAAATCAAAACTCTCATCTAGTAGAGAGTCTATTATTTTATAGAACAAGTCAATTGAAGAATCAATATTATGAGTATCTTTTCCGTTATTTTTTTCATATTCATGAAACATATTTCTAAGAACGGGGACTTTTCCTTCATGTAACATTACTACATAATCTTTACCAGCAAAAAAATCAACTTCTGTACTATTTATTGTTTGTTCTTTTTTATTAAAATATGGAAAACGCAGAGCGACAAATATATAATTTTTTCCAGTATGTATTTTGACATGAAAATTAACAAAATTTACATGAGCATCGTGCAAGTCATTAGGATCAAAATTATATTTTTTGCGTAGATATGATATTTCTGCGCTTTGAGCATTAATAATATTAAGCCAAGCAATCTTTTTATTGCGCAGACCTTTTATATTTAGAGTTTGTATCTTGTCCCCCTTTGGCATTTTATTATGATAATAAAATAAATTTTATGTTAATTAAATTATATCACATTTTTTTTATTTGTGGTATAATCTACTTAAATAGTTAAAAGTTTTAACTCACTCTATGGTAGAAAATAATCCTACAACTGAAAAAATAAGTCCACAAACAGAATCAATACCAGCTGAACAAAGTGGAATTAAAAAAAATGTAGAAAATATAGATTTTCAAAATCTTAATCAAGAAAAAGAAGCGTCTAAAAAAGCGCAAGAGCAAGCAGCCTTAGATATAAAAAATACTTCAGCTAATAGCGCCTCTAGCGCTAAAGCTATATCAATGAAAGAAGTGGAAGAAATTTTAAGTGGTGATTTAGGCGATATTTACACTCAAATGCCTCCTGAAGTTCAACAAGAATTTAAACAAAAAGGAGAAGAAATTACCAAGAAAATACATGCTTTATTGCAACAACCAAAGGTTAAAATTAAAAAAATAGCCAGTTTAATTATGGATTGGCTTAAAATAATACCAGGAGTTAATAAATTTTTCTTAGAACAAGAAAGTAAGATAAAGACCGATAAAGTGTTGAAGTTGTAAAATAATGTTTAATTATACGTACTCAAACATTCTAACATCTATTGCCATGGCGCTAGTCGCCATAGTAGTTTTTTTATTACTCTTACAGATTTTGAGGAGAATTTTACGGAGGTTTGCAAGGAAATTACATGCCTATCAAAAAGATATTTTATTGATTAGAGTTCCTAAAGAAAGTCCAAGGGATTTGAACAAAGAAGAAACAACCCAGGCATTGCAAGAGGATATTGCTGCTGGCGAAAGTATTTTTGCCATGATTGGCGGCATGAAAACTAATCCAAAAGGATTAAAATCATGGTTATTAGGAGCACACAATGATTTTTCTTTTGAAATAGTAGCTAATAATAAGTTAATTTCTTTTTATGTAACAGCGCCGAAAGACATGCGACGACTAATTGAACAGGAAATTTACGCGCGTTATCCTGAGGCATTGATTGAAGAAGTTGATGATTATAATATTTTCACTTCAAACAGTAAGCCTAAGGGAGCAACTTTAAGATTAAAGCGAAGCAACATGTTTCCGATCAGAACTTATAAGAACATGGATATTGATCCGATGGACTCAATAATTAATTCCATGACAAAACTGCAAGATAGCGAAGGAGCGGTAATTCAAATCATAGTTAAGTCAGCTCATCGTGGCTGGCGGTCACGAGCGCAAAGAATTCTAAAAGAAGTACGCAAAGGTAAAACCTTAACCGAAGCAATTAAAATGTCAGGTTATAGTAAAGTATTTAGCGGAGCTTCTAAAGCAGGGGAAGTTTTATTACAAAAAGAAAAAAACCAAGCAGAAAATATTCAGCACATGACCCAAGCAGAAGAAGAAGGACTAAAAGCAATTGAAGAAAAAATGTCTAAGGCTGGATTGGATGTTAATGTAAATATTATTGTTTCCTCCGATAATGATGGCCAGTCGCAAATTTATTTAGATAATATCGTAGACGCTTTCAATCAATACTCTATTTTTGGTTATGGTAATAGTTTTAAAAAAGCCGGCAAGTTAAATAGTCGCGCTTTAATAAGTGAATTTATTTTCCGTAGATTTAATGATAAAAATAAAATTATTTTAAATACTGAAGAATTAGCCAGTATTTTTCATTTTCCTTTACCAGAAAATGATGTGCCTAATATAAGCTGGTTAACTGCTAAGAAAGCATCAGCTCCGCCTGACACTCCAACTGAAGGATTGCATTTGGGTGAAAATACATTTCGTGGCGTAAAAAAATCAATCTATATTAAACGTGAAGACCGTCGCCGCCATACTTATGTAATTGGTAAATCCGGTACTGGTAAATCTAATTTAATTGCTTTAATGGCTCAGCAAGATATTCAAAACGGAGAAGGAGTTTGTGTGATTGATCCGCATGGTGATTTAATAGAAGATATTATGGCCGGAATTCCAAAAGAGCGAGCTGAAGATGTTATTTATTTTTCACCAGCAGATTTGAATCGTCCGATCGGATTAAATTTATTAGAATACGATGAGCGTTATCCAGAGCAGAAAACTTTTGTCATTAATGAGATGATAAAAATATTTGATAAATTGTATGATCTAAAATCAACCGGTGGCCCGATTTTTGAACAGTATATGCGTAATGCCATGCTTTTAATTATGGATGACCCAGCTAGTGGTTCTACTTTAATGGAAATTTCTCGAGTTTTATCTGATGCTGATTTTCGTAAAATGAAATTAAAAAGATGTAAAGATCCAACCGTTGTATCTTTTTGGGAAAAAGAAGCAGAAAAAGCTGGTGGGGAAGCAGCCTTGGCAAACGTTGTCCCTTATATTACTTCCAAATTAACCAGTTTTGTTTCCAACGCAACCATGCGTCCGATTATCGGCCAGCAAAAAAGTTCTTTCAATTTGCGAGATATTATGAATCAGCAGAAAATTTTGCTTTTGAATTTATCCAAAGGACAGATTGGTGAAATGAATGCGCATTTATTAGGTATGGTTTTGGTGGGTAAAATTTTAGTTAATGCTTTATCGCGAACTGATATGCCGAAAGAAGAGCGTAATGATTTTTATTTATATATTGATGAGTTTCAGAATTTTACTACAGATTCAATTAGCATAATTTTATCTGAAGCGCGTAAATATAATTTGAATTTAATAATGGGGCATCAATATTTAGGTCAATTAATTCATAATAATGATACTTCTATTAAAGACGCGGTTTTTGGTAATGTTGGCACTTGGATATCATTTAAGATTGGCTCAGAAGACGCCGAAGGGATGGTTAAAGAATATACCCCAGTCTTTAATGAATTTGACCTTATCAACATTGAAAAGTATCACGCCTATGTTAAACTATTGATTGATAATACCACCTCCCGACCATTCAGCATGGCAGTTCCGCGCTTGCCAGATGGCAACCCAATTTTAGCTGAAAAAATAAAAGAATTATCAAAATTGAAATATGGCAGAGAAAGAAGTATAGTAGAAGCAGAGATAATGAAACGATCCGCAGACGCGGAAAAATAATATAATTTGTTTTTTACAAAAGAAAAAGCCCGAACGGTTGTGAGTCGTTCGGGCAAATTGTGCATTTGAAAGAGAGTGGCGCGGGTGAGGGCATTAAGCGGCAACGCTGCTTTTATCCACAACACCCATAGCGATCAGATGAGCCAAGGTCTTTTCTCGTTTTTCCGCTTCAGCCGCTTCAGCCGCAATTTTGGCCGTTTCGAGTGCGGTTTTTTGCGTCTTCAATTCTTTGAGTTCGGCGCGCAGAGACTGTAGTTTGCTCTCTTGAGCTGAGCATGTTCTTGTCAGTCGTGAGAGTGAGCGGTCATGTTCTTCTTGCAAGATGGATGACTGAATCTGAGCCCAATCCTCAACCGTGCTTCTCCATCGATGAGTTCTGATATCGTTGGAGCTAGCAGGACTTGGATTTTGTTCCGCCAAAAGATCTGCAATCACTCTGCCACATTCTGGGCAACACAAAGTGTTTTGAAGATGAGAGGCATCCAAGCTAGCAAGCTTTTCCATGAAAGAAACATTCACAGGGAGAGTAAGTCCCTCAGTTTCAGCAGATCGTAAAATTGCCGACCCAGGAAGAATGCGAGCAGTCTGGAAAGTGAGCTTCTTTCTGCAGGAGGGCATGAAACAAACTGCTTCATGAATTACCTTCTGCAAGAAAACATCGGCGCTGGGAACGGTTTGCTGTTGAGCAGCATCGAATTCCGCCTGCGTCGCGTTACGCGCGTTTTCAGTGAGAAAGATATCAGCTTGAGCGATTACCAGTCTTTCCTCAACCGTCAACTCGCTATAGTTCTTTCTCATTGCTCTGATTTCGGCGGCTTCTGTCAAAATCCTTTCTTCTCTTTCTTGATCGAGTGCTTTGGCTTTTCGCTGCCTGTCTTCCTTGTTCTGATGCATGACTTTTTCTCCTACCAATGAGTGTTCTCCCTAAAGTTCTAACACGATAGGGCTGTCTGGGTTTGAATGAACTAACATAGTACATTAGCATACTTTTCAATTTTTGTCAATATGTGAAATATTGCCTTACAATTTCACATATTAAAATCCTAAATAGAAATAATTTAGCAATATAACAATTTATTTATGTTAAACAATAAAAAACAGAGGAATAGAAGAATAAAAGTCGGAATTTGGCTTATTATTTTAATATTAGCCTCTTTTTACGGTGGAATAATTTTTAGTAAAAAAAGTGAAATTGACGATCGATTAGTAAATAATGAGACAGTATTTTTAGGTAATATTTTAAATAAATATGAGGTAAAAAAGAGTGAAAAAGCAGCTCGTGATATTGATTTTAATTTATTTTGGGACGCTTGGGATGTTATAAAAGATAAATACGTAGATGCAGGCCAGCTTAAAGAAAAAGAAATGTTTTACGGCGCCTTGAGAGGACTAGTAGCTTCTACTGGCGATCCATATACTGTATTCATGAATCCAGTTATTTCAAAGGGCTTTGCCGATGATTTAAAAGGCACTTTTGAGGGAATTGGCGCGGAAATTGGAATCAAAGGGAATATGTTAACAGTTATTGCTCCTTTAACAGACATGCCGGCTCAGAAAGCAGGACTACGATCAGGCGATCAAATAATTGCGATTAATGGAGAGGGCACTTCTGGAATTTCTTTAGACGGCGCGGTTAATCAAATCCGCGGTCCAAAAGGAACAGAAGTAACTTTAACAATTTGGCGGGATAGTTTTGACGAACCGACTGATTTTACGATTACCAGAGGAAAGATTATAGTGAAGAGTGTTAAATGGGAGATAAATAATGACGATATAATGGTAATAGAAATATCTCATTTTAACAGTGATACAGAAGGACTATTTGATCGGGCAGTTCGAGAAACCATTAAAGAAAATCCAAAAGGCGTAATTTTAGACTTGCGAAATGATCCAGGTGGATATTTAAATACAGCAATTGAAGTTGCTAGCGAGTGGATTGAAGAAGGGCCAGTGGTAATAGAAAAATTTTCTGAAAATGATAAAAATGAATATTTAGCGCGCGGTCGAGCTCGCTTAAAAGATTACCCAACAGTCGTTTTAGTAAATCAAGGATCAGCCTCTGCTTCTGAGATTGTTGCTGGCGCTTTGAAAGATTATGAGTTGGCGACTATTGTCGGTATGCCGACATTTGGTAAAGGTTCAGTTCAAGAAATGGTAAATTTACAAGATGGATCTTCTATAAAGATTACAGTAGCTAAATGGCTGACTCCCGAAGGAGTGAATATTAGCGCTGAAGGAATTAAACCAGATGAGGAAATTGATCTAACTAAGGAAGATTATGACGAAGATCGAGATCCGCAATTAGAAAAAGCAATTGAGATTTTATCAGAAGAATAAAAATTAAATAAAATTTTATAATTATGCCAAAACAAAAATCATCTCCGAAGACATCTCTTAAAAAAAAGTTGGACCAGCAAGCCAAGTTGGGTTTTGATAATGAAAAATATTTAGCAGAACAAACTAAAGAAATTCTTAAGCGCGTAAAGCAATTTAATAATAAATTGTATTTGGAGTTTGGTGGTAAATTGGGTTACGACTTTCATGCCGAGCGCGTGTTACCTGGTTATGATCCGCATGTTAAATTAAGACTATTGCAAAAGTTAAAAGACAAAACTGAAATTATTTTATGCATCTACGCTAATGATATTGTTACTGGCAGGATGCGAGGTGATTTTGGTATTACTTATGATTTCGCTACTTTAAAATTAATTGATGATTTAAAAGAATGGGGACTGGACAAGGTATCAGTCGTAGTTACTAGATTTAAAGATGAGCCCGTAGTTATTAAGTTCATGGATAAACTGAAGAAAAGAAAGATTAAGATTTATACTCACCGAGAAATAAAAGGGTATCCGATTGATGTTAATTTTATTGTCAGCAAAGATGGCTATGGTAAAAATTCTTATATTCCTACAACTCGTCCAATTGTAGTAGTAAACGGGCCTGGCGCTAATAGTGGCAAATTAGCAACTTGCTTGTCTCAGCTTTATCATGACCATAAAAAAGGAAGAAAATCCGGCTATGCTAAATTTGAAACTTTTCCTATTTGGAGCTTGCCGTTAAAACATTTAATTAATGAAGCCTACGAGTCTTCAACTGCCGATATTGCTGATTATAATGTTATTGACCCTTTTCATCTTAAAGCCTATAACAAAGTAGCGATTAACTACAACCGGGATGTAGAAGCTTTCCCTATTTTAAAGAGAATATTAGAAAGAATTGTAGGCGACAGTAAAAAATTGCCTTATGAATCACCGACTGATATGGGAGTTAACCGAGCTGGTTTTGCTATTACTGATGATAAAATTGTTCAAGAAGCCTGCCGACAAGAATTAATTAGGCGTTATTTTCGCTATAACTGTGAATATGCTACGGGGATTGAAAAACAGGAAACAGTTGAGCTGGCGAAAAAAATAATGGAAGAAAACAATGTAAAAATCGAAGATCGAAAAGTAGTCGATCCGGCTAGAAAGATCGGTAAAAAAGAATTTGATAAAGGTAACGCACACAAAGGAATTTCTTGCGGAGCAGCGTTAGAGTTGCAAAATGGAAAAATTATTACAGCTGTTAATTCTGAGATAATGCACGCCGCTTCAGCAGTAGTAATTAAAGCGCTTAAATCATTGACTGGAATTTCAGAGAAGATTGAATTAGTGTCTAACGATGTTTTTGAAAATATTTCCCAGGCAAAAAAAGATGTTTTAAATTCAGGCGCCATGAGTTTGGATTTAAATGAAGTTCTAATTGCTTTAATCATAAGTTCTAATAATAATCCGACAGTCAAGCACGCTTTAGAAAAATTAAAAGAATTAAAAGGATGTGAAATGCACATGACTCATATTCCGACTCCAGGTGATGAAAAAGCGTTGAAAAAAATTGGCATTAATCTAACTTCTGATTCTCATTTTTCTTCCAGTAATTTATTTATTGCTTAAACTATGCCAAAACAAAAAAAAGAAAACAAAAAGGAGGAAGTCAATTCAAAATATATTTTCGTAGTCGGTGGAGTAATGTCCTCAGTTGGAAAAGGAGTAGCCGCTGCTTCTATCGGAAAAATTTTACAATCTAAAGGATATAGAGTAGCTAATATCAAGTGTGACATGTATGTCAATATTGATGCTGGCACAATTCGTCCGGCAGAACACGGCGAAGTGTTTATTGGTGAGGATGGGGTTGAGGCCGATCAGGACTTAGGTAATTACGAGCGTTTTACCGGTGAGACATGTAGTCGCGATAATTATATTACCACCGGACAAGTATATCAAGAAGTTATTAGGCGAGAGAGGAATTTAGAGTACGGCGGAGAAGATGTTGAGGTTGTGCCGGATATTCCTAATGAAATTATTCGTCGTATTAAATCATGTCAGAAAAAAAATAAATCTGAAATTACAATAATTGAATTAGGGGGCACTGTTGGTGAATACCAGGTGCTACTTTTTTTAGAGGCAGTTCGAATGATGAAAATAAAAGATCCAGATGATATTTTTTCAATTATGGTTAGTTATCTACCAACTCCCGGACTGTTAGGAGAACAAAAGTCAAAACCAACCCAATATGCAATTAGAACTTTAAATTCAGCCGGTATTAGTCCGGATTTTATATTATGTCGAGCAGACAAGCCAGTTGCTAAAAATATTAAACGTACTATTAGTACGGTTTGTAGTTTACCCGAGGAACGTATAATTTCCGCGCCTGACGTTTATTCAATTTATGATATTCCAGTTAATTTTGAAAAAGAAAATTTTGGTGAAGTTGTTTTAAAATCTATGAATTTGCCAGTACGCAAAAAAAACATGGATGACTGGGTGGCATTTTCTAAAAAAATAAAAAACATTAAAAAAGAAGTAACTATCGGTATTGTTGGCAAGTATTTTAACTTTAAATCTTGTCGTGATACCTATATTTCAGTAATTGAGTCAATTAATCATGCGAGTTGGCATCATAATGTAAAACCAAATATCCTTTGGTTGGATGCGGAAAATTATGAAAAAGATGCAAAAAATTTAAAAGAGTTAGATAAAATAGATGGAATTATTATGCCGGGTGGTTTTGGAACTCGCGGAACAGAAGGAATGATTAAAGCGGCTGAATATGCTCGTAAGAATAAAATTCCGTATTTTGGTTTGTGTTTAGGAATGCAGATGCTAACCGTTGCTTTTGCTCGCTATGCTTTAAAAACCAAGAATGTTAACTCTACTGAATTTGAACCAAAAACAAAGCACCCGGTTATTTCCACTATGGAAGACCAAAAGAAAAATATTACTGAAAAAAATTACGGTGGTACTATGCGTTTAGGAGCTTATCCAGCAAAACTAATAAAGGATTCTCTAAGTTATAGTGCTTATGGGAAAATTGATATTAGTGAACGTCATCGACATCGCTACGAATTTAATAATAATTATCGTCAAAAACTTCAAGATAGCGGTTTACGAATAGCTGGTGTAAATTCTAAACGTGATTTAGTAGAAATTGTAGAGGTAGAGGATCATCCATGGATGGTTGGCGTACAATTCCATCCTGAGTTTAATTCTCGGCCATTAACTCCACATCCATTATTTGCCGACTTTATAGAAGTTTGTATTGGTAAGAAATAAGTGGTATAATATTTATATAATTTTTTCCATGCTTGTCACTAAATTATTCAAATCATCAATCTATATCATAGCGCTCTCCGTCATTAGCGTCGGTGGCGCTATTTTAATACATTCAGTGCTAGCGTACACTGGACCAACTACAGAACCGCCAGACGGAAACGTCAGCGTTATAGGCGGATGGACGGGTAGTGGTACTAATATATATTTATCAACTCTAACTAATAATGTTGGTATCGGTACTGATTCTCCAAATAAACAGTTACACGTGGCAACTGCTTCTGGTAATGCAGAATTAAATATTCAATCAGTTGATAAAAATTATTGGGCTATATATCACGATGAAACTACTGAACAACTTAGATTTTGGAATACTGATTTTGTTGGTAATATTGACGAATCAGGTGTAGGCAATGCTTTTATTATAGGTAACGACGGTACTGTTTTAGTTAAAACCCCAGTTGACGGTGGCTCTGATAATGCTGTGGCAACTAAGGGGTATGTTGATGCATCTGGAGGAAGCGATTTAATTGGTAGTTACACAGAGTATTCTTATGGTGATGCTATAACTACTGTATTTTCTGCTTTAAACGAAATGAGAGTAGCAATAGAGAGCATATCATCAAATATGGTTTTAAATCCAATCCAATTTGATACCGCTCCGATTATTAGTAATAGCTATTTACTCGGATGGACGTCAAATATTCCTGGTGTAAATATTCCCGAATATTCTCATAGAACAAATCCAAATGGAGGTAGTTCTGGTGATTGGAGTAGTTATTCTTCATCTAATACCTCAATTAGCCTTGCAAGTGTAACGTGGTCCACTGGCGGGACAATTGATATCGCAGCTAGAGATCAAGAAAATCCAGGCGGAAGCGTATACAATAATACTTATACTTTTGGTGGACATGTTTGCGGAGATGATATTATTGACGCTGCCTTAGGGGAATCTTGTGATGATGGCAGTGAAAATGGAGATCCTAATAAGTGTAATACAGAGTGCACTGGAGCCACCACCTCAGTGTGCGGAAATTCTATTTTAGAAGGAGGCGAAGCATGTGAATACACTTTAACGCCGCAAGGTTGTACAACGTCATGTACTGCCACAACTTGTTGTTATAGCGCGGATAGTAATCATGTAGCAGATCAAGTGGCTTGTACAACTCCAGGAACTTCTTGTAGCTACAGAACGATTACGCATTGTAATGGAGGGGGAGGTTGCTATAATGATTGTCCAGGAGGTTATGATTGGGATGGCAGGGCTGCTTGGTTAGCTTGTAAATCTCCTAGTTGGAGTGAACCTACGATGGCAGGTACGGATAGCTGTACAAATAGATATGTTGCAGTTAGCTCAACTGATGCATTCTGTGATACTAAATGTGCTGGAATAGGACTAGCCAGAATGGCAGCTAATGACGGAGCTGGAGATAGTTCATCAAATGGGTGTTATTACTCAGGTGGGCAATGGACAAATTACCCAGGTACAGCGCGTATGCATATTAACGTACCTGGATATAATGCCTACATACAGTGTTGGTGTTGGTAAATAAATTTAACAAAAAATAAAAAAACTCTCCCGTTTAGTGGGAGAGTTTTTTTATGTGTAGAATTTTTATTTTATTTTTTTGAACTTACTGGTACCACATTTATAATCGTTGCATCCTTTAACTGTCCATTGAATTTTTTTAATTTTTTACTAGTAAATTTTACTACACCGGTAATCAAAGAAAACAAAGTGTCATCTTTTCCTTTACCAACATTCTTACCTGGATGCCATTTAGTTCCGCGTTGGCGAATTAAAATAGCGCCGGTCTTAGCAATTTGTCCGTCGTGTAGTTTAACGCCTAAATATTGTGGTCCTGAATCCCGGCCTAGACCTGTACTTCCGCCGGCTTTTTTATGTGCCATAAATTTAGTCTATAAAGTTAAAAGTCCATAAAGTTATGAACTTTTTTATTTTAGCAGAGTTTTAAAGAATAGGCAAGGGGAACATCTAAATTAAAAATTATTTAAGCTAAAATTAGCTCAAAATTTTACTATTTTAGCATATATGATGATACAAAATTTTACTGTTTTAATATGTGAAATTACGAAGTAATATTTCACATATTGACATTTTGTTAAAAGTGTGCTATATTTAAAAGATTACAGATTACGAGAGAGGGGATAAGATGAACCCAAAATCTGTGAGTTTTTATCAAAGTGGTTGCACATTGATGCTTGCAATCAATCCAGAGAATTTGGAAGTAAATTCTGTTGAAGGTATCAACGGTTTTGTCCGTAAAACAGAAGTTCATATTACAGTTTTCGGTTTTAGTACCGGCAAGAAGCTTAAAAAGCTTCTTAAAGGCGCTGATTCCAGCGAGAAGATGAGAAGATTACGGAAGCTCATCACCAAAACAGACTGGAGTTTTAGCTTTCTTCCCAAGCGTTTCCACATCAGAAAGAAATACGAAGGGGATGGAGGCGAAGAAGAAACGCGAGAGTCCGTCATCCAGATGATTGATCTCCCTGGTCTGGAGGGATTTTACCAGACGTTAAACGCAATCTTTGGCACAGACTTTGCGTTTCCGCCGCCACACGTTACCTTGTTCGTTAAGGGAGATAATCCTAAGACAAGCAAAATGGGGATTGGCCTGTATTCTTCCGAAGACCTGGCGAAATACACAGTGGGTCCTTTTCCCGTTTAAAAAAATTTGCAGATATGAAGGGAGATGGTCTAATGGCTATCGCTGCTGGTACTGGTAATGGTAATGGAGTTACGACAGAAGAGCTTCGCAAAAGACAGGCGGTCTTTGCGAAAAAATCCGAAACAATTCTCGTTAAAGTCCTTGCGATGGGCCCACTGAAGGACCTTGAGCGGAAGGATTTCGACGAAGCGGCTACGAAGGCGAAACACGCGGCCGAAGCGGATCAAAGAGGCCTTCATTTTCAGGCCTATCGTTCAAAAGGAGACACCGGTTTCTGCCTTTTCAATAAAGAGGCGGAAGTCCGGGTTAACGGGCTTCTCGCTCAGCTTGCCAATCGCGGGTATATCTATACCGGCGGGCACTGGCAGCAACGTTCGGGCAAGGGTCCAGTAAACACCCTTGAATTCCGGTTGGATGGCAAAGAGGCAGAAATGCCCCAAGCCGTCCAAGAAATCCTCGAAAAACGGCGCTTCAACCATTGCACCGTCTGGTGCAACTTAAAGCACCGCAACCCCAGCGATGAGTCCGCCGGCCAATTCCGGCTAGATACAATCAATCTGGCTAAAGGGCGCGTTACCGACGAATCCGCTCGTAAATTGGTCGTTGAGGGGAATACTTATCGGCTGGAAGCCGGCGAGTAATACTCTATCCACTTCCCGGACAAGACAAAAGCACATCGCGTGCTCAGTGCTTGTCCGGGTATTTTTTTTAATTCGTTGTTTTGTTATCTAATATTGATTCAATATAGTCTTTTAAAATTTTTTCCGCTGGCTCAGAAGTGCCAATCTTTAAATATTTTTTAGTATCGCATTTATTAGTTTTTACCCACCCAGGAACTGGGTTTCCTTCTTTAAGCTTAAACAGGTTCATTAAGAAAGCGGTGGCATATGCTCCTTTTGGCAGAAAGAAACTTATTATCGCACCAGCTGAAGTCGACATAAACATAGTATCTTCTGGAAAAACTTTAGTCGGGGTAGGGCGATTTAATAATTTTATAAATTTAAACGGAGCTAGATTTTTTTCAATATTATCTATTTCATGTTCATCTAGCCATTTTTGGTAAATCTGACGATCATCTTTATTATTACTTAACAAAAGCGGGATTTCTTGATGCGCATCAGGATTTTCTGATAAATAACGATTAAATAATAGACTAGCGTAAGCATATACCCATAAAGTAGTTTGTTCCTGAATATTAATTAGAGCGCCGATAAAATTATCATTATTTTTTATTAAATAATCAAGTACTCTAAGTTCATTTTGAAAGGTATGAGGAAATTCAAAGAAAATTTCTTTCATTTTGCGCCAGTCCCCATAATATTGTTTTGCTATTAAACGAGTATTTTTAATTAATAGAATATCATAATAACTGGGTTCAGTTAAAAATATTTCAATAGTTTTTTCATACTTACCTTGGAGAATCAGTTTACCGAAAATATGGCTCATTAATCTAATTCCACCAAATCTTTGTGTTTGGTAATAATTTAAAAAGCCATTATTTTTTAGATCAGTTAGTTTTTCTTTTAAATAATTTTGCTCAACTTCATCTTTAGTACGAATAAAAATTGTAAAACGATTGCCAGCTAATTGACCTTTTTGTATACTTCCCTTGTCTTGAAACAAGTTAGTTAAAAAAAATCCATCAAATTTTTTATTTTTTATTTTATCATAAGAAATTCCGCTAATTGATATCCGTTGACTAGTTAAGGCTTGGGCGTCTTTAATACCAGCAAAACCAATTTTATTAATTGGAATTTTTAAAGATTCAGCCATTCGTCGAACAACTTCAATTGTTGGCATACCGATTTTTATTAAATCAGCGTAAAGCGAATGTTTATTATTTGGATCTTCTAAAATATCATCATGTGGCTCAATGTAACTAATGTTACCTTTTTGATCCGTTTCTTCAACAATAAAATCTTGTGGATAAAGGCGAATATATCCATCAGGACGATCAACTGAAAGAGCAGTTATACCAATTTTTGGTAAAACTTCATCTTCATTAAAAATATGCTCATTAATAAAAAGTTCTGGTTTTTCAGTTTGCAGTTTTTGCATTCTTTTCTGCTGTTCTTGAAATAATTGGTGAGCTGATTTAACCATATTTATATAGTAATAGAATTATGCTATTATAGTAAATGTAACATAATCAATATTCTATGACAAGATATTTTTTTCTTATCTTAGCATTTTTTTTAATGCCGCAATTTATTTTTGCCGGGTCTTTTCCTGATGCAGATGACGACGGTGTTATTGATAAAGACGAAATTGAAATTTATTTTACTGATCCAAATAATCCAGATACTGACGGTGATGGTTACAATGATTGGATTGAGTTAAATAGCGGGTATTCTCCATATACTGGCGGCCAAGCCAAGCTTGAAGATAATGACTTTGACAATGACGGATTAAGTGATAAACTGGAGTTGTCTTTTGGCGCAAATCCTACGTCTATTGATAGTGATGAGGATGGATATACTGACGGGTCTGAAGTTAAAGATGGCTATGATCCAGCCAATAGCGGTAGCGCAAAGTTAGAAAAGAAAATTTTTATTGATACTAAGAATCAATTATTAGCCTATAATTTAGGTGATGTGCGTTTAGGATTATTTCAAGTTTCGACTGGTATGCGGGGAATGGAAACTCAAAAAGGAGAATTTACCGTATTAGAAAAACATCCCCGACGTTGGTCTTATGCCGCTAAATTATGGATGCCTTACTGGCTAATGTTTAATTGGCGCGGACAGGGGATTCACGAGCTCCCAGAATGGCCTAACGGACATAAAGAAGGGTTAACTAGCTTAGGCGTCCCAGTTTCACATGGTTGTGTCCGATTAGGAATTGGCGCAGCTGAAGAGATTTATAATTTTGCGGAGATGGGAACGGCGGTGCATGTCAATTAATCTACACTGTCATTTCGAAACGCAGTGAGAAATCTATAATATTAAAATTAATGCGCTGAAATAACTATTATAGATCTCTCCGCTACGCATCGAGATGACAAAAAGAAAATTAATTTATAATAATTTAAACATATGAATAAAGAAAATACAATTAAAGATATAAAATCTTCTTTAGATAAAATAAGACCCTCTTTACAGGGTCATGGTGGCGACGTTGAGTTTGTTGATTTTGATGAGAAGAAGGGGATAGTGCAAGTTAGGTTGCAGGGGCACTGTGTTGGCTGTCCAATGGCGCAAATGACATTGAAGGAAGGGATAGAAGAAGAATTAAAACAAGCCGTGCCAGAAATCAAAAAAGTAGAAGCAGTATAATTTTCATGAATTACAATTCAATATTATCAACTGGGGTTTTTTCTCGGTTGATTTTTTTATTTACACTTTCGTAAGCAGTATTAAGTTTTTTTATATTTATCATCGGATAATTTTTTAATTCACTACTAGATTTATACATTTCATAAATATCATTCATCGGTAAAAAGAAAAGTCTAAAAATAAAAATAAAAGAAATTAAAATTACCAAAGAAGTCGAAGTAATCACAAAGAAAAGGTGATATTTTGCTAGTTTTAGAATTAGATAGTCAAAAAATTCTTTTACATCCATATTTATTGCCAAAAAGTATCTGCTAAAATCATCATGCTCGTAGTAGTGGCAGATTCTTTATTAGTTAAAGTATTTATATTAATTTTTTTTACGTTAAGGTATATTGGTAATTTTTCTATTTTTTGTAAATATTTTAGATTATTTTTAAATTCACCTTTAAGTGATATTGCTAATGACATTTTACTATAGGTTTTGTCTGCAATAATTTGAGCTTCTTCAATATTAATTTTTTGTTCTAGATTATTTTGGGTTGCTATTTCCTCTAGAGATGTAATAAATTCTAGTTCTCTATCTTTAGAAATTATTGCCTGATTTAATAAATTTAATTTTGATTCATATTTTTCGTAATTATTTGCAGTATCTTCTAGGTCATATTCATCAGTTTGACGTTCTAAAATATTATCTTTTAAATCTTGAACTTGACGACCGGTTAATGACATTTTCTTACTAGTTGGATAGATTGCAACAATTAATAAAATGACAATAAATATTGAAAGGAAGATGAAATTTTTTATCTTCATCGTTAAAAACTTTTTTTTCAAATTTTGTATTAAGTGAATATTCATTTTATTTATAAAAATTTTCTAAATTTAATTCCATATTTATTATAAAATTAATATTTTCTTTTTGAGATAATTGTTGAATTGGTAGTTTAACATTTTTTAAAAAAATTATTTTTTCCAAACTATTTTTATAATCTAAAAGTTCTTGGCGAGTACTTGCTAAACCACGAATAGAAGCTGATTCATTATCCTGATTTATCTCTAAAGAAGAAATTTTAATGCCAGTTGTAGCGCGATCGCTGATATCAATTAATAATTCAGACCATTCATAGTAATTATTTTCAAGGGTATTAATAAATTCAGATAAAGAATTTATTTCTGTTATTTTTTGACTAAATTCATGATCATTTTGTTGATTAACTATCCCGGCTACTTTATTATAGTTATTTTCTAGAATTATCTTAGCTCCAACAAAAATCACCCCAGAGAGCGCAAAAGTAATTATTAAAACAAAAATAGTTTGTTTAATATAAGTATTACTCCGTCGGAATTTCATTTCCTTTTTTTGTTCAGTTGAGAGGAGATTAAGAGTTAACATAATTTATATTTCATAGTGAGCGCCTCTAATGGCTAGCCCAATAGCAGTTGCAAAAATTAATGAAAAATTTCTAGTTACTTTGTTTTCAGGAGTTAATTTCTTAGAAGTAACAAACTCTTTAGAAAAAAATTGATTTTCTTTCTTCTGATTTAAGCTAATATTTGTAAAAATATTTCCTTTTTCTGTATTTATTTTTAATTGCCCTGATAAAGCCTCTGAAAATCCTTTAATATAAGCTCCACCGCCACAAAGATATATATTTGATACTTGACTATATTTAGGATAATTAGCAGTTAAATATGTAAATATTTTTTTAATTTTTTGCGCTAATTCTTTTTCTATCACCTCTTTAATTTCTTCTTGATTAAGACCACAGACAATTTTAGCTGATTCTGCTTGCTCCCCAGATATTTTTAATTTTTCGGAAATAGCTTTAGTAATGTTATCACCAGAAGTCGGAATACTGGAAGTAAAAAGAACTGATCCATTAGCATGGGCAATAAAGTTAGCGTATTTAGTTCCAATATCAATAATAACAACTGTGTTTTTTATTCTTTGGTTTAGCGGTAATAATGCCCTAGTAATAGCTAAAGGCTCTGGCTCTAGGGCTACTGGGGTAAGTCCAGCTTCTTGAGTTACATTATAATAACTGTCAGCTATTTTTTTAGGCGTTGCGCTAATTAATATTTCACTACTATTTTTATCTTTTCTCATTGTTTGCCAGTCGTGATTTACTTCTTTAATTTGATAAGGAATATTTTTTTCAATCTCATCTAATATAACATCATTAATATTTGGATTAGAATTTTTTATTTCAATTAATTTAGTAAAAGTTTTTGTTTCTGGTAAACAAATAATTGCTTCCTGACTAGTTATTTTTCCGGCAATTGTTTCCTTTATTGCTTTTTTTAAAAAACCGACTAATTCGGCTTGTTTTTTTATTACTCCAAATTTAATTATTTCTTCTGGCAATCCAATCCGGCTAATAGCTTGAATAGTAATGTTGTGACCGGATCGTTTTAATTGAGCAAGCTTAATAGCAGAATCAGATATATCAATTCCAATTGGATATTTTGAAGTAGTGTGAAGTATGTTCATATTAATTTTATTATAACATATACCCCCTCGTCTCACTAACAGGGAGAGGTCGTTAGTATTCTTCTTCCCAATGATCAACATTGATAACTGGCGAAGTAAACATTGGTTCTAAAGTGTCAGCCACAATTCCGCTATCATTATATATATTAACCGTTTGAAGAGGGCTGGTAATAGTTAATTTTCGTCCAATTATTCCGCCATAAGCATTAAAAGATGATCCAAAAGGAAAAGACTGAATTGTTACTTGATCGTTAGCGTAAATAACGCCATTTAAATTTATATTTCCAGACCAAAGAAAAAAGGCAATTTTTCTTTTAGCAAAAATTCCTGATGGATTGCCGACTGTGTAGTTAATCGTGACTGGATTTAATCCGCAACGTGATTTTGTACAATAGCCTTTACCAACCATAAAATCACGCTCAACAATCAGTAAACCGTTGATAATTAATGTTTGACCGCCCTCGACATCAACATCTCCTTCAACATAGGTAATCGCATCATTAAGTGTAAGTATTTGATTATCGTCCATTAAATCTTCAAATTCAGATGAACTATATATAACATCAGCTCTATTTTTATAAGAACTAGGGTCGCTAGAATCAAAATCAACCGCTGGCATAGACATATAAGTAGCGGCCGGAGGGAAGTTAGCGGCAAATTTTTCTCCACCAATATTAACTTGTGAAAGCCATGATTGATTAAAATTACCAACCGCGTTTAAATTATTATCAATATTAACTAAACTTAAACCATTAACATTAAATACATTGTTAGAATGAGCACTGCCATTTAAAAAATTAACTAAACTATAAGAGATATCTATATTACCATCAGCATAACCTCCATTGTCACCGATACTTGATCCGCCAGATGTTCGAAAAGCTTTTGCTTGTACTATTCGTTGGGCTGGATTAGAAGAAATAGAATTTACAGAGCTAGAAGCGGTTATATCTCCATGACCGACGGCGGTGTTGGTGATAGTAACGCTGTAAGCGCTATTAGGAAATAATGCGTTCTCTCTGGTTAAAGTTTGGGTCCAGTTTTCATTACTAATAAATTCAGATTCATAAGTAGGATCATTTTTTAATTTATAAATCATTTCATTAACACCAGCTTCAGATAAATAATAACTTTTCATGGCCGCGGCATGACTAACAGATATTTTAAAATCACCTAGCGAAAAAGACATGAAGTAGGTTCCTAAAAATAACAAAAGAGTCATGACAATAATTGTCAGAATAAGAACCACTCCTCTGTTGTCAGTTTGAAAATTTTTTATCATTTCAAATTTGTGATATTTGTAATAGATTTGTTGATTTGTGGCTTATAAATTTCTTCCGTAAACTGCAGTCATTAATTCAATATCACGACCAGTTTTTTCTAGTTGAATATAAATATAAACGACATTATCAATTCTCCAGAAATCCAAGTTAGAAAAATATTCGCCAATCAATACGTCCTCTATAATTAATTCATCTGGCGGATTCTCAAATTCGTCTAATGCGTTTGAATAAACATATATACTAGGTTCACTACTAAAATAATAAGCTAAATGTCTTCTCATTAAATCAGTGCCATTCAGATAATAACGAATATAGGTTATTTGAGTGATATCATGTCCGTCCTGAAATTCAATTTCTGACATAGGGGGATCGAGTGGGTCTTCTCCTTCCTCTGGAAGAATTGTCGGAATTTCTTGCGCTTGCCGTATTTCTCGAGTAACGCGATCTAACGAAGCTCTAGCATTCTGCCATAATTCAATATCATTTCCGCCTTGATTGTAAGTATTTTGCGCTAATGAAAATAAGGAATAAACAGTCAACATCACTATGGAGAAAATAGCAATGCTAACTAGAACTTCTAATAATGTAAATCCTTTTTTATTTATCATATTACTTGTCGCTCACTAATGTTTTTAATTCATGAGTTTTTTCTCCATCACCAATCGGCGATTGCCAGTAAACAGTAACTTCAATTTTTTTTAAACCACTATCCTCAACTGCTTCCTCTATATTTTCATCAACATAACTAATATTAGTTTCTCTCTCAAATTTATATAAAAAACTTTCTTCATCTTCAGATAAACGCGCTCGCGTTTCAAATTCTCCGACTGTTAAATCTTCATAAACAATGCTAAGAACTTCCTCCATCCCAGCTTGAGCTAAATAGCTAGCGCTAGTCATATTTTGAGCCATTCGACTATTATTTAAACTAAAAGGGAAAATATTGATAATAGAAAAAAAAGCTATAGTGATAATAGCTATACTAACGACAACTTCAATTAGAGAAATACCTCGTGTATTTTTATAATAAAACATATTTATTTTAACATTTGAATATGCCCTGACGGTTTGATATTAATTGTAATAATACTTTCCTGCGAATTAGCTAGAATAATTTCTCCAGCCTCACTAACTGCGCCAAAAGAATTAAAGACTACTTTATTATCAGTTAAATCAGAAACTTCTTGAAAAGTTATTTCCGGATCTAAAACAATTGTTTTAATAGGCGTTGCTGGAGTTTCTTGTTTTATAATTGAATATTCTTTACCTGGAATATCTATTTCAATATAATAAATTTTTTGTTCAGATACAGTTTTTTGTTGTGCGTAGCGAAGATCACTAATTAATTGTTTAGCCTCAGCGTTTAATTTTATATTTGGTTGATATCGAGTAAAGACAGGAACGCCTATGACTGCCATAATCCCAATAATTGCGCAGACCATGACAAGCTGAATTAGTTGAAAACCTCCAGAGTTTATTTTATGGGTAGACATTAATTTAATTAAAAGGCGTTTGTTAAAGCATACATTGGCATGACAATCGCGACTGCCATTGCGCCAATCCCAGTCGCTAGTACAACGATTATAAGCGGTTCGATAATAGAGGGCAGGGTATTCATTATTTCCTCTACTTCTTCTTGGTAAAATTTTGATATCTCGTCCAAAATAGTGTCTAATTCACCGCTTTCTTCGCCAATAGCAATCATTTGTAAGGTTATATTGTTATATAAATGAGGATAACTCTCCAGAGTTTTACTTATTAGTTCACCTTTTTTAACTTTTTCTGAAGCTTCATTTAAAGAATTTTTGTATGGAATGTTACTAATCGTTGAAGCAGTAATTTTAAAACTTTCTACAATCTTAATATCAGTTTTTAATAAAGTGCTCATGGTTCTAGAAAAATGAGCTAAATTTACCTTTTTTATAATAGAAGATATGATTGGTATTTTTAGCAGAGTATAGTGAAAATATTTTTTACCAGTTTCAGTTTTAATGAATTTAACTAAAATTATAATTGTTACAATGAACATGATCAAAACCATTAATCCATTAGTCAAGATAAAATTGTTTACTATAATCAATAGACGAGTCATAATGGGTAATTCCATTTCTACTTCTTCAAAAATATTAATAAATTTAGGAATCACATAAACCATTACTCCCATGCCAATAACACTCATAGCAATAAAAATTATAGCCGGATAAAGCATCGCTCCTCGCACTTTGTTATTTAGTTGATTTTCTTTTTTAAGTTGAGAGTATAGATATTTTAAAGATTTTTCTAAAGTACCACTAGTTTCTCCAGCCGCAACAATATTAATAAATAAATTATTAAAAATAGTAGGATATTTTTTTAATCCATTAGCTAAAGTACCGCCCTTATTAATATCACGGCTAATGTTAAAGATTATTTTTTGGAAGCGACGATTTTTTGTTTGCTTAGCTAAAGCTTCTAAACCTTTAGTTAACGGCAACCCAGTCTTAATCATTAACGCTAAATGCTGAGCGAAAAATATTTTTTCTGAAGCTGGAATTCGTTGAAATTTAGCCAACCAATCGTTAGCACTAGTTGTAAAACTAGAAGCGTCCTTTTGGCTATCATCTTGTTTTTTAATTGTTTCCTCCCTTAAGGCCATGAATAATGAATTAAGAATTAAGAATTATGTTTCTCGTGCTTTTTATTAAACCATTTGTTATTTTATGCACTTTGATAGATTGTTCAGCGATTTTATTAAAAATATTACTTGAAATATACTCCACGTCTCTAGTAATTAATAATTGATTTTGCAATTCCGTTGTTGATCCTAGGGCAATATAATAAAAATGTAATTTTTCTTTATAAGAATAACGACTAAATCCTTCTGCCAAGTTTGAAGTTATTGATACTGCGCATCTTCGTATTTGACTAACTAATCCAAACAACTCTTCTTTAGGAAAATTACGTGTAATTTTATATATTTCTAACACTAATTTATGTCCCTCTTTCCATGCATCTAAATCAGTAAATGATTGGATTTTACCTAATTCATGATTCATAATTCGTTATTCCTGGATAATTATTCCTTAGTAACTCTCAACACCTCTTCAATCGTGGTGATACCATTTTTTATTTTAATAAATCCATCTTCAATTATCTTCAACATATTTCGTTTTTCTGCTTCTTCATATAATTCAGATTTCTCAGCCCCTTTAGCGATTAATTTTGCTATTTCAGGTGTAATTTCTAATATTTCATAAATACCAGTTCGTCCTTTGTAACCAGTATTATTACATTTAGGACAACCTTTGCCTTTATAAAAAAGTAATTTTTCAAAAGTTGTCTCATCTTTAGAGATAATTTTTTCTCTTCGAAAAATCTCCATTATTTTTTCCAGATCAACTTGTTTTTTTAACTCATTAAGTTCCGCTTGTTCCATGTGATAACTAGAAACACAATCACGGCATATTTTTCTAACTAAACGTTGAGCAATAACTACGTTCGTGGTAGAGGCAACTAAAAAGGCTGGTACTCCCATTTCCAGCAAGCGGGGGATAGTGGTTAAAGCATCGTTCGTATGAAGAGTTGATAAAACTAAATGTCCGGTCATAGCAGCATTGACAGCTATTTTAGCGGTTTCATTATCTCTAATCTCACCAACCATAATTATGTCCGGATCTTGGCGTAATAAAGCGCGCAAACCGCTAGCAAAAGTATAGCCGATTTTTGGATTAGCCTGACTCTGATTAACATGTTGAATATTATATTCAATCGGATCCTCAACCGTAGAAATATTTACTTTAGGTGTGTTTAAAATATTTATAATTGAATATAAACTAGAGGTTTTACCACTACCAGTCGGACCAGTAATCAGTATCATTCCGTATGGCTTATTAATACTATTTTTAATAATTTCTAAACTAGAGGGCTGAAAACCTAGCTGTTCTAAAGTCATCACTTTTGGATTTTCTTCTAAAAGACGCATTACCACTTTTTCACCGTGTAAAGTTGGAATTATAGAAACACGAAAAGAAACTTTATTTTTTTTGTAAACAATTTTAAAACGTCCGTCCTGCGGTAGGCGATGCTCATCAACTTTTAAATTAGCTAGCACTTTAACGCGCGCTACCATGCCAATGTGTACATTTCTGGGCAAAGCCATTACATTTTTTAAAATTCCATCAATTCGATAGCGAATATAAACTTCTTTTTCTTCTGGTTCAATATGAACGTCTGAAGCTCCATCATAAAAAGCTTGTTCTAAAACAGTGTCTATTATTTTAATATTAGAAAAATTACCATCTTTACTTTCACCCTTTTTTAAAGAGCCTGTTTTTTTATCTTCACTATAACCGTCAATACTTTTTTGATATTGTTTTATAACTTGTTCAAAATCAGTCGGGGATGTCAAAAAGATTTCTGGCGTTAATCCGGTTTTTTTCTTAATAAATTCAATGATTTCTAGATTATCTGGATTTAAAGTAGCAATTTTTATTTTTTCATCATCTTTTTCAAAAGCTACTATTTTATTTTCTTGAGCAGTAGTTTTGGGAATTAGATTTAAGATATTTTTCGCAATATCTTTATTTTTTATATTAGCAAAAGGAACTTCAAAATATTCTGCCGCACCTTTATAAAGAGATTCTTCAGATATTTTTTTACTATCAATAATATAATTTGCTATTGGTTTTTTTTCTGCCTCTGCTTTCTTTTTTATTTTAGCAAAATCATCCTTATCACTGATAATTCCATTTTTCAATAAAATATTTTTTAATTGCTCTTCTGTTAACATGAAAATTAGTCAAAAGTTAAAAGTCATAAAGTCAAAAGTTATTTTAATGAAAATAAGTTTTCAACTTTTAGTTATTATAACATATTTTGCGTTATTGACTAAATTTTAGATAATGCTATTTTATAAGAAGCAAGAAACAAGGAGGGCATTGCCCTTTTATTTTTTTGAAAGGAGCGTAAGGCTCATGTCAGAAAAAGAGGATCTTTATAAACGAGATGGCGTGAATGTTAAGGAAGGGGATTCCTTTAGTGAGTGTGCTGGAAAGTTGTGTTGGCAAACTTACGGGAATTCTCCATACGTAGAAGTAGATAGTTTTTCCGGAAAGCATTTCCGAGGTCCGCGCGGTTTTCGTTTAAACGTACTGCCAATCAATCCTAACGGATTGCCGGAAGGATATTTGTGCACTTGTGCGCCTGACGGAATCGGGACCAAGGTGGCCATTATTGATGCGTCCGGACTTTATGCGAACGCTGCGCGAAATTTGGTTGCTATGTGCGCCGGAGACATAACCCGTTGGGGAGGATTACCGCTTGTTTTCACCAGCATTCTCGATACTAAGACATTGGGAGAAAACGGCGATGAAACTAACATGGCCTTTCGCGCTATGATACGCGGACTTAAGGAGACAGCTGACCAGCAAGAGTTTGTCATGCTTAACGGGGAAACAGCTGAGCTTCCCACGTGCGTATCCTCGGATAACCCAGACGCATGCACCCAATTCAATTGGGGCGGAGTGATGTTTGGAGTCTACCATCGCCGAACAATCATTACAGGCAATACTGTTGCTCCTGGGCAAGTAGTTGTCGCTTTGCGGGAAAAAAGTTTCCGTTGCAATGGTATTAGTTCAGTGCGTAGAGCGTTGGCCATGAAATTTGGCGAACAGTGGTGGGCAAACCCAGAAGCCAAGGAATCTATTCAAGCGGCTGCTGAACCAGCAGTTTTGTACGATCGATTTTTGGCTGCTGCGAACGGCTGGCATAGCCCAGATTTCTCTCCAGTTGTTAAAGCGCATTTGATTGTGCATGTGACCGGCGGAGCAATCCAATCCAAATTAGCTGAAGATATACTCTTCCCGCAAGGCCTTTCTGCTACGCTAGGTAGTCTTTGGGTATTACCTCAGATTATGCGGGATTGCGCTGGTTGGCGTGGAATGGACAGCCAAGAATTGTACAAAACATGGAATGGCGGACAAGGTGTCCTCATGGTAGTGGATGCGTCCGATGTTGGCACACTCACTCATATGGCTTCGAAACATGGAATTGAAGCAAAAGCTTGCGGGGAAATTACGAAAGAGAAATCTCCGCGTGTTACGATCGTTTCCCAGCTGAACGGAGAGGAGATTACGTTCGAACCGAAAACGTGATGCGCCTGTTTGACAAGTAAGTGCTCGTTTATCGCCCCCCTAAGACCTATATGGTTGAAGGAGGGGCTTTTTTTATTTGACAAAAAAGTGATTTCAGTTTATATTTTAAAGTCATTGTTCCTTGTTATTTTGGTTGCAAATTGCTTAGGCGATGAAGTATAGAAACAAAATCCGAAGAAGGAAGAGGTAAAAACTATACCCGAAGGAACATGGCAAATCGGTGCCATCACCGACGAAGTTGGAGATACCACAGCTGACGTATTGAAGTGGTATGGAGAAACAGGCGCTAAGGGCGCTGAAATTCGAACCACGCAATACGGTCCGATTCACGAGATCACTTACGCAGACGCCAAAAAATTCGCTGCTGCTCTCAAGAAAGCTGGTATCAGAGTCACGGCATTGGCGCCATTCATCGGCAAGTGTGATCTGCGAAAGGAGGACGAGGTCAAACAACACCTCGCTTGGTTGGATCACGTTTTGAATCTAGCACCGTTATTTGAGACCACGAAGGTTCGTGCTTTCTACGGTCTGCGGTTTAACGACATTCCATCCATGGCGGACAAGGTGCTGGAGTTCGGTCGTCGTTTGTGCGATGCGCTTCCAGACGGGACGGATATCCTCGTGGAGAACGAGCCGGCTACTGGCGGGGTTTTGCTGGAACAAGTCGTGTACTTCTGCCAGCAAATCGATCCGAAGCGGTTCAAGATCATTCTTGATCCTGGTAACTACGGCTACTGCGTGGAGTTGGCTAGGGCGTTAGCTGTTACTGGAACCACCATGCAGGCGATGTTGAAAGCTGATGTCCAAGAATTCTATGAGCATGTCGATTTGGTGCATGCCAAGAACGCTTGCTCGGTTTCCCCAGTGCAGGCTGACACGGTCGCGCTTGATGACGGAGGTGGTATCGTCGATTTCACCGCTTTACTGCGTGTTTTCAAAGAATTGGGGCTTTTCGTTCCAATCGATCTGGAACCGCATCGCAAGGAAGCCGGCCAGCAGTTGGACGAAGCAACGAGAACGTTTCCCGGCATGGCAGGTTACGCCGGGCCGGAAAACGCAACGCACGACTTCAACGCTCTCAAGCGTATGATTGCAGAAGTCCAAGGCTAGAACCGAGAGAAGGAAACAGGAGGTAAATCTAGTGAAAGAAAAGTGTAAGTTCGGAATGCATTGGCTGGCAAATGGTTTTGCTATCAAGAAAAAAAAACTGGTTGCCTTTTTAGAGCTCTGTAAGTCACAGGGCGTGAACCTCGTGGAAATTCCGGTTTCCGGGATTGGTGATCTACCAAGTGCGGAGTTAATCGCCCCTTTTAAAAGGGCGGGAATGGAAGTCGCTCTTTGTGTCTTTTTCGCCTTACCGAACGATCCAAATCCAGCCTTGGACGGACAAGAAGCGGCGTTTGTAAAACTGCAAGAAGCCGTGCAACTCGCAAAACAGTTTACCGAGGCGGGCGTTAAATGTCACGGAATCGTCGGACCTTGGGCCATCAAGATTGGCGAACCGGGAACGGCTGCCTTGGCCGAAGTGTTCATGAAGCGAGTGATCAAAGAAATTGCCGAGCCGAATCAGGTTCTCTGCTGTTTTGAACCGCTTCGCGCTACCGAAGACTTGGTCATTGCTTCGACCGCCAATATGGTGGATATTTGCAAGCGCATCGCTAGCCAATACCTAGCCATACATCTCGACACTTTCCATGCCCAGCTCAATGACGACGATGTTGCTCGGGCGATCAGAACTGCTGGTGCATGGTTGAGATACGTCCATGCTTCCGGCACCTTGCGCAGCATTCCCGGCGACAGCGAACCCGACAGCAACGACACCATCGTTTGGCCGGAAGTCGGCGAGGCATTGGAAGAAATCGACTACGAAGGAGTCGTAACCACCGAGTGCTTTGGTGAAGAAGCCGAAAAAGAACTACCCGAAATCGCTGACGGTTTGAGTACATCTCGACCAGTCGGTGATATTCTGGAAATTTCCGGCTATGCGCTTCGCGAAGCTGAGATCATCGCGCCTCTGGCGTGAAGTCAACACAACTCGAACACAAAGTAACGAGGCTTCCTAGTCTGTGACAGGGGAGCCTCTTTTTTTATTTGTAATTTGTAGGGTTTTTTAAAATATGTTACTATTTTATTAGGTTTTTAGACCTGTTGATAAGTTTAATTTATATTGATAATTTACTAAGTTAAAAATTTATGGCAAAGATGACTAAAAGCCAATTGCTAAATGCTATGGCAGAAGCAACTGGTATGAGCAAAAAAGAAGTAGTTAACTTCCTCGAGCAGTTAGTGGAAATGGCTTACAAAGAAGTTAAAACAGCTGGGGAGTTTGTTATCCCTGGTATTGGTAAATTAGTTAAAGTAGATCGCAAAGCTCGCATGGGACGAAATCCAGCCACTGGCGAAGAGATTTCAATTCCAGCAAAGACTGTTGTGAAATTCAGAGTAGCAAAAGCTGCTAAAGATTCACTATTATAAAAACAAAACCCTCTCATTACCTTCGGTATTGAGCGGGCAAGCAAAAGAAAAAAACCATCGTAAGTTTAGGATCCCTACGATGGTTTTTTTATTTGGAGTTATCCACATTAACCCGCCCAAAGCTTCTTATCGTGACGGGTGAGACAAAGAGTAAATGCAGACAAGATTTGTATTTAGCTAATATTAGAATTTTATTAGACTTAAGTTATTAACATTGACAGGTGAACGAATGTACACTATACTTAAATTAAGCATGGGGAAAGCTCCGTAGAACGGGGCAGGCATATTTTGCTCATAAACAAAGTGGACCTGAGGAGGAATGAAAGTTAATCTAAGAAATATTTATTTAGAGATTATAATCATTTCATCATCCACTTGCTCCGCTCCGGCGAAACCAAGCTCGGGGCGGAGCGCTCCTCACAATTCCAAATAACTTATGACTTTTAACTTTTTAATTAATATTTATGTCTAAAGAAAAATACGACAATTACAAACAAGGCTTTACGCGTTTTTTTCAACGCACACGTCGTTTGCCTTCCTATGCGGAGATGCTAGAAATATTTGGATTTAAATCTAAAAATGCAGTATCAAAAGTAATCGGTAAATTTATTGACGAAGGTCTAGTTGGCAAAGACGAAAGCGGACATTTAATCGCTGGTCCAGATATGTTGGGAATTAGATTGATTGGTAATATTCAAGCCGGAATGCCAACTGATACTGAGCAAGTTCATGGTGAAGCGTTAAATTTAGATGAGTATTTAATAGAAAAAAAAGACAAAACTTATTTATTAGAAGTTAATGGGGACTCTATGATAGAAGCTGGCATTAACGAAGGAGACATCGTTATTGTTCAACAAGGACAAACTCCTCGAATTGGAGATATAGTTATTGCCGAAGTAGACCATGAATGGACAATGAAATATTATGAAAAACAAAAAGGAAAAATTATTTTAAAACCAGCTAATAAAAATTACCCCTTAATTAAGCCAGTTGGTGAATTAAAAATTGGTGGCGTGGTAAAAGGCGTAGTACGTAAATATTGAAGTCGCTAAAATACGCAAAAATTTACGCGAAAATGCGCGAAACTCATTATGACAGAATTACTTTATAAACAATTATCATATCAAATTCAAGGTGCAGCATTTAAAGTTTATGGAACATTAGGATGCGCTTTTAAAGAGTCTATATATCACAATGCGTATAGTGATGAATTGAAATCCACAGGATTATTTATTGAAAATGAAAAAAGAATTAACATTTATTATAACAATAAAAAAGTCGGCACTTATGTACCAGATGTCATAGCTGAAGAAAAGATTATTATAGAATTAAAATCTAAGCCATTTATAGTAAAAAGTGACCAAGAACAATTCTGGAATTATTTAAAATCATCTAAGTACAAAATTGGATATTTAATTAATTTTGGCAAACCAGGCGGAGTTGAAATTATTAGACGAATATATGATACTGCTCGCGTGAGATAATTATATAATTTTATGAAGAAGACAAAATTAAATTTTTTCTGGATTATCGGAATAGATGGTAATATTTTAAATTATTAATTTAGCGTATTTTCGCGTAAGTTTTCGCGTAATTTCGCTTTTCAAAAGAATATGAAAAATAAAATTAACACAATTAATGAAACTAAAATAAAAAGACTTTATCTAGATAGTTGTCGCGCTAATAGCATTAGACCGAAAAAGAGAAATTTTAATGAGTTTATGAAATTATTAGAAAATGATTTTAATTATTGGATGAAGGGAAATTTAAAGTATTTTTTTGAAAACGTAAATAGATAAATAATAATAAAATAATAATAAAAATAACTACGGGTTTAAAACCCGTTTTTTGATATAAAAAAACCCCCAAAGCGGAAACTAAGGGGGGGGCACTTGAGGAAGCAGGGTGATATAGCAAAACTTTTAACTCGCTAACTTGCGAGTAATTCTGCAAAAAGGCGCCAGACAAAAGTCTGACGCTAACGGGGCACCAGGCCCCCAGGGTTGAGCTTTTGAGGTATAAAAGTAAAATACCCATGTTTAGGGTATGAAAGGTACGACAATATAACTATTTTTATAATAGCATATTTGTTATATTTGTCAATATTTAGTGTTTTTATAGCTTATCTGGCATTACAAAACTTGTTAAATATTATAAATATTGGTAAAATTAAGGAAATATCTTAACTAAAAATATATGCCTGAAAAAATATCGCCAACATTGGAAAACGAAAAACCAAGTGATAGTGAAATGAAAAATCCTGATGGAATAGCAACCGATCTAGAAGATGACGATTTAATGGAATTTTTAAATACAGCATCAGAACAAGGTAAAGACAGAGCAGCAGAGAAAAAAAATTATGCTCCAGAGCTGACTCCAGAGCTGACTCCGGCGTTGCCCGAAGATCAGGCACAAGAAGTAGGTAATGAATTTAAAGAAGGTTCTAATATCCTCGCTCAATATAAAAAAGAATTACAAAAAATTAAAGAAGAAGCGAATGAAATAAAAACAATGTCTCTAAAAGAATTGCATTCGTTACGCGAACGAACTCAAGATATGGCACGGAAAATACCGTCTAATAAACGGGGTCCTTTACTTAAAGTAATGGCTGTAATCAACGAAGCTATTTCAAAGCATGAGGCTAAACTTAAAGAGGAAAAAACAGCGCGTGAAAAAGAAGCAGACGAAAAAACAGCGCGTGAAATTTTTAAAGCTATTTTAGAAGACCCTACTTACTTAAAAGAAATATTTAATGGAGAGGATATAACTATAACAGATTTGGAAAATGTCAAAAGAGACGAAGATTTTTTAATTAAACTTGGTGAAGGAGAGGTATTAATTTGTAAAGTCCGCGTAACCCCAAAAGCGGAAAAATCAGATAATAAAATAGAATGGTTTGAAGAAACGAAAGAATTAACAATCAATAGTGAAGGAGATAAAAAACCTATATATGTTAATTTAATTTTACAAAAAGAAAATTTAGAAAATTTGAAAAAATTACTAGCTGAAGATAAACACAGTAAAAATTTAGTTGACTCGATTAGGGTTAATTTAGAAGGACAATTGACGGTAATTTTGTTAAGTGAAATAAGACGAATTATTAATAGCCAAGGGGGCAGCAAAGAAGCGGGGGGGTATTCAGAAAAAGACGAAAGACATTTTAAAGAAATATTAACTTATAAAAAAACAGATTTCTCAGCAGCCGCAAAAGAATTAACAGAATACATTGAAGAATTTCCACAAATGAAAAACGACCCAGTAATCAGCAATACTTTGCAAATAATGGGTCGTCTAGATACGAAGAGCGAAAGTGACGAAAAGAGCGAGGAAACTGCCTAGTAAACTAGAGCGTCTACTTCTGCCCGAGTTAAAGGGTCTGTGTCTTCATTCACATCTGACAACTCTCCTTCACTGCCAGCAGAAGGCGGTAAAGGAGCAATTTGAAGAAGTTTGCCTCCTTCTCCTGCGTCCCCTGTGAACCATTCAGAAAGCTTATCTCTTGTGCCTGCGGAAGACCTATTCGCTGGATCCATGATTGGATCTCCTTTGCATGTCGTAGAGTTTAGTATTTCATTATAAAGTTATTTTTCAAAAAAGTCAAATCTATACAAAAAATAATCCTATTTATAGGATTATTTTTATTATTCAATAATTTAGTTAAAAAAAATACCCCGAGCGATAACCTAGCAGGTCGTGCAATCGCTTGGGGTAAGATCGTAGAGTTGCATGGTAGATTTTCTATCGGCAGTCATTGAAAAATAGCCGGCTCTCTTTCTTCTTAGGGCTATCGCGTTTTGTTTTCGTTATAAAGAAAACAAAGCCACGATTATAATAACGACCAAGATAACAACGAGTGGCCACGGGGTGTTTTTTCGTTCAGCTTCTTTGTCATCGTAGTCTATCCATGACCACAATCGAGAATAAGAAGAAAACATTTTTATCCTCCATGTTGGATTTACTTAGGGAACTATTATTATATAAACATATAATTAGTATTTTGTAAAGTTTTTTCAAATTTATTGTCTGTCTGTATATTTAAAGACAAAGACTTCACCATCATTTATATTTTTAATTTCATCTGCCTCCAGAGTAGCTTCAGCTAATATTTTTTCATAAGCCCACCAGTAGTCATTTAGGACAAAATAAACAACATCAGCACTTACTAAATCAGCCGCTTCTAAAGCGGTTTTTCTTGCCCGCCTACTTGCCTGCCCGCCAGCACTGTTTTGCTGTGGGAGGGCGTCAGCTTGTGGCGGGTTTCTACGTTCAGAATCAACCATATCTAAATAATATTGATAAAGCTTTTCTCCTGTAGGAATAGGATAATAAAAAATTTCTACCTCACCCCGACCCTCTCCTTGGTAAGGAGAGGGGGCTATTGTGTAGTATTTTTTAAAACCAAATTCGTGCAAAGCGCCAGCGCTAACTTGTTGGTTTGCTAAAACAATAAAATTGTCATTTTCTGCATTAGCATCAATCCAGCGAACAGCATCTATGTCTGCTTGAGAAGTGGGGTAACTGCGAGAATTGAAATAATCATCATGACGAGGGTATGAAATGTAAAGCGAACAAGAAAGCAAAAAAATAAAAAAATAAAGCATTGAATATTTTATAATTTTTTCTTGTTCTAATATTTTTTTAATTAAAGTAGATAATGAAATTAAAATAAACGGCAAAGAAAAGAAAATTGCCATTAATAAAATACGATTAGAAAAATTTGAACGTTCGTAGTCTATTAGATAAGAGAAGTTAACGAATTTAGTTATGAAATAGGATGCGAATAAAGACAACGACATTAGTAGGTGAATATTTAGTATTTTTTTATAAAAAATTATACCTGCTAAGATAAATAAAAAAATTATAATACCGATATTAAATCCGTAAAGGTAGACGAGGTTTAATATAAAGCTTGCGGAATCTGAAAAAAATAATTCAGGCATTTGAAACATAGGAATTGATGCGACTTCAGCCTGGGAATTAATCACAGTATTTGTTTTATTATTTAAATAGAAAGCAGTAGGCAGGGCGAGCGCTGACGCAATAGTAAGTAGTAAAGAGTAAATAGTAAATAGTTTTTTGTTTTGAATTAATTTTTTTCCAAAAAGCATAGCCATAAATAATATAGCAGGAATGCCGGCAATTGGATGAACAGCAAAAGTAGCTAAGGCCACTGAATTTAGAATTAAGAATTTAGAACCTTGCCTACCGGCAGGCAGGTTACGGAATTTTTCTTCCGGAATTAGAGACAATAAAATTAATAAAATTAAAAATAAATAAGCGAGGTTTTGCGGAGTAGTGATAGTAAAAAAGGAAAAGGGAAGAATTAGAATAAATAATGTAGATAATAAAGCAGTTTTAGTTTGAGTCCCAAAATTTTTAATAGCACTAAATAACGCTGGCGGTAAAAAAATAGAAGTTAAAACTGGAACTAACCAAGTATTTAAAATGGAAATTGGAATAAGAAATATTTTATGTAAAATTACAATTAATGAATACTGTCCTAAATAATAAAGTGGCTTAGGATCAACAAAACCTTGAGAAGCGATTAATTTTTCAGTTGCTTCATGAATAAAAGGATCAAAACCAAAGCCGATGGTGTATATTATTAAAACTACACTTGTGACTAGCAACCAGTAACCAGTAACCAGTAATAAGATAATCTGCGATGATAATTTAGTTTTTAAGATGATAGCAATTAACAGAATTGAATTTAAGATGAAAATAACCCAGAAATACCACGGAATTACCTCCCAGGGAGATATTACAGATTCGGTAGTCGCTGATTTAAAGAGAATGGTAAAATTAAAAATAATTAGCAACCAGTAACCGACAATTAATAACCAATTTTTATTTTCATATGTTATGCCTATTTCATCTTTGACTTTATTGGCTTTATTTAGTAAAATAAAAGTAATAATAGACAAAAATAGCGTTAAAAAAATACCCCAGTAATTAAGTTGATAGAGGTAATAGACAACTGCTCCATAAAAAGAAATAAAGCAGATAAATAATAAAGAATTATAGTAAGATTTATTCATATATTTATTATATCATATGCTTATCGGAGATAATAAGCAATATTTCAAGGCTGATCGGATATTTTGGCATGACAGAGTGCTAGCCGCTACGTTTTTGAAATTATTCCCAGAAGCTGTCAGACCAAATCATTTGACCATGTTTCGGTTTTTATCAACCCCTTTTGTTGTGTTATTAATGCTGTATGGACGTTATGAGATCGGAATATGGGTTTTTTTAATTGTTGCTTTTACAGATGCTTTAGATGGCTCAATGGCAAGAATACGTGGGCAGATTACAGAGTGGGGCAGAATTTACGATCCTTTGGCTGATAAAGTTTTAATCAGTTCCATGATATTTACAATTGTTTTGCGCTATATTGATGTTTGGGCAGCGTTACTAATTGTATTTTTAGAAATTATAATTGTTGCAGTGGCTTGGTGGCGCAAGCATGCTGGTTATCATGTAGAAGCAAATATTTGGGGAAAGATAAAGATGAATTTGCAAGTGTTGGGAGTTTTAATATTATTATTATCAATTATTTTTAATGTAGAGGCCTTATTACCGTTTAGTGAAGGAGTTTTTTATTTAGCAATCGCCTTTGCAGTAGTGAGTTTATTAACCTATGGAATATAATCATAAAAAAATAGAAGCCAAGTGGCAAAAGAAATGGGAAGAATTAAATTTGCATCAAGCAGATGATAACTCTAAAAAGAAGAAGAAATATATTTTAGATATGTTTCCATATCCGTCTGGGGCTGGGCTTCATGTTGGCCATCCAGAAGGCTATACTGCTACTGATATTTATTCCCGTTATTTGCGCATGAATGATTATAATGTTTTACATCCCATGGGTTGGGATGCTTTTGGTTTGCCAGCGGAGAATTACGCTATTAAAAATGGTGTACATCCAAATGAATCAACTAATAAAAATATTGATACTTTTCGACGTCAAATTAAATCATTAGGTTTAAGTTATGATTGGAGTAGGGAAGTAAATACTTCAGCACCAGATTATTATAAATGGACTCAGTGGTTTTTCTTATTTTTATATAAACAAGGATTAGCCTATAAAAAGAAAGCAAAAGTTAATTGGTGTGATTCTTGTCAAACAGTTTTAGCAAACGAACAAGTTGTGCAAGGTAAATGTGAACGATGTGATAATGAGGTTACGCAAAAAGATATGTCACAATGGTTTTTCAAGATTACTGATTACGCAGAGAAGTTACTTGAAGATTCAGAAAAGATTGATTGGCCAGAACCGATTAAATTAATGCAAAAAAATTGGATTGGAAAATCTGAAGGCGCAGAACTTGAATTTAAAATTAAGAATGAAGAATTAAAAATTCAAGTTTTTACTACTCGTCCTGACACTTTATTTGGCGCGACTTATATGGTGCTAGCGCCAGAACTTGAGTTAGTTGAGCAATTAAAAGATAAAATTGAAAATTGGAATGAAGTTGAAAAATATATCAAAGCTACTAAAAAGAAATCAGATTTACAACGTACTGACTTAAATAAAGATAAAAGTGGAGTTGAATTAAAAGGTATTCAGGCAATTAATCCAGCTAATAAGGAAGAAATTCCTGTTTTTATCGCTGATTATGTTTTAGCTTCTTATGGCACTGGCGCGATTATGGCTGTGCCAGCTCACGATGAGCGAGATTGGGAGTTTGCAAAACTACAAGGATTGAAGATAAGGTTTGTAAATCATCCGAAAGTTTTTTCTTATTTAAAGGATGAAGATACTTATCAGACTGTCGAAGGTATTCATTCAATTGAAGATGAGAAAGCTGAAGCTTGGTTAACAAAAAGATTGGAGAAAGAGGATAAACCAAATTTAGACGAGAATAGTAAATTAATCAACTCTGGGAAGTTCACCGATTTAGATGTTATGGAAGCCAAAAAAGCAATTACTAAAAAAGTAGGTGGTGAATTAAAAACTCAATATAAACTTCGTGATTGGTTAGTATCGCGTCAAAGATATTGGGGTGCGCCAATTCCAATCATTTATTGTGATAAATGCGGTGAAGTGCCAGTGGAAGAAAAAGATTTACCGGTTGAACTGCCGACTGACGTTGATTTTAAACCAACCGGAGAATCACCTTTACAGACTTCGGAAACTTTTCATAATGTAAAATGTCCAAAATGTGGTGAGAAAGCTAGGCGTGAATCTGATACAATGGACACTTTTGTTTGCTCTTCTTGGTATTACTTTAGATATGTAGACGCTAAAAATGAAAAGGAATTTGCTAGTAAAAAACAGCTGAAAAAATGGATGCCAGTTGATCTATATGTTGGCGGAGCAGAACACGCAGTATTACATTTAATGTACGCTCGATTTTTTACTAAAGCATTACATGATGCAGGATTAATAGATTTTAATGAGCCGTTTTTAAAACTACGCAATCAAGGAATGATATTAGCCGAAGATGGACGTAAAATGTCTAAAAGTTTGGGAAACGTAATTAATCCTGATGAAGTAGTAGAAAATTTAGGCGCTGACAGTTTAAGATTGTACGAAATGTTTATGGGGCCGTTAGAAGATGCAAAGCCATGGTCAACTGATGGTATTAAAGGTGTACGAAGATTTTTAGAAAAAGTAATCAAGTTGGAAGTTACAAATAATAAAACGCAAAATAATGCATTACTAAATAAAACAATTAAGAAAGTTACAGACGATATTGAAAATATGAAATTTAATACTGCTATTTCAGCGATGATGATTTTTGTAAATGAAGTTCAGAAAGAGGGAATTAGTAAAGAAGACTTTGAAAAATTTTTAATTATTTTAGCGCCGTTTGCACCGCATTTAGTTGAAGAACTTTGGGAGCAACTTGGTAATAAAGAAAGTATATTTTTACAATCATGGCCTAAATATGATAAGAAGTTAATTAAAGATGACGTTGTGCAATTAGTAATACAAGTTAATGGTAAAATGAGAGATAGTATTGAAACATCAGTAGATATTTCTGAAAATGAAGCAAAAGAAAAAGCATTGGCTAGCGAAAAAATAAAAAAATGGACTGAAGATAAAGAAATAATAAAAATGATCTTTGTAAAAAACAAACTAATCAATATTGTGGTTAAATAATTTATATAACCATATGCAAGCATATTGCGTAAAATGCAGAGAAAAGCGGGAGATGGAGAGCGCAATGGAAGTAGACATGAAAGGTAAGGGCGGGCATCAACGAAAAGCCATGAAGGGCCGATGCCCAGACTGCGGAACAGTGATGTTCAGAATAATTTCATAGCACTGAAATCACATTTAAAGTAAATCACCGAATAACATCCGGCCATTTTTAATGCATAATAAATAATAATTTTAAATTATAATATAGTGAATTCATTGACATAAGTTAGTCTAAAATGTAAAATTACAATGTAATTTTAAAAATAAGAATATGCGTTTATCCACGCTTTTTACTAAAACTATAAAGGACGCTCCGAAAGACGAGTTAAGCATTAACGCCCGGCTGTTAATTCAAGCCGGTTTTATTGATAAAGTTAGCGCTGGAATCTATACTTATTTGCCGTTAGGCTTCAGAGTCTTGAAAAAGATAGAGAATATTATTAGAGAAGAGATGGATAAAGTTGGCGGACAGGAAATTTTAATGCCAGCTTTAACTCCAAAAAAAGGATGGGAAATAACTGGACGTTGGACAGATCTTGATATTTTATTTAAATTACGCGGTTCTGATAGTAGGGAATATGCTTTAGGCGCGACTCATGAAGAAGTTGTAGTGCCTTTAACACAACAGTACGCGTTATCTTATAAAGATTTGCCAGTTTATATTTACCAAATACAAAATAAATTTCGCAATGAAAAAAGAGCTAAATCTGGAATTTTGCGTGGACGTGAATTTATGATGAAAGATTTGTATTCTTTTCATGCTGACGAGGATGACGCAAATAGATTTTACAAGGAAATGCAAAAAAGTTATTTTAAAATTTTTGAGCGTTGCGGTATTTTAGATAAAACTTATTTGACCTATGCTTCTGGTGGCACTTTTTCAAAATATTCTCATGAGTATCAGACAGTAACACCGGCTGGCGAGGATGATATTTTTGTCTGCAATGAATGTAGTATTGCTATTAACAAAGAAATTATTGAAGATTTAAAGCATAAATGTCCTAGTTGTGAAAATAAAAAATTAACCAAAGAAAAAGCAATTGAAATAGGTAATATTTTTAAATTAAAAACAAAATATTCTGATGCATTTAATTACAAATATATTGACGAATCTGGAAAGAAAAAGCCAGTTATGATGGGTTGTTTTGGTATAGGTCTAAGCAGGGTAATCGGAACCGTGGCTGAAGTTTGCCACGATGATAAAGGAATAATTTGGCCAAAAGAAATTGCGCCGTTTACTGTGCATCTAATCCAGCTTAATACTAAAGATGTAGAAGAAAATAATAAGATAAAATTAACAGCTGAAAAAATATATAAAGAATTAAGAGATAATAAAATTGAAGTTTTATTTGATGATCGTGATGAGGCTGTAAGAACTGGAGAAAAATTTGCTGATGCTGATTTAATTGGTTGTCCGATTAGACTAGTTGTTAGTGAGCGTAGTTTGAGCGAAGATAGTGTAGAAGTAAAGAAAAGAGCAGAAGATAAGAAAGAATTGGTGAAAATAAAAGATATAATACGTAATACTTAAGATGAATTAGGAGTTGAGAATTATGAATCAAGGAGATTGTTTATCTCATAATTCATAGTTCTTAGTTCGTAATTCATTTTTATGTTGAATAAATTTTTAGGAAAATTTAGTAAAGACCTTGGAATTGATTTAGGATCATACTCCACTCTTGTTATTACCAAAGACAAGGGAATCGTTACTAATGAGCCTTCAGTGGTGGCAGTTAACACTAGAACTGATGAAGTAATAGCAGTTGGAAACGATGCGGCTAAGATGTTTGGTAAAACGCCACAACATATTATGGCAATTCATCCATTAACCAACGGGGTTATTTCTGATTTTGAAGTAACTGAAAAAATGTTAAAACATTTTATTGATAAAGTACATTCAGAAAATTTTACTTTAGTACCAAGACCGCGAGTAGTGATTGGTATCCCCTTAGATATAACTGAAGTAGAAAAAAAAGCAGTTGAAGACGCAACTAAAAGCGCTGGCGCTCGTGAAATATTATTAGTAGAAAATCCAATGCTAGCCGCTATTGGCGCAAGATTGCCAGTATTAGACGCAACTTCTAATATGATAGTGGATATAGGCGGTGGCGTTACTGAAATCGCAGTAGTATCCTTAGGTGGTGTAGTAACTTGGAAAAATTTACGTTTATCCAGTGGACAGCTTGATAACGATATTGTCCAGTATGCTCGAGAAGAATTTAATATTTTAATTGGCGATCAAGTAGCAGAAGATATAAAAAAAAGAATCGGTTCAGCCGCTCCTTTGTCAGAAGAAATGGAAATGCCAATGCGCGGACGTGATTTAGTTAATGGTCTTCCCAAGGAAGTAATAATAAATGATTCGCAGGTAAGAGAAGCACTGTCTCGTAGTGTTCATAATATTATTGAAAATATTAAATCTGTTTTAGAAACAACTCCGCCTGAATTAATCTCTGATATATATGAGCAAGGAATTGTTTTAATTGGTGGAGGAGCATTATTACGTAACTTAGATAAAGAAATTGCTCAAGCCACTAAAATTCCAGTTAGAATTGCTGAAGATCCAATGACTTGCGTGGTTCGAGGCGCTGGGAAGATTTTAGAAGATTCGGAAACTTACAAAGGTATCTTCTCTCCTAGTGCTAGCAGTTAGTAAAATAATATGAAGTTCTTAAATAAAAAAATAGCAATAATATTTATCTCCGCTATAGTTATTATTTTATTGCATTATATCGGAGTTTTGAGAATTTTTGAAAATTATATATTAGCATCATTAAAGCCGGCTGAAAAAGCGGCTTTTAATATCGGCAATAAAACGAGAGATTTTTACGAAGAGCAAGATGATTATGATAATTTAAAAGTTATTAATGAAAAATTAGAAGTAGAGAACATAAAATTATTAGCAGAAAATGTTGGTTTAAAGATTCTGGAAGATGAAAATGAAGCTTTGCGGAAACAATTAGAATTTTATTCCCGCCATGATTATCAAAAATTAGTAGCTAATATTATTAGTCGTGAAGGTGGCTATGGCTCTGATCAAATAATAACAATAGACCAAGGTAGTCAAAACGGGATTAAAGTTGGTCAGCCTGTTATTAGTGATAATGGTATTATAGTTGGAAAAATTTTTGTTGTAGAAAATAATTTATCATACGCTCATCTTATAACTGACAAGCATTGCCAAATCGCTGCTAGCTCTATAAATAAACAGGGAACAGCTGGTATAACCAAGGGTGAATTAGGGTTGACGATTCAAATGAATTTCATTCCTCAAACCGAAGAAATAGAAGAAGGCGAGGTAATTGTAACCTCCGGCTTAGAACAATTAATACCAAAAGGCTTAGTAATAGGTACTGTTCAAGATGTAAAAAAAGAGCCAAACGACCTTTTTCAATCTGCTACAATTAATCCAGCTTTAAATTTAAACACCTTATCAATTGTCTCAATTATTTTAAATTAATATGATTAATTTTTTTAAAATAATAATTTTTATATTATTATTTATAATTCAGATAAGTTTTATTTCAGCTTTGCCTGCTCCTTTTTTTAATATCAATTTAATAATTATTGGATTAGCCATACTTTTAATATTAACTAATTTAGAAGATACGTTGGGATGGGGATTTTTGGCAGGCGTATTATTAGACATGCATTCATTTTATTTTTTTGGACTTAATATTATTTCTTTATTAGTAGCGCTTGTACTAGCTAATTTATTAGCAACGAAATTTTTTACTAATCGATCAATTTACTCTTATATTTCTTTAGCAACCATCACTCTCATTTGTTTTGAATTTATTAGATCTTTTCTTATTTTCTTATTTAATTTTTTTACTAAAGGAACATACACTTATCAAGAAATTTTTTCATTTAATTATTTTTTATCATTAGGATATAAACTTTTATTTGGTATAATTATTATTTTTATTTCTTTTTATTCCATAAACTACTATAGTAAAAAGATGAAAACTTTTTTTATTACTTCAAAGAGATGAAGAAAATATATACGAAAAAATTCAAGAAGAATCACGATGATTTATTTGCGGTAAAAGTTGGCAATGTTAGCGATACTAAACTTAGCGCTGGCTATCGTTTACAGTGGACTGAAGAAGGACTGATGGGCGAGCGGGAAGCAGAAGCTTCTGGAGAAAAAATTGGTCGCAATATATCATATCGAAAAATTAATTGGCTAATGATACTACTTGTTGTCGGTTTTATTTTTTTATACGCTAAGGCTGCTTATTTGCAGGTTAATAACGCTAATTATTATCAAGAGTTATCTGAATATAATCGAATAAGAAGAGAGCCTATTATGGCTGACAGAGGTGTTATATATGATAAAAATAATAAAGTATTAGTAGATAATTTTCCTATTTTTTATTTACAGGTAACTCCGGCTGATATTTCATCCAGCCAAGTATCAAATAAAACTAGACAAGAAATAATAAGAGTAATTGGAGATATTTTTGGTACTGAGGTAGAAGAAGATATTGACTATCTTTTAATTAAACATAAATACAAAACTCTTGAATCTTATCAACCTCAAATTTTAGTTGATAACATGAAATACGAAGATGCTATGAAATTAATACTAGCTTCTCAGAATATGCCTGGCTTAGCAGTTAGAACTAGATATCAGAGAAAATATGCCTTACCTGGGGTTTCTCTCTCTCATGTTTTAGGATATACCGGAGTTATAACTGAAGAAGAGTATAAAAGCGAAGAAGGTTATTTAATGACAGATTATAGCGGTAAGATTGGAATAGAGAAATTTTGGGAAAAAGAATTAAGAGGCCAGTATGGTGAAAAACATATTGAGGTAGACGCTTTAGGAAAAGAGAAAAGAATTATAAATGAATTAAAAAAGCATGATGGATATAATTTAGTATTAGCAATAGATAGCGCTTTACAAAAAAAATTAGAAGATGAAATAAAAATACAATTAAAAGAAGTTAGAGCTTCTAAAGCGTCTGCTATAGCTTTAAACCCTAATAATGGAGAAATACTAGCAATGGTTAGTTGGCCTAGCTATGATAGTAATGATTTTGCAGGAAAAATTAGCACAGAAAAATATCAAGAGTTAATCGAAGATAAAAATCAGCCTTTATTTAATCGAGCTATTAAAGGAGAGTTTGCGACTGGATCGACTTTTAAGATGGCAGTTGCCGCCGCCGCCTTACAAGAGGGAATTATTAATAAAAATACAAGATTTGACAGTACAGGCGGTGTGCAAATAAAAGCATGGTTTTTTCCTGACTGGAAAGCAGGCGGACATGGCATGAGTAACGTGCGTAAAGCAATTGCTTGGTCAGTTAATACTTTTTTCTATAATATTAGTGGCGGTATGCCGGAAATTCCTGGGCTGGGAGTTGAAAAAATTACTGATTATGCCCGTTTGTTTGGTTTTGGACAGAAATTAGGCATTGATCTACCAGGTGAATCTTCTGGTTTTTTACCGTCCAAAACATGGAAGAAAAAAGCAAAGAATGAGATATGGTATCCAGGCGATACTCTTCATTTAGCTATCGGACAAGGTGACATAACCGCAACCCCTTTACAAGTAGCTGCTTACACCGCCTTTTTTGCTAATAATGGAAAATTATACATACCGCACTTAGTAACTAAACTTTTAAATAATGATGATAGTTTATATCAAAAAATTGAACCCAAAGTATTAAGATATGATTTTATTGAACCAGGACATATAAATACAGTCAGGCAAGGACTGCAAGATTGCGTTTATTATGGAAGTTGCGTTAGCTTGCAAAGTTTACCAGTGTCATCGGCTGGAAAGACTGGAACAGCCCAATGGTCAAGTACAAAAGAAACTCATTCTTGGTTTACTGGGTTTGCTCCTTATGAAAATCCAGAAATTGTCATAACAGTTATCGTGGAAGAAGGAGGAGAGTCTACTGAAGCGGCTGTGCCGATTGCTAGGCGAGTATTACAGTGGTACTTTGGTCAATAATATTGACAATTTTCTATAGTTATGTATGCTTACCATACCTGTAAAAACAGGAATCTTACTATAGGAGGCTCGCGATGATACAACGTCGCCCGCTACCTCGTGGTCTGTCGCATCAGTTTCTAGGTATTTTAGAAGCCCATGCACTGACTGAGGAAATCGTTAAAGTAATAATGCAAGATAGACATGTCTTGTGGCATTTCATGATGGAGGCACGCAAACTTGTGCCATTTCTTGGTGAGTCAGAGGAGGAAGTAAGGGCTCGGAAAATAATGGGGGAAGGGTATTATTTTGGTCTTCCAGAAGCGTATCAGTTTCTGGGTGAAAAGATTGACTTCAGCAAAGAGTATCATTCTCTCGTTGATGGGATTCATCTAGATGAAGCAGCGCTTAAAGGTCTTCGTGAGGAGAATTATGCGCTTGTCTGGATTCCCGCGATATCCCTTCAGGGGATGCGAGCGATGTTGCCTCTTAGCTTTTTCACAGAGTATCACAACAATCATGAATGGCCATTAAAAGAACCAGCTCCAGCATGGGCCCAAGAGGAGATGAAACCAGGCTTCCGGTTATTCCGGCATTATCAAAGAGATTCACCACCGTTGGAGAATGAGCGCATTCCTGATGTGTGTGAGGTAGCGTATCTTCAGCTTGTTCTATGGCTTACGGGAAGCGTGTTCTTTCAAAGTTTCCGTACTAAGCATATGGAGTGCGGATACTTTGACGGTCAAACAAGGCACCTTGTACATTTGCGATTTTATGGATATCACCGCGATTACTCAACTGGTAGTGGCTATGAGTTTGACTCTAGTCGAACATTCCCAGAAAATTGCGTTGCTACCCTTTCCTGCCAGATGCTGTAGGGCACATTGCACCTTGGATTATCAAACAAACCGTTATAACTCCCTTGCGCTCGTAAGGGAGCTTTTTTTTGCCAAAAAATAATATATAATATATAATAAATTAGGAAATCTTTCATGATTCATAGTAAAGAGAATTCGCTCTTTGGCAGTTATGAATCACGCAGTAACCCGTCGGTCATGCATCTTGCACGGTTGCACGACCTTACATCTGCTTCCTTACTGCCGGGAAGCTTCTTTTTTTGGTAAAAAAGATAATAAATATTACCCTAACTTTTTGGTTAGGTTTTTTGTTTTTTTAGCGTATATTCTATATAATAGTTGGCACTCTTGACATAGGAGTGCTAACTGTATTATACTGTCTTTGTATGGAAATTCGCCAGCAAAATTTACTAAAAATTATAGTAAAAGAATATATCAAAACCGCCGAGCCAATTAGCTCGGGTTTCTTAGTGCGAAAATTCCAACTTCCTTATAGTCCGGCTACTGTTCGTAATGAATTAGTAAAATTAGAAGAAGCAGGCTATATTCATCAGCCACATACTTCAGCTGGACGAGTACCAACTGAAGAAGCTTATCAGTTTTATGTAGAGAATTTTTTATCACCGAAAAAAGCTGATGTGCAAATGCAGACAAAAAAAGATAATGAACAATTTTTAAAACAAACAGCCAAAGCTTTAGCCGCTAAATCAGGTTTAGCAGTATTTTGGGCAGCTGATAAGCATAATTTATATTACACCGGCGTTGCTAATCTATTATCTCAACCAGAATTTGTAGAAAATCAGCAAGTGCTAAGTATCTCTCGGATTATAGACGATATTGAAAATATTGTAGTTGATATGTATTCCAGTATAACAAATGAACCACAAATTTTTATTGGCCAGAAAAATCCTTTTGGCGCGATTTGCGGAAGTGTGGTTGTGAAATATGATAAAAATGGAGACTCTGGAATGTTTGGCATCGTAGGTCCGATGCGGATGGATTATGAAAGATGTCTGGGGTTAATTAATTATATTATTCATAAACTATAATTATGAAAGATAAGCAAAAAAACAAGAAAGCAAAAAAACAAGAGCAAGATTTTGAAATGCTTTATAAAAGAGCTATCGCCGATTATCAAAATTTAACTAAGCAAACAGCTAAAGAGAAAGAAGAATTTGCTAGATATGTAAAATCAAATATGATAATGGAATTTATTCCGATTTATGAGAATTTAAAATTAGCAGTTGACCACACGGAAGCAAAAAAAGAAAATGGCGAAGGTTTACCGAAAGAAACAGAAGAAGTTGCTTTAGGTGTAAAAGTTATATTGAGTCAATTTGAAAAAATTCTTCAAGAAAATGGAGTTGATATAATAGATGAAATTGATGTAGAGTTTGACCCTGAAAAGCATGAAGCTGTAACGCAAATTACAACAGATAAAAAAGAAAAAGTTGATAAAATCGCTATGATAGTTAAATCTGGATATAAATTAGGCGATAAAGTGATTCAAGTAGCTAAAGTTGCTGTTTATAGTTGTAAATAGAATTACATATTTAATTACGTAATTAAATATGTAATTAAAATAAATGAAAAATTGGAATTTAAAAATATGTTATATATTCACGAAAGTAAAAATTTTACAGTAGAGGCTAGGGAAAAACCTCACATAACCAGAACAGACGGCGGACATGTTGTAATTCGTCCTAAAAGAGAGGGCATAGTTGATCGGCAGGGACTAACAGCCGAAGAAGCGACAGAATTAATGGAACTTACAATAGTTGTCGGTAAGGCGATGGCAATTGCTTTAAATAAAAGAGGGATTGATATTGGTCGAATAAATTATCAGGACATGGGGAATTGGAGTGTTTTTAAAGCCGAAGGGGCACGGTTACATATTCATTTATATGGGCGGGCAAAAAGCGCCAAGATTCAAAAGTATGGAGATGCAATGTATCTTCCACAACGAGAAATAGGATTTTATGATAACTTTGAACCCCTAAATAATGAAGATGCAAAAGAAATTAAAAGAGAAATTGATTCAATTATAAAAGATAAAAAATAATTAATAACTAAATAAAAAAATATGTCAAAAATCTTAGGAATTGATCTGGGTACAACAAACTCAGCCATGGCCGTAATAGAAGGCGGTCAACCAAAAATATTAGAGAGCAAAGAAGGGAATAGAACAACTCCTTCTATCGTTGCTATTTCAAAAACCGGCGAACGTTTAGTCGGTCAAATTGCAAAAAGACAGGCAGTTACTAATCCTGACAACACTGTTTTTGCAGTCAAGCGTTTAATTGGACGCAAATTTAATGACGAAGAAGTACAAAGAGATATAAAAACATATCCGTACAAAATCGTACAGGGTGGCCAAGGGGTTAAGGTGCAAATGAGTGGTAAAGAATATAGCCCAGAAGAAGTATCAGCTATGATTTTAAGTAAAATGAAAGCTGACGCAGAAGAAAAGACTGGTGAAAAAATCACTGAAGCAGTAATTACAGTACCAGCTTACTTTAGTGATGCGCAAAGACAGGCGACTAAAGACGCAGGTAAAATTGCCGGTTTGGAAGTGAAACGCATAATCAACGAACCGACCGCAGCTGCCTTAGCTTATGGTTTTGACAAAAAGAAAGGTCAGCAAGTAGTAGTTTATGATTTAGGTGGTGGTACTTTTGACGTATCTGTTTTAGATATTTCTGAGGATACTGTTGAGGTAAAAGCTACTAATGGTGATACTCATTTAGGTGGTGAAGATTTTGATAAAAGATTAATTGATTATATTATCGCTGAATTCAACAAAGATCAGGGGATTGATTTAGGTAAAGACACTTTAGCTTTACAGCGCGTAAAAGAAGCAGCTGAAAAAGCTAAAATTGAATTATCTACTACTTCTGAAAGCGAAATTAATCAACCGTTTATTGCTACTTCTGATGATGGACCAAAGCATTTAGTAATGAAAATTACTAGAGCTAAGTTAGAAGAATTAGTAATGGACTTAGTAGAACAAACTTTAGAGCCATGTAAAAAAGCCATTGAAGACTCTGGTTTAAAAACTTCTGAAATTGAAGAAGTAATTTTAGTTGGTGGTATGACTCGCATGCCTTTAGTACAAAAAAAGGTAGAAGAATTTTTTGGCAAAAAACCTAATTCAACTGTAAATCCGGATGAAGTTGTTGCCATGGGTGCGGCTGTGCAGGCTGGCGTATTGCAAGGTGACGTTAAAGACGTACTTTTACTAGACGTTACACCTTTGACTTTAGGAATTGAAACTTTAGGTAGTGTTTCTACTCCATTAATTGAAAAAAACACTACTATTCCTACTTCTAAGTCACAAGTTTTTTCAACTGCAGCTGATAGTCAAACTTCAGTAGAAATTCATGTATTACAAGGTGAACGTCCAATGGCCAGCGATAATAAAACTCTAGGTCGCTTTATTTTGGATGGTATTCCACCATCTCCGCGAGGAGTTCCACAGGTGGAAGTTAGTTTTGATATAGACGCTAACGGTATTCTTAATGTAAAAGCAGTAGATAAAGCATCTGGCAAAGAACAGCATATTACCATTGCTGCTTCTTCAAGTTTAAGTGAAGAAGAAATTGAAAAAATGAAAAAAGAAGCAGAAGAGCATGCTGAAGAAGATAAAAATAAGAAAGAACAAATTGATATAAAGAATCAAGCTGATGCGGTTGTGTTTAGTTCTGAAAAAATGATCAAAGAATCTGGGGATAAGATAAAAGAAGAAGACAAAAAAGAACTTGAGGAAAAAGTTGAAGCATTAAAGAAAATTAAAGATAGTGATAATATTGAAGAAATTAAAAAAGTATTGGAAGAGGTAAATCAAGTAGCGCAGAAGATTGGCACTGCTATGTACGCATCTGCCCAAGCTTCTCAGGACGGACAAAACCAAGCAAAAGACGGTGAAGGAGCCGCTTCCGCTGACGCTTCGGCGAGCCAAGCAGAAGAACCGAAGAAAGACGAACCAGTTGAAGGAGAGATTGTGGATGAGGATGGAAAAGACGAAGCCCCCGCAAAAGACGAGGCAGGCAAAAAATAAACATTTACACATTGCCCCTTTAAATATATTTTGTTAAGCTGAGGGTGTACAAGATTGTACACTGATCCTTAAAAAGGGGCTACAATGACAACAGCGACAACCGAAACTGACGAAGCTGGAAGGTTGAGAACACAAGAGCCAACGAAAATCACCTTATATCCATACGCAGCGGAGGTAACAAGAATAAAAACTCGATGGTTTGAGGTTTCACAAGAAGATGTTCCCATGCATAACGGCCGAATGTCTTGTTGCTTGCCGAGGGTTACTCTTAAGCAGATTGAGAAAGTGTACGAAGAGCAATTTAGCTTAAAGATTTGTCGTTGGTCTGTTTGTGAGAATCTTGAGGAACATACAACTGGAAGCGAATTATCTTCTCCTCTACTCAGTATCGAGGAGTTACTCAGCGGCAAAATGTTGAACTTATTAATCTCTTACTGTCTGGAAGGAGAGAGAGAAATAAGAGAAAAAGAAAGAATGGAAGCGGAGGGATATCTGGAGGGAGAAAAAGAAAGAAGAATAAGGAAAGAAACAGAAGAAGCGGCGAAAAGAAGAGAAATAGATAGCAAAATACCCATTTTAGTTCGCTTTTTTTTATCTCATTTTATTCCTGAAGGTCGTGCAGATCGATTCGTTTTATGCAGGAATGCTTCAAATGCAACGATCAGCGAAAATGGTGAGAGGATAAAAGCTGGGGTATTAGTAGGTAGAGGAGAACTGATCCCAGGAAAAGATGGTATAATTTGGATAGTCCCGCAAGGCACATGTGAGTGTGATGCCTATTAAAGAACAGTTTGCAATGGACTGTTCAGCGGGAGCGTGGTTTAGGCGCTCCCCTTTTTTTACCAAAATAATTTAAATAAAAATGCCTAAAGATTATTATAAGACACTTGACGTAGATAAAAATTCTAGTCAAGAAGAAATAAAAAAAGCTTTTCGAAAGAAAGCCCATCAATTTCATCCTGATAAAAAGAATGGTGATGAAGCTAAGTTTAAAGAAATAAACGAAGCTTATCAGATTCTTGGTAATGAAGAAAAGCGCAAACAGTTTGACCAATTTGGTGATGCGGCTTTTTCTGGCCAAGGATTTGGCGGAACTGGAATGAACTGGGAAGACTTTGCTCACGCGGCCCAGCAAGGCGGATTTTCCAGTGGAGGAGTTGAATTTGATTTAGGCGATTTATTCGGCGGTTTAGGCGATATTTTTGGTATGGGTTCCGCCCGAGGCGGGCAGGGGAGACGACGAGGATCTGATATTCAGACTGAATTACAAATAGAATTTAAAGAAGCTGTTTTTGGAGTAGAAAAAGAATTAAATTTACATAAAACCGTAACTTGTGATAAATGCAAAGGTAATAAAGCCGAGCCCGGTACACCTATTGAAACCTGTAAAACTTGCAAAGGGCAGGGTAGTATTAATCAAGTACAACGTACTATTTTAGGTAATTTTCCAACAAGATCTGCCTGTCCTGATTGTCAGGGAGAAGGAGAGACTGCTAAACAAAAATGTAGTAATTGCCGTGGTACTGGTTTACAAAAAGATTTGGCTAAAATTGCTGTTAAAATTCCGGCTGGCATAGATGATGGGCAAACTATTAGATTACCTCAACAGGGAGAAGCTTCTAGCCAAGGCGTAAATGGTGATCTATATATTAGAATTAGAGTAAAATTAAATAATAATTTTGAACGCGAAGGCAGTAATATTTTATCAAACACAGAAATTTCTTTTTCTCAAGCCGCCTTAGGTGATAAAATTCCTGTAGAAACTGTAGACGGCAATGTAACTTTAAAAATACCTGCCGGCACTCAATCAGGAACTGTTTTTAAATTACGTAATAAAGGCGCGCATATTTTACAAGGAAGCGGACGTGGTGATCAATTAGTTCACATTATAGTAAAAACTCCGCAAAAATTATCTAGAAAAGAAAAACAATTATTTGAGGAATTAAAATAAAATAATAAAAATAAAATGACATAACAAGAACAGACCGTTTGGTCTGTTTTTTGTTTTTATGGTATAATAATCCACAGATATGAAAAAAATTTTTCTAACTATATTTATTATTTTAGTTATCGTCTCCGTATTAGGAAGCGTTGGCTATTTTTTATACAAAAAATATCCTAAAGGTATAAGTTTTACAAATTATGAAACTAGTTGCGTTACAAAAGAAAAATATGAAGTGCGCGGTGAGTCTTTACAGGGAATTGTAGCAAATGGAGAAGAAATAACTTTGTTAAAAGGATATTACGATTGTAATTCAATCGAAAAAGGTCATGTAGTAGTTTATAATTACTCAAGAAACCCAAATCCAATTATAAAAATAGTAAAAGCATTGCCAGGAGATACTTTTGAATTAAAAAAGAATGAGAGTAATAATTTTAATATAGTAATAAATAATGAAATATCAGCTAATTCTAGCGGTCAGCCGTATGAATTAAGCGAAGCTCGTAGTAAGATGCTTTCCTTGTATATTAAAGATTATAAAGGTGTAATTCCAGAAGGAACTTTTATTATATTAGGCAATCAACTGAGTGGATCACTAGATAGTACTAGATTTGGCTTGGCTAGCCAGAAACAAATAATCGGAAAAGTAAATCTAAAATAATATTTTTTTAAATTAAATATATGCTTGTCACTAAATTTTTCAAGTCTGCTATCTATGTTTTAGCGCTATCTATTTTAAGCGTCGGAGGTGCTATTTTAATACACTCAGTATTAGCATACACCGGGCCTAGTTTAGATCCGCCGGATGGGAATGTAGGCGCTATTACTAGCGGTTGGACTATTGATGGCACTGATGTGTATTTATCTACTTTAACTAACTACGTCGGTATTGGTACTGATTCTCCGAACAACCAACTACATATTAAAACAGCTGCTGGTAGCAATGCTGAGTTGGATATTGAGTCTGGTGTTAATAATTATTGGGCTATTTACCACGATGAAGATACTGAACAACTTAGATTCTGGAATGAAGATTTTGTTGGTAACATAGGTGAAGGCGTAGGTAATGTTTTAATAATAGACAACGACGGTACTGTTTTAGTTAAAACTCCAGTAGCAGGCGATTCTAGCAATGCCGTGGCTAGTAAGGGATATGTGGATGCGGCCGCTGGTGGAGGAGGTGATGCTTCTTACCAAAAACAACTTGATATTGAAGAAGTTGTTTTAGAAGGCAATTGGGTAGAGACTGGAAAAACTTTTTATTCTGTGGGTGGAAATACTTATTTTTGTAAACAGCATGTAGTTAATGGGTCTGGTCAAGTGGCTATTTCTAATATCAATGAAGGTTATGCTTGTCGCTCAGGCAGCGTATGTAATAGCGGTTTTTGTGGTAGCGCCACAGCGTTAACTTATTCAGGCGCTACTCATACAACAGCAGAATGCGTTTCAGCGGGTGGAGTTGTCTATAATAGTGGATCATCAGGGACATTATGTAAAATTACAACAAGTTCGTGTCCTGGTAGTTGGTCACAGGCGGATAATTGGCAGAATTATAGTTCTTGCGAGGGGGCTTTGGGTGACGCTTGTGGCAATCATGCCAGTATCTGCATACCTACTTCTGTTTTTATTAATACACAAGCAATTCGTTATGTCGCATGGGGTTGGCAAGGTGCTACCCCGTCATGTAGCGGTAATGATGAATATTGGGTATTTTATGATCCCGATACTCCAGTTTATAATAAGTATGATATTGAAGAAATTATTAATCCTGACACGAATAGAATTGAAATTGGTTGTAAATAGAATAAATTAGAAATTAAAAATGTCAAAATTAATAACACAATTTGTAACTTGTCCTAGATGCTCTGGAATGGCAAAAGAAGAGAACGGTAATATTTGTTCAGAGTGCGGAAGTATTGGATTAGGGACATTTGTAAAAAACGATTTTTTATACTGGGGTTATGATATAACTCCAGCTAAAATTATAGTTCGACAAAGTCGGATTATTTTTAATTGGGCAATAAATATTCTTTTAATAATAATTGGCACAAGTGGAATAGCTTCGTTTTTATGGTGGCTGAAAGAAAATGTGTTTAGCGCTGATTATAAAATTTACATTGGCACTTTTTTTAGTTTTTGGGGTGAAAAAAATAGCCTAATTTTATTTTTCTGGATTGGAATTTTATGTTTATTATTCTTTTATTTTCGCTATCAAAAACAGCGACGAACATATCCCTTGGTTAAATTCCGCAAATACCGACCTTATCAAAAAATGTTAAAACAAATTCAGCGAGTACCAAATAATTGGAAAGAATTAAAATCTTTTCGAACTAAACTAGATGTTTCAAAAAGTTATACGCCTGGATTGATAAAATTATTAGAAAAATCTTACGCCTTAGCCATTCATTATAAACATAAAGAATTCATGCCCATTCATGTAGTTTTAACAGTGATTGGAGAAAAAGAAGCGAAAAAACAATCAGTAGAAGCTAATCGAGTAAAAATGTTATTAACAAAATTAAATATTCACAAAGGTAAAATTGGACCTAAAATGGAAGAAGCATTAAAAAGTATTCCAATGGCGAAAGAAGAGGAAATAATACCAACAATTAATCAAGAATTAAGAAGATGTTTAATTGAGGGATATTTGCAGGCAATGGATAACCGACATGAACGGGTGGGCATATTAGATTTAATAAGTTCACTTACTCGGGACGGTCGCCATGTTAATAAAGTGCTTACTGAATTAGGAATAAATTTAATAGATTTAGAAAACGCAGCTGAATGGCAGATAATTAATGATCATTATAGCGCTAAGAAATATAAATTAGCTGCTAATAGATCCCGAGCGCTCGGGATAAAACATAAACTTAATCAAGCGACAGACGCGGTTGCGACTCCAATATTAGATCATTTTTGTCATGATTTAACTTTAGAAGTAAATACTAAGTTTAAGAAAATTTTCACTGGCCAAGAAGAAAAAATAACAGAAATTTTTCAAGCGTTTACTGACAAAAAGAAAAGTGTAATATTACGCGGGCCAGCAGGAGTTGGTAAAAAAACAATAATAAAATATATAGCTGAACGCATTTTAGATGATGATGTACCGCGTGTTTTAATGCAGAAAAGAATTTTAAAGCTTGATCTGAGAAAATTACAAACAGAAGCGCCAGAGGTAAGCTTAGAAGAAAAATTGCCAGTTATGATACTAGAATTAACTAAAGACACAAATACTATTCTAACTATTGATAATATAACTGATGATCTATGGAGAATATTAAGCCAATATGCAGGAAGTTTTTATTTATTAGGCACAACAGAAAAAGAACTGTCAGGGGAGGGGATGTCTAGCGTTAGAATAGAAGAACCAGAATTAGAAGAACTTCTAACTATTTTATCAAGTAATGTAGTTGAGTTTGAAGATAAATATAAAGTTTCGTTTGATTACTCTTCATTACTAACAGTTGCCAATGCTAGTTTAAATTACTATACTGATAAAAAAGAACCAGCCAAAGCAGTTAGTCTTTTAGAACGAATTGCTAAATCAGTGGGAGTTGGCGTACAAAAAAATATTAACAATACAATAGTAGCGAAATTTGTTGCTCAGGAAAAAAATGTACCATACACACAAGTATTAAAATAAAAAATTATGAAATTAGAAATAATTTTTATTTTATCTGTAATTCTATCTGTAATTTTTACCTTGATATTAAGATTTATTGCTAAGAGATTAAATATTGTAGATAAGCCAGATAAAGATCGGAAAATACATAAAGGGGCCATTCCGTTATTAGGCGGTGTGGCGATTTTTTTTAGTTTTTTTGCTATGCTTTTTATTGCTCGAGAAGATATTTTAGCTCGAGGATTATCTGAAATTCATTTACTAAGCTTTTTTATTGGCGCGTTGATTATTGTTATTGGAGGATTTATTGATGATAAATATAATATTGCTCCACAATGGCAAATTATTTTTCCGATTTTAGCAAGTATAGTAGTAATTATCGGCGGTATCGGCATAATAAAGATTACTAATCCAACTGGTGGGTTATTTTATTTTAGTGGTATTTTAGGAATTATTTTAACTTTTTTATGGCTAATGGGGATGATGTACACTACCAAACTTTTAGACGGGGTAGATGGGTTAGTTAGCGGATTGGGAGTTATAAGCGGTCTAATTATCTTTCTATTTACCATGACTACAAAATATTACCAGCCAGATGTTGGTTTAATGGGTTTGATTTTTATGGCAGTGGCGTTAGGATTTTTAATATTTAATTTTTATCCAGCTAAAATATTTTTAGGAGAGGGTGGGAGTTTGTTGATTGGTTATATTATTGCTGTATTGGCAATTATTTCTGGTGGTAAAATCGCAATCGCTTTATTAATAATGGGCATTCCGATCATGGATGTTATCTGGATTATATTACGTCGATTATGGCAGAAAAAAAATCCTTTTAAAACAGCCGATGGACAGCATTTGCATCACCGTTTTTTAGATATGGGTTTAAGCCAGCGCCAAACAGTTTTTATATATTATATTTTAGCGGCTATTTTCGGTAGTACTGCCTTATTTTTACAAAGTCAGGGAAAAATGATTGCTTTAGGAATATTAGCTATAACAATGGTTTTAATAATATTTTTATCCATATTTTTACCAACTAACAAAAAACTTGACACTTAACGAATAATTGTGTAATATAATCAAAGTTATTAATAATGAATAAATATGTCTACAATTGCAGTAATTAAAACTGGCGGAAAGCAATATAAAGTTAAAGAAGGCGACACTATTAAAGTGGAAAAATTAGAAGGAGAAAAAGGCGCCAAAGTTAAACTAGAAACCTTGCTAATCGCAGATTCAAAAGAGGGAACTATTAAAGAACTAGGAAACCCTAGTTTAGGTGAGAAAGTAAGCGGTCAAATTGAAGAGACTGCTAAAGATAAAAAAATCACCGTTATTAAGTATAAAAATAAAACTCGTTATAAAAGAACAAAAGGCCACCGTCAGAATTATACCAAAGTAAAGATAGATAAGATTGGCTAAATAAAATTTTCAAATAAAAAATACTGCCTATATTAGGCAGTATTTTTTTATAAAGAAAATATTTATTTTTACTTCCTGTCTCGTAGGGCATTACTGATTGTTGTTTCATCCGCATACTGCAGATGAGCTCCGGTTGGTAGACCGCGCGCTAACCGCGTTATTTTAATTTTAGTATAATCTTTTAATATATTTTGTAAATATAGAACTGTTGCTTCACCCTCAAAGTCAGGGTTAAGCGCCATTATTATTTCTTGAATTTGATTTTTTTGAAGTCGTTGAGTTAAAGATTTTATGTTTAAGTCTTGAGGTGTAATGCCTTTAATACTGTCAATTACACCGCCTAAGACATGGTAGGTTCCATTGTAGACTCCAGTATCCTCTATGGTAATTAAATCTCTAGTAGTAGCCACTACACACGTTTTACTTTGATCACGTTTTGAGTCAGCACAAATTTCGCAGGGGTCATCTGCGTTAAGGCATCCACAAATAGTGCATTTTTTAATGCCGGTTTTTAAATTTTTAACTGCTTCGGCAAATTCATCTAAGTCAGTTTGATTTTGCTTTAATAAGTATAATACAAAACGTTCGGCAGATTTTCTGCCGACCGTAGGAAGTTTTGCGAAAGCATCTATACAATTTTGGATGGAAGAGGGAAGTTTCATTGATTTAATAAAGAAGATTTATATTTTTTTGGATGATATGGTTTTAATCTAATAATTTTTATATTAGAAAATTCTTTTTTAAAAAAATTAACATCAGCTTTTTGATCATAACCAAAACAGACAATATTAGGTTTGTATTTTTCTATAACATCATATATTCTTTTATTTCCTAAAATTGCTTTGTCCACTAAATCACATTTTTTAATATTTTGTACTCTATCTGATTCGTTGTATTTTGGTAAGTGCTTTTTTTGTTCTAGAATTTTTTTGTTTCGCGCAACAACTGCGATTAAATAATCGCCGTATTTTCTAGCTTGTTTAAAATAAGATAGATGTCCTTTATGCAGACCATCAAAGGTGCCGAAAACCATTACTTTTATCATAATTTTAATTTCTAATTGAGTCCTGGTATTCCTCCCATATCTTGCATTTTACGTGCCATTATTTTCTGCACGTCTTTAATTCCATCGTTAACGATGCTTGGCACTAATTGAGTTAAAGCTTCTTTAGAAATGTCATCAGCCGCTGTAAATTCAGTAATTTCCATATTACCATCCATTACCATTTTAACACCACTTTTTTCAATAGTAACTGATTCACCTGACAAGGCATTTTGCATGGTTTTTGCCTGACTGCGCAGGTCTTTAATTTGCTTGAGTTTATTAAACATAATTTTATTATTAGTAGTTAATTAAAATTCTGGTGGCGCTTTAGCTGTATGCCTATCTAAATTTCTAAAACTGGCATTATTAGCATTAAAAAATAAGTCTACATTACCAATCGGACCATTTCTATGTTTAGCAATCATAACTTTTGCTGAACCCTTTTCATTTTCTGGGACTTCTTCTGGCTGATAGTTTCGATCAGCTGATTTGCGATAAATAAACATAACTACATCCGCATCTTGTTCAATGGAACCTGATTCACGTAAATGTGATAATTTAGGAATAGCAGGACGGGATTGCTCTACTACACGTGACAGCTGTGATAAAGCCAAAACCGGAATATTTATTTCACGAGCAATCACTTTTAAAGCGCGAGTAATTTCAGAAATTTCTTGCACCCGATTACCTTGGTACTTACCACGACCTTCTATTAACTGTAAATAATCAATAACTACTAAGCCTAAACCTTTTTCCATTTGCAATCGACGTACTTTTGTCTTTAACTCCATTATATTCAATCCAGCAGAATCGTCAATGTAAATTGGCGCTTCTGATAGCGTTCCCATAGCATGACTAATCTTGGAAAAGTCATCATCACCCTCACGGTCAGACAATTTACCAGTACGCATTTTCCAAAGATCAATATTAGCTTCAGCACATAACATACGATCAACTAATTGTTCTTTACTCATTTCTAAACTAAATACTCCAACTGGAATTTTTGATTTAACTGCTACCTGACGAACTATATCCAGGGCTAAGGAAGTTTTACCAACGCTGGGCCTAGCAGCTAGAATTACTAAATCTGATTTTTGAAGTCCAGCTAATAAGTTATCTAAATCATGAAATCCGGTCGGAGTACCACGTAATTTTCCACCTTGTTTATGAAGATCGTCTATTCTTTCAAAAGCTTCTGTTAATAAATCATCAATCGGCAAAAAAACATTCTTTAAATATTTTTGAGAAACATTAAATAATTTTTGTTCGGCTTGATCTAAAATATCATCTAAATTATCTTCTTCTTGATATCCAAGTTCATTAATTTCGGCTGCAGTATGTAGCAACCTTCTTAAAGTCGCTTTGCGCTGAATTATATTTGCGTAATTTACAACATGCGAAGCAGTCGCAACTGAAGCGGAAAGTTTCGCTAAGTATGAACGCCCGCCAATATTTTGTAATTTTTCTTTTTCTTCTAATCTATTAGACAAGCTCAAAATATCAATTGGTTCATTACGAGAGTATAGCTCACGCATTGATTTATAAATTATACCATGACTGTCTTTATAAAAATCCTCTTCACCTAAAATATCTGCCACTTTGATTATGACGTCTTTATCAATCATTAAAGCACCTAGTAAGGCTACTTCAGCCTCTAGGTTTTGGGGCGGTAATTTAGAAATTATTTCATTATTATCTGGCATAGTGTGTTTATTTTAGCGGTTGACCACAAAAATAGCAAGAGTTAATTTAACACATTTTAAGAACAGTTTTTTCACATTAAAGAAAAAATGGCAAGAAAAAACCGGGAACTGCGTTGAGGCGCGATTCCCGGGTTGGTGAGCGAAAGAAGAACAAACTATGCGACAGTGAGAACATCTCCTAGCGTGTCTATAAGTGTGGCAGCAAAAGCAGGGGCAATCGAAACAGTTACGACTCCACCACCCGTAGTTTCTTCGTATCTGTCGTCACCCTCATAACCTCTTTTGCGAGTATTACCTAGTAGTACCACCTTGAATGGATTTGGTCCGTTGCGCAAGAATAACTTTTTTTGCCAACCAGGTGCACAGACAGGATGAGTGGCGATAAACATGGTTTCTCTCGCGCCGATCTCAAGAATTCTTTTCCCAATTGTAGCAGCAGTGCCGGCAGTACTAACTTCATCATCGATTATGATAACACATTTATTCTCAAGTTGTTTCAAGTCGCAAGATATTGGCACCTTGATTTCTTTGCCGTATTTTTCCCTTACTTTTTGAAGAAATTCAGTTTGATCAAAAGTTTCTTCGCTACTGACAGTATCACTGAAAAGTCGTTTTTTTTGAATAATGACTACAGGTACTCTGAGAGCTTCAGCAAGCTTGATGGCGCGTATGCTACCGCCCAAATCCGGAGAAAGGACGACTACGTTGTCAGGACCGTCGAACGATGGCATAAAATCGGTTATTATTTTTTGAGCATATACCCCAACAGGATCGCAAACGCGTAGCTGAAGTCCAGATTGATCACAATAGTGTTGCGTCCATTTCAAAGAATGGGGATCACAAGTAACCAAAATATCCGCCCCAGCTGCTTTTATTTGGTTTATATACAACGGAAGTCGAGGAATTTCTCCTGGTTTAGCTTCTCTTTCTTGGCGTCGATAACGCATAAAAGGCATGGCAGCAATAACTGTCTTTGCCTTAAAAATTTGTTTTGCAGCGCCAACTCGTTGTAAAAAATGGGCTTCACCTTTAAATCCAGTAGGGGAGCCGATAATTACAACAGTTTTACCTGCAATTTCTTCACTATCCTCCATCTCAAAGGCTGGTTCTACATCATTATAACCTCCTCCGCCTGAATGGCAGAACGGCACATCACATTCTCCGAGTAAGCGCATACCCTTTACTACATCAAGATCAAACTCGTGATTGCCACTAATGCCGTATACTTTAACTAAATGTTTTATTGGAAACGCCCCCTTTTTCTGTTTATCTTCTTCGTGCATAGTGTTTATAAATTAAAAAGGAGCAAACCTCTCCTTTCCTCCATTCTATCTCTAAAATTTTTAAATAACAAGTGGATATCAAAAATAAAAAACTTCACAAAATTAGTGAAGTTTTTTAGGCCAAAATTAGAGTGTAGATGAGCCGAAATCGGGACTTGAACCCGAGACCCCTTCCTTACCATGGAAGTGCTCTACCACTGAGCTATTTCGGCTTGGTAAAAAATGTGCGCCCAGCAGGATTCGAACCTGCGACCATCAGCTTAAAAGGCTGTTGCTCTACCGGGCTGAGCTATAGGCGCATATCAAAAAGCGATCCCGAATGGATGCTAAAAGCATAATAACACTAAAAGTATTTTTTGGCAAGATAAGAATAAACAATTAATAATTACATATTTTTAATATTTTATGATATAATAGAATACACTTTAAATTTAAAAAAAAATATATGAAAATAAAATTTTTATTGTATCAAGTAATAATTATTATCATGATTGCTGGAATCGGAGCAGGAGGCACCTTATTTTGGCAAAATATACAAGCAAATCCAATAATTGCCGAGGAATTATCGTTAGATGAACAAGAAGCAACGATTAGAGCGATTAAAAAAGTTACCCCTGCGGTGGTTAGTATTATTGTTGAAGATTATCAAAACATGGTGATGGTTATAAACGGTAAAAAGGTTACGCAAAAACAGAAGAAACAAGTTGGCTCTGGAACTGGTTTCATTATTTCATCAGACGGTTATATCTTAACCAATCGCCATGTAGTGCGTTCAGGTAATACTGAGACAGCTGAATATAGAATCATCTTAAATAATGGTAAAGGATACTTTGCTCAATATATTGGAGTTGATCCTTTGAAAGATTTAGGTATTTTAAAAATTTTTGATAAAAATTTGCCATCAGTAGAATTGGGTAATAGTGATGATTTAGTACAGGGGATGAGTGTAGTCGCTATTGGTAACGCTTTGGGGCGTTATCAAAATACAGTTACCAAAGGTATAGTTAGCGCTTTGGGCCGTAGCTTGGAAGCTAGCGATGCAAAAGGTAACACAGAAGTGTTAGATAATGTAATCCAAACAGACGCAGAAATAAATCCAGGAAATTCTGGAGGACCATTGATCGATCTTAATGGTCGAGTTATGGGAATAAATACCGCTATTGATTCAGAAGCAACAAATATTGGTTTTGCTATCCCAATTAATGATGCCAAAGTTATTATTAAAAGCATTCGAGAGGAAGACAGAATAGTAAGACCACGAATTGGCGTTCGTTATGTAATGTTAACACCAGAATTAGCCGCAAAAAATAATTTACAACGAAACAGTGGCGCCTGGGTAGTTAATGGTGAAAATGGAGAAGTAGGCGTTTTACCTAACGCCCCAGCCAGTAAGGGTGGACTTCAAGCAGGGGATATTATTTTTGAAATTAACGCAATTAAAGTAGAAGGCAATAATACTTTATTTAATATTATTCAAAAATATAAGCCAGGTAATCGTATTGGATTAAAAATACAACGCGGTAATAGAGTTATTATTAAGATTGTAACTTTAGATGAGTTTAAATAATTTATTTTTCCACAATTTATAAGCTTGTGCTAATTTTTTGCATCTCTTATAATATAAAAACTATAATCTTTAAGCAAGATTAAATTATGATTAGAGTAGAGAATCTCTCAAAAAAAATAGGTGAAACTAAAATATTAGACTCCATTAATTTTGAAATAAATGATGGAGAAATTTTAGGTTTTCTAGGACCAAATGGTGCTGGTAAAACAACTACTATGAAGATTATTACTGGATTTTGGACGCCTAGCTCAGGAAATATTTTTGTTAATGACATGAATGTAATTGATAATTCTTTAGAAATTAGAGATAAGTTGGGCTATTTACCAGAAACAGTACCATTATATGACGAAATGAAAGTTTATGAATATTTAAAATTTATTGCTGAAATTAGAAGTGTAGCTCCAGAGAAAGTAAAAGAAAGTATAAAAACTGTAATAAATTCCTGTGGTTTGGAAAAAGTTATTAAAAAACCAATTGAAGAATTATCAAAGGGCTATCGCCAACGAGTTGGTTTAGCGCAGGCAATAATTCATGAACCTGATATTTTAGTTTTAGATGAACCAACTACTGGTTTAGATCCAAATCAAATTATTGAAATTAGAAATTTAATCAAAGAAATTGGCAAAAATAAAACAGTAATATTTTCTACTCATATTTTGTCTGAAGTACAAGCAACCTGCGATCGTATAATAATTATTAAAAATGGCCAAATTACCGGGCAGGGAACTCCGGCTGAATTAACTCAACGAGCAGGCGGGCAAGAAATGATCTATGTAAAAATTAAAGGACCACAAGCAATAATAAAAAATATACTGGAGCAAATTAATGTAATTGAAAGTATAATTGAAAAAGATAGAGAGGCAGATGATATATTTGGCTATGAAATAAAACCACGAGCAGGCATTGATGTGCGCGAATATATTGCTAATACTGCTATGCAAAATAACTGGTCAATCTTAGAATTTAGCAAAAAGAGCGCTAGCATGGAAGATGTGTTTAGAGAACTTACTAAATAATATGAATAAACAATATCTACAAAAAATAAATGTATTATTTAAAAAAGAGCTAATGAGTTACTTTAACTCTCCAATAGCTTATATTTTTATCGCTGTATTTTTAATCGTATTGAATTGGTTATTTTTTAACAGTTTTTTCATTATAGGCCAGGCTGATATGCGGAATTATTTTATTTTATTACCTTGGATGTTCTTATTTTTAGTACCGGCCATTACAATGCGAAGTTGGGCTGAAGAAAAACGTAGCGGAACGATAGAATTTTTATTAACTCTACCGATTAACGACTGGCAGGCAGTTTTAGGAAAATTTTTAGCAGCCTTAGCATTTTTAGCAATTACTCTTATTTTAACCTTAAGTATTCCATACGCTATAAGCACATTGGGCAATATAGACGCTGGACCAATAATTGGCAGTTATGTTGGAGCTATTTTTATGGGTGCAGCTTATTTAGCCTTGGGTTTATTTATATCTTCATTAACAAAAAATCAAATAATTGCTTTTGTCATGGCAGTCGCAATTAGTTTTATATTTTTCTTTATTGGTAATGACTTTATAGTTTCTACTGCGCCACAAAGTTTAGCGCCATTTCTAAAATTTTTAGGAATTGGATCTCATTTTGATAATATTGCTCGTGGTGTAATTGATACTAAAGATATAATTTATTACATAAGTTTTATCTGGCTATTTTTATGGTTAAATAAAGAAATAGTAGCCCTTAGAAAATAAATATGAAAGAATTTTTAAATAAATTTCAAAAACAAACAAACTTAAGTACGCAGATCGCGATTGTAGTAGGTATTATTTTAGTACTTAATTTTTTATCATACCAAATTTTTACTCGCTTTGATTTAACCGAAGGAAAAATTTATAGTATTTCCATTACTTCTAAAGAGGCAGTTAAAAATTTAGATGACATTGTAAATATTAAAGTGTATTTTTCTGAAAATTTACCGCCACAGTATATGGCAGTGCGTCAAGAAGTAGAGGACGTATTAGCAGAGTATGAAAATTATGCGAATAATAAATTAAATGTAGAATTTATAGACCCTAAAGATGATGAAGGGCTAATACGAGAGTTACAAGGATTGGGAATACCAAAATTACAATTTAATGTTTTAGAAAATGATAAATACGAAGTAATTGGCGGATATTTAGGAATTGTAGCTGAATATAGTGATCGAAAACAAGGCATTCCAGTAGTTAATAATACTAGAAATTTAGAGTATCAATTAACTAGCGCGATAAAAAAAGTTACTGCTGAAAATATTCCCACTGTTGCTTTTTCCACTGGACACGGCGAGTGGAGCTATGATGAGGAAACCAGCACAATTAATAGCAAGCTAGGCGAAATTTATAGCATACAAACAGTTGACCTTAGTACTGGCAATAATATACCCGAAGATATTAATACTTTGATTATCAACGGTCCCAAAGAACTGTTTACAGACGAACAAATGTACAGTATTGATCAATTTATAATGAAAGGGAATAGTGTTATTTTTCTAGTTGATGGAGTTAAGATTGATGAAGGATTGATTGCAAAAGAAAATGAAGGAAATTTAGAAAAATTATTGTCAGCTTACGGTGCTAAAGTTGAGCCATATTTTGTGCTAGATACTTCCAATGATATGGCGTCTTTCAGTCAAGGATTCATGACTTTCACTGCTGAATATCCATTTTTTGTTAAAGTTACATCCAACGGGCTAGATCAAAGCGCAGCTTCGGTAGCGAAATTACAAAATTTAATTTTTCCTTGGGTTAGTCCAGTAACTTTAAATTTAAACAAAAATTCAAAAGCAGAAATAAAAACTTTAGCCATGACCACTAAAGATGCTTGGATAATGAAGGATGATTTTAATCTGCAACCACAGGGAACGTTTGGTTTTCAAAAAGATCCAGAACAATACACTTTAGCAGTTTTAATTTCTGGTAAAGTTAATAGTGCTTTCACATCTTCTGTTTCAATAGATAGCGAAACAAATGAACATATTAATAGTACTGAGAATGCTCGCATTATAGTAGTGGGCGATAGTGATTTTACAAAGAATAATTTTACGAGTCGTTATTCAGACGATTTAATGTTTATGCAAAATATTGTTGATTCAGTTTCTCTGGATGGTGATTTAATTAAAATTAGATCAAAAGATGTGACCGAGCGTCCATTAGAAAAAATATCTGACAGCAAGAAGAACTCAATCAAATTATTTAATATCTTTGGCATAACCGTTATTGTTCTAGCTTTTGGCTTATTTAGATATTACCAAAGAAAAAAAAGTAGATTTGCTGATGATTTCTAAACTTACTACTGACTAAACTATGATGAATAAAAAAAATTACATCCTGTTTATTATGCTCCTTATTTTAGTGGGGGTAACTTATTTATATGTTGGTCCAATTCAAAAATGGAAAGAAGATAAACAAAATGCAAGATCTCGAAATTTTTTATCACACATAGATATGGAATTAGTAGATCAAGTGGAAGTTGTTGACCAGGATAAAGTAATGTATATTATTAAAAAAGAAGCTGGACAATGGTGGGTTGAGCCTAACAAATGGCCAACTGAAAAAATATTAATGGATGCATTAGAAGAAAAAATGAAAATAATAATCGCTTCTGATTTTGGAATTACTTCTGTAAATCTTAATAACAAAACAAGATTTCAAACTGGGGATAATGGTTTAAAAGTAAAACTTTTTCAAGATGAAACTGAAGTAGGTGATTTTATAATCGGCAAAATTGCTAATAATTATCAGAGCACTTATATTTCTCGCGAAAATGATGATAAAACATATAGTGTTAAAGAAACTTTAGTACGAGCGTTTGATGTGTCTAGTTGGGAAGACAGGACAATTACTGATTTAGGCGAAGCCGACACGGTTATTTTAAAATATCCTAATCAAGAAATAGAAATTACAAACACACCAGATTCACGAGGGGAAGTGTATTGGCGCAGTATTCGACCTTATTTAGCGCGTTTAAACAAAGAAAAAACCGAAACTTTAATTAATACTGCTAGAAAATTAGAAGCGAGCTCTATTCCAGCCCAGAATATGGAAATAACTGGGCTTGATAAACCAGTCTTGCAAATTCAACTAAAAGGAGAGGGAATGGATGAAACTTTAGTGCTTGGTAATAAAAATCCAGCTACAAATGAATATTTTGTGAAAAAGTTAAACGATAACAAAATATACCTAATTACTAAGGAAAAGCGGGATGAATTAGTAAAACAGATAGCGAATTTAAGATAAAATCTTGCAAAAAACATAATTTTGTATTATATTAAAAATAGTTCTGATTATTTGGGGCTATTTTTTAATATTCGGGGATCGTCTAATGGTAGGACACCTGGTTTTGGTCCAGGCAATCGGGGTTCGAACCCCTGTCCCCGAGCAAGTAAAAATACACAGTGTATCACTGTGTATTTTTATTTTTAAATTGACATTCACACTCATAATAAGTTAAGCTATACTTACGTGGAAAATGTTAAGTGGTTTTTTCCCTCCTTATCGTCTAAGGTTTCTAACGACGCACACGAGTGTCGAAACTCTTTTTTACCTGTTAAGAAAAACAAGCTTCACAGATAAAAGATGCGCCCTAGAAATCCGACGAGGCATTCTCACATGCCTGAGCGTTGCAAGGACGTTCACATCCCGCGAAGTTATCTTTCATAGATTCCATTTACGAACGAAACACCACACACCTAAATCATAGAAAGACCTTCGCGGGGTTTTTTTTGCTAAAATTCAATTTGACAAGTAATAATATGCGTTATAAAATAATATTACAATACGCTTTTGCTGGGACCTCCTTTTTCGCTCTATTTCATGGCCCACTCCTGTTATGTTACGCCCCTCAGCCTGAGAAAGAGAGGAAAGGGAGGACCCCTTTTTGATATTTCCACCAGGGCTCTTTGTGTCTCACCCTGGATTATCCCCTCAGGGCGTATCGCCAACTGCGCCCTCCCACTGGATTTTCGTCACGTGTCCAACACCTATTTTGATAAGAAACAACGACGAAGATTTAGTGGGTTTTTTTTGCTGGAACTACTTATCACTTGACATGCAATAACGCATAAGTTAAGCTAAAAATAGCAGCAGGGATTGCTCAGGCGATCTCCGCCACGCACACCACATCATCCCACATCCTCTTGGGCACCCTTCTTCCGGAGGGGTGCCCACCCCCGATCTTTCTGAGGAGCGTAACATTTCAATAAGCTCTCTCTACCCCCTTGGGATCCCCCAATCCCGGTTAACCGTAATTCGTCAGCACTGTACTTCCTGGTCCAGCTGCAGACGATTTACGGTTTTTTTTATTTAAAAATACTTGTTGCAAGTATTTTTAAAAAATATTATAATGTATTCATAATATACAATTCATTTCATGCTATGAGTAAATTTTTGCAGAACACAGCTCTAATTATATTTACTGTTTTTATTATAACAGGCGGAGTTGTGTTTTTTGATTTAAATAAAAATGCTAACGCTGCTACTGAATATATAAGTTTAAGTGAAGTGTATGTATACGGCAATACCGAATGGATAGAAGTTTCTAATGCTAGTGCTTCACCGATTAATATCAATGGCTATAGAATAAAAGAAGGTACAAATCCTTTAGCTACTGTTAGAGCTGTAAATAATAGCATAATAGTACCAGCTGGTGGCACAGTAGTGGTAGAAGAAGCAGATATGGCTAGTGATTTTAATTTTACAGATACTGGGCAAACCTTAATTCTCCAAAGTCCAGATGCTACAGAAATAGAAATAATAACTTACGGAGGAGCTACTGGCTTGGATGCTAATAATGCAACTAAATCACTACAAAAAATTCTAAATGTTTGGTCGGTAGAACCGACTACAAAAAATATAATAAATAAAGATATAACTGCGCCGACCATCACTATTAATAGCTATGAAACTAACTGGACCAATCAGGACGTTATCGTTACTGCTTCTGTATCTGACGGAACAATTAACACTACGACAAATATTTTTACTATTAATGACTCATTTAATTTTGTAGCCTGGGATGACGCTGGAAATTTTTCAACATCTACAGTTACAATTAATAATATAGATAAAACTGCGCCAACCATTAATATTCTTACTCCAGTGAACAATGTAGATGCTAATGCTTTAACATATGACATTACTGGCACTGCTAGCGATGAAGACGCAAGTCCTATTAGCAGTATCTATCTTAGTTTAGACAATGGGAGCACTTGGCAGTTAGCTAATGGTGGTAATACTTGGAATATTACCCCTGGACTTTCCACCTCTACTATTCAAATAATTTTAGTAAAAGCAACTGATCAAGCAGGTAATATTATTACTACTACTGGTCCTATTATTACTTATTCTCCACCACCAACAATTAACTCAAGCCCTAAAAGTGAGTTTGCGGGCGAAAGCATTGATATAGCCGGTACTAATTTTCACTCTAGTATAACTATTAGTATTGGCGGAACTTCAGCTACAATTACCACAGTTGATTCAAATAACTTAACTTTTACAATTCCACCTTTAAACGCTGCTGTATATGATATAGTGGCGCAGAATCCAGACGGACAAAGTGCTACTTTAACAAATGGTTTAACTATTACTCGAGAGTGTGTAATTACAGATGTGGCCCATGCTAGCAATGTTAGCGGTGAATATCCAAGCTGTAGCGCGCTTAATTGTGTTAGTGGGTATAGCGTTCATAATGATGGAACCTGTATACTCGCTGTTACTCATAATAATAGTAGCAACGACAGCGGTGGTCTAGATTTTTCCTCGCCTTTAACTAGCAATGACATTATATCCGCCATGAAACAACAAATAATTCCACAGATTACAGTTCCAACTCAAGTTCTTGGTACAAAAATAATAGCTGATGTTAGTGATTTTATTACTTCTGAAAAAAAATTATTAAAGACTATAGATAAAAAATTAACTTCTAGATTGTCTGGTAATATATTATTACAGGTAGAGGGCCATGGAGAGGCCTGGTATGTTGACCCATTAAATAAACAAAGATATTATTTAGCTAACGGTTCTAAAGCTTATAAAGCATTGCGTAAATTTGGATTAGGAATAACTAATACTGACTTAACTAAAATTCCTATTGGAATAGAAAATCGCTTTGAAGATACTGATTCTGACGACGATGGATTGGCTGATAAGCTAGAGGAGGGGCTAGGAACGGACAAAACTAAATCTGATAGTGATGGAGACGGAATTTCTGATTATAATGAAATAATAAAAAACAATACTAACCCGTCTGGAAGTGGAAAAATTTACATTGATTCAAATTTAACAAATCGATTAAAAGGAAAAATTTTATTGCAGGTTGAATCTCGTGGAGAGGCTTGGTATTTAAACCCAAGAGACGGTAAAAGATATTACATGAAAGACGGCGACGCCGCCTATCAAATTATGCGGTTTTTATCTCTTGGAATAAGTAACAGTGATATAAGAAAAGTAAATATTGGAGAATTATAAATATTTTGATAATATATTATAAAGGAGGCATAAAGATGCCTTTTTTATTTTTTTTTAAAATTCTAAAACCTTGACAAAAATATAAATAAGAGTATACTTATCTGAGATAATAACTATCTTAGATATATGGTAATAAATTTATCAATTGAATACGCGCTTTTAGGATTAATTTATTTAGCGAAAAATCCGAAAAAAAGCGTAAAAATATCCGAAATAGCCAAAGCTGAGAATATCCCGCTTTCTTTTTTGCAGAAAGTTTTTCAAATTTTAAGCAAGGCAAAAATTGTCCAAACAACCTTTGGACCTAACGGCGGATATAAATTAGCACTTCCGGCTGAAAAAATAACTTTAAATAAATTATTCTTAATATTACGACCGGTTGTGAAAAATCGTTACGCTTGCTTTAAACAAGAATTATTAAAGCATCAAGACGGAAGATTGCTTGCCAGTTTTATGACTTCTTTACATAAAGAAATGAGCAAATATCTTGAAAATATTACTTTAAAACAAATAATCAATAATAAAAAATAAAAAAACAATATGGAAAATAACTTTTTAGATCAGTTGCAAGAGCAAACACCAAAGTTTATAAAACAAAAATGGTATAAAAATGTAAAAATTATTATACCTTTAGTTATTGTTGTATTACTTGGCGGTATTTATGCTGTTGCGAATACAGGAAAAGGTGAAGTGGCCGGTGAAAAAATAGATAATTTAATAAAAGAAGTGAAAACGTTAACTTTGGACTCTAATATTCAGAATGCTGATGAAATTAATACCTCTGGTATTGTAAAAGCTGATAGTCAAGTAGATATAGTTGCGATGACTAATGGAACTGTTAGAAACATTAATTTTGAAGTTGGAGATCAGGTTTACGTAAATCAACCATTAGTTAATTTACATAATAACAATGCTTTAACTAATTACGGCACTGCGCAAGCAAGTTATAGCAATACTCAACAAAGTCTTTCTTCAATTCAAAGACTATCTAGTGAATCTGTGAAACAAGCTGAGCAAAGTATTAGAAATGCTGAAATTGCTTTAAAAGCATCTCAAGACAATCATGATAACGCAACTGAATTACAAATAATTAGCAAACAAAATATTATAGATAATTCAGTAATAGCGTATTTTGGATACTTAAATACAATACAATCCACTTTAGACCAAGTAGATTATACTATAGGTGCTGATGATGGGCAGGGCGGACAAATAGCTGGTATTAAAGAAACTTTAGGTATCAGAAATAATCAGAGCGTAGATAATGCGGAAAGTATTTATTTAAAAGCTAAGGGTGATTTTGATGATTTATCTACAGAGAATACTAATAATAATATTTTAATTAATTTGAATAAAGCTTCTAGCGTATTATCATTAACCAAACAAGCGACTGATGCAACTATTATTGTCTTAAATAATACGATCTCTAGCAGCAATTTTCCAGATAGTTTGTTAATTGCGCAAAAAAATATTTTCATTACTCTACGTAATACAGTAGTTAATACTCAAACTGCGCTTCAAAATAATTTGCAAAATCTGCAAAATATTGATTTAAATCAAAAACGAGAATTAGACTCATTAAAAAATGCACTTGATGCTTCTAAAAGCCAATTAGAACAAGCTAAGATTGCTTTAAAGAATGCCCAAGAAGGTAAGGGGCAGCAATTAATTTCAGCTCAGAGCGCTCTAAATGCGTCACAGGGGCAATTAAATCTAGCTAGTAATCAATTAGCTGATTTAAGTGTTACTGCTTCAATTTCAGGACAAATAACTGGAAAATATATCCAGCTAGGCACAGAAGTTTCTCCTGGACAAAAAATAGCAGAAATTTCTGATATGAACTTAGTAAAGGTAGAAATAAATTTAACTTCAGAAGATATATATCGCATTGAGGTTGGGCAAACTGCGATGATTAATGGCATGTTTGAAGGTGTTATCAGCCGCATAGATCCTTCAGCTGATCCAATGACTAAAAAGGTAAAAGTTGAAATTGCTTTTAATAATAGTGAGCAATATTTAATACCAGAAACTTTTATTGATATCACGATACCAGTTGATGGACGTAATGGTGCTAATTTTACAGAAGGAAGATTTTTTATTCCGTTAAAAGCAGTTACTATTACCCAAACTGAAAGTTATGTTTTTATAGTTAAAGATGAAAAAGCAACAAAAACTACAGTAGAGATTGGTGAAACATCTAGCGATAAAGTTGAGATTATTGCTGGGCTTAATGAAAATGATGAATTAATTATAGAAGGAAATAGAGGATTAGAGGGAGATGAGGAAATAAAAACAATAAACTAAAATTATGTCAGCTAAAATAAAATTAAAAAAATTATTAACTCCGGAAAAAATAGATAAAATTATTGCGAAAGAAGAACGCAATATTTTTGGTTTTTTTATTAAACATTTCCGATTTACTTATTTAATCTTGATTGCTATTTTGGCAGTAGGATTTTTTTCATTAGCAACTATGCCTCGTGAATCAGATCCGGAAATAAAAGTTCCGTATGCGGTAATTAGCACAGTATATCCAGGCGCAACTCCAACTGATACTGAGGAATTAGTAACTAATAAAATTGAAGATAGAATAAAAAATGTAGATAATATTAAACTTTATAATTCTTCTTCTGGGGTTGGCTTTTCTTCAATTTTTGTTGAATTTGAAGCTGAAGCGGATATTACCGACAGCGTTAATAAATTAAAAGATGCAGTTGATTTAGCAAAAACTGAACTACCTGGAGACGCAAAAGATCCGGCTGTTAGTGAATTAAATATAACCGACCAACCTTTAATTACTTACAGTTTAGTTGGTGAAGGTTATAGTGAGGCAGAATTAAAATTATATGCTGAAAAATTACAAACAGAGCTAGAGGGAATTAAAGACGTTTCTCGCGTGCCAGTTATTGGCGGAATGACTCGTGAATTTCAAGTTATAGTTGATCAAAGTCGTTTAGCTAATTTTAATCTATCAATCGGACAAGTAGTAAGCGCTATATCTAGAACTAATTTTAATATGCCAGCTGGCAACATTGAAATAGATGGTTTTAAATATAATGTTCGCGTTAAAGGAAAATTTGACGACGCTTCTGGATTAAGCCAAGTAGTAATAACTAGCAACAATGGAGTACCTGTTTACTTACAAGACATTGCTCAAATTAAAGATACTTTTAGAGAGCAAACTTCGGAGTCTCGAATTGGCGTTGGACAAACTGCAGCTAGCCAAACTGTTTCTTTAATGATTTTCAAACGAACTGGCGGTAATATTTTAAATATTGTTGATGAATCAAAAGTAGCAGTAGAGAAGTTAAAAAATAGCCCTGGCTGGCCATCTACTTTAGGCATTGCTTCTACTAATGATTTCTCAGTTTTTATTAGAGATGATTTAAGAATTTTAGGTCGTAGTGGAATTCAGACAATGATCTTAATTGTCTTCATTTTGATGTTAGCAGTTGGTTTACGCGCTTCTATTATTACCTCACTATCAGTGCCGATTGCCTTCTTAATGGCTTTTGTAGTGCTGATGATTCAAGATATGACTTTAAATAGTATGGTTTTGTTTTCGCTAGTATTGTCGCTTGGTTTGATGGTTGATAACTCTATTGTTATTATCGAAGGTATATCCGAATACATGGGTAAATATAATTTAAGCGCTTACAAAGCCGGTTTATTGTCTGTTTGGAATTATCGTTGGCCAATCATTGCTGGTACTTTAACTACAGTTTCTGCATTTGCGCCCATGTTTTTGGTTTCTGGTATTTTAGGAGAATTTCTAGCAATTATTCCAATCACTTTAATGGCTACATTATTATCTTCTTTATTTGTAGCTTTAGTTGTTATCCCAGTCTTAGCTTCGAAACTAATATGTAAAGGCGGACATTCCGAAATGCAATATCGTAATAGTGATAATGGAGAGAATCAGAATCATATCGCAAAGAAAAAAAATAAAATAAGTAAATTATTTCTTAATGGAATAAAAAATTTAAAAAATAAATATTCTGACTTCATGAATAAAATGATTAGACAGAAGAAAACTCGTCGTCAAATATTAATTACTGCATGGATAATTTTTATTATTGCAGTGGCCATGCCTTTTACTGGCATCATGAAGATAGAAATGTTCCCTAAAGTTGATATTGATTATATTTTTATTAATATTGAATTACCAGTTGGCTCAGCTCTAAAAAAAACAAAAGCAGTAACAACAGAAGTTGAACAAATTATAATGGACAACGTTCCAGAAACAGCAAACTATGTTACTAATATTGGCTCTACTGCTGCAGTTGGCATGGATGGAGCTTCTAGCGGTACTCATTTTTCTTCAATTACTATAAATCTGAAAGAAAAGAAAGATAAGAAAAGTTTTGTCATCGCCGAGGAATTACGTCCACTGACTGATAAGATTCAAGGTGGTAAAGTTACAGTTGAAGAACTATCAGCCGGACCTCCTACTGGAGCGCCGATTGAAGTTCGTATTTACGGTGATGATTTAAGACAAATAATTCTAGCTTCTCAAGAAGTGAAAAAGGTTTTAACAAATATAGAAGGAACTATAAATATTAAAGACAATCTTCAAGACGCAACTGGCGAATTTACTTTTTCTATTGATCGACAAAAAGCAAATTACTACGGGCTTGATGTAGCTACGGTTGCTTCTACACTGCGTAATGCTATTTACGGTACCAAAGCAAGCGAAATACTATTGGATGGTGAGGATATTGAAATTAATGTTAAATACGCCAAAGAAAAATTTAACAATGTTAGTGATTTAGAAAATTTACTTATTTTCACTGCCAAAGGACCAACGCCATTAAAAAATATTGCTAGTGTAAAATTAGAGCCATCACTGTTAAGCATAAATCATCGTGATGGTAAAAATACTATAGCTGTCTCAGCTAATATAGAACCTAGCGCCAACTTACAAAAAATCTTGGAAATATTTGATGAAGAAAAAGAAAAATTAGATTTACCAACTGGTATTTCAATCGAAATGGGAGGTGAATTAGAAAATATTGAACAATCTTTTAAAGAAACATTTTATTCTATGATAGTAGCAATTGTTTTAATTGCTATGATATTAGTTTTACAGTTTAATTCATTCAAGCAACCGTTTATCATAATCTTTGCTTTACCGCTTGCCATACCAGGTGTAATTATCGGTTTGATGCTTTTGGGCGAAGCTTTTTCCTTTCCAGCTTTTATAGGAATTGTAGCGCTGGCTGGAATCGTAGTTAATGACGCTATTGTTTTGGTTGATAAAATTAATAAAAACTTAAAAGCAATTCCAAAAGGCGAGGGAACTGATACTGAATTCTATGATGCTATTATTGAAGGTGGAGTGGCTCGCTTACAGCCAATTCTATTAACCTCATTAACTACTATTGCTGGTATTTTACCATTGTATTTTGCTAATGCGGTTTGGCGCGGACTTTCAGTAACAGTTGCTAGTGGTTTAGCTTTTTCAACTTTACTTACTTTAATCGTAGTGCCGGTAATGTATGCTGGTTTATCTAAAAAAGATTATAATAAAAAACAAAAAGGAAAAAAATCTTGTTTGACTGATAATGTTTGATTAGTGAGTAGTAATTAGTAAGTAGTTAGTAGGAAACCCGCTAAATTTAGCGGGTTTTTCATTTGGGTTGACTTTTTTGCGTTAAAATGCTAAAGTATATCCATAAAAAGTCCTTTAAAACCTACGAAAATCAAGACAATCAGATAGCTGCTCTCTGAAGTACTTAACAGTGAAAGAGAGAGGAAAGTCCGGACATCATTAACGGTCAGTGGGTAACACCCACCAGGGGTAACCCTAGGGAAAGTGCCGCAGAGACTATACTACCCGCCTGCTTGCGTAAGCTTGCGGCGTGGGAAAGGTGAAAAGTTGCATAATGTTTAAGTTGTATAGGGATATCCATACAACATAAGCTATATGCTTTTCTCCCGAGCGATCGGGATGAATGGTAAACCCTGGCTGATGCAAGAACAAATTCCCGCATAAAGTGGGAGGAACGTAGTTCGCAAGATCCCAAAAGTAATTTTGGGGCTAGATAAATAGCTATCTCCTTAAAAGTTAAGGAACAGAATCCGGCTTATACATTGTCTTGATTTTCGTAGGTTTTACAGAAGTGTCTTTGAATTATGAAAAAATTTGAACTATCATTTACTTTTTTATTACTCCCACTTGATTTTACAATGTTGATGTTAGCAGCGGTTTCAGCTTACAATATTCGTTTTGCTGAAATTACTGCTGAAATTAGGCCGGTTATTTTTAGCCTGCCTTTTTCTGAATATATAGCAATTTCTATATATATTTCTCTGTTATGGTTAGTAATTTTTGCTTTCGCTGGATTATATAAAATAAATGGCTTTGTTAGAATAGTAAATGAAGCTTATAGAATAATTTTGGCCTGCTCAACCGGATTTGTGGCTATAATAATATTAATGTTTTTTAGACGGGAGTTATTTTCTTCCCGTTTTATTATTTTAGTAGCTTGGGTTTTAGCAATACTTTATCTGGTGATTGCGCGTTTAGCTATTAGATGGTTGCAACGACATTTATATAGTCAAGGAATAGGCGCTCACAACATAGCAGTTATCGGGGATATGCCGATTACTGACAAAATGATAAAAATCTTTAATCTTAATAAAGCACTTGGATATAAAGTAACAAAAAGATATAAAAGATTTGATGAAGAAGTAGAAAAAGAATTACAAAGTTTAGTTGATTTAAAAAAAATTGATGACATAATTCAAATTGATCCAAATCTATCTAAATCTGAAATTTTAAAAATTATTAATTTTTGTGAAGAAAATCATATAACTTTTAAATATACAGCTGACTTATTAGGAACAAAAATTTTAAAGACAGATGTTAATATGATTGCCGGTGTTCCAATAGTAGAAATAAAAAATACTCCTTTAGATGGCTGGGGCAGAATTGCTAAGAGAATTTTTGATATTGTATTATCTTTATTTTTCATAATAATTTCTAGTCCGTTAACAATATTAATAGCATTATTAATAAAATTAGAATCAGATGGACCGATAGTTTATAAAAATGAGCGGGTTTCAAAAGAGGGGTATTTTAAAACATATAAATTTCGATCGATGTTGATGAAATATTGCGTTGGCAAAGAATATGATAATAATGACACAGCCTTAAAATATGAAGATAAATTAATAGCCGATCAAAATACCAAAGAAGGGCCAGTCTATAAAATAGGTAATGACCCTAGATTAACTAAAGTAGGTAAATTTATTCGGCGCTGGAGTATTGATGAGTTTCCGCAATTTTTTAATGTCTTACTAGGAACAATGAGCATGGTTGGGCCACGTCCGCATCAACCTCGTGAAGTAATGAAATATGAAAAACACCATAAAAAAGTCTTGGCCATAAAACCAGGTGTTACTGGATTAGCGCAAATTTCTGGACGTAGTGATCTTAGTTTTGAAGAAGAAGTAAAATTAGATACCTATTATATAGAAAATTGGTCATTGCTACTTGATATTAGTATAATTTTACGTACACCAGTGGCAATGCTGAGACGACGTAAGGTTGAATAAAATAAAAACAACAAAATTATTAAAATAGGCAAGGAGGCTTGCCTTTTATTATTTAAGAATATGAAATTAGGATTAGTTCATGATCATCTAGCGCAAGACGGGGGGGCGGAAAGAGTTTTAAGATCTTTAATAGAGATGTATCCGCAGGCGCCTTTGTATACACTCCTCTATAAAGAAGGATCGCTAGAGCCAGACATAGCGCATAATAAAATTTACACTTCTTTTATTCAAAGAATTCCTTTTGGTGTAAAAAAATATCAATGGTACATGCCATTAATGCCAATGGCGATTGAATCACATAATTTACAAGATTATGATCTAGTAATTTCTTCAGCATCTTCGTTTGCTAAGGGTGTCATTACTAGCCCGCAAGCAACTCATGTTTGTTATTGTCATACTCCAACTCGATATCTCTGGCATTATACTCATCAATATATTGAAGAATTACGATTACCTAATGTAATAAAAAAAATAATAGGCATGTATGTGACTCGTATTCGTCAATGGGATCGAGCAGCAGCTGAAAGAGTGGATTATTTTATTGCTAATTCACAAACTACTAAAGCTAGAATAAAAAAATACTACAGAAAAGATAGCGTGGTTATTTATCCGCCAGTTGATACTAATAATTTTTTTATTAGCCATGATATTGAAAATTATTTTTTAGCAGGCGCGCGTTTTATTCCACATAAAAGATTAGATTTAGCTATTAAGGCATTTAATAAGCTTAATTTACCTTTAAAAATATTTGGTGATGGTCCGGATTTACCACGGCTTAAAAAAATGGCTCAACCAAATATAGAATTTTTAGGAAAAATTAGCGAGCAAGACAAAATAGAATATATGTCAAAATGCCAAGCTTTTATTCATCCTCAAGAAGAAGACTTTGGTATTACTGCCGTTGAAGCTCAAGCTAGCGGTCGCCCTGTAATTGCTTTTAATAAAGGTGGCGCACAAGAAACAATTATTCATGGTAAAACCGGTATACTATTTAATGAACAAACTTGGGAAGAGTTAGCTGATGTTGTTTTAAAATTTTTACATAACCAAGAATTTGAATTTAATCCTGAATTCATTAAAGAACATGCAGAACAATTTAATGAAAAAAGATTTAAGAAAGAAATGAATGATTATATCAATACTGTCTTATGAAAATAGGAATAGACATTAGAACATTAATGGATAAACATTACTCTGGCGTATCTGAATATACTCTTAATTTATTGCGCGCAATTTTTGAGCAAGATAAAATAAATACTTATAAACTCTTTTATAATTCTTATCATAATATTAGCGATCGCATTCCTAAGTTTGATTATCCTAATGTTGAAGTTATAAAATTTTCTTACCCAAATAAAATTTTAAACTACATACTCTTAAAAATATTTAAATGGCCTAAAATAGACCAAAAAATAGGTGGCGTTGATATTATGTTCATGCCACATATAAATTTCATTGCTTTAAGTAAAAATTGCAAAAAATTAATAACCATTCACGACTTGTCATTTTTAAGATACCCTTATTATTTTTCTGTCCGACATAATTTTTGGCAAAGAAATATTAATGTAAAAAAATTATTAAAAAAATTTGATAAAATAATAACTGTTTCTGATAACACTAAAGAGGATGTAAAAGAACTATGCAAAGTTCCAGCAAGAAAAATAAAAACTGTTTATTCTGGAATCAGTGAAGAATATAAAATAATTAATTTTCAAGATGAAAAATTAGCAGCTATTAGAAAAAAATATAATTTACCATCTAAATTTATTCTGTACTTAGGCAACCTAGAACCGCGAAAAAATATTGAAGGGGTAGTTGAGGGCTATAAAGTTTTTCGAGATCAACAACATAGTGAGTTAATTCATTTCGAGGGCGAATCAGAAATAATTAAAAATAAACTTAGTTTAGTGATTGTTGGAAATCCTGGTTGGGGTTATAGGGGGATATATGAATTAGCCAAAAAGAGTAAATACGCAGATGATATAATCTTCACTAATTACATTGACAGCCAAGACAAGCCTTTTGTTTATAATCTAGCGGAAATGTTTATTTACCCTAGTTTTTACGAAGGATTTGGTTTTCCTCCTTTAGAAGCTGCTGCCTGCGGAACACCCTGCATTGTTAGTAATAATTCTTCTTTACCAGAAGTTATGGGCAATGCCGGAGTTTTAGTTGATCCTTATAGTATTTCTGAAATAGCTCAAGCGATTGAACAATTAGCAAATAATTCTGAACTGCGAGCACAATTATCAAAAACCGGACAAGAAAAAGCAATTCAGTATAATTGGAAAAAATGCGCTCAAGAAGTTTTAGATATCTTTGAAGAAATGATATAATAAAAAAAGCCGGCAAACGTTGGGCGTTTGCCGAAAGGAGGAACTATATAAAATTGTTAAGCTGTGGCCGTCAGAACATGAGCTTAATGCCCACACTCGGAATGATGTCTGGCGCCAATCCGTGGTTTCCGAGGGGCACATCGACCCCAAATTGAGCTGTGCACGATCCGCGGTAGGAGTAGGCTAAAAGCCAGTGGGCGGCTATGGAAACTCCTGTTTTGGTGTCAAAATTCGACTTATGACAGTAAAAGCCCGGGGAAAGCAGAAGCTTTCCATTTAGAGTGGTTGTAGGCAATTCTGCCTTGACTTCGAAAGTGTCAAAGTCATTACTGTCCAGACCAGTTGAAACGCCTTTTATCTTCTCGCGGACGGGTATCTTTTTCCAGTGGTATCCCACTTGTAGACATGGATAGAAGGGGCCAACTCGCTTTCCGAGCGTGGAGTAGACACGCCCACCGAATGTGCCTGTCCCCAAGAGAAGGTCGTCGTTTCCAGTAGGGAAACGTAGATCTGCCCCCACAGAGAGTGTTGTCTCAGTACTACGGAAACGATCACCGTAGAGCCTGTACTTAGAATGCCATGAAGCATCGCCAAGACCTACATCAGTTCTGCTCCAAGGTCCTCGTCTAGACATGCCGCGCATTGTGGCAAACATGCCCTCACCATGCAGTCGGATAAAGGGAACTTGTATTCCCACATCCAGCTCATCGGTGAGGCCATAATTCCACTGTAGTCGCGCGATCTGGGCATTCAGTGAAAAATCAGACCACCCCGTTCCGGCGGCTTCGTCGAAAATGTTGTTCAAGGGCTCACCATCAAACCTCCTAAATCGAAGTGATGAGATAGTAAGTCCGTACGAGGAACCGGATTTTCCAAGCGTCCAAGGTGCTTCAACAAGGTGGGGACCGAGATTGCGTGAGGATTCGCCTGAGTAACCATGTTCAAATACCGCTTCTGACGGCGTGCTGGCACTCAACTGATCCAAGAGCGACGCTTGAAGCGACGCTTCAAATGCAGCAAATAAGTGAGCGGCATCGGATCCGATATATGACGCATAGGCTCCGATATCGTCTGAGTTAAAAAACCCAAGCACGGTATCTGCCTCGTACGCCTGCCCATGAATAGGGGACATGATCGCGAAAAGTAAAAAGATCGCAACAATGCTGACTTTACTGATTTTCATTTGATTCTCTCCTTGCTCGAATTGCTCCTACTTACTTAGTAAGATTATAAACACGCTAGCATATTTACATAATTTTATCAAGAGTAATATTAAAGTTTAAATAATGATATAATAAAAAAAGCCGGCAAACGTTGGGCGCTTGCCGGGGAGAGGAACAATTGAATGAGGATGACATCCTCCACAGAGATTTTAGTGCGAATGTGCCGAACACAACTAACATGGCACGAATCTCGAGAGCCAGTCCTGAAGGAACCAAGGTATTCTTGGCGGTTTGAATACAGTTCTTAACCCTTCGATCATACGATTACGCATGACAAGCCTCCTTTCACTTTACTGGAGCACAGACACTACCATCGCAGTCGCCGGTCCAGCAAAGAGTAATGCTGCGAAAAGGACCGTCAGCACTAAAACGCATCGTAGCTTTGACATAGCATGTCTCCTTTCTATATTTTTATTCTAACATAACATATAATTTTGTAAATGAAATTAACTAATACTTTAAAATTACGAATATTTTTATTCAGCCTGCTAGCACTGGTGATTTTATTTTTGATTTATCAAGCAATTGTCCCATTTGGTGAAATTACTTACAAAGTTAATACTTGTGATAAATCTTTCTTTATTTCTAAATTAAAGCCTAAAGACAGGACAAGTAGTAAATGCCAAAACATTATTACTGGCGATCCAGTTTATTTTAATTTAAATACTCAACGAACTTTTGATAGAGGAGAAATGACGATAAAATATAAAACTAACAACAAAAATAATATTATTGAAATTGGTGTTTTAGCAGATCAACAAAAACGTTATCGTTTACAGGCGTTAGATAATAAAATTATAGATAATCTAGACTGGAATGTTATTACTGAAAATAATATTATTTTGTTGCAGAGAAATAAAAAATATGAAAATATTAGTCAATTTTTAGATAATTTAAATGAAATACCGCGAGACAAAATCGCAACTTATTATTATGACTTACCTAATTTAAATTCAATTCCCAATTATGGTAATTATTTAGCTTCTTCAAAAGCATTTCCTAGTGACAGCATTCCAGCATTACGTGGTTCTTATCAATTTTATACTTATATTGAAAAAGAAAAATTAGATTTTATTTTCAATTTTAAAAAAATAAATGATAATAACGATAAAAATAGTACAAATAATATTGAAGTTTATTATCAAAATAATCTAGTAAAACAAAGAGGTATTTTAGTTGATGGGCAGATAGAATTAACAATGGAAAATCAACCAGCTAATTTCTATAAAATTGTAGTTAACGCACCTGATAATATCATTACTGAAAAAATAAAATCCACTCAACAAATTATTTCTTTTATAAATAAAATTCAATTGGCAAAAAGTGCTGAGCCAGGATTAATTAATATAACAACTGATTCAGCAGAAATTTTCGCGCGCACTATTAATTCTAATAGCTTGCAGAAAATTTTAATAGGGGATGAGATTTTAAATATCTCCGAAGTATATAAACAATTTTCACAAGTTACTAATGCGCCACAAACGGAAATTAAATTAGCAAAAGATGGAATAGAAATTGCCGGTAATGGATTGTTTAGTTTTACATCAGATGCTTTTTACAATCCAAGTTATAGAAAAATAAACAAAAACAGCAATCTAGACCAAGAAAATATAGATTATATTATTACCAGTTATTTACCAGACAACTCACCTGATTCATGGAAAACAAAAACTATTGAATTTGACTTAAAAAATACCTATCGTTATGAAGGCGCCTATGGATTTATTATTTCAATTCCAGGTCTTTTATCAGATGATGATATTGAAGATTCTGTAGAGGTAGAGGAGATTGAAATTAAATTAACAGGCACAACGCTTTGGAATAAGATAAATAGAATTTTAAAACATGAATAAAGAAATATATTCAATTATAAAAGAAATATTCTACGTTTTGCTAGTCGCATTGCTTGCTTTTATCATTATGGAATTAATAAAACCTAACATAGTACAAGCTTATATTAGCTTAAATTTATTATTGATTTTGTGGCTGGTGAGTGGTATGGTATTAATAGTTCTAAATTCAAAATTACATGACTAAATATATAAAATACCAGACGAAAAATCTGTTATTATTAAAGATTGAAATATGATAAAAGGCATAATTATAAAAAAACTAAATAAATATCCGGACGATAGGGGATGGTTAACTGAAATATTCAGAGAAGATGAATTAGATTTTAAACCAGCTATGAGTTATGTCAGTATGACTAAACCTGGAGTAATTCGCGGACCACATGAGCATAAAGAACAAAGCGATTGTTTTATCTTTACTGGCCCCGGTGATTTTGAATTATATCTTTGGGACAAAGAAGGTGCGCATGATATTTTACAAGTAGGAGAAAAAAATCCTACGTTAGTGATAGTTCCGCCAGGCGTAGTGCATGGTTATAAATGCGTTTCTGACGTAGATGCAATGAGTATAAATTTGCCAAATAGATTATATAAAGGTAAGAATAAACAAGAAGAGATTGATGAAATAAGATGGGAAGAGGATCCTAAGTCGCCATACAAAATAAATATTTAGTCATGAAATTAACATTTATAACTACAAATAAGCATAAAGTTGAAGAAGTCCAAGCAGTACTAAAGGATTATGACGTAAAAATTGAACAAGTTATTATAGATTATCCGGAAGATAAAGAAAAAGAGATGGCTGAAATTGCCAGAGAAAGCGCAAAAAATTTAGCGGAAAAATTAAATAAGCCGGTTATAACTGAAGATACCGGATTATATTTTAAAGCCTATAATAATTTTCCCGGCGCTCTGCCTAAGTTTGTTTATCAGGGAATTGGTTTTGAGGGAATTTTTAAATTATTAGATGGCAAAGATAGAAGCGCTTATTTTAAAACCGTAATCGGCTATTGCGAGCCAGACAAGGAACCAGTTTTATTTGAAGCGGAAATGGATGGTAAAATTGCCGATAAAATTTTTATGCAAGCTACTAACGCGATGCCGTATGATCATATATTTATTCCCGATGGCCATAAAAAAACAATTGTGGAAATGGGTATGGAAGAAAAAAATTCTTTTTCTCAACGCGGCCAAGCAGCTAGAAAGTTGGGTGAATATTTAAAAAATTAACTACAGGTTCTTAATTCACATGGATTGTATCTTTTGCAAAATTATAAAAGGCGAACTGCCAAGCTATAAAATATATGAAGATGATAAAATCTTGGCTTTTTTGGATATAAATCCAATTAACAAAGGCCATGCTTTAGTAGTACCAAAAGAGCATTATGAAAATACTTTAGAAACTCCAGATGAATTATTAGCGCATATGGCAGTAGTGGTGAAAAAAATTTCCAAGGCAGTAATGGCTACAACCGGTGCTCAAGCTTGTAATATTGGCATTAATAACGGGGCAGAATCAGGCCAGATAGTTTTTCATACTCACTGGCATATAATGCCGCGTTTTAAGGATGACGGGTATGAATTATGGAAAGGTAAAGATTCTGCATATGTTGAAGGCGAAGCAAATAAAATTGCTAAAAAAATTAAACAAAATTTATGAAATTATTAATAACAGGCGGAGCCGGCTTTATTGGCTCTAACTTCATTCACTATTGGTTAAAAAAATACCCAGAAGATCAAATTATTAATTTGGATCTTTTAACTTATGCGGGAAATTTAGAAAATCTACGAGAAGTGAAAGATAATAAAAACTACAAATTTATTAAAGGGGATATTTGTGATAAAAATTTAGTAAATGATTTAGTAAAAGATATAAATCTAATAGTCCATTTTGCTGCTGAAAGTCATGTTGATAATTCTATTAAAGACAGTTCTCCGTTTATACGAACAAATGTTTTGGGCACACAAGTTTTATTAGATGCTGCTTTAAAAAATAATATTAAATTTCATCACATATCCACTGATGAAGTATTTGGCTCTTTGGGGCCTGACGAGGCATCCTTTAACGAAAATACGCCTTATGACCCTAGAAGTCCTTACAGTGCTTCTAAGGCAGGTTCTGACCACTTAGTACGTGCTTATTACCATACTCATAAGTTACCGATTACAATTTCTAATTGTTCAAATAATTATGGTCCACGTCAGCATACTGAAAAATTAATTCCACTTTTTATTACTAATTTATTACAAAATAAAAAAGTACCAGTTTACGGCAAAGGACAAAACATTCGCGATTGGCTTTATGTTGAAGATCATTGCTCGGCAATTGATGTTATTATCCAAAAAGGAAAAATAGGTGAAACTTATTTAATTGGTGGGCAAGATAATAAAGATGAAGAAATAAATAATTTAGAATTAACAAAAAAAATAATTCATTTATTAGATAAAGATGAAAATTTAATTGAATACGTAGAGGATCGCAAAGGTCATGACTTTCGTTATGCAATTAATAGCTCAAAAATAAAAAAAGAGCTCAACTGGGAGCCACAAGTTAATTTTGAAGAAGGATTGAAGAAAACAATTGAATGGTATAAAAATCTTTAAAAAATATTCTATTCAAATTATAGTTTAATGAGGAGGGAAACCTTTTATATAGTATAAAAAAAACTAACTTATTGTCAAAATATGCAAAAAATATTAATAATCGGTTCATTAGGAATGTTAGGACAGGAATTATTAAAAATTTTTCCTCAAGCAACTGGTTGGGACCGCGATAAAATAGATATTACTAATAAAAAACAAACTGAAGAAAAAATTTTAGCTTTACAACCTGATGTAATAATTAATACTGCTGCTTATAATGCGGTTGATAAATGCGAAACAAAAGAGGGATTTGCCATAGCAAAAAAAATAAATGGCACAGCGGTCGGTTATTTAGCTAAAATTTGTTTAGATATTAATGCTACATTTGTACATTATTCAACTGGGTATGTTTTTAATGGAGAAAAAAAAGAAGGCTATCAAGAAAATGATATACCTAATCCAGTTAATAAATATGCTGAAACAAAATTAATGGGTGAACAAGAAATTTTAAAATATCCAGAGTTAAAATATTATATAATAAGAACTTCAAAATTATTTGGACATAAAGGCAGTAGTGAAATGGCGAAAAATAGTTTTTTTGATTTGATGATTGATTTAAGTAAAAATCAAAAAGAAGTTAAAGCAGTTGATAAAGAATATAGTAATTTTACCTATGCGCCTGATTTGGCTTTAGCAACAAAAAATATATTAACTCAAAAATACGCCAATGGAATTTATCATATTGTAAACGAAAAACCAGCTACTTGGTATGAAGGAGCACGTAAATTGTTTGACATTTTAAAGACAAATGTTAAGCTTATTCCTGTAGAATCTAGTGAATTTCCTAGGCCTGCCAAAAGACCGAGGTATGATATATTAATAAATACAAAGCTTCCTGAGCTAAGAAATTACGAGGAAGCATTAAAAGAATATTTATGCGTGGAATAGTATTATCTGGCGGTTCAGGCACTCGCCTTAATCCGCTAACAAAGATAACATCTAAACAACTCTTGCCGGTTTACAATAAACCGATGATTTATTATCCCTTAAATACTTTAATTAAAGCAGGGATTAAAGAAATTTTAATAATAATCGCTCCGGAAAGAGCGGGGGACTATTTAAATTTATTAGGCAGTGGCAAAGAGTTTGGCTGTAAATTTACTTATGAAATTCAGGACAAACCAAAGGGGATAGCTGAGGCATTTGTTATTGCAGAAAACTTTATTGACAATGAAGATGTCTGTATGATATTAGGAGATAATATTTTTGCCGATGACCTTTCTGAGGATATAAAAAGTTTTAAAAAAGGCGGGAAAATTTTTGCTAAAGAAGTACCTGATCCAGAACGTTTTGGAATTGTAGAGATTGACGAAAATATGAAAGCAATTTCTATAGAAGAAAAACCTCAAAATCCCAAAAGTAATTATTGCGTTACTGGGCTTTATATTTATGATAATCGAGTAGTTCAAATTGCTAAAGATTTAAAACCATCTAATAGATTAGAATTTGAAATAACTGATGTTAATAAAAAATATTTAAAGATGGGTGAATTAGAAGTAGCTAAAATTAAAGGGGAATGGGTTGATACTGGAACATTTGATAGTTTATTAGAAGCACAAAATTTAGCCAAAAAAAAGTTGGCAGATAAACTTATTATTTAAAATTATAGAAAAAAGTATGAGTAAAATTAAGAAAGTTATTATTCCTGTTGCTGGCGCAGGTACTAGATTTTTACCAGCTACTAAAGCTCAGCCGAAAGAAATGCTTCCGATTATTGATAAACCAGTTGTTCAATATATTGTTGAAGAAGCAGTTGCATCTGGAATTGAAGATATAATTTTAGTAACTGGCGCATCAAAAATTTCCATTGAAAATCATTTCGATTATAATCACGAATTACAGCAATTGTTAAAAAAACAAGGGAAAGAAAAAGAACGCAAAGAAGTAAAAGATATCGCTGATATGGCTAATTTTATTTATGTTAGACAAAAAGGTCCTTATGGAAACGGTACACCAATTTTAAATTGCAAACATATTATTGGTAACGAACCATTCGCGGTTTTATGGGGTGATGAATTGTGTATTGGAGAAGGCAAGCCGCGCTTAAAACAATTAATTGAAGCTTATGAAAAATATACTGATCCAGTTTTATGCTGCCAAGAGGTAGATAAAGAGGGTACTTCAAAATACGGCATTGTTGATGGAACTGAAATTGAAGATGATATAATTCAAATTAAAAATATAATTGAAAAACCAGGTCCTAAAAAAGCTCCTTCTTTAATAGCCAGTCTTAGCGGCTATATCTTAACTCCTGATATTTTTGATGCCCTAGAAGACACAAAGATAGGGAAGGATGATGAGCTATGGTTAGTTGACGCTATTTTTAAACTATCCAAAAAACGTCCTATATATGGTAAAAAGGTGGAGGGAAAAATTATGGATACTGGCTCAAAAATTGGTTGGTTGCAAGCAAATATAGAATTTGCAATGAAAAGAAAAGATTTAAAAGATGACTTAAAAAAATATATAAAAAGCATAATTTAAAATAAACAAAAAAAGACCTAAAATTTTAGATCTTTTTTTATTTGCTAATTCTATTTATTTTATATCCAAACTATACAAAACTCTTTTTTCACCTAACCAACCTGAGAAATAAATTGTTTGGCCATCGGTTTTTAGAAATAAATTAGAAGTTTCTTGCCAGTCTAATATTTTTATTAAACTTAAATATCGATTATCATTTAATTCTATTATATTAACACTTTTTTCAGTATTATAAATAATATGATTTTCTTCTGGATATAAAATTGCTTTATTAATCTCTTCGCTAACTCTAGTAATTAAAGTTTTATTTCTATTATCTTTATCGTATAACCAAATTTCGAAATCATTCCAATATAAAATCTTATTATTTACTACTGAAAAATCTTTTATACTATTAATTGAATCCTGAATCGGGAATATTGACCAAGGATCTATTATATATAAAATATCATGACGTTGATCATTTAAGTAAATAAATTTATCATCTTCTTCTATGAAATTATAATCTATAGAAGTCGGAATAGATATACTTTTTACCTGCTTAGCATTATTATAAATATTTAAGAAATTTTCGTTTTTTATTTCTTCAATAGCAAAAAAATTATTATCTTTAATTGTGAAATTATCTACGGACTTGCTTAAGAATAAATTCTTTTTTCTTCCTATTAAATCAAAGTGGTAAACACCTGAATTTTCTTGGACATAAATTTCACTATCACTAAAATCATCCCAAATAATCTTTTTTATATTTCTAAAAAAATAATTTCTTAACTCTATTTCTTTAGAATTATTCTCAATATTAAAAACAGGGTAGTCGCCGTAAGTTAAAAGAATTTTTTTATTGCTTGGCGCCCATAATATATCAAAATTTTGAGTAGAAAAATTATTATCTAAAAAAATTTCTTTAATATCTTCATCTGCTAAATCTAGAATTATTAATTTTTCGCCAGCCACTGCTGCTAATTTATTTTTATCAGGAGAAAGTTTTATTTTAGTTAAATTCTTATTTACTAATATTTCTGGATATGCTTTTCTAAATAATTCTAATTCATTTAATACTAAAGTTTCTCCAGGATTAATCTTAATTTTTCTTTGATAGTCAAAATATCCATCTTTAGTTAATATCATTTCATATTCATCAGGCAGTAAATTTCTAATTTTCTGAGGGGTTCTTAATTCTTCGTCAGGTGAAAAAAAATTATAAAACCAATTAGATGTTTTTTCTTTCCCTAAGTTAACTAGGGTGTCCTTTGGATTTGTTTTAATAATTAAAATTCCAGTACGTTGTATTTGCCCAGAATTAAAATCAAAATTATACCCAGTAGCATAAAAAGATATGGCTGGAGTAATAATAAAAAATAATAATATAAAAATAATATATAATATTCGTCGATGAAATATTTTCATAATTCTATTCTTTTCTTATATCTGCCCCGATTAAACGTAATCGTTCCACTACATTTTCATATCCACGTTCAATTTGATAGATGTTATCAATTTTACTATTTCCTTTGGCAATTAAAGCTGCAATAACTAACGCTATACCTGCTCTAAGATCTGGACTTTCGACCTCTTTTGCTCTTAATTTTACTGGCCCAGTAACTAGCGCTCGATGAGGATCGCATAAAGTGATATTAGCTCCCATTCTAATTAACTTATCAATAAAAAATAAACGACCTTCAAACATCCATTGATGAATTAAAGTAGTACCTTGAGCTTGAGTTGCTAGCACAATAAAAGGACTAATAGAGTCTGTTGGTAGCGATGGCCAAAGTCCATCTTGAATTTTTTCAACTGATTTCAAATTTGAAGGTAATATTTCTAAACTATCTTTACCTAAATTATATTTTAAATTCATTTTATCAAAAACTAATAAAGCCATCTTCAAATCAGCCGGCGCAATGCAGTTTAATTTAAGCCGACTTTTTGTTGCTCCAGCTAAACAAGCAAAAGATATCGCTTCTACATGATCACACACTAAAGAATGTGAAGTACCTTTTAAATTCTTAACACCAATTATTTCAATAATATTAGTTCCATGTCCTTTAATTTTAGCGCCCATCTTATTTAAAAATTCCGCTAAATCACGAACGTGTGGTTCGCTGGCTGCATTTTCAAGAATAGTTGTTCCTGGCGCAAGCACTGCCATTAAAATAGCATTTTCAGTAGCAGTGACTGATTGCTCTTCTAAAAATAATTTGGTAGCTTTATATCTTTTATTACTAATAGAATAAATAGGAACATTCTTATTACTCATTTTAGTTTTTACATTAAAACCAAATCCTTCCATAACTTGCAAATGAGCGTCTAATGGCCGCTTACCAATAACACATCCCCCTGGATGCTCCATAGACATCTTTTTAAATCGAGCAGTCAGAGCACCCATTAAAGTAATACAACCGCGTAATTTTCTAGTTCGCTCTGGTGATAAAATAGTAGTTTTAATTTTATCAGCTTGAATTGAATATGAGCTATCACTTAGTCTTTCAATTTTAGCTCCGATTGATTCTAAAATTCCTAGCATAGCCAATCCGTCAGCTATGTCTGGCACATTTTTAATAATGCATTTTTTAGAGGTTAATAGACAAGCGGCAAAAATAGGTAACATAGCATTTTTGTTACCAGCGATTTTGATTTCACCTTTTAATTTTTTACCGCCTTTGATAATGAATGATGGCATAAATAAAGTTAAAATTTAAAAATTTGTAGCCTCTACGGGAATCGAACCCGTGTTACTAGGATGAGAACCTAGCGTCCTAACCACTAGACGAAGAGGCCATATTACCTTATAAACATACATATTTTTCCCTAATTTGTCAAATGAAATAGCTTTATATAAAAGCTTATGATACAATTTTGATGTAATCACAAATTAATTTGCTATAACTTTTATGAAATACATAATTTACGATTTAGAAACAACTGGTCTAAGCCATGAAAAAGATCAACCAATTGAAATAGGGATAATAAAAATTGATGATGCAACGAAAGAAATAGAAGAATATGATATTTTTATTAAACCAGCTCAACCAATTTCAGATGAGATAAAAAATTTAACTGGCCTAACAAATGAGATGTTAGAGGAAAAAGGAGTTGATATTAGCTTGGCAATGCCAGCTTTATTTCAAGCAATGGGAATTAGAACTGATGGCTATGACGAGGATGTAATAATTATCGGACACAATATTATTGGCTTTGATAATTTATTTTTACGACGATATGCAGAAGAAATGGGTTATAAAATGCCAGAAGCAAAACATTATTTTGATACTGCTGGAGAATTTAGAGCAATGCTATTAGGAGAGCAGAAACATGTTGAGGAAATTGATCATGATTTTCATAAAAGAGTTTTGAGTCTCTTTGCTAAGGGAGTGCGTTATAATTTAACTGCCGCCTGCAAACATTACGGTGTTGAAATGCCTGACGCCGCTCATCGCGCTAATCATGACTGTCGCTACACTTTACGAGTTTTTGAAAAGCAAAAGGGGATTGAATTAATTCCAGGCGATCCTTTTCATAAAGCTAAAAGCGAAGACGACGGACAAGATGGATTTAATTTTTAATTTAAGAGTATATGCGTATTTTAAAATTTGGCGCAGTTTGGTGTCCGGGCTGTATAATTATGAAACCGATTTGGGAAGAAATTGAGGCAGAGATACCGGAATTAAAAACCGAATATTTTGATTATGATGAAAATAAAGAGGTGATAGAAAAATATAATATCGGAGACGAAATTCCAATTTTTATTTTTTTAGACAAGCAAGGCCAAGAATTCCACAGAATAGTAGGGCAGAGAAGTAAAGAAGAGTTAATTAAGCTTGTAAAAGATAATTTATCCCGTTAATTTTTTATTTAACAGGGATTTAAATAAATAAAAACGGCCGGGCAACTACAAGCTGCCTGGCCGAGAGTCTCACCTTGGAGGATACATGACTGAATCGCCACGAGTTGCATCTCGAATGTGAATACCTAAACGACCAAGATCACATTTTTTTCTGAATTGGAATTTAGGCACCCTCTCCCATAGGAATAGGAGGAAGATATTGAGCAATCGCATATTCTCACTCCTTTCACGCTAGAAACTTTTTCAAGCGTTTGAGTCTTCTTCGCCAACTATCTCTAGCTCGAATCTGTCGCAGTCGCTTCTTTATGCACCGTGCACATTCTGTGCCACTACCGGTGAAAAATGACCAAATCATGAGCTGGGCCTCGTCCATAAACTGGATCCTGTTTTCTGTTACGCCTTCCGCTGCTCTTTGTGTAGACATTCCTCAACCTCAAATTATGCGCGCTTAGCGCAAGATGCTTGTATTTGTTTTTTAGGCAAATACAAAGGTCTTAAAGGTCTTAAATGAATATAAAATATCATACAGTATTATTTCATTTTTGTCAAATTAAAAACGAGGCTCTAACAAAAGAGCCCCGTCAGGAACAAATAATGAAAAATCGCGAACAAACCAGATTAGTTTCTTCCCGAAAGAGTAACTCGCGACAGATTCTTAACTCGCGAATCTATCTTTCGGCTTAGATACCATTCCCTGCGACTTCGAATGGCCAAAGCAACTAACACTAGACCACCTATAATTATTACGACGTAAAGCATGAAATCCTCCGTTTCCGTTGTTTACACCTTTACCCCGTTAATCATGTAATATACACTACTTTAATAATTTTGTCAAGATGTGGAATATGCTACGCATTCCACTTCTTAAAATCTTAATTATAGATAAGTTTACACTTGTTAAATAAGTGTTTTTTTTGTATTATAAGTATATGACAGCAGAACAACTAAGAACTGCATATTTAGACTTTTTTAAGTCAAAAGGACACTCGGTAATACCGAGCGCTTCTTTAATTCCGGAAAATGATCCAACGGTTTTATTTACTACTGCTGGCATGCATCCATTGGTTCCATATCTAATGGGAGAGAAACATCCTGAAGGAAATAAATTAACTAACGTGCAAAAATGTATTCGCACTGGAGATATTGAAGAAGTAGGTGATACTACTCATCATACTTTTTTTGAAATGCTGGGAAACTGGAGTCTAGGTGACCCCGAAAAACCTGACGGCATCGGGGCAGGTTACTTTAAGGAAGAAGCAATAAAAATGAGCTGGGAGTTCTTAACTGAAGTTTTAAAATTAGATAAAGATAAAATTGCTGTTTCTGTTTTTGCTGGCGATAATGATGCGCCTTTTGACGAAATAGCTTTTAACACCTGGGAAAAATTAGGTATTCCAGAAGAAAGAATTGCTAAATTACCAAAGAAAAATAACTGGTGGGGTCCTGCTGGAGAAATTGGTCCTTGCGGACCAGATACTGAAATGTTCTATTGGGTTGGCGATGCAAATAAAATTCCAACAGGCTTTCATGATGACAATCCCGAGGACTCGGGATGGCTAGAAATCTGGAATGATGTTTTTATGGAATATAATAAAACTGCAGACGGCAAATTTGAGCCACTCAAGCAAAAAAATGTAGACACTGGCATGGGATTAGAGCGCACGCTGGCAGTAATAAATAATATAGATGATAACTATCAGACTGAATTATTTTTGCCTATAATTCAAAAAATTGAGGAAGTCTCTGAAAAAAAATATAGTGAATACACAAAAGAAATGCGCATTATCGCTGATCATATAAAAGCGGCGGCATTTATAATATCTGACGGTATTAAACCTTCTAACTTAGGGCAAGGATATGTTTTAAGACGACTTATTCGTCGAGCTGCGAGATATATTAATTTGTTAGAAATTACAGATTCTAAAATATATCTAGATTTGATAAGTGTGATTGAAAATATATACAAAGAACAATATCCAAGTCTTACAAAAAATACAGGTAATATTATAATGGCTGAAATAAAACAATTTAATAAAACCCTTGAGAAAGGAGAAAAAGAATTTGAAAAAATGTCAGAAGACGGAAAAATTTCCGGACAAGAAGCTTTTGTTTTATTCGCCACTTATGGCTTTCCTTTTGAACTCACACAAGAGTTAGCGCAGGAAAAAGGTTATTCAGTAGATGAGATAGAATTTAAAGCAGAAATGGAACAGCACTCTAAACTTTCTAAAACAGCTTCAGCTGGTCAATTTAAAGGCGGGTTAGCAGACGCAAGTGATGAAACTAAAAAATTGCATACAACAGCGCATTTAATGTTAGAAGCAATGCGACAAGTTTTAGGCGATCATGTTCAACAAAAAGGAAGTAATATAACTCCAGAAAGATTAAGATTTGATTTTTCTCATCCAGATAAATTAACTGATGAACAAAAAGAAGAGATTATTAAAATAGTGAACGAACAAATTAAAGCAGACTTGCCAGTTGCTATGGAAGAAATGAGTGTAGATGAAGCAAAGAAATTAGGCGCGACTGGCGTGTTTGATTCTAAATATGGCGAAAAAGTAAAAGTTTATTCTGTCGGAGATTTTAGTAAAGAAATTTGTGGCGGTCCGCATGTTGAACGGACTGGCGAATTAGGTGAATTTAAAATTAAAAAAGAACAGTCATCATCTGCCGGCGTACGGCGGATCAAAGCTGTGCTTCAATAATAAAATGGAAAAAACATCTTTAGAGACAGAACCCAATGAATTGTTAGAACAGATTAAAAGAAAATTAAAATCTGAGTGGCATGACGCTATGCCAAGCGATATTCCAAGTGAAGAAAGAACTGAAATTATAGAAAAAGAATTTGAAAAATTATTAGAAATTTACGAAGAGCAGAAAAGACCTATCGAGTCATTAACAAATTTATTAGCAGGGCTGGAGTCATGCAAAACAAATTTAGAAAAACTAGCATTATTTTATAAAGACACTTCCTATAACCCTAAAGTTAATTCGGAGGAAAATAATCAAGGAAGTTTTGGATTAGCTGAAAATTTTACTAATACTATGTTACCAGAAAAAGATCGAGAAAAATTTAAAAAAATTATGACGGGTGAAAATTAAAAGTATGCTAAAAATTTATAACACTCTTACCAAGAAAAAAGAAAAATTTAAACCAATCAGTGAAGAGCAGGTGAGTTTTTATCATTGCGGACCGACAGTTTATTGGACTCAACATATTGGTAATATGCGCGCAGTCGTTTTATGCGATTTAATCGTGCGATCATTAGAGTATTTAGGTTCTAATGTAAAACTAGTGCGTAATTATACTGATGTGGGACATTTAACCTCTGACGGAGATGATGGCGAGGATAAGCTGGAAAAAGGCGCTAAACGAGATAATATGACGCCACAAGAAGTCGCTAAAAAATATATTGATGTGTATGAGAATGATGTAAAAGAATTAAATACCATGACGCCAGAGATACAGGCGCGAGCAACAAAACATATTAAAGAAATGGAGGCGATGATAAAAATACTATTAGAAAAAGATTTTGCTTATCAAACTGAACTGGCTATTTATTTTGATATTAGCAAAGCTAGGAATTATACTAAATTATCAGGACAAAATTTAGAAAAAAATATTAGTGATGCTGGTAGTGGGGAAGTGAGCGATAGCAATAAAAAAAATCCAGCTGATTTTGCTTTATGGTTTTTCAAGAAAGGAAAACATGAAAATGCAATCCAAACTTGGCAATCACCTTGGGGTGAAGGTTTTCCTGGCTGGCATATTGAATGTTCAGCTATGGCTAAAAAACATCTAGGTGATACGATTGATATCCATATGGGTGGGATAGAACATGTTCCAGTGCACCACACTAACGAAATTGCTCAAAGTGAATCAGCTAATGGAATTAAGTATGTTAATTATTGGCTTCATAATGAACACTTAACTGTTGATAATAAAAAAATGGCCAAATCAGAAGGAACTGCTTATTCGCTAGAAGAAATAAAAGAAAAAGATTTTAATCCATTGGCATTGCGTTATTTCTTTTTACAAGCTCATTATCGTTCAAAACAAAACTTTACTTGGGATGCCTTAGTAGCTTCAAAAACAGCTTTACAAAATTTACAACAAAAAATTCTAGAACTCAAAGCAAATACGCAAGGATCGCGAGAAGCAAAAATTAATGAAGAATATAAAGAAAAATTTATTGCTGCCCTGGAAGATGACTTTAATATTCCCCAAGCTTTAGCAGTTGCTTGGGATGTTATTAAGTCAGACAAGCTTATTGATGAAGAAAAACTTTTTACAATCTATAATTTTGATATAGTTTTTGGATTAAAATTAGATGAATTAAAACAAGAAGAATCATTCATTCCAAAAGATATTTTAGCTCTAATTGATAATCGAGATAAATTCAGAGAACTAGGAGATTTTGGTGAAGCTGACCGCTTACGTAAAGAAATTGAAGATTTAGGATATATACTTGAAGACACGCCAAAAGGCGCAAAAGTATCAAAGAAACTATAAACATGCTATAATAACGCCATCTTTGTTACTTGTAACTTGCATAAACTCCATGCTAAAAATTAAACAATTAAAAAACTTAACTATTCTTTTTTTGGTGTCAACATTTTTATTGGCGCCTATTTTTGTTTTTACTTCGCCAGTTAACGCGAATCAAATTGATGATGAAATAGCTCGGCTACAAGAGGAAATTAGCGCTAAACAAGGACAGATGGAAAAATATGAAGATCAGGAGAATGAATATAAAAAAATGATTAGGAAAAATCAGTCAAGCCAGGCAACTCTTAAAAGCCAAATGGCAGTTCTAACTAGTGGTATTTCTAAAACTGAGACTCAAATAAAAAGCACTCAAATTGATATTGATAAAACTAATTTAGAAATAAAAAAAGTTAGTTTAGAAATAGGACGGGCAGAGAACGAGATTAATCAAAAAAAAGAATACATGGCATCATTGCTACGCTTAATAGCGCAAAGCGATGACAAAAGTCAATTAGAAATAATTTTGACAAATAGTTCCATCTCTGAATTTTTAGATCAAATTGAATATGTAAAAAATTTAAATAGTAATCTTAATGAAATTTTAAGTGAAGTAAAAAAAGTGAAACAAGAATTAGAAGAACAAAATAAAAGTTTAGAAAGTAAAAAAGAACAATTAAAAGAATTAAGAAAAAAATTAGAAGAGCAAAAAGCTGCAATCGTAGATCAACGAGTTAACAAAAAATATATTTTAGATAAAACTAAACAATCCGAACGAGAATATCAAAACCTATTATCCAAAGCAAAAGCTGAACAAAGTGCAGCTAATGCTTCTATTGTAGCGGCTGAACAAGCGATTAGAGCAAAATTATTAGAAAAAAATGGTAAAAGCGCTTTAACTTTTAATGATAAAGGATTTGTCTGGCCAGTAACTAAAAATTTTATTACTGCTTATTTTCATGATCCTGATTATCCTTATAAACATATATTTCAACATCCAGCAATTGATATTAGAGCAGGACAGGGAAGTGTTGTTAGAGCAGCCGCTTCTGGCTATGTAGCCAAAGCAAAAAATAATGGCTATGGATATAGTTATATTATGATTGTGCATGGCGGGGGACTTTCCACAGTCTATGGCCATGTTTCTAGAATTGATGTAAAAGTAGATCAATTTGTTGCCCAAGGGCAGGTGATTGGCGCTTCTGGCGGAACACCTGGCACTAAAGGTGCTGGATATTTAACCACCGGTCCGCACATGCATTTTGAAACAAGATTAAATGGCATACCAGTTAATCCACTTAACTATTTGCCATAATTAAAAGAAGGGGGGTGGTAATATGTTTGGTAAAAAATCTATTTCTGAACAATTACTAAAAAAAATGACACCGGCTGATATGGCTTTAGTAAAATTAAGCATGATTTCTCTTGGTTTATTATTGGCTACTTATTTTGAACAACTAAGGGCAGTAGACCCGATGATTTATCTAGCACTATTTATTATTTTTGCAATTAAACCATTAATGTTGTGGCTGAAATAAAAAAATTTGTATTTTTGCGCAAAAAATATAAAATAAAGAAATCGGGCTAACTTAAGCTCGATTTCTTTATATAAGAATATGACACAAATAGAATCACATGAAATAATGGTAAAAAATATTTGCATCCATGTTTGCAAACTTTTAAAATATCCAAAAATGGAAATAAAGATCATGCGTCGCGTCCGACCAGTAACAAAAAATAAAAGTTACATAATAGGGCATACCAGTATTGGTGGTAATACTATTACTTTAGATATTTATACAGCTAGATTACGTAAACCTAAAAAAATTTCAGCAATTCTAGCTGTTTTAGTTCATGAAATTGCCCATCACCAAAAACCTCCGTACCGACAATGGCACAGAGGTAGATGGATAGCGCGTCAGCATTTTCCGCGATTTTATAAAAAAGTAACAAAAAATTTAGATAAACTTAAAAAAGATAAACTAATAGGGAAATATTTCTAATATTTTTACTTCATTTTATTTCCCCCATGAAACTTGCGATGTACATCCCTTAATTCTTTATTTGTAACATGAGTGTAAATTTGCGTAGTCGCAATATTGCGATGACCGAGAAATTCCTGCACTAAACGTAAATCAACACCATTAGACAATAAATCAGTGGCATAACTATGCCGTAGGGAATGAGGGGACATCATTACCGGTAAACCAGCTAATTTTAAATATTTTTTTACTATATTCTCAATTGAGCGCACTGAAAGGCGCTTATTTTCGTTTTTAAGAGCATTTTTGCTATATGATATAAAAAGGGCCTTATCCATGTCATTTCGAGCATTTAAATAGCATTTTAGGGCTTCTACAGCACGAGAGGAGAAGTATACAGTCCTAATCCGGCCACCTTTACCTTTAATTGGTATTTCCAAATATTCAACGCCTTTTTTAATCTTTAATTGCTCGCGATCAAGAGCTGTTAATTCTGCTACTCGTAGTCCGGTAGAAAATAATGTTTCTAAAATTGCTTTATCACGCAGACCCGTTATACCATCTGTATCAGGAGAAGAGAGGAGGGTTTTAATTTGGTCTAATTTTAAAAATTTAATTTGTTTGTCACTCTTATCTCTTAGCAATTTTACCTTATCAGCTGGCATGGCATTTATATCTTTATCGGCAAAATATTTTAATAAATTTCTCAAAGCTATTAAGTAATAATTCTGGGTGGTCTTCATTAAAGGGGCAGGGGACTTGTCAGAAGAACCTTGTCGACTTAGAAAAGTTTTGTATTTATAAATATGATCACTTGTAAGTTCATGTGGCCGTAAATTTTTTAAACTACCTTTCTTCAACCAATTAGAAAACTTATTTAAAAATCGAAAATAATTTTCTAAAGTTTTTTGCGCCAGACCCTGTTCAATTTCCATATAATCCAGGTAGCCAGGGAGGTGCTGTATAATTGTCTTGGAACTATTTTGCATAAATAATATCGATTGTATATCTAACTTCGCATAATGTAGATTAAGAGAAGTATTATCTATAGAAAATTATAACATCTAGTGATGTGATGTCAACTACTATGTATTACACTATGGTCATGCCCATTATATGTAGTTCAGGAGAAAATAATAAAATAATTTTTAATGTCAATAAAAACAATCCAATTGTTATCATGATTGCTAATAGACCTCCAATAAAAAATGTAATTTTAAAAAATCTTTCCATGGCGTCACCTGTCATATGTATGTAGTTAAAATTTAAAAAATTAGTGGTAGGGTAATGCCTTTTGAGAGACTCCCCCTCCCCCGCCTATGCGACAATTTTTTTAATTTTGTCTTATATATAAATTATACACTAAAATTTAAAAATGTAGTAGTACCCTAGGACCTTTGCACTAAGGGCGCAAGGGGACTCACTCTACTTATAATAAACTTTTTCTCCAAAACGTAAATCAATGTATTCTAATCTAAGCAACCGCTCCCCTTTCAGCTTTTCTGAAATTAAAACTTCTAATTTTTTAAATTGTGATCCTAAATCTTCTTCAATGTTAAAAAATATTTTTGGGCCATTATCTATTATATTTAGATTTATGCTAGCTTCTTTTCTATTAATTTCACATATCCGGTCAATCTTAATACTGTTAGAGTGGGCTTTAGTTGTTAAATTTAAACACGCTTGTAGATACTCCTCCCCTACTGTAACTTTTTTTGTAGATTTATTTTTCTGAATTTCTGAATCCTCTGAAGCATTTTTTAAAATTATATATTCATCAGTGCTAACATCCAAACTATCAATTAATAAAAGAATGTTTAAATTATTATCAACGTAATAATAACTATCTCCCTCGCACCAAACTGCTGCTGGTTGGCGTTCATTAAATAGTATTTTTATTGTTCGTGGTAATTTTCTTTTTATTTTTAAATCATCAACAAAATAATTACTTAAAATTTCTTTTTTTGTTTGTCGTTTACTAAAAGAAAAGATATTACTTTGATTGAAAAAGAAAAATCTACTTTTCTGAGTCTGGTCCCCTACTATATTATAGACTTTATAATCTTCAATTTTTTCTCCGCCCTCAACAATAACATTTTCAATTTCAAAATATTTGTTAAAAAATAACAGCCAGCCTAAAAAACCAACTGCTAAGATAATTAATGCTATTAATATTTTTATTTTCCACGATATTCGCTTGACCTTTACCCTTCTCTTACTAAAGAAGGGGTTGCTATATTTTCTTGGTGAATACGCGCGGATGTTATGATATCTTCTTCTCATTTTATCACTTTCATATTGCCCGGCATATATTTCTGCAAAGCTGTTGGAATTTTAATTGATCCATCAGCCTGTTGATAATTTTCTAAAATGGCAATTGGCACACGAGTAAACGCCATAGCAGTTCCATTTAATGTATGGACTAAATTATTTTTGCCATCTTCGTCTTTATATTTAATATTAAGCCGACGCGCTTGATAGTCAGTACAATTTGAACAACTAGTAATTTCGCCCCAATCTTCCTTCATTGGCATCCAAGCTTCTAAATCATATTTGCGATAAGCTGGTGCGCCTAAGTCACCAGTACAAATATTTAATACTCTAAATGGAATTTTTAATTCACTGTAAATTTCTTTTTCTATTTCTTTCATTTCTTCTAAAAGCTTTTCCGATTGCTCTGGGGTGCTAAATATAAACATTTCTACTTTACTGAATTGGTGCACGCGATATAAACCACGAGATTCTTTACCATATGCCCCACTCTCTTTACGGAAACAATGGGAAACTCCAACATATTTAATCGGCAAATCTTTTTTATCTAAAGTTTTATTCGCTAAATAACTTCCTAGTGTAATTTCGGCAGTAGCAATTAAAGCTAAGTCTTCGCCTTTTATTTCATAAATTTGATCTTCATTTCCACGTGGATTATAGCCAGTTCCTTTCATAGCAAAACTGCGAGCTAAATCTGGTGTAGAAAATGGAGTAAATCCCTTCCCTACTAATTTTTCTAATGTAAACTGAATCAAAGCAAATTCTAATAAAGCTAATTCATTTTTTAAATAATAAAACCCACTGCCACTTACTTCTGCTGCGGTTTCAAAATCCAACAAATCTAAACTTTTCCCTAACTCCATGTGGTCTTTAGGTTCAAAATCAAATTTAGTCGGCTTACCTACTACTTCAATTTCCTTATTATCATTATCATCTTTTCCAATCGGACTGTCAGGGTGACTTAAATTTGGCACACGCTCTAATAGTTCTAAATATCTTTCTTCAACTGATTTAAATTCTTCCTCAATTTTTGAAATCTCTTCTTTTAAATCTTTTCCTTTGGCAATTTGTTCTGCACTTGGCTTACCGTTTTTTCCAGAAGCAGCTAATTCATTTCTGTCTGCGCGCAGTTTATCAATTTTAATTTGCACTTCCCTTCTCTCTTCGTCCAATTTCAAAAGTTCATCAATATCAACTTTGATGTTTTTATTCTTAGCAGCTTCTTTTACTTGTTTCGTATTTTCACGAATGAATTTTATGTCTAGCATATTTTTCAGTTGTAAGTTATAAGTTTATTTATACAATTCAAACCCTTCCGTCAATTTATCAACTACTGGCTTCTTTCCATAAACCAATACGCCTAAATATTCAACTTCATCTAAATTTTTATTAGCTGTAATTTTAACTATTTTTTCATCATCAGTACTCTCCAGCATTTCTCGTGTAAATTCAGTTATTTCTAAATCTTTCTCTTTTGCTTGTTGAATTAAATGTAAAATTTCTTTTTGTGATTCAGCCTGCCTTATCATAATGGCATGCTGAATATTTAATTTTATATCCTGACCGTCTTTAGTTGTAATAGCATCCTGCATAATTAGTCCCCTGCCCTGACGAGCACCAAAGGCAGCATTTAAATGCGCAATAGTATTCATTTTCTGCCAATTCTCAAGCTTTACTTCGTTATTGATAATAGCAACTGCAATATTAGTTTGTTTTGCTTTTTTAGAATCTTGTATTTCTTTTGATTTAACCAGCGGAAACAAAGTCACTTCTCTAGCTGTCTTGTCGGCTAAAAATGCAAACAATCTTTCACCAAAACCAAAACCACAAGTTGGCGGCATGCCGTGCTCTAACATTTCTACAAACTCCCAGTCTGGCATCATCGCTTCATCGTCTCCACCCTCTAATAATTTCTGTTGTTTTTCAAAACGTTCACGCTGATCAACTGGATTATTTAATTCAGAATAGCCATTACCAATTTCACTACCAGCAATAATTATTTGAAAACGTTGAGTTAATTTTTCATCTTCTTCTGTTCTTTTTGCTAAAGGCGAAACTAATTCAGGATGATTAATTAAAAATGCTGGCCCGGTAATATTCTTGCGACAATACTTCCAAAGCGTATCAGTTAATCGTTCTTTATTTTCACCTTCATATCTTATTTTCAATTCTTTTATTTTTTTCTTCATGGTCGCTTCTGTCGCTTTTGTTACGTCTATTCCAGTTTGTTTTTTTACCTCTTCACGATAATCAATTCTATCCCATTCACCAGCTAAATCAAATTCATAACCACGAGTTTTGAATTTAGTAGTTTCAAAAACTTCTTTAGCGATTGCTTGATATAATTCCTGGGTTAATTTCATGCCGTCTTCATAATTAGCATACGCCCAGTAAAATTCCATGTTGGTAAATTCCTGTAAATGGTCAGGGCTAGATCCTTCATTACGAAATACTCGTCCGATTTCAAAAGTCTTTTCAAAGCCAGCTGCCATTAATTTTTTCTGCCATAACTCCCCCACTGAGATACGCATATAGACGTCTATATCAAAATCATTGTGATGAGTTTTAAATGGTCGCGCTTCAGCTCCGCCAGTTGTTATTTCTAAACTTGGAGTTTCTACTTCAAAAAATCCTTTGGCTTTCATAAAATCTCGAGTTACTTCCCAAAATCTTGCTCGTTTCTTCATTAATTCTTTTAACTCTGGATTTAATAAAATATCTAAATAACGTTTGCGTAACTTTTCTTCTTCATCCTGTAAGCCAAAATGTTCAGCCGGAATTGGACGTAAAGCTTTGCTTAAAATTTTATATTCAAGCACTTCAAAAGATTCTTGTCCTTTATGAGTTACAAAGCACTTCCCTTTCACTTCAATAAAATCACTAACATCAATTGTTTGCGTAAATAATTTATATTCGTCAGCCCCGATATTCTTTTTACTAATCGCTAACTGAATTTTACCAGATTCGTCCTGTAAATCAGCGAATACTAAATTACCATGCTCGCGCAAGCTTCTTAATCTACCAACAATAAAAAATTCTTTTCCGGATTTTTCTAATTTTTTAAAATCTCCTAAAACTTCGCCAATAACAAAATCACGATTAACCTTTGCTGGATACGCATTTATTTTCTGTTTTTCTAATAATTCTAATTTTTTTATCCGATCTTGCCTCTCGTCTGGCTTGCTTTGTTTATTTTCCGCCATATGTATAAATTTATAATAATAACCTAATTTTACGTTATTAAACTAGGGATGTCAAAAAATATTGGATGCTTGTCCACTCGCGATCCGCCATTTAAAGGAGAGACGAGCGGGCCAAAAATAAAATAAGAGGCAAACCAATTGTTTTCAGGTCTATCCTCTTATTTAAATCTATTATTTTGTGTCTATTCCTTTTTACCGAGACCAAACGCTGCTCCCAATTTTGCGAATATACTTGGATTCTTCTGTTCCACTGGAGCTTCTTCAGTTTGAGGAGTTTCTTCTGCAACTGGAGTGCTTTCTACTGGTTGTTCTGCGGCTTCTTCCACTGCTTCTCTAGCTCCCCCTAATGCTGCGCTATCAGCTGTTTGAGTTTCCTCTGGCTTTGCTTCTGCTGGTGCTTCTACGTTCACATCTGAAGTGTCTGTTGCAGCAACTTCAGCCATATTTTCTGGAGTTCCTGGAGTTCCTGGAGTTGTTGGATTTTCTAATGTGTCATTAACCATATGTTTGTTGTCCGTATAATTCAAAATACTTAGAATTATTGACGGAATGTTAATAAATTATTATCTAAATCTCCTTTAAATCTAGTATATACCCTTCTCTAATATTAGCCAACCTACTTATCCACACCGTGAACTAGCTACGCTATTCACAGTGCAAGCACCTATTTACAATCTATTCATTGCCTCTTCAACCCTCTTCACACTTTCCTCTTTTCCTAAAACATTCATAATCTCAAATGGTCCAGGACTATTTTTCTGTCCAGATAAGGCAACTCGTAACGGCCAAAGCACTTCACCATTAGTTAAATTATTTTTAGCAATAAAATCCATTACTTCTTTTTCTAAACTTTCCTTATCCCATTCATCAATTTCTTCTAATTTTTGTTTAATTATTGTTAAATTATCGTTTAATTTCTGTTTAGTAATTTTTTTCCAAACTAACAACTCCTGATCATAATCTAACTCATCAACAAAAAATAATTTTGTATTTTCTGTTATATCTGATAATTTTCTTAATCTTTCTTGCTCAACTAAAATAACTTTTTCAATATATTCTTTATCTGCTTTTACATCTTTAAGATAAGGCAAACATAATTCAACTAATTTTTTAATATCCAACTTTCTAATATATTGCCCATTAATATTATCTAATTTTTTAATGTCAAAAATTGCGCCGGCTTTATGAACTTTTTTAATATCAAAACTTTCTATTAATTCTTCTAAACTAAAAAGTTCTTGCTCGGTCCCTGGATTCCATCCCAACAATGCTAAATAATTTATCAATGCTTCTGGCAAATAACCTTGCTCTTTAAAACTTTCCACTGAAACATCACCGGTTCGCTTGCTTAACTTCTTTTTATTCTCACCTAAAATATTTGGTAAATGTATAAATTCTGACATTTCCCAACCAAACGCTTTGTACAATAAGACATGCTTTGGTGTTGACGGTAGCCAATCCTCACCTCGCATAACATGCGTTATTTCCATTTCGTGGTCATCTACTACAACTGCTAAATGATAAGTAGGAAATCCATCTGACTTTATTAAAACTTGATCATCAATATCTGAAGAATTATATTTTATTTTTCCATATACTGTATCATTAAATTCTATCTCTTCATTCTCTGGTACTTTTAATCTAATCACGTATTTTTCATCTGCTTTTAATTTATCTTCAACTTCTTCTGCTGATAAATTACGACATTGGCCATCATAACGCGGTGGCAATTTTTTGGCCTGTCGTTCTTCACGCATTTCTGTTAATCTTTCAGGCGTACAAAAACAATAATACGCCTTGCCGCTATCAACTAGTTGTTGGGCATGTTTTTTATAAATTTCTACTCTTTGCGATTGTATTATAGGATCTTTGTTGCCCCACTGCAATCCAACCCATTTTAAAGTCTCTAAAACTTTTTCAGTTGCTCCTTCTACAAAGCGTTCTCGATCAGTGTCTTCAACTCGTAATAAAAACTCGCCACCATTTTGTTGGGCGAATAAATAATTATAAAGCGCAGTCCGTAAATTTCCAATATGAATAATACCGGTCGGGCTGGGCGCAATTCTAGTTTTCACCCCGTTTTTTTCGGGGTTTATATTTTTGTTTTGTTCGTTCATAATTCGTAATTGCGTTAAGCTCCTGTTACAAAATAAACATTAAAAGCTAGCGAAGCAATTAACACTACTGCAAGAATAATTAAAGCAATAGTCAGCTTTCTCACTCTGCTATCTTCATTCCTCTTATCTTTATTTAAAATAGCATTTGTAGCGTCATTTAAAAGATAGATGTACTTTTTAAATTTAAATTTCATATAATTTCTTTAAATTTATCTAAGAAAATTTTAGTAGCTTCTTTCCGGTACATATCTACTGTCTTAACTAAATCTTTTGTTTCTATCCATTTCCAATCTCGATGATCCCAATAATTTATAGTAATATCCTCATCTTTGCCTGTAAACTCAGCGATAAATAATCCTTGCTTTTGCCCCTTATACCCTAAAATTTGTTGTGATCTTACTCCTCCTCGGCTTGCCTCATTGCCAAATCTATATTTATGCAAATTTTTAAAAACTTTAACCGTCTTGAATTTATCCGTGCCCACTTCCTCTCTAAGTTCGCGACTACCAGCAATCTCTAATTTTTCTCCGTCAGTTCCTCCTTGAGGCAACTGCCAATGGCCAATTGGACTTCGTCGTTCGGCTATTAATACCTTTATGTTATCATTTTCACGTTTATATAACAAACAAGCAACATTTGAACGATATAACCAAGGATTAATAAAGCGCCATCTAAAAAATACTAATGGAAAAACTACAACTGCTTTAAATATTCGCGGTAAACGCTTAAATGGTTCTTGTAACAATCTCCACGCCCATTCTAACCCTAGGGCACGCATAATTTTTGGCGCTCGTTTAATTCTGCCTGCTATAAAATCAAAGCTACCGCCCACGCCCATCATTAACTTCACTGACGATAATTTCATAGCTCCCCTCTCCTTACCAATGGGAGGGGTTGGGGGTGGGGTTATGGCGTGATGAATCCACTTTTCTTGTTTCACTTGTCCAAAAGCTACAAAAATAATATCTGGTTTAACTTTATCAATTTTGGCGATTAATTTTTTATTTGCGCTTTCTCCTTTTTTCCACATACCACCTTCTATCTGCCATTCTTCTGCCTGCAATCCTGATTCAGCTCCGACGATTTGTAAACTAGGGTATAGAATTTTTAATTTTTTTCCAGCTTCATGCGCCACCTCGCCAGCGCCACCTAATAAAAAAATTGATTTATTTTGCTTTTCAGCCAATGCGCAAATATCATACATTAAATCAATTCCAGAAATTCTTTTGATTTTTTTCCCTCTAAATAAACCAGCGAAGATTAAGCCAACTCCATCAGGAATTGCAATGTCAGCTTTATTTAAAATATAAAAAAATTCTTCGTCTTTCTTAGCCTCTAATAAAAATTCTGGATTTGGAGTTACAATATATCTTGATTTATCACCGTCTAAAAAACCAGAGATCTTTTTTAAAATCTCCTGTTTATTACTTATTGAAATGTTGATACCTAGAATATTTAACATACATTAAAATCCTAACGTCTGCACTTCTTCTTCTAATTGAATTCCGTATTTTTCTTTTATTATATTTTTTACATAATTAATTAAATCAATTACATTTTGCGCAGTGCCATCCTCTAAAAATTTAATAATAAAATTAGCATGCTCATCACTTACCTTTACTCCACCAATCGTATATCCTTTTAATCCAGCCCTATCAATAAACCAAGCTGCACCAATTTTACTTACTCCAGTTTCTGAACTAGTTTTCACCGCATCTATTCCATTAGCATCTATTGTTTTTATTTTTTCCTTTATTTCATCACTTACAACTATATTTTTAAAATTACAACCAACACTTGGAAATTTTGGTTGAGCGCAAGTTCTTTTCTTTGTTAATTCAATTATCTCTTTTTTAATTTCTTCTTTATCTCCTTTTTGCAATTGAAAAACTGTTTCTAAAATAATCAAATTTTTATCTTTTTTAAAAATGCTTTCTCGATATTCAAATTTGCATTCATTATTTTTCATTATTACTATCTCATCTTTTTCAACATTATAAACTTTCACTTCTATTATATTCACGCTAGCATCAGCGCCATAAGCTCCGGCATTACCTCGTACTGCGCCCCCCACAGTTCCTGGTATTCCAGATGCCCATTCTATCCCACTTAATCCATTTTGAGTTGCTAAAGAAGTTACTTTTTCTAAAGTTGTTCCAGAATCTGCTTTTATAATTTCTCCGTTTAATTCTATTTCTCTATTTTCAATTTTTATAATTAGCCCATCATATCCTTCATCACTAACTAACAAATTACTGCCTCCGCCCAGAATAAAAAAATCTAAATTTAATTCTTTAGCTATTTGCACGGCTTTTTGTAACTCTTCCCTGTTTTTAGCAATAAAAAAATACTTGGCAGGTCCGCCGAGTCTAAAAGTAGTATATTTTTTCATTTCTACATTTTCTTGCACAGTTTCGCCTAATTTTTCCTTTAATTTTTGATATATTTCCATATTCATAGTGTAGCAAAAATATGATAATAAAAAAAGTTGACAAATATTGATTTATATGATTATATATAAATATATACCATATGGTGACGGGAGAAAAGAACAGAAAGGTTGAGAAATGGTAAAGAGAACAAAGACAACAGAAACCCGACAATGCCCAAACTGCTGCATGACTAAACCGATGTCGCAGTTCCTTAGCGGGAGCAATCCTTGGTGTGCAGAATGTCGGGAGGGTGATGGTCGTCCCATGAGCGCATCAACAGAAAAAAGTTTCGTTATTCGTGGTGGTGGGGGTGGAAATGTTATGGATTGTTCTAACTCCCCTAGACGTTCAACTGGTGGTGGAAATAGTGGGCCTTGTGAAATAACCTAGACTCATCACCTACAGACAGATCATTTTGAACATTGCCCGCGGGACTCATGACCGAGACCGCGGGCTTTTTCTTTTCTTACTGATTTTTCAAATAATATTGCTTGCAATTAAGATTTCAATATGTGGAATGCGTAATTTCTACATATTGACAAATTACTGGATACATGATATGTTCATATGATGCTGTTTTTCGCAAAATACATTGCCTTTTGAGGCAATTCTAAGGAGATGTTCATTATGACACAAGCAACACCAGGGGCAACACCAGATCCAGAAAAAAAATTCCCAGCGCTTCTTTCTTCGGATGATTCCCGTATTTTATTTACTGATGAAGATGGAAACGCACGGTGGCTACTCAGCGTTAATGAGAGCACCGACGGAATAGACGTTAGAGAAGAAAATAACGTCGGGATCGCAACCTTAGCAGCACATGGAGCTGTGGTATTTTATAAAATCGACGATCCGCTGACAGTGGAGGAGGCTGAAATCAGGCTGACTTTCAAGTCAGAATTTACGACGATAATGTCTGTCATTGAAATTCATCTCGAGCAAGACGAGGTGAATCAGGAGACTGTTGCTGAATTGGAGGAATGTTTGCAAGATGTGAAAGATTCTGCGAAACAGGAAGTGATCCGGTCCGCTAAGGCAGAGCTGTCGAAACTTCTTGAGGAGGAATGCTCTGCATGCCAACCTATGGCTGCAGCTATACTCTCTCTCGCCAAACAAGGCTCTCTCGTTGCAGAAGTCTTTTCAGTAATTTCTTCCTGACACAAAGCCCGCGAGACTCATCCGAGACCCGCGGGCTTTTTCTTTTTTTCTACTTACTACTTGCTACTACCTACTCCCTAACTTAGTCGACATCTCCACTCCTCTGCAAGTTCAATAATTTAGCATACAATCCTTTGGCAACATCACTAAGTTCAGCATGACTTCCCTGCTCAACTAACTTGCCATCTTCTAAAACAAAAATTTGATCAGCATGCCTAATAGTAGAAAGACGGTGAGCAATCATAATAACAGTCCGCGATTGACTAATTTTTTCCATTGCTTCTTGAATTAACTTTTCACTATGCGAATCAAGATTTGAAGTAGCTTCATCAAAAATAAGTATTCTTGGATTAGGTAAAATTGCCCGAGCAATGCCGATCCTTTGACGTTGGCCACCAGAAAGTTTAATGCCACGCTCGCCTATTTTTGTTTCATAACCTTCTGTTAAATTTCTAATAAATTCATCAGCGTTAGCAATGTGAGCGGCTCGTTTAATTTCGCTTAAACTAGCCTTGGGATTACCATACGAAATATTAGCGCTGATTGTATCATTAAATAATTCAACTTCCTGCGGTACGATAGAAATAAATTGACGAAAGCTATGTAGATTATATTTTCGTAAATCTTGATTATCAAGCAATATCGCGCCTTCTTGAGGGTCATAATGCCGATAAATCATCCGCGCTATTGTAGTCTTTCCTCCACCTGATGGACCAACAAAAGCATTAATTGTTCCGGCTTTTATTTTGAAGTTTACATTATCCAATGCTTTATTGTTACTTTCGTCATAAAGAAAACTTGTATTCTTAAATTCAATTTCACCTTTAATATTTTTTGGTTTTAAACCATTAGTTGAATTTTTTATACCTGGCTCTTCTCGAGGAATACTAATAAATCGATCAACTGCAACTGCGCTTTCTTGAATTTTATCGTAAAAACGTGTTAAACGATATAGAGAAAAAAACGACTTCTCAGATAAAGTAACCACAAAAACTAATGTACCAATACTTACTTGTCCTCGCCATACTAAAAAGACTCCTAAAAGCAGAATAGCAATTCGACCAAAATCAACTACAAAATTTCTTTTTAAGTTAGCACGCAAAACTTGAAACCATTCTTTAAGTTCATTCGCCCTTATCATTCCTTCTATTGTTTCATATTCTCTTGCTTCTCTTTTTTCTTGTACAAATGATTGAACTGTATTGATATTAATAATCGATTGCCCCATTTTACCAGAGGCCTCTTCAGAATCTTTATATCTTTGCTTGCGAGTTGGATATAAATCGCGATTAGTTTGATATGTTATCCAAATGAATGTTGGGGCAAAAACAATAAAGGTAGCTCCAAAACGCCAATCAACCCAAAATAAAATAGCTGAAGTCATTATTAACTGAATAAAGGTAGGAAAAACTTCCCAGGAAACATTTCCTATTAGTTGATCAATTTTATCAACCCCTCGCCTAACTTTTGTAATTTTATTACCAGTATTTTCTTTTTCATGGTAATTCAATGAGAGAGAAACTAACTTTTTTTGCGCTCTAACTGGTAAGTGATATTGAATGTTAATTAATATCTTAAAAATTCTTTTATCTTTGATATAAGCAAATATTGAAGCTGCTTCCTCAGTAATAAACATGCCCGCAATTAAAAGCAATAAGAGACTTATCTTCTCTATTCTAAAATCAATTAATTCATCAATTATAATTTTTAATAAATATGGACCAATTAAACGAATTCCCTCAAAAACTACTATGAAGCCAACTAAAACCTTAATCTCTTTATGAGAGAAATCTATTAATTGCCATAACTTTTTCCAAAATCCAGACATTTTTTTGTTTAAAAAATAAAAAATTAGCGGATATATTGACCGCCTTACTAAATAATACGTAAAATTAGCTAAAATGTTACACTTTTTTTAATTCATCCCAAACTCTGAAAGTATCCCCTGCCCCCATTAAAATAATTACGTCTTTTTTATTAACTTTCTTTTTTAGATATTGAGAACATGCTTTTATAGAAGAAATATATTTTGCATTTTTACCAATCTTTTTTACTAAGTCTTTACTAATCTCATAAGTTTTATTTTCTCTAGCAGAAGAGTAAGTTGGTAGAATTAAAACTTCATCAGCATCATTAAAACCTTTTGAAAAATCATTAAGCAATACTTTAGTACGAGAGAACATATGAGGCATAAACGCGCAAATTATATTTTTGTTTGGATATTTTTGACGGACAGCATTTAAAGTTGCTTTAATTTCCGCTGGATGATGCGCATAATCGTCAATAAATAATCCACCTTTATATTTACCTAATATTTCCATTCGACGAGCCGTGCCTTTAAATTTCGCCAATGCTTTTTTTATTTTATTTATCTTTATTCCCAATTGCATCGCAGTTGCAATTACTGCTGTTGCGTTTTGTATATTATGTTCGCCAATTAGTTGCATCTTAAATTCACCTAGCTTTTTATTCTTCTTGCAAATTTCAAAATATTGATATCCATTTTTAACATCTAATACTCGATACTTGATACTCGATACTTTATTTCCGTATCCAATAATCTTGCACTTGCATCCCTTTACAACCTGAGCAACTTTTTCATCATCCATATTCGCTACAACAAACCCGTTCTTTGGAATTCGTTTTACAAAATCAGAAAATGCTTTTTGATAAGAGGCTTTAGTTTTGAAAAAATCAGGATGATCATAATCAATATTATTTAATAATACTGCGTATGGCTTATATAACTTTAATTTATTTTGATATTCGTCAGCTTCAATTACCATCAAGTCTCCCCCACCGGTTATAGCATTGCCTTTAAATTGCGGTACAGCTGAACCAACTTCAACCGTCGGTTTTAGTCCAGCTTCATTTAAAACAAATCCTAATAACGCTGAAGTAGTCGTTTTACCATGCGAACCGCAAACTGCAATGCCTTGTTTGGCATTAAACAACTCAGCTAACGCTTCGCCTTGCGTCATTGTTGGAATTTTTCTTTTAACAACCTCGGCCATTTCAATATTATTTTCTTTATCAAAAGCGCTAGAATGAATTACTAAGTCTATGTCTGATGGTAAATTACTTTTTTTAAATCCTTCAAAATATTTTATTTTTTCTCGCTTTAAAACTTTATCAGTAAAAAAAGTTTCCTTTACATCAGAACCGCTAATATTTTTCTTCATGGATTTTAAAATCTGAGCAACTGGCGTCATGCCGGTTCCCTTAATTCCAATCATGTAAATATATTTAGATTTTTCTAACAAATTTTTTTTCATAATATGTTATACTATAAGTGTCAGTATTTTTTAAAATTAACTACTAATCAAATGCCTCAACAATCTCATCTCCCAAAAATTAGCAATAAGTATTATCGTATTTGGCTTTTTTGGGTTGGCATCATCGCCACTATCGCCTATCGCGCGATTGTTATTATTAATCATTACAGCGACTTCTGGGTAGAAGTTGCTTGGTATATTGGTACTATCGGCTTTATTTGGTATTTTGCTCACCGCTATCGCGTTGCTAATGATCGCGAAGATATTATTAAAGAAAGAAAACTAGCTGATAAAATCCAAAATAACAAGCCACTATCTAAGGAAGATCGCGACGTATTATTATATATCTTAAAAGGATTAAAATCAAGTAAATCACAATGGAACTATATTGCAATATTTTTCTTCTCTATTATTGCCTTGATTTATGAGACTTACATATTGTTAACTGTATGGCTCATATAATTTCAGTTTAACATTTATTTTCTACAAAAAAAAGAGGGACGGTTCACTACTAGTGTGAACCGTCCGCAGCGCTAAGCCATCTTATTGTGATCTTCAACAACGAAAGAACCTTCTTCTATCGTGAGAATGCTCTCGCAAAGACGAAAATACTCAGCCACCTGAATGTCGTCTAGTTCAGATAAGCTAACAATAAGTATTACATCCTCTTTCGCGAAGAAAATCGCCACAGTTTTTCTGTCTGGGGATATGCCTACCCAACTTGGGTAACCATTGTCAGGCCCAATTCTATGATTCCAAGCAATCTCTGTCTTGATTTCTCCCCCTTGAGCAATCTCAACAACATAATAACCTCCTCCTCCCGTAACTTTGAGATATATCTCCACATCTCCCTCAGAGCAAGCCAGAACTCTTTCGTTATCTTGACTAATTTTATTCTTGATTATTCTCAATACTTCAGTGTCGATCTCCACAACTTTCATTTCTTGTTTTTTGGTGTTTTTGGTGTTCATGATTCACTCCATTTTGCCTTACAGAGCCGAGGCAATCTTCTTGCCTCATGTCCCGCCTTGCCAAGGTAGGCCTCTTTGATTAAAATAAGGAACGAGAAAATACTTTCCCGTGTGGCTGTCGTTAGTGGTTACTTCTCATTTAAAATAAATTCTCTGTTTGAAATGAACTTTCTATATGAATAGTTAAGCATATTTTCATGAATTTGTCAATATGTGAAATTTTACTTCGTAATTTCACATATTAAAATAGTAAAAAATTAAACTAAAATTAGCAAAAAAAATCAGCCGACTCTCCCCCTTGGAAAATCGGCTGTTGTTTGTATCGTGGTGAAAGGAAAGACTGACGCTAGCCCTATTGCGTCAAAAATTCATAAGTCGCGCGTGCGACAATGAGTTCTTCATTAGCGGGAACGACCCAGATGGCTACAGACGCTTCCAGTGCGGCAATGCTAGAAACTTCCTCGCAATTCACATGCCGATAGTTGCTGCTTGTATCAAGAACGATTCCTAGCGCTTTCATCTCTTCGCAGATCTTCCAGCGAACTAGAGCACTGCGCTCCCCGATTCCACCAGTAAATACCAGGACATCTAATCCGCCCAAAGCAGCTATATAAGCTCCGATCTGCTTTTTCGCTTCATAGCAAAATGTTTGAAACGCCAGCCGAGCTTTGTCATTTCCAGCTTTCATCGCTTCTATGATTTCTTTCATGTCGCCTGACGAAATGCCTGATAAACCAGCCAACCCACTTTCCTTGGTGAGTTGATGAACGGTCTCGTCGATAGAGAGCTTGTCCTCTCGCATCACATAGAGTACGGCGAACGGATCCAACTCACCATGACGAGTTGCGTGTGGTAATCCAGATTGAGGAGAAAATCCCATGCTGGTGTCAATAGACCTTCCATTTTTGATTGCGCAGACAGAGGAAGAACCTCCGAGATGACAAGAAATCACACGCCGTCCCTTCGTGTCCGGCATGTACACTTGAGTAACCTTTTCGGCGACATACCGATGAGATGCGCCGTGGTAACCATAGCGTTGAACACCGTGATCTTTACGCCAACGTTCGGGAACCGGATAGGTTTTGGCGTAGTCCGGGACATCTTTGTGAAAAGCTGGTTCAAACAGCCCTACCAAACGCACATTCGGCATTCGCTTCATGAAAGCCCGGATCGCTTGAACGTAGGGAGGGGTATGAACAGGAGCTAAGAGTTCGTAGGCCTCCATTCCTGCTATGACATCCTCGGTCAGTTCGACACATCCTGAGAAACCTTTAGCAATAACAGCTTTGAATCCCACGGCATCCAAACCATCCAGTATACCGAGCTTCGCCAGTTTTTCCATCATCAAGCCAATCGCTGTACCGTAGTCCGGTAGAGCCAATATTATGCTGGATTCTCCATGGGTCCAGATTCCATCTCCCTGCCCAATGCCTTCTAAACGTCCTTTTGCAAGGCAGGTCTCTTCCGGCAGCTTCAACACTTGATACTTCAATGAAGTACTGCCGACGTTAGCGATCAGTATTGTTCTTCCTTCTTTCTTTGCTTTCTTGGACATGACGTTCTACCTCTTTCCGTTCTCGAATTTTTTGCGAAATAAAAAGGACGATGTTCTGTCCTCCCGTTGCCTTATATTAGAACTAATTATACTACCATTATTTTATAATTTTAGCAAGCTCTTTAGCCGCTCCCCTTTTTATAATAAGCCCGATATTATTATGTAGTGTATTGCGTAATTTTTTGTTATCTAATAATTCTTTGATCTTATCTACAAAAAAAGTTTGCTCTAAAACCGGCTGATCTAAAACAATCGCCGCGTTTTTTGTTTCAAAAAGACGGGCGTTTTCTACTTGATGCGTGCGTGGCATTGGAATTAAAATACTTGGTTTTCCTAAATGTGATAGTTCAGTTAGAGTAGATAAACCACAACGTGATATTGCGATATCAGCTCGCATATATGCTTCAGCCATCTGCTGGTAATGAAGAAATTCATAACCATTATAATTTTTAATGCTCACCGGCATTTTAGATTTTTTACCTTTGCCTGTGACATGAATTATCTGACAAAATTCTGTTAATTCTTTTATACTATCAGCAACTAAATCATTGATAAATTTCGCTCCTGTTCCCCCACCTAGAATTAACACTATTGGTAAATTTGATTTTAAATTAAAAAATTTCTTTTTGTTCTGAATTCTTAATTCTGCATTCTGAATTCTGGCGGGGTTCCCAATCCACTTTGCTTTTTTTCCATAATCGTCTAATGATTTTTTAAATGTCACAGTAATAACGCGGGCAAGCGGTGCCATCAACTTATTTGCTAGTCCAGCGCGTGCATCTTGTTGATGAACTAAAATCTTTCTACCTAAAAGCCAACCAGCCCAAACAACCGGCACGCTAACAAAACCACCAGCAGTTATTATCCAATTTGGTCTAAATTTTAAAATAATAAAAAACGATTGCACAAAACCAATTGCAATCCACAATGGTGTAAATAAATTACGTAAAGAAAAATAACGTCTTAATTTTCCGCTAGCAACTTTTTTAAAAACAATTTTTTCCTTTTTTAATATTTCTTTTTCCGGACCCTTACGTGTACCAATCCATAAAAATTCAAAATCTTTTTTCCCAAGTTCGTCAGCCACGGCTAATAAAGGTGTTACTGACCCAACAGTACCACCACCAGTTAATAAAATTTTAGTTTTCATATTATTTGTCATATTAATAATACTCTTTTTTGTCATTCCGAAACGCAGTGAGGAATCTATAATATCAAAATCAATGCAACTAATATTATATTATAGATTTCTCCTCCCCCGACTGTGGTCGGGATTCGTCGAAATGACAAAACAAACGTTATCTCGTCTGCTTACTTATATTAACAAGTATCCCCGCCGCCGCTAAAGCCGCTACCATAGCTGACCCGCCATAACTTACAAACGGCAAAGGTACTCCAGTCATTGGTAAAAAATTTATCATGCCAGAAATATTTATAAAAGCTTGAAAACAAAACCAACTAACTATTCCAATTGCTAATAATGCGCCATATTTGTCCGGAGCATGTTGAGAAATTAAAAAACCGCGATAAAATAAAAAAGCATACAAAAAAACTAATCCTGAAGAAACTATAAATCCCATTTCTTCAGCAATTATTGGAAATATCGCATCACCTTGAACTTCGGGTAAATATCTAAATTTTTGTCGTGAATTACCAAATCCCCTACCTAAAAATCCGCCTGAACCAGTGGCAATCAGCGACTGATTAACTTGATAGCATGTATCTGCCACACTATAGCTAGGATCAAAATAACAACGAAAGCGGTCCATTTGATATGGGGCGACTTTCACTAATAAAAAAAGCATTATTAATCCAGCTAAACCCATGATGGCAATATGTTTTACATTTCCACCGCCGACAAAATAAACTACTAATGATATTGCTAATAATATTAATAAAGTTCCAGTATCTGGCTGCATTAACATTAAGAAACTAATAAATGCTAACAAAATAATAAAAGGCATTGTGCCCTGTTCCCAATCAAATAAATCACGGCCTCGCTTATCAACCCAAGCAGCTAAATATAATAAAAAAGTTATTTTTACCAGCTCTGATGGTTGAACAGAAAAACCAAAAACACTAATCCAACTTTTAGCATGTCCCCAACCAGCTGAAAGAGAAGGTATAAAAACTAAAATTAATAAGATCAATGATCCGCCTAATAGTAATAATGCCATGCCGCGGAAACGGTGATAATCAAACCTGCTTAAACCTAAAAAAGCAATAATACCAAATATCAAACCGTATAATTGATTATAAAAAATAGAGTAGGCAGAACCGGTTTTGGCAAAAGAAATTGCGCTAGAAGCAGAAGAAAGCATTATCAAACCAAACGCTACTATCAAAAAAACAATTCCGATTACTAGATAATCAGGTTGATGATAATTTGCTTTTTCGCGGATTAATCCAACGAAGGACATTTTAAACCTTAAAAATTTCCTTCTAGCAAAAAATCTTTTTAATTTTGTAATTCTCCTTTTTAGCATGAGGATGTATGGCTATTTGTCTAACAAGAATAATATAATACCCATAGTAGCTGTTATTCCACTGACCAACCAAAAACGCATAACAATTTTATATTCTGGCCAGCCAATAGCTTCAAAATGATGATGAATTGGGGAGGATAAAAATACTTTTTTGCCTTTACGTAATTTTTTTGATATCCCTTGAATAATCACTGACAATGATTCAATTACAAATAATAACCCAATTATTGGAAGTAATAATGCCTGATTCGTCAGCATAGCAATAATACCAAGTGTCACACCTAAAGACATGGCGCCAGTATCGCCCATGTAAAAACGAGCTGGCTTAATATTAAACCAAAGAAAAGCGATTAAAGCGCCAATGATAACTCCGCAAAAAGCCGCTAAATCATATTTGCCCTGCATAAAAGAAATTACGCCATATGCAGTAAAAGCAGTTAACAACGTGCCACCAGACAGACCATCCAAACCATCAATTTCATTAACTGAAAAAGCAGTTGCCACAATTATGAAGATAAAAATCGGTATATACCACCAGCCTATTTGATAATTTCCTACGAAAGGAATATGTAATAAATCCCAATCAAGTTTAAAGTAAAACCACAAGGCTCCCACTAAAGCGATTAAAGTGTAGATATAGAGGCGATGTTTCATTCTTAATCCGCCCTTGCCATTACTACGGACGTCTAGTATATCATCAAACAAACCGACGACTGCTGCTGCTACCAAACATCCTAAAGGCAATAAAGTCTGACTACGAGTTAAGAAATTCATTTGCTGAAAAAATTCTATATTTGTCCATTTTGCTAAATAAAAAAATAACAGCGCTAAAATAAATACTGTTACCCAAATAATTAATCCGCCCATAGTCGGCGTTCCTTTTTTACTAGCGTGCATTTTGCTAAATAAAGGAGTAGTGCCAGTATTTCTAATGCTTTTACCTAATTTATATTTGTATAAAAAATGCGTTAACAATGGTGTCCAAGCAACAGCCACTACAGTAGATAAGGTTGCTAAAAATAAAATCTTTACGATGTTGAAGTTTTCCATGTGGTTTTTATCTGAAATTAATTAAAACAATTGAGGCAATACCTAAAAATAAAAATATATTAATTATTAGCGAACAAGCAGAAAAAATATACATAAAAATTTTCTCTTCTTGTTTAATAATATTAGAAAATATCAAATTAACAATAATAATCATTAACCCCAAAAAAGGAATAAAATAAACTTTTCTTGGATCACCGATTAAGGTTATGCCGAAATATATATTATGATGCAAGGCAATAACTGTATCTTCGGATTTAAAATTAATAAATACAGAAATTACCCAAATTATTACGTTCAAAAAAAGCGCCGATAATAAAAACCACCGCAATTTAGCGTCGCGCCATATTTCTTTTATTAACTTCCAAAAACTATCTTGCTTAAACTTAAAAAAGCCAAGCCAAGAAAATAAATCAATCTTCATAGGTCTATTCTACCAGATTCAGCTTGTTTTGTCACCCCTTAAAAATTTCTCTAAATCCTCTTCTTTGATCGCATCTTTCTTATCAAAATCCCCCACTCTTGTCCGTTCTAAGTCCGCTAAATAACCCCCAACACCTAATTCTTCTCCAATATCTCGAGCTAATGAACGGATATAAGTTCCAGAACCACAAACTACCCTTATTTTCAAATATGGCCATTTATATTCTAAAATCTCTATCTCTTTAATCTCTACTTGCCGTGGACCTAATAATGGCTCCCCACCCTGACGTGCCACTTCATATGCCTTCTTTCCGCCTGCTTTTATCGCACTATATTTCGGTGGCATTTGCCAAACAGCATACCCTATAAATTTCGGCAGTATTTTTTCAATGTCGTTCAATTTCGGGCTCCCCTCTACCTCTGGGAGAGGGGTTGGGGGTGAGGGAACACCTTCCCCATCATCCGTCTCACTCGTCTCCCCTAATTTAACTGTTCCAATATATTCTTTTTCTTCTTCTAAGATATATCTTAATTTTTTTGTATTCTCTCGTCCAATCGCCACTACTAAAACACCAGATGCTAATGGATCTAGAGTTCCTGCATGTCCGACCTTCTTAGTATCAGCAATCTTCCTAATTTTATTTAGCATTTGGTTGCTGGTCGGCCCTTTTGGTTTGTATACTGCGAATAGATTGTTCATAATTTTTATAAAAAAAGTCCCCGCCTATCGTGTCTGAGTGGCGGGGCTATTGAACGATCGACTGTGATCAAACTACCACGATGATGTATGTCTCCGTTCGTCTTGTCGGGCGTTTGCCTCAGCCAAACGGGCGAAGCGTTCTTGTTCTTGCTGAATTCGCTGTTTAGCGGCATACGCCTCATGATCTGCGGAAGTGCATTTATGAGGATTGTGGCTAGTTCGCGTGCCTTGCCCTTGTTGCTTCCTTCCCCTACCGCCTGGTCTAGGTGCTCTTGCATATGCGCTCAATTCTTTTCTCCTTTGCCAGTATTTGACACTATTTATATACTACAATTTTACCCCAAAAAGTCAAATTACCAGTTATTACTTATTATTTATATTCTATAATTCTGTTTATACTTTTTTAAATCTTACATTAAAAATTGGCTCATATATATTATCATGCTCATCTTTTATCTCAACATTTTTTCCTTCAGCATATTGAGTCATGGCGATATCAGAGAGCATTTGTTCATCATCAGCAATGGCTTGCTTTAATCTATCTAACTTATCCATTTCACTTGAAAAATTACTCTGCGTATTTGCTTCAATCTGTTTTTTATTATCTTTTAATTTTTTCATTTCTTCCACAACTTCTTTATACTCAGAAGAATGTGATAACGCATCTTTATATATGTCGCGTATTTCTTTTTGCTTTTTTTTAGCTTCTTTGATCTTATTGAACACCTCTTCTAAATTTTGCATTAATTTTTTGTTAATTAATTAATAAAAACTACTACTTACCCACCATTCCCGTAGAATTGAGAGGGTTACTTGTTACTTGTTACTTGCTAGCTAGTCGCTTTATACAAGCTACTAATCAAAAATCGCGCAATTCCATAGCTAGCTAAAACTAAAATCAAACCAATAATTCCAGAGTATAATATTTTCTTAGCTGCGTTAGCCACATCTTCATTACCGCCAGAAACCATATATTTAAAACCAGATACAAGTACAAGTATTAAGGCAATAATGCCTAAAAATCCTAAAATCAAATTGATTACGCTACTCGCTATCATACGTGGATCCTTATCACCTAGCGCAACATCTCCTCGCACTTGTCCTGAACCGCTTTGAAGCCATTCTGGGTCACCGTCATCATCAACGTCTCCAATTTGAAAATAAAAATTAACCGGGTCCTCTTCAAAGTAATTTGCATCAAAATGTTCTGCTTGTGCAAAAAAAACCGGCATGAAAAATATTAATATAAAAATGATTATTTTGTATTTAAACATAAAATTGTAAGGACAACACACTGTGCTGTCCTTGTAATATTCTAAACCCCACCCTTCAAATACCTTTGTCTTAAATCTTCAGGAAACTTTTCAATCGCATACCTTAACATAGTTCGTGGCATTTGTCTATAATATTGTTTTAAAAATTTTTCTTCCACCTTCATATCTCGTTTACCTATTTCACGAAGCATCCACCCCACTGCCTTATGCATTAAGTCGTGTTTGTCTTGTAAAAGCATTTTAGATATTTTCAACGCATCATCAAACTGTTTTTCTCTTATAAAAGTAAAAGTCGCTAACACAGCAATTCGTCTTTCCCAAAGATTTTTTGATTTTGCTAATTTATATAAAATTTTTCTATCATGATCTAATAAATAAACTCCGACTATTTTTGGCGCGGACAAATCAACTAAATCCCAATTATTTATATACTTGGCATTTTTCAAATATATATTATATATTTGTTTACGTTCTGCCATATCTCCCGCCTGAAATTTTTCAACCAGCATCAACACCGCGCACAATCGTTCTTCGTGTATTTTAGATTTAAGTAGAGACGCGATACGTTGCGTCTCCGTATCAACAAATTTCTTCGTCACCTTCCTAATATTCGGCACAGTCACACCAATAAAAATATCACCCTCACCATATTCGCCTTTCCCAGTTTTAAAAAACCGTTGCAAAATTTTTGCTTTTTCAGGATCAGCAAATTTCTTTAATTCTTTTTTAATCTTATTCATAATTTTTCGCGTAATTTCGCGTACTAAATAACAAAGCACGGAAAAAACCTCCGTGCCTCATTATATTTAACGTGAAATAATTTCTATCTTGTCATTATCATCCAACCAAATGGTTCAAATTCCATTGAATACATATCGCCTGCCTCAGCGTCACAATCAACCACAGCGTCTCCGTCAGCAGTTTCAGCGCATAGACCAGCATTTTCCACGATATCAGCACCAACTAATTTTGCGTAAGCAACGGATATCTGACCTCGTTGTGAGCGATCATACAATGTTTGTAAAGCAACAGTCGCGGTAGTTATTTCTGCGGCAGCAATTCCGTTTTTACCATTATTCAACGCATTACGTTTTGTCTCGTCCATTAAAAATACTAAACAAGACATACTTAATACTATAAATAGCATTAATACCCAAAATGGCAAAGGGAGGTTTGCTAATGTTGATTTTTTCTTACTCATAAATTTTACCCTTAATAAGGGCCTCCTTTAATTTATAATATATTAATTTAAGTTATTCACATTTTTTATATTATACCACAAAAATTTAGAAAAATATATTAATTAATGTTAAATATTTTTTCAATATATTTTTTTGCCTCTAATTGTTCGCTTAAAGTATTTTCTACTTCTAAGGCAACAAATTCTGGCAAAAATTCCTGATATCTTTTTAAATAATCTAGTTCACTTAAATTTTTATATAGATGATGATCAAATCGCATTACGTCCTCACTCGGATCATGCTCCTTTTTAGGATAAATTGCGCTAGCATGCCAGCATCCACATTTGTATTTTTTTAAAAATTCTATAAACACTTCATAATGCTCTGATTTTTCTAATCGTTCGCTTTCTAAATGCGCTACATCTAAACAAATCCCGCCATATTCTTTTATTAATTTTTCTTCTCTTTCGGCATGAGTTTCAATTTTTACATAATGAGGCGGATGATTTTCTATATATATTATTTTTTTATATTTGCTTAAATCATATTTAGGTTGATGTTCTTTCTTAGAATGATTATTAAAAACTTTTGTTCCCCATTTATTTATAAAATATTCTATTTCTTCAATATCCATATCCTCTCGCAAATGAACAAATGGTATACTTTCAATTGGCGAATCTTCTAATAATTTATATGCTTCTTGTCTGATTTTTTTCTCTTTTAAACAAGTTGGGAAAAAGGCTACTTCTTCTAAATTTATTTTTTTAATTTCTTCAAATTGCTTCCTCCAGTCACGACCAAATACACTAGTCGTCGTAATAGACGGTAAAATTTTTGTCATATTTTATTTGTATTTTAAAAATAATGTTTATTTTTTATTAATAACCAAAATAAATAAATATTTAAAATTAAAATGATAAAATCATAGACACCAAACTGGTCCGTAATCGTTAAAACAATATTTATCGCTAAAACTATCAACGCGCCATAATACGCCACTACTTCCCTCTGCCCTACTCTTTTTCCCAACCAAAAAAATAGGCCGGAATTAATAAACATTATAATCGCAAAAAAAATATTATGCGATTCTAAATAAGTATTTATCCCGAATATTATCCAAATTACGGCTATTAATATAAATAACAGCCTTATATTTGTTAGCGGGCTTTTCATATGCCTTATTATACTTACATTATAGCATATTTTAGCAATAAAAAACCCGAAACGCACGTACGTCTCGGGGTAGCAAATGTTCAAGTTTTTTTTTCGGCGTTCTCACTGCCAGAGATACATGGTCCCCGCCATGTTCACACCCTTCCACACAAAGCTCGCGAGAATAACCAGAGCCGCTATGATAAGGCACCACCGACAAAAGCCGATTTTTCCTACCCCTTCAATCACTCCCTGTCTCTTTTTCGCGTTTTCGTGTCTTCGTTGCTTTCCTATTCCCCCTTTTCCCTCTTCTCTCTTTGCTCCTCTTTCTTCTTTCGCGGTTTTTCCTGACATTCCTTGCTCCCTATACGTTGTGATGACTTGATGATCTAGCGATAGAATAGTATATAAAATGTGGTTTGTCAATGAAAACATAAAAACCGCTCATTTCCACCATTTGAGCGGTTTATTATTGATTTTTTCTAAATTTTATAGTAGTCTAAGACTAGTTTATCTTCGGGGATCGTCTAACGGTAGGACGCCTGGTTCTGGTCCAGGTAATCGGGGTTCGAGTCCCTGTCCCCGAGCAATAAACAAAAAATACTGATTTAAATCAGTATTTTTTATTCTCAAAATTTTCTCCCCTCTCCTGTTCTGGGAGAGGGGTTGGGGGTGAGGTCGTTATTGAATAACTTTCCCCCCAAACATTTTCAAAATAGTATCAGCCGTATTACCACTTTCCGCTTTAGGCTCTGCGGTCTCTGTTTTATCTTGGGCAAGCTCTTTAACTGGCTCAACAGGCACAACAGGCACCTCAACTGGCGATGCCATAGGCTGAGGCGTAGGAGTCGACATTTGTTCATCTGGTATGGCTAAATTTTCATCTAATAAAGTAGTATAATTAACCGGAGTTTTGTATACTTCTTCAAACGCCTTCATTATTAACTGTCTAATACTGGCTTGCTCAACTCTGTCTTGGTGAAATTTATATTTAAAGGTTAGGCAAAGTGAACCATTGCTTTCTTGTAATTCACACACTTTTAAAATAAATGATAATGAATGGTTATATTTTTTTATGGCCAATAATAATTCATTCCATTTTGCTTTTATTTCTTCTAAATTTATTGGCTTAGTTGTCGCGTTAGCTGGCGTTGACGGATTATCAGTTGCTGGTTCATTAGCAGTTGCTGGCGCAATTACCTGATTAACAGCTGACGCGGATAAATCTTGTTTTGGCTGAATGTTTAAATTACATAAAGTAATAACTGCCATTTCTAAAGGCATTTGCACTATAAAACTATTTTTTAATTCTTGCTGAGCCTCTAAAAAAGTATTAATTACTTCTGTTAATTTTTCAACTGTTGTCTTTTGCGCTATTGGATTAATTTTTTCTTCTAAATTTTGTCCTAGATCTTGAGCAAATTTTTCTGCTAGGCTGGGACTTACTTTAGTTAATAAGATGCGTCTTAAAATTTCTACTGTGTCTGAAGTAAATTGCCTTAAATCAACACCCTCGTCCACTAATTGATTGATTAATCTAATTGCTTCAATACTATTTTTATTTACAATATATTCAATTAGATCAATTACTGAGTTTAGGTTAGAACGTGGGATAACCAAGTCTGCCTTCTCTTGAGTAACTTCCTTGCCACTAATTGAAATAACCTGCCCTAAGAGGCTCTCAGCGTCTCGCATGTGCCCTTCACTTTGCCGAGCGATTGTTTCTAATACCTCTTTAGTTATTTTTATATTCTCTTTAGTACAAATATAATTTAATTTAAAAACTATATCATTAACGCTAATCCGTTTAAAATCAAAACGCTGACAGCGAGAAATTATTGTGGTTGGTAATTTATGTACTTCAGTAGTAGCTAAAATAAAAATTACATTTTTTGGCGGTTCTTCTAAAATCTTTAATAAAGCATTAAAAGCTGAGATTGACAGCATGTGCACTTCATCAATAATAAAGATTCTAAATTTATCTGCGCTAACGCCAACTCGCGCGCTGGCAATAATATTATCACGTACATTATCAACTCCGGTGTGCGAAGCCGCATCAATCTCTATAATATCTAAACTGGTTCCTTTTTTAATTTGCTCACAAGACAAACATTCTCCGCACGGCTCTGATTCTTTTTCTTTTTTCTTGTCACAATTTAATGACTTTGATAATACCCGCGCCATGGTAGTTTTGCCAGTTCCGCGCGGTCCGCAGAATAAATAAGCATGCGTAATTTGCCCAGTCTCTATTTCATTTTGCAAAGTTATTTTTATGTGATTTTGATTAACAATTTCTTCAAAATTATTCGGTCTATATTTTTGATAAAGAGTAGCCATAATTCATAGAGACGTGGCACTGCCACGTCTATTTATATAAAATAATATAACATACTCATTGTACTGGAGAATATTCTAAAAAGCAAATTAACATATATAATCTTAAAAGCGCCCTTTTGAGGCGCTTTATAGACTTTATGGACCTGTCTGCCAATAGGCAGGCTTTTGACTTTAAGACTTTTGACTTTATGGACTTTACGACTTGTTCACGATATTTTCCACTGCCGCCCAATTACTTTCACCTTGCTTAGGAACTAAAATTATCGTTTCGTCTCCTAAACCACCTTTAAAATAAGTAACGCTAGCAGTTAATATTTGCCACTTTCGTCCTTCATATTCAACAAAAAATTCTGCATTTTTTCCGGAAATTAAACGACCGACAATTCGATTGCGTTCAATTGGACCAATTTGTTTATATATAAATCGCCCTAGTGCGTCTATGGTAAGCTTCAGAATATCGCCCTCTACTAATTTTGATTTGGAAGCGTAATTAGAAGGCACATTATATTGTTTGCCATCAGGACCTATCATACACTGTCCGTTAAATACTCCTTCTATTATTTTTCCGCCAATCTCTTGAGCTATTTCTTCTTCGTCTTCAACTGAAGTATTAAATTGCGCTATACTTGATAATTCTTCTTCTTTAAAATTACCACTTAATAATTCTTCCACTCGATGGCTATTTTCTTGAATATTGTTAACTAATTTTCTAATTAAAGCAATTCTTCGTTTTGATATTGAAATTACTTCCTCCTGTTCTTTAGGCAACTCATTTTCAGCTTGCGGACTCTCAATTTCCTGATTTTCATTTTCCTCTTGATTATCATCACTGCTAAATTTAAAAAATTCAGCTTGATTTTCCTCTTCCCTGCTTTGAACTTCTTGATCTTGAACTTCTTGGTTTATATTTTCATTTTCTTCCGTAGGCAAAGGTTCTGGATTTTCATTTTTTTGAAAACCACTAAATTCGTTTTCCGAGCCATTGTCATTAATTTCACTAATTACGTTTTCCATCTCCTTTTTATTAATCCCCGCTAACTCTTCAAACTCTTGAGTTTTTTCTTCATTGTTGTTGTTCCAAATTAAAGTTTGCTCCCCTCCTAATTCCTGGGGATCTTGTTTGTTTTCGTTGTCCATAGATTTATTTTTATTTTAATTAATTTATTTTTTTTATCAGCGCTCCCCATATTCTGTCCTGGCGTAAATTACTTTTTATCTGCCATCCCTGTTGGTCAAGAACGCTTTCATTGGTCGCCCATCTTATTTCCATATTTTCTGGCAGTATTAATTTTGATGAAAAAACATCTTCAATACTACCTGGTTGCTTTTGAGCTAATAATGAATAAGAATGAATTATCTCGTCTCCCTTAAATAAAGATGTTAAGAAATTATTTTTTTGAACTATACTATTAACTTTAAATGGCAATTTATATTTATAATTTATGACAATGGTTTGTCCAGGATCAACTTGCGTCCAATGACCAAATACAGTTTTACCAAATTCACTATATATCCTTACTCCACTGTCTTCATCTATTTTGGCAATATTTTCAGTAAAATGAATATCAGGATCTAATTCAGCTCCTTCCGCTGGTTCATCAAAAAATATTGCGTCTGGTTTATAAAAACCACTAGCCTCTAAAAGCTGGCTTCCCTGCGGAACATATACTCTTAAATAATTTACATTACGCACTCCGGTAAATGCCTCGTTTTTTATTCCATTATGACGTCGAGTAATAACAACATTATTAATAACTGATCCGTCTGGCATAATTTCTGCTGTATGCTCAATGGCTTGTTTTATTTTACGATCACTTTTTCCACCGGCAATATTTGTGTTAATAACAGCTAAATAATCACTGTCAGTATCTTTTATTTCTCCTTCCCAATTATGCTGAACTATAAAATCTTGAAGAGCGGAATCATTAAAATTCAATAAAACATGTTTTTCTAAAAATAATTGCTCGATATCTTTTATAATGTTGAATAAATTATCACTATTAATTCTGCTTGGTAGTTCTTCTATTACTTTGTTTACTAAATCAGTTATTATTTCTTTCGGTGTATTAGTGTCTTTTCTTTCTGATTGAGTTTGCACAATGTGATAAAAATTTTCACTGGTTATTATTTCTCCATATTTTTCTCTCATATCAATTGGTCCAATTATTTCTAAAAGTCTTTCCGCAAAAGTGGTATCAATCGCTATCACGCCATCCACACTTGAACCCCAGCCATTTTCAAAAAACCATTGAATTTTTTGCGCTGAAGTCGGCCAATCAGGCCACCAATTTGAATCTTGAAATTCCCATAATGAATTTATTAAGTGTAGTGGTTCTGGCGCGGCAATTCTTTTGTGAAGTCCGCCTTGGAGGTCATAGCTACCGCCACCGGGAACTTCTAATTTTTTAATTTTTCCTTGTCCAAAATCAATTAAAGCATAGCTACCAATAAAACCGCCACTAGCGCGCATCTCTGCGTTATTTTGGAAGATTAATAAATATCGCTTGTCAGTCTCGTCTCCTAAAAATATTGGCAATATATCGCTTAATGATAATAACTCATTCATCCCCTTTCTAAAAATACCTGTTTGTACTTTCAATGATTTTAACTGCTGAATTATTTTTTCTTGTTGATCAATTTTTAAAGATGATACAACTTCTGGATCAACTTGGTCAATATTATTTTCAAATTCATATAATTTCTCATTTACTAAATTCGCATAATAGGAAAATTGTTTTAATCTTTCAGTCAATGGTTTGGTTTCTTCTGGATTATCTAGCTCCAAACTATCAACCGCTAAAGTAATATATTCTCCTATTTCAGATGCATTTTTTCCAGAAGCTATTAAACTTCGGCCAGTTGCCGCTAACTTTGCTTTTTTGGCCGGAATAATATTAGCAATTGTTATTAAATTAGAATAATCAGCTAAAACAGATTGCGCTTGATTAAAACTATCGGCTGCTTCAGAAAAATAACTAGCAGCGCCTAAAAAATTAAATTCTCCGCTAGCTTCAGCTGCTTGTTGCAAGCTAGATATAGCTTGCTCGCTCTCGCCCAATACTTGTCCTTTAATGTCCTTAAAAATATTTAAGTAACCAAAAACTTTTAAAGGAAAAATTAATATAAATCCTAAGACTACAAAAACAGCTAATTGCTTTGGCCAAGCCATTGGCGGTAAAAACTTAAATGTAAATAATGATTTTATTGAATAAATAATTGAGCTGAAAAAAGAAATTAAAGATTTAGCAAAATTAGTAGATGTACGTCCAACTATTTCTAGAAAACTAAAAAACTTAACAGCTATTTTTTTAATTATACTTGCTTTAATTTTTTGGTTAGCTTTGCTAGCTTGCTTTTTTATATTCTCTGCGCCAGACACGCTGACAATCCTTGCCTTGCTAAATGCATCTGTGGTTTCATTTTTAGCAACCTGAAAAAACTTTTTAATATTACTATATGATGCTTTAAAAGGATAAAATGCATAAAAAAATAGTCTTTTCATAAAAAGATTTATTTTTTGGTATGCTAATTTAGTTGTTTTTTTAGTGATTATCAACCCTTGTACGCTAACTTTTTTAGTTGATTGTAAAAAAATCTTTTCAGTTTTTATTGCAATATATTTGACAAACTTTTTAATAAAAATAAATAAATTTATCAAACTAACTATTACTCCAATGACTAAAATAAACAAAGCATAAATACTTTTCACAATTAAATTAACTGTGGAAAATAAAAAATTAATCAGTCTCTTGATGCCGGAAATTATAACTACTAAAACATTTATTACTAATAACTCACTTAAAACATCTTCACGCCTATTATAAAAATTTTTTATTTCACTTTCCACTAAATTAAAAAAAGTACTTATTGGCTTAAGTATTTTTTTAATATTTTCTATAGCTATATCGCCAACCTGTTTAATTGTAGCGTCAACTTTCTCTAAGGTTGCTGATGTTTTTTCCCAATTCAATCCTTTGGGGAAGAAATTACCACAATTTTTAAAATCTGTACTATAATTTAGATCTTTTTTTTTACTAAAGAAAGATAATAATTTATTTGTTTTATTTTTCAAATTTTTTTCTTCGCTTTCTTTCTCTCTTTTTCTTCTTTGAATAATACCTAAATCAACTAAATAAGGAGAATTACTGCTGCTTGTTTCTTTAACTGCAATCGACTTTCCCTTTAATTTCTTTTCGTTATTAGTTTTCAATTTCGTCGTCGTACTTTTTACTTTCAACTTTTTACTTTCAACTTTTTCTTCATTAAAAAAGGCCTCAATTTCTTGAACGGCGGCTTCCTGCTCTTGTTGTTCAGGAGTTAATTTTATTTTTTTAGGCATGGGGGAAAATAAGTAACAAATTTGGAACAAATTTTATTAACAGTTGAAGTTATTATACCATAAATAAACCTTTTGATAAAAATAAAAAGCACAGCTATTTATACTGTGCTTTTTTGTGTATTTTATTGTAATTTATATCTAGTATCTACAACATGTTCAATCGTTACTATTCAAAATCACCTACTTGAATTTTACGTAAATCAGTATTCTTTATACCTAAAGATAGAAAACGCATAACATTATAAGCAGTGTCACCATCACCTAAATAGTAACGTTTGCCATCAACTGGATTAATATACCAAGCCTCGCCGTGCTTTTCAACTTGTAACAAAATTCTTCCTTTTAGACGATTAACAAGGCTATTACTAAAATTATATCTTTCCTGCTTATCAGCTCTATAACCATTTAGTGCTTCAGTTTTGTCATCAATTCCGTCATTATCACTGTCCACAGAATTAGGATCAGTACCAATAGCTATTTCTAAATTATCAGGAATGCCATCGCCATCTGCATCTTCTAGGTTAAATAGATCTTCTTGTATGCCAACTGGAATTTTTTCTAAATCAGTATTACTAATACCAAGTCCTAATGCACGCATGATATCATATGATGCCTGTCCATCTTTCATATATAGTTTATTTTCTGAACTAGGATCAACATACCAAGCTTCTCCATTTTCTTCTACTTGTAGTAAAATTCTTCCTTTTAAACGATTAGAGAGGGCTTTGTCTATATTTTTCGCTAATTTTTTTTCTAATTCCACTACTTTCCTCTCTAACTGAGATACAGTACGTTCTAATTTAAGAATTAAATTATTAATTTTTTTAGACTGGTTTGCTTCTAGCCTAGTAGCGGCTATAGTATTTTTATTACTTGAAGCTTCAGTATTTCTTCTAGTGGAGGTACCACTATTTTTTGCAAAATTAACGGTTGTAGTAAAAGTATTATTATTTTCGTTTGATTCATTAACGTTATTGTACAAGTCAGCTGTAAATGTAACTAAATAAGGTCCGTCGCCTACCTCAATATCAATAAATCTTAAATTCATAGTAAATCCTCGCACATAGTCAGAGACGTCTGATCCTGCAAATACTTCTGTTTGATTGTCCGTTGTTGCATACATTGCCCAAGAGCTCAAGCGTGTATTAGCTTTATTTATATCTTCAATCTCTAAATACGCAAGTGGAATTCCTGCAGTAGGCCAGCCTTTTTGGGTTCCGTCTGAAATATATGTTTTTAAGCTATTTTCCCTGATAATTAAGTCAGGTTCCCTAGTAGTTGTTTCAGCAGTTGGCTCAAGAGTCGCCTCAAGAGTTGGAGCTACTTCTACTGATCGAGGAGCTAAATTAATTGTAATAATACGTGCCTCACTCCAAGTGTTGCTAATATAGGCACGTATCCAAACTTCAACCTCGCCAGTTTCAAATTTATTATGGTATGAATTATCAAGATGAACACCAAATTCTCCGTCATTGCTTAAACTTCTGTTATCACGCCAGTTCTCATAAATCATTTCTCCATTTTGAAAAAATCCAAATAAATAACCTCTAGCCCCTGATACTGGTTCAACTTTAAACATATAGCTTCCCTCTAAATCAAGCGTCTGTCCGTCAACTGGATATACCATCTGAGGCGGGTCTAAACTTACAACATCACCGGTAATATATACTTCCAAAGAACCTTCATTATCAGATACATAACGATCGCCGATGGAAAAAGTCAGTTTACGAGCAGTATTACCGCTAACAGTAAAGCTATAATCATGACTTTCATTATAAGCAGGCAAGCTATAGTTTGTAGCTGATCGACCTTCAATATAAAGTCCAAATTCATTTGCCGGAGACGAATCTACTGGATTTCCATCTGAATCTGTAAAAACATAAAAAGCGTCAGAATCGCTAGCTCCTGAAGCTTGACCTGTGCCGCTGACATTAATAGTAACATCCCCAGCGTAATAATCTTGAGTCTCTACTCCGTTACCTGGATGATTAGTAGTAAAATCAATCGTTAATTTTTCATTATAATTAACGGCAGCTGAAACAACGCCTGCGCTAACTAATAAACCGATGCTTGCGATGAATAAAATTGAAATAATTTTTTTCATAAATTTTTATTATATTTAAATTATATATTATTCTTTATTTTTTTTATAAATTTTTCAGCACTAAATTTTTCTGCTTGTTGTATACAGCTTTCTCTCATTTGAATAGCCCTTCCAGTGTCTAACCATTCTACTGCATTAATTATATCCCCTAATTCATATTTTTCCAAGATTAAATATCCTGTTTGCTCATGAATGATCGTTTCTTTTAACCCACCAGAATCAACACCAATAGTTGGCTTACCAACCGCAGCCGCTTCTAAAGGCGTCATGCCAAAATCTTCATTTAGGGGAATGTAAATATTAGCTATGCAATTACCGACTAATTTACCTAATAATTCATCAGAAACAAACCCTAAAATTTCAATATTCTTGTAATCTTGTGACATTTCTTTAATTTTGTCAAACTCAGGTCCACCAGAGGCTACTACTAATTTTTTATTAGGCATTTGCTGGAAAGCGCGGACAATATCCTTAACTCGTTTTAAATCCACTAAACGAGCAAAAGATAAATAATAATCTTCTTGCCCAGCAAGCTTAGATTGAGAAAATTGTTTTTTAAAATTAAATTTATATGTATCTATTGGCGGATAAACTACTGTGCTTTTAATATTTACAAACTTTTGCAAACGATTCTGAACATTACGTGAATTAGCCATAACTACATCCATTTTCTTTATACCCCATTTATAAATTACACAAGCTAAATAAACAAAGAATAAAAAAATTGGCTTAGCGTATAATGGATATTTTTGATAATAATAATCTTTTAGATCATAAGCATAGCGCACTGGAGTATGGCAATACATTATTTTCTTTTGTTCTTTTTTACATCTCCAAGCAGCACTTAAGCAATTATTTCCGGAAAAAATTATAACATCATAATCTTTAATCCCGAGCACTCGGGATGTCTTCCAAAAAAATCTCCATTGAGCAGAAAAATATCCTAAACCACGTATTTTAATTTGCTTTCCAAGGGTAGTAATTTTTGCAGGCGCTTCGCTTTTAGCAAAAGAATTTTCTTCATCCCAATATTCAGTAAGAATATCGGCGCCTAAGCCATTAGCCATAATTAAACAAAGACGTTCTCCCCCGCCCCGATATTGAAATCTGTCATGAATTATTAATATTTTTTTATTCATACACTGTATGAACAGGGCAGTGCCCTGTTCTTAATTAACTTTCAACTGATATAGCCCTAATTTATTTTTTTCATCTAAATTTATGATTTCTATCTGTAGTCCATCTTTATTTAATTTAGCTTCATTTAGATTGATTAGAGCTTCTTCTTGAAAAATAAATCCGTAATAATATAACGGCAATCCTTTATCAATTAACTGTGCGTATAATTTATAATAATTTTTATTGCTTAAATTATCAATAATCACTTTGCGCTCTGGCCACAAATATTTATCAAAATGTTTATTAATAATAATTGCTTCGGGCTCAATTTTATTTATAATTTCATTGGCCAGTTTTTTATCTTTAATTATATTTTCTTTCATTACTAGTAAACATTCTTCTTTAGCAAAAACTGCGGCTTGAATATTTAAAATTAAAAATATAATAATTAAACTATATAATAAAATATTCTGAATATATTTTTGTTTAATTAAATTTGTAATTTTTTCAAAAAATAATACAGCTAACGGAATCGCCATAATATACATCAGTAACCAATAACGAGTGTAAGAATTACCAATTGTGATACTGCTTAAATTAATATTATCATGAATCACCCAAGATCCGTAAAATGTAACCAATATTATGCTAGCAACAACAAAACTACAAAAATATATTTTTTGAGTTTTATTTATTTTTTTCCAGTTGTATAAAAACCAAATTCCGCCAAAAAAAGCTGGCCAAAATAAATACCAAAATATAATTACAAAATAATTTACAAAATTATTCCAAGCAGCTCGTGGATGAAATCCAAATGGTAAAAAATTATTAATTTTATCACGTAGGGACGTATCATTAAATTCTGGATTTGCGCTAAGTTCCGAACTTGCGAAGCGTAGCGAGCTGTTCGGAACTTCTGCATATTGATTTGCTGGACTAGAATACCCAAAATCCAAAAAATCTCCATACAAAATCTGATTATAATATAACATCGGCATTAACGCCAAAAATATACCACACGCAAATAAAATTAATTTGTTCCATTCAATTTCTTTAAAGTAAACAACCCACGCAATCAGCATTGCCGGTACCAACCAGATTAATTCTGATACGCGCGTAATAATTGCTAAACCAATAAAAATCCCCGATAAAAATGGCATCAACACGTAGGGACGTGGCACTGCCACGTTTTTTTTATATATCAAAAACCAAACGCCTGCCATAACCAAATCAATAAACAACACATTATGAAACATACTGCGTGACGTATAATACCAATATGGCGCTAAAGCAAATAGCATTAATGCTGAAAAAAATGCTATTTTTTTATTAAAAATTTCTTTAATAATTCCGTAAAAAAATAAAACACCTATTACTGCAAATAAAGGCGTAAGATAAATTATAATATTTGTCCCAAAAATTTTTCCCAACCAGCCATAGATCAAAATAATTCCTAGAAAACTCACTGGTTTAACCACACCATTATCAGATCGAACGCTACGTGGTATTACAATGTCATCAGCAACAACGTTAAGCGGTTCAAAATAAAATAGTTCTTCTCCTTGTGCATATCGCTCAGCCCAAAAATAATTAGCTGTCCCGTCCGGCGAAGCAAATCTAGTATCGCCATCTTTTGTAGTCTGGTACGGAAACCAAGAATAAATAAATAAAAAAATAATCGCCACAACTAACAAAACAATAACCTGCCAATTTGTTTTAATAAAAAATTTCATTGTTGCCGTCTTTCGTAATTCTTAATTCTTAATTCGTAATTTTTAATTTAACGTTCCTTCGGCGTGACCCAAAAACCTATCCTCCACTTCTTTCCCAACGCTAATCTAGTTTGAGATTCAAGCGCTGGAATAGAACCAAATAAAATAATAATTATTGGTAAGAAAATCCACTGAATTACTATTTCTAGACTTTTGAAAATACTATATTTTTTAGGCCTTCGTGGTAAAAGCAAAGTAGATAAAATTGCAGAGATAACCAATCCTAACATAGCAATAGTCATTAATGTTCTAGTGACAAAAGGTAAATTACCAGATAATACGGTTGTATTAAAATCTTGTCCACCCAAAATTAGCGGCAACCAACCAATAACCGCGATAATAACAGCATTGGTCGCCCAAGAATGAAAACCATAAAATTGAACAAAAATTCTACTTAATAAATTTCTTTTAGGCATGTCTTTCCAACGCTTAATGGCATTAAAAACTAAATAGGGAATATTTTCCACTCCCCAACCCCAACGACGTTGTTGTTTATATAAATTTTTAATTGTCTGCCAATTATTTTTATCCATACAAACATCCATAGAGACTGGAAAGTATAATGGTTCTACTCGATAATTGCCATTATAGTAACAATAACAATGCCAAAAAATTCGAGAATCTTCTGATACCATATTAGTTGACCAAAAATCAATATCCACTAGTGCTCTCCAAGTCATTGAATGCGAAGAATAAGTCGCTAACTTTTCTTGTCTTATCTGTTGCATCATCTGCCAAAAAGTATTACTAGTAGCTGATACTCGAGCAAAAAAAGGAGATTCCCATAAATTATTATGATAAACCGGAATTGGTTGATAGCTAGCATGATGCGGATCATCAACAGTTAGAAATGCTTGTGTTAACCGATAAAAATATCCCTTCCTAATAATAGTATCAATATCAAAAACACTCACTACAATATCATCATAATTTAAATTATTTTTATCAATTATTTCTTTTTTAACTGCTCTAGCTGCCCAAGTTTGATTAGCACCTTTACCTTTTAACTCCCCTTCTATTCCATCTGGATGAATGGTTAATAAAAAGTGTCCAAATTTATTCTGATATTTTTTAGCAATTTCTCGACAAACATTAAGATGATCTTGCCCGGCTCGTTCCTCAACTGTTAAAACTAACATTATTTTTTCCAAAGGATATTCGTCATTAATAATTGCGTCCAAAGCTGATTCGATTATTTCTTTTCCTTCTTTATAAAGCGGTAAGATTATAAGATGCTGGACTTTTTCCCAATCATCAATTTTTTTACATTCTACCTGCCAATCAACTTTAACATTACGTTTCATTTCTATAAAAGCAGCTATTAAATGTAAACTTAAGAAAAATACTAATAAAATCCAATAAACATCAAAAGCAATAATAAAAAATGCAACCCAAACTGGTTGCCACCAAGACAAAAAAATTAAAATTAAAAGTGTTCCCCAAGCTAAAATTGCCGGAAGCATTTCAATCGTTCTATATAAAAAACGATCCCTACCTTGGAGATCTGTTGCTGATCCAACTTTTAAATAATTAGTATTCATTTATATTTTTATTACCTGGCCTTCTTTTAATTTGCTTAAATCAGGTTTATTTGAAGGGTTTTTGTCCCTACGTTTTTTATGGTTATCATGATGATTATTATCATCTTTTTCTTTTCTTGTCAAACTCTCATCTTTAATTTTTCGACCACGAAAATCAACCGCACCTTGTTTCATGGCTTCGTTTAAAGAGAGGGCGGGAATCTCTGGAGTATCTGTTTCTTTTTCTGTTTCTGTATTTTCAGGTTTTGTTGAAGACGATCGAGACTTATAATTATCTTTTTTATTATACTCTTTTTTGTCGTTTCTTTTATTTCCCTGTTTTCTTTCCTCTCCTTGCTTAAAAGAACTATCAGAATCTTCGTCTCCTGATAATCCATGCCAACGCATAATTTTTTCTTCAACTAATTTTCTCTCCCCGGCATATCTTTCTCGAGAAATTTTTATCACTTTTTCAGTATTATCAGTTTCTTCTTCGACTGGTTTAGGTGGTAACCCACTAGCGGAAAATGGTTGAGAAGCAATTCCATCAATCATTAATTTTATATAAAAATTATACTTTGGTAAATTTACTAAATCTGTCTCAACAAATTGAGGTTCAAATTCTTTCACTAGAACTTCAGCGTCAGCTGCTCCCACACGATAAACAGTTAAAGTACCAACATTTCCTTGAACCGCCGCCCAAACTGTTTCATCTAACTGAGCGATATATTGATGCGCCATAATTAAATTTAAACGATACTTACGCGCTTCTGATAAAATATTAGCAAAACTAGCAGTGGCAAAATTTTGAAATTCATCAACATACAAATAAAAATCTTTTCGTTCATCTTCTGGTGTGTCTACTCTACTCATGGCCGCTAACTGAATTTTTGTAATCATCATCGCTCCTAATAACGCTGAATTATCCTCACCAATATGTCCTTTGGATAAATTTAATAATAAAATTTTACTTTCATCCATAATCTCGCGTAAATCTAAACTGGATTTAACCTGCCCAACAATATTACGAATTAAAGAGCTGGATAAAAATTGACCAACTTTATTTTGAATAGGAGAAACAGCTTCTGAAGCAAACTTATCAGCATATCCAGCAAACTCATTAACCCAAAATGATTTCACTACTGGATCTTGTACTTTTTCAATAACTTTTTTTCTAAACGGTTTATCTGAAAGCATACGCGTTACACCCATCAAAGTTGAGCCAGGATAATCTAAAATTGCTAAAATTGCATTACGTAATATATATTCTAATCTAGGGCCCCAAGAGTCAGCCCATAGCTTTTGAAATATGCCAATTAGACCAGAAGCGACTAAATGTCGATATTCTGGCGCTACTCGCTCTACCACATTAAAAGCGATCGGATAGTTGATGTCTGATGGATTAAAATATATTACGTCATTAACTCTGTAAGAAGGAATATATTTAATAATTTTCTCTACTAAATCTCCGTGAGGATCAACTACTGCCACCCCATGGCCAGACAAAATATCATTAATAATCATGTTTTCCTGCAAAGTAGATTTTCCTACTCCAGTTTTACCAATGATATACATGTGCCGACGACGATCATCTTGCTTAACTCCAAAGAGTTGCTGCTTATTGCGGAAATTTGTCTCGGCAAAAATTGTTATTGGATTTTCACTCATGTTATTTTAAATTATAAAATATTTATTTATCCTATTGGCAAATTCTCTGGCGGTCCTGCTTTAACGCTCATACTCTTAGGAGTTTCCGTCTCTGACGGAACCGCTGGTTCATCTGAAAAAATTTCACTTTTTTCGTCATCATCGAACTCTGGCTTTGCCTCTATTCCTAGCTCTGAACTTAAATCACTACTAGATCCTTCAATTGGTAAATAGCTAGGCGCTTCAGTTTTTCGACTCATTACTTTTTGTAGCATTGGAGCCTTAACTGATTCTTCAACTGGAAAATGCCACAAAGTAGCTAATTCTTCTGTATTTAGAATTCCTGAGGCCTTGCCCAACCAATTACTCCTAGCTTTATAAGCTTGTACTATTCTAGTTTTTCTAGCATTTAAACGTGGTTCTTTCCAAAAATAACTAGTACTAGTAATGGTCGTATTCATGTCTGGTTTGTAAGCATTTAAATCTTGCATACTGTACTGCTTCATTACTCCTACAAATGAATTAGCTCTAGTTTTATCAAAAACTTCTTTTTCTGCAATATAAACAAATCTAATTTTAGTTTTAAAACCAATTTTAGAAACTTTTTGCTGAATGGCTTCAATCGACTTTTTCTGATTTGGTTTTAAATTTAGCATATTAACACCTTGATCTTCCTCTTTTTTATTTTCAATGTCTCCCCACAATGGAATAATAAGTTCACTAAAAAGTGTAAGCGCCCCTAAAAATCCGTCCAATGCTTTATCGAAAATATTCTTTTTCGATTTAATTTTTTCACCAATAACATTAGAAATTTCTTCTGAGGCTTGAACCTCCCATTCCGCACCGATTGGAGTTACTATAATTTGAAACCAGCATTGTTCACCTTTTCGTAAATTACTAAATAATTCCATCATTGCCGCCATTGGATCTTTAAACTCGCCGGAAAACTGATGCTCGAAATCAAGATATGTCCTAATCGGATAAGGATTCGGCCTTACCAAAACCCATTCACCTCCCCAGGCATCATAAGCGTCATCTGGAAATTTATCTGGATAACTCTGCGCATAATCATCAACTTCAGTAATTTCCGCATCAGGATACTGAGCATAAACCATTGCTTCTATTAAATCTCGATATTTTTTTACTCCTCTAATTAAAAATTGGGTGTATCCCTCAATACTAACAATCTCAAAACTAAAACTGTCTTGAGTTTTTCCTATCCAATAGTCATCTATTAAATTAGTAGTTGAATGAGCGCCAGCTAAATGAGCAAACATATATTCTACGGCTTTTGGACCTTGCTCATTGCCCACTGAAATATCAATAGCTAAAAAAATAAATTCTCTTTTTGCGCCAAATTTTCCTTGAGCATAATATATCCAAACCTTAAAAATTCCCCATAACAAAACAAAGAGCAATGGTATCCAACCAAAATACAAAAATAATTTTAAAAGCAAGACATCAGCTGGTAATTGCAATGTCTCAATTATTTTATCTAAATTTATATATATATCCATAAATAGAAATTTGTGATTATATTATAACATATTTAGACTTTTTTACACAAACAAAAATCCGGCAAATTATTACCGGATTTTTATTTATCTAAAAAAATTTTGATTTTATGACTTTTGGCTTTCTACTAGTGAATATTTACCGCCTTCTTTGTTAAATTTATCTTTATTCATTAAAGCTAAATTAATAGTTGCTTCTTTTACTAATCGTTTTTCTAAGACTTTGGCTGTAATTTCGTCCTTTGTCAAAGGTCGGCCAGCATCCTTAAGAATCTGTTCTACTACATCACCAACTGTACCATTTTTATATCCCCATTCTTTAAGGGCGTATATTCCTCTACCAATTAAAATATATTTGTCGTCTAAGATAAGCTCATTATGAACTGTCGCAGAATTAGCTTTCTTTTTGTCAAAGCTAATTTCATTGATTCGTTCAGCAATCTCTTTAAAGTGTAATGGCTTTTCCTGGTCTCTCATGATTAAGTATATTTTATGATTGATTGTTTTTGGTGTAATTTCCGGCCAGTTGTTGATTCCCCAGTAACCAAATTTATTTTGTTTTAAATTTTTACTAGAACGTAATAGAGAATATAGGGCTTTATTTTCATTAACAATTTCAGTCGCTTCATTAAAGTTATCATTTTTAATAACATTAGAAATATCAAAATTATTACTTACCTTTAATTTATCTTCATGTTTGTTATAAGTTTCGTCTTTCTTTATTAAAGAAATTATTTCTTCAGTCTTTAATATCTGCTTTAATCCTTGCAATTTTTCAAGTAAAAACTTTAGTATTTCTTCCATATGGTCTACTGAAGCAAATTTTAATTTCCAAAGATTGTCATAATGGGTATTTTCCTTAACATGATCAAATTCATCTGATAAAAGTTTTGCTAAAATAAAAGCGTAACGATTTCTTAAAACATTTAAATCATTATTCTGTTCATGATTTGCTAAAGAAGAAAGATGGCTTAAATTATCAATTAAATACTGATGTTCTATAATTCCACCATGTTCTTCTAGCAAACTATTGATAACATGACGTAGGCTAGAAGTATATTTACTAAACTCTTCATGCTTTCTAATTTTGTTAATAGCAGTATTTTCAATTTGACGAATACGCTCACGAGTTAAATTGTAAGCTACGCCAATTGCTTCTAGAGTCACCTTTTTATTATTTTCCAAGCCAAAACGCTGAGATAGTACATCTCGCTCTTTATCTCGTAAAACACTAAAAAGAGTGTCTAAAATGATACGGCTATCTAAAATTGCCGCCTCTTCTTTGATGTTGTTGTCTAAAATTGTGTCTAAAATTGATTTATTGTCCATAAAATTGAATTGCCAATAAAGCATCGATTGACTGAATCGTATAATTCAAGTTTGATTTATAGCAATAATATATCATATTTTTAAAAATAAGTCAAATGCTTTTCCTTATTTTTCTATTTATTGGCTAATATTAGCTAAGCAAATTCTACAGTTCTAAATTTTAAAGTTAGAACTTTTTAAAAATTAAAACCTGTCTGCCAACAGACAGGCTTACAACTATTGAAGGATTTGACAAACATTTTCTATCTATTTATAATGAAATTAGCACTCTTAATCATAGACTGCTAATAATAATTTTCTAACTTATACAAATATGTTAAATAAACTTACTAATAAATCTCAAGAGGTGCTAATTGTTGCTCAAAATATAGCTTTAGAGAACGGTCAACAGCAAATCTCAGCCGTGCATTTACTCTATGCTTTAATAATTCAGCCAGATAGTCTAGTAAAAACTATTCTTGATAAGCTAAATATTGATTCTGAAAAGATTAAAAATGAAGTCTTTTCTGAAATTGAAAAATTACCAAAAACCCCTATTGAAAATACAGTTGGTACAGTTCAAGGTACTCAAGAAGTGGCGATGATAATGAATGAAGCAAAAAAAGAAGCTGATAAAATGAAAGATGAATTTATTTCTACTGAACATTTATTTTTGGCAATAATTCTAGTTAAATCCCCTGCTCAAGCAGCGCTAGCTCAACTATCATTGAATTATGATGGTATTTTAAAGATCTTAGCTGAAGTACGTGGCAATCAACGCATTACTGATCCAGAGCCAGAAGCAAAATTTCAGGCATTGGAAAAATATGCGATTAATTTAACCAAACAAGCGCGAGAACAAAAACTTGATCCAGTTATTGGTCGTGACGATGAAATCCGCCGAGTTATGCAAGTCTTGTCTCGTCGAACAAAAAATAACCCAGTTTTAATAGGAGAGGCCGGTACTGGTAAAACTGCAATCATTGAAGGCCTAGCTCAACGAATTATTAGTGGCGATGTGCCTGAAACTTTAAAAAATAAAGAATTAATCAGCTTAGACTTAGGAGCTCTATTGGCAGGCGCAAAATTCAGGGGTGAATTTGAAGATCGCTTAAAAGCTGTTTTAAAAGAGATAAGATCTCAAGAAGGTAAAATAATACTATTTATTGATGAATTACATACTCTTGTTGGAGCTGGGGCTACTGAGGGCGCTTTAGACGCTTCAAACATGTTAAAACCACCATTAGCTCGAGGAGAGCTACATGCTATTGGCGCTACTACTACCAAAGAGTACCAAAAATATATTGAAAAAGATTCAGCCTTAGAACGTCGTTTCCAGCCGATTCAAGTTAATGAACCATCAATTGAATATACAATTGCTATTTTACGCGGTATTAAAGAAAAATATGAAGTCTTTCATGGCGTGCGTATTACTGATAAAGCTATTATAGCTTCAGCTGAGCTTTCCCACCGCTACATATCTGATAGATTTTTACCTGATAAAGCGATTGATTTGGTTGATGAAGCTACTAGTGCTTTACGCATGGAGATTGATTCAATGCCGGAAAATCTTGATAAATTAAAACGGGAAATTACTAGGCTTGAGATTGAACGTACGGGTATTGAAAAAGAAAATAATCCCGAGCATTCGGGATCTATTACTGCAGATACAAAAAAGAAAAATAGTGTAACTATTAGAAAAATATCTAAAAAATTATCTGAATTAAAAGAAGAGGCAAAACAATTGGAAATGCACTGGAAAAATGAAAAAGATATTATTAGCGCTATCAGAGCTGACAAGAAAAAAATTGATAAACTAAAACAAGAATCTGAACGATTACAAAATGCTGGAGAACTGGATAAAGTCGCTGAGATTAAATATTCTGAAATTCCCGCTTTGCAAAAAGACATTGGAGCTAATGAAAAAAAATTATCTGCTATTCAAAAAGCTGGACAAGCTATCTTAAAAGAAGAAATTGACGAGGAAGATATTGCGTTAGTTGTATCTCGTTGGACTGGCATACCGGTGCAAAAAATGTTGGAAAGCGAAAGCGCTAAACTAGCTAAAATCGAAGATGAATTAAAAAAACGTGTGATTGGTCAAGACGAAGCGATTACTTCAGTTGCTAACGCTATTAGACGTTCTCGTGCTGGTATCAATGAAGTAGGTAAACCAATTGGTTCATTTTTATTCGTTGGACCAACTGGTGTAGGTAAAACTGAGTTAGCTAAAGCTTTAGCAGGATTAATGTTTGATAGTGAGGAGGCGATTATCAGATTAGACATGTCTGAGTATATGGAAAAGCATGCTGTCTCTAAAATGATTGGCTCACCTCCGGGTTATATTGGACATGAGGATGGTGGTCAGTTAACTGAAAAAGTGCGTCGTAAACCTTACAGCGTGATTCTATTTGATGAAATTGAAAAAGCTCATCCAGATGCCTTTAATATTTTATTACAAATTTTAGATGACGGACGTTTAACTGATGCTAAAGGACGAGTAGTGAATTTCAAAAATACTATTATTATCATGACCTCTAACTTAGGTAATAAAGTAATTCAAGACTACTCCATTGGTTTTACTGATCGTGGCGATACTAAAGCGCAAGCTATTACAATTAGAGAAAAAGAAATGCGTGATAAAATCATGGAAATTCTAAAAGATCACTTTAAACTAGAATTTCTAAACCGCATTGATGAAATTACAATTTTCAAGACATTGTCCGAAGCAGTATTAACTAAAATTGTTGATCTAGAATTAAATAAAGTTCAAAGTCGATTGGCAGCTAAAAATATAAAACTACAATTTAGAGAAGGTATTAAAAAAATGATTGCTAAAGAAGGTTTTGATCCAACTTTTGGCGCTCGTCCGTTAAAACGAGTAATTCAGAATAAAATCCTGGATGAATTAGCATTGGAAATCATTGAGGGTAAAATTAAAGCACACGATAAAGTAGACATTATCTTTGATAAAGAAAAAGTAGCAATAAAGGTCAAGTAAGAACAGGGCACTGCCCTGTTCCGCATAATAAATAAACCATAAAAAACAGAGAGTTTACCGCTCCTGTTTTTTACTTTTTAGCTAATATTAAGCAAAAACACCCCTAAACTATCTATACCCCTTGACAAATTATTAAAAGTATGCTATACTAGTATCATAATAAAAAATGATCTTTAAAACCATTCTCGCATAGTTTTTAGATAATTGATTAATTGAATTATTTAAAATCTATGCGGGAGTGATAAAACACGAAAAACCCACCCGCTAGATAGGAATTACTCCTACCCCGCCTGAGGGGATTGTTTGGGATAACCGAGCAAAATTTTTCCCCAATGGGATATATACACGGAGAATGAAGATGAGATATATTGCTAACTACGCAACCATGACTCTGGACGTTGAAAAAGCTCGTGAGGAGCACGAAAACGAGTACTACCGTACTCCCCACGGACAAATCGATGGTACTGAACTCGGTAAATTCGTGGAAACCGAAAAAGGAATCCGCCAATATAATCGAAATGAAGGCATCAGCCAAATTAATGAAGAATGGCTCCGGAAAGTCGCGACAGATCTCTTCCTGCATCTGAAGCTTCATATGGATTTTCAAAAACACGGGAGTCACAACATCAATGGGTTCGGATTTACCAACATGCTTCCAAGAGAGGCGTTGAGGGTGGAAGAAGACGGCGTATATCAATACATTCTGGAGATTGGGGCAGGTTATACCGCCTACATTTCTCAGGATGGAAGCCGTGTCCTCGCTGAGAGTTACGTCGCTTGCAGCGGTAACGCCGTGGTCATCATTCACAAAGAGGATGCGAGTATTCTCTACGTGAATTCCCGTCGACATGGGATTCCGCAACTCGCAATGCTTTTCAAAGCCATGGAGCCAAACGAAGTGCTCATGTACGATTCGCTTCGCTCGGATGCGAAATGGCATGAGGCGGGGTTGGCAAGTCCTCTCGAAGATGAAGAGGATGCTAACAAGGAGGATGACGATACTGATCCTTTGGACGCCCTGGGCGAAGAAATCGAAGAATCACTCTCCCTTCGATAATTTCTTCTCTCACCGCTCACTCACTTGAACACAAAACCGTCGGTCTGTCCCTGTACAGCCTGGCGGTCTTTCTTTTTTATAAAACAATTTCTATTTCTTATTCATCAAAATAACTGAAGTTAAAACCACATACCCAATCCCTAATGGATGATTTAAATAAGGACTGAACGCACTTGTAACAACAATCATAACCAATCCAGCCAGTAAAGCAATGTATATTAATGACTTTCTACTTTCGACTTTAGACTTTCGACTTAATGCAATTCCATCAACAAAAATTTTTCCTAATAGCAAAACGTACACTAGCAAACCCAATCCTCCAATCTTCAAGGCAATGTCATGCCATCCCCACTCAAATGCATAAGTCGTATATTGACCACTTGGATTCTGCTCTAAGACACGAGGATCTTGAGTGATATATGTGACAGTCGCGCCAAATCCCCTGCCCTGTAATGGGGCTTTTTTTATTTCTTCATTTAAAACTGGTAATAAATTCCACCGACTAGAACCAGCCGCGTCATTCATACTAGTCGCTCGTTCTGAAATTAAATTAGCGGAAAAATTACCGATTGGCTCTGGATATGGGAATTTAACTATTCCATAAATAAGTCCAATGCTCAATACGCTTGCTAATAATAAGCTACTAAGCATTAATAGAATGGCTCGCCATTCTTTGTAGAAAAACAAAAAAACAAAAAAACAAAAAAACAAAAACCCCACTAATGCCCCTATCCAAAAACTTCTAGAAAAACTAATAAGTATTGTGGAAATAAATAATATTAAACTAATAAAATAATATATAATAAATTGTTTTCTTGTTTTCTTGTTTTCTTGTTTTCCTGATAACAACAGTAGCGACATAAAAACCAGTAGCCCTATAACAACATACGCCTGACTCTGCATAAAAATACGGCTAAAACCAAATTCTGTATTAGTAATCTCCCCTACTCCGCTGGTGCGTATCCATAAATAAATCTGTTCAATAAAATTAAATTTATGAGAAAAAATAAAAAGTAATGACAATGTTTTAACTGACAGCCAAACAACACTGGCACTAAATACTAATAATAAATTATACCAAAACTTTTTTACATCTTCTGACTTTAGTTTTATTACATATAATAATGGAAATAAAATACCAAAATAAATCCAACCATTAAAATCAAAAAAGATATTACTTAGACTATTATGCTGTAAATATCCATTTACTAAGCCCCATACTAAAGCGATAAAAAGCAAACTATAAAAAATATTTAATCCATTTTTATCTTTTGCGCTTTTTATTTTTTTTCTAGCGTTTTCAGAAAAATTTTTAAAATCACTAAAATCTTCAAATACTTTTTTGCTTTTTAAAATATATCGATCTACTTCTTCATTAATGTCAAAACTACTTTTAGTACTGGCCCATTTTAATAATGCTTTACCTAGCCAAGCTGACATTATTACTAAAAATAATCCAATACGAATTGATATTTGTGTTCCTTCGTATTCATAAAAAAATAAATATCCTTTTGAGCTAATAAATAATTCTGCAAATAATATTAGTAAGCCATATTCTAATTTATGGATCGCTAGCAACAGAGTGATTGCTAATATCACAAAAAAGGTTATTTCACGAAATTCAGGATAAAAAAATCCAGCGAAGGAAAATGCTTCGACTAGAAGAATTAATAGAAAATATAATCTGAATTTTTTAAACATATATTAAGGGTGGGGTCATAATTTACTTTGACTCTTCGGCTTTATTTTAAATAATTGAACTAACCAAGCTAACATAAGACTATCCCAAGTTACTGTCTTTAAAATAGCCCAAACAAACCAATTATGATATTTCTTAAAATAAATTAATAACCCGCGATTAAACCGTTTTTGTTTGGTTAAACTCATCTGCTGACTAAAACTTCGACCTTCATAATGAATAACTCGCGTATTGGGAATATACATTATTTTTTCACCCATTTTTCGCAAGCGCTTACATAAATCCAAATCTTCCCACCAAAGATAATAATCTTCAGACCAACCACCAATCCTTTTCATTATATCACGGCGAATGAAAACAAACGCCCCCATAATCTGTTCAACTTCTTGTTTTTTAGTATAATCAAACTTTTTAGCCAAGTATTTTTTTAAAAACCAAGGTTTAATAAAATGATGGAATTTATATAAAATCCAAACCTGCGACCAAAAAGTCGGATCATGTTTAATGTTTGGTTGACGGTGCCCGTCGCCATATTGTAGCTGACAAGTGCAAGCGCTAATACCAGTTGCTTCGTCCATATAGTCCGCTAAAATTTTAGGGCTATTTTCCACAAATTCCATATCAGGATTCATAAATAATATATACTGACCGCGCGCAATTGCTAATCCCTGATTATTAGCTTTTGCAAAACCAACATTTTCTTTATTTAAAATAACCTGTAAATTTTCATGTTCAAAAGTCATGGCATTTAGCATCTGCGCCGAACCGTCGTATGAATTATTATCAATTACAATCACCTCAAATTCAATATCTTTAGTAAATAAAAAAATTGACTTCAAACATTGGTGAAGCAAACTTGATACATTCCAATTTACTATTATTATTGATAAGTTCATGCTGATAATTTTTAAATAATACTCTCTTTTTGTCATTCTGAACCGTAGGCGAAGGATCTATAAAAGTTATAATTTATTATTTAGAATTTTTTTGGGATTTGGGATTTGTAATTTGGTGCTTACGCCTTATAGCTTCCACTGCTTCTTTATATTTTTTAACATCATTATTCCACGGCATTAATTTATAGGCAGCTTTTGGCAACCATTTACTCATTGTGCCATGTTCATTAATAACCGTAAATAAAACTTCATCAATCCAAATGCCTTTATGCCCTTGTTCTAGCATTGTTAACCAAACATCCCAATCTTGCAATCTTCCCACCTTTTCATCCCAACCAGGAAAATGAGATTTACGACAAAGCGTAGTGGTGTGAATATAAGGCATTTCCCGCAATTTATTTTCATCAAACTCCCATAACTTAAATTGTTTTTTTCCAAATACAAATGAAGAGTAAGCATAGCTCGCCTCTGGATTATTTTGCAATGCTTTTAACATTTTTTCTAGCATATCTAATCTTGCTACTGCATCTGCATCCCAAAAAATCAAATACTCTTCTCCATTGCTACCTTGTTTAAATAAAGTTGGCTTTACTTCTTTCAAGCCGCGATTACGTGCCACATTAGAGCCAGAATTACTTTGCGACACAATCTTAAATCTTATTTTTTTGTCCCAAAATTTATGCTTTATTTTATCCAAAATCAGCGCCGTCCCGTCAGTAGAACCATCATTAACAATAATTACTTCATAATTCTTACATGTCTGATGTAAAACGCTATCTAAACATTTCTTAATTTCTTGAGCTTGGTTATAAACTGGAATTATTATGGAGATTAAATTATTTTTTTGCATAATATTACGTATTAGTTTTAATAGACGGGTGGGTTCGTCAAGAAGCAGATTCTAGATATTCCAAAGATTTTGTAAGAAATTTTTTTGCTAACTCGATTCCTTTTTCTGTCTTAATTTTATTCATCATCCCTTGCGTCTTTTTAATGCTTAATTTTCTTGCTTCTTCTAAGGAAAATTTTTGTTTTTGTTCTTTAAAATAAAATTTGGAAGTATCTTCAATGAAAATAATCCCATCAGCATCTTGAATAATTTGTTCTTCAATGGTACTTGTTTTTGAACCCATAGAATGTCTTTCGATACATAATATTATTTTTTCCTTAATGTCATCTGGAATATTAAATTTTAACAAAAATTTCCTTGAAATTTTAGCACTTTCATTAGCATGTTCCTTTCCAGCATCAGCTCCAATATCATGTAATAACGCTGCCGTCTCAATAATAAATTTATCACCCTCAAATGTTTCTGCCAATTGTAAGGCGTATTTTCTTACTCCAAAAACATGCCTTAAATAAAACTCTTCAGAACCTTCTTTTGAGATTCTAGAATTTGGAATATTTTCCTTCACAAAGCCCTCTACTTCTTGAAGTATAATGTTTTTTTTCATATAATTTAAAACTTAATTTTCGCGATTTGCTTTTCCCAATTAAACTTTTCTATAGCTCGCTCTTTCCCCCGCTTGCCTAACTTCTCTGCCAAATCTTCATCCTGACACAGCTTCACAATTGCCTTACTAATTTCATCAATATTCTCTGGATCAACTAATAATCCATTCACGCCATCTTCAACCGCGTCTCGCACTCCCCCGCTATCGCCGGCAATAACTGGTTTGCCGTGCAAATTCGCTTCTAAATATACTATACCAAATCCTTCAAAATCACCACCCATGTCCCTACTTGGCATAATAAATATATCGCACAGTTCATACCACGCGTCTAATTCCTGATCATCTGCATCGTTAATAAAAATCACATTGCTTCCTGTACGAACAGGGCACTGCCCTGTTCCCAAGAGGACATAAACCAACTCTGGCACCTCGTGCAAAATATTTGGTAGCGCCTCAATAACTTTATCATAACCCTTCCGCTCCACCAATCTCCCCGCCTGCAACAAAACTTTCTTATTTTGTAAATTATACTTCTCCGTCAAACTTGTTACTTGTAACTTGTTACTTGTAACTTGTTCGTTGATTCCCGGATTAACTATCACAATTTTATTATCATCCACAATTTCACTAGCCAACTGTGCTACATACGAATTTGCGCATATCACTGTTTTCGCATTTTGCAAAATTCGATACGCCATTTTTTTCTTGCGCGGTACTTTTAAAGCAAAGGCTAAATCCATGCCATGTAAAAAAACTACATAATTAAATCTTATAATTTTATGCAATAACCACGTCACTGTCCCTAGCGGTAAAATATGTCCCACTAATACTGTATTTATCTTATATTTTTTAATTCCTCGCCATAAATACCATAAACTAAAAATCCAATGTGGTCTGGTTAATTTCTTTCCAGTTAACACTTTTATATTGTCGTCAAAATACTTTACCACATTTCCGTAATAATTCGCTACCCCGCCCTTAAATGGAGGATATTCTAAAGTAAATAAGAGCGTATTTTTATTATTCATATCGTGGTAACAATTTAACTTTTAACAAAAGATTCTATTATGCTCCGCGCATCTTCTTTAGTATACCCTTTTATCACGTACAGTAGAGTAAAATATATCACGCCACCAATCGGAATAATAAGCCAAATACTTATCATGTCTTTGCAATAAAATAAAAACGTGCCCATTATCATTCCAGCAACTATTGATTTTAAGAATACTTTAGCATTTTTTAGTGGTTTATATTCAATAATTTTCGGCACCCAGAGCATGCCTAGGATTAGTAACAGCGCGTTAGTTGTTAAAACCGTAATACTGGCTCCAACCGCTTGATAACGTGGTATTAACATTAAATTCATAGCTATACTAATAGCTAAAACTATCGCCATATTACTACTATTTATTTTCTGTCGATCACAGGCATTAAGTAGCGATCCGACTGGATAGCTAGCAAAAATAAAAATTAAACTGGCAATTATAATTTGCAAAGGCAAGACTGACCCTGAATACTCTGATTTAAAAATTAAAATTATCTGTTCTGCTAAAATAATTATCCCAAAACTAATCGGTAAGGCAATAATAATTAAATAATTCATCGCTCGCTCAAATGATTGAACTAATTTTTTATTATTTTCTATATAATAAGTACTCATGGCTGGATAAAGTGAAGCTACAAATGCTAATGGCAAAAACTGTAAAGCAAAAGTCATCTTAAAAGCTACGCTATATAAACCAACATAGGTATCTCCAGCTAACATGGATAATAAAATGCTATCAAAATAAGTATAGAACCGTTGAAAAATTCCAAACAAAGCAAACGGCAATGCCATAGTAATTATTTGCTTTATTATCTTGCCATCAAATCGAGGCATTAATTTTAATTTCCATCTGAACAATATCAAACTGCCTGAATATAAAAAATTAGAAATACTAGCAATCGCTACTACACTAATCAACCAGCGCAAACTTAAATTAAGTTGTAAAAATGTTACTCCTAAAATTAAAATAATAAATTGATAAACTACGACTGCAAAACTTTCCCATGATAAATTATGAAATCCTCGGCTAACTCCAAAAAATACTAACGTAAACGAATCCAAAATCATAGCAATTGATGACAGATATACTAAATGTTTAGTCAATTCTGGATAGCCCATTAAATTAATTAATGCAAATACAGTCCCTAAAGATAGTAATGACAAAATTAATTTAAGCCCAATGACATTTTGCAGATACTTTTCCGCTTTTTCCTTGCGTTTAGCTATTTCACGGATTAAAACCGCTGACATGCCAATATCTACAAAAATAGCAAATACAGTTGTAAAAGAAATAGCAAAATAGTATTTTCCTAAATTTTCCGGTCCGATTGATCGAGCAATAATTATAAAATAGCTAAAAGAAATGACCTTTTGCAGTATTAAGGCCACTGTGAAATAGCTGGTATTTTTGGCTATATTTATTACTTTCATCTGGATTTATTATAGCTTTTATACTTAAAAAAATAAAGCCCAAACCAAAAACCACCCTTTACAGGTGGCTTTTGTGTATGTTGTAAATTTATATTTCGTGTTATGTGTTATACAAAAATTAACGTTTACTCCACTGCTCAGCTCGTCTAGCCTTTTTAAGTCCAGGCTTTTTACGCTCTTTCTTACGTGAATCTCGAGTTAGTAATTTTTCTGCTTTTAAAATTGGTTTTAATTCTTTATCCATAACTACTAAAGCAACTGAAATTCCATGTCGGATTGCTTCAGCCTGACCGTGCTTACCGCCACCTTTTACTAATATAGAAAAATCAATACTTTTTTCTAAACCAGCCAACTGTAATGGCTTGATAACAATATTTTTATATTCAATAGTAGGAAAATATTCTGATAATTTTTTATCATTAATTATAATTAATCCTTTGCCGTTTTTATACAAACGCACCTGAGCAACAGCAGTTTTTCTTTTGCCAGCAACGCTGATATATTTTCCTTTAAATTCAATTTTAGCTTTATCTTCTTTTTCCATATTATGAGATTTTTAGTCTTTTTATCATTTCACTTCTTAATTTATTTTTTGGTAACATATTCCAAACAGCTTTTTTTAAAATTTCTGTTGGATTTTTTTCTAATAACTCGCTCATTTTTTTAGTTTTTAATCCACCTGGGTAACCAGAATGACTGTAATATTCTTTTTGCTCTAGTTTATTACCAGTAAATTTTGCTTGTTTAACGTTGGTTACCTCTACCCTATCGCCTAGATCTACATTCGGTTGATATTCTGGCTTGTGCTTGCCACGTAAAAGAGTAGCGATTTCAGTCGCCATACGACCAATCACTTTTTCAGTAGCGTCAATTTTATGAATTTTTCTTTCTATTTTCTGCATACTTATACTAATTCTATTTGCACAATCTTAGCTCCATCGCCTTGACGAGTGCCTAATTTAATAATTCGTGTATAACCGCCTTTTCTTTCTTCATATCTTTTACCTAAAACTTCCATCAATTTCTTTACCGCCATTTTTTGTGGCAATTTTTCAATTAATTGTCTTCGGGCAGTTAAATCACCTTTTTTACTAGTAGTGATTAACTTATCAACAAAAGACTTAACTGCTTTTGCTTTAGCTTCAGTTGTTTTTACTTTTTCGTATATAACAATACTAGATGCTAAATTACGCAACATTAATTCTCGCGGTTGTTTTTTTCTGTCTAAAATTTTTGTTTTACTTCTATGTCTCATATTAAATATTATTCTTCTTTTTCTTTATCACTTTCTTTTTTTTCATCGTCAGTAGCTTCTACTTTCTCAGTCTTGTCCGCCTCAGCATCAGCTTGAGCGGGTTCTTTAGTTTCATCATCCTCGTCTTTACTTTTTTGTTTTTTTGCTGGCTTTGTTCCTTTTTCTTCACCAACTTCTTTTTTAGCTTCATCTAAGACAAAAGAAAATTGTTCAACTAGAATGTCAGCAGCTTGTTTAAATGCGTCTGAATATTCCATTGATCCGTCAGTCTTAATATCGATTATCAATTTTTCCCAATCTGTCATCTGACCAACACGAACATCTTCAATGTTTATTTTAACTGCTTTCACTGGGCTGAAGATAGAATCAATTTCAATATAACCAACTTCTTTTTCTTCACTTTCTCGTCCTTCAGTAGTGCTATATCCATATCCTCCAGTTACATAGATATCCATTTCTAATTTTCCTTTTTTATCAGTAACATCGGCAATATGTAAATCTTTATTAATTATTTCTATTTTACTATTTTTGCTAATATCTTTAGCTGTTACTTTTTTTTCACCACTTACTTTTAATTCTAATTTTACAACTTCCCCTTCTTCACCAAAAAACTTCATTCGTAATCCTTTTAAATTCAAAATTATTTCTAACATGTCTTCTTTAACATCATCTAAGGTAGTAAATTCGTGATCAGCACCATTAATTTTTACTCCCGTTACGGCTGCGCCTTTTAAAGAAGACAGCAACACACGACGAAAACTATTGCCTAAGGTAGTGCCATATCCAGGGCAACAAGGCTCAATTATGATTTGTCCCGTAAAGTCCTCCCCGCCTTTAGTAAAGGTAACTTTTTTGGGTAAAACAACTTTTTGCATATTGAGAAGCTTAGTAATTATATAAAATGATATAAATTATCTACGTGAATAATACTCAATAATTGCCTGAGTATCAAAAATTTTCTCTAAATTAACTTCTTTTGGATCATGTAAAACTTTCGCTTCCTTTTTCTTAACATCTGAATATAACCATCCAGGAACATTATCTATTTTAAGACCATCAAACCTAATTTTAAAATATTTATTTTCAACTGCTCTTTTATGTAATGAGATAACATCTCCACTTTTTACTGAATATGATGGTATGTTATTTTTTTTACCATTCACTAAAAAATGTCCATGATTCACTAATTGTCTAGCCTGACTGCGAGTGTCAGCTAAATTAAGTCGATATACAACATTGTCTAATCGACGTTCTAATAAAACTATTAAATTATGGCCTAAATCTCCAACCATTTTAGTTGCTCGATTGAAAGTTAAACGAAATTGCTTTTCAGCCATATTATAAGTTATCTTTGCTTTTTGCTTTTCAGCTAATTGCATTCCGTATTCTGTTATTCTTTTTCTACCTTTAGGGCCGTGCACTCCTGGAGGATAATTACGACGTGACAAAGGACACTTTGATGATTGGCAAAGTTTTACTCCATAGCGACGGCATTCTTTGTGTGAATATCTTGATGACATAAATTATACCCTTCTTGGTTTCTTTGGCCGACATCCATTATGAGGAATCGGTGTTAAGTCTTTTATAGATAAAATATTAAGGCCATTAGCATTTAATGCTCGGACAGCTGATTCTCGACCAGTGCCTACGCCTTTAACAAATACAACAACCTCTTTTAAACCGTAGTTTTTTGCTTTTTCAACTGCCTGCTTCACAATAGTTTGCGCTGCATAAGGAGTTGCTTTCTTGGGTCCTTTAAAACCGCAAATTCCGGCATTAGACCATGAAAGCACATCTCCATTCTGATCAGTTAAAGAAACAATTGTATTATTATAGGTTGCTTTAATATAAGCTCTACCTGACGGAGCAATTTTCTTTTCTTTTCTTTTCTTTTTCCCCTTACCTTTTGCTGGTTTTGGCTTTACTTTCTTTTCTTTTTTTTCTTTACTGTCCTCTTCGGCTAAACCAAGATCCATATCTTCAATTTTTACATCAGCACTAACATTCTCCTCTATTTCAGGAGTTTCAATTTTCTTCTCTTCTGTATTTTCTTGTTTTTTATCTTCTGTCATAATAATTTATCATTACTAGTTACGTCGTTATGTTTTCTGCGCTGTAGTTTTCTTACCGCTAGCAGCAGTTTTACGTGTGTTACCACGCACTGTGCGTGAATTAGTCTTTGTTCGTTGACCTCGTAACGGTAATCCTTTTGTATGTCTTAAACCTCTGTAGCATCCAATTTCTTTTAAACGTTTGATATTTGACATTACTTCCCGTCTTAAATCACCTTCAACTGCATATTCTTTTTCAATAATAGTTCTTAACTTATTAACTTCTTCTTCTGTTAAATCTTTCACTCTCTTATTAGGATCTATCTGCGCTTTAGTTAAGATGCTTTGTGATGTTGTCTTTCCAATACCAAAAACATAAGTCAGAGAAATTTCTGCTCGTTTTTCATTTGGGATTGTTATTCCTGCTATTCTTACTGCCATTTTTAATCAATTAGAAATTATGAATTATCCTTGTCTTTGTTTATGTTTTGGATTTTTACATAAAACATGCACCCGTCTATCTCGGCGGATTACTTTACAATCTTTACAAATTTTTTTTACTGATGCACGTACTTTCATATTAAAATAAATTACATTCTATAAGTAATTCTACCCTTGGTTAAATCGTAAGGACTTAATTCAATCTTAACTCGATCACCTGGCAAAATTTTAATTTTAAACATTCGCATCTTACCGGATAAATGACAAAGAATTTCATGTCCATTATCTAAACGTACAGCAAAAGTAGCGCCTGGTCTTAATTCCAGAACCTCCCCCTGCTCTTCTATGAAATCTTTAGCATTAACAACTGATTCTTGTTGTGGTTGTTCTTTTTTCTTGTATTTACCCATTAATAATGAGAAAAAAACTTAAAAAAATTCTTCCCCGCATTTAGGGAGAATTTTTCAAATAATCTTTAATTTTATTGATATTTTCACTTTTCTATTAAGGTAGGTATATTATATAGTTTACTAAAAAATATGTCAAGTATATGTAAAAAGGCAAAAAAACAGGACTTATCCCCGTTTTTTCGCTAAAAATCATCTTTATTTACTTTTTATTTTTTCTACTTACTACTTACTACCAACTACTCACTAATTACAATGATCTTAATTTCGCTAAAATAGCATCTTTTGTTGGCTGATCTTCTACTATCTTTAATAATCTTTCATAATATTCAGTTGCTAGCGCGCTCTCACCAACACTTTCATATATTAATGCTACGCTATAAATAGCATTAGCGTGATTTGCACTAAACTCCAAAATATTTTTAAATATTGCCTCTGAAGTCTTTAAATCACTATTCATTACTACTTTTTCGACCTTTCCTGGCTGGCTAATACTTAAATCTTCTTCATCTCCCTCGCCAGAAACTTTTGGGGTAGTTATTTCCGCTGCTTTTTCTTTATTTTGAACTAATATTCCTCGATTAAAATATAAACGACCAAGCTCAAAGCGATAATTAATATTATCACCAGCCAAACCAATGACTTTTCCTAATTCTTCAATCGCCTTATCATAATCATTTTTTCTTTCATAAACTACAGACATGCCATAATAAGCAGCGGGTAAATTAGATTTTTTAGCAATTGCTTCTTCATAAAACTTAATTGCTTGATCATAAAAATGATTCTTTTCTTCTTCTGATTCTTCGTTATTGGCAAAGGCCATGTTGATTAAAGCTAACTTTACGTAAGCTGACGGATTATCTGGTTCTAATTGAGTTATTTCTGTGTAATATTTTTCTGCCCATTCTAATGCTCCTTGTATATTATAACCAGCGGCGCTCTCATATACTAAAGCCAGTGATTCCTTATTAACAACATTGTTAGGCGCTAATTGAACAGCTTGCTTACCAGCTAAAATTGATGAACTTAAATAAGTTCTAATCATTTCTAAATTATCAGCGCCTCCTTTTGCTGCTTCTGAATTAGCTAATGATAAATACAATCGTGACAATCTTAGATAATATTGATCTTGATAGTCAGCAGTAGCTATTGCTCGATTTAAATATTCAATTGCGTGCTCTCCTTCTACCCTTGAAGCTTTGTTAGCAAAAAAATCAGCTAAATATATTTTAAAGCCACTAGTGAATAAAATAACTACTCCGGCACTAACTAATAAAAACAAAGAAGATAATGCTAGAGCATATTTAGGAGAAGAACGAAAAGATAATTTTAATTCTTTAAATTTTTCTGGATAATCAATTATAATTAAAGCAGTTGTTAGCGAGGTTGTTATAGCAATTAATAAAATAATTGTTCCGGATACTCCAGTTATTAAAGCGTTTAATACTAGAACCGTCAGAGAAGCAAATAGTCCTAATAGAAATACGTTTGTTTCTTTATTATTGGATTTTGTCAAAGTAATAAAAGCAATGCTTACTAATATCAATGCTATGACGATAAACATAAATGTCCCTAGGATTCCAATATTTGCTAAAGCTTCAAAAATGCTACCGCTTGGAGTATCAAATCTAACATTCCATAAATTATTTATATTAAAATCAGTGCCTCGATATTTAGCAAAGGAATAATCGAATGTTGCTGGACCAGTTCCAAATAATGGATCGTGCTTTAAACTTTCTTTTGCTATGTTCCAAGATAAATTCCTGCTAAGATTAACTTCAGTTGGCAATTGAGTATTAGTGATATTGAAATTTCCACCAACCAACATAATAATTAATGCTAAAAATATAATAATTGGTATTACAGTTTCAGAAGATCGTAGACGAATAATTTTTGAGAGGACAAACATTAATAAGATAACCATACCTAAAATAGCAATCGGCCAATAAACAAAACTGTTTAATAAAAATAGCGTGGCAACTGCAGCTAAAACGGTTAAAGATAGTAATGTTATCCACAAATATTTAAATATATTTTTTGTCAATGAATACCCCTCTCCTTTTATCGCGAATGGAATAGCGATTGATAATATCGGTAATATTGCAGCAATATAAATTCCTAAAGATGAGGAAGTTCCGATAGGATTAAAATGAGGCACTTTAGTAATTGCGAATGGTAAGATAAAAATTCCGGAAATTTGTAAAATAGAATACAGCACAGTAATAATAATACCTGTTAGCAAAGACCAAAATAATATCTTTAATCTTTTATAATCCATGTTATTAACTAATACATAATAGAAAACAACGTAAATAATAAAAGCAATAAAACTTTTAGTAGTGGCTCCGTAAGATCCAATAAAGCTGGAAACTTTATCAACAGAAAAAACTGATGAGATAAATAAAAGTACTGCTAAAATAAATATCGGCAAATCAAGAGGCGTTCGAATAATCTTTAATTCCCCTAACGCCACTCCCTTAGTTATCCAGGCTACCAGCCCTAATAAAACCAATAAATAAAAAAGCACTACTTTTTCAAACACAATTCCTTGCGAAACTAGACCAGTGAAAAATAATGGTGTGAGTAAAAAAATTAAAGACGAACTAATAGTAATTACTGCCTCACAAGCAGATACTAAAACATTCTTCTCCTTGGGGGATGAAAAAATTTTAGGCATAAAAATATTTTAATTTAAGTATAATTTGTGGATTACTGATATTAGTAATATACCATATTTTAAAATCAGCAACAAATATATTAAAAGGCGAGGTTGGCTAACCTCGCCTTTCTTTATTTTTAAATTTTATCTTTGTTATTATTAGAATTCACCTACTTGAATTTTCTCTAAATTATCATTATTAATTCCCAATGATAAAAATCTCATTATCTGATAAGCAGCATCTCCATCCTTCATGTAATATCTTTTACCATCAACTGGATGAATATACCAAGCCTCGCCACGAGATTCAACTTGCAATAAAATTTTTCCTTTTGTTGAATTAATTAAATTATTATCATATATTAATCTGCCTGATCCTAATGGATTAGTAGCTTGATTTATTACTTCTTTATAATCAGAATTGCCGTCACCATCAGTATCTGATTTATTAATATCAGTTCCTAATCCTTCTTCTAGCTTATCAGCCAGTCCATCTCCGTCAGTATCAACATCTTCAAAACGTTCTTCAATACCAACTGGAATTTTAGCTAAATCCGCATTAGTTATTCCTAGGCCGAATTTCCTTAATGCTCCATAAGCGCTGACACCATCTCTTAAATAATATCGATGACTGTTCGTTGGATTAACATACCAAGCTTCACCATGAGATTCGACTTGTAATAAGATCCTGCCTTTTAATCTTGTTGATAAGCTACTATCTGTGTTAGCAATCTGTAAATCAGCTTTTATGCTTTCTTCTTTAGAATCAATGGATAAGCGAAAAAAATCTTGCCCTAACGATCCAACATAAAAAAAATCGATTAAGGGCTCTATTCTAAGTGCTGGCCAAATTTTATCATATCTTTTACTTTCTTTACCATTAACGACAAGAAAATGCTGGAGCATATCTTTTTGCTCGTCTTTTTCTTCTGCAATAAAAAATAAATTACCATTAGCATCAAATATCAGTGAATCAAAAACAATATGATAAGCGCCATAATCTTTACCTGGGACATCATCCTGTATTACTCTTGAGCGATTGTCATTTGTATATGCACAACTAATATCATCTTTTGCACAAACACGCTTATCAGTTATATTATAAGATTCTATATATTCATTAATTTTATTATTAAGAAGATCTGATAGCTCGTATTCAACTTCGCTAAAGAAAGATCTATGCCTTTCTTTAATTATATTTCTAAAATCCAATGCTGTTGTTTCAGACTCGACATCTTCTTCAATGCCATCTATAACTAATAAATATCGTGAATTTAAATTGGCTAAATAAGCAAAACGCTCACTATCTGAGCTAAAATGAAAGCTACTTACATGGTCATATTTTTTTTGTTCTTGATTATCAACAACAAAAAATTGCTTACCATTATCTTCTACTTTATAAGCTAACCTTTGGCTATCGCGACTAAACCCACCGTCCCCTATAAATATATCTGTAAATAAATTTTGGAGTCCCACGGTATAAGTTAAACTATATACTTTCTCGTATTCTTTGCCAGCAATATTATTAACTATCATGCGCGATTGAAAAACTATCTCACCATTATCTTCTGTCATATTAACAATGGGATATGCATATTTAGTACTATCAAGGCTGAATACTGGAGGCAAAATTAAATTATATGGCTGAGTATATTTATAATCATCAAAAATAAAAAAGCTTTCTTCGCCCTCAGCTTCACTTCCGGCATATACTAGGTGTTGACCATCAGGACTAAATTTTAACCATGCAATTTCATCATACTCACCTTCTGAATTATTATCATTTCGTGTAATAAGTTGCCTACCATCACTAATGCGTTCCTGAATATAGGCAAACTCACTAGCGTCAGGACTAAATACTAAACACTTGTCTTGAATTATATCAAAACACGCTATTTTATATCCCGGCGCTAAGGTGAATAATTTTTTCTCGTTAATATTAACAGTTGTCGCAGCTTTTAACGGTGCTATTGTTGTCACCCCTAAAAATATACTAATCGTAAATATTAAAATAAACGAAATTCTTTTTTTAGACATAATAAATTATAATAAATAATATGAATTATTGGCATTATCATACAATATAAACAACTTAAAGTCAAAAGCCCATAAAGTTAAAAATATTTCTATGCAAACTTTATGGGCTTTTGACTTTATAGACTTTTGACTTGATTTTTATTCCACCTTCCCATACCCCTTACCTACTCCATCATCTTCCAAGTTTGAAGTCTTAGCTTTCCCAGTCAAAAAGATTATACCACCAGTTTCTTTGTCTGTTGCTTCAATTGTCGTTTGATTTAAAATAGTTAAAATTTTATTTTTATCGCCAGCAGAGGGAGTGATGCTAATCGAAAAATTAAGCATTGCTGGTTCGCCGATTGCATCCCAATCTCCTATTTCCCAGTTTATTTTTCTTTCTCCACGGTCATAGCTTACTTTGCCAATATTTTTACTATTATTGTTTTCCCATTCTGCGTAAGCTGGTAACTTAGTTGAGACTTCTATATTTTCTAAATCATGCAAGCTATTAGTTAATGTCCAATAAGCTTTGAACGTTGTTTTTTCTCCCACTTTTGGTGGTAAAGGACCTTCGCCCGCGGCTAATCCTTCGCGATCAAAATATCGAAGTTCATTACTTAATTTTAAATCAGAATTAACTTTACTGATAATTTGAACTGCTGGAGTTCCGTTATTTTTAATAGCACTATCAACACTATAATCAAGTGAAGTCATAACTTGAAAATCATTAGACGCTACATTTTTTATTTCTGCTCGCGGCTTTACTTTAATTGCAAAACTAAAACTTGCTTCTTCATCGGGAGAAACTTCACTTAATCCTGAGATTTCTTCTTTAGTCCAAATAATTATATTATCTTTTCTGTCTCCTCTATTTTTATCTTGAAAAGCGCTCCAATCAACAATTTTAGAATCAACTACTGCCATTACAATAACATTCCTTAAAGTAGCTTCACTAGTGTTCTTATAATGAGCAACGTAATTAACAACTTCTCCAAAATTAATTGCTCGATCCGCGCTGGAACCATTAGCAGTTAACGTTAAACTTAATGCTCCCTCAGACACTATTGGTAAAATTTCATATTCATAAAAAACATATTCCCTATCTTGCTCTTGCGATTGGGATTCTCCCTTCTCTTTAATAAGGAGAGGTGGGGGTGAGGTCATTGAAAGTAAAATTTTTAATTTTTCGCCCTCTCTTGGTTTTTCTGTAAAAGCACCCTTAATAATAAACTCTTCTTGTGAATCTTTTACTTTTTGAATTTCCCACTTTCCACTTTTATCGTCACCTGAGATTGAAAAACTGTCGCTCTTCTCTAACGCTATATTAAAATTATCTAAGAAACTTTCTTTTTGTTTAGTGTATTTTATAATAAATTCCACTTCTTCATTCAGACTAAAAAAGGAAGGCGCCTCTATTCCGATATCCACTCCCAATAAATCAACTTTTGTTTTCATTTCACTTGAAGCACTAAAAGTAGAACTAAAATTTTCTGGTCTATATTTAATTTCAACATAAAAATCATTCTTACTATCGAGTTGATTTATAATTTTTCCTTTAATTTCAATTCGCCCACTACGCTTACTATCGATTTGATCAAATTTCCAAACTTTATAATTGCCTGATATTGCGACTAACTTGTCATCAGGGACATCAACCTCGTCTTCAAAGTGAATAGGTACAGCATCTATAAAAACAAAATTTTCCGGATACTGAAAATAAATTTCTGCATTTTTCAAATTAAACTCGCTTAAATTTTTATATTGAATTTCATAAATTAGTTCTTGGTTAACAGCAACTTTTTCCGGTCCAATTAATTTTAATTCAACGTCTTTGGAATTTAAACGATTGCCTTGATTAAATATATAAAATGAAGCCCAAGAAACAATGGATAATACAAATAGAAAAACTAAAAAAGTCCAACCTACTCTAGCCCATGGACTTTCTTCTTGGCGATTAATAGTCCTACTTCTTTTCATATGCTCTTGATTTTTATTTTCTTTTTTAAGCATAACTAAAGGGGATTCATCTTCATAAATCTCCTTTAAACTTTGGTTTATATCTTCATTACCCTCCCGTTCTTTCAGCAAAGCCGCGAATTCTTTATCCACTAAATCACTACCGCTATTTTTTTCAATTTTGTTATTTTTAGATTTCGGCATATTTTTATTATACCATATTTCTTTTTTATTTCGTAGAAGTTATCGTTCTTTCTCCACTTGATAATAATTTAAAACAAAATCTGCTATATCTCCAAACAATGGAGCAGACGAAGCAGCGCTATAACGGACATCTTTTGGATGTTCAAAATAAGTAATCATTACAAATTCTGGTTCATCAGCTGGAGCAAATCCCACAAAGGTATGATTAGTGCGGTTGGAATAACCACGACTATTACCAGAAGCTATCTGAGCAGTACCAGTTTTACCAGCAACATAATAACCATCGACTGCTGCTTTTATTGCGTGTCCGCCATCAACAACATTAACTAACATTCCACTTAATAATGCAGCGGCCCGAGGTGATATTACTCGTCTAATTTCCTGCGGTTCATTTTTTATTCGTTCTCCATCTGGTCTAACTATTTCATCCACAATATATGGTTTCATTAAAATCCCCTGATTAGCAATAGCTGCATAAGCCGCGACCATTTGTAATGGAGTACTAGTAATACTCTGTCCAAAAGATGCCACTGCTAAATTTAAATTATCACCATGCATTTTACTATATAATGAGCTAATATTTCCACCAACCTCTGTTTTTAGTTCAATGCCAGTTCTTTCTCCAAACCCAAAATTTCTAGTGTATTTTATAAAATTATTTACTCCTACTTTACGCGCCACATCTATTGCGCCGGTGTTGATAGAATCTTCTAAAACTTGGGTCATCGCCACTTCGCCATAAACTTTATCATCAGCATTTCTAATAGTTTCAGTCGCTACGACATATGAACCAGTATCAATAAATTTTGTATCTGGCTGAATTAACTCTAAATCAAGGCCCATGGCCATAGTAATTGCTTTATATACTGAACCTGGTTCATAGGCATTGAATGTATTGATATTATTAAAATAATCTAAATCTTCAGTCTTGCCATATTCGTTTGGATCAAAATCAGGATAAGCACACATAGCAATAATTTTTCCAGTCTTTGGTTCCATAATAACTACCGACCCTGAGTCAGCGCCATGACGCAAAGCAGCCGTATTTAATTTTCGGCAGGCAACATTTTGAATTGTTTTATCTATTGTTAAAATAATATCACTGCCATTAACTGCTGGTTCTATCTTCCGATCAGCAACAATTATAAATTGTCCGGAAACATCTTTTTCTGCCGCCACTTTCCCTATCACACCGGCTAATTCATTATTAAAATAACCTTCTATACCATAAGATCCTTGAGTAATAAGATTATCCGGATTAGCAATAACATATCCCAACGCATGACTGGAAATATTGCTTTCTGGATAATAACGATAATCACTTAAATCATAAGCAATGCCCTCTATTTCTAGCGCCATGATTTCATCTGCTTTTTCTTTTTCTACTTTCTTCACTAATGGCTCATAAGGGTCATTGTCTTTGGAAAACTTTTTAAATAATTCTGTTTGATATTTTTCAAGCTTTTCCTCTTTTTCTTTTTCTAATTGTTCTGTTAAAACAAGTCGCTCTTTTTCTATGGCTGTTTGTAATTCCTCAGTGTTAATTTCAATCTCCACTCCTAAGGCTGGTGGATTATTTTTCTCAATCTCTTGTCTCAGCTGTTCCCTGATATCACTTTCAATTTTTATCATCATCTCTTCTACGTCCGGCTCTTCAAAAATAAACGGGTAAAAAATCGGCGCTAAGGTTTCGGCAGTTTGTTCTGGATTTAAAATATCTTTTGGCACTGCATAAATTAAAGCAAACTTTTTATTAGCTGCTAATGGATACAATCCTGAATTTTCTTTTTGCGTTCGTACAAATATTCTTCCTCGATCAGGAATTATTTCTTTTTCTACTCCATGTTGGCGAGACGCTCTAGCTGCATACAAATCATAATTTAATATTTGCACGTTAAATAAGCGCAAGACTATTCCTAGCGCAAATAAAAAAATAATCGCCAATAAAAATTTAATGCGATTATCTCCAGTTATTTCCTTGCTTGTTCTTTGTCGATTACTACTCCAAATCATAAATATAAAATTATCTCATTGCCACACTATTATTCACTGCTTCAATATATTCAAGTTCTCCGATTCCCACCATTCCTAATTCGGCTACTTTTTCATTAATATATGAATATGATTCTAAATTCATAGCTGTTAATTCAAGCTCTCTATTTTCTTTTGTAAATTCTTCAAATTTTGTCTTTACGTCATTTACAGCAAACCCACGGCTAATAAGTTGATTACTAACTACTAAATAGCTAACACATATAAAAATAAACCCAACAATTAAAACGATGTTTAAATTAGCTAAAGTAAAAAATGACGAGATCTTTCTTCGAAATTTAACATTTTCTAATACAGAACTATTGTCCTGCTCTTCTTCGCTAAATTTTATTGTTTCCTCCTCCATAGTTTATATGTATTCCCCTGCTCTTAATTTTGCGCTTCTTGCACGAGGATTATTTTTAATTTCACTCTCACTAGGTACAATCGGTTTTTTAGTTAATATTTTTATTTGTTTTTTATGCTGGCAATGGCATTCTATTGCCTCTGGCGGACAAATGCATTCTCTGGCTTCCTGTTTAAAGAAATTCTTTACAATCCTATCTTCAAGTGAATGATAAGATATCAATACTAACCTCCCCCCTTGCTTTAAGGAGTTGAGTGCCTGCGGTAAAACATCTTCTAATATTTTTAATTCGTTGTTAGTTGCGATTCGTAATGCCTGAAAAGTTCTAGTTGCTGAATGTATCCGTCCATTTCTATAATTACTGGGAACTGCATTTTTTATTATTTCAGCTAACTTTGCTGTAGTATCTAACGGCCTATTTTTTACAATTGCTTTAGTAATTCTTCCTGCGTATCTTTCTTCTCCATATTCTCTAATAATCTTTTCCAAATCTTCAATTTTCCATTTATTTACAATTTCGTATGTTTTTGAAGTTCTTAATTCTAAATTCTCACTTCTGAATTCCATTGCTAGCGGCGCATCCAATTTAAAAGAAAATCCCCGGCTCCGGTCTTCGAGTTGAGCTGAAGATAAGCCAAGGTCAAAAACAATACCACTGACGTTTTTTTCCACCCCATTCTCTTGAATAATTCTTTGTAAGTTCTTAAAGTTATCATGAACTAATATTATATTTTTTAATTTATTGTTTGTAATTTGTAATTGAGCATTTTTAATTGCCAATTCATCCGCGTCAATTGCAATTACTTTTCCTTTTTCACCAACGAGTTTAGAAATTTCACGCGTATATCCTCCGCCTCCTAATGTACAATCCACAAAAATTTCTCCCTCTTTTGGATTTAAATATTCTATTGCCTCCTCAAGCATCACCGGTACATGATTATATTTCATAAAAATTTACTAAAACATCGCCAATAACTCCTCAGTCTTTCCGATTGAAGCTACTAACATAAAACATAGCGGAACAAGCACGACTGCTAAAATAAAGATTAAATTTGGTAAAATATTTGTCTTGATATTTATCATATATTTATTTAAAGATAATTTACTTCCCACAAATCTACAAATCAACTACATATATTACAAATCGTATATTTATAAATTATTTGAATTTAACACTCTAATATATTTAACACCCTTTGGCATGAAGTTGGCTAAGATAGCTAATTTAAATCCTGTTACTTGTAAATACTGTTTTACTTGATCCATATTTTGCTTAGAAAAATAATTTCCTTTCTTTATTTCTAAAACAATTTTATTATCAACTATAAAATCTATATATTGTCGGCAAATAATTTTATCTTGAATTCTAATTTGATAAGGCGCTTGTCTTTTGTAATTAATTTTCTTAGTAACTAAATATTGTTCAATACCATTTTCATAATATTTCTCTTTATATCCATATCCTAATTGATTATATACTTCGAATAATATACCTACTATTGCGTAACTTAATTCTTTATAAACTATCTTATCGTCCATGTATTTGTATTATTGGTGGCTGATTTGTAGATTTGTGGATTACGTAAGCTCTCCTAGCTCTTCTGCAATTTTACTACTATTCTTTTCGTTTGCTTTGCTATATTTTTTCCAGTTATCTTCATCCCAAATTTCAATTCGACTATATAGCCCTGCCACTATTGCTTTCTTTTTTAAACTTCCATGTTTACGTAAATAATCTGGTAAAAGTATTCTTCCCTGTTTATCAAATTCTGCTTCCATAGCTCCTGCTAACATAAACCGAGAAAAAGCACGTGAATTAACTTTATTAATTGGCGTAGCAGCGATCTGTCCAGCTAACTTCTCCCATTCCTCCTTGGAATATAAAAATAGACAATTATCAAGACCGCGGGTAACAACCGCCCCGTTTTTTAACTTACTCCGGAATTTGGCTGGAACTGCCATTCTTCCTTTGTCATCTATATTGTGACTATACTCCCCTATGAACATCAATAATTTAACAATAATTAAATAATAATTTTACAATAATTCTTTTCCGCTTTTTGCTTTATAACAAGATTGAATTAGTTTATTTAAATTATAGTGAATTAAATTTGTTAATTTTAAAATATCTTCAAATTGTTGTTTATTGATTATTTCTCTTTGATGTAATAGAAAACTCCAATGTTTTGTCTCCAGTAATGATGCTCTCGCGTTATAATAAAACTTAATTTTATCTAAATAATGATACCTACCATATCCTTCTGCGATATTTGCCGCATTAGAATCAACTGATCTAATAAATTGATCTCCTATAACTTTCTTTATTTGCCAACTCATTTCTTTATATATATCCCAACCTTTATTGCACAATTCTATAGAAATCTTATAAACAAATACATCGCCTAACTTTACATAATTATCCGACATAAATATCGTTTTAATTATTGCTTAATTATCGTCAAATTATCGTTTAATTATGTTAAGGTATACGAGAAGCATGGCTGAACTTAGACGTATCCCAATTCACCCACGCCCCTTCTACACCTTAATTTATAGGTACAACTTTGATAAGGTAGTTGTCACCTTAGCCAGCTTTATAGGTCCTGTCCTATTTTGCCAACCTTTTTTATTTTTTTTGTGCTAGCGCTTAGTATCTTGGCCGCACTTTTTAAACTAACGCGTAGGGTGATTAGAACTGATCAAGCATGGATATTACTTCTAATCACCCCTCCGCCTTGTTTTAAATAAATTCGCAACTTTCTTTCGTCTTAATTAGAGTTGTTGCGCAAGCTCCCTTCCAAACCCGCTTTATGCAAGATTGGGATTTTTGTTTGTTATGAAATTTATTTTAATTTTAATGTTCAATATTTTTATTCTGTTCTGAATTCTAATTTCTTAATTCTAAGTTCTAGTATTTCCCCACTCCTCCCCACTCGTCAACATCTTGGTTTAACTATACTCCACCGAACCACCCTGGTCAACCAACTTGCTCCGTCAATAATTTACAACAAAAAAATCCACCCTGTTAATAAGGCAGATCTTAAAAATTTTAAAAAATTTAATTACTCCTGTGGATTACTCTATTTTATCCTCACTTAGACACAAGTTGTGAACATGTTTTACACTTTTACCAATATCATATAAATCTTATCAATCTTTTGCTGTAAAAAATAAAGACAAAGATTTATATGATTAATAAGATTTTTTACTAACCGTTATATTAGGTTCCTTTCCATACTCTGGCTCTATAATACTTCCTTTCTTCGCTTTTTTCATTTTATCTTCAATTTTCTGCATTAATTCATCTAAGTCTTTATACTCATCCTTACTAATCCCAACCACTGATATTTTTCGTTTAGTAGTTTTGTTACTTGTTCCTTGTTCCTTGTTGATTGCGTAAGCTAGAGCGTTAGCTGTCGCAACTCCAATCCTTAAAGCAGTAAACGGTCCAGGCCCTTTTACTACTGCAATACCACGAATGTCCAGAGTTTTCTGGACATTAAACTTTTTTAACAGTATATCAATAGCCGGCAAGAGCTTTTCTGCCTGTTTATACTTTGCTTTTAAGCTGCGCTTGGCCACGACTTTACCGTTTTTACCTAAGGCAATAGTCATTTTTTCCGCGTCGCTTGTGTCTATATATAAAATCATAAAATAATCATAGCAAAACTTTAATGATGTAACAACCCGCTATCAACATTGACTATTGACAAATCTTTAAAAATTGCTAATAATAAATGCACTAAACGTTCATTCACAAGGAGAAGCTTATGAGTAATATCAACCACATAATGATCGAGGTATGTCTCTCTGCGCTTCTGCTTGTTTTTCTATACTTCTATTATCGTGGAGGCAAAAAACAGCAGAAAGTGATTCACCCCAAGGAACGGCATTTGAACCGCAGACAACGCCGGGAATTGAAACATATTGTCTTGGGCAAGTTAATTTACGCTGTCCAAACACAGCTTCCGCAAGTTACTGAGGATGAAATTGATTGCCAACACAAACTCATCTCAACACCAAAGGAAAAGCTCATACTCATTAAGCTTTCAATAACATTGACAGAGGAGAAACGAAAAGCAATGCTTGCTTTCTGTCATTGTGTTGTAGGGCTTTGGGAAACAGTATTTGCATTGCGTGAAAAAAGTTTAACTCAACCAGCGGCGCAATTACTTGGTGAGAAAGAAGAAAGACCCGTCTACCTACTAGTGGACGATGTGTTATTAGACTTCGTGAGCAAAGCGTTGTCTAATGCCTTGGAAGTTTTAAAAAATCAGGGGCAAATCCCCAATCTTCTGAAACAATTCAGCTTACAAGCTGAATTCACGATACACAGAGGCAAAACCTCAAAAACAATCAGGGTTGAAAAGGGAGAATTATGATGGATATACTAGTAGGTCAAACAGGAAATGAAGCTCGGCTAACAGTAGTACCAGAAAATCAAAAGAATCCTGAACCCGTTGTTCACCTACCTGAAGTTCTTGTTTTAGGGGTAGGTTCAGGCGGGGTGGCGACAATAGCCTTTATTATTGAGGCTTTGCAAAAAATGACCTCAGGCATTGAAGCATTGGAGGTTGTCGCGGTTGATTCTGACGCTAGAACACTCCTCACAGTCAGCAAATATATCAAAACTGTCACGATTGATCCTAGCGGTTGGGGCTCTGGCGGAGATCAAGCTAGAGCTGCAAGGATGGTTGAAAATAACAAAAAAATCTTTGAAGAGATGTTTGAAAAACGGGATTTGATTGTTCTGGTTACTGGCCTTGGCGGTGGCACTGGTAGCGGCGCTTCAACTGCACTCATTAAGCTTGCTAAAGAAGCGGGGGTAAGAATTGTTGTAATGGCGCAAGCACCCCTTTCTGCAGAGAATCGCGCTGAAGTTCAAACAACGCTCAAAGAAATACACAGGGAAGCAGCTGGTGTTTGTGTTGTTCCTACTGATCCTGTATTTAAGATACTGAGTGAGGTGGAGACAGTAGCTAGCGAATCGTTTGATGTGGTTCATCGAGCTATTGGTCATCGGCTTCTATCTTTATTGTCAATCGTGCTTGGCGACAGCAAGAACGGTCAAGTTATTGACATTAGAGACATCCTCGCTTGCATGACAGGTAAAACAGTCGATGGAGAAGATAAGCCATTGTCTACTGCGTCATCGTCAGAAAAGTATCAAACTTTTTACGTCGGCGTACCAGACTCTATTCAAAGCGATTCCAGAGATAATCCGAAGGATGATACTCAAGATCTAGCGCAAGAATTTCACAAGATTCTTCACGGTTATTTTTCTCGTTATACTTCCCTTAAGGGAGCGATCCACTCGATTCTGATCAACGTGGTTCTCAAAAAAGACGAGAAATTAACTACAGGTGAAATCAAGAAACTGACAGAAGTTTTGCATGAATTTACCGACACAAAGAATCCCCCATCGGTAAAATTCGGAACAATGTCCTTTGAAACAGCGGGGGGGGAGAATATTCTACCGCGTATTTGTGTAATTGCGACTTTAGAAGGAACTGCTGACCAAGTTCTTTTTCCTCCCCCCAGAACAGAAAAACCTGAGGACGGAGTAGAGGAAAAGGACGACTCGCAAACCGCTGCTCCAGGAGAAAGTGACGATCTAGTTCCAACGAAGTGGTACGAGAGGGCTGTAAATTGGTTGGATGGATTTTTCTCACACAAAAAAGCTGATCGCGTTAAACCAACAGTAGATTAAGAAACCGGTCGCTTTCCTCATTCACGCTCTTTGAAGCAGGCGCTTTCTATTTAGGAAAGCGCCTTTTTTTATTGTAATGTTAGCCAAAATTTAATAAAATAACTTGCCCGCCTAACTGCGAAGCTGTTGGAGGGTTGACATATCATGAAAAGTATGCTATACTGGTATATCAATCATAGAGATTCTATGATTATAGAACTTTGAAAATCAGGGTAATTCCCTGTTCATATATATAAACAAATACCTTGTTTTGGTAATACAGCCAGAATAAAGGTTTAGAATTTTCAGAAAGCCCCGCGGAAGTGGGAGAATGATGGAGGACATCATGTCTGCAGATTTCATAGTTACACAAAAACACCTGGAAATGGCAGCGAAGATTATCCGCGAAGCGTTGATCCCGAAACTATTGAGATCAGATGTGAGAAACGGTCTCCGGGTTCACTTCGTCGACATCAATGAAAATGATGCCGATGCAATCGTCGTTCAGGCGATTGAGCAAGGCTTCATCGAAGCGGAGGGGAATATTCTCTCTCTGCCCGAACCCGAAGCCGACGGAGACGCAGTCGAAGAAATCGATATCGGAGACGAGCTCAGCAGTGATTTCGACGGCGACGGCGACGACTTTGTCATCGATGATCTCGGCGGAGCCGAAGACGGCGAAGTCGACGGCGAAGGCGACGACGGCGAAAGTGACAGTGATCTCCTTGCGGCAACGGAAGGTGAGGGCGGCGAAGACGGCGAAGACGACGAAGTCCACGACTCCAAAAGAGTCCTCCCGACCATTTTCGGACCCAAACCCAAAAGAGATGGTGACGGAGACGGAGTCGACGACCACAGTGAAGTCCCTGGTACTCTCGGCGATCCCACTAACACTGAAGCTTTCTCCCCTAGCGTCAGGGCGCTCGTCAATGACGAAGAGCACAGCGGTGGCGGAGTTTCGCCAACATCCCGGCCGACTCCTCAGAGGAATGGCGGACGTGAAGCCCCACCGCCCATACGAACGGGAACGGACGACAATGCCGATGAGGGTCGCAACGACCCCCAACCGCCCACACGCGATTTCTCCTTGCTGACGACAGGCGCTACTATCGCCACACTCGTACTCGCCATGTTCATCGCTCTGCTGATGATCATTGCGATGAGCAATCAACCGGAATTCGATCCCACGGTCATCAAACAGGCCATGAACGACTCCGCAGCTGGAATCAAGATCGGAGCCATCGAGCAGGCAATGCTCGGCGACGAAGACAATCCCGGTCTCGTTGGTCAAGTCGACGAACTGATCGGATCCGTTGGTTATTTGAGCGAAGACGTCGGTCGATTGAATCGTACTGTCAATGCTCAAGGCGAAAAAATCGACCGCATCGAAGGTACGGTCGGAAAACTCGCCACCAAGTTGCTTGGTAGCGGAAAGGCCGTCAGCTGGTCGTCACCAACTTTCGGTTTGAATCAGACGAAGTTGACGAAGGAAAACGAAGAAGCCTTCGCCAACGTGATCACACAGATTTTACAGACCCTTCAAGAAAACGAAGCTGAGGGTCTAGTCATCCGGGTGATCGGAAAAGTTGATCGGTCAAGCGTTAAGGCTGACATGACCGGTCAGCGTAAAGTCGGTCTTAAGCGAGCCGCGTACATCGCTGACTTGCTCACAAAGGCCGGCGTCAAGGTCACGTACAAATCCTGGGGTATCAACTACCTCAGTGATGACCGAATCGTGGAAATTGTCATGGAGTCACCGAAATAACGATTCCATCGACACCTTTTATGCCATTAACCCCGAGTATCTCTGTTAGAGCTCTACTCGGGGCTTTTTTTATATCTAATTTATTAATTTAAACTATAAGGAGTCTTCAAATTACGTAAAATCTTACTCAATTCACTATTTTTTTCTTCTGGGAATTTCATTATATCATTCATGGAAATAACTTCAGTACTTCCATCTTGTTTTTGATATTGAATATTTTCAGGTGTTACAACAACGCTATTATTCTCATAAGTTATCTTTACCTGCTTATCGTTTACTTTTTCAACACCATACCCATCATCATCCCCAACTAATACTCGTAAAGCTTCTGGATCATTGTCTTTATCATTATCAAATAAATCCCGCAAAGCACCTTGTTCAGTTTTAGTTAAAGTATCGTAATTAAATAATTCTGCTGCTGCGTTAACTTCCGTTGGTGAAGGCGTAGGACTTTCCGTAGGTGAAGCCGTTGGTTCTGGTGTAGGGCTCGGTTTTGCTGTCGCAGTCGGAATAGGAGTTTCAGTCGGAGCTACAGTATCTGTAGCCTCTGGGGTAGATGTAGGTGTCGCAGTCGCTCCCGCTCTCTTCCCTTCCAAATACGCCTTTGGATCTTTTAATGCTTCTTGTAAATCTTCTAAGCCATAATTTTGACCTCCAGCTCCGTCCAATGATACTTTCATTTTATCTCCAATAACATTTACAACAACCACCGTACTATCATTACTGTCTAAAAATGCAAAAGTTACTGCTTCTTCAGATTTTCCTGGGCTCGATACGCTTGTTACAACTTTTTCAGCATAATTTATATTGTTAGTAAAAAATCGATCAATAGGTGTATTTATTTTTCCTGACTCTGGTAGATTATTAACAAAATCTTTCACAAAACTTTCACTATTAGTGCCAAATTTTTTATCAATCGCCTGCGCAACATAACGATGGTCAATAACCTGCTGTAAACCAACTCCATGTTCAGCGATATCTACAACCGCCCTAGCTTCTTCTGGATTAACTATACTATTTTGAATTAGAATTCTAAATTGCTCTACGCTTTTACCAGCACTTAAATCTTCTTCCGGATTATAATCAATCTCAGCCGTTTGCATATATTCAACCGGATCTGAAACTGCACTACCTGCTATACTCTGTAATTGACTGTGATAATTATTAATTTGCCCTTGAATTTGTTCCGGTTCCGCATTTGTAAATTCATGTAATACTTCTGGATCTTCGCTTTGGTCCTGATCAAAAAGTACATACATGCTCTTTTCAAGCTTATCTTCTTTATATTCAACATGAACTAAATGCTGTCCTTCTGGTAATTTTGTCTCAGATGTAACTTCTTCTATAGTCGCATTTTCAGGAATATCTAAATCAGCTTTTGTTGCTTCAGTAATATTTTCAACAAAAAGTTTCTCAGTCTCGCCCGCCCCACTTTCGACTTGGATGGGCTCGTCCGCCTTGCCTTCAGCTTGAACAGGTTCGTCTGCCTTATGAGAAGCCTGCGTGGATTCATATAATTCATTAACCTTCTCCGGATCAACATCACCTGTGCCAACACTAGTTGCTATTACATTAACTTTTGTAATGTCATCTGGTGTTGTTTCACCAACCTGCACAATCTCTAGCTTACCTCCGTATGATACCTGCCTATCACTACCTCGTTCAAATAATTTTCTTAATGGATCATCTTCTTCAATTATAACTTTACCATCACCGTTTATCGGAACTTCAAATGATTCGGCATGCCCTGGTAAAGTTATTAACATTCTTAAATTTTTTGCATATCCATTTTCATCAACATTCTTGAGCTCTGCTGGCACATCAACTTTTATATCGCCATGAGAAGATCCGTCAGGTGTCATTCCGCTGATATCAAATTCAATATTTTTGCCTCCCAAACTAAGTCCCTCGCGCATATGACCGTCTAATTTAAACATCAACTCATTTTCATCAAAATTTCGTCCTGATGTATCATTATCCATCCATGTCCGTTCAACTTTTAAAGTTTCAACTAATGGCTTCTCTGGCGGGGTAACAATTTCCGAAAGTTCTGCAACACCTTCTATTTTAGCCGTGCCCCCTCCTTCAGCATCTATATCAGATCCAGTTTCTCCACCGCTTTCTGATTCAGCTTCGCCTGGAAGTGTAGCGTTAATTCCTTCTACGACTTCAATTCCTTCATGATTACTACGAGCAAAAGCTCCTACTGGCGCTACATATCCGACTATACCTCCAACCACTGTATAGCCTAGTCGCCTTAGACTTCTTTTCACTTGCTGTCTATTCCTGCCTTTTATTCTTCTATCCAATGCCGTTTGCATGGACTCAACTTCGTCATTACTCTCATTAATTTTATCAATTGAATTATCCAAAACCTTATTTGCTTTTTCTCTCTCTTCTTTTTTAATTTCCTCCATAGAAGGCAATTCTTTCTTAATTTCATCAGCTTTCTCAGTTTCCATAGCTTCGTCGTCCGTCGTCGCTTCTTTAATTATTCCCTGCACAATTTTATCAGCCGCAAAATAAAGCTCTTGTGCCTCTTGCTCATGTTCTTTATAATATTGCCCGTCAGAAATCTGCGCCATAGCTCGAGCTAAAATTGTAAATTTATTTTCTGTTTGATTGCCTGCATTTTCAGCAAATGTTTCTTCTAATTGTTCTGCTGTAATTGTATTTTTCTTATCCCATTTTTCATCACTCTTGCGCGCAAAATATTCTCCTGCCATTTTTCCTAATCTAGCGCCACCTAAAGCACGCAATGGACCCATTATATTAGATGCTACTTGATTAACTAAAGGATTTGCTTGACTTATAACCCCCATTTTCTCCATTAATGCCTGTATCCGTGGCATTTGTATTCCGGCAAAACCAGCGCCTAAGATAGCCGTTCCGCCGACTGCAGTGGCTTTTCCTTTTCCACCTAAGAAAAATCGACTAACAGCATTCTCTAATAGCTTTTCATCAAGCCATTCTGCTCCTTTGGCTAAAAATCCCGGATGCTTACTAATAAATTCCGCCTCCATCTGATTTAAATCTTCATCATGTTTGTCTAATAGCTCCATCTGACGAGCAAATAATTCAATGTTTTTTGGATCTAAATCTTCACCATGCGCAGCAAGATAACTTCTAGCAAATGTTTCGTATTTACTTTCCTCGCCCCTACCTTCTTCTTGTTTTTTCCATTCGTTTATTTTGCTTTGTATTTTAAAAGACACATTAGTTAAAAATTTCTTTGCTATTTTATCCCGTTCTTCAGAATCTTCTCCTGCTAACACTTTTTTAAATTTTTCCTCCGCACTGGCAATCTTACTTTCAAATTTTTTCTTACCAAGACCTAATTTAGCTCTAGCGCTCGAAATTAAAGAAACTGTACCGCTAGTAACAGCTGCTCCTAATGCGCCGGTGCTGCCGGTCATTCCAGCCCAGATTCCGGTTCCAATATTTGAAGTTGCCAATACTGCGCCCCATTTTCCTTTTTTTCCGGCTGCCCGACTCGCTTCATCCAACGCCATGGCTTTTATTTCTTGATCTATTGCGCTGATAAATTCTCGCATATCTTCTGGAGTAAACACCCCAAAACTTTCTCTCATTTTTTCTTTTAACGAGCTAATATCTTCTTCTGTTTTAGCACTAGCAATCATTTTAATAAATTCTTCTACTTGTTTTTTGATTTCTTCATCATTAACAAGTTTTTCTACATCAGCTAATGTTTCTAAATTTGATTTTTCGTGAATTTGCGATCTTTTTTTAGCAATTTCTAAGATTCTTAAATTAGATGCAGTTCTGATGCTTTTTACATCTTTAGTTTTTACTTGCCAATACCCTTCCCCAGCACTCTTAATATACTCCTCATCAATCAACTCTCTAAAAATTTCTTTCGACTCAAAAGGATCTAAATCCGTAGCGCTTGCCATAAATTTGTTCTCGAAGCTTTCTTGAGTAAAATAGCCGAGCTCTAAGACAATATTATGCGCAATATCTAAATAAAGTTCATGACGTTTTTCTCCATATCCATCTGCAGTTTTTTTAATTTCCGAAGTTTTCGAAGTTTCCGAAGTTTCTATTTCTACTAGCTCTTCGCTACTTCCTTCTGGATTTAACTCTAACAAATTATTCGATAATATAACTTGTGAATGATTTTCACTATTTTTAACAGTAATACTGGCTATTCCTGAATTATTAGTTGCAACTTGAATATTATCAATTTTCCAACTCCTTTCTGTATCGCTAGGTTTAATTTTTACATATCCCCCCAATTTAAACACCGCCCCACTTTGTTCAAAAGAAACAACATCACCATCTTCATTAAGCTTAATTTTTTGTTTACTAGCCTCTATTGTTCTTGCTTTAGGTTTTTCTTCCTCTTCAACGTCAGCACCTTTCCCTGGCTGCTCTCTAAGCGCGTCTATTTCTTCCTGCTTTATAACAAGACTTGGCTCTGGTTTTAAGATAGGTTTTTCTGTAATATGCTCTGTAGCTAAAACCTCACTATATCCTTTTTCTAAATTAAACTCTCCTATTATTTCCTGTTCTTCCATTTTATCTAATAAATGCATAGCATCATAATAACTAATACTAAATTCATTCTCCAATAAACTAGTAGTCGCTTTCTTTTGTTTAATAATATAATCAACAGCTTTATCAAATAAAGCAGCTCTTTCTTCCTCAGATAAATCTTTCCTTTCTTTTTTTTCTGCAGGTGCTTCTGTTTCAACATGGCCCACTTCACCCCCGCCACGATCATTATTCAACTTATCAAAAACTATTCCAGCGACTATCGCTAATTCTTCATTTTCTCTACTATCTATCTCTCGAATATTATAAGCATTCTTTAAACTTTTACTTTCTACCTTTCTAATTTTTATAAAAAATTCAATAAATTGATCTCTATTAATTCTGCTATTTTTATCAATAATTTCTTTTCCTAAATTCAAATCAGCTTCTTCTTGTTTTTCTTTTTCAGGAGTTTCTGTTAAAATTGTATTCACCTCTGCTTCAGTTAATCGCTCATCATCATGGGCTATTTCTTCCTTCTTAATAACATAATTTCCTTCATCGTCTGCTGCTTCAATATATTCTCTATTAATCAAATCCTGCCATGTTTCATCTATAATATTATTTATTCTTTTTTCTATATTTCTTGGTACGCTAAGATGATCTACTTCATCTGCACTTACTTTTCTAAATAACTCTTCTTTAAAATTAGCAAGAGTAAAAGTATTGCCATCATTTTCAATAGACAAAGCATCTACAATTTCTATGCCCATTTGATAATACCCGTCTTCTTCCTTTTTTTCGCTTTCGGTATTACCAGTAACTGATTCCGTAGAAGCTTTTTCTACTTCATCTTCTAATTCCTTTATTTTTTTATTAAATTCCTCGTCAATTATGGAGTAACTATAATTCTTCTTTCCTTCTTCTACATCCTCGCTGTCCGACCATTCTAAAATTACTAACGCTTCTAGCGCCATACGAGCTAATAATGAATCTGCTTCTTTCTCGCTTATTCCAGTCCTTTCTGCAACGTCTTTTTTAGTAAATAGCTCTTCAATTCCTTTAATTTCCTGTAATAATTTAAGATATGTTTCATTATCTAATTTTTCTGATTGTGCTGTTTTAACCTCATTATCACTTTCACTGCGACGCTCTTCTCTATCATTCCACATTGATTCCTCTTCTTCAACTATTTTATCAGGATCCTCTCTTTTAAGACGAGTGATTCCTTGCGTAATAGATTCTTCTTTTTCACTTTTTAATTCTTCTTCTACTTTTTCAGTATTATTTATCTTATATTTGTCAGAGCCATTATCTATTATAATTTCGTTTTCATTTAATAATTTATTAAAAATATCTTCAGCGACTGTTTTTAATTCTTTTTCATCTCTACTGTCGTCCTTCTTGACCCTGTAAACTTGATTTAAAAGTTTGTTGTCACCTTTTATAATTTTTATAAAAAATGCAATAAATTCTTTTCTATCGAGTTTATTTTTATTTTCAAAAATACTTTTTCCAATTTCATAATAAACTCTTTCTTGTTCCTGCCATCCCTTTTCATTTTTTGTTTCAATTTCTTCTGTTTTTACTTCTTCAATATTTGGTGGCGCAACATCAACTGTTGGTTCTTTCCCTTCTTCGCCTTTTTTTAATTTTCCAAATCTTCTCTTACTATAATGAGCCTGACTGCTAAAATCAGGTCTATCTTTTTTCGCTATATTTGGAGCTAACTCAATAATGCCTTCTAAAGCATCTTTTAAACCTTCCAATGTCCATTCTCTTGCTTCCATCTCCCTAATAAAAGAATCTGTGGATTCTTTTTTTTCTAAACTATCTAAATACATTTTTGCTTTTTCAACGCTCTCTCTGTTAATATTTTTTTCTGTATCATTCATTAAATTTATAATCTCCTGAAATGAAAAAGCTTGCCCTTCTTTCTCTGCGGGAAGCGTTTGCTCATGTGAAACTATATCTGCATATCCTTCTGAATCATCACGTCTCTTTTTATGCCCTTCGCCTTTCTTTTGCTCTTTTCTTGTTCTTCCACCTTGTAACGATCTTTTATCTCTACTAGCAAAACCTTGTTCCATCCCTGGAACTTCTTCTGATAAATTTTTTGGCTTTTCTCCTGCCATATAATATTTTTAAAATTATTAATATTAAATACTACTCACTACAAACTACTTACTACCGCGAATATACTCTCCCATTTCCGCCATAAACTTGTCCATGCCCGCTTTTACTTTTAATTCATAATCGGGCAGATACTCTTCTAAAAAACTTTGCATTTCATTTGGTGACGGAACAGGACTTTCTTCGATTAGCTTCTCATACGCCTTTAAGCCTTTGTCGTCTAGATTCTGCATAATAATTAAGCCCAGACGCCTAGTGATCTGCGCTTCTAAGGTTTCGCGAAAAGATTTTCTTGCCTCTTCAGGCAGTTTATCACCGCCAGCTGCAGTAATTACCTGATCAGCAATTTGTTGTACTATTTGTTGATTGTTCATATAGTTAATATTTAATTACTACTAATTACGAATATATACGAATTTACGAATAAGCTAATCTTTACTTGCAATATTCACTAAACGCATAAATTTAATACCAGTTGAAGTAAAATTTGCTAAAATTCCTAATTGCAGATTAGTTACTTTTAAATAAGCGTTAACTTGATCAATATTTTGTTTTGGAAAATAATTTCCTTTTTTTATTTCTAAAACTACCTTATTTTCAATTAAAAAATCTAAATAATATCTACCTATAATGTCACCACACATTCTAATTTGATACGGAGCTTGTCTTTTAAATCTAATGCTGTGTATATCAAAATATTTTGCAATTGCCTTTTCATAATATTTCTCTTGATACCCATAACCCAACTTATTATGTACTTCAAATAAAATTCCCACTATTTTATAACTCAATTCTGGATATAATATATCTTTTCTTATCCTATTTCTCTGATACATAATTTAATATAAATCATTCGTAAATTCGTATAATATTCGTAATTAGTAGTAGTAGCTATACGAATTTGGAGTACACTTCTATAGTTTTACGGCTTAATAAATTATAAATAAACATATCTCCTATTTTTTGACGATAGTCATATTCTTCTAAAGGCATTAAAGTCCAATTAATCTCAAAACCGATTGTTTTTTCAAATTCAGTAACAATCTTTTCGCATTTTTTATGTTGAGCATCACCAACCAAAAGAAGGTCGACAGAGGCTTCTTCATCATCAGCGAATTTACCGGTTAACACAACATAATTTATTTTACCTAGTTTTACTAATTTAGATTTAAAATCGTCTAAATCTAACACTTGGCTTTTTAAAAATAACGCCTTAACTTCGTTAAATAAAATAAAATCCTTATTCATTCGATAATGTTTTACTTTAACGGTTTTTTTATTTATAGTTTCGGGCTTTATTTCTTCTATAACCGATCCAACACCTATTAATTTTACTGCCTCCTTGTTCACGCTGCGGATTACTGATCCTGTTTTTTTAGCAATGTCATGAGCACTAAAGCTGTCATTGCTATTCATGGTTAAAAATTTTAAAATTTTAACCCGCACCGGCGATGAAAAAAGCTTTGTTAGCATAGTTAAAAATAAATTTCTAATTAATCTAATTATTCTAATTTCTAATGAAATCTTAAATCTCAATTTAATTTATTAATTATTCTTTTTATTTATTTTATTAGTAATAGCATTAAAAATTAAATTAAGCTCATGTGCCTCTTGCCACAATACCCTTGCTTTTTCTTTTAACTCTGGTACAGCCACCACAATCATTCTTAACCAATGTTTTACTTCTCTAGCTTCTTTTTTGCAAATACCAATTTTATGTTTGAAGTCTTTTCCTGATTCAGCATCGTCAGCTTCGCAATAATTAGCACCTACGCTAGTAGCCGACGCTACTAATTGCGGAATCATTCGTTGAGTGGTTAAATTTTGTGGAATTTGTTTAGAAAGTTTGATTACTTCTTCTCCTAATTTAGCTGTTCGTTCTTCTAGATCGTATTTGGGATTTTTATTTTCGACCATTGGGAATTGATTAGAGCAATTAGGTTAATTAGAGTAATTAGAAATTAAACTCTAGCTTGTGGTCAATATAGTTCTTTGCACACTGATAATCTATTATGAGACTGGAACTAATCGTACTTATATATTATAATATATATATTAGCTACTTGGCAAATTAAATTTGTGCGTAACTTATCCCATGCATTATAAAATATCACGTTTAGTTCTAGCTCCAACCTCTGGCAAGCCCTCAACTGTGGGTGAAGTTTTTATTTCCAATCCCCAAATTGATCAAGAAGCGCTTCTGGGGAAACTATTTTTTCTAGGAGAAATAGAATCATCTAAATCATCTGCTTTAAAAATAATGAATTTTTTTATTAATGCCTTGCCGACTAATTATTATCAGAATGAAAAAATAAGTTTACGGGAAAAAATGGGCACAATTAAAATAAATGAGATCTTTGAATTAACTTTAGCAAAAACAAATGCTGAATTTGAAAATTTTTTAAAAAAAGAGAAAATAAAAATCAACCCCAAATCTTTAAATATAATTACCGGAGTAATTCAAAAAAATAATTTAGTTTTTAGCGCTTCTGGAAAAACTAAAGCCTTGTTAATCTACAATGAAAAAGATAAGGAAGAAGTAAATGATGATCAAAACAAAAAATTATATAAAATTGCTAATGTTGATCCGTCTAAAGAAGATGGAGATAAAAAAATTCAATTAAATAAAATATTTTCCAATATCACTGAAGGAAAAATTCCGCCTGAAGGATATTTTGTTTTTAGTAATGAAATTTTACCAGAATATATTAGTAATAAACATTTAACTAAAATTATCACTACTTTACCTCCGATTTCTGCTATTGAGCACTTGAAAACTCAATTACATAAAATTAATAGTTACATAACCTTCCTAGCTTTAATAGTTAAAAGCTCTTCTTCACCGCAAATTAAAAGATCTATACCGAAAATGCAACTTAATGTAACGGCTAATAATTCTTTAGAGCGAATGAATGAGACTGAAAATGAAACGGAAAAATATCTTTCTCCAGCTGGTATAATTAGTAGCAATCGCTATTTGAATATTTTTAAAAAAATAACTGATAAGTTTAGCGGGCCTAAAGAGAGGAAAATTACTACTGTTATTCGTGATAGAATTCTTTTTACTCGTAAACATCGATTAAATTTTATCACTAGATTAAATTATCATATTAAGAATTTTTTTATTTATTTGTTAAATATAATTGGATATTTATTTAATTTAATTAGGCATCCTAAGGAACTAGTTAGAAAAATTTCTATTACTGCAAAAAAAACGTACACTATAGTAATAATATCTATTTTAAATAGTATTACTTGGTTTGTTAAACTACCGATAATTAGTAAAGTTCTATTAATTGCCTTTATTATATCTTCGATTTTATTTGCCTACAGCATTCAACGAACGACTTTAGTAAAAAATGATCAAATAGCTCAACAAAATTATCAAGAATTAGTTCAACTTGTTACTCAAAAACAAAACCAAGTTGAGTCTGCCCTTTTGTATCGAAATGAAGCTAAGGCTTATGAATTATTAGAAGAAATTAATACTATTATTGAACGACTCGAACAATCTAAAAATCCTGATGAAAAATTAATTAATAAATTTTTAGAGGTAAATAAAAAACAAGTAGATAAAATAAGCCATGTAGTGTCTGTTAGTATAGACCAAGAATTAGCAAATTTTAATCAATTAAATAGTGGCGCTAATATTGAAAATATTTTTATTGCTAATAATTCTATTATTGCTACTGATGCGCTTAATAATTCTTTATATCAATTTAATCAAGATGATAAAACTGTAAGCATTCTAAAAGATGAGGTTCAATACGCAGATTATGGCGCTAATTTAAATAATGATGAAATATTACTTATTTCCGCAAATGGAAATACTATAATTAATAAAGATTTAAATGTTAACTCTAATGATGAGGCAATTAGCGATGATCCGCATGAAATCACTGATATCGCAACTTATAATAATCGCGTTTATATTTTATCTGCAACTAAAAATAATGTTTTTCGTTATGCTCGAAGCTATAATACTCGTGAAGCATGGATTAAAGAAGATTTAGATATTCGTGATGCTGTTAGTCTAGATATTGATGGATATATTTATATATTGAAAAGCGGTGGTGAAGTTATAAAACTTTTAAGTGGTTATTCTGATAATTTTAAGCTTTCGCCAGTTAATCCGCCCTTATCTAACGCTAGCAGGCTAAAATTATCAGATGATAATGAAAACGGTTATTTATATATTTTAGAACCAACTAATAAGCGATTAGTAGTCTTTAGCAAAGAGGGTGGATTTATTATGCAATATAAAATTGATCAATTTACTAACTTAAAAGATTTCACTGTTTTAGAAAATGAGAAAAAAATTATATTTTTAGACGGTAATATAATATATAAAATATCAGCAGAGCATTTAGAATAAATAAAATAATATAAATAAAAAAGTCCCGAGTACTTCGGGACTTTTTTATTTCTGAGTTTTGAATTATTATTTCAAAGTGACTGAACCGCCAGCTTCTTCAATTTGTTTCTTCATTGCCTCAGCATCTTCTTTTTTAACAGCTTCCTTAATTACTTTAGGAGCGCCATCAACTAAGTCTTTTGCTTCTTTTAAACCAAGTTCAGTGATTGCTTTAACTGCTTTGATAACAGCGATTTTATTGTCGCCAGAGCTAGTTAATTCAACATCGAATTCAGTTTTTTCTTCAGCTTCTTCAGCTGCACCAGCGCCGGGCATAGCGCCCATCATCATAGCTGGAGCTGCGGCTGATACGCCGAATTTGTCTTCTAAGATTTTAACTAATTCAGCTAAATCTAAAACTGACATTTTTTCTATCTCTTCTACTAGAGATTTAAATTTTTCAGGAACTACTACATCTTTTTTGTCATCAGACGCAGTTGCTTCTTCTTTTTTCTCCTCTACGGGAGCGTCTTGTTTTTGTTCTTCAGTCATATTTTTTATTAATTATTATATAAATTATTGTTTTTGTTCTTCTATTTTTTTCAACACCGTAACTAATCCTCGTAAATTTCCATTCAATACATTTACAAAACCTGAAACCGGCGCTTTAATTGATCCAACAATCTTAGCGTATAATTCTAGTTTGGAAGGCAATTTAGCTAAAGCCTGAACTTGTTCAGCGCTAATAAATTTATTTTCTAAAACTCCGCCAACTAATTCTACGCTTTCGTGGCTTTTTTTAAATTCATCTATAATTTTTGCTGGCGCAACTTCATCTTCATATCCAAAAACTACGGCCACTTCGCCTTCAATATCTTTAACTTTTAATCCATCAATTTTTTGGTCTGCGAAAGCTACATCAACTAAGGTCTTTTTAGCAACTACATATTCACTGTCGCTGTCCTTAATTTTCCCACGTAAGTCATTAATATCGTTAGCGCCAACGCCAAAAAATTTAGTAAAAACTACTGATTTAGCGCGACTTATTTTTTCTTGCAAATCTCTAACTATTTCTTGTTTTTTTTGCTTTGAAACTGCCATATTTATTATTTAAAAAATAAAAACTGCCGTTTTTAACCGCAGAATAATGTAAAATATGCTTATTTTAAGCTTTATTTTGTATACCTAGACGAGCTATTTAATCCCGAGTACTCGGGACCTCGTTGTCTGCGGTTATTTGATTGTTAATATATTAACATATTTCAAGAATATGTCAAATTATTGAATTTTAGTCCCTTTAAATACCTTATTATTTAAACAATTTTCTAAATTTTTCAATTTTTTACCATTAGTAATAATTACTTGTAATTTTAACTTTTCCGCTGATTTCGAGGCAATTGGATCAAAAGGCATGTTTAAACCGGGAATCCACTTATTACCTACTATTTTTCTGAATTCTGCCCAATTTATTTTTTTGATTTTCTTAGCATCTTTATATTTATTAGGATCTTTATCGTAGGCATAATCTATATTGGACAAATTAATTACTACCTTTGCTTTATAATTCTTTGCTAATAAAACTGCATCATAATCAGTTGACCAGCCTGGTTTCCAGCCAGCGCCAATAATTAATGATGATTTAGTTTTAATTTTATGATTAGGGTTAGTTATAATCTCTGGATGTGCCATATCGAAAAAAATAGTCCGTAATAAATGCGCGTTAAGACGGGTAGAATGAATCCCTAGCCAATCTTTATCCTCATCACTTAAAAGAACAACCTTAGACGCCGCTGCTTGATATTCACGGCAAATAGAGCCTCCTCCGGCAACGATAATAAATTTATTTCCTGATTGAATTTGTTTTATTATTAATTCACGGAATTTTTTTAAGAATTTCCAATCAATTCCGCTTTTTGGTACAATCAGAGAACCGCCTAGTGAGATGATATAAGTCATAATAATTATTTCAAGTAAAGTCTTTTATTTTCAATATGCTCATTAAATATTTCTGCAAAATGAGTTTTTCCACTTTCTAATTCATTTAAAAAATATAGGTAGTTTGTCTTGGTAGGATAAATAGCAGCCTTAATTGCGTTTAAACCAGGATTAGAAATTGGCCCAGGTGTTAAACCGTAATTTTGATAACTATTATAAGGAGAGTCTATCTTTGTATCTTCAATGCTGTATTGTGGTTTATTTTCTCCCAATATATAAGCTAGGGTAGCGCATGACTCAAGTGGTTGCCCGCGCTCGATTCGATTCCAAAAAATTCCTGATACAACTTTCATGTCCTCGGTTTTTCGAACTTCTTTTTCAATTAAAGAAGCCATGATAATTATTTCATGTAAACTTTTATCTTGCTTTTTTATATCAGCTAGCATTTCATCAGTTATTTTATTTTCAAAATTATTCAAAATTTTAGCAATAACTTCCTCAAGAGTTGCATCTTCAAAAATACGATAAGTATCAGGAAACAAATAGCCCTCTAAACTACTTCCAGCTGGTATAGAGTCTATTTGAGAAAATTGGCAAATTTCCTGAGCAAAACAAGTTCCTTTTCCTGACTTTGTTAAATTAATAAATTCTTTGGCTTTAAAATTATATTCTTTCTCTAAATAGCTAGCTATATCTTTTATAGCCCATCCCTCAATTATTTTTACAGTTTTTTCTTTACTTAAAGCATTTCCAGTAGATAAGGCTAAGGCTATTTCTTTAATATTCATGTCTTTATTAAGCGAATATTCACCTGCTTGCATTCTTTTATCTATCTTTTTAAAGGCTGTATACCAATCAAAATAAAATGAACTTTTAATTAATCCATTTTCTTGTAATTTATCGCTTATTTCACGAGATCCGCTCCCAGTATCAACTGTAAAAATTATTTCTTCGCTAGCGTCTTGCATAGAAGCATTAATACCTCGCCAAAAAGAAATATAAAATGTTGCGCTAATTAGCACTATTAGAGAGATGATTATTCCTAGAGTTGTAGTTAATTTTTGTAGCATGGAAGTTAAATATTTAATAAATTTACTTATAAATACTCATTCATTCCCATTTCCTTCAGCTTATCTACTATTTTCTTCACATCTTGTGAGTTATTTTGATGACAAATTAAAGTTGCGTCTTCAGTAGCCACCACTATCATATCCTTTAATCCAGCACAGGTTAATGGTCTGTTGCTAAAATTATAAATTAAATTGTTAGAACTGTCTAATTCAATAACCTTACCTTTAATGACGTTCTTATTATTATTGGCTAAAACTTTTTTAGCTGTTCCCCAATTACCAATGTCAGTAAAGACAAAATCAGTTGGCACAACTAGCAAATTATTAGCTTTTTCTAAAATACCGTAGTCAAAAGCTTTGGCTTCCATTTTTTTAAATTCATTACTAATTACTTTTTTTTCATTTTCGGATCCCATGGCGCGGTTAATGGCAACTAACCGTTGATACATCTCAGGTAAATATTTTTTATACTGATCTAAAAGAGTGTCAACTCGCCAAGTAAAATAACCGGGGTTCCAAAGATACTCCCACTTACTAACATAATTTTTGGCATTTTCTAAATTTGGTTTTTCAACAAATTTATCTACTGTAAATATTTTTCGTTCGTCTAAAGAAAAAAATTGCCCGTTTATTTTTATATAACCAAATCCAGTTTCAGGATAGGTTGGTCTAACACCAATTAATACTCCACGCGCTGGATTAATTTCAGTCAGCTTAGCTGCCAACTTTAAAGTTTTGATATACTCTGCTTCATCATCTATGTAATGATCAGCATGGACAGTTGTAATTATTTCATTTGGATTACGAAAATAAAAAAACGTAGCTACTAATCCGATCGCTGCCGCCGTATCTCGTCTGCAAGGTTCGCTAATAATATTTTCTTTCGGCAATTCTGGCAATTGTTCTTTTGTGATATCTACATAACTTTCTGCAGTTGCAATATAAATATCGCTAACAGCAAAACCTTGCCGTAAGCGCTTGTAAGTTTTTTGCAACATGGTGTCGTCGTCTAAGAATGGTTGCACCTGTTTAGGATTATTTTGACGCGACACAGGCCAAAGTCGACTGCCTGATCCACCGGCTAAAATAATTATTTTCATAAATAGTCCATTCAACAAATAAAATTATTATTATATTAAGATAGCACTAATCGTTCTTTATTGCAAGGTAGAAAAATAATTGATTTTTAAGGGTGGAACTATTAGTTCTGTGCCGAAATTTCAATTTTAAATTGTATAATTTTTAAATTAAAATTTATACAAAACTTTCTTTTTGTCATTCTGAGAAACGAAACGAAGTGGAATGACGAAGAATCTATAATATTTAATAGTATCGCAAAATTAATTTATTATGTTATTTATTCTACACCATTGGGATTTAGAATAATAAATCGATGACACAATGTAGGTGATATAAATAATAATAATTTTTGTCATCTTTCATCCCGATCGCAATCAGGATGAAAGATCTATGGCGGTCTCATGGATGTATTACAGATTCTTCACTCCACTTCGTTTCGTTCAGAATGACAAATAAAAAATAGTAGATTTAGAACTTTAAAACTTACAACCTGTCTGCCGACGGGCAGGCTTACAACTGACATGCCTCTTGATTTTTATCTTAAACTATGATATAATATATATAGTAAGAGATCAAAATAATCTTTTGCAAAAAAAACAAACATAAAATAAACAAAAATGAAAACAAAAAGGGGAGGAAAACATATTTTTTTTAATTTTAGAAGTTCTCTATTACTGTGGATAATAGGGATTTTTTTATTCTCAAATTTAGCTGTTAATCATGCCCTTGCCTCTGATATAACTAGAAATAAATTAATTGAATTAACTAATTTAGAGAGAGCTAAATACGGCTTAACAGAACTTACTGAAAATGCATTATTAAAAGAAGCAGCTGAAGCTAAAGCAAACGCTATTATTAATCAACAAAAATTTTCTCATAATTTCTCTGATAAAAAATTCTCTACTTGGATAAAAGAAGCTGGTTATCAATACTCAATTGTCGGAGAAAACTTAGCAGTTAACTTCACTGAAAGCGAACCACTCTTTAATGCCTGGCTTGCTTCTCCAACACATCGAAAAAACATTTTACATGAAGATTATTTGGAGATTGGAATCGCTAGTTTATCTGGAGATTGGTTTGGTGAAGAAACTGTAGTGGTGGTAGAGTTGTTCGGAACACCTCGTGTATCCTCGGAACAATTAGTTCTAAGCAGCCAAGACAACTATCCAGCCCTTCAATCAAGCAATGCCTCTCCTTATTTTATTGCTTCTAATCTATCAGAATATTATTTTAATAATATAAATTCAGAAAAAAATTCTCTTGCCTTTGCTACTGAACAAAAACTAGAGTTAAAAAATTATGAAAACAAATCCAGCGCCTTATTTAAAGCGCTGGATAATAAAATAATTTCAAATTATCTTTTAATAATAACTAAGTTGATGCTAATGTATATTCTAATAATGTCTGTAATAGTATTAACTTATTTTTATATAACTTATATTTACAAATTCAGTAAAAAATTAGAAGTGTTAAATAAAATATAATAATAATATAATTATTGCTAAAACAAATCGATAGTAAGCAAAAATATTTAATGAATTATTTTTGACATAAATTAATAAATATTTAATTACAAAATATGCGGTGAAGAAACTAATAACCAAGCTCATTACAAAACTAAATAAATTTCCATCTAAAATCGCGGTTGATATGACCGGGATTTTTTTTATATTTGCGCCCAATATAATTGGAACTGACATTAAGAAAGAAAATTTCAGTGCTTCTTCCCTCTTTAATTTAGAAGCCATGCCTGCTATAATAGTAATGCCCGAACGAGAAGTCCCAGGAATTAAAGCTATTGCTTGAGCGACTCCAATGAATAAAACGTTCTTCCAATTTAATTTTATTAATTTATGCTGTTGTTTGGAGTAATATTCTACTAGTAAAAATAACACACCGACTACAATTAGCATTATTGCTACCACTAAATTCGATCGTAAAGATGTTTCGATTAAGTCTTCGAATATATACCCTAATATTGCCGCTGGAACAGTTGCTATAATCAAAAGCCATCCTAGCCTTGCCTCTGGGGCCTTAAATTTAAACTTTAACGAATTTTTTAGCCAATCAATAAAAATTTTGACTAAATCAGACCAAAAAAATACTATAACAGCTAATAGGGTGCCAACGTGCAAAAAAACATCAAAAGCTAATTTATTAATTTTTATTTCAGGTAAGAGGTTGTGTAGAATTACTAAATGCCCAGAAGAAGAAACTGGAACAAACTCAGTAATGCCTTGAATGATAGATAAAATAATTACGGATAAATAATGATCTAACATAAACTTTATATAATTTTTAATTTAACAATATGATTAAAATTCTTATTTTGCCGGTTATCGCTGGCGCTATTGCCCAAATCATTAAATTTTTTATCTCAGCTAATAAGTTAAAATTCAATTTTAAAAATCTACTTGCTTACTCTGGCATGCCGTCCTCACACTCGGCAGCTGTTATAGCATTGGCAACAATTCTTGGTTTAAGTGAGGGGTGGCAATCCCCTATCTTCGCTTTATCTATAATTTTTGCTATTGTTGTCATTCGTGATGCTATTGGTTTAAGACGTTATCTGGGACAACATGGAAAAATATTAAATATATTGGTTAAAGATTTAAAAGATGATGAGATGCTAGATGAGCATTATCCTAAACTGTTGGAAAAAATAGGTCATACGCCATTGCAGGTACTAATAGGTGGCCTTATTGGTCTAGTCACAGCTCTAATTGGATTTTATTTTTTCTAAAAATTTAATTTTAAATTAACGCCTTCCCTGTCATCTTAGTTGGTTGTTTAATTTTCATAATCTTTAAAATTGTTGGCGCTATATCAAGCAAGCTTCCTGATGGCTTTAAACCACTTAAATCAATACCAGTTGCGTCTGCTTTATGCAAGCTGATACCTTCTGCATTATTATCTATAAATATAAATGGCACCGGATTAGCGGTGTTATTTTTATTAATTTCTTCAGTACGACTGTCTGTCATTTCCTCGCAATTACCATGACTTGAAGTAATAATTATACTTCCGCCAGCAGTTAAAACTGCTTTTTGTAAACTATTTATATTTTTATCTACTGTTTTCAGCCCAGCAATAACTGCTTCTAAATCTCCCTCATGCCCTAGAATATCGGCGTTGGCGTAATTTACTACTATAAAATGGTAAATATCTTTTTTAATTTCTTTTATTACTTGGTTAGTAATTCCATTAACTGACATTTTAGGATCATTAATATGATTTTGTGTTTGGGTTGCGGGAATTAATATTTTGTCTTCACCTTCATTTATTGTATATTGAGATCCATGGAAAAAATAGCTTAGATAAGGATATTTTTCTGTTTCAGAAATAAAAAGTTGTTTTTTATTATGAGCTGATAAAATTTTACTTAATGATTCAACTGCTAATTCAGCTGGAAAAGCAATTTTAATTGGCAAATATTTATCACATTCAACCATGCTGACAAAATATAAATTTGAATAATACTTCTCTCGTTCTGGAAATTCCGCTAAACTAGGCAGCGTAAAACATTTAGCTAGTTGTCTTGTTCCTCGAGAATTAAAATTAAATAATATTACCGCGTCTTTTGCCTTTATAACAGTCACTGGTTTGCTATTTTTTATTATTACTGTTGGGGGAATCTCGCTATTTTGTATTTTTTTCTCTGTATATAATTCAATTGCCTTTAAAACGTCATCGAATTTATCTTGGCATTCCCCTTTTGTTAAAGCTTGATATGTTTTTATAGTATGCTCCCAATTATTATATTCATCCATCGCATAATCACTGCCGGAAATACTAGCTATGGCTATATTTTTATAAGTACTAATATATTCTTTAATTTTAATTATTAAATCTTTATTTTTTTGCGAAAATGATTCCCCGCCCTCAATAACAAGATGAAGGTAAGTATTTATTCTTTTATTTTTTTTAAATATTTTGATAAGAGCTAGTAGATGGTCGAGGGAAGAATAAATATCATTATCCGAAATTAATCCTAAGAGGTGGATATTAGAGTTATTTTCTTTAGCATGATTCATTGCTCCAAGAAAAACTTCATTTTTTAAAAAAGATTCGTCTTCAATTGATTTATTAATTTTTAATAAATCACGACTAATCTTTTGGCCAGTTCCGATAACAAAATGTCCATCTCTGCTATTACCCGCTTCTCCGGTTGGCAAACCAATTGCTTTTCCATTAGCCTCTAAAGTAGTTAAAGGATATTGTGAAATAATTTTTTCTATATTAGGTAATTCTGCTTCTGTAATAGCATTACCATTATAAGCTGGAGCAACGCCCCAGCCATCTATAATACATAAAACTATCGGTTTAATATCTGGCATTGCTGTGTTAATTATTTTTTATTAAAGATTTTCTAACCATTTCTTTTGGCTGATCTACTCCTAATAATCGCAATATAGTAGGCGCAATATCACTTAAAATACCATTTTGCTGCAATTTTACTTTTTTTAACGCTTTGTCAAATAAAATAAACGGTACTTTATTGCTGGTATGTTCAGTATTTATTTCTCCAGTTTCTAATTTTATCATTTCTTCAATATTTCCATGATCCGCAGTAATTATAACTCTAATGCCGTCTTTTTCAAGCTCAGTTACAATCTTTCCTAAATATTGGTCAACCGCCCCAACTGCTGAAATTCCAGCTTTTAAATTCCCAGTATGGCCAATCATATCTGGACAAGCATAATTTACAGTTAAAAAATCAAAATTTTTCTTTTTGATAAACTTTAAAATATTATCTGTTAATTCACGGGAGCTCATCTCCGGTTCTTGATCGTATGATTTTACGTCAGGAGATGGAATGTTAATTCTATCCTCACCAGCTATTGGATCAGCGTAACCTCCGTTGAAAAAATAGGTTACATGCGCGTACTTTTCTGTCTCTGCCATATATATTTGTCGTAAACCTTTTAATTGTATCGGTAGAGTAGCTTCTAAATCAACACCGGGAAAAGCCGTTAAAATAGATTCTAAATCAGGGCCAAAATCTGTCATTGCTACAAAAGATAAATTTTGCAACTTAATTTTTCGTTTAAATGATCCTTTATTTTTTTCTTCAAAATCTTCTTGAACAAAAGCTTTTGCTATTTGACGAGCTCGATCAGAACGCAAATTAAAAAATATTATACTATCATCGTCTGTTATTCGCGGTAATATCTTTTCTTTTCTCAAAATCACGTATGGTTCTAAAAATTCATCAGTATTATCGCGATTATAACTTTCAGTAATTGCGCTAGTGGCATCTTCTGAGCTATGCCAACGACATTTCCTGCAAGTTAAAACATCATAAGCTTGCTCAGTAACTTTCCAATTCTTCTTTCGATCCATGCCATAATACCTTCCCATTACAGTAGCAATATATTCATTGGGCAATAATTTTTCTTCTAAATCTTCTATTAATTTTAAAGCTGCATGCTGGGGAGAATCTCGCCCGTCTGTAAATAAATGCAAATAAGTATTTTTTATTCCGTGCTTCCGTGCCATTCTAAGAAGAACTTCAATATGAAAAGGATCACTATGTGCACTCATACCGTTTGATAATAAGCCAACTAAATGTAAATGAGAACGATTTTCTTTCACATGATTAATTGCTTGCATGAAAGCTGCATTTTTAAAAAAAGTTTTGTCTTTTATGCTTTTACTTATCTTCATTACATCCTGGTTGATAATTCTACCAGCGCCAATATTCATATGGCCAGCTTCGCTATTACCAGATTGATAGCCAGGCAGACCTACATTTCTACCGTGTGCGAAGAGCTCAGTGTATGGATAATCTTTAGATAATTTATTAATAACCGGCGTTTTTCCTAAAGTAATCGCATTACCTTTATTAGGAGAAGTAATGCCCCAGCCGTCTAAAATTATTAAAATTAATGGTTTTATATTATTTTGCATAATTAAAATTTATAACATGGCTTCAATTTCCATTAATCTATTATATTTACATAAACGCTCGCCCCTGGATAATGATCCAAATTTTACATAATCAGCCCCCACTGCCACTGCTAAATCAGCAATAAAATCGTCAGTTGTTTCTCCGCTACGATGCGAGACAAATATTTTATATTTATTCTTTTGTGCTAATTTAACACACTCGATTGTTTCGGTCAAAGTGCCTACTTGATTTGGCTTAATTAGTATAGTATTAGCCACTTTTTTCTTTATTCCCTTTTTTAAACGCTCAATATTAGTTACAAATAAATCATCGCCAACTATCATAACCTCCTTATTTAACATTTTAGTTAATTCCTGCCAACCTTCCCAATCATCTTGAGCTAAGCCATCTTCAATGGAAATAACATTAAATTTTTTCAACCATTCATGATATAAATCAACTAAAGTAGAATTAGCAAAAACTGCTTGATCTAGCTTAAAAATATATTTTTTTGTTCGTAAATCATATAATTCTGATGACCCAACATCAACTCCTAAGCCAAAGTCCTTTCCTACTTGATACCCAGTTCTTACTCCAGCTGCCATAATAAACTCCATTGCCTGTATTGATGAATGAATATTAGGCGCGTATCCGCCTTCATTGCCAACATCCGTATCAAAGCCAGCTTCTCGCAACACTTTTCCTAATTCATGAAAGATTTCCGCACCCATTCTTACTTGTTCAGCCAACTGACCTTGCTTATATTTTTTTGCCATTGGCATAATCATAAATTCCTGAAAATCCAAATTAGTATCAGCGTGTTTACCACCGTTGAATATATTAAAACTCGGTAATGGTAATTTATAGTTGGTAGTTGGTAATTGGTAGGCGGTAGCAATGTAGCTATAAAGATCTTTGGCTTGCACTAAACTGCCAGCGCGTGCGCAGGCTAATGACACCGCTAGAATAGAATTTGCTCCTAATTTCTTCTTGCTCTTAGTTCCATCCAACTTAATCATCTTTCTATCAATCTCTTCTTGCTTGGTACAATTAGTTCCTTCAAGTTCAGGCGCAATTTTCTTCTCTACGTTTTGGACTGCTCTTAGCACACCTAAACCACGATACCGCTTTTCATCACCATCTCGTAGCTCATACGCCTCATGAGCACCAGTAGAGGCTCCTGATGGCACTGATGCCTTAGCTTTGATTCCATTTTCAAGCTCCACTTGTGCCTCTACAGTTGGATTGCCTCGTGAATCTAATATTTCTCGGGCAATAATATTTTTAATTTTAGACATAATATCCTCCTTATTATTAATATATTTTATTATTTTTATTTAATAATTTTTTGTAGACCTGGCATCTTCTCTCCTGCCAAGTACGCCAACATTGCTCCCCCGCTAGTGGAAACCCAATCAACATGTTCTAACATTTTAGTCTTTTTTAAAGCGACCACTGTTTCTCCTCCACCAACTACACCAAACGCTTTTCCTCGTGAAACAGAGGCAACTACCCTAGCGATTGATAATGTTCCGTTTTTAAACTTATTATTTTCAAACATACCCATTGGTCCATTCCAAATAATTGTTTTGGCTTGTTTAAGGTGCTGGGCATAAAAACGAATTGTTTCCGGCCCAATATCAAATTGCCAACTGTCTTTCGGTATCTCATCAGCGGCTATAACTTGTGCCTTGCCTTTGCCAGTTTTGGTATTACTGGTAATAAAATCTATCGGTAAAATTATTTTTTTACTTAATAATTTTTTAGCTAACTTTTTATTTTTTGTATCAACTTTATATTTACCAGTACTTAATTTTAAAGCAGCTAAAAAATCATAGCTGATCATTCCGCCAATAAAAATTACACTAGCTTTTTTTGATAATTTTTTTATAACCGGAACTTTTGTTTCTATTTTCGCGCCACCGATTATAACTGCTAATGGTTGTTGCGGACGAATAATTTTATTAAAATTAATAATCTCTTTTTCTATTAATAATCCAGCGTAAGACGGCAAAAAACTTTGAATAGCGCTAATTGAAGCATGGGCTCTGTGCGATACAGCCATAGCATCATTTACATAAACATCAGCTAAGCTAGCCAACTTTTTAGCAAATTTTTTATCATTTTTTTTCTCTTCAGGATAGTAGCGAATATTTTCGAGCACTAAAATTTGTCCATTTTTTAATTTATCAACCGCGTCTTCTGTGTCTTCACTTAAAAAGTTTTCTAAATATTTTACTTTTTTATCTAACAACTTATTCAAACGCACTATAATTGGTTTTACAGTATATTTCTTGTTATTTGTTACTTGTGACTTGTTACTTGTTTTAGGTCTGCCTAGGTGGGTGATAATTATAACTTTTGCTCCTTTATTTATTAAGTATCGCAAAGTCGGTAAGGTTTGAACAATTTTAAAATCATCTATTATTTTATGATCTTTAATAGCAACATTAAAATCACAGCGCAACAAAATTCTCTTACCACGTAGATTTTTTATATCTTTTATAGATTTTACTTTCATAGATATATTATAACACAATTTAAACAACAAAAAAACGAGGATAAACTCCTCGTTTTTTATTCTAAATTCATAAAATTTTTATTGTTTTCCTAGAATAACTTTTACTTGTTGTTTTTCTGCATCACGTATAATTGTTAATTCAATTTCTTCTCCTACCTGATAACCTAAAATTATATCGCTCAAATTATTTATTTGATTAATCTTTCTTCCTTCAATCTCTAAAATTATATCCCCCTCTTTTAATCCAGCGATTGCCGCTGAACTATTTTTTTCTACAGCAACTCCTCTAGTATTTTTAGCGATTATAGCTCCACTTAATTTTTGCTCTCCAATCAACTGGTCTAGCATAATATAATTTATTCCTAGAACTGGCCGGACGATTTTCTTATCTTTCAATAAACTAGGTAATAACTTTTTAAAATAATTTATTGGGATTAGGGTGCCATCTCCCGCGTATAAACCAACCGCTGAACTATCCAAGCTAAAACTTATATCACCTTGATTTAAATCTTTTGTATTTATTTTTAAATATCTCAAAGATTCTTCACTTGATTTTGCAAGTCCTGTGGTAAGGGAATAATTTATTTCTTCAATATAGGCAATTTTTATTTTATTTTCGCTAAAAATAGCTGTTAATTGTCCAACTCCTAAATTTTTCGTTTCTGCGAATTGTGCTACTGATAAATCATTAGCGTTAATCTTTACAAAATAATAACCGCTCATTTTATCAAGAAAACTTTCTTCAATATTAATAATATTACCTTCATGATCTGCTGCGATATAGCTTAATGGCTTATTTATTTTAACGGCAGTTATAATCCATCCGTCATTAGTAAGAATTAATCCTTCCCCTGCTTTATCTTTAGGAAGATAATATTCTTTAATGTCAAAATCATCTGTTGTTTTACTGACAGCTGATTGCTTTTTAACATAAAAATTGACTTTATTCTTCACTGCTTTAGAAATAACCTCAGAAATTCTATCGTTCTGTTCAACAATAACTTTTTTAGGTTGGCTAATAACGACCCTGCCCTGCTGATAATCATCGCTTAAATTAATATCACCCCATAGTGGTATGCCAAAAAATGAATTAATTAAATAGGATCGAAAAATAAGACCGCCTATTACGCCACCTGACAAGCTTATAATAACAACAATTATTAATGCTGTAATTTTATAGTTTCTAGACATTTATATGAATTTAGAATTAAGAAATAAGAATTTAGAATTGATAGTATTTCTAAATTCTTATTTCTAAGTTCTAAGTTCTAGAGCCATCTGGCTGATAATAATATAATAAAAATACAAATTAAACCAACAGCTAAATATCTAGTCACAGTCTTTTTATCAGATTTATCTAAAAAATGCAAAAGTAGTATATTAATTAAGACGTAAAATATAATAGCTAGTGATAGACCACTAATAAAATGTGAAACTGGTAAGAATGAAATTGACCAAAAAAATTCTACTAAAATTATAGACATTAAAACAGAAATCAAAAAGTTCTGCCGTTCATTTATTTTATTAATCCAAAAAAACTGATAAGTTAAGATAAAAGTAGCTACTATCAATAATATAGCTAAATACCAAATTCTTAAATTTAATAAATTCATTAAACCATAAAAAGAAATACTTAAAAATAAAAAACTGATAATATTAAAATATGAGGAAGAACTTTCTAAACTTAACGGCGTATATTTAGTAATTTTGCATAAAAAATAAAAAAGATATGATATAAAATAATAATTAATTACTGTTAACACTACAATAACTACATGTTGTACTGTTGGATAATTTAAAAAAAGCAAAAATAAACTAGTGGATGATATTAATAATAAGCAAGGCAATGCTAATAACCAAAAATCTTTACTTTTGAAATTGAATTTATTAAACCTTAATAATAAAACAATTGATGAAATTAAAATAATTATTGCGGTAATAAAGAAAAAGCGTGGAAAAAAAACAATTATTTCCCAACCAAAAAATAATATTGCGGCAATGATTAATGGAATATAGCGATTGAACATATTATTCGGCTTGTTTAAGCCAATTATATTGAGATATTATTTCATCTAATTTTGCTTGCGCTTCTTCAGACGAAACATCCTGCTCTATTTTATCTAATAATAAAACTAATTCTACGTGAAGATCTTTAAATTCGACTGGCATTTTTAATTCCAATAATTGTCCGCGTAATTCTGCTAGTTTTTCTTTATCAATATTACTTATTACCTCTTCGTAAATTGGTAATATATTTTTTACTTTAATCTTATAATCTTCAGCTAACTGAGTTAAATCAACTTGCATTTCTGTCATATTATTAACAGTATCGTCTTTTTGGTTATAATAAAAAATTATCAAACCAATAATCAAAACTGCTGTGATTATGAAAAGTAAATAAAAAATTATACCTCCTTTTTTTTCTTTCATAATTTTTGTTTAACTATTTTTTTTAGTGAATGCCTCGAAAGCACGTAAAATTTCTAACGGCAAAGCAAATACTACTGTATTAGATTGGTCAGAACTTAAATCATTTATTGACTGCAAAGTTCGTAAATGTAAAGCTCCTTCAGCTGATGAAAGTGTTGTGGCTGCTTTAGCCATATTTTCCGCTGCTATTACTTCACCTTCGGCTTTAATAATAACTGCTCGTTTTTCGCGCTCAGCTTCAGCCTGTTTAGCAATAGTCCGTTCCATTTCAACCGGCAAGCTAACGTCTTTCAACTCCACGTTATCAACCTTAATCCCCCACGCATCAGAAACTTTATCTACAATATCGCGGATGCGTTCTGATGTTTTTTCTCTTTCTGCTAAAAGTTCGTCCAAACTTATTTCGCCGACAATATTACGCATAGTAGTTTGCGCTAATTGGGAAACAGCAAAACGAAAATTTTCCACTTCAATAATTGCTTTAGACGCGTCAGCCACTTTATAATAAATTACCGCATTAACAGTAACAGAAATATTGTCCTTAGTTATTGCTTTCTGGTCTGGCACATCAACCGCTTTAACGCGCATATCAACTTTTTTCATAAATTGAAAAATAGGAATAACAACTCGCCAACCCGGCTCTCTGACACCGGTAAATTTTCCTAAAGTAAACATTACGCCACGTTCGTACTGATTGACTTGGCGTAAAATGATAATGGCAATCACAATGATTCCAATAGCAATTGATAAAATGTCCATATATTTATTTCCTTTTTTCCTCCTAATGAATTAATTTAATTTATCTTCTTCTTATATATCCTATAAACTGTTAATGCAAAGTATGGAATAATAAAAGCAAATAAATATTCTTCAATCGGTAATCCAAATATTCTAATTCCAATTAATCCATCTCCGGGAAATATCCAATGTCGTTGCCAAATAGCAAAATAATCCCACAAAATTCCTATTACAGCTATAGTTAATGACCATGTAATATCAATTCTATTTTGTCTGCTTGAATTATGAATATTAAATTTCCACCGTAAAAAAATTGCAATTAGAAAAAAACTTAATAATATTAAAAGATATTCCATATTATAAAACTTAGAACCTGCCTACCAAGGGCAAACTTAGAACTGCAAAAACTACGCCATAAACGCTCCTGCTTTTTCTTTCTCCATTTCCTCCCAATAGTCTCGATCATCGTCCCATTTATAGGCTTTAAACGTCTGCATCATCTCATCTTCACTATAAATATATTCTACTGCTGTTTCACTGCCAATTCGACGTGAACCGATTGTTTTTTTGTCTAATATTACAGGCTTAGTTATATATTCTAACTTCATTTTGCCTAATGGTCCTTGGAAAATAATAAACTCAACCGTACCATCTGGCACATCTTCTAGCTCCTCCTTACCCTGATCTTCAACCTCAAATTGATCCTTTATCATCCCAATTATATTTTGCCATTTTTCTAATTGCATAAAAATTTAATAATAAACTGATTTAGTCTCCAAATCGCGTTTTCTATTTTCAGCTACTTTTTGATCAATAATTCCTTCTGCTAATAATTTATCAATTGACTGATTCATGGTAGTCATGCCCTCGCCTACACCAGTTTGAATCGCAGATAATATCTGCGCCATATCATTATTTTTGATTAAATTTGAAATCGCTGAATTATTTATCATAATCTCACGCACTGCCACTCGTCCACCTTCTTTGGTTGGTAATAATTCCTGAGCAATAACCGCTCGTAGATTTGATGCCAACTGATTTAAAATCTGATTTTTCTTATCAGCCGGATATGAATCAATTATGCGCTGAATAGTCTCTGGAGCATTTGAAGTATGCAGAGTGGATATAACTAAATGCCCTGTCTCAGCCGCTGTTAAAGCGCCAGCAATTGTTTCTTGGTCTCTCATCTCCCCAACCATAATGACATTAGGATCTTGCCGTAAGGCTGATTTTAAGGCCTCGGCAAATGAAGAAGTATCAACTCCTAATTCACGTTGTTCAATAATACTTTGCTTTTCTTTAAACATATATTCAATCGGATCTTCAATGGTTATAATATGCGCTTTACGTTCAGTATTAATAATATCGATCATTGCCGCTAAGGTTGAACTTTTACCACTACCAGAAGTTCCTACGACTAAAATAAGCCCATCGCGCAAATGCGTTAGGCCATATAATACGTCTGTGAACCCAAGTTTGTCCGGCGCTGAAACTTCCTTGCCTATCAATCGAGCAGTTAAACCGATCTTACTTTCTTGAAAATGTAAATTTATTCTAAAACGTTGCTCTAAAATTTCTTTAGCAAAATCAAGTTCTTTTTTCTCTAAAAAATGTTTCTTTTGATTTTCATCAAGCAATCCTAATGCTGCTTCTTGAAGTTCATTATTATCTAATGGCACCTTATCAACGGGAATTAGTTGCTCTCCAATTCTTACTGTTGAAACTGAACCGCCCACTAAATGCAGGTCAGCCGCCCCTTTTTCTATAGCTATTTTGAAATAATTTTGGATGTCCATATAGACTTTTTATTTTAAAAACTAATTTTAGTATATCACAATCTCTTCTTTTATCCATACTTGACAAAATCTCATAAAACTCCTTTATTATGCACATTTTTCGCATGCCAGCCTCGTCTTCTTTTAACTACATGCCAAATCTGATAAATTAAAAATCCTGATATGGCGCCAATAACGTCAAAAACTAAATCCCAATAACTAACTCCCCTGCCCGGCACAAAACTTTGGTGCCATTCGTCAGTAATGCCATATAAATAAGCTATAATAACAGCAATATAAAAAATATGATGGTATTTTATTTTAAATTCACGTAAAAAACTAATAATCAACCAAGTTAACATGCCATATAAAATTAAATGCATGCTCTTGTCATAGGTATATTCAATTAGAGTTTTTTGATAAGTAGGATCTTGGGGTGGCGCAGAAATATGCGAACTGATAAAAATCAGCATCATCCAAGAAAATATTAATAATAATTTTAAAAATTTTAACATATTTACCACCAAATAAATAATCTGATAAATTTCCAATATAAATTAAATATCGGATTAACTATATATTTTAAAATCGGATTCATTATTTCTTGATAATCAATTGTTCCGGATATATTTTGTGTTATAACGCGGTCAGAGACTTGCCGAAATTTTTTAACTCGTCGACGTGTCTGCCAAATCTTTTGCCAAGATGTAAACTTTAAAAAATAAAAATAAATTTTTAATTTTGTACTAAACCAACCGTTTAATATTGAGTAAGCTAACATTCCTAAATCCATTATTATTAACGGTGGTAAAATTAATAAAATTGTCGGCAGTTTGTAAAAAGAAAAAATCGCTATATAACGATTACGTTCCATATAGTAAAGCATGCGAATACTACGGCTAAATTCATACTTATGATAAATTACAGATTTTGAAGCCAATACTATCTTATAACCTGCCAATTTAGCTCGCCAACCTAGTTCTACATCATCGTGATACATGTAATATTCTTGATTGTAATTTCCAATTTTTTCTATTACTTCTTTTTTTATTATCAACGAACTGCCTGAGGCATAACCTTTAATTTTTTTTAAATCATTGTATTGACCTTGGTCAATTTCATTATAACCTTGTGTAAATCCAAATCCTAAAAAATGCAATATATTACCAATGCTATTTATTTTATTTTTTTCCGGCCAAAGCATTACTTTTGATTGGGCAATACCAATTTGCTCTTCACTTTCAATTGCTCTTACTAATTCACTAAGCCAATTTTTAGCAAAAATAACATCCATATTAACTATAACAAAATATTTACAGCCATCTTGTATAGCTTGCTGAATTCCAGCTCGATTTGCCGCGCTATAGTTCCCATTTGAACGCGGAATAATTTTTGCTTCTGGCGCCTGTTTTTTTAAATATTCATGTGTCTTATCAGACGAAGCATTATCAACTATATATAATTGCCAACTCAAATCATCTATCTGTTGTTCTCGCAAACTGCTAATACAATCAGCTAAAAACCTTTCAGCGTAATCTTTGTAGTTTACAATTATTATTCCGATTTTATTCATAATTCTAAATTCTTATTTCTCATTTCTTATTGCCACCTCTTTTACAACTTTAGTAATATCTTGTTCCATCCTGGCCATTCGTATTCGTAAACGAAATACAAAGTAAAACAGCATTACTACTGCTAAATATAGTAAGACATCAATGCCAGAGGCGGTAAATCCTAAATTGCGAACCAATAAATCAATTTGTTTTAAAAGCAAAATAGCTGCTCCAGCTATTATCCAAAAAATTAACCAAAAATAAAATTCATTAGCGTTAATTTGTTTTTGTTTTTTCTGTGAATAAAGTCTGATTAAAAAATATATAATTATTATCAGACCAATAATTTGTTGAACAAACATAAAATTTAAATTTCTAATTATTCTAATTTCTAATTAACCTAATTAAATCCCAATTCATCAATGTCTAAATCACGTTTATTGGGTATTTATTAATTAGGCATTGGAATTTGATTAGAACAATTAGAGTAATTAGATTAATTAGAAATTATCAGAATTTATTTAGTAAACTTCCCGATAAACACATCTTTTAATATTCTTAATCCTCCAGAAAATTTCTGGCCAAAATCTTTATAAATTACAGTTATTGGAATCTCTTTTATGCGTAAATCAGATTGAAAAGCATTACGCATAATTTCTGAACAATGTGCCATTCTATCTTGTTGCCAATTTAATTTTTCATAAGCTTTTCTAGAAAAAGCGCGAAAGCCAGCTTGTGGATCTGTTAATTTAACTTTAAAAAATACTCTGTTAACCATACGCGCTAAAGGCATTATAATTTTTTCCTTCTGCCATGGCATGTTTGATTTTTTATCTAAGAAACGTGAACCAAAAACAACATCTGCCTCATTATTTAAAATGGGCGTTATAATATCTTTTATTTCGTCAGCTTTAAACTGTCCGTCAGCGTCAAAATGCACAATAACATCTGCCTTTTGATTTAAGGCATATTCTGTGCCAGTTTTTAAAGCTGCTCCCTGTCCCCGATTAACAACATGTTGCAAAGTTATAACTGATAAGTTTTTTGCAACAGCAATAGTTTGATCATTAGACGCATCGTCAATAATAACAATCTTTGCTTCTTGCGAATTATATCTTATGTCAGCTATTACTCTTTCTATATTGCTGGCTTCATTATAAGTTGGAATGACTATAAATATTTCCATATTATTTAAAAAGCTGGCATATTAACCAGCTTAACTAATAATATAATTTAACATAAACAAATAATTATAGCAATATTCTGCCTTCTGCGTATTTATCTATTCCTGCCAATTCCGCCCCATCAGTATCAATGTGCATGGCTGGTTTATATTTTTCACTTATTCGCACTGCTACATCTTTAAATATGTAATTTTTTTCATTATCAACCTGTACGTCAACTTTTTGATTATTATTTAAATTGAATTTACTTGCTGATTCTTTATCTAAATGAATATGACTTTGAGATAAAATTACGCCTTTTGCTAAATTAATTTTACCCCTTGGCCCAACAATTTCTATAGCTGCACTACCTTCTAAATCACCTGACATTTTGCGTGGCGGATTGATTTGTAATTGATCAGCATCTTTTTGAGAAATTTCGATTTGAGTAATATCTCGCGCCGGACCAATAGCCCTAACTGCTATTTCATTATTATTGTGACGCAACACAATTTTTTCTTCACAAGCAAATTCGCCTGGCTGTGATAAATCTTTAATATTTGTTAACTTGTAATTTGCACCGAAAATTTTATCTATAATATTTTGTGATAAATGAATGTGTCTCCCTGATACTTCAATTTTTATTTTCATAAATAAAATTAAGCAGCTGCTCGTATATTACTCTGATCTAACTTTTTTACTGCTGTTTCTAAATCTAATTCTTTTATTATTTCTTGAGATGCTGTAAGAAATTTCCTTTCTTTAATAAGTTCTTTAATCTGTGGATTATTTTCAGCAACCCTGATTATGTCATTATTACATAAATCAATAAATTGTAAAAATTTTGGACTATCTTTAGGAATTCCTAATATTGTACACAACTGCCCTTGCAAAACATACATTACCCCTGTTTCAAAGTGCTCACTAGAATTAGTTTTCTTAACTTCAAATTTATCAATTTTGGGTATTTCAATAACCATATATTAATTATAACTTTAATAACCCGTTCTGCGCTCCTTTTTCTGCTATAACTGAAGCGGAGTTTCTAATGCCTAAATTCATTGCCTTTTCTATGTTGCCATCATAAAGTTTTAATCCGGAGACAAAAGCCGAGCCAAAAGCGTCGCCTACTCCAGTAGTATCTACTCTTTTAGCTTCCTTTTTAATGTTAGTATGATAAAATTTCTTACCATCATAAGCATCTGCTCCTTTTCTTCCTCTAGTTATCATTACAACTTCGGGACCATAGCTATGAATTACGGTTAGCAAATTTTTTATATTGCTTAAAAATTTATGACTTTTACCTCGACCTCTCATTGCTTTACGACAAGTGGCTACAAATTCGATTGCTTCATCTTCATTCAAATTTATAACATCAGTATGTTTTAAAAACTTTTTCATAAAACTTATTCCTTCGGTTAACTGAATATATCCAGGATTCCAAGCAACTTTAAATCTGTTATGATGTTTAAAAATATTATTTACAATAGGATGCCAATCCCCTGATAAGGAAGTTATATAAATCCATTCGCTATCTATTTTTTTTAAAATATTATTAGAAATCTCTAATTTTGCATTTGCGGCTCTGTGGGAAAAAATAACATGTTCATTTTCTGGCCCAACTAATAAGAAAGAAAAACCACTCATTTCACCTCTTATTTTTTTGATATAGCGAGTATCTACTTTTTGTTCTTTTAAATTTCTAATTATTGATTTTCCTCTATAATCATCGCCAACGGCGCAGACGCAAGCTGATTTAAGCCCTAAATTTTTAGCAGAAACAGCTGCATTGGCCGCGCCGCCACCAAAAGTGGAATGAGCTTCTTTAACTTTAATTTTTGCTCCATATTCAAAGGCTAATAATCTTTGTCGTAAAATATCATGTTTATTATCAACTACAATAGCATCATCGGGATAAAAAGTGATGTCTTCAACTGCTCCTCCTATGGAAACTAAGTCGTATTTCATAAAATAATATTTAAATTATTAAACCTTTAAATGATTTCTCATTGCCCACAAGCTAGCAATTATATTAATTAATCCAGCAATTAAAAATTGGGAACCGAAAATTAAAATAAAATTACTATTAAAATAATCTATTAAATTTAAATCAGTAGCATTAAAAAATGTACTTAAATAAGGTTGAAGTAAATGAATAAATGGATAAAACAAAGCGATGATACAGATTACTCCAATTAATGCGTAAATTACTCCTTCAACTAAAAATGGGGAGCGGATAAACCAATCACTTGCTCCAACTAATTTCATAATTCTAATTTCTTTTTTATGAGTATAAATCGCAATACGAATCGCATTAAAAACTACTAACAAAGTAATAGCTACAAAAATAAGACTAACAAAAATTCCTGTTTGTCTAGTTTTAGTAGTAATTTTGTCCATGCTTTCGAGCAGGATCTTATGATTGTCAAAATTTCTACCTTCTATTATTGTGTGTTTACTAAATCTATCTAATGAGGTAATAATAACGTCATAATCAGCTAGATCTTTTGCTTGAACCACTAAACTAGGATTTAAAGGATTTTCTCCTATCTCTCGTAAAGCTTCTTGCAACTCGCTGTTATCTTTATGTTTTTGTTGAAAAGATTCTAATGCCTGCGTTTTAGAAACATATTTTATTTCTTCTACCTGGTCTAAACTTTCTAATTCTTTTTTCAAGACGCTAATATCCTCCTCAGAAGCTGTGGGAGATAAATATAAACTTAGATCAATTTTTTGCTCTACTGTTTCAATGGCAGCCTGACTAATTACGCCAACTACAATTAAAAAATTAATAGAAAATAAAGATAAAATTAAAATAGTAACCGTCACAACGGAAATCCAAAAATTACGGATAAAATCCTGAGTAGCAAATTTTAAAATTCTAGATAAAGATATTAAAATCATAATATATATTTTCCGATCTTTTGATCGCTTATTACTCTGCCACCGTCAATTGTAACCACTCGACGTCGCAAACTATTAACTATTTCTTTATTATGGGTTACTAAAATAACAGTAGTACCAAATTTATTTATTTTTTCTAACAAATTAATAATATCAGCCGCATTAATTGAATCTAAATTACCAGTTGGCTCATCAGCTAGTAAAATTTTAGGGTGATGTATTAATGAACGAGCAATGACTACTCGCTGTTGTTCGCCACCGGAGATTTCACGTGGATAACGATGCGTCTTTTTTTCTAATCCAACTAATTTTAAAACTTGTGGAACCTTAGAGCTAATTTCGCTTGGTGGATGACCGCAAACTTCCATGGCAAAGGCAACATTTTCAAATAAAGTTTTCTGCGGTAATAATTTAAAATCCTGAAAAATAACTCCTATCTGACGGCGTAAATATGGCACTTCTCGTTGTTTAATTCTAGTAATATCCCAATCACCGATGGCAATTCTCCCCTTAGTTGCTTTTTCTTCACCAGTTAACAATTTTACCATCGTAGTTTTTCCAGTTCCGGATTGGCCCACAATAGAAACAAATTCCCCTGGTTTTACTTCTAAACTAAAACCATCCAGCGCTTTCGTGCTGGGAGGATAATGCTTACTTACGTTTTCAAATATAATCATAAAAAATTATTTAACTTTACGACTGGCATATTTTAATAAATCCCTCATTTCATCAAAACTCTGGTCTCGTGTTTCTGCTCCTAATAGAACTCCAATTAACTGAGTTGCACCTGTATTTATTCTAGTCATCAAGCAATAACCTACTTCATCAATATAACCGGTCTTACCGCCAGTTACATAAAAATTATCATGCAATAAAATATTAGTATTGCTTTGTATGACTTTTGTTTTTTCTTTCAAAGTTGTAAACTTATACCGTTTTAAAGTAGTCGCCTCTAATAACTTTGGATGTTGAAGTGCATTTTTACTTATTATAACATAATCTAAAACAGTTGACACATTTTCCGGCGCTAGCCCGGACGGTTCAACAAAAACAGTGCTAATTGCGCCCCATTTATGTACTTTTTCATTCATTTTTTGAATAAATTCTGCACGCGGAATTCCACTTATTCTAACTAATGTCTCGGCAGTATTATTAGTTGATTTTACTAATGTGGAAAAAAATACATCCTTAACTGTTAGCTGATCGCCATCATCTATGCGCAATCGCATTGATTCATATGTTTTTTCTAAATATGGCCAATTATTTTGCTCATCTTTTTCTAAATAAGTTACTACTTTAGCAAAATCAGGATTAGTATCTAGAAAAACGCTGGCTGTTACTATTTTTGTTAAACTAGCCATTGGTAAACTAGAAGTAGAGTTTCCAGAGATAATTATTTCATTAGAATTAATATCTTGCACTACAAAAGCTTTGGATTTAATATTTAAATTTTCATGAACTCCATCAAGTTTAATGCCTAGCACCCTACTTCGCTCTTCTGGAATATAAATTGGTTCAACTCCAACATTTACAATTCCATCGCCTAAGCCAGCTATTTTCTTAAAAGCTAATTTATCCAAATCAATAACTCTGTCAGGATGAATAGCGCGATCTGGCCCCCAATCATTTATTTTTACATCAACTACTTTATCATTTTCAAGATTAGTTACTCTTAGAATTGATCCTTTGGGAAAATCTGGTGATGCAGCAAAATCTCCGTTCTTATATGCATACCAACTAGCATTGCCAACAGCCATCACTTCTGGATTGGAAAAAACAGCTATCCTAGCAAACGGTAAATGAATATATGCTCGCACCATTTGTTCGCCAAAATAATCTTTAGTTGGCAAAGGACGCCAAGAGCCATAATTTCTATCAAAATAATAAACTTGTTTTAAATTATTATCATCACTGTTATATTTCAATTGAATGATAAAAGGTTTTTTATTGTCATAAGCAGTTTTATTACGAAATTCAAACTGATATACTTCGCTTATTCGATCAAACTGCCATGGTTCATTTATAGGCTCATGTAACTCCCACACATCCACGCCAGTTGACTCATCTAATATTCCTGGGATTAAAGACAGCTTAACTTGATTTTCATAAGCAGTCACTGTATATCCTTTGGCAATAGTTGCTTTATCTAAATGAATAAAATATTGTTTTGTATTTACAACTGCTTTAATTACATTTATAGACTCTTGAGCTTGAGTATTATTTAGTAAAATAAAAAAGCTGGCTATTGCGGTTAGTGCTGTTATTTTTACAACTTGATTTAATCGATTTTTTACCATAGTATTTAGTTAACTAATTATTTTGCCGAAGTAGCTCAGTTGGTAGAGCAATGCTTTCGTAAAGCAGAGGTCAGGAGTTCGACCCTCCTCTTCGGCTCAATTTTTATTAAGACTGAATTAACATCCAAATCTTTGCTTCTTTCTTTAAATCTTCCAAATATTGATCAAAGCTATAATTAGTAAAAATAGATATTTTCTTCAACCAAATTTCTTGTCCTTCACGAGCCTCTTTTACATCATAAATTTTTACTATATAATATCGATCTTCTTCTTTAACAATTTCACTAACATCATCTTTATTTAATCCAGCAATGACTTGTTTTAATTTTTCTGTCATATCCTCTAAACGCACATAACCAATATCACCGCCCTTTAGTGCATGAATATCTTCGCTATATTTCTGTGCTAAATCTTCAAAATTATCTTTATTCTTCTTTAATAATTTCTCAACTTTCCCCATTCTTAATGATGCACCTTTATGTGCTGTATCGTCTTCAATGAAGAATTTCTTTATTTTTTCTTCTAAAGCAATATAATAAACTATTTTTTCATTAAATAATTTTTTAGTTAGGCCATAGCTATTATAAATTTTATCAATAAATTCATCTTCTCCTAATTCAGTTGCTAACTTATTAAAAACTGTTTCAATTTCATCTCTCTCAACTTTTATATTATATTTACCAGCTAAATTTTCTAATAATCTTTTTTCAATTATTTTATCCATTACTAAATCATTTTTATTTATTTCTGCAAATTCTTCATCCGAAACGTTCAACTTCACTTCTGCTAAATAATAACCTCCTAATAAACGCATATCATCAAAATATTGAGAATATCTTACTGGCCGATAATCTATAAAAATAGCTGGGAAAGGAAGTTTTCTAATTAATACTTGATTTAAATCATTAGTAATTGGGCGATTATATACTGGGTAAGATAAACCGCCTAAAATAATAATCAAAATAATTACTCCCATTACCAGGCTAAGAAATATCTTTTTTGATTGTTTTTTTATATTTATAAAAAATAATTTTATTTGTTTCTTCTTTCTTTTTTTATTTTCTTCTATTTTCTTTTTAAATTCTTCTTTCTTGTCTAATTTCAACGATAACTTTTCTGCTCTCATTTTCGCCTTTGCCTTTTTCACTAATCCCTTTCTTCTTTTTAGTTGATTTTTTTGCTTTTTTCCCTCCTGTATTATTTTCAATTGTTTGGCTGTTCGTTCCTGTTTTTCAGTAGCTATTTTTTCTAAACGTTCTTTTTCTGCCTCTACTTTTTGTTCTTTTTTCATTACTACTTGTTTTTTCTTCATGGCAATTTTTTCTTTTTGCCTAGTCATCCTTTTTTCCGCTAGCTCACTAATTTTAGAAAATTTATTCTTAAATTTATTTTCTTTTTTTGGCAAATCATCTTTTTTAAAAAAATCTTCTGTTTCCTCTGCTAATTCAATATCTTTGGAAATTTTTTCTTTTGGTTTTTCAATTTTATCTTTCTTAGCAACATAAAAAATTCCACTAGCTGATTTCTCTACTTTTTTATTTTCAGCTAGAAGATTCTTCGGTGAAATTTTTTTATTAGTTTTTTTAACTCTAATCTTTTTGACTCCGTCAATATATTTAGGCATGTTACTAAAATTTATCTAGGAATAAAAAAATAATCCCGCCATTTTTGCCAATTTGTTTTTGGCGTAATTTTTTGTTCTTTATCTAAGCCGGGGATATTAAAAACGCTCTTAGTTTCATTATTAACTACTGGGTTACTATCTAAATCCTTAACAACAACTACTTTTTCTCCTGGTTTGCGTAAATCCAAATTTAATCTAGCTTCTTTTTCAGCAAAGCTATCACTATCTAAATAATCTATTAACCCGCGTAAATCTTCATTTTTATTCTCAATTCTATCTACTTCTTTCTCTAAAGCACTAATTTCTTTGTTCAATTCTCGTTGTTGATTAATCTTTTTTATTAATGGTTGAGCGATTAATACTATAATCACAATAACAACCAAAGTTAAAAATTTGGAGTTAAAAATTGTCCGCTTAAAAATATTATCTTGTTTGGCAAATCTTTGTCGCATGAAATTATTATACCACGAAATACTTAACTAATATAATTATCTATCGCCTCATTGACTAAAGCATCAGCCTCTTTATTAAATTCACGACGAACATGAGAAAAAGTTACTTTCTTAAACTGCTGAGATAGATTATAAATTTTCATAAATAAAGGCGCCAGCTCTTTATTTTTTACTTTATATTCTCTGTTTAGTTGCTTAACCACTAATTCAGAATCAAGAAAAAATTCTAATTCCATATCTTCAGAGCACCCTTGTCCGCCTCGGGAGGAAAGCTTTTTTGCTTCTTCCATCGCCCTTAAGCATGCTTTATATTCTGCCTGATTATTAGTAGTTTCGCCGATATACTCAGAAATTTCTTTAATTATCTTTTTGTTCTCATTATATAAAACACACCCAATCCCAGCTGGTCCGGGATTATTGCGTGCTCCGCCGTCTGTATAAATTGTTAATTTTTTATATTTCATTTTTCAAATCAATAATTTTTAATTGTATATTTCTAGAGCCATTCCACTCGTTTATATCTATATAATATACTAAATCAATTTCGTCTCCAATTTTTACTTTTTTCCATTCATCTGGCACAGAAAATCCAACCGCATCAAATATAAATTTATCTTGTTGTAATTTCAATTTCAAATGCTGTTTTTCATTTCCCATGTTATTTATATTTATTACTTTTAACTTTTTACTGACAAATTTTGGTTGAGAATTTTTTACGCCAAAAGGTTTTAACTTATTTAAAGCTTCATATAATTCTTCAGATACATCATCAAAATTTATCTCTAAATCAATTTCTAATGTTGGAATTAATTTAATATCTTTTAATTTTTTTTCAGCTATATCCTTTGCTTTAGCTAAAAACTTTTTTAAATTATCATTCTCGGCTACCCTCTCCTTACTAAGGAGGGGGGCTGGGGGGGAGGTCTTCACGGTAAATCCTGCTGCTTGTTTATGCCCACCATAATGAGATAAAAACTCGGCGCATTTTTCTAACATACCAGCAATATCAAATTCAGCTATACTTCTAGCGCTACCAACTACTTCTTCACCGGAATTTCCTTCTTTCTTCGTAATCGCTAAAGCCGGTTTATAATATTTTTCTGTTAATTTTCCAGCAACTAAGCCCATCACCCCTGATGGCCAAGCATCTTCTAATTTTCCATCATAAACAGCAAACAAAATTTTATTATTTTTATCAATATTTTTTTCTGCTTGTTCAAAAATTTCTTGAGTAATATCTTGACGCTCTTTATTAGTATTATTTAATTTATTAGCTATTTTTATTGCCTCCTCTTTATCTTCGGTTATAAGTAATTCATAGGCAGTGTTAGCATGTCCTAAGCGACCAGCTGCGTTTAAGCGTGGCGCTAATTGATAGCCAATCTGCCAAGCGTCTATTTCTCGCTTATTACCTTGCTTGTCAACGCCAGATTGTGCAATTTTAATTAAATTTTGAACGCCTAATCTTTCAGTTTTATTTAACACTACTAAACCATAATTTACCAAAACTCTATTTTCATCAATTAATGGCATTAAATCAGCAATCGTTCCAATCGCCACTAAATCTAATAACCATTTTTCAAAACTTTCGTTTTCGCGTAATTTCGCGTTAAGTTTCGCGTGACTTTCGCGCGCTCCCAAGAGCGCCTGCGCGACTTTAAAAGCTACTCCTACTCCGGCTAAATATTTAAAAGGATATTCTTCTCCATCAATATTTGGATTAATAATTAAACAATCAGGAACTTCCTCCCCTGTTGGATGATGGTCGGTTAAAACTATATCTATTCCTTTTTCTTTGATTAAAGCAATTTCATCAATACTACGAATTCCAGTATCAACTGTGATAATTAAATTGACATCACTTTTTGAAATTTCTTCTACTGCGTTTTTATTTATTCCATACCCTTCACTCTCGCGATGCGGAATATAAATATCCAAATTTTCACATCCTAAAAATTCTAATGCTTTATACATTACTGCAGTAGCGGTAACTCCATCTGCGTCATAATCGCCATAAATAATTATTTTACTTTTTTTCTCTAAATGCTTTTTTATTAATTCTACCGCTAATTTCATGTCTTTAAATAAAAAAGGATCGTGTAAGTGCTCTTGATAGTCTGGTTTTAAAAATTGTTTTATAGCTTCATTTGATAGCCCTTTATTCGCTAATAATTGTAAAATAACCAGATTTATATCCGGATTGGTTGCTATTATTTCCTTAACTGATTCTTTTTCTTTTGTAACCCATTTTTTAGGCATAATAATTGCTAAAAAATTAAAATGATGTTAATATTTTTATATCTTGATAGAAAGGAGGGAGAAATGACAGTTTCACTGCAAACCTTGCTTGGTTTTCTCTTGTTCGGATTTGTATTTTACAGTATTGAAGCCGGCGATGATTGTTTGTATAGCCAAAGAACATCAAATTCAACTGTATTCAAAGTCTATAAAACAATGCGATGGCTTATAGCTCCCGCCTGCCTATTAGGAGCTCTTTATTTCTGGACTGTCAAGTAGCAACGCCGTTTTCAGGTTGAGGACGGCGGTTTTTTTTATCTAAAAATAAAATAATGGTGCTAAGGTAAACATTAACATGGCTATAATCATAATAATAATTATGGTTGTGCCAATAACTTTTTTGATTGTCTTTTTTTTCATAGTTATGTGTTACTTTTTTAAAACAGCTAAAAATGCTTCTGGCGGAATATCAACTTTGCCTTTACCTATACTGGCCATTCTCTTCTTTCCTTTTTTCTGCTTCTCTAATAATTTACGTTTACGGGAAACATCACCACCATACAGTCCAGCAGTTACATCTTTACGCATGGCCGATAATCTTTCGGCTGCAATTACTTTACCGCCAATGGCAGCCTGAATTTTTAAAACAAACTGTTGGCGCGACAATGTATTCTTAAGAGAATTTACTATTTCCTTCCCACGTTTAAATGCTTCGTCTTTATAAACAATAGTAGCTAAAGATTCTACCGGCTCTTCGGCAACTAAAATATCTAGTCGCTGAACTTCGGCTGATCGATAATCTAAAAATTCATAATTTATAGAAGCATAACCTGAGGTTGCGCTTTTTATTTTGTCATAAAAATCAGTCAAAATAGTAGACATTGGCATCTCGTAATGTAGAATCACTCGATTATCATCTATATATTCAGTATTTTTATATGTTCCCCTTTTTTCTTGAACTAGTGACATAATTCCACCCATATAATCCTTGGGGGAAATTACATCTAAAATCACCCATGGTTCTTTTATCTCGGCAATATGTGCTGGATCAGGCATATCTAAGGCTGAACGAACTATCATTTCTTCTTTGCCTGTTTTTTTTAATTGATAAGCAACTGATGGAGTAGTAACAACTAATTCCAAATTAAATTCACGTCGTAATCGCTCTTGAAAAATTTCTAAATGAAGTAATCCTAAAAAACCACAGCGAAAACCAAATCCTAATGCTTGCGAATGTTCTGGTTCATAAACTAAGGCTGAGTCAGTTAATTTTAGTTTTCCAATACCTTCACGTAATTCCTCATATTCATTTCCTTCTTTACAAAATATTCCAGCAAAAACCATTGGCTTAACTTCTTTGTAGCCAGGCAATGCTTTTACTTTTCCTTCGCTCTTAGGTGTTGTTATGGTATCGCCTACTTTACATTCTTCGACTGTTTTTAATCCAGTAACAATATATCCAATCTCACCGGTTTTTAATTCTCCGGTTGTTTTATAGCTTGGCTTAAAAATCCCTACATCCAGAGCATCACTTTCATATTTAGTAGTAACCATTTTTATCTTTTCGCCTTTTTTAATTTGCCCATCCACTATTCTTACATAAGCCACTACTCCTTTATACTCGTCATATACTGAATCAAATATTATAGCGCGCAATGGTTTCTTATTTTCACCTGTCGGTGAAGGCACTTTATCAATCACTGTCTGTAATATTTCCTCCACTCCCTGACCAGTCTTTCCGCTAGCTTCTAAAATATCTTCTTTTTTACATCCTAACAATTTGACAATACTTTCTTTGGTTGTTTTTACATCTGCTGCTGGTAAATCAATTTTATTCACTACTGGAATAATTTCTAATTCTTGTTCTAGCGCTAAATACAAGTTTGCTAATGTTTGTGCTTGTATTCCTTGAGTTGCGTCCACTAATAAAACAGCACCTTCAACAGCCGCTAAACTTCGTGAGACCTCATAAGAAAAATCCACGTGTCCAGGAGTATCTATTAAATTTAAATGATAACCGCTGTGTTCCATGTTGACTGGTTGTAACTTAATAGTAATCCCCCGCTCTTGCTCAAGTTCCATTGTATCTAAAACTTGCGCCTTCATATTTCTTTTATCAACTGTTCCAGTAATTTCAAGCATGCGGTCAGCCAGTGTGGACTTACCGTGATCAATATGTGCGATTATACAAAAGTTTCTAATTTTATTCATATTTTAAATTCCCCTCGCCTCTCCATGCCCTTCAGTTTCAACTTTCTCTTTTTTGGCTTTAGCACGAATACTACGGATAAAATTATGTAGTTCCTCAACATGTAGTATCCAGCATATTAAAACAAAGATAGATAAGCCGAAAATTCCGGCAATGGCACTTTGAGTAAATATACCCCAAAAACGCGTCATGTCAATTATAGAAGAGTTGCCGACAATTAATTTCATTGCCTGCACACCTAGACCAGCGCAAATACTGGCTAAAGAAATTTTTAGAGTAGAATATAAAATATTTACCTCGTCTAATTCTCCTAGCTTAATCTTTAATAATAGCCATAAGAGAGCGAAATTTATAATCATGGAAATTGAAAAAGCGAGCGCTAAACCAGCTACACCCATACGAGAAGCAAACCACCAACTTAAGAATATATTAGCTATAACTGTAATTAAACCGACAATGAACGGAGTTTTACTATCTTTCTGAGCATAAAACATGCGAATCAAGAGTGGGATAGTTGCTTGGGCAAATAAACTTAAACTAAAAAAAGTTAAAGTATCCATGGTTAAAATTGTGTCTTCCCAGTCAAACTGACCACTTCCAAGAACAACGCGGATAATTTGCACACGCAAGGTTAGCATGAATACGGTTGCTGGTAAAATGAAAAATATAATTTGACGTAATACTTTAGAAAAATTTCGAATTAATTCTTCTTTTTTATTCATTAATGAAGACAAGGTTGGGAAAGCAGCAATGGCGAAAGAAATACCAAATATACCGATCGGGAATGATTGTAAATTATTAGCAAAATTAAAAATTGTTAAACTACCGGCAGCTAAAGTAGAGGCAATAATTGTAATAACAACTAAATTTATTTGAGAAATTGCTAAGCTCATTGTACGCGGTACCATCATTTTAAGTATTTCCCTAACATTTTTATTTTTAATGTTTAATACTGGTCGCCAATGATAACCAAGATGAATTGTTGTTGGTACTTGAATTAAAAAATGAAGCAAAGCTCCAAATACAACTCCATATGCCAAGCCATAAATTCCCCAAATAGGTACAAAGTATAAAGCACCAATTATAATTCCAATATTATACATTATTGGCGCAATTGAATAAACAAAAAATCTTTTAAATGACTGCAGTATTCCGCCCATAACTGAACTTAAACCTAAAAATAATGGCGACAAAAACATAATACGAGTCATGGTAACTGTCATGGCTAGTTTTTCTCCGTCAAAGCCAGGAGTAATCAAACGCATTAACTGTGGAGTGAATATAATTAAAATTGCGGAAACAACAATTAAAGAAATACCAATTAGATTTACCATAACATTTGCCACATACCAAGCTTCAGATTGACATTTCTCTTTACCGCGATGAAAAAATTTTACTAAATATTTTTTATCACATAAACCAGTAAACACAGGAATAAAGCCAGCTGACAATGCTCCTAAAACTAACAAATTAAAAACTAAGTCGGGAATCCGAAAAGCAGCATAATAAATATCAAGTGTATCACCAGCGCCAAATTCTCCAGCTAAAATACGATCACGGAAAATACCTAAAAAACGACTGGCTACTGATGCCGTCGCAACGATTATAGCTGCCGAAGTAATAGAGTTTATTTTTGAAGTAAATAATTTTTTAATCATGTTTTTTCGTCATTTTGGATTACTGCCACAATTTCATAATGTCTCTAAATGTCACTGCTATTACAACTAGCATTAGTAATATGAATCCTAAATTATGCATAAAAGTTTCTAATTTTTCTGATACTGGACGACCGCGCAATTTTTCTATGATTAGAAATAAAACTCGCCCTCCATCAAGAGCTGGAAATGGTAAATAGTTTATGATAGCTAAGTTAATTGATAAAATAGCTGCGAATTGCAAAATATAAACAAATCCTAATTGAGCCATTTGTCCAGTCATGTTAGCAATCCCTACTGGTCCAGCGATTTCTACCCCAGCGCCCTGTCCCATTACTAAATTTTTAATTAAAATTGCAAAAGCAACTATAATATACCAAGTTAAAAATATAGTTGTTTTTATTCCCTCCCAAATCGCTTGATACCAGGGATAGCTTACTAAACCAGTTTCAGCAATGGCAATTCCAATTCCAGGAATATTATCATTTTCAAAAATTGGTTCTGGTATGATAATTAAATTTAATTCTTCATCTCCTCGTTTGACCTTATAATTTAATTCTTTATCTACACTAGAGGCAGCTAGAACGCTTAACTCTTCATAATCTTCAAAAACTTGATCGTCAACTGAAGAAATTATGTCGCCCATCTGAAGACCAGCATCTTTAGCAGGAGTATTATCTAGTACTTGAATAATTTGAATATTTTTTCCTGATACACGCGCTCCTGGACTAACTTCATCTATCACTTTAGGCAAGCCAATCATGTAACCAATAGAAAAAAATACAGCAGCTAATATTAAATTCATTAATACGCCAGCTGTTAAAATAATTCCCCGTTTCCAAGGTTTTTGATTTTTAAAATGCTTAGGATCGTTTTTTACTTTTTCGTCCCCACCCAAGTCGTCATCTTCACCAAGATTAACAAATCCGCCCAATGGCAACCAATTCATTGAATAAATTGTGCCAGTCATATCGTCTACTTTGCCACCTCCCCATTTCCAGCGCCATTTGCCTTGTTTAGTTTTATAAAATCCTCCGATTCGTGGAGGAAAACCAAAACCAAATTCTTTAGGCATTAAGCCTAATTTTTTTGCGGTCCAAAAATGTCCTAGCTCATGAGCGAAGACTAGGATGGATAAAATAATTATAAATATAATAATGGTTGTAAACATAGCGTAAGTTTAAAAATTAAATAGTCATTATCTCTTTCTCTTTATTATCTCTTATCCCCTGTAATTCATCATTGCTATTTTTAATTGTTTCTTCCATTTCTTTTAAAAATCTAAACTTATCATCTTCAGGAATTTCTTTATCTGCCTCAGCTTTTTCTATCACTTCTTTTATCTTATCTCGAATCTGTCTAATTTGAATGCGAGAAATTTCTAATTTTTCATTTAATTTTTTAACTCTATTCTTACGATCTTCTTCAGTTGGCTGGGGAATGGTAATTCTAATTTTATCGCCTTCATTCACCGGTGAAATACCTAAATCAGCCTCTATAATCCCCTTTTCAATCTCTTTTAAGATATTTTTATCCCAAGGGGCTACAGTCATACAATGCGCATCAATAACCGAAATATTTCCTACTTGTTGTAATGGCACTTTAGTACCGTAAGACTCTACTTGTACAGCGTCTAGTATGGCTGGGTTGGCTCGACCAGTACGAATACTAGAGATCTCTTTTTTAAAAAAATCAATCGCTTGTGTTAGTTCTCCTTCGTGTTGTTGAATGTATTGGTTCATATATTTTTAATTTTATTATTTCTGTATTATTGTTTTTACTCCTAAGTAAACTATGTCTGAATCATCTGGGTCAGGGATTAAGGTCACACCAGCTCGACTGCTTGGTAATTTTTTAGAAGTCCATTCTTTTCCGCCATCGTCTGTACTGCCGAATGAAGTATTGGTGGCATAATAAATAATACTAGCGTCAGCTGGATGCATTTTAACCGCGTTAATGGCAGTACTATCAGACGGAGGAACCAAATCAACCGTATGCCAATGAGCGCCAGCATCAAAGCTACGTAATAAACCGGCCTTAGTAGCAACTACAACCGTCTTGCCATCGCCGGCAAATAAATCAAAGTCGCTTACTAATAAGGAATTGGCAGTATGTGTTTCTCTAAATACCTCTCCAAAACCTTGCCAACTTACTCCTCGATCAATGCTCTTAAAAATTCCATTACTCTTAGTAGCTATCCAAATGTGGTTACTATTCCTTTCACTAACAACAATTTTAATAATATCCATCACTTTCTTATCTCGAAATAATCTATCTTCGCTAAATCTTTTTAAAGCACTCCATGATTTTCCAGCGTCTGAAGAAGTGATTACATCCCCCCGAGAAGTACCGGCATAAATTATTCTTTCATTTCTAGGATCAATCGCTAAACTTCTTATCATAATACCAGTATCATTATCATAATAAACATCATCCCAAGTGCGGTTACAATCATCTGATTTAAATACTTTATTTTCAGTGGCAACATAAATTGTGCACTTGTCTGTTGGACTAATTTTTATGTCTTTAATATATCTTCTACCTAAATCACGAGCGACACTCCAGCTTGCGCCACCGTCGTATGAATATAGCATGCCACCTGAATCTGTTCCAGCATAAATAGCATTTTCATCTTGTGGATCTATTGTTAGTGATACTACGTTAACTACATTAAAACTCATAATTTTATCACTAGCAGAGGTAACTAAAGACTTTTGTTTCCAATTTTTTCCTTGATTTAAACTTTTGTACACGCCTCCATCTACCCTAGAGGAGCCACTAGATGTTCCAAAAGTAATACTACAACCACTTACAGCTAGGGTTGCTATAAGTAGTAAAATAATTGATTGAATTCTCCTTGTTTTTTTAAGCATATGAATTAAGTTATGTTTAAACTTATATTTTCTAAAATTAATTTAGCATTAACATTAGCTGCTAAATATTTTTTTCCTTGTTTGATATTATTATTTAAAATTATTAAATTTTCTCGATTTAAATTTAAATCTTCTAAATTAGAAGCTATATTTTCATTAATAACAAACTCCTTTAAACCTAATTGCATCATCATTAAATCACGAATTATCGTTCGCCATACTTCTAAAATTAACTCAGCGTCTTCTCTTGTTTCTTGGCTACTTTTTCCCCCTTTAAATAATTCTTCAACCTCGCTAAATTTAGTATTTAAATTGCCTTTAATAATACTTACTAATGATTGAACAATTTTTTTTCTTTGCTCTAAAAAATTTTCCTCTTGAAATAATTTTACAGCTAAGGCCGGACGACCAGCTGATATTTTAGAAAGATTTAAAGCAAAATCACGTGATACTTTATGCTCTTTAATTAAATAATCATAAATACTAGTATGTCCTACTGGTTGAAAAAGAAGCGTCTGCCCGCGAGATTTAATCGTTAATGGTAATTTATCTAAAAATGAAGTCAATAATATTATAATAACTTTCTCTTTTGGCTCCTCTAAAGTCTTCAATAAAGCATTAGCCGCTTCAATGTTTAAAGACTCTGCTTGTTTAATAATTCCAATTTTATAAGAATTTCCAAATGAACCTAAATTCATCATTTTTATAAATCCACGGATTTGTTCAATTGAAATATTTTTCTTGTCTGCTTCTTTGGTAATTATCGTGATATCGCTATGTTTTTTTTGTCGACAATTTATGCATTCTCCGCAGGGTAATTTTCCTCTTTTAGCTTTGAGATTTTCGCATAAGATTGAACGGGCAAAAAAATTAGCCAAAGTTGATTTGCCTAAATTTTGTGGTCCGGAAAAAATGTAAAAGTGCGCTAAACTGTCATTGCTTATTCCACTCTGCAGAAAATCAATGATATGTCGGTTACCAAAAAAGGGCCAGTTAAATTCATATTTTTTATCACTATTCATAGATATAATATAACAGATTATCTATACTTATTCAACTCGACATACTTATGGATATAAAAAATATATAAATACAACCAATGCGATCTCTATACTTGCTTTTATCTAGATAATATACTATAATCAATCCATGAAATACTACTCACTCCAATTAAAAAAATACATTCTCCTGTTGGGCGATATTGTTATACTATACGCTTCTTTGTATTTAACTCTCTTAGTTAGGTATGGAGATTCAAATATAGCCAGTCAATGGCCTGAACATATTGGTCCATTTACTGCTATTTTTGTTTTATGGCTGATAATTTTCTATATTAGTAATTTATATGATTTAACAATCGCTATTAATAACGCTAAATTTTACACTCATACTGCCTTAGCTTTACTTTTCTCCTTCTTATTTGGTTCAGCCTTTTTCTATTTAATTCCAAATTTAAATATTGCGCCAAGAAGAAATCTTTTGATTGATATTGTAATTACTGCTGTTTTATTCTTATTGTGGCGACAAATCTATAATAAAACTTTAAAATCATATTTACCGAAAAATAAAATAGTGATTATCGGCTATAATGAAAAGACAAAAGAATTAATAAAATATTTTAATGATAATCCGCATTTAGGTCTAAAAATATCTTTTGTTTTGTTTAAAGGAGAGATATATGAAAAAGGTCTTTATGAAGTAAAGCATTATAAAGATATTGCTAATATAAAAAAACATTTATTTGAACATAAAATTTCATCAGTTGTGTTGACTGATGATGCCCAAACTTCTAATGAAATTAGATCTAATTTGTTTGACTGTTTACACTTGGGAATAAACTTTACTAGTTTACCAAATTTTTATGAAAAAATAACTGGAAAAATTCCAGTGGAGTCAATTAATCAAATGTGGTTCTTGGAAAACTTACAAGAGGGAGGAAAATCATGGTTTGATCAATTTAAAAGAGTCTATGATATAATTGTTGCTTTTTTTATATTTATCATCACCTTACCTTTCTGGCCAATTATTGCCATAATTATAAAAATAGAAAGTCGTGGCGCAATATTCTATCAACAAAAACGAGCAGGAAAAAATAATAAACCGATTAATTTAATTAAATTTCGAACAATGCGCGAAGAAGGCAATACTGGACGACCGACTGTTCCTAATGACGCTCGTATTACTAAATTTGGTTACTTTCTGCGTAATACTAGGGTTGATGAAATACCACAGGTATTAAATATCTTAATGGGAGACATGAGTTTAATCGGTCCTCGCCCAGAACGACCTGAATTAGCTGGAAAGTTACAAGAACAAATTCCTTTCTATAATGAGCGCACTTTAGTTAAACCTGGTATTTCTGGTTGGGATCAAGTTTGTGGAGAATATCACTCTCCAACAACAGAAGACACGGTGAAAAAATTACAATACGATTTATACTATATAAAAAACAGATCTTTATTTTTAGACCTGGTTATTATGCTTAAGACTGTCCGGACTGTGTTGTTAGGACGTGAGGCGAGCGGAAGCTAAATAATAAAAAATATCTTGCTCTTTGATAGTAAGATCAGAATTAATCTTATCTAAAGCTATCTGGCAAGAACTAGCATTATTTACTCTATAGTATCTCTCTGATAAGTATAAAAGCTTCAGCTGCTAATAATCCGACCTCTGCTCCTCTGTGTTTTGCCAAAACAGTTATATTTTCTAATGACCGAGGATGAGGATATTTCCTTAGTTCACTTTTATAACACTTCATTGCCTTTAATTTATCATCTATGGTTTCTTCTATATTTACATAGACATTAGGGGTAAACGGCTTTATTCCCCATTCTGTTTCAGAAGGAGTTTCATAAGCTAAAATCTTTTTTATATTGTTCCCTACTGGTCTGGCAGCGACCAAACAGGCTTCAAAAAGTAAACGATGATCCTTATTTAAATCACCTCCATAAGGAATATATAGTATATCAGGATCAACCTTGGCGACAACAGTGCCAATTTTAAGGTTTAGATCTTTTTGAGGAATAGTATCTAATTTAACCGTCGGCAAATTCAAAAAGAATGCCTTTTTAATACCTAAAGACTTAATGGCACTGGCTATTTCCTTTTCCCTGCTTTTAATAAACTCCTTACTCCATTCTGGAGTATAGGCTTTGGTAACTATACAAAGAAAAACGTCATGACCCTCTTTGGATAATCTTTTTATTGTTCCTCCACATCCCAGGACTTCGTCATCAGGGTGGGGGGCGATTACTAAAATTTTCATAAATGTAATTAAAGATTATATTTAAGTTAATTTTTCATTTTTTTCTTCAAAATTTTTATCTTTTAAATAACATAACTGACCGCACAAAGCAGAATAATTTCCTTTGAGCATATCCTCCCGAAACTTTAGTAGTTTTGGGTGATTCCATGCCTCTTCAAAACCAACTTCAGCATCCACTCCGCCTAATGGTTTTGTTCTTCCACATGGCAAAAGTTCGCCAATTTCACTTATGTAAGGATCTTCAAAACAAGTAAAACAAATATTTTTTTTCTTTTTCATCTCTATTACTGGATCAATAACTGAACCTTCTGGGGATGGGAACATTTTCCAATCCAGATTATATTTATCTATGTCAGCTTTTATTTTAGTCAGTAAAGCTTTATATTCTTCATCTGAAACCCTTTTGACGCCAGCATCTCGACATTGCTGAGTTTCAAAAAGAGGTATGGTATGAAGAGAGAGTTTTTTAGCTCCTTTAAGAGCGTCTACCAAAGAAAATAACGTTTGAAAACCTAACGAGGAAACAATTACGTTCACCTGCGTTTCTAAATTAGTTTTATTGCTTATATAAACAACTTTTTCTATACTATCCTTTAATTCAATACCTCTTAATTTCATTTCTTCTTTTTCGTTAAATGTAAGAATACTAACTTCTATATCAGTTAATCCGCTATCAACCATTTTATTAATTAAATCCTTGGTCAATAAACTGGCATTACTAGTAATTCTAACTCTATTTGATAATTTTTTTACCAACGCGATCGCATCCAAAAGACGAGGATAAAGAACTGGCTCTCCTAGCCCAGCTAACTTTATCATCCTAAATTTTCCCCTAGTATTATTAACTATTTTTTCCAATTTCTCAAAAGGGAGTTCTTTGTTCAAAACTTTTTTATATATCGGATCAAAACGATAACACCAAACGCAATGCTTATTGCATTTGGAAGTAAGACCAACACCCAAATGTCTAAATGACATAGTATCTTGAAAACTATAAGGAGAGGCATCATTCCCTCTTAATAACACTTCGCAATACTTCAATAATCTATCTGGCATATCCTTAAAATTTTTCATAAATTCTTCCATTTCTTTTTTTCCTGAGGAAATATTTTTAAATTCTTTTTCCATAAATTTTATTTTAATAAATTATCTTTTTATAGTAATCTTTTATTTAGTCTAAACCTACTTAATATTTTAACAATTTTTATGCTAATTTTATCAACCATAGCAAATTAATTACAAATCATATATTTTCAATTAAACTTTTTTACTAGTCCATGTAAATAGTTTATTTATTATGAATTTTTCTAATCTATAATATCTTATAAATCTAAACTTCCAACGAAGATGAGCCGATACCTCAAAAGGTAAAATTATTAATCTTTTCAGACCGAAAAAATTTCTACTCGTTGAATCCCCTTTTCTCTTTCTAAATCTCAACCCTGCCATATAATAAAGATTGCCAGGTATAGGGTTGATATTATTACTTAAACTCATTTTACTCCATCCTTCAAAATCATGCGGTTCTTTGAAACCGGCTTTCAGCGCCTCTTGATAAAGCTTGCTCCCTGGATATGGGGAATAAGCAGAGAAAGTAATTTTGGCATTCTTGTCTGTTTGCCAAATCCAATCAGCTAAATCCATGCTTTTGTATATTTCCTCCATTGTCTCAGTGGGAACACCTGACATGAAATTATATCTTCCACGAATATTTGTTTTGCTTAAAATCCGAGTGCAATTACGAATATCTTCGCAACCTTTAGGATACATTTTATTAATAACTTCTTTAAGGATTCTATCTGAACCCGATTCAACACCTAAGAGTAATTCCTTACATCCACTATCCTCAAGCTTTTTTGCGATTTCTTCGTCTATGTCACTACATCTTATACTTGTACTCCAAGTTACTCCAAATTCTTTTAGAATTTCAGCTATTTTTTTAATTCTTACTTTATTTGAACCAATATTGTCGTCGTTTATATATACGTTTTTAACTTTAAATTCTCGTATAAATTCCCCTGATTCTTTTTTAAATTTATCAAGCGGCATTGCCCGCCAGCTGCGGCGATTAAATATTTGATTATAGCAAAAATTACAATTATATGGGCATCCTCTGCTTGCTGGAAACATCAATTCTCCCCTATCAGCGGAAATCTTAAAATATTTCTTATTTTTTTGAGTCATAGGAAATGGCCACTCTGAAGGATCCATAAATTCTCTACGTTTATTTGTAATTATTTTTCCGTTATCTTTCCAAAGGATACCATCGACCTTATTTAGATCCCCCCCCTTCTTTAAGGTCGTTACTAATTCAAGCAGTGTTTTTTCGCCTTCTCCGACAATAACAAAATCTACAAAATCTTCTTTGATGCATTGCAATGGAAGTAAAGAGGGATGAACGCCACCAAAAATTGTATAAATTTTTGAATTTATCTTTTTCGCAGCCTCCAACATTCGTTTGCTTCCAATCAACTGATATCCCGTCATTGAAGATACTCCTATACATAAAGGATCTTTTTTAAATAAAGACAAAAAATCGTCAAACTTATTAAATCGTTCATCATAATACTCAACATTGAACCCATTTTGTTCAAGCATGGCTCCTGGATAAAAAATAGAAATAGCTGATCCTTTAACAGGACTATCTCTTGTTGGAATTG
>Ga0222658_1000006_pt1 | contig 255261 bp, 285 predicted proteins | sample AntAcemetagen476_FD_179830 | JGI IMG/M metagenome (GOLD analysis project Ga0222658, IMG submission 179830) | Saline water microbial communities from Ace Lake, Antarctica - #476 | ecosystem: Environmental > Aquatic > Non-marine Saline and Alkaline > Saline | place: Antarctica: Ace Lake... | reverse complement strand
AAAAATTAAATTAAATATAAACAAAAAATAAAATGGTTGAAGAAAAAATAGAAAAAAAAGCTGAAGAAATCCTTGAAAAAGAAAAGAAAAAAGAAATAGTAAAAGGAATTAAAGAAGAATCTAAAGAAACTGTAGAAAAGCCTGAGGAAAAAAAGGTTGAAAAAAAGAAGGAAGAAAAAGGAAGGCAAAGAAGAGGGAGAAGGGGAGAAAAAACAAGGGAAGAAATAGTTGAAGCTTGGGATCCTAAAACAAAATTAGGAATGGATGTTAAGAATGGAAAAATAAAGGATATTGATGAAATATTAGAAAATAATAAAAAAATACTTGAAGGAGAAATTGTAGATAGTTTGCTCCCTATTAAAGCAGATTTAATCTCTATTGGACAATCCAAGGGAAAATTTGGAGGTGGAAAGAGAAGAGCTTGGAGGCAGACTCAAAGGAAAACTAAAGAAGGAAATGTTCCTACGTTCTCAACAATGGCTGTTGTAGGTGATGGAAATGGTCATGTGGGTATTGGCTCTGGAAAATCTAAGGAAACACTTCCAGCAAGAGATAAGGCTATTAGAAAAGCTAAACTTAATATTATAAAAATAATTAGAAGTTGTTCTTCTTTTGATTGCTCTTGCTCAGAATTACATACTGTTCCTTTCAAGGTTACAGGAAAATCTGGAAGTGTAAAGGTAACTTTAATTCCTGCTCCACAAGGGACAGGATTAGTTGTTGCAAATGAACTTAAAAAAGTTTTAAAACTAGCAGGAGTAAAAGATGTATATAGCAAAACTTCTGGAAGACAAAGAACAACCTTTAATTTTGTTAAGGCTTGTGTTCATGCTCTAGAAAAAACAAACAAAGGAGATAAAAAATGATTTGCATAATAAGAATTTCAGGAGATGTGGGATTAAACAGAGATGTGAAAGAAACATTTAATAGATTGAAACTTAGAAGAAAATATTCTTGTATTATTATAGAACCTACAAAAGAAAATTCTGGAATGTTAGAAAAAGTTAGAAATTTTGTAGCTTTTGGAAAACTTAATGAAGAAACTTATGCTAAATTGAAAAACAAAAGAAAAACAAAAATAAAGAATTTCTTTAGATTACATCCTCCAAGGGGTGGAATAGATAGTAAAAAACATTTTGGAGTTAAAAAAGGTGTTTTAGGGGATAATAAAGAAAAAATAAATGAATTAGTAGAAAGGATGTTGTAAAATGAAAATCAAAAAAAGAAAAAAAGTTTCAAGAATGCATGGAAGAAAAATGGGCACACATGGTGGTGGTGCTAGAAAGAAAAGGAAAAAATCAGGGCACCATGGTGGTGGAGGAATGTCTGGAAGTGGAAAAAGAGCTGATCAAAAAAAGACATTAGTGCTCAAATTATATGGTCATAATTATTTTGGAAAACAGGGAATTACCAGCAGAGGAACTAAAAGGGATATAAGAAAAAGAATAAATTTAGCAGATATCGAAAAAAATCTTTCTAAATATGGGAAGAAAACTTCAAAGGGATATGAAGTTGAATTAAAAAATTATAAAATTCTTGGAAAAGGAGATGTAAAAAATAAGTTAATTATAAAGGCAAAAGAAGCTTCTAAATCAGCAATTGAAAAAGTTAAAAAAGCTGGCGGAGAAATTATCTTACCTGTTTTTAAGAAGAAAGAAATTGTTAAGGCAAAACCTTTCAAAAAACCTGAAAAAATAAAAAATAAAAAATAAAATGGACTTTAGACAAATCTTTAAATTCATTCCTGAAGTTAAAAGCCCTGAAGAAAAAAAACTTGATTTTAAAACAAAATTAAAATGGACTTTGATAGTTCTTGGTGCTTTTTTTATTTTAGCTAATATATCTCTTTTTGGATTGTCTGTTAATGCTTTAGAAAGATTTGAATATTTGGCGATTATACTTGGTACAGATTTTGGAAGTATTATTTCTTTAGGAATTGGGCCTATTGTTATGGCTTCTATTATTCTTCAGCTTCTAACAGGGGCGGGGATAATTAATATTGATACAACAACTGTTGAAGGAAAGAAGTTTTTCCAGGGAGTTCAAAATCTTTTAGTTTTCTTTTTCATTATTTTTGAAGCATTGGTTTATGTACTTATGCAAGGTCTACAAGCTATTCCTGGTTTTACAGGGATAGTGATATTTCAATTAATTTTAGGAGGTCTTGCTATTTATTACATGAATGGCCTCTGTGAAAAATGGGGCTTCGGCTCTGGTGTTAGTTTATTTATCGGGGCAGGGGTAAGTTGGAGACTTATAACAAGTGCTTTCCAATTTATTAACCAACAAGGTAAAAATTGCCTTATTGATTTTTCAGGTACAGCTTGTTCTGGTAAAGTATTATCTATATTCCAATCTATTGCAGGACCTTTAAAAGATTCAATAGAATTAACATCTGCACTTGCTGCAATAATCGCTACAGTGATAGTCTTTTTGATAGTTGTTTGGGTTCAATCATTAAAAGTTGAAATTCCATTGTCTTTTGGTAGGGTAAGAGGGTATGGAGTTAAATGGCCTTTATCATTTTTCTACGCATCTGTTATACCAGTTATCTTAACAGCTGCCTTAATTGCAAATATCCAATTATTTGGAAGTATGATTGAAAACTGGATAGGACACCCAACTCTCTTAGGGGGTTTTATAGGTGGGCAAGCTGTTTCAGGACTTGCTTTTTGGATGGGTTCTACTAATTTATTAGAATTAATAATAAGAGGGGGATTTTTACCATTATATTTATTACAAGGATTAACCCATATGGTCTTCTTTATGCTTTTCTCTACATTATTTGCTGTATTTTGGGTGAAAACTTCTGGAATGGATTCAAAGGCACAAGCTAAAAAAATAGCTGCATCAGGTTTGCAAGTTGCTGGATTTAGACAAGATCAAAGAATTTTAGAAAGTATCTTAGACAGATATATCATGCCCTTAACAGTTATGGGTGGTCTTGCAATCGGGTTGTTAGCTTCCATAACAAACTTATTAGGTGCTTTAGTTTCAGGAACAGCAATCCTATTAGTTATTATGATTATGTATCAATTTTATCAGAATATTGCTCAACAACATTCTGTAGATATGAACCCTGGAATGAGAAAATTCATGAGTGGTTAAAGATTTAAAAGTAACTGCGAGCTAATAATTAAAAGAGGAATTAAAAATGGATAAAAAAGGAAGTTTTAAACCAATTATTTGGATAATGGTTATCTCCTTAGCTATTGCTGCTTTGTGGGACAAAATTCCTTTTTTAAAAAATGCTGTTGGTGCATTACTTAATCCTAGTGCTGGAGCATTATTAAACTGGGACCTTACTTTTGGTATGCTAATAATTGTTTTTTTTATAGCACTCTTTACAACTTTAATTCAAAAATACACTACAGATCAAGATGCTTTGAAAAAACTTAAGTTAAATCAAAAAGCCCTTCAAAAGGAAATGAAAAAATTTAGGGACCAGCCAGGAAAAATGGCTGAACTTCAAAAACAAAGCATGGCTGCTATTCCTGAGACATTTAAATTAACAAGTAGATCAATTGTTTATACCGGTGTTCCATTTATTCTCCTATTTAGATGGTTTATGGATTTTTTTGACATCCTTGGAGACCCAAGATTTTTATTGGGCCTTAATTGGTTTTGGTTTTATCTTATTTTCACAATGGTTTTCAGTGGGATTCTAAGGAAATATTTAAAAGTAGCTTGATTATGTAATTCTATGGATAAAGAATCTCAAGAAGAAATGATGCAAAAATTTGGTATGTTTGAACAGCAAATTCAACAGCTTCAGCAACAATTACAAGCTATTGAACAAACAATTGTAGAAATGAATTCTTTAAGTTTTGGACTTGATGATTTAAAAGGATCTAAAGGAAAAGAGATTTTAGCACCTATTGGAAGAGGAGTTTTCACTAAAACTAAATTAGATTCTGAAAAATTAATCGTAGATGTTGGTGGAAAAACATTTGTAGAAAAAAACATCCCAGATACAAAAAAGATAATTAAAGAACAAATTGAAAAATTAGAAACAGCTAAAAACGAAGTTCAAAATTCTATTGAAAAAATTAATCATGAATTAACACACATGATGTTAGAAATTCAAAAAGGTGAAAAAGAAAAAGAGCATAAACATTAATTTTTCTTAACTTTTCTCACAAATTCTCCATACTTCATAACACCTAATTCACTTACAATTCCTGTTATGTATTTTTTTCTCACAAATTCAAATGCAGGATTTTTAATTTTAATATTTTTAGGCGCAGAATCCCATATTTCATTTAATTTTCTTTGTTCTCTTGGAATTCTTGCTCTAGAAAATTTCCAAGAATCAGCAATTATATAAACGGGAATTTTTTCTTCTTTAGCAAGCCTCGTTATAACTTCACTTCCAATTTTGTTAATTATTCCTTTTTTTGTTAAAGCATCTGCACCTAAAAAGATTTTTTTAACTTTCTTAGTTCCTTGTCTTTTAGATAATGCTACACCCATTGCAGAATCTACAAACATTGTTGTTTTTATCCTTGCTTTTCTTAATTCTCTTGCAGTTTTTCTTCCTTGAAATAAAGGCCTTGTTTCTGTATTATAAACTTCAAATTTCTTTTTCTTTTTTTTAGCGTAAATCAAAGCATTAACAACATTTGTGGAATGACAATGTGTAAAAATAATATCATTGTTCTTAATTATCTTTAAAATATTTTTATTAATTTTTTGTTGAGCAAAATCAAAATGTTTTAGTATTTCTTTATAGGATTCTTTTTCCATTTTATTTATCACCCTATGTAACATTGGTTCTGTGGGCCTTAAAGAAAAAAGTAATTTTTTAGATTTTTTAGTAGGTATTAGAGAATAAGCATAAAGTGCTTTTTTAGCAACATTTCTTGCACCTTGAATTTTAATACTTTTGATATCTTTTGCAATTTTATCAAACCTCTTTTTTTTATTCATGGAAAAATGAATTAACGAAAGTTTAAAAATTCTCTTTTTTTATTATAATTATGTTAGAATCTTTGATTAATCCAAAAAGAGCTGAAAAAGGGCCTTGGAAAATGCTTTTTATTGGAATGCTTTATGCCTGGGTATCTTTAGGGCTTGTTAAATTCTTTTTTTCAAATGATCCTATCTTGATTCAATATTCTGGAATGATTGTGGTTACTTTCTGTGTGATGTTTTCTTTACCTTTTATGTATTTTATAATTAAGCAAGAAGAAGTAGAAGATGAACATGTTGAAGGATTTTTTCATGTTTGGAAAATTCATAAAAATGCTATTTATGCCTTTATGTGGTTGTTTTTAGGATTTATTATTGCTTTTTCTTTTTTTAATATTGTCTGGCAAGATTCAAATCTTTTAAATGCGCAAGTAGAAACTTATTGTGCAATAAACAGTCCAGGAAATATTGATGCATGTGTAAAGAGTGCTGGTTTCCCTGCAGGTAACCCTGGAGTAACTGGAAACTTAACAAGTACTGGAAGATTCTTATCAATACTTCAAAATAATGTTTCTGTTATGATTCTCACGCTCATATTTTCCCTTTTCTTTGGAGCTGGTGCTATTTTTGTTTTAGCTTGGAATGCTAGTGTTATCTCTGCTGCAATAGGAATTTTTACTGGATATGAAAAAATGGCAATTCCCTTGGGGTTAGCAAGATATATGATTCATGGATTCCCGGAAATTGCTGCTTACTTTATTACTGCACTTGCTGGAGGAATCCTTGGATTAAGTATAGTAAAAAATGGGTTAAAAAATATAAAATCTTTAAGAGTTTTAGAAAATGTGGCAATTCTACTATGTATTGCTTTAGTAATATTAGTATTTGCAGCTGCTGTTGAAGTTTATTTCACACCAATAATATTTCATTAAATTTTAATTATAATTTTCTTATTTTTCCTTGCATCCTTTTATTTTCATTAAGGAGATGATACTCTTTATCATGAATTGCTTTCTTTACGACAAATGCTAGTTCTTAGGCACTACATAAAAGTATTTAAATATTATTGTAGGCACTACCATTATATAATACACACATAGTAAGTAATCTTTATAAGGAATAATACACACATAGTAAGTAATGGGAAAGGTTCGATCAGCTAAAGCTCTAGCTAGAAAGCTCAGAGAGAAAATCTATAGTTCTAAATCCCGGAGAAAAGTTCTTGAAAAATATCTTGAAGCCTTAAAAATCAATTATGAAAAAGGTTTAATTTCCTATGCAAGATATGTTGAAATTCTTCATAAGAAAACAGATGGAAGAGATATTCATGAATTAATTGAGTATTATAATCAATATGAAAAAGATTGTAAAAAATTATTAAAAAAACAGCAAAAACAAATTGCAAAATCTTCTATTGCTACTATTTTTCTTATTCTAGGCTTATTCACTCTCATCTTCGCAACAACATATTACATTCAACCTACTTTTACAGGATTTGCAACTCAAGAAAATATTTCAGAAGAATTAAATGAGACCTTTCTAAACGAAACTTCGAACCTTTCCCAAGAAGGGTCTCTTCCTTCTGAAAATATTACTATCAATAAATCATATTCAGAAGAAATAAATGAAACAGAGGTTCTGATAGCTGAAGAAACTTCGAACCTTTCCCAGCAAGAACCTCTGTCTTCTGAAACATTAATTCAGGGGCAAGCAATTATCGGCCAACCTGTTCAATGGTTAAAAAAAGTTGCATTAGAAGAACCAGGGATTGCAACAGTTATCCTTCCTGAAGAAGCTGAGAATATTACTGTTAAAAAAACAAAAGATAGAACACCTGCCAGAGTTAAAATAGAAAAAGTTACAAAAGAACTAAATGAAAGGGGAAGCTCACCAATTACAGGGCAAGTTATTGGGGGAGCAAATGAAGAAAGCTGGTTACAAAGAGTTTTTGAAAGTATTATTTCATTTTTTAGAAATATTGTATTTACAATAACAGGACAAGCAATTGATAATCCTGCTACAAATAATACAGTTATAGAAGTTGAGATTAACGATACAGCTACAGAATATGAAGTTGCTTATGAAACACCTGCACCTCAAGCATTTGAACAAGAAACAGCTAAGGGAAAACAAATTATTATTTCAGGGCCAGATGAATTAAATTATACAAATATTTTAGCTTTCACAAATTTAACAATGGAAGCTCCTGAAAGCGCTATTAAACTTTATCATCTAACAAATAATTCTAGAATTATCGTCGACACTGTTAATTATGATAATAATAACAATGGATTAATAGATTATATTGAATGGAATGTTCCTCACTTATCTAACCAAACCTATGAATTAGAAATCACTGTTTTAAATGTTCAATCTTATCCGATGGTGGGGGGAAACTGGACAGTTAGATTTAACACAACTGGAACATCTGATTTAACAATTACCGCTGTTAATGGAACAACTTTCGGAACATCTTCACCAGATGATTTAGAATTCTTACAATTAAAGTGTGGGGATACTCTTGTAAACACTTCATGGATTAATAATTCTATTTTTGTTTCAAATTATTCTTGTGATAATCAAACAGGTTTTGAAACTTCTAAGGTTTTAACATCTGGTAAGCACCATTTAGAATTTGATTTTGGTGGTGTGAAAGCCTATGCACATAACCAAGCGTCTACAACAGCCGGAGGTAATTTCAAGGGTTACAAAGATACTGTGGGTACAAACTTTAATGCAGATGGAACCTATTCTGCTTTAGAATGGGCTAGCCAAGATTATAATGATGGTTATCTTACATATTCTGGAAGTAATCCAACTAGAATTGAAGTAGATACTACTGGAGATTATTTTATAGCTTTATCTTTGCCACTTATTGATTCAACCTATTCTGGTTCAAATAATCAAAGAGCATCTATTGAAGCTGCTGTTTTTGTGGACGGCACTCAGGCACTTGTTGGAACAGCAAGAGGTTCTTATATGAGGGGAACTGATGGAACTATTAATCATTTTCAAACTTCCGATAGTTTAAATGTTTTAGTTCCAGGAGTTAGTGCTGGAAGTTATATTGAAATTTATGTTCGTGGTGCTTCAGAAACCAACGAAGCTATTTCAGCGAACAGCAATTTTTCACTTTATGTAGAATATGTTCAACCCTCAGATGAAATTTTCTTTGGAACAGGAACTATGTCTACAGCACCCACTTCCAATACTAATATTAATCAGGGAACAGAAAATGGATGGGAGTATGATATGGAATGGGTAGAATCTATTGAAGATGGTACCTATACTCACGACGACGTAACAGATCCAAATCTTATAACTTTAGCAGATATTGGATATTATTTTGTAACTGTTAATATTCCTGAAGGAGCTGCAGCAACTAGATCAAATATTGGAGGAAGAATAGAGCTTGATGGAACTCAAATAGATGGTGGAACTTTTATGCAAGGTTATATTCGTAATGCAGATACCAACCAAGATAGTAGTGTTCACTGGGCAGGTTTGGTTGAGACAACTAGCACTAATCAAGATCTTAGTATTGGAATTTCTAAAATGACCACAGTTACAACCGCTGTTACAACAGATGGTCTTAATGCTACAATTTATGTTAGAAAACTTCCAAACGGAAATCAAGGTTTATATCATTCTGTAGCAACCCAGGTAACAGGAGGTGCACCAACAGATTGGAATCCTGATACTACCCAATATGCTATGTGGTCAACAGACAATGAAAAAGATGCTTCCTATTATGCCCACACAAATGGTGATGAAAATATTACAATTCAACAGGAGGGATTTTATTTAATAAGTTTTAACAGCCCACAGATGACCTCAGGTACTATGAGACAACACCCTCAATTTGATATTTATGTGAATGGACAAACTCAAGAAGGTGGAAGAGCTGGTTCATCTTATGCCAGAATTAATGGTGGCCACAATGAAGCAACAACAATGTTAACATATGGTTCTCATCTTAGTGCTGGGGATAATGTTTCTATTGGAGTAGTTTTAGGGGATGCTACCACTGCTGTTACAGTAACTGTTTTAGATGAAGCAGCACTGATGATATTATTAGTGCCAAGCGTTTTAACCGGAGACCCTACCTTAGTAGATTTGACTTTAGATGCTCCTGCAACAGATCCAAATATTTTTGAAGGTAATACTTTTGAGATGAGTTGTACTTCTGAAACAGGGAATGGTGAGGGAGTATCTCTTACTTTTGAATATAATAGTTCTATTTATCCTTGGAAATCAATTGAAACTTCTGGCACAGTAAACTTCACAACAGATACAATAAATCCTTCAACAAATGTTGTAAATAACACTCAATACGATAAAACTATTACAGCCCATACTCTGGGGGATTATTATGTAAGATGTAATCTAAGTAATTCTACAGACTACCTTCTTTCTTCTGTTCAAAAAGTAAGTGTGGGTGGTTATGGAACATTAAATGTGGACCTCACAACGCCTTTAACAGGACAAATAACAGAAGTTAATCAAAATCAAACATTCTGGATGAACACCACAATTACTTGTGAAGGGGCTGCTGGTGTTCTTTGTGGAGAAGTAAATGCAACAGCAAGATATAATGAATCCAGTCAAATCTTTGGAACAGGTGCAGATGGTGCTAAAACGATTACAACAACCAATGCAATAATAAATAATTATACTTATTTAGCAGGCGACGAAGGTGTAGGAAGCGGATCTATTATTGTAAATGACGGTTCTGAATTTAGTCAAGATGATGAAATATTAATTGTTCAAATGCAAGATGGAACAGGAACAGGTGATGCAGGAACTTATGAATTTGTTACCATTGCTAGCATAGCTACAAATACTTTTACTTTAGAATCTAATTTAGTAAATAGTTATGGTTCTGGAACATTAAATGCCACACCTTCTTCTGCAACACAGGTTATTAGGGTTCCACAATATACAGATTTCACAGTTAATGCAGGAGCATCTGTAGTTGCTAAAGAATGGGATGGTTATTCAGGAGGTATTGTAGTTTTCAAAGCAACAGATACAGCAGATATTCAGGGAACTGTTAATGTTAGTTGGAGGGGTTTCCGAGGAGGGGACATGGGTTATGGTAACAATGAACCTGGTTGGGAAGGTGAAGGTATCTATGGTTTAGGGGTTGAATCTGGAACAGTTGGTGGAGAAACCCTGCCAACCTCAGACAATAATGGTGGTGCTGGGCAGCAAGGAATTTCCCACTGTGGTGGTGGTGGTGCTGGAGGAGGTTATGCTACCCAAGGTCAAGATGGTAACACCGACGATTCAACAACTTATAATGATACTGCTTGGGGAGGTTATGCTGTTGGAAATACTAATTTTTCAGAAGGAATCTACTTTGGAGGTGGTGGAGGTGGTGGAGGTGATGACGATAATGGTGGAAGAGATGCTCTAGGTGGAGATGGAGGAGGAATAGTTTATATTGCTGCAAGAAATATTTCAAATGCAATTATTTATAACGAAGGGCAAAGTAAATCAGGTGCAAGTGATTGTGGATCTGCAGAAGGTTCAGGAGGAGCAGGTGGAACAATTTGGCTTTCTGCACAAACTCTAGATTTAGACACTGTTTCTGCCATTGGGGGTCAAGGAGCAAATGTTTATGGAGATACAGATGGTTGGGGGGGTGATGGAAGTGATGGTAGAATAAGATTCGATTTTGGTATATTGACAGGAGCTTCAACCCCTGATTCTGGTTTTAATGGAACTATTTCTGGATTCCTAGAAATAAACACTGTTACAGATACTCCTTTTTGGACAAGTGATTCACAACCACAAACCTGTGTTTCAATGGTCCAAGGAGATACTTGTCAATTAAATTGGAGTATAAATGCTACAGGTGCTCTTAATTCTTTATGGGCTGTTGATGTTAAATTCTCTTCTAATTATAGTCAAGTTCCACTTAATTATTCAAATAATGCAACAATAAATACTACTGAGGCTGTGGCTCCTTCAAACAATGCACCAACAATTCCTTATGTTTATAATACTACTATGACAGATGTTTCAAGTGGGCCAAATGAAGGACCTTCTGTTACAAATGTAATAATTAATTTCACAGCCTACGACGCTGATGGTTTCGGAGATTTAGATGATAGTTCTGCTGTGATTAATTTTACCGACGGAGGAACAACAAGAGAAAATGCTTCCTGTGACTGGGTAGAAGATTGGGGAACTTATTATGCAAATTATTCTTGTACAGTTCCAATGTGGTGGTGGGATGGTGCAGGAGATTGGGATATTCAAGCATTTGTTTCTGATGACGAACCTTCAAGTGGAACAAATACTTCTACAAACTTTTATTTGGGAACAACAGCTGGTGCAAGTTTTACTCCAGCAGCATTAACTTGGACAGGATTAAATCCGGGAGATTCTAATAAAGAACCTAATGAAAATTTCTTGTTGAATAATACGGGTAATCTTCCTAGATATATCGAGCTTAATGCAACAAATTTAGTTGGAGAAACAAACCCTTCAGAAGCTTTATGGGCAGGAAACTTTACAGCTAAAAATGCAGCAGGTTGTGAAGGAACAACCATGGTTCCGAATACTTATGTTAATATTACTGGTTTATCATTTTCTCCTGGAAATTACACTTTAAACGATGGAACTGCTCAAGAAGAGGTTTATGTTTGTTTGGAAGAAGCAGGTCCTGAATTAGATGTTCAAACCTATTCTACATCTGGACAAGGTTCTTGGAATTTGAGAATTGTTGCACTTCTTGCAGCATTGATGATTAAGAAAAGAAAAGAATTGGAAGAAGAACTTGAAGAACTTGAAATCCCTATAACAATATTCACAACACAATTAGCTCCCTTGGAATCTGTTGTAAAGTATATGAGAGAAAACCTAAAGCTGGGTTATTCTGAAATAGCTAACGAATTAAATAGGGACCAAAGAACAATTTGGGCAACATATAACAAAACACTACAAAAACAAGAAGCACTTACTAAAGTAGGAAAGCCTGACCTATATGTTCCAATTTCAATTTTAAGAAACAGGAAACTAACTGCACTAGAATCCATAGTAATCTATCTAAAAGAAAAAGAAATGAAATATATTGAAATTGCAGACATGCTAAATAAAGATCAAAGGAATATTTGGACAGTATATAATAGGGCTATTAATAAAGGTGTAGAAGAAAAAAGAAAAGAATTAGAAATTCCTATTAAAATCTTTGAAAATAAGAAACTTGCACCATTGGAAACAATAACAAAATATTTGAAAGAAAATTTAAAGATGGGTTATTCTGAAATTGCTAAAGAACTTAATAGGAATGAAAAAACAATCTACACAACCTACAAAAAAGCAAAAGAAAAAGTAAAAACAAAACTAGAAATAAAAGATTACAAAATAAAGCTCCCTATTAATATACTAGTTAATAGAAAATTAACAGCACTAGGTTCCATTATTAAATATATGAAAGAAAATTTAAAGATGGGTTATTCTGAAATTGCTAAAGAACTTAATAGAGATCAAAGAAATATTTGGACTGTTTATTCTAGAACAACAAAAAAATAAGTTTATCGACGTTTTTTTTTTTGCTTTTTTACTAAAGAGGGATAATTTATTATGAATGAAAAATTGTAGAAATATTTATAAACTAATTCGCTGTAATAAAACTAAGATGAAAAAGGTGATTAAATACAGTGCTGTTCTTATTTCAATATTAATATTATTAATAATACCTTTTGCAAGTGCGGGATTTTCAGACTTTGTGAATAAATTAACAGGTAAAGCTACTTCTACTCCTGTTACAATAAGTATTGAGGTTGGTGCTGGTTCTGTCCCAACAATCCCTGCTGTTTTAAATTCTACAAATATGACTGATGTTTCATCAGCTGGAACTACTGAGGGGCCTTCTAATACCTCTATAACTCTTAATTTCACAGCTTATGATGCAAATGGCTTTGGAAATTTAGATATTTCTTCAGCTATTGTAAATTATACTAATGGTGGAACAACAAGAACAAGTGATTCTTGTGCTTTGATTGAAAATTTTGATGTTTATTATGCAAACATTACTTGTATAACTTCTTTATGGTGGTGGGATACAACAGGAACATGGGATATTGGAGTTCATATTAAAGATTTAAATGATAATGCTATTGCAAACAATACTGCTACATTTTCAGTAGGAACAACTGCTGGTTCAAGCTTTAGTCCAACAACATTAACTTGGTCAACATTAGCTGCAGGGGTTTCAGATCAAGAACCTAATGAAAACTTTTTAATTAATAATACGGGAAATTTAGCTAGATCTTTAGAATTAAATGCCACAGACTTAATAGGAGAGTCAAATGCTGCTGAAGCATTATGGGCAAATAACTTTACAGGTAAAATCTCATCAGGTTGTGAAGGAACAGCAATGGTTACAAAAGTATTTACAGCTATTGCATCATCCACATTGCCTGCCGGAAATTATACTCTTAATGATGGAACAGCACAAGAACAAATTTATGTTTGTTTGGAATCTGCAGGACCTGAATTAGATGCACAACTATATTCAACAACAGCTGAAGGTGCTTGGACCTTGAGAATAGTTGCTTAATAATAAAATGAAAAATAAGACATTATACACAAAAGCAGGGATTGTTTTGGGATTGTTAGTTTTGCTTAGTGCAAATGTGCTTGCTTTTGCTGTTTCTTCTGCTTATGAACCTGGAATAAAATCTTTAGAAATAAATCCAGGAGAAACTAAAGATATTGTAGTAATATTACAAAATATGGCCCCCCCTGAACAAGATCTTATTGCTAAAGTGACAATGACTCAAGGGGGAGAAATAGCTACACTTCTTGATGAAGATGCAACCTACTCTGTTCCTTTTGGAGAAAAAGCAAATGTAGAGATTAGAGTAACTATTCCTAAAAAAGTAGATATAGGAACTTCTTACGATATTGAATTATCTATTGTTACTTCAACAGGAGAAGAAGGTGGGTTTGGTTTTAGTGGAGGTAATGAAAAAACTATACCTGTTATAATTACTAAAAAAGAAGGCACTGGAATAAATAGTTGGATTTATTTGGTAATCTTAGTATTAATTATTTTAATAGTGGTTATATTTAAGAATATCGATAAGAAAAAAGGCAAGAAAAAGAAATAAACTTTAAATACTTCTTACTTCTTTAGATAAAATGAGGGTTAAATTAAATTTGTTCGCTGTTTTATTTTTAATTGTTTTGTTTAATATTTGTTTTGTTTCTGCTGCAGGAATAACCGGAGATACGATTACAGGAGAATCCATAACAGGGAATGCTACTTCTCATCAAGTTGTAATGAGTATAGCTGTAGTGGCTGCATCAAACCCCTCCTTAACGCTCTTAGGCCCTAATAATGAGACTTATTTCTACAATGAATCTCTTTTATTAAATTACGAGACAGTTGGCGAAGAAGTGGTCTTATACAATCTTGATGGAAATTCAAACATAACAATAACTGGGCAACCTTCTATCTTTTTTTCTGCTTCAGAAGGGCAACATACGCTTTATCTTTATTCTACTAATTCTCGTGGAACTAATTTTACAAGTGTTATCTTTGACATAGACCTAGAAACATATACAGTTGATTATGAAGAATATAATGGGGCTTACAAAGGAGATTCAACAAAGTTTAATCAATATTCTTTTGAGGAAATTCAAGAATTAGAAGAGATTATTTTAGAAAATACCCAATATGGAAAAATGAATTTCAGTCAAGAGATTAATGTGACTCAAGATTCTAATTTTAGTGATTTTCTTACAAATTTGTCTGCAAATACAGAAATTTCTTTTAATCTTATTGAAATAAACGGTGAAAACCTTCCAAACTTTGACAAAAGTGCCACACTTCACCTATATAATTTAAGTTTTAGTAATCCTAGAATTTTAAAAGACGGTTCTGTTTGCTCTGCAACAGATTGTTCAGTTATCGATTATTCTGGAGGAGATTTAGAATTTACTGTAACAGGTTTTTCAACTTATTCTGCAGAAGAAACCCCATCTGGAGAAGAAACAACACCTGGGGGTGGAGGTGGTGGGGGGAGTTCTCAAACAACTAGTTTTGAAATAGATAAAGATTATATTAAGACGACAATTACTCAAGGTATAACCTATTACGAAGAAATTGAAATAAAAAACACACATCAATCTACTTTAGATTTCACAATTTCTACACCAGATATGAACAACCTCATTAAAATAGATACAACTTCATTTAGTTTAAAACTCAATGAAAGAAAAACAATAAAATTAAATATTTTAGCTGGACCAGAAATAATTCCAGATTTATATCTTGGAAAACTTAGGATAGTGGGGGGCTCAATGACAAAAGAAATTCCCGTTGCTATTTCTGTAGACTCTTTAGGTGCTCTTTTTGATATAAAGGCTACAATCCCTCGGCAATTTAGAACAGTATCCCCGGGGGAGGATTTTATTGCAGAGGTTAGTTTATACAGCTTAGGAAAATTGGGAAGGGTGGACACTGAAATAGAATATAGGCTTGTGGAAGAAGAAACAGGAGAAGTAATTATAACAGAAACAGAAACTATTGCAATTGAAACTCAAGCAGGTTTTATAAAAACTTTTGAAATTCCTAAAGATATCCAATTGGGACATTACATTTTTTATGTTAAAGCCACATACGAAGGAAAAGTTGCAAGTTCAACAGCAGAATTTCAGATAAAAGACTCCTCAACACTTAATTTAGTTTTTGGTAGGTACTTCGGATTAACTATCTCAATTATCCTCCTTGGTTTCCTCATACTTTGGTACGAGATAAGAAAGGTTAAAAAAGATAAAAAACCTACTTTAATTATTAAAAAGCATCCGCTTGGAAGTAAAAAAAGAAGGGATCCAAGCATTTCAAAATTTAAAAAAGCTTTTAATAAATAAAAAAGATGGTTGAATGGACTTCACAATTTATTAATGAATTTGCATTGGTTCTTGTATTAACAATTTTCCAATTGGCAGCTATTTATTTTGCACTGAAAATAGGGAAGAAATTAGGCCACCCAAGGTTTTGGATATTCATGATTTTGGGCTTTGGAATTGTTCTGGTTAAAAGAGTTTTGCTTTTTATGGGTCTTTTTGGATGTTCTCTTTGTACTGAGGCTAGTGTTCCAGCTTACCTAATTGATAGTCTACTTGTTCCTTTAATTTCTTGGATATTTATAGCGCTTGCTCTTTTTGAATTAAACATTGGTTTGAGTAATCATGCAAACACCCTAACAAAAGAAAAGAAAGTTGTGAGAAAGAAGGTTAAGAAGAAAAGAAGAAAAACTAAGAAAATTGCGAAACGGGCTGTAAAACAGCAAACTCAACCTTCAAAAATCCAAAGATTTTTCGCAAGAAAAACAGAAGATGGTTATATAGATATGACAGAAAAAAGATAAATAAGTAAGTTTAAAAATTCTTAAACATATTAAAAGATATGGAACCTTTACTTTTAGCAACTATTTTCATTAGTTTTATTTGCACATATTTTTCTATGCCCTATTGGATAAGAAAAGCTAAACAAGTTGGACTTATTTGGGAAGACATGCATAAAGTTGGACATCCTAAAAATGTTGTGGGTTCTGGAGGAATTATGGTTCTTTTTGGCTTTGTTCTTGGTGTTCTATTATATATTGCAATAAAAACCTTTTACTTTGGTGACAATACAGATTCGACATTAATCTTTGCTCTTTTATCCTCTATTTTAATAATTGGCCTTATTGGAATGCTAGATGATATTCTTGGGTGGAAAAGGGGAGGCTCATCTAAAAAATCTAGGTTAATTTTATTATTTTTTGCAGCAATACCTTTAATGGTTCTTAATGTCGGAGAATCTACAATGATGGGTATTCAATTTGGAATTTTATTTCCATTGATTATTGTTCCTTTAGGAATTGTTGGTGCGACCTCTACTTTTAATTTTTTAGCTGGATATAATGGCCTTGAAGCTGGTCAAGGAATAATTATCTTATCTGCCTTATCTGTTGTTACATATTTAACAGGAAATAGTTGGTTGAGCATAGTTGCTTTGTGCATGGTTGGAGCTTTAGTTGCATTTTATATTTTTAATAAATGCCCTGCAAAAGCATTTCCAGGAGATATTTTAACTTATTCGGTAGGAGGTTTAATTGCAATAATCGCAATTTTAGGGAATATTGAAAAAATTGCTATTTTCTTCTTTATACCTTACATAATTGAAGTTGTTTTAAAAGCTCGAGGAAAACTAAAAAAAGAAAGTTTTGGAAAGTTGAATTTAGATGGAAGTCTTGAGATGCCGTATAAGAAAATATATGGGTTAGAGCACCTTTCAATTTTAATTCTTAAAAAAATAAAACCTAGTAAAAAAGTTTACGAAAGTGAAGTAACCTACCTAATTCACTTTTTTCAGATAATTATAGTAGTCTTAGGATTTTTGTTTATTCTTTAATAAAACAAAGGATATACTAAAACTTTTAAAACAAGATTTACTCTTAATCTTAACAAGAAAATGGATGAAAATACAATTACAATAGATAAGAAAAAGATAAAAGAGAATTATAAAAAAGGTATTAATTTTTTCAAGCAAAAAAAGGTTATGAATATAATAATAATTATATTCTTATTAGCTCTTTTAATGGGTGGTTCTTGGATCAGACTTCAAAACCTTGAAGCTCTAAAAGATTCTACAACAGGAGAATATATGCCCCTTGCTTTAGATCCTTTTTATTTTTTAAGAATTGCAGAAACTATAGTCAGTGAAGGAAGTTTGCCTGCTTTTGATGCGATGAGATATCCCTCTTTAGAGGTGGAATTTAGTAGCGAAATACTCCCCCAGGTAATTGTTTTTATGTATAAAGTTTGGCATAGTATAGATAATACTGTAACGATCCGGTTTATCGATGTTATTTATCCGGTTGTATTTTTTGTGCTAGGAATAATAGCTTTCTTTTTCCTAATCTTAATTTTAACGAAATCTAAACTCACTGCAGCGATTAGCAGCTTGTTACTTGCAATTATTCCCTCCTATCTTTATAGAACCTTGGCAGGATTTGCAGATCATGAAGCTCTTGGTATGTTTTTTGTTTTTCTTGCATTTCTTTGCTATGGATTATCTATAAAACTCCTTGAAAAAAATAACCCTAGCCATAAAAAGGCCATCTCTCTAGGACTTTTAACAGGATTTGCTTCGGCATTTACTATTTTAAGTTGGGGGGGTATTGCTAATTTTGTTTTCTTAATAATTCCTTTAAGTTTTGGGATAATTTGGTTGATTAAATCTAAAACTGTTTCAGATAATTTTATGAAAGAAACACTTTCCAAATATCTTGCCTTTTATATCACCTGGTTTATTTCAAGTATTTTATTTACTACTTTATTTGGATATCCTCTTAATTCTATTATTTCTAGATTTGTTTTAAGTAGTAGTGGAATTATTGGCCCTGCCCTTTTATTATTTATGATCATAGACTATTTCTTAATAACAAAAGGTAAAAAATTAATTAAAAAAAGTTTTGAAAAGTATAGGGTTGTTTATTCTACAGTAATTCTTTTAATCATTGGTTTTATATTATTGCTACTTATTGGACAAAACATCTTTTCTCTAATCTTAGATATTTTTAATGCTCTCTTAACCCCTTTTGGGTTGAGCAGAACTGGTTTAACTGTTGCTGAAAATGCAGCACCATATCTAACAAATTGGATAGGTCAAGTTGGAAAAATCTTTTTCTGGATTTTTTTTGGAGGGGCTATTTTTGTTGGATTTTCTTTGTCAGAAGGTATAAAGAAAAAGAAGAATAAAATTCTATTCTCTCTCTTATGGTTAATCATGATTTCCGGTGTTTTGTTTAGCAGACTCTCAACCTCTTCTGTATTAAATGGGACTAATTTCCTAAGTAAAAGTATTTATTTTATAAGTATTGCCTTATTTTTAATCTACATAATTTATCTTTACTTTAATGATGAAATAAAAATAAAAAATGAATTAATTTTTATTGCTATTTGGTTGTTTGTGACTTTAATCTCTGTTAGGGGGGCTGTAAGGTTCTTCTTTGTAATAACTCCTTTGTTTTGCTTTGTCGCAGGTTATCTTGCTGTCAGATTGTACACCTATGCAAAAAAAAGTAAAGACGAATTATTAAAAATGGTCTTTTGGATTCTCTTAGGTCTTGTTATCTTGGGATTAATAATTAGTTCTATTAATTTCTGGAATTCTTCTAGTCAACAAGGAAAATATACTTCTCCTTCTGCAAATGCACAATGGCAAGAAGCAATGGAATGGGTAAGGGAAAACACCCAACAAGGTGAAATTTTTGTTCATTGGTGGGATTATGGATATTGGGTTGAATATTTAGGACAAAGGCCGAGTATAACAGATGGAGGTCATGCAAATGGATTTTGGGATCATTTAATTGGGAGATATGTTTTAACAACTCCTTTCCCTGAAACAGCTTTTAGCTTTATGAAAACTCAAGATGTTTCTTATTTATTAATCGATCCTACAGATATTGGAAAATATCCTGCATATAGTAAAATTGGAAGTGGTGAAAAAGGAGAAGATAGATATTCTTGGATAACCACTATGATTCTTAATCCCTCTCAAACTACAGAAACAAAAGAGGGAATTGTTCAATTTTACCAAGGTAGTGCTGCTGTAGACCAAGATATTATTTATAACTCTGAGGATGGAGAAGTATTCTTGCCAGCAAATAAGGCTGCAATAATAGGGGTTATTTTAGAAACAAATAAAGAAAAAGAAATAAAACAACTAGGCGGAATTTTTGTCTATAATGAAAAACAAATTAATATTCCTTTAAGATATCTTTATTATAATAATCAAATTATTGATTTTGGGACTGGCTTAGAAGCTGTAGCTTATGTTTTCCCTAAACTTGATCAAACAACAGCAGAAGGGGTAAATGTGGAGGAAATGGGTGCTATGATGTACTTTTCTCCAAAAAATATGAATAGTTTGGTTGTACAAAATTATTTGCTGAATAATGCAATGAGTGGATATGAAGATCTTAAACTGGTTTATGTTGGTTCAGACCCAATTGTAAAATCTCTTGCGGCTCAAGGATATAATTTAGGAGAATTTATCTTTTTTAATGGGTTAAGGGGCCCTATAAAAATTTGGAAAGTTTCATACTCTGAAAATGTTCAAGTATTAGAAGAATTTTTAAGTGAAAAAGGTGATTATGCAGAGTTTGATAACCTACAATTCACAAAATGAAAAGTAAAAAAAATAAATTACATTCAAAAATAGCAATAGTTATTGGAACAAAAGCTGAATTAATAAAATGTATGCCAGTAATGCTAGAACTTCAAAAACAAAACAAAGATTATTGGTTTATACATACTGGTCAACACCCTTTAGGAAAAGCTTGTGAAGATTTTGGAATTAAAAAACCTGATTTTATTCTTAGTAAAGAACCTGAAATAAGTACTAAATTTTGGTCAAAGATTAATCGGAATTCTATTTCTTGGTCTTTTGGCATGATTTCAAAAATAAAAAAAGTTCTTAAGAAATTAAAACCAAAATATGTGATATACCATGGAGATACTATGAGCACTGCTGTAGCATCTATGGCTTCTAGTAAATTATTTAATTTTAGAAAAAGCTGGGAAAATGTGCATTTAGAAGCTGGATTAAGAAGTGGTACTTTAAAAGAACCTTTTCCAGAAGAAATTTCTCGTAGAATTAGCACTCATTTTTCAGATATCCTCCTCGCTGTTTCAGATTTAACAGAAAAAAACCTTAAAAAAAGTTATGGGAAAAGTAATAAAAAAATAATTAAAATAGGGAATACTATTATTGATTCTTCTAAAATAACTCATAAAAAAGCTAAAGAAAAATTCAAAAAAAATAAAGAAAATTATGTCCTAATTAATATTCATAGGCATGAACACCTAAATAATAAAAAAAATCTTGAAAAAATCGTTGAAATTATAAATTCAATAAAAACTAAGGGGATTTGGCCGTTACATGATAATACTAAAAGTTTCCTTAAAAAATATGGTCTTTTTGATAAAATCAAAAAAAATAAAATTTCAATAACTTCTTTAAAAGATTATGATGAGTTTATTTTCTTACTTGCGAACTGCAAGTATTTAATTGCTGATGGGGGAAGTATTCAAGAAGAAAGTCTTGTTTTTAATAAGCCTTGTTTAATTTTGAGAAATGTTACAGAAAGGCAGGAAGGGTTGCGTACAGGTATAAATTTTTTGACAATGAATGTTAAAGAAGCAAAAGAGATTATAAAAAATTTTGAAAAAGGACTTAAAATGCCTAATTTCAAAAATCCTTATGGAAAACTAGGAGTTAGTAAAAAAATTGTAAACAGATTAAAATGAAAAAAATAATTTATAAGGAATTCATAAGGTGGGAGGAGAATATAAAAGAAAAAAATGCTTTTCTTGATATAGGTTGTTGGGGGGGTGCTAAAGTTTTGCAACTAGATGGAAAATGTGATGCCTATGGTATGGATTTTGACCGGGAAAAATTAAAGTTAGTTAATATCAAAATAAAAAACAAAGTGAAATATGGGGATGTTACTAAAAGAATTCCGTTTAGTAAAAAATTTGATTGGATCCTGCTTTCAGAAGTTATAGAACATATAAAAGAAGAGGAATCTGCATTAAAAAATATAAGTAATTCTTTAAAAAAAGGTGGGAAATTAATTTTAACTACCCCAAAAAGCATCAAAGGTTTTGAATTTTGGGATCCTGCCTGGGTAAGATGGAAAATGGGAGGAAATGAAAGGCACCACCATTATACTTTAAATGAATTAGATAAAAAACTTTCTAAACAAGGATTAAAAATACAAAGATATGCTATTGCAGGACCTATGGGGTGGATTATTTTAAGATGGATTAATGTTTTTTTAAAATACGGCCTTAAAATAAATAAATCACTTTCCTTTAGGCAAAAAGATGGAATTTGTAATTTGATGATCTTAGCTGAAAAAATAAAATGAAAAAAATAAATGTCTATTTGCAATTTCCTTGGAAGATTTCTGATTCTCAATATTACAAATCTTTATTAGACAATGCTCCTAAAAATGTTGAATATATTTCAGAAAAAACAAAGGTTGGAATGATCACAAATAAAAACAAATTAACCTTTTTAAATTTTATAAAGAAATCTATTAGAAAACCTCTTGAAAAAAGCAAACTTCCGATCTTAAACATTAAAAAAACAAAAATAAAAGAAAATTATGATTTGATCCATTGTGCACATTGTTTAAGTTCAAATAATGTTCCTTGGGTTGCAGATTTTGAATCTTTATGGCAAATGTGGATTTCTGGAAGAGATACTCAAATTGGAAGGAAAAAAGCCCTAAAAATTCTTAAAAAAGATTCTTGCAAAAAGATTCTTGCATGGACAAATACTTCTAAAAAAGAAATTGAAAAAAGATTTCCAGAAATAAAAAACAAGATTAGTCTTGTTCCCTATGGAATGGCTTTTCCAAAATCTAAGAAAATCAAGCATAAGAAAATAAGATTATTATTTATTGGGAGATATTTCCATCAAAAAGGGGGATTACATGCTTTAGAAGCTTTTGACAAATTGACTAAAAAATATGAAAATGTTGAAGCATTATTTATTTCGGAAGTGCCTAAAGAAATTTTAAATATATACATTAAAAACAAGAAGATTAAATTCTCAGGTCTTGTTCCATATAATGAGATTGTAAATAAAATTTTTCCTAGCTCAGACATTTTTGTATATCCTGGTTACAGTGATACTTTTGGGTTTATGTTTATAGAAGCTTTGGCTTTTGGCCTGCCAGTTATAACTGTAGATGGATTTGCTAGAAAAGATATTGTTACAGAAAATAAAACTGGTTTTATAATAAAAAGGGATAAAAATTCAAAATGGTATCCTTCAAAAGAAGAAAGTAAAAGAATTGTTGAAAATCTTGTAGAAAAAACATCAAAATTAATTGAGAATAAAAAATTAATGGTAAAAATGTCTAGAAATTGTAAGGAAGTTGTTAAAAATGGGAAATTTTCTCTTGATAACAGAAATAAAAAATTGGAAAAAGAGTATAGAAACGCAATTAAATAATATATAAATTTATAAATTAAGCAGACATAAAAAAAAGATGGATGGGAAATATGCTATTGAAAAATGTAGGCTTTGTTCTTCAAAGAATTTTGCCCCGATCATATCTTTAGGAAATCAATATGTTACTGGTTTTGCTTCTCAAAAAGATGAATCAAAGATACAAGTTCCTTTAGATTTAATTTTGTGCGAGGATTGTAAATTACTACAATTAAAACATAATGCCCCTCCAGAATCTATGTGGGGCGACCAATATTGGTATAAATCTGGTATAAATAGTATGATCAAAAATAATTTAAATGAAATTGTTAAGGGTGTTGAAAAATTGCAAGAATTAAAAGAAAAAGATCTTGTTGTAGACATAGGATGTAATGATGGTACCATGCTTGGATTTTATGAAAGAAAAGATTTAAATTTAGTTGGGTTTGAACCCTCTAACAATGTCGCAAAAGAAGCAGAAGAAAAAGGATATAGTATTATAAATGATTTCTTTAATTCTGAAAAATTTAAAGAAAAATTTGGTGAGAGAAAAGCTAAAGTAATAACTGCTATTTCTATGTTCTATGATCTTGAAGATCCTAATAAATTTATGGAAGACATAAAAGAAGTTTTAGATAAAGATGGTTTATTTGTTATACAACAAAATTACTTAGTAACTATGCTTAAAAATAATGCTTTTGATAATATCTGCCATGAACACAGAGAATATTATTCTTTTTATTCTTTAAAACAATTAATGGATAAACATGGTTTTGAAATCTTTGATGTTTCTTTTAATGAGCTTAACGGGGGGAGTATAAGAACTTACATAAAATTCAAGGAAAATACCAACTTGAAACCTTTTGAAGGGGCAAAAGAAAGGATAGAACAAATAATTAACGATGAAAAAAACTTGGGATTAGATACCAAAAAACCTTATCTTGAATTTGCAGAGAGAATAGGGGATGTAAAAAATAAAATTTTAAAATTCTTAAAAGAAGAAAAATTAGCCGGAAAGAAAATATGTGGTTGTGGAGCTTCTACAAGGGGAAATGTTCTTTTACAATATTTTGAATTGGGTCCTGATTTAATTGATTGTATTTTTGATAAAAACCCTGATAAAGAAGGAAAATTAACTGTTGGAAGTTGGATCCCTGTAACTTCTCCAAATAATATAGAAAAATATAATCCAGATTATCAAATTGTTATTATCTGGCATTTATTCGAAAGTCTTGACGAAAATGAAAGAAGTTTTTTGGAAAGGGGTGGGAAATTTATTGTTCCGCTTACAAAACTCAAAATTGTTTCTAAAGAAGGAGAATCATTCCTTTAATTCTTTTTTAATTATCTTCAATGCTTTTTTTATTGGGGTAAATTTTATTCCTAAATTTTTCAATTTGGAATTATCTAATGAAGAATCTTTTCTTGGGGGAACTAGTAATTTCGTCGATTTTAACTCTTTTATCTTAGAATTTTTTCGAACTAAATTCTCAAGTCTTCTAACAAATAAATTCATTTTTATTTTTTCTGATCCTGCTGCATGAAAGATACCCCCCTTTCTCAAAAGACAAATCTTTTCTATAATTTCTGGGACATCTCCTATAAATAATGGACTTCTAATTTGATTAAAATTTCCTAAAAGAATTTCTTTATTTAAAAGAACATTTCCGAAAATGCTATTAGGCCCTAATTTTCCATTATATCCATAAAGCAAATCAACTCTTAAAATAACATTATCTTTATTTTTTAATAGTTCTTTTTCAGCTAGAATTTTTTCTCGATCATATACCCCTAGTGGAGAAAGTTTATTTTTTTCAGAATAATTTCCTTTTTCTCCATTAAAAAGATATGAAGAAGAAATAAAAAATAGCTTGGATCCCATCTTTTTTGTAATTTTAGAAATAATTTTTGCTGTTTTATAATTTAATAGTTTGGCTTTTTTAGGATTTTTTTCACAATCTACGGAACTTGTAAGAGCAATTAAATCTACAACTACTTCTGGTTTGTATTTTTTTAGAAAAGAAGCGACCTGTCTTTTTTTTGTTGCATCTACTTTAAATCCTGATTTACCTTTAGAATCTATTCCAAAAACGATGTATCCTTTTTTTAAAAATACTTTTTTAAGTTTTGTTCCTAAAAACCCTGAAGCTCCGAAGATAGCTATTTTCATTTTAAAGAGTTGTATAATTTAGCATATTTTTTAGCAAGAGGTGTTAATCCAAATTGTTTAAGATATCTTTTAAATTCTGAAATCATTTTATTGTAATTCTTTTTTTTCATAACTTCTTTTACAACTTTTCCAAAATCTCCTTCTGTATTTGCAATTTTAATAAAGCCCCAATCTTTTGCAAATTCATTAAAATATTTAATATTGCTACCAATCATTGGTTTTTTTGTTGCAATGCAATCTGCAAAAATTCCACTTCCTATATTTCCTTTATAAGGGAGAAGCACTATATCTGATGCTGCAAAATATTTCCACCAGAGAGGATAAGGCAATTCTCTTATATCAAAACGAACATATTTTTCTAATTTATCTTTTTTTACAATATTCTTATTAAGTTCTAACCAGTCTCTTATTCTAGAATCATTTCTATCATTAAGAGCTTTGGAATTTGCGACAATTAAAACTGTTTTTCCTATTTTTTTTGATTGTCTTACTGCAATATCTGCACCATGGTCAGGAATAAAACTACCTATCACAAGATAAACCGGCCCTTTTAATTTTAATTCTTTTTTTGCCCTTGCTTGGGATATTAATTTAATATCTTCTTGAACCCCTTGAGGAAACATTATTATTTTTTTAGGTGGAACATTATATTCTTTTACTAATATTTTCTTAAAAAAATTAGCATGAACAACAACTTTATCTGAAACTCTCCCAATTAATCTATTTTGGGCCCAATATAAAATTTTTCTTAAAAAAGTCTTTAGTTTTCCACTTTTAAATTTCTCTTTTCTCGATAAAACTGTATGCATTGTTGTTATTAGTTTTGTTTTTGAAAAGAACATATAAAAATAAAACACAAAAAATGGAAGTCCATACCATCCTAAAAGATTATATTCATGTTGAATATGAATCACATCATAATTCTTAAATTCATTAAACTTTTTGAACAATGAAAAAGGTTTGCCTGCAAGATATTTAATAGGTTTTACATTTATTTTTTGATTTTTTTGATTTTTTATCAATTGCTTTGTATAATTTGAAATAGCTTGTTCAGATTCTTCTGAAGGATATATGCTTGCAATTTTCATAAATTTTAAAGAAGACACCACCTTATAAAATTTATTGTGAAAAAGAGTAAGGCCTTATACGAAAACTTTATATATCATTACATAATGACTACAATATGAGACAAAATATCCGACATAACCAAGATTTAACAGGAATAACTGCGCAAGATTTGAGAAAATATAGTAAAATCTTCGAAGCAGTACCTTATTTTGAACAAGAAGGTGATAAAAGTTTTACAGAAGATAGTTTAAATGCATATGCTTCTCCTGCTCTTTTCCCAATAGTTAGGGCTCATGATGTTAGATATTGTGTAGATGGTTTATTTGGTTGTTTAAATAGTGATAATAAAAGAGGAATCCTTTTAATTACCCGGAATGGGAAACCTGCTATGGGTAAATTGTGGGCTATTGGTGGTGGAGAACCTAGGAAAATTGTTGGGCCCAGAAGAGCATTACAAGCTACCGCTAGAAGGGAGTGTAATCTTGAACTTTCTGATTTTGTAATGATAGGTGCTATTGATGTGGCTTGGGGTACAACAGCTCAAGTAGTGAAAACAGGGACCAAGATAGTAGAAATGAGTGTGGGAGCAAAACCCAAGATGATAAAAACAGGGGGAAAAGGTATTCATGATTATGGAGATATTTATTATGCCCAAGGAGATGGAGAATTAAAATTCAATAAATTAGATAATAATCCCTTAATTATCACACCAGAGCTGTGGAATAAAAAAGAAGGAAAACTTGCAGATTTGCACCCTTACATCTCAAGTAATATGGAAAAGGCAATGATTCTTTTAGAAGATAAATTCTATAAAAATTAATATCAATAAAGATTAATTAATTTTAAAAAGCCCATTTAATTATGCTATCTATGAAAAAAGCTTTAATAACTGGTATAACTGGTCAAGATGGTGCTTATCTGGCAGAATTCCTTGTTAGTAAAGGATATGAAGTATATGGTATGCATAGAAGAACAAGTGGAGATGTTTTTGAAAGAATTGGAGATATAAAAGACAAAATTCATCTTGTGGATGGGGATATGACTGATACTGCATCTTTGATTAGAAACTTAAAAGAAATAAATCCTGATGAAGTTTACAATCTCGCTTCTCAATCTTTTGTTCCTGCATCTTGGAGTCAAGCAATTTCCACAGCAGAAATTACTGGTGTTGGAGTTTTAAAAATTTTGGAATCAATTAGATTGACAAACCCTAAAATAAAATTTTATCAAGCTTCTAGTAGTGAGATGTTTGGAGATGTTAAAGAAATACCTCAAACAGAAAAAACACCTTTTTCTCCTCAAAGCCCTTATGGAATTGCTAAAGTTTATGGGTATTGGGCAACAAAACATTATAGAGAGACTTATGGTATGCACGCTTCTAATGGTATTTTATTTAATCACGAATCCCCTAAAAGAGGTAAACAATTTGTAACTAGGAAAGTAAGTCATTCTGTTGCAAAAATTAAGTTGGGGCATCAAGAATATTTTGAATTAGGAAATTTAAATGCTAAAAGAGATTGGGGTTATGCCGGAGATTTTGTTGAGGCCATGTGGTTAATGCTTCAAAAAGAAGAGCCTGGAGACTATGTAATTGCAACTGGAGAAACTCATTCTATTAGGGAACTTGTCGAAGCTGCTTTTGAGGCAGTAGATATGAAAATTACTTGGGAAGGAGAAGGCCTTGATGAAGTAGGAAAAGTTAATGGGAAAATAGTTGTAAAAACTAATGAAAAATTCCGTAGGCCTGCAGAAGTAGATATTTTACTTGGAGATCCTAAAAAGGCTAAAGAAGAATTAGGGTGGATTCTTAAAACTAATTTTAAGGAACTTATTAAAATGATGGTTGATTCTGACTTAAAACACTTACAAGAATACGGTTTACAACCTATTGATAAATAAATTTTTTTATATTATAAAGTGAAAAGAAAAACTATTGCAATAATCGGGGAAAGTTATATAGGCACGGGGAAAGGATTATATCCTGTAGAACTTTTTAAATCTTTGAATAAAATTAGCAAAAAATACAATTTCAAACTTTTTTTAAGAGACAATGCTTCTTTTGATGGCCCAAATGTTATTAAAGTTAAAACCTGGAACACAAAAAGAAGAGTTCTTTCCGGATTAGGTTATTATTTTCCTTTGTTTTTTAAATTAAGGAAAGATAAGTCTATTGATATGATTCATGCTTATGATGTGAAAACTAATATTGTTTCTCTTCTTTTAAAAAAACCAAATGTAGTTACAGAGTATGATACCTATCCACTATTCTACAGATTTCCTCTTAATTATATTTTCAGAATCTTATATGGGCTTTTAAATAAAGCTAAGTTTATAATAGTGGTATCTGATTACTTAGGAAAACTATTAATCAAGGAATATCCCCATTTCTCCAAAAAAGTTGTTAGAATACATCTTGGAGTAGACACAGAAAGATTCAAGCCTCCAGTAAAAAGGACAGGAAAACCAATAAATATTGGGATTTTAGGTAATTTAGACGAAGAAGGAATTTTAGGTGATTTAGACGGAAAGCTCTGGAATGTATTTGAAAAAATTGCTAAGGAATATGGAAACAAAGTAAATATCCTTCTAGGTGGTAAAGACCTTCCTAAGGGATTTGATAAATTAAAAAAATATCCTCAAGTTATTTTTAAGGGATTTATAGAAGAATCAGACCTTGTCAAACACTATCAAGATATAGATATTTTTATATATAAATATAATAAATATATCTACAAACATAAATTAGTTGAAGCTACAGCTACATTTGAATTAATTCCTTTAGAAGCAATGGCTTGTGGATGCGCTGTTGTTGCGAGTAAAAGGGGGGCTTTGCCAGCAGTAATCAAAAATGGGGGCATACTTACAAAGAGTACTGAAAAAGAATTTTACAAAAATATAAAAAAACTTATTGAGAATAAGAAACTAAGACAAAATTTCCAGAAAAAAGGACGAAAACGTGCTAAAGAATTAACCTGGAATAAAGCTGCTAAGGAACATTTAAAAATTTATGATAAAATTAAAATAGGTAGAAAACCTTAGTTTTAACTGATAAATGGAAAATAAAAAGATAAACACAGAAGAATATTTGGGAAGAGAACTAGAAAATTGTAGGATGTGTGAATCTAAAAATTTGTATGAATTTTTAGACTTAGGCCTTATGCCTCCAGCAGATGGAATTCTTTCTACTGATGAGCTAAAGAAAAAAGAATTTTTCTTTCCTCTTAAAGTTGCACAATGCCAAGATTGTGGATTAACTCAATTGACTTATGCTGCAAATCCTTCTTTATTATACGGAGAAAAATACAAATATGAATCTTCTATAACTGATACAGGAAAAAACCATTTCTTGGGCATGGCTGATTCAATTAAAGGGAAATTAAACCTCCCTCAAGGGTCTTTAGCAATAGATATTGGAAGTAATGTAGGGGTTTTATTGCAAGGTTTTAAAGAAAATGGTCTTAATGTTTTGGGAATAGATCCTGCCCCTAAAATTGCTGAAATAGCTAATAAAAATGGGATTGAAACTTTACCAGAATTTATAAATCCCCTTCTTTCTAAAAAGATTGTTGAAAAAAAAGGCCTTGCCAAGGTAGTTACCTGTACAAATGTGTTCTCTCATATAGATGATAAAAAAGGTTTAATGGAAAGTGTAAATATCTTGTTAGATGATGATGGAGCATTAGTAATAGAAGCACCCTATTTTGTAGATTTAGTAGAAAATATGGAATATGATACTATCTATGTGGATCATCTTGAATATCTTTTAATTAAACCCCTAATAAGTTTTTTTTATAAATATAATATGGAAATTTTTGATGTGGAAAAATATCCTATTCATGGGGGCACTCTTAGAGTTTTTGTGGGTAGAAAGGGAAAAAGAGAGATAAATCAAAGTGTAAAAGAATTATTAGACCTGGAAGAAGAAAGGAAAATTTATGAAAAAGAAACATTAGATACTTTCGCTATAAAAGTGAAAGAACATAAAACTCAATTTGTGAGGTTGTTGAAAGGCTTGAAAGAACAAGGCGGAAAAATAATAGGGATTAGTGCTCCTGCAAAAGGAAATACTCTTTTAAATTATTGTAAGATAGACACCAATCTAATAGATTACATGACTGAAAAATCTTTAATAAAAGTGGGATATTATACTCCAGGAATGCACATTCCAATTATTGCAGAAGAGAAAATTTATGATGAAGAACGATTTCCAGATTATGGAATTATTTTTGCTTGGAATTTTGCCTCGGAAATAATCAAAAACAATCCTGAATTTTTAAGAAGAGGAGGTAAGTTTATAATCCCCATTCCCAACCCAGTTATTATGGAAGAACTAAAAACAGATGATTTATTTGGGGTTAAAATAACTAAAATAACTCCTGCTTTTGAGGATGATAGAGGAAAGATAAGTGACTTAATTAATGAACCAATAAATCATGTGGGGTTAATCACCACTGAAAAAGATGCTATAAGGGCTAACCATTATCATAAATTATCAACACAATATTCTTACATCTTGTCTGGAAAATTTGAGGTTTTACTTTCTTCTGTAGATGATCCAGATAATAAGAAAAAGATTATATTGAATGCAGAAGAATTAATTACAATACCCCCAAAAGTTATTCATAAATTTAAGGCAATTGAAAATTCAACAATGGTAGATATGATCTCTGAATCAAGGGCCGGGACAAATTATGAAAAGGATGTAGTAAGAATATCTGATTAAATCTAAATAAAATGGAAAACGACTCAAAAGGCCCTATGAAAAAAACTATTCCTGTTTGTAGACCCTGGCTTCCAGGTAATGAAAAAAAGTATGTATTAGATGCTTTAGAAACTAATTGGATAAGTAGTTCTGGAAAATACATAAATAAATTTGAAGAAAAATTTTCTAAATATTGTGGCGCTAAATATGGGATTAGTTGCTCTAGTGGATTCGGAGCCTTGCATCTTGCATGCTCTGCATTAGAATTAAAAAAAGGGGATGAAGTAATTATGCCAACTTTTACTATGATTGCCCCTACTAATGCTATTATGTTAACTGGTGCAAAACCTGTTCTTGTTGATTCAGATAAAGAAACTCATTGTATTGATGTTGATAAAATTGAAGAAAAAATTACTGATAAAACAAAAGCTATCATGCCTGTTCACATTTATGGACACCCTTGTGATATGGATAAAATAATGGAAATTGCGAAAAAACATGATTTATATGTTATTGAAGATTGTGCAGAAGCTCATGGGGCAGAGTACAAAGGAAGAAAAGTGGGATCTCTTGGCCATGTTGGATGTTTTAGTTTTTATGCGAATAAAATCTTAACTACTGGTGAAGGGGGGATGTGCTTAACTAATATTCCGGAATTAGCTGAAAAAATGAAACGGTTAAGAAATCATGCATTTGATTTTCCCAGATTTACTCATAATGAAATGGGCTTTAATTACAGATTAACAAACCTCCAAGCAGCCATAGGGGTAGCACAAACTGAAAATGCTGAAATGCTAGTTAAAGCAAGAAAGGATATTGGAAAAAGATATCACGAAAAATTAAAGGATATTCCTGGGTTGATTCTTCCTGTTGAGAAAGATTACGCAAAAAATGTGTACTGGATGTATGGTATAATTTTATCTAAGGAAATAAAAATGTCTAAGGAGGAAGTCATGACAGAATTAGGAGAAAAAGGAATTGACACAAGAAGTTTTTTTATTCCAATGCATAAACAACCACTTTTATTAAAGAAGGTTATTGAAAATGCTCCTGATTGTGGGGGAAACTTTCCAGTTGCAGAGTTTATTGGAGAAAGGGGTTTGCTACTTCCTAGTTCAAGTGATTTGACAGATGATGAAATTGATACTGTTGTTAATGCCTTAAAAGATGTTTTGCAAAATAAAAAATGAAAACAATTACAAAAGTGAAAAATACTATAAAAGAAATACTTCCAGAAAGAATTGTAAATATCATAAAAAAGATTAATAGAATTTCTGGAAGATTAGATGTTTTAGAAAGAAATCAGAGGAATTTAATTAATTCTAAGTTAAAATATAAACCCAAAAACAAAAAAACAAGTTTAAGAGATAAGGAATTTAAGATTTTTTCTCAAAACGGTGAAGACGGAATTCTTCTTCATATATTTTCAAAAATAGGTGTAAAAAATAAGAATTTTGTTGAAATTGGAATTGGAGACGGAAAAGAATGTAATACTACTAATCTTTCAATGAATCATGGATGGACAGGATTATTAATGGATGGTGATAAAAAGGGTATTGCTAAAGCTAAAAAATATTACAAAAAGACAAATGGTCGAGTGAAAGTAATTCAATGTTTTATCACAAAAGAGAATGTTAATAGTATAATCAAATCAAATGGTGTTTATGGAAAAATTGATTTACTTTCTATAGATATTGATGGAAATGATTACTGGATTTGGAAAGAGATTAAAGCTGTGGATCCAAATGTTGTTGTTATCGAATATAATGGTTCTTTTGGGAGAGATAAGTCTATAAGTGTTTCTTATGACCCCGAATTTGAAAGAATCTCAAAGCACAAATCTGGTTTTTATCATGGTGCATCCCTAAAAGCATTCGCAAAATTAGGGAAGAAAAAAGGTTATTCTTTAGTTGGGTGCGATGCAACTGGTTGTAATGCTTTTTTTGTTAAGAAGAATTTAATAAAAAAGTTGGATGTGTTTGAAGCAGAGGAGGCTTATTATCCACATAAGTTAAGAACAAAAGAAAGATCTACCGAGAATCAATTCAAGAAAATCAAAGAGATGAATTTCGAAAAAATTTGATACAAAAATAAAATGCAAGAAAAAGAATTTAAAAATGGAGAAATTTACGATTTAATTTATAAGGATAAAAATTATGAAAAAGAACTTGATTTTATTGAATCTTCTTTTCCAAATAAACCTAAAAACATTCTTGAATTAGGGTGTGGAACTGGGAATTATACTAAAATATTACTAGAAAAAGGATATGATGTTTTAGGTCTTGACTTATCTGAAGAAATGTTAAAAATTGCTAGAAAAAAAGTCCCGAATGGAAATTTTGTTCAAGGAGATATTAAAGATTTTAAGCTTAATGAAAAATATGATGCTTGTCTTGCCTTATTCTCAGTTTTAGGCTATGTAACTGAAAATAAAGATTTGGAAAAAGTTTTCCAGAATATTAAAGAACACCTAAATCCCGAAGGATTTTTAATATTCGATGTTTGGAACGGTTTAGCTGTTTTAGACCAAAAACCTGAAAAAAGAGTAAAAGAAGTAGAAAATGAAAAAATTAAAATTTCTAAATTTGCTGTCCCTGAATTAGATTTAGAAAAACATACTTGTGATGTGAATTACAAATTTATAATAAAAGAAAAAATAAATGATACTCCTTACGAAGTAAATGAAGAACACAAAGTAAGGTTTTTCTTTCCACAAGAATTAAAAAAATATTTAGAGGATTCTGGATTTGAAGTATTAAAAATGTGCAAACCTTTTGAATTGAATAGCAAGATAGATGAAACTTCCTGGTATACTGTAGTAATAGCGAAATTAATAAAATGAAAATTGCGCTAATTGGACAAAATTTTGAGGAAGGTTCTGGCCAAGGAGTTTATGAATTTTCTAGTTATTTATTCAAACATCTTAAAAAAATTAACAGAAATATTGAAATAATTAAAAGTGGGAATTCTAAAAATTCTTTTATAACTTTATTTAAGAATATTTTTGTTTCATCTTATAAAGTATTAAAGAACAAATCTGATGTTTATCATTTTATGATGCCAGAGGTGGCTTTTTCATGTCTATTTAAAAGACCTTCAGTAGTTGTTATTCATGATTTAATTCCCTTAATAATCGATGAACGGAAAAAATCTTTTAATATCTATTTCAAACTTATGATGAAAATTGCTGTTAAGGCAAATCATTTAATTGCAGTTTCTAATTCAACAAAAAGGGATTTAATTAAAATATTAAACGTCCCTGAAAAAAAGATTTCTGTTATTTATGAGGGGGTAGATCACAAAAAATTTTATCCTCTAGGAAAAAAGAAGAAGAAAGTATTCACAATTGGTTACATAGGGGGGTTGGGAAAAAGAAAGAATATAGATTATATATTAAAAGTAGCTAAAGAATTTAAAAAAGATGAAAAAATCTTATTTAAAATTGCTGGAAAAGGGCCTGAATTAAATAGGCTAATTAATTTAAAAAAGGAAATGAATTTGAAAAATGTTGAATTTTTAGGATTTATATCTGAAAAAAAATTGAATAATTTCTATAATTCTCTTGATTTATTTATATTTCCTTCTTACTATGAAGGATTTGGATTGCCAGTTACTGAGGCCATGGCTTGTGGAATTCCAATCATGGTTTCTAATGTAAGCTCCCTAGTAGAGATAGCAAAAAATACAGGAATTTTAATTAATCCAAAAAAACCAGAAGAGGCTGTAAAAAAAATAAAAGAAATTAGATCCTCTAAAAAGTTGCAAAAAGAATTAAAAAATAAAAGCATAATGAAAGCAAAAGAATTTAAATGGGATAAAACTGCTAAGGGAATATTTAAAATATCTCAAAAACTTAAAGAAAAATGAAAAAACTTAATGTGGGTTGTGGTTTAGATATTAAAAAAGGCTGGGTTAATTTAGATAACCACAAAACTAATGGGGCAGATACAATCTTTGATTTAAATAAAATTTATAGGGGGGGAAAAATGCCCTTTAAAGAGAACACTTTTGATTATGTTTTTGTAAGAGCAGTTATTCACACATTCATTGATCCTGTTCCACTTTTAAATGAATTAGTAAGGGTCTGCAAAAAAGGAGGAGTAATTGAAATTAAAACTCCCTTAAGTAACTCAAATTTTTCTATTTACGGAAAAAGAGGATATACTCAAGGCATGCTTAGGGGATACGCCTCTGGAATGAGAGATTATGACCCTAAAGGACATGGAGGAACTTTATTGAAAATTGTTAAAATAAATTATTACACAAATTCTAAGAGGGGTTTTACACGATTTATAACTTTTTTATTAAATAAATTACCTCATTCTATTGTGGAAAGGACCATCCTTATGTATCTAATTTCCTTAAATGTAAATGTAAAATATATGAAATTAAACTAAAGGAATATTAATACATCTTAAAATGATATTTAACCTCCACGGAATTATTTTTGAAGTAAATTCACAAAATAAGAAATTTCTAAAATATTTGAAATATAGATTTCAAAAATTTCCCTCAAAAAATGGGGGGGCAGAGGTTAGATTTAATGTAAAATTTGGGAAGCACGCCCTTAATCTTTCTTCTTATGATCGAATAGATTATGGTTTTTATTCAAAAGGAAATAAATTTATAATTAAAAAAGAAAATGTTGTTATCTTTTATGATTTAAACGAAAGCCCCTTAAAAGTCTCTATCTACTTCAAACCAAAAAACCCTAAACATTCAGCCAGATTGCTTGTAAAAGGAAGAAAAAACACTATAAGGGATTATTATGAACATTTCATAATCTGGAGAGGTATTCAAAACACGCTGTTAGCATTATTAGAACAGAAGGGGTTTTTTGTGTTGCATGCCTCTGCTATTAAAAGTGATAAAGGAGCGACATTATTTTTTGGATTAGGAGGAATTGGTAAAACAACTGTTGCATTAGACCATGTTTTTTCTAAACCTTTAAAATTAATGGGGGATAACTTTATTTTAATTGATGGGGAAAAAGCTTATTCATTTTTAGAGCCCATAACCCTAACTAAATTTAAAAGAAAAGCCTTAACCTCAAAAAAATGGAAACAGATTATGAAAAAAAATAAAACTTTTAATAGTTATTTTCCGCGGGATGAATTTTCTTATAATTCTGTTTGTGGTATAAAAAATATAATTTTCTTAAAAACCTCTCAAAAGAATAGCCTTATTGAAATTAGTAAGTCTAAATCAGTCCCAATTATAGAAAAGACCTTGAAAACTTTAGGAGAAACTCCAGAATTCACTGAATTAAACAGGATTTTTCATAAAAAAACAATAAAGTTTAATAATAGAATAAAATTTTATGAAATGGGTTATAAAAATCTAGAAGGGGCAAAAGAACTTCTAGCAAATATACTCTAAAATTTTTAATATAAAATGGATAAACAAAAACAAAAAATAATTGAAACATATAAACAAAAATCAAATGTTGATCCTTTTGATAGTGGGAGAAATAGGTATGCTTTTCAGATATACAAACATAAAGTAGAATCAAATTTTCTTAAAAAAGCTTGTGAGAAAATAGATCAAAAAAAAATTAAGGTGCTTGATGTTGCTTGTGGGACTGGAAGAATGCTACCTGAAATTTTTTCTATTGAAAAAGAAGTTGAATACTATGGATTAGATACTTCTAAAGAAATGACAGACATTCTTAAAAAAAGAGCTAAATTAATTAAAAAGGATGTTAAAATTTATCTTAAAGACGCTTTAAAAATGCCTTTTAAAGATAATACTTTTGATATAGTTTATAGTTTTCATTTATTATGGCATATTCCCTTTAAAGAACAAAAAAAGATTGTCGATGAAATGTTGAGAGTAACAAAAAAAGGGGGAATAATTGTATTTGATTTTCTAAATAAGAATTTTATTTGGGAAAAAACTAAAAAGATCCTTGGGAAAAAAACTTCTAAAGAAATTTATAAGGTAAACATTTCTAGGATTAAAAAACTAATTAGTAAAACTAAGGATATACAAATAAAAAAATTATCTGACGCACCTATAAAAAATGATTCTTTATATGGGCTATTTAATATAATTAATAAATTTGAAAAAGTATTGCCTTCCCCATTCTACCATATGATTTTTGTTATGGCTAGGAAATAAAATGTTTGAAAAAAGATTAATTGAGCTTTCGAGAATGTTAAAAAATACTGGTTCTCAAGAATATTACATTCTCACACATAAAAAACATAAAAGAGAAATATATTTTCAAAATTCTGAAAGAGCTATTTCGTTTATTCTCCCTAAATTTAATTCGCAAATGAAAAAAATTATTTATTTTTTTATTAAAATAGGGTTTTTGCAATTTTTTTTGAAAAAAAGAAAATTATCTAATGAATTTGGAGATGCTGTCTATGTTGCAAATCAAATAAAAGGTTTTGATTTAAGAAGAAAAACTGTTATTTCTTTTCCAAATAATAAAAAAATAAAAAAGAATTTTTTAAAATCAAAAGAAATTCAAGAAAAAATAGCTAAAAAAGGTTTTGCCCCAATTATCTATAGAATAAATAAAAAAATTCCTTTTTCTAAAGAAATCCTAGCAGAGGAATATTCCTTCAATTATTCTTCAATCTTTAAAAAGTTGAATGAATTTTATAATTCTAAGGGTATTGAAAAAATTCCTATTGGGAGATATGTCTCAAAATTAAAAAAGAAAACTAAAGATAAAAAGATATTAGAAAAATTAAACGCTTTTTCTAACAAAAAATTTAATGTTTTTATAACTACTTTGCATGGAGATGTTGCAAAAGAAAATGTTATGAAAAAGAACAGGCAAATGGTTTTTATTGATTGGAATTCTTATAGGGGGCCAATAACAGATGATTTAATAAGTCTCCTAAAAAAACCTGAATTAAATGATAAATTTTTTATGTCAATGTTAAAATTTTACCCTAGGAATATTAGGCAACATTTCAAAGATTATTTTCTTTTAAGCAAAATCTCCTTAAAGATAAACAAAAATTGAAAATTATTTCTAGTTAATTTTTTCCTGCGATCATCAAGCCCGTCATGTAAAATAATTGGCTAACAAGTGTTGCTATTCCTGCACCATAAACTGCCGCAAGATCTCCATAGGGTAATAGGGTGGTAATTAAAAAATAATTTAAAAATATATTTACAATAGTTGATATAATCAATAAAATTGCCAGTTTTTTAGATTTTCCTTTAGAAATAAAATAACTTTGATACAACCCAGCTACTGGAAGAAATAATAATAAAAGAGAAAATAGCCTAAGTAATCCTGCAGCCAAAATATATTCCTTTCCGTAGATTATTTGAATTATTTGTGAGGAAAATATAAATATTATAAGTGTTAAGAAAAAAGAAAATAAAAATGTTATGTTTCTAGCTTTTTTTAGAACCTTTTTTAATTTCTTTCCTTTTAATCTACTAAAGATAGGTAAAAGAACTACTGAAGAAAAAGCGACTACTGGGACTAAAGACCCTATAAGTCCTAAAGCTACGCTATAGTAACCAATAAATTCTACTAAAACAAAACGCCCCAACATAATTCTATCAATATAACTAAAAAATATTCCAGATACTGCCATTACAGATAAAGGGAACAGAAAATACTTTATCTCTTTTTTCTTGCTTTTAGAAAATGATTTTGTTTTTCTTAAATCTAATTTTGTTTTTTTCATGGCAACTATCCAAAGAAATAATGCTGCAAAAAGATAAGACAGAGATAGAAGTAAGATTATCAAAAACAAGATTACTTGATTGGAAAAAGAATATTTCAAAGCTATTAAAACAGCTAAAGGGACTAGAATTATCTTAAACAATTGAAGAATCATTTCTTTGTAGAAAATCCCTTTAAAATAATTTGTTGCTTGAAGTATTGATTGAAGAAAAACAATTGTTGGTAAAAATATTATATAAAGCAATCCTGCTAAGAGAGCTAGAAAAATTGGTTTTTGATAATAAGTTTCTGATAAAAATTTAGAAAGAATTAATAATAACAAAACAGAAAATCCTATAAAAAATATCTTTATTTTCCCTAAATAAACTATATATGCTTCTGCTCTTTTTTTATTTCCTTTACTTAACTCCCTAGAAACATATTTAATTAAAACAGGACCTATTCCTAAATTTGAAATACTAGCAAATAATAAAATTGTCGCGAAGGCAAGATTATACAATCCAAAAAGTTCTGGCATTAAAAGTCTTGCAAGAATAATTATAAAAAATAATGAGCCTATTTTTGTTAAGAGATCTGTAGATAATTGATAAATGCTATTCTTAACTGCTAAGCCAGTATTTCCTGAAAAATCTCTTTTTCTAAATCTATTGAAAATAACTTTCAAATCATTCTCTTCTTCCTGTACAAAATTCATTTTTTTTATTTCTCTATCCTTTTAACCATATCTGAAAATGCTGGCCTTGTTATTAAAACACCGGCAGTAATTCCAATTATTGTTGTGAATGCGAATCCTTTAAGTAACCCTGCTCCTGCCAACCATAAAGGTAATAATGCTACAACAGCTGTAGAATAAGCACCTAAAATAATTGAAAATGCTCTTTTTAATCTTTGTTTAATATTTAGGAATTTGCTTGAAAGTGCTTCATCTAAAATAATGATCTGTGAATCTAAACCTGTTCCAATTGTCGCTAAAATTCCTGCAATACTTGGGAGGTCTAAATTCCATTCAATAAGAGAAGCTATACCTAAAATAATAATTACTTCAGAAATACTTGTGATTAAAACAGCTATAACTGATTTTAATTTTCTATATTTTATTAAAATAATTAATGACACTACAAGTAAGGCTACTAATCCTGCAAGAAGTATTGTTTTTGTAAATTCATCTCCAAGTGCAGAGGAAATTGTGTCTAATTTAACTATTTCTAATTTATATGGTAAACTTCCTGTTATCAGAACTGTTTGTAGGTTTTTCATTTCAGATGCGGCTGTCTCTTCAGCATCTTCACAAGTTTCTCCTTGCCCTGAGCCTGAGATTTGAATTTGGGTTGTTACTCTTCCTTTTAGTCCTTCACTAATCAAAAGGCTATCAACAAGCTTATCATCTAAATAAAGATCAAGAGTTTCTGATAAATACCCTGGACTTTCTATATTCTCCCCTAGTGCTCCTGTTATTTCAGCATGTTTTGTTGCTGCATCTTCACTTAAAAAAATTCCGAATCTAAAATTACTATAAAACCCTCCAGAGGGATTTTCTAAGCACCCCTCTATTACTGTTTGTTGCCCAGACCTTGTTACAGAAGTTACTCCTTTATCTTTTCCACCTTCAAAAACAGTTTCATTTCCTATTTTAGCTTCAAATTTTCCTTGTTCTGAAATTAGTCTTTCTAAATCTTCAGGACTTGCTCCTGCAATTTCTATTTTAACGTAATTATTTCCTTCTAAATCAGATATAGAGAAAACTTTTACATCTGTTACCCCATATACATTTAATCTGTTTTCAATAACTTCTGCTAATTCTCCTGCATCTGAAGAAGAAAGGGTTATGTCCTCTGCTTGAATTATCCCTCTTGCCCCGCCCGCCAAATCAAGACCCATTTTTATATTTGAAGTTGGAATTTCTTTTACAAGAACTTGGTTAAGAATTTCTGAAGAAAACAAATTAATAATTTCTAAGTTTTTTGTTTTTATTTCTAGTTTTTTTGTTTCATTTCCAACAAAAGTGTCAATTTCTTTGTAATAATCTTCAATGGTTAAAATTTCTTTGGTATTGATTTCTATTATAATCATTCCTGGCCTAAGTCCACTTTCAAAAATTGTAGAATTTGCCTCAACTTCACTTACTAAAACCCCTTTTTCAAAGAAAGTTGGGGGCATCCCGAAAATAGCTAATAACGAAAGTACTAGAACGATTATTAAAATCCAAATTTTCCAAGTTAATTTTTGTTTCATTCTTTACTCCGAACATACCATTTAAGTATGGATGCATTTGTTACCCATGTGTTAAAAATATCGAACCCTAAACCTATTGCTAAAATTATGAAAATTTGTGTTAATACTAGTGAAAAAGATTTTACAACTATTAATGCTGCAATAACTGCTAAAAGGGAAGTCAGGGTCATGGTTATTCCTGTTTTAAAAGCGCCCCACATTTTTTCATTTAAAGAGCCCCTACTTCTCTTCAAAAGTCTTGTTGTAAGCAAAATATCTGTATCTACAGAATATCCAATAATCATCAAAAACGCTACAATTCCTGCACTAGACATCTTCATTCCAAACATATTTACAACAACTAAAGTCATTAAAATATCTGCAAAAGCTGAAATAATCACCGCAAAGCTAGGAACATTATGTCTAATATAAAAATATAAACTTAAAATAAGGGCAGCCATTGCAAGAGCCATTGCTGCTTGAAGAGAAATTGCTTTAAACATCAGGAAAAGCACAGGAGAGATTAAAGAAATTATTAAAACAATAAATTTGATTTTTGATTTTTTGGAGAAAAGAAAAAACACCACAATACCCATAAAAGAAAATGCATATAAAATTGATAAAAGAAGTTGTCTGTAAAAACTTTCACTTAATGCAGGTCCACTAAACTCAAAACTGCTATTATCTTTTGTAAGTTTGTAACCTAAATATTCTTCTAAAATTTTCCTAGTTTGAGCCCCTTCTGTTTTTGTTTCGATTATAACTTCTTTTTGTTCGCCTGTAATTAAATCATAAGTTTGTCTGATATTTATTTCTTCTAATTGGCCTTCTAATGAATTTCTTAATCCTGCTGCATCTATTTTATCGTAAATTGTTACAGAAGTTCCGCCTGTTAAAGAAACATCTTTGTAAATAAAATCTTTTTCTTGGCTATAAAAATTAACCATGAAAATAACTGAAAAAAGTATCAAAATTATTGGGATTAATAATAATAACTTGTAGTATTTATCATGAAGCTTTCCAAATTTGTTTCGTTTAGTTTGTTTTTGTTCTTCCATTTTTATTTTTGAATGCGCCGGCCGGGATTCGAACCCGGATCAATTGGTTGGAAGCCAATTATACTGCCATTATACTACCAACGCTTATTACTATTTAGTGAAATATTGTTTAATAAAGTTTACTATAGTTGATAGTTTTTAAGCGCCCGAGGTAGGATTCGAACCTACGGCCCCTTCCTTAGGAGGGAAGTGCTCTAATCCAGGCTGAGCTACTCGGGCATATGCGGAAGAAAGGATTCGAACCCTCGTAAGCACTAAGCTAACGCGCCCTTAACGCGTCCCGTTTGACCACTCCGGCACTTCCGCATGAAATTATAATAAATTGCCCATATAAAAAGTTTTATAAATGCTCAAAAGCCTGTAATTTTGAAGACGGCCATAATAGGTTGGAAACACCTGTTCTCATTCCGAACACAGAAGTTAAGCTTCCTATGTTGATGGCAGTAGTGTCCTACACGACGCCAAACCATCAAGCTGTCTTCGTCTTATATTCTATGAAAAAAGGCATATCTAAAATCCAGGCTAAAGGAGAAATAGAAAAATTCTTTTCAAATATTCAAAATAAAACTCCTAAAGAAATTGAAAAAATTAAGAACTTGGCTAAAAGTCATAAAATTTGTATGAAAAATTATAAAAAATCTTTTTGTAAAAAATGCTTTACACCATATAAAAATCCTAAGATAAGAATAAAAAATAAATTAAAATCAGTTCTCTGTAAAAATTGCAGGTATGTGGCTCGATACAACCTTAACTCTTCTTAAACCTACTAACAAGCTCTATAGAATCTGTTTGACCTAAAAATACCGTCCTACAACAATATCTCTCTAAACCAAGCTCATCTAATACTTTTTTTGGGTTTTCTCCTTCAGCTACTCTTTTTTTGTACTCTTCCCACAAATGGCCTATTGGTTTTCCACAAGAAAAGCATCTTACAGGTATTATCATATTATTAATTTCCAGTCTTAGTTTTTAAAACTTGTGATTAATTAAATTTAAATTTTGAAAGGGGGAAGGCACCTAAAATTGCAAAAATCTATATAAATATTTAAAAACACCTTTCTTTTTTTTAATTGATTAAATGAAGGGGTGTAAAAAATGGTTAAAAAATGTATTTATTGTAAATGCGAAGTATCAGATGAGAGTGTTATAGATTTTTGTGATCGCTGCGGAAAAGGTGTCTGGGGTGAAAAAATGTTTAATGCTATTGTCCAAAACATGGAACAAGCCAAAGAAAAAGGGGATTTAGTTTATTCTGAAAAAGCTAAAGAACCAACCAGAGAAATTAACAATTTTGATGAATTTGGACAACATTTCTAAGACAAGGGATAGTTTTTTAAATAGAATCTTTCTGAGTTATTTATGGTTAGAAGAAAGAAAGCTAGAACTAGAGGAAAATTACAACTTAGCAAGTACTTCCAAGAATTTAAGGAAGGAGATGCGGTGGCTGTAAAAAGAGAAGTTTCTATTAAAGCTAGTTTCCCTAAAAGACTTCAAGGAAAAACAGGATTGATAAAGGAGAAAAGAGGAAAAGCCTATCTGACAGTTATTAAAGATCAGAACAAAGAAAAAACCTTTATAATAGAGCCAATACATTTAAAAAAAATAAAACAAATAGTAAAATAAAATGATAATAAATAGTGACCCATTGAGTATGGCTGAATCTGCAGAGCACATAAAAGAATCTAAAGATAGTGAAACAAACATGACTGGTTTTATTAAAAAATTTACAAAACTAAGTCCTAAAGAAGGTAAAGAATTGAAGGAAAAATTGGATAAATTAGAGTTTATGAAAATGAAACCAACACATATTGTTAAAATTGTGGATTTAATGCCTGAAACACCTGAAGAACTTAATAAAATTTTTACGGAAATTGGTTTAAACGAGGATGAATCAAAAAAAGTACTTGAAATTGTTAAAGAATTCAAATAAAAAAAATGGAAAAAGAAGAACACGCAATAATCTTAGAATATCTGCCAAATGGATATCCCCTAGAGAAGAAAATAATGCCCATAGCACAAGCTATTGGAGAATCAAATCTAACTTTATTAGAACTTGTACCACGTAGGGATGTTGTTTTAGAATTAGGAGAAAAGGTTTATATTGGAGAAGATAAACGAGATAAAATATATTATATTCTTGGGAAACTTAATAAAGAAAAATTAACAGAATCTGCAAAAGAAGAATTGCTAGAATTTATTGAAAAATTTGTTGAAAACAAGAAAGAACCATTTATTGATTTTTTTAATAAGTCAGAAGCAATAAATAAACGAATACATCAAATAGAGTTGCTTCCAGGATTAGGGAAAAAACATATGAAAGAAATTTTAAAACAAAGACAAGAAAAAGCTTTTGAAACTTTTGAAGATATGAAAAACAGAATCCAAAACTTGCCAGATCCTGAAAAGGCTGTGGCTAAAAGAATATTCCAAGAGTTAACTAATATCGAAAGGTATAATCTCTTTACAAATTAAAATGGAACAAAAAACAGAACAAGAAAAAAAATATAGTGAAAAAGTAGTTAGAATACTCTCTGAAGATATAGAGGGGGGTATGAAAGTTTATGTAGGATTAACCAAAATAAAAGGGGTTTCTTGGAGTTTGTCAAATGCCGTTTGTATACTCCTTAAAATTGATAAAAATAGGAAAATAGGTTCTTTAACAGAATCAGAAATTAAAACAATCTCAGAATTTCTAAAAAATCCTAAGGTTCCAAAATACCTTCTTAATAGAAGAGATGACTTTGAAACAGGAGAGGATAAACATGTGGTTGGGAGTGATTTAGACCTTACAAAAGAATTTGATATTAAAAGATTAAAAAAAATAAAAAGTTATCGGGGGATTAGGCATTCTAGTGGATTAACTTTAAGAGGCCAAAGAACAAGAAGTAACTTTAGAAGTAATAGAAGAAAGGGCGCAGGAATTAAAAAGAAAAAGAAATAATAAAAAATGAAAAAAAAGCATAAAACATATTCTAGACCAAAAAGACCGTTTGATAAAGTAAGACTTGAAGAAGAAGCTGAAATCAAAAAAGAATTTGGATTAAAAAATAAAAAAGAGATATGGAAAGCTGAAGCAAGAATTAAATCTATGAGAGAAAAGGCTAAAAAATTAATTTCTGCTAGTCCAGAAGATCAAAAAATTTTATTTGAAAAGCTTAAGAAAATTGGTTTAAATGTTGATTCTATTTCAGATGTTCTAGCCTTAACTAAAGAAGATTATCTAAAAAGAAGATTGCAAACAATTGTTGCAATTAAAAATATCTCAACAACTTTAAGAGGTGCTAGACAACTTATAACTCATAAAAAAATATTAGTAAACAACAGAATCGTGAGTGTACCCTCTTATGTTGTTCCTATTGAATTTGAGGGTAAAATAACTAAAAGGGTTAATAAAAAGAAAACTATTAAAGAAAAGGTAATTGAAATTGCTGCTGAAGGATCTAAAGAAAAAAATGTTGAAGAAACTAAACTAAAAGGTGAATCAAAATAAAATGGTTGATGAAAAAGAAAAGGAAAAAATTGAAGAAACTAAACAAGAAGAAAAACCAGTTGAAGAAGTAAAAAAAATAATCAAAAAGAAAAAAGAAGCAGAAGCAGTGGTAAATATTTATACTTCTTTTAATAACACCATTGTTCATGTTACAGACATGTCTGGAAGGACAATCACTAAAATAACAGGTGGTATGACTACTAAACACGGAAGATTAAAAGCCAACCCCACTATAGCTATGTTTATTGCAAAAAAAATTTCAGAAGATATAAAAGATTTAGGAATTACTTCATTATACTTCAGGATAAGAGCAAAAACCGGAAATCCTGCTCCTGGCCCTGGAACACAAGCAATAATAAAAAGTTTGTCAAGGTCTGGTTTTAAAATTTTGAATATTTTAGATATCACCCGAGTTCCAAGGGGGGGTCCAAAAAAGAAAGGAGGAAGAAGGGGAAGAAGGCCATAGGTTTAAATACTTTTTACATAATATTTTAAAATGAAACTTATAAATAAAAAAGAACATCAACTTATTTTTTCAGTGAGTATTGAAGAAAGCTTAGCAAATGCTATTAGGCGGTCCCTAAATCAGATACCTGTCTTTGCTATAAATGAATTAGAAATTTCAAAAAATGATTCTCCATTATATGATGAAACTATCGCACATAGATTAGGCCTTGTCTCATTAAAAATGGAAAAGAAAACTGATGAAAAGAAAACTTATTCCTTAAAGTTAGATACTAAAAAAGAAGGGTTAGTTTATGCAGGGGAATTAAAAGGGCCTTTGAAAGTTGTTCATGGTAAAACACCTATAACTTTATTGCATAAAGGGCAAGAATTAAACTTAGTTGCTAAAGCTAAAGTTGGGAGAGGTGTTGAGCACGCTAAATTTTCTCCAGGAATCATGTTTTATAGAAATATTTCTGAGATTAAAATTAATAAAGAATTTCTAGGGGATATTAAAAAAGTTTGTCCTAATAATGAGATTAAAGAGCAAGGAGATAAAATTGTTATTGTTGATAATCTGCCTATAGAAATCTGTGATGTTTGTGAAGGAATTTGTAAAGAAAAAGGAAAATTGGCTGAAACAAAAATCTCTAAAGATTTAATGATTACTTTGGAATCCTTTGGACAATTAGAAACAGATGAAATTTTCAAGAAAGCTATTGATACCTTGAAAAAAGATCTTTTGGAAGTTTCTAAAAAACTCTCAAAAGCTTAATTTTGTAATTCTAAAACTTTTTATATATTCGATTTCTGATATTTTTATGCGGAAGTGCCGGAGTGGTCAAACGGGACAGACTCAAAATCTGTTAGCTTAGTGCTTACGAAGGTTCGAATCCTTTCTTCCGCATAACAAACCTTATAAACTGCTAAAAGTTAGCATTTTTACCTGCGAGTTAACGCGATAGTGGGAAGTTAATACTTCTCTTTTGTTATTCGCATTTGATTAAAATGAAAACAAAAACAAAGATAGAAAAGCAAACTAAAAGGAAAACAAATCCTGAATTAGTTCAAACAATAATATTTGCTAAAAAATATAAAGAATGGCTTGCAATTGCTAATATTCTTTCAGGATCAAGAAGAAATAGAATTGATATAAATCTTGAAAAAATAGATGAACAAACAACAGCAGGAGATACTATTGTTGTTCCTGGAAAAGTTCTTTCTTTAGGAGAAATTGATAAAAAACTGAGAGTTTGCGCCCTAAATTTTTCTGAAAAAGCTAGGGAAAAACTATTAAATTCTAAATGTGAAGTAGTTAGTATACTTGATGAAATTAAAAAAAATCCAAAAGCTAATGGGGTTAAAATATTAAAATGAAGGTTATAGATGGAAAAAATGCTGTTCTAGGTAGGTTGGCTAGCTATGCTGCTAAACAGGCCTTGAAAGGGGAAGATGTTGTAATCCTCAATTGTGAAGAAATAATTATTACCGGTAACAAAAAAAGAATTGAAAAAGATTTTGCCAAGAAAAGAGGGAGAGTAGGAAGCAGCCAAAAAGGACCTAAACTTGCTAAGACAAGTGAAAAAATGGTAAAAAGAAGTATTCGGGGAATGCTACCAGACCATAGATCTGGAAGGGGAAAAATTGCTTTTAGAAAAATTAGATGCTACAACAAAGTTCCTAAAGAATTTCAAGATTCTAAAAAAATAATTGCTGGAAAAGAAAAAAGAAATAAATTTTCAACTGTAAAGGAGTTTGCAAAATGAAAAAAATAATTGCATCTGGTAAAAGAAAATCTGCCATTGCAAGGGCTATTTTAACAGAAGGCACTGGAAAAATTACTATTAATAAAAAAGATTATCAAACTTTACACTTTTTTGACAAATTGAGAATTGAAGAACCTTTAAAAATTTCTGAAAAAATTTTAGGGAAAATAAAATTTGATGCTGCAATAAATATAAGAGGTGGTGGAGAAAAGGGTCAAATAGATGCTGCAAGACTTGCATTGGCTAAGGCTATTGTTAATTTCTCTGGTTCTGAAGAGCTTTCAAAAGCTTTTTTAGAATATGATAGAACACTTCTTGTTGCAGATGTTCGAAGAAAAGAGCCTAACAAACCAGGAGATAGTAAGGCTAGAAGTAAAAGGCAAAGTTCTAAGAGATAGTTACTTAATTTTTAATCTATCTAATTTATTCTGAACATGATTAAATAATGTTGATGAGATTATTGGCTCGTGATTTCCTTCATGAATTTGGTTATTAAATTTGATTTTTCCTAAATATGTGAAATTTTTAAGAACCTTCTTTAAACCGTTTACAGAAAGTTTATGTTTTTCAGCTAATTTTGTTAAACTTATTTTTTCATTTAAAAATTCTTCAAAAATTTCCTCAACTTCTAAGTAATTTCCAGCAGGAATTAATTTTTTGCTTTCTATTTTATATCCAAAAGGTGCCCTTGACATAAGGTTTCCTTTAAGTGCCTTAGCAACCATGCCTTTTTTTTGAACTTCTCCACGAGAATTTTGTTTTAATGTTTCTAATTGCTTCTTAAGTTCTTCATTCTCTTTTTTAAGTTGTTCTAATTCATTCATTTTATTTCATCAACACATCTAAAGGTGATTTTATCTTTTTTAATTCTTCTGTTGAAATATGAGTATAAATCTGTGTCGTCGACAAATCTGCATGGCCAAGCAATTCTTGTATTTTTCTTATGTCAACACCATTTTCAAGCAAATGCGTTGCAAAACTATGTCTCAAGGTGTGGCAATGAACTTCTTTTTTAATTTCAGCATCTTTTGCAGCTTTATTTACAATCTTTTGAATGTTTCTTGTGGATAATTTTCCTTTAGGTCCTGAAAAGAAATACTCCTGGTTGTTTTTCTTTTGATTTTCAGCTTGTTTTTGCAATTTTTTATTTAAAAATTCAGGGATATTAAAAACTCTATCTTTGTTTCCTTTAGCTTGCCTCATATGCCCTATTTTATCATCAAATTCCAGATCTAAAACTTTTAAACTAACTAATTCAGAAACCCTCATTCCACAGGCATACATTAAACTAATAATTAGATTTGATTTCTTTGTTTTAGTTGATTTCATAAGTTTTTTCATCTCATCTTTTGTTAAAACTGTTGGAAGCCTTTTTTCTCGACGAGGACGCTTTATTCCTGCAGTTATATCTTTTTTTAAAATATTTAGATATGCGTACTTTATGGCTGATAAAAATAAAATTGTTGACGATGCTGCTGCATTGTTAAAATGTTCTGCAAGATAACTTTTAATATCATCTTCTTCTATCTGGTCTGGCTCCTTTCCTATAAAGGCTAATAGTTTTTCGTTTGCATTTTTATAATTTCTCAAAGTATATTCAGAGTTTTTAGATATTTTTAATTCTATTTCAAGTTTTTTTAGAAATTCTTGGTTATTCATTTTAAATTATTTGAATTTTTTTAATTGTTGTGTAAAAGTTTTATTATCTTTAAACAAAATAGTATTCATCCCTAATTTCTTAGCTGCTTTTGTGTTCCATTCTTGATTATCTATAAAAACAGCTTGTTTTGGTTTTAGTTTTAGTTGCCTTAAAGCTAATTTATAGATTCTGGGGTTGGGTTTTCGTAAACCAACATCACAAGAAATGACTACTTTGTCGAATTTCTTTAAATATTTTGGAAGTGCAAGAGCTTCTTTTGAAGCAGGCCATTGATCAGAAAGTATCGAAATCTTGTAACCTTCTTTTTTTAGTTTAAATGCCAATCTGTAGAGTCTTTTGTTCTGATAATACTTTCTTCTAAAACCAATTTTATATAACCTTATTAAATTTTTTCTAGAGGTTTTTAAATTCTTAGTAATAATCTTGTATAATTGTTTTTCAGGAATTTTTCCTTCTATTGATTTAGCATATGCCGTTTCAATTGCATCAAAATATTGATCTAAAGAAATTTTTAGTTTGGAAGCCACGTATCTATGTACTCCCGGGCTAGCAAACTGTTTCCTTGTTTTTCTTAAAATATGCTTTCGATTAATAACTAAAACACCATTCATATCAAAAACAAATGCTTTAATTTCACCCTTTTTCATTAGGATGGTTGTGCGAACTTATTTATATATGTTTTGAAGAGTTAACTTTATAAAACTATGATGAGACTTTAGAGTATACCTTAGGTATTTAGTTAGATAGATGCGGGAGGATAGATAAGATGAGTAAGAAACTTTATGTAGGAAATTTGCCTTTTAGTGTGGATTTAGAAGCCCTTAAGAAACTTTTTTCTGAATTTGGAGATATAGAAGATGCAGTTATTCTTTCAGATAAATTTACTGGAAAATCACGTGGATTTGGTTTTGTAACTTTTGCAGATGATGCTGCTGGTGATAAAGCTATTTCAGATATGAATGAAAAAGATGTTGAAGGAAGAAAATTAACTGTTAACGAAGCTAAACCAATGAGGGATGATTCAACTACAGCAACTCCAGAAGAAAAGCCAAAGAAAGAAGAAAAGGTTGAAGAAGAACCAAAGGAAGAAGCTGAAGAAGAAAAAGCAGAAGAAACACCAAAAGAAGAACCTGAAAAAAAGCCAAAGAAAGAAAAAAAGGCTGAAGAAGAAAAGGTTGAAGAAAAAGAAGAATAAATCTTCTGATTCTTAATTTTATTTTTATTTTTTTATTAATTTATTTTTTTAGACAATTAGTTAGTTTTTTATAAGCAGATTTTGTGAGCATATTATGGTAAAAGTACTTGTTCACCATTCTGAAATAGGCTTGAAGGGTGGAAACTTCACATACTTTGAGAAAAAACTTGTGCGGAATATTAAAAAACTTTCAAAAAGGGAGAACTTGAAGTTAAAAGATATTGAAAGGCAAGATAAAAGAATTATTTGTGAATTTGGTTCTGCTGAAAAGAAGATTTCAGAGGATTTGAAATGTGTTTTTGGAATCAAAAACTTCTCTTTTATCGACGAGGTTGAAAAAAAAGAAGATAAAATATTGAAAAACGCAGAAAAGTTAATGAAAAAATTGAAAACAAAAACTATTGCGTTTAAAACAAAGAGATCTGATAAGCAATTTCCACTTAACTCTATGGAATTGCATAAAGAATTTGGAGAAATTGCGAATGGTTTGGGAATTAAAGTAGATTATAAAGGTTCTGAACACACTATTTTTACAGAGATAACTTCTAAAAAGGTTTTTATGTATACTGAAAAGATTCAAGCCTATGGAGGTATGCCTGTTGGAACAAGTGGAAGGGTTTTAGTTCTGCACTCAGGAGGTATTGATTCTCCTGTAGCTGCTTGGTTGATGATGAAACGTGGTTGCCAAGTTGATTTTTTACATTTTCATACTTCTAGGAACAATAAATTAGCACATAATACAAAGATCACCAAACTAGTGAAAACTTTAAATAAATTTCAAGGAAAATCTAAACTTTATCTTGTGCCTTATTCAACTTATGAGATTATGACTCAGGGAAAATTGTTTCAAAAACATGATTTAGTCTTCTTTAAACACTACCTTCTCAAATTTGCACAAGAATTTGCAATAAAAAATAATTATGATGCTATTGTGACCGGAGATAATCTTGGACAAGTTGCTAGTCAAACAATGGAAAACATAAAAGCAACTAGTTTAAACATAAATATTCCTTTTTTCCGCCCACTTATTACTTATGATAAGCAAGAAATAATTAATCTTGCAAGAGAAATTGATACTTATGAATTAAGTATTGAAAAATACAAAGATTGTTGTAGTATTTTATCTAAAAAACCGTCGACAAAAACAAAAGTTCAAACATTCCAAAACATCTTAGACAAAGTTGATGTTGATGAATTAATAGAACAAAGTGTTCCTGAAGTTGATGAATTTGTGGTTGATTAAAACTTAAAACCAAATTTCTTAAGATCTATTTTGCCTTTTTGAATAATTATGCCTTCTTTTTTTAACATTCTAACTTTTGTTGATGTGCCTGATGCAAAATCACCCACTTCTCCATTAGATTTTATAACTCTGTGGCAAGGTACCTTTGGTGCATAAGGATTTTTATTCATAGCTGTTCCAACAGCTCGGTAAGCTTTGCTTTTAACAGCTCGTGCCAGATTTTTATATGTCGTAACTTTCCCTCTTGGAACTTTTCTTAGTTTTGCATAAACTTTTTCGCTAAAATTCATTTCTTTTTCTTTCCAAATAATTCTTTTTGATTATAAAATACTATAAATGCAGCTGGAACAATAAAAATCCAATCGACAATTACCATTAACACTAAACAAATGATTGCTATTATAGAATATATTACAACTTTTGGGTTTTTCATATAAAACTCCTTAAATTCCTACAAATTTAAGCACTTCAAATACTACAAATGCTGGCCAAACAAGTGCCTTCAATACTCCTAAAACACCCATCCAGAATCCTGTTGAAGCGGATATATAGTAAACAGCAGCACCAATAAACCCAAGGAAGTAAGTGCATGGGCCACCAGAACCATATGTCTTACAATCACATTTGTTCATCTTCACTTTCTTTTTTAATTTTCTTTTTTTCATGTTAACCTCCGATTGTTTTAAGAAGTTGTAGTATAAAAGTTTTTTCTAAATAGTTATTTGAGTTTTAGGGAAGATTTATAAGAATTAATATTTTCTAATAGACTATGAAAAAACAAACAGCATTAAAAGTGCTTCTTTGGATTTCAGTTGCAGGAGTTTTATTTTCAGGTTATCTTAGCTATACTGAAATAGTTCAACAGTTTTGTGCATTTGGAACATGCAGCACAACTATTTTTAGTCTGCCTTCTTGTGTATATGGTTTTGTAATGTACCTTGCAGCATTTGTTGTAGCTTTAATAGGATTAAAATCTAAAAAATAGTTGTTTCTTGAAACAATTCTTCCTACAAGAATGCTTATTTAACAAAAATTAGAATTAATCCTCCAAGAATTAAGATTATTCCTGCTACTTTAAACATGATAGTTAAATTTCTTTTAGTATAAAGTTTCTTATAAAACTTAGATGCTCCTTTTCCCATATTCTTATTATTAAAGAAGAATAAAACCCCAATAACTATTAAAATAATTGCAGCAATTATTTCTTTTTCCATGTTAATAAATGGAAATTAGATTATTTAAGGATTTTTGTTCGTATAACGTATATTGTCTGAAGTATAATAAACCTTAAATATGCTAAAAGAGCTCTAAAATGGTGAGGTGTGGTGCCTCAGAAGCCTAATTCTGAGAAAATTAAGATGAGTAAAGAACGGGTTAGAAGGGAAAACATAAATCTTACATATAGTATTACAAAAATTGATCCAGCAACAGAGGATGGGCCCGGAAAAGGGGGCATTGCTGTTTTAGAAATGAGTTATGCAGGAACGCCAATAAAATTAAACCAAGTGCACGCAGATTCTCGAATAATAAAAATACTTTTAGAAGAAAATGAAGATGAGATGGGCCTTGAAATGATTGGCAAACCAGATATTGGAAAATCTTTAAAAGACCCCAAGAGAATTTCTACTAAGTTGACTGTTCGGGTTCCAGATGTAAAAGAATTTGAATATGCAATGGAAACTTATTTTAAAAAAGAATTATATATTGGTGCTAATTAACCGTGTTCGCACAAGGTACATTGTACGAACTATTTACACATAAAAAGGCTTTTTTAGAGAAATTTGGTGTTTTTGCTTGATTTCTGCATATTTTTGATTATTTTCGTGAACTTAGGTTAGGTTTGTGGTCTTTGTTTTCTCTAACCCATTTAGCATTTTCATGGCCTATAAGAACTTTTGAAAGATCGTTCATCTTTTTATAGGCTTCAACCTGTTCTTTTGAAATCTGTGCGTACTTATCAAATTCTTTTAAAGGAATATTAAAATAGATTTCGGCAAGAGGGTCCCAGACTGTAAGTTGATTCTGTTCAATAAAATGAATTCCCAAACTATTCTCTTTTGGAATGTGTGCTATTAAAGCAGGATTTATTATATTTTGAAAGTATTTTCCCTTAATATTTTTTATTAAAGAGTCATATAATGTGTTTTTGTAAGATACAATAGTATATCCTGGTTTTTTCTCTGACATATTTTACTTAAAACATTCAACTTTTTAAGAATTATTGTGATTTGGTGTGTGCACTTAGGTTAGGTTAATTATTCTTCTTTAACTTCCCACCTTACCACAATCATTAAAGCTAAAACAAGAATTATAGTAATTATAATTGCTGCAAGAAATTGGTAAAATATTTGATCTCCTTGCAACCCTAAAAGAGTTATGATATAATCTGTTAAATTTGCTATTGGCTCTCTCCAACTTAAAGCTATTAAAAATCCTAAAGCAGCTGCGATAGCAGTAACAATATGCTTTCTAAATTCTCTTCTTAACTTTCTTGCAGAAGCCCTTGCCTTTTTCAACCTTTCACTAACCATTAACTTTAGAAAAAAAGATTGTTTATTAAGATTCTGGTTTAGTGTTTTTGAAAATTTCTCCTAATTTTTCAATTAATTATTAATTCTTTCCGGATGTTGTTCACTAAGGTAAGCTTAGTTATATTCTTTATGTGTCGAAGCCTGTTTAAACAGCCTGTTTGCTATCTTTATCGACGGGAGGATACTTAAAAAAGGGGCTATTTTGGACAGGCTGTTTGTTGCTGTTGATTATTGCCAAGCTGTTTAAGGCTGTCCAAACAGGCTGTTTGTCCAATTTTTTTGTCACAAACAGCTTGTTTTTTGGCAATTTTCTTTGATTTTTTGTTATTTTTAGTGTGTTGAATTCCTTGTTTTATCGAGGGTTTGTTACTCCTCTTATCGACGGGGAACAAAAGGTTTTTAAATATTGATTGTTAAACTAAGTGTATGTTTGGTTGGTTTTCGAATAAAAAAGAGGTTGAAAAGGTAAAAGACGACACAAAAAAGGGTTTTGAGTCTGTTAAAAAAGACATAAGCTCTGTAAGTGGTTGGATTAAACACCTTGATTCTGAAAAAAGTTTGCAACAAAGAGAGATAGAGGACTTAAAAGAGCTTTTATCGTCGGTCCAAGAGGAAATTGAAGGTGTTAAAAATGTTGTTTCTATTATGAATGATCTTAAAACAAACAGGGTGTTTAAAACAAACAAACAGCTGTCCAACAAACAAACAGCTGTTTATGCTGTCCAAACAGCTGTCCAAACAGCTGTCCAAACACCAAAATTAGACCAATTTTCAATAACAGAAAGAGCAATTATCTGGGTGCTTCTAAATACAGATTTAAAATTAAGTTATGATGATCTAGCTGCAATGCTTGGAAAAGAAAGATCTACTATAAGGGGCCAAATAAATTCTATAAAACAGAAAAGTGAGGGGCTTCTTGAAGAAGATATAGGTAAAAATGGTAAAAAAAGGCTCTTTATACCTGAATTTATGAAGGAAAAGCTATTGAAAAAGCCGAAAGTGAGAGTTAAAAGTAAGAAAAAGGCTAAGGAAACAGTAGAAAGTTAGAGAAAAAGAGAAGGATTAGAGCTTAAACAAAGGAAAGTGAGAGTAAAATAAAGAAATTTTAATAGTTCTACTAGTTAATCGGTTAAAAGGATAATTGTTTTATATATCCCTTAGTTTGAGAATTGTTGAAAGTGAGGCTATTTTCTTTAGATTAGGAGATATTGAAAGTGAAATGTTTTTGTTATTAATTCTCTTTTTATCGACGGGGATTCCTTTTTTAATTAATCTCCCTACATAATCTCTAATAGAGCTTTCTGTTAAATTAAGCCTCTTAGCGATCTTTTTATAGTCTGTATGGCCCTCTTCTTCATCTAACTGGTATATTGTTGAGAACACTAAGACTTCTTGTTCTGTAAGCCTTTTAAATTTTAATCTAATTTCTTTCTTGAGATTATCTAAAGAATCTATTATCTTTGCTGCATCTTCAATAGAGTCTTGAGTTCTTGGAAGAACCTCTTTTTGCGGAATTTCAAAGGAATATGTAGTGTTTTTGTCTGTCTGTCTGTCTGTCTGTCTGTCTGTCGAAACCCCTTGATTTCCAGTGGAAATAGGCATATTTAGGGGTTTTAAGGGCTTAAAAGAGGTATCATGTGTCGAAGGATGTGTCGAAGATGTTGTTTTTTGGCTCTGTTGTGTCGAAACCTTTTTTTCAACTTTTTCGTTGATTTTTATAAGAATTTCACAAACATCTGTTATTTTTTCTCTTGTTTCAGATAGTTCTTTTTTTAGAAAAAGTAGTTCTTGGTTTAAAGAAAAAATATCTTGTTTAACTTTCTGGAAAGATTCTTTAACTGGATCCATTTTAAAACAAAAAACAAGGACTATAAAAACTTTAATATGATTTAAAGTATATTATCTAATTTTATTTAATTTTATTTAATTTTGGTGATTTTTATAAGAAATATAAGCTATGTCACTTAATCTCCACCGAGATCTTCTTTTATAAATAATACCTTGAGGGTTCTTCTTTACTTCAACTACCAATTTTTTCTCTCTTAAAACAACCAATAACTTCTTTACAAATTCTTCATCTCTTGCAATTTCTTCGGCAATCTGAGATGTGAAAAGGGTTTTTGGAGAAGTAGAATATAATAATGCTAAGATTTGTTCTGATATCTTTTCCTTTTTTTTATTAGATATTTGCATTATCTGAAAAGAATACTTGTTTTTATAAGATTATCTTATTTTTTAGAATCAGTAGAAGTTCCTTTTTTCACAGAAGGAAGAGGAATATGAAGCGGAAGGTTTAACTCATCTTCTAATTGTAATGCCTTTAAACTAGATTTCTTTAATACTAAATTAAAGATAGCTATCCTAAAATCTTCAGGCATCTTCTTGCTTTTCCATTGCTTTAGAACCTCTTTTGCAACTTTAGGTTCAATTGCCAAAATAATATTCCCTTCTAGGGCTATTTTAGCTATTTTAGGTTCATAATTTACATTATAAGTGAACTTTACACCTAAAAACTCTTCTTTTGTCTTAAAAAGACCTGCTTTTATAGGGTTTATTTCAGAAATATCTATATTAGTACTAATCTTTAATCCCTCTATCTTCTCTGATAGTTTTTCTATACTTATTTTGCTAAAGTTAAATCCTGCTAATTTCATTTTATTATTTTATTAATTATGTTCTTTTTAAATATTTATATTTTTCTAAGATTAAATTAGGTCTTCTTCAGAAACAATTACAAAATCACCTATAGCAATTATTGCGCTGTAAGGTATTAAAAGCTCTCTTGAAGAAGTCTTCTCAAGATTTAAGTGGTTTGTATAGGCTGTTGAATCCTTTACTACTATATTAATTAATTCCCCAGATCTAGTCTCAAAAGTAATATCTTTTACAAACCCTAATCTTTTACCTTCCTTAGTTACAATCATTTTTCCTACAAGTGCATTAAAAGGATTCTTACTATTTTCCATACCTATTGCAAAAGAAAATAATTTATAAACTTTTCTGTAAAAATAAATATATATATGAGTATATATTAAAAGGTAATAAACCCCCCCACCCCTTAGTTTCCTATAGAAGTATTTAAAAAAGAATTTTATTATTATTATTATTATTATTATATTATAATTATTTATATTATATATTATATATATTACAGTATTTTTAGGAATAATTTAGATATTTTTATTATATACCTAAAATATTTTTTTGTTATTTTAATTTTTTATTATTAATTTTTTTTAAATTATAAAAATTATTAATTTTATTTTCCATAGGAAATTTAGGTGTTCTTCTTTTTTAGTGGTTATAATCTTTTATATAATAAATCTAATTTTTTCCGTAGAGAGTTATAATTTAAAACAAGTTTCCATAGGAAATCAGAGTGTGTGTCCGATCATATGTTTTAGATCATATAAACACTTAAGTAAAAATAAAAATTTAAAAAAAGATGCCAACACAAATCGATGCTATTTTTGATTCCTTTGATAAAAATAAAATTTTTAAAAATAAATCTATCCTTCAGACAAATCATAACCCTCAAGAAATACCTCATAGGGATGAACAAATAAACCAAATAGCTGCAATCCTTGCACCAGTTTTAAGGGGTGAGAGGACAAGCAATCTATTTCTTTACGGAAAAACAGGAACAGGAAAAACCCTATCAGTACAATATGTTATGGAGGGTCTTAAAAAGAGGGTTAAAAAAGATGAAAAAGTGAAGTTGAGGATAGAATATCTTAATTGTAAGCTAAAAAAAGTTTCAGATACAGAATATAGGATTTTAGCAGAAATTATAAAAAAATTAGGAGGGGAAGTCCCTAATACTGGATTGCCAACTCAAACTGTTTACAACAAGTTCATAGAACTTGTAGATGATAAAGAACAATTATTAGTTCTTATTTTAGATGAGATAGATCAAACAACTAAAAAAATTTCTAATGATTTTTTGTATAATCTTACTAGGTTAAATTCAGAGCTTTCAAAATCTCAGATATGCATCGTGGGAATTAGTAATGATTTAACATTTCTTGATGAGATTGATCCAAGGGTTAGAAGTTCATTATCTGAAGAAGAAATTGTTTTTCCACCTTATAATGCCCTTCAATTACAAGATATCTTAAACAAGAGGTCTGAGGATGCTTTTAAGGATAAAGTTCTCCAAACAGGGGTTGTGGCTAAATGTGCTGCATTTGCGGCAAGAGAACATGGAGATGCTAGGCGGGCTTTAGATTTATTAAGAATATCTGGAGAATTGTCTGAAAGAGAAGGTTCTCAAAAAATTTTATTAAAGCATATAGATGAGGCTAACAACAAGATAGAGAGGGATAAAATTTTAGATATTATTAAATCAGAGCCTAAGCAATTTCAATATGTTTTACATGCAATTATTCAATTGTCTGAAGAAAAGAAAGATGAAGCTATTTTTACAGGGGATGTTTATACTCTTTACGAAGAAATTTGTAAAAAAAACAAGTCAGAAATTTTAACACAAAGAAGAGTTAGTGATATTGTTCAAGAATTTGATATGTTAGGTATAATCAATGTGAGGGTGATTTCAAAAGGGAGGGGCGGAAGGATGAGGGAAATCAAACTTGCAATTTCTAAAGAAATTAAAGAAAAAACAAAAGAGATTATCCAGAATACTTTAAATTACGCTTAATTAAATTTTTAAAATGAATTCAAAAGAAATTTTAAAATTTTGCATAAACAATGGCATTCTTTTAGATAAAGAAATTTTAGATTTATTTAGTGAAGCAACGGATTTAGATACTGTTAAATTGGTGATAAATAAATTAAAAGGGCAAACCCAAAAAAAAATCCTTACAAAAAGTGTTTTTTTTGAAAATAAGGAAGAAGTTAACAATTTCTTAGAAAATCTTCCAGAAGAAAATCAAAAAGATTTTGAAAAATTAAAGATAAAATTAGGTTTAAGCATAGAAATTTCTAAAGAAGTTCCATTAGTTAAATCAACAGAATTTTTAAAAGATAATGAAAGTAAAGAATTTTTAATTACCGGTCCAGCTGTAGAAGAAACTAAAGAAAAAGCAAAAGAGAAAATATTTGAACCTAACAGGAAAATAAAAGTTTTGACACCAAACCCTCCTCAAGGCAAAAAGTTAGAAGTTAAAGATTTTGTAAGTTATTTTAGAAATAGGCTTTCTGAAATGAGTTTGTTTTTACAAGAAAGACCTGAATTAAATAATTTAGTTTCTTTAAATAAAATTTCTGGATCAAGACAAGGGGTTTCAATAATTGGTATTGTTTCAAGCAAAAGGGTTACAAAAAATAAAAATATCATTTTTGAAATAGAAGATTTAACTGGGAAATCAAAGGTTTTAGTAAATAAGAATAAACCAGAACTTTTAGAAAAAGCAGAAGAAATTTCTTTAGATTCTGTAATTGGGTTTAAGGTTTCTGGAAATAAAGATATTCTTTTTGCGAATGATATCATTTTTCCAGATTCTTTCTTATCTCAAAGGAAAAATTCTAATTTAGATGAATCTGTTATTTTTCTTGGTGATTTTCACTTTGGGAGCAAAAACTTTTTAACATCTGATTTTGAAAAATTTGTAAAATATCTTGAAGAAGATAATCCGGAAGTTCAAAAAATAAAATATATTTTTATTGTTGGGGATATTGTTACGGGCGTTGGAAATTATCCTAATCAAGAAAGAGATTTGGAAATCAAAGATCTTGAAGAACAATTTGTTAAAATTGCAGAATATTTGAAAAGAATTAGAAAAGATATCACCATAATTATTTCTCCAGGTAATCATGATGGTGTTAGATTAATGGAACCTCAGCCTCTTTTAGATGAAAAATATGCTTGGCCGTTATATGAACTAGAAAATGTGATTTTAATTCCAAATCCTTGCTCTGTGAATATTGGAGCTTCTGAAGATTTTAGTGGATTTGAGGTGTTGGTGTATCATGGGTTTTCATTTCCTTATTATGTTAATACAGTCCCTAGATTAATGAAAGAAAGAGCAATGAATGATCCTGATAAAATAATGAAATATATTTTAAGAAATAGGCATCTTTCTCCTTCTCATGGGTTTGTTCAGGCATTTCCATCTAAAAAAGAAGCAAATATTATAAGAAATATTCCTGATATTTTTATTTCAGGGCATTCTCATAAAAGTGCTGTTTCCTATTATAATAATATACTTCTAGTTTCAGGTTCTTCATGGGAAAGTGAAACACCTTATCAAGAAAAATTTGGAAATAAACCAGACCATTGTAAGGTTCCGTTATTTAATTTAAAAACAAGGCAAATTAAAATTTTAGATTTTGAAGAAAAATGACTACAGAGCAATATTTTGAAAATCTTGAAAAAGAAGTTAGAAAAGTTTACAAAGTAGCTGAAGAAGCTAAGAAAAAAGGATTAGACCCTTCAAAAGAAATAGAAAGCCCATTAGCAATGACCATGGCTGCAAAAGTAGAAGGTTTAATTTCAACAGTTTACCCTCAAATGGCGGGTTCTGGGATTTCTGAAAGAATTTTAGATTTAGAAAAAGAACATGGAAAATTAGATCCTGCTGTTGCTTTTAAAATTGCTGAAGAAATAGCAAAACAAAAATTTTGCAAATTCCCGAGCCTAATAGAAGCTATTGATGGAGGCATAAGGATAGGTTTTGCTTACTTAACTTTAGGTGTTGTTTCTTCTCCTATAGAAGGATATACTAGATTAAAATTAGAAAAGACAAGAGAAGGTAAAGAATATTTTGTAGCTTATTTTTCAGGACCTATTAGAAGTGCAGGAACTACAGCAAGCTGTGTAGCATTAATGTTAATTGATTATCTAAGAGAAATGTTTGGCTATGCTAAATATGATCCTACTGAAGAAGAAATTAAAAGATATTCAACAGAAAATTATGATTATCATGATAGGATAACAAATCTCCAGTATCTTCCAACGGTTGAAGAAATAGAATTTCTTGCAAAAAATATTCCAATTCAAATTGCAGGAGAGCCCACTGAAAAATTAGAAGTTTCTAATTATAAAAATCTAGGAAGAGTTAGTACTAATTTTATTCGGGGGGGCATGTGTTTAATTTTTTCAGAAGGTTTAGCTCAAAAAGCTAAAAAAGGTTATCGGCTTTTGAAAAGTGTTAAAGCAAAAGGTTTTCAATCTACTGGTTGGGATTTTTTACCCGAGTATATAGAACTTCATGAGAAAAGAGATGTTGGTAAAACTATTGATTCTCCAACTTATATAAAAGATCTTGTAGCTGGTAGGCCTGTTTTTGGTCATCCTTCTGAATCTGGGGCTTTTAGGTTTAGATATGGTAGGGGGAGAACATCTGGTTTTAGTGCTGTTTCAGTTTCTCCTGCAACAATGGGGATTACAGATGATTTTATTGCGATCGGAACCCAATTAAAAATAGAAAAACCATCAAAAGGTTGTGTATCAACTAGCTGCGATTCTATAGATGGGCCCATTGTAAAATTTTTCAATGGAACTGTCAAACAAATCAGAACCTATGAAGAAGCTAAAAAAGTGTATAAAGATGTTGAAGAAATAATTTATTTAGGAGATATGTTATTTCCTTTTAGTGATGTTGTAAATCGGAATTCTAATTTACTTAAACCAGGTTATGTTGAAGAGTGGTGGGCACTTGAGTTAAGAAAAAAGAATCCTGAATTAGAAAAATCCATAAAAAATTCTGAAATTTCTTTAGAAAAAGCAATGGAAATTAGCAAAAAAGAAGATTTGCCATTATACCCTAAGTTTATTTTTTATTGGACAGAGATTAACAACGAAAAACTTATTTCTTTAATTGATTGGTTGAAACAAGCTAAGTTAGACAAAAAAATAATTTTACCTTATACTAAGCCTGAGCAAGATAAATTTTCTTCTGCAAAAAGAGCTTTAGAACTTTTGGGAATTGAACATGAAGTTACTATTGAAAACGTTGTGCTTACAGAAGAAAGAAGTAAGGCTCTTTTTGTTAATTTGGGTTTAGACTTAAAATTATTAGAGCAAGGAAATTTAAAAGAAATTTTTAAAGATGAAGATTATATCTTAGAAAAGCCGGTTTTAGAGATTATAAATAATCTTTCTAAATTTAAGATTAAGGATAAGGCTGGGACTTTTGTTGGGTCGAGAATGGGTCGTCCAGAAAAAGCAAAACTTAGAAAATTAACAGGAAGCCCAAATGTTTTATTTCCTATTGGTAAAGAAGGCGGGAGATTAAGGAGTGTTCAGGCTGCAGTAGACATAGGTCAGGTTTGGAGCGCCTTTCCAATTTATCATTGTAAAAAATGTGATAAAGAAACAATTTATCCTAAATGTGAAATTTGTGAAGAAGATACGATTCAGAAATATTATTTTTATAATACTAAAGAAAAATCATTAAAGAAAAATTTAGAAGGTGAAGAAAGGCCTGGTCAACCCTATTGTAATCAATCAATTGACATTAAGCATTATTTTACTAAGGCTATAGAGAGATTAGGACTTATAGATTCAGAAGTTCCTGTTTTAATTAAAGGTGTTCGTGGGACTTCTTCTGGTGACCATATTCCAGAAAATCTTGCAAAAGGAATTTTAAGAGCAAGAAGAGGTTTACAAGTTAATAAGGATGGAACAATTCGGTTTGATGTTACTGAATTACCTTTAACTTCTTTTAAACCAAAAGAAATTTTAGTAGGTATAGAAAAATTAAGAGAATTAGGTTATACTTTGGATATTGATGGTAAAGAACTTGTAGATGAAAATCAGATTTTAGAATTAATGCCTCATGATATCCTGCTTCCCAGTTCTCCTTTTTCACCAGATGAAAGAGCTGACGATGTTTTTGTAAAAATTTGCAATTTTGTAGATGATGAACTTGAAAGATTTTATGGTATGAAATCTCTTTATAATGTTAAAAAAAGAGAAGATCTTATAGGTAAATTAGGTGTTTGCATGGCCCCACATAATTGTGCAGGTGTTATCTGTAGGTTTATTGGATTTTCAAATGTTTTAGGAATGTTCGCTAGTCCGTACATGCATGCAGCCATTAGGAGAGATTGTGATGGTGATGAGGCAGCAATAATGCTTTTAGGGGATGTTTTATTAAATTTTTCAAGAAAATTTTTACCAAGTCATAGGGGTGGAACCCAGGATGCACCTCTTGTTTTAAATGCGAAAATTAATGCAGGGGAGGTTGATGATCAAATTTTAGATTTTGAATATGTTCGAGAATATCCTTTAGAATTATATGAACTTGCAGAAAAAGGGAAACATTCTTCTGAGGTTAAAATTAATCTTGTTAAAGATGTTTTAAAGAAAGGAGAAGACCCTTTTACAGGTGTGGGATTTACCCATGATACTTCAAATTTTAATAAAGGGGTGGCGTGTTCAGCTTATAAAACTCTTGCAACCATGAGAGATAAGGTTGAGCATCAAATGGGGCTTGTAGAGAAAATTAGAGCTGCTAAAACTGCTGCAACAGCTAAATTAATTATTAATAGGCATTTTTTAAAAGATTTAAGGGGAAATTTAAGGGGCTTTTCTCAACAAAAGTTTAGGTGTGTTGCTTGTAATGAAATTATGAGGAGGCCTCCATTAACAGGCGTTTGCCCTCGTTGTAAAGGAAAAATTATATTCACAATTAATGAAGGTGGAATTAAAAAATATTTAGAACCTGCTATTAGTTTAGCAAAACAATACAATCTTTCAACATATGTGCAACAAAATTTAGAATTGACAAAAAGATTTATTGATAGTGTTTTTGGAAAAGAACTTGAGAAACAAGAAAAGTTGTCTGAGTGGTTTGGTTGAAACTTAAATTTAAATAGTTTGAATATTATTTTTAAATATTAAAAATGAGGTTGAATATTCTTATTGGTGGTGGTGCTGGGCAAGGAATAAATAAAATATCTAGCATTGTTTCTCAAATTTTAGTAAAACAAGGATATTATGTTTTCAATTATAGAGATTATCCTTCATTAATTAGGGGCGGGCATAATTTTAATGTATTATCTATTTCAGATAATCAAATTCAGAGCCATGAATCTAAGATTGATGGGATTGTTGCTATGGATAATTTAACAATTTCTAAGCATAATAAAGAATTGAAGAAAAAAGGCTTTATCATAAGGCCAACAAAATTTCTTGAATATGGTTTAAATTTAAATGTTGCATTGTCAGGCGCCTTGATTAAGATTCTTGGTTTTGGCAATAAAATTTTAATTGAGGAAGTTAAAAAACAATTGAATAATAAACAAGCTCTAGAGGCTGCTAATAAAGGTTTTGAAAGTTACGATAAAAAATATTCTTTGAAGAAATTAAAGAACAAATTAATAATAAAAAGTGGAAGTCAGGGCGTTGCAGATGGTGCAGTTGATTCAAAAATAGATTTATATTTTGGATATCCTATGACTCCCTCCACACCTGTTTTAAATATTCTTGCAAGTAAACAGAAAAAGAATAAATTAAAAGTTATTCAACCTGAAAATGAATTAGCTGTTGTAAATAATGCTCTTGGCGCTAGTTTTTCAGGAGCAAAAGTTATGATTGGGACTTCTGGAGGGGGTTATGATTTAATGGCAGAGGGTTTGAGTTTACAAGGGATGTCTGAGATACCTTTAGTAGTTTATCTTGCTTCAAGGCCTGGTCCTGGAACAGGTATTCCAACATATACTATGCAAGGAGATTTGGATGTTGCCCTTAGATCAGGACATGGAGAATTTCCAAGAGTTGTTATTGCTCCAGGAACAGCTGAACAAGCCATACAAAAAACAAATGAAGCTTTTTATTTCGCACAAAAATTCAATACTCTTTCTATTGTTTTATCTGATAAACATTTAGCAGAATCTGCATTTTCTTTTAAAGAAAAAGCAAGAAAAATTCTTCCAATTAGTATGAAAAGAAAGATTCCAGGAGAAACAATTGTTAAGGCAAGTGGTTATGAACATGATTTTCATGGAAATACTACTGAAAATGGGGAGATGGCAATCAAAAAAACCCAATTAAGATTAAAAAAATACTCTGAAATTAAGAAAGAAGCAAGCAAATTTGAGATGGTTCAAATGCATGGAAAGAAAGCTAGCAAAAACCTTATTATTGGGTGGGGTTCAACAACTGGCGCTATTATAGATTCTATTAAAGACCTTGATGCTAAATTTTTACAAGTTTTATATTTGAAACCTGTTTCTAAAGAGATTAAAAAAGAAATGGAGAAAGCGAAGAAGGTTATTTTAATTGAAAATAATGTTACAGGGCAATTGGGCAGATTAATTAGAGAAAAAACAGGAATTAAAATTGAAAAAAGAATTTTGAGATATGATGGCAGGCCCTTTAAATCAGATGAATTAAAAAAAGAATTAAGTAAATGGATATAAAAACTTCTAAAAAGTTGGATACTAACCAAAAAATAACCTGGTGCCCTGGTTGTCCAAATTATAATATTTTGGATTCTGTTAAATTAACTTTAACAAATTTAATGAAACAAAGATATAGAAGAAAAGATTTTGTTATGGTAACTGGAATAGGTTGTCACGGTAAAATTTTTGATTATTTAAATATCTCTGGATTTTATGGTTTGCATGGGCGGGCAATTCCCACTGCTGTTGGAATTAAAATAGGAAATCCTAAACTTGATGTTTTAGTTTTTGCAGGAGATGGCGATACTTATTCAGAAGGAATCTCTCATTTTGTTCATGCTGCAAAAAATAACTCAGATATTACTTTGTTAGTTCATGACAACCAATCATTTTCATTAACAACAGGGCAAGCAACACCTACTAGTCAAAAAGGATTTAAAACAAAAGCACAACCTTTTGGAAAATTAAATAATCCCCTAAATCCTTTAATGTTAGCTTTAATTTCAGGTGCAACCTTTGTAGCTAGAATAAATGCAAGGGATGTAAAGCATTCTGCAAAAATTATGGAAAGGGCGATTAAACATAAAGGATTTTCTTTTGTAGAAATTATTCAAGATTGTGTTGTATTTAACGTAGATATGAATCATCGAGATAAACAGATGGATAAACATCCAAATAAAAAAAGAACAAGATTAGAAGCTGTGAAACTAGCAAGTAAATATGATTATAATCTTGGAAAAGGTAGAATTTCTCTTGGCATTTTTTACGAAGAATAAAATAATTATTTTTCTTTTTGATTTATTATTTGTTTTACTTCTTCTACTGATTTTGGATTCACTAGGGTAGATGTATTTTTTATTTCTTCACCTTCTAAAAGTGCTTTAAGAATCCTTCTCATCATTTTACCGCTTCTTGTTTTCGGAATATCTTTAACAAAATAAATTTCAGCTGGTTTTGAAATAGGCCCAATTTTATTTACTATAGCCTTGATTATCTTTTCTTTTTTAATTGGTTTTTTAGTTTTTACAAAAGCTACTGGGACCATTCCTCTTATTTTATCTGATTTTCCAACTATTGCAGCTTCAACAACTTTTGAAAGGCTTGTAACTACATTTTCTATTTCTGCGGTAGAGAGTCGATGTCCTGCAACTTTTATAACATCATCACTTCTTCCTAGAATTCTAAAATTTTTAGCACCATCATAAAATGCATTATCTCCTGCAAAATACATGCCCTTGAAAAAATATTTTTTATACCTTTTTTTATCATTCCATACACCCCTAATTAAGGAAGGGCAAAAAGGAGAAAGATGTACTAGTAAACCTTCTTTCCGAGTTCCTAATTTTTTACCTGTTTTATTTATTACAGCACAGTTTACTCCTGGAAAAGCTTTCCCTGCATAGGAGGGGATAAATGGCCCATGGCTTGGAAGAGAATGAATAACTGCAGAACCTGTTTCTGTTTGCCAATAGGTATCTATAATTGGGCACCTTTTTTTACCTATTTTATTAAAAAACCATAACCAGGTTTCTTTATCTATGGGTTCTCCAACTGTTCCTAAAATTTCTAAGGAGTCTAATTTGTATTTTTTTGAATAACCCGAATCATTCATAGAAAACATTCTTAATGCAGTAGGGGCTGTGTAGAAAACATTTACCTTATTTTGCTTTATGATTTTCATAAATCTATCTGGTTTAGGATAAAGTGGAAGACCTTCGTATAAAATTGTTGTTGCTTTGTTAAGCAAAGGCCCATAACAAGCATAAGTGTGTCCTGTGATCCACCCAATATCTGCAGTACACCAAATTATTTTATTTGCTTGCAAATTAAAAGCATAACGGCAAGACCAATAGGTTTGAACAGTGTATCCTCCCACAGCATGCATAACTCCTTTTGGTTTACCTGTTGTTCCAGAAGTGTATAAGATAAAAGCAGTATCTTCAGCATTCATTGGTTCTGGTTTAATTATTTCAAATTTTTCTTTAGTAAAAAATTTACCAATTTTTTCTCGATTAACAACTATTTTTTTTATTTTTATTCTTCTACAGGCTTTTTTTGCTTTTTTTATGATATCAATTTTTTTACCTTTTCTAAAATAATAATCTGTTGTGATTAGTAATTTAGCTTTTCCATCTTTTATCCTGGTTCTTAAAGCATTTGCCGAAAAAGCTGAGAAAACAACAGAATGAATTGCACCAATTCTTGCGCAGGCCAACATAAATATTAAAGCTTCAGGGGTTGGGGCCATATAAATTGCAACAACATCTCCTTTTTTGATATTTTTTTCTTTTAATAATTTAGCTGCCTGGTTTACAGATTTATATAATTCAAAATAAGTTAATTCTTGTTTTTTTTCTTTTGGATTTTCAGGAATAAAGATAATTGCAGTATTGTCTGGTTTGTCTAAGTTCCTATCAACTGCATTATAGCAAAGATTTAGTTGGCCATCTTTAAACCAAGAAAAAGAGTTTTCTTTTCTTTCATAAGTTTTTGTGAAAGGTTTAATCCAATCAATTCCTTCTTTTGCAAGGTTTGTCCAATAATTTATTCCTTCTTTTTGGGCTTTTCCATAGATCTCTTGAGGTGCAAGGGCTGTTTCTTTTGCTTTTTTAGTGGGAGAATAAAATCCTTTCTTTTTTACTACGTATTTCATTTTTTTGTTATAAAATATTTTCTATCTTTTATTCCTTTTTTATATAATCTTTTAGTATACCCAAGATTATCTATTTGGGTTTTCTGAATTTCCAGTTCTTTAAGTACTTCCAAAATTTTCTTTTTTGCTCTTTTAACTTCGTGCCGTTTTGCAAGATATTCTATTTCCATATAATATCCTAAATGTTGAACATAATTAATTTCAATAACAATTCTTTTATCCTTTTTATGAAGATAAGACTCTGTTGTTTTTCTTTTTTTAATCCATTGCTTAAAATTAAAATCTTCAAGAAGAGCTAGAAAATTGCCTAAACGTTTAGTATCTGTTATTTCAAATTCATATTCTTCTTTTACAACAATCCCTTGCCCATATAAGCTTTTAAGGTGTTTTTTAAAATTAACAACAAGTTTTTCTCCATCATCTCTTATTCTAAAAGCTTTTTTAGGAAAACCTTTTTTTTGTATCGCAAAATAATCATCACCCCTATTTTCCTTTTTTTCAAAGTTGGCAATTTTTTTTATTTTCTTTCGTAATTCTCGAACATTAAGTATCTTAACTTTTGTTTCTACTTCAAGTGGTGGTTTCATTTTATCCCCTTTTTATAAGTGAAAAAGAAGGATAAGATATATAAAACTATCTTGTGTATTTTGGAATATGTCTAAAACATACAAAGTAAAGTATGATAAAAAGAAGTGTATCGGGGCTGCTAGTTGTGTTAAACTTGCTCCTGAAACTTGGAAGCTTGATGATGAGGGGTTAGCGGTGAAAAAGAAATCTAGTTTTGGAGAGAAAGACTATGATAAAAATGTTAAAGCTGCAAAATCTTGCCCAACACATGCAATAGAAATCTATGACGATCAAAACAAAAAGGTTGTATAGGATGAAAATTTATGTTTTAGGAAATCCTCTTTTAGAAGAAGATAGTTTACCTATAAGATTAATACCTAAATTAAAGAGTTTTTTCCCAAATATAACTTTTGTAGAATTTGATCCCACAGAAGATTTTCCCAAAGAAAATCCTTTTATTTTAATTGATACTATTGAAGGTTTGGAAGGTGTAAAGCTGTTCGAGGATATGGATAAGATTCAATTGTCACCTAATTATTCTGTTCATGATTTTGATTTAGGTTTTCAATTAAAGTTGATGCAGAAACTTGGAAAATTAAAACAAGTAATTATTCTTGGTGTCGGATCTAATATTTCTGAAGAAGAGGGTGCCAGGGGCCTTATTAAAGTTATTTCCAATTTACTTTTAAGAAATGGCTAGCGCAACTTATGCAAGGGTCATAGGCCCTTATTAGTTTTTCAATTTCATGTTCAAGATCGTGGCGAGACATTTTATTGAGATTTTTTTTAGCGAAAGTTTTTATATCTTTTTCCATGTTAAATTGATTATGTTGGGTGGGGGTTATTATTTTTCCTTTTTTAATTGTCCCATCTGATTTTAAATGAAGCTGATAAAATAAGGTTCCCCTAGGGGCTTCAATTCTTCCAATTCCAATAGTGTTTTTTGGTTTTATTTTTTTTAGCTTCTCTTTTTTAAAAGAGTTTTTTTCAATTATTTCAATGCTAGAATCAATGCAATGCATAATTTCAATTGCTTGTGCTAAATTATTGTGGAATATATTTTTGCTTGGAAAAATTTTTAAATATTTTGCAGCATCTTTTTTAGTATTTTTATGCAGATTTTTCTTATTTCTATTTAATCTTGCTAAAGCACCTACAAGTTCTGTTTTATTTTTTTCTTTTGGTGCCTTTCCAGTTAGAAAATCAAATTTTCCGATTTGTGAAGAAAATTTTTGTTTTTTTGGAAAATCTGCCTTGGCATTATAATAAATCTCTATTAACCTTAGAACCCTTTCTCGATTATTTTTTAATATTGGCACTAATTTTTTGAGATTTTGTTTAGTGGGCACTTTTGAAAACCCTCCGACTTGAGGCAATCTTGGATGTACAGCCCTACCAGAAATAACTGAAGATAATTTATTCCCAATTTTTTTAAGTTCAAAAGCATCTTTTAAATATTCTTTTTCTTCTCCTTCAAAATCTAAAATAGAATCTTTTTTGAAAACATCTGGAAGTGAAAAGAAATAAAGGTGAAGGGCATGATCCCTAATCATTAAACCATGCATGGTCAATTCCCTAAGCAACCTGGTTTGTTTACTAACTTTCATTTTTAAGCCATCTTCAATAGCTGTTATACACCCCATAATATGGGCGATACTACATGTTCCGCAAATTCTAGAAACAGATTGAGGTTGTGTTTGTATGCTTTGCCCTTTCATTGCTTGTTCAAAAAATCTTTTAGCATCTGCAAAAGTTAACTTAACTTTTTGCACTTTATTATTTTTGATTTTAATATTAAGGGAAGCATTTCCCTCCACTTTACTAATATTTTTTATATTAATTTCTGAATTGTGCATTTTTATTTTATTATTTTAAAATCTTTTAATTGTTTATTTAGAATCAATACAAATTTTCTTTCTGACATTGGGCATCCAGAAACTTGTGCATCAACTTTTACAATTTCTGAGAGTGCACAAACTTTTTTACATAATTTTAATTTTTTAATAATTGGTTCAATTTCCTTTTTCTTTTTTTCATCAAAATCATTTCTTTGACCAGAAGGTCCTGCATTTACTGCACAAGAACCTATTGCAATGAGTCTTTTACAATTTTTTCTTATTTGTTTTAACCTTTTTTTATCGCTTTCTTTTGCAATTGCACCTTCAACAAAAGCAACATCCAAATTTTCTAAGTTGTTTTTCTTTTTTAACATTGGAAAATACTGAAAATCAATTAGTTTCATCCATTTTTCAAAATTAGTATTTAGAAGTTCTGTAAACACAATTGTAGAATCATTACAACAAGAAAATGAAAACCACCCGATTTTTAATTTTTTTGACATGCCAGATATAAGAACGGTGCTTTTTTATTTCTTTCTTATATCATTAAAGTAATTATTAATAGATTCAAAGATAGATTCATATTTTGGAACCATCCTGTCACCCATAACTTCTAAATAATGCCCCCAGTGACCAGAAACAATGTCGCCTCTTGCGGGAACTTCTAATCCAGGTAAAATTGTAAGGGTTTTTTTAATATCCCTTTGAAGATGTTTCCCAGTTATTTCATTTTCATTTAATTCTAAAACTTTATAGAGATTTACAGAGCAATTAGTTGCTTTTTGCAAAAATAGTTTATTTTTTATTGCCTCTAAAAAAGGAATCCCTGAAATTGTTTCAAGATCGTTTTTTATTTTTTCCAAATGGTTTTGGTAAATATATTTCCTTGTTCCATGTTTTTTTATTTTTTCTTTAAGTTCTACATGTGTTTTTTCTATTTCTTGATCTGGAAAATAATGTTCATTTAAAATAAATTTTTCAAGAAGTGCTGATTGCGCTTTTTTTATTGGTTCTTTAACATTGGGATTACAAAACCCGGAAGAGTTGGCAGAGAATATAAATGCGGCAAGCAATTTTTTAGAATTTATCATATTGGGCAAGGGTGCTATGGCTTTATTTAGATTATTGTGTTAAAATAAATACAAAATAATTGTTGGGAGCAATAAGCAGCCCATCATATTTGTTCTACGCACACCTAAAGAAATGCAATAAATTCCTGTTAAAGTTGATGCTGCAAAAACAACTAGCCCTAAAAATCCAGAAATAATGAGTATCAAGAAAAAAAGAATTGTTAATGTCGTTATCGAAATTGTTGAGTATTTTATTTTTGTGATTTTTCTTGAAAAGAATTTTGTTAAAAAAGGTGTTAAAAAGAAAGCTAAAATTCCTGTTATTAAAATTGTAATTAAAATTAAAATTATCATGGGCGTTGTTAAAGTACCAATTATTTCTTTGATAGCTACTGCAGCTCCAGTCCTTGTCCTAGAAATTAAATAAAAAGCTACAAAGGAAAATCCCATAACCAAAGTATTTGTTGCTCCAACGAGCACTAAAAATCCTTTTTTATTAGTTTTTGAAATTATATTTCCAATTATTGCTGCTTGCCCACTACCTAATCCTGGAAGAAAACTACAAAGAGGAGAAGCTACTAAAGCTCCTAAGAGTGGTTTGAACATTTTTGTTTTGGGTTTTGTTATTTCTTGTTTAGGAATCTCTATTTTATTTTTTATGCTGGTTATCAACATTGATGCTCCAAATAATCCTGTAAGAAGGGGAAGAAGGGGTTCTTTAAGGGGCATATTTAAAACTGTTAATCCTAAAAAACCTGAAAGGAAAAACACAATGCTTGCCTTAAATTTCTTTTTTTCAATACCTATTAAAATAATTGATACGAAGATTAGTAAATAAGGCGTTAAAATCTTAATAAAATCATAAATTTTTGGAACAATGATTATTGAGGGGATTGTAATAATAATTAATAAGAAAACAGCTGCCAAACTTCCATAACAAGTTAGCATTACTGCTTCGTAACCTTTGCCTTCTTTTAATAATTCATGACCTGGTAAAATAGATAATTCTGTGTCTGTGTCTGGGCATCCTAAAAATATTGAAGGTATAAAATCAATAAAAGTGTGTGTTATAGCTGTTGATGTTATGAAAACAATAAGATAAAGTGGATTGAGGAATCCAAGAATAGTTGCTGACAAGGAAATAATTAAGATTCCTACAAGATTTATATGTATCCCTGGGATAAGACCTGTTATTGTTCCAGCTATGACCCCTAAAAATAAAAAGAGCAATATTTCTATTAACATTCTTTATAATCCAAAAGGTTTAATAATTAATAATATCTTTGATTATTATGGTAATAAAAAAGAGAAGCCCTTGGTTAGTACTTTTATTCTTCATCATCACTTTTGGGATATATGGCATATATTGGATTTTTTCAACAACTAAAGAATTACAGGAAAATACTTCTTCAAAGGTATCAATTAAATTATTAGTTTGGGGTATTGTTTTATCTATTCTTGGTGTGTGTTTTTTCGGATTTGGAATAGTGTTTGCGTCTTTTAGTTCAATAGCTTCTTGGATATTGATTTCTATTGGCGTGCTTTTTTATGTGGCTTCAGCTATAATTTCAATAATTTTTATTTGGAGATATTCTAAAGGCATTGAAGAAGTTAGTGGGTTTTCTGCAGTGGGGTTCTTTATAATCTGGCTACTTGTAAGTATTGCAATGCCTGTTGTAGCCCAATATCAGTTGAATAAAAAAACTAGTGGTTCAAGAGCAATTCCCCAAAATCAGAACCATCCAAATATTTCTAATTAATTTTTAGGAAACAATAAATATAAAAATTAGGTTTCTTAGTTTTAGATATGGCTAAAGAATCAAGTGTTGATGAAAAGGTTGAATTGATTACCCGGAACCTACAAGAAATTATTGGTGAAGAGGAATTAAAGAAGAAATTAAAGTCAAAAAAAGAGTTTTCAATTTATTGGGGAACCATGCCTACAGGAAGTATATCAATAGCATATTTTTTCCCAATGCTTAAAATAGCTGACTTTTTGCAGGCAGGATGCACGGTCAAAATTCTTTTAGCAGATTTACATGCATTATTAGATAGTGTTCCTTTAGAAATTTTAGAAAAAAGATATCAATATTACAAGGAAGCTATTTTAGTTATCTTAAAAATAATCGGGGTGGATGCCAAGAAATTAAAATTTGTTAAGGGAAGTGATTTACAATTGGATAAGAAATATTTTCATGATCTTTTGAAATTGAGTACATTTACTAGTGCAAACCAATCTACTAAAGCTGCTTCTGAAGCTGTTAAAAGTGCCAAGGGAAATAATGTTAAACTTTCTGGAATGATTTATCCTTTAATGCAGGCTTTAGATGAAGAGTATTTGGAGATTGATGCGCAATTTGCAGGTACTGATCAAAGAAAGATTATGGTTTATGCCAGGGAGTTTATGCCTAAGATAGGTTATGAACAGAGGATAGAATTAATGAATCCAATGATTAGAGGGTTGGTTGGTAAACAAATGAGTTCAAGTATAGAAGGGACTAAGATTGACCTTTTGGAAACAGAAGAAAAAATAAAATCTAAAATAAATAAAGCAGAATGTGTTGAAGGGAACCCAGATAATGGAGTAATGGCTTTGATGAAATATTTATTTTTCATTTTAAAAGAAGATAAAAAAGAGAAATTTATGATTAATAGACCAACTAAATTTGGAGGGAAATTAGAATATAATAATTATAATTCTTTAGAAAAGGATTTTGTTAGCAAAAAATTACATCCTCTTGATTTAAAAAATGCTGTTGCAAAAGACATAATAGAATTGCTAAAGCCACTTAGAGATTCTAAAAAACTTCAGAAGTTGCATAAAGAAGCTTATAATTAATTATCTTGTCCTAAATTCAACAACATCTAAATCTTTTAATTTATGTTTAAGTCCTACTTTTTGCCCTGCGAATTTTGAGCTTGGCCCCCATATCTTTGTTTCTTTAACTTGTTTTGAAAATCCATGAAGAATTTTCTCTGCAACTTTTCTAACATTTGCTCCAGGGTCTAGGATTATCGGCCTGTTTGATTTTTCTTTACCAGGTTCTTTTGTAAAGACTCTTATTTTATCAAAACTTTGAAATAATTTTTCCTTTAATTTTTCAATACCTTCTTTTGTTTTAGCTGAAACCATAACAAAATTGTACTTTTTAGAAGAAAGTGTTGCCTTAATTTTTCTTTTTTCTTTTTGAGTTAATTTATCTGCTTTATTAAAAACAATTATTTTTTCCCCATGGGATTTTTCTAACTTTTTTGTTATTTTTCTAATGTCCTCAAAATTATTTATTAAAAGAAGAATGGTGTCTGCAGTATTTGTAAGTCCTTTGTTGTAATATTCAGAATTTAATGCAGGGTTTTCTATTAATTGTATCTGTGTTCCTTCATAGCCCATTATTCCAATTGTAGGTTCTTTTGTAGTAAATTCGGGATTTGCTATTTTTGGTTTAGCATTGGATAAAAGAGAGAGAAGAGAAGATTTTCCCGAATTTGTAAGCCCAATAATTACTGCTTGCATATCTTCTTTTTTAATCCCTTTGAAACTAGATTTTCCTGATTTTTTATTTTTTATCACTTGCTGTTGGAATTTTTTTAATCTTGTTTTTAGATTAGCTAACATGTTTTCAGAAGATTTGTGTTTTGGGCATTCTTTAATCATTTCTTTTAAAGCTATTATTCTTTCTTCAAGAGTTTGAGCGTGTAGAAATTTTCCTTGTGCTTTTTGATATGCTGGTGATTGATTTGTTGAGGCCATTTTATTTTTGAAATTTGTTTATTATTTTAATATATTTCTTATTCAACCCTCCAAGTCTAAAAACAATTACCTTATTAAAACCTGCTTTCTCGACGAATTTTAGATCTTTTTCTAATTTTTCTGGAGAAAGTATTGGTTCTGTTTTTAAAACCCCTGTCGCAATTGTTCCAAGAGAAATTGAGTAATTCTTTTTGTTTTTAATGTTTAATAAATATTTTTTAACACTTTTATTAAATTTTTTTGGAAACATGCTAGAATACCACATTAAACTTCTTTCAGCTTTTGTTTCAAATCTTATTCCTAAAAAAGAATTAATTTTGTCAACAAGGGAATTAGGAAATTCTGCAGTTGTAATTCTTTTATGATTTTTATCTAAAAACTTTTTTATTATTTTTTTGTTTGAAGAAAATAAGAGGGCTGGTAGGTATTTTATAATGTATTTTATTCTATTTTTCAGGCCATATCCTGGAAGTTCTAAATCTATTAAAAGAAAATTTTTGTTATTTTCTAATTTTTCTAAGGTTTCCTTTAAAATTTTTGGATGCATAAAGGAAGAGATATAATAAACTTCTGGAATTATTGGCCAATAAGCTACTTCACTGTTTTTCTTTATTTTTTTGATTTGATTTTTTAATTTTTGAAATTCTTTTAAAGATTTAGCAGCTACGAAAAGTCTTATTTTATGTTTCACTAATTTTAATTTTTCTAAGTTCTTTTTAGTAGGGAACTCTTCGTAAAAATCTATTTGCATACATCTTTTAAAGTTCTTGAGCTTAAAAATTTAATGAATAAGAAAGAACTTCTAGAAAAAATTATGAAGAAAAAAGAATTTTCACAACTTTGTAAGGAAGATGTTGAATTAGCTTTATCTAAGTTTGATGTAGAAGAATATGTTGATGAAGAAAAAGTCAAATTGACAAGAGAATTGTTAATGAAAGTTTTTACAGCATTTATTGGGAGGAAGATTTTAAATTTAAAAGGCAAAAGTTCTGATTGGATTTTAAAAAAACACAAATCTACAAGAGAAAGATTTGAAGATTATGGCAAAATATACTCAAGACTTTTGAAAGGATATTCAAAAAAGATAAATATTCTTGATCTTGGTGCAGGTGTTAATGGCTTTAGTTACAATTATTTTAAAGAAATAGGGTTCAATGTTAATTATTTAGCTATAGAATCTGTTGGTCAATTTGTGGGTGCTATGAATTTTTATTTTCAAAAAGAAAAATTAGATGGAAGGGCACTTCATTTAAGTTTATTTGATTTAGAAAAAATTAAGAATGAAATTAAAAAAACAAAGAAACCAAAGATTGTTTTTTTGTTTAAAACAATAGATTCTTTAGAGATGTTAGAGAGAAATTATTCTAAGAAATTTTTATTAGAAGTTATACCCCTAGTAGATAAAATTATTATTAGCTTTGCAACAAGAAGCTTAGTTAAAAAAGAGAAATTTAAAGCAAATAGAAAATGGCTGATGGAATTTATTACTAAGAATTTTAAGATTTTGGATGATTTTGAAATTAATGCTGAGAGATATATTTGTTTTAAAAAAGTATAAGAAGATTTATAAAAACTAATTACTATTTTAATTTAAGAGGTAAAAAAATGGTACAACAACCTGTTCAACCTACGCAATCTGTTCAACAACCTGCACCAGTCGCACAACCTGTTCAACAATCTGTTCCAATTGTGCAACCACAACCAGGAGCAGCTCAACCTGTTGTAAAGAAAAAGTCAAAATGGTGGTTATGGTTATTAATAGTTCTTGTAGTCCTTGTTATTACTGGGGGCGCACTTTGGCTTTGGGTTTTTTAGAGAAATAATTATTTTTTAGATTTTTGAAGAATCTTCTTAGAAATATTTAAATATTCTTTTGAGTTTTTTATAAAATGAAACCTAATTTTTACAGAAAAGTTTTGAAAAATGGTTTAACTGTTCTTTTTGAAAAGAGAAACCTTCCTTCTGTTAGTGTGGCATTTGCAGTTAGAAATGGAGGAATTAATGAATCTGCTTCTGAAAAAGGAATTTCTCATTTTATAGAGCATTTATTGTATAAAGGAACTCCAACAAGAGATGCTAAGAAAATTGCAGAGGAAATAGAGAAAAATGGTGGCGAGCTTAATGGGTTTACAGATGAGGAAATTACAGCTTATTGGTGTAAAATGCCTAGTAAGCATTTGAAAATTGCTCTTGAAGTTTTAGGAGATATGGTTAAAAATCCTTTATTTGATGTAAAAGAATTAGAAAAAGAAAGAAAAGTTATTTTTGAGGAAATTAAAATGAGAAGAGACATTCCTAGGATTTATGTTAATGATGAAATTCAAAGCTATCTTTATGAAGTGCCTTTTGGAAATACTTTAATTGGAACAGAAAAAACAATGAATTCTATTAATAGGAAGAAATTAGTTGAAAAGTTCAAAAAAATTTATCAACCGAACAATATGATTCTTTGTGTTGTTGGAGATGCAAATTTTAAAGATATTTTAGGTTTTGCTGAAAAGTCTTTTGGAAATTTTAAAGGGAAAGTGCCTCAATTAAAAGTTAAATTAAAAAACAAATCTAAAATAGAAAAAAGAAAAGGAATTGATCAAGCAAATCTTATTTTTGCATACCATGTTCCTATTTCAAAAAATAAAAAAAGTTATGCAGCTATTGTTTTAAACACCTTAATGGCTGGGGGCATGTCTTCTAGGTTGTTTAGCGAAATTCGGGAAAAAAGAAATTTAGCTTATTCTGTTAAAGGAGATGCTAATATTAATAAGGATTTTGCATATAATTCAATTTATGTTGGAACTACAAAAGAGAATGTAAAAAAGGTTGAGAAATTAATTTTAAAAGAATTTGGAAAAGTTGCAGACAGCCTTGCTGAAAAAGAATTAAAACAAATAAAAGAACAATTAATTGGAAATTATCAAATTTCTATGGAAGATTCTCAAATGCAAATGGTTTATCTTTTACTTTCTGAGATTCATGGAAATGCAAAAGATTTTTACGAGTTTGAAAAAAATATTTCTGCTGTAAAATTAGAAGATGTGAAAAAACTTGCAAAAATTAAAAATTATAGTTTTTTTGCTTTAGTTCCTGAGTAACTATTATTATAACAATTTTTATAAACTCTTTTTTATTAAATAATTTATGAGAAAAGGGGTTGGATTATTATTTATTGGCTTTTTGTTAATGTTAATTTTATTTTTAAGTAGTGTTGATGCTGGAGATTGTCATGATCCTGATGGTGGGAAAAAACGTTTTTACCCTTCAACTGCAACCTTTGATCCATCGTTAAGTGGGAAATATTCTCGTAGTGATACATGTATCAATTATATTAGTGATGGAGTTTGGAAAGTGAAAGAATATTATTGTGATTGGGTTTTTTTACTCGGAGATAGACTAAAATCTGTTGAGCTTAAATGTGTAAATGGTTGCACTACAGTTAATGGAGTTGGAGCTTGTAAACCTGAAATCGATTGTTCAGAAGTAAAAGACCCTTGCACAGCTAATCAAAAAGGGAATAAAAAATGTTCTGCTAATAGGGAAAATTATTTGACTTGTGAACAAGAAACTACTACTGGGTGTTATAGGTGGTTCGCACGTTCGTGTGTACCAACCCCCCAGGTTGGTAACCAAGAGGATTGGGATGAAAAGTGTTATGGTGGAAATTGTGTGCCTGCTGTAGAAATTTGTGATAATGGGGTTAATGATGATTGGGATAGTATTGGTTTTGACAATAATTATTTGAGTTATTCTCAGGGTCTTATAGATTGTAAAGATCCAGATTGTAATGGCAAAACCTGCGTTAATAGTGGTACTTGTATTAGTGGAGCGTGTATTGGTGGGGTGACTACTATTGCTTGCAAGTTAACTTCTCTAGGTTGGTTTTCAGATGGTGCGGTTGTAAGCAGTGCAGAAAAAGGCACGTCATTGAACTTGGCAGTAGTTGGAACAAATTGTGCGAATAAGATGGTTTCTTTTGATATAACTGCAAAAAAAGAAGGAGTTTGGAAGAGTATCAGAGAATGGATAAGTTTTTCAAACCCTCAAGAATTAGCTCATATTAAAGGGCCTAAAGATGCAAGAATGGGCCTCTACTTGGTGGGCACCTTAAGCTCAAGCGCTTCGTCAACTTGGCGGGTTTTAGAAGGCAAAGATGTGGATGAAGGTTCTAATTATTATGTTAGAGCTAATGTTTATTCTTTTGATAGGTCTTTAGTATCTTCAATAAAGAGTGGACCTTTAAAAATTATTGGTGAAACAAGTTGTACTAGGGATTGTGGTGATGGTGTTAAAGAAGATGATACAGAATGCTTGGGTACTGATGGATTTAAAACTTGTCTAAAAGATACTGCTGGTTGTTTAGGTTGGAGTCCTAAAACTAATTGCCAATCTGGTAAAACTTGTAGTGGAGGGGTTTGTAGCGATCCTAATTGCGTTCCAACAGATTTTAGAGATAGTACTTTTTGTGATTCCCATGATGATGTTCGTTATAAAGATGATTGTGGAGATCCTGCAGATTTAAAAGATTCTTGTCCTACTTCTGCTGGAGCAAATGGGAAATGTGAAATGAAAGATGGAAAGGGAGTTTGTGTTTATGATAATGTAGGTAAACCTACTTGTACAACCAATCTTCAAGAGGATTGTGTATGTAATGATGGAACAACACTCCCAAAAAATAATTTATATAAAATACAACATTATCAATATTGTAAACCTAATACAAAAGATGTTTACTGGGTAGATTCATGTAACCAGAGATCAACAGATTTAGCAGATTGTTCTACAACTTGTAATGCTGATGGGACTTGTGGGGGAGCAATAAATTATTGTAGTGAGGATACTGAAGGAGAAACTTGTGTATGTCCTGCAAGTGATGGAAGTATGAAAGATAAGACTGTTAATAATTATGAATGGAAAAAGTATAATGAGTGTTTTGATGAAGACATTTGGAGAATTGATACTTGTTGGCAAAAAATAGAAAAAGTAGATGAATGTGGGTCACAGGGTTGTGATTATTATGTTAATAAAAGAGATTGTTTAGATGAAACTATTTGTACTGATTATGATAAAGGACATTATCCTAATTGGTTTGAAGCTACTAAAATAGGGCTTCCTCCTGCTTCTGAAGATATTTCTACAGGGTATTTCTGGAATTGGTTAAGAGTAAATGGATATCATGGATGTGATCAAGAAGATGGTTATTGGGGAGATGTTCTTAGAGAAGATCAAAGAGATTTATGTAACGATTATAATACTGATCCTTCAAGCACAATTCCTTCAAAAGGAATTTTACTTGATTGCGGAGATTCGCCTTGTTTAGATGTTCAATGCCCTACAACTTGTGCAACTGGGTGTGAAAAAGATTCTTATGGATGCTTAACAGAAATTTGTTTAGATCCCACAAAAATTTGTACTGAAACAGATTCTGGAAAAGATAAATTTAATGCAGGCGAAACAACCGATAATTTTGGAGAATACCCAGATGTTTGTTATAGTACTAATAAATTAACAGAATATTATTGTGATTCTGGTGTGCATAAAAGCGAATTAATTACTTGTGCAAATGGTTGTGAAATGGAAGATGGCTTAGGTTTTTGTAATAATACTCTTGGAGATGATTGCGTTGATGATGATGATTGTGCAAGTGATGAACTTTGTTTAGATGATGCTTGTGTAGAATGCGAAGATGATAATGATTGTTCTGGTGATGATTTATGCACTGATGAAGGTCTTTGTGTAGAATGCGAAGATGATAATGATTGTGAAACAGGTAAAGAATGTAATAATGATCATGAATGTATTACTTCTCAAGGTGGAGGCGGGGGTGGAGAAGTTAGTACTTGTACAGAAACTGATGGAGGTTATGATTATTATAATGCTGGAACTGTTTTAGCAAATAGTGCTTCATATCCAGATGTTTGTGCTTCTTTAAGCAGTGTTAAAGAATATGTTTGTTTAAATGGCAAAGTAGAACACAAAATTTGGGAATGTGTTAATGGTTGTGATGATGGTGCTTGTTTAAGAGCTTCTCAAAGTGAAGATGATGAAATCCTTCCTGTTAGACCAGACTCAACAGATGAACAGGGAACAGGGAAAACTACAATTGTTTGGGCGTTTATTGTGTTTATTTTATTAGTTTTAATTTCAATCTTTTTATTACTAATTTTTAATAAAATTAAAAAGAAGAAAACTACTCGGAAGATTCAAACAAGAGCATATCCTCAAGCAAAACCTACAAATTATTATAGACGTCCTTAATCTTAGTTAGTTTTTTAAACATGTTTTAGTAATCTTTTTTATGTATATTGTAAAAATTCCTGGAATAAATGGTTTAGGAAATACTAAAGGCTGTGAAGGTGCTGGAAATGCTATTTTAAAATCTATTAAAAAGATTCATTCAAATGAAGCAGGAATGCCTATTGATTCTAATTTATTTGATATTGAGGAAATTCATTTAGATAATGGTAATTTAGAGTTATCAAATAAATTAATTTATAAAAATTCTTTTGAAACTTTTGAAGAACAACCTAAAGTTATTTTTTTAGGTGGGGACCATTCTATAAGCTATTCAACTACTCGTGCTTTTTTTGATTATTGCCAAAATAATGAAAAAGAACCTTGTTTAATTGTTTTTGATGCTCATGCTGATTGTATGGAATCTATGAAAGAACCTACTCATGAAGAATGGTTGCGTAAACTTGTTGAAGATGGTTTTCCAACTAAAAATATTTTATTAGTTGGTGTGAGAAATATGTGGAAAAGTGAAACTACTTTTATCAAAGAAAAAGGAATTAAAATTATTCCTATGAATCAGCTTCTTGGGAATTTACAAGATACTTGTGACATAATTATGGAATTTTCAAATAATAAAGAACTTTATGTTTCAATAGATATAGATGTGATTGATCCTAGTTTTGCACCTGCAACAGGTTATCCTGAATCAGGGGGTTTAAGTTCTCGCGATTTTGTTTATATTATTCAAAGAATAAATAAAATTAAAAATTTAAAAGCAATTGATATAGTTGAGATAAACCCTGAAAAAGATTCTGATGAGATGACTGTTAAATTAGGTGCAAAGATTTTAAGTGAACTTATTTAGTATTTTCTGTCAATAATTTGTTTTACTAATTCCGCCTTTTTTCCAATAACTTTTTTTAATTCTTCTTCAGAAGCATTTCCTAAGTTTTTTAATGATTTAAATTCTTTAAGAAGTTTTTTAGCTGTTGTTGGTCCAATTCCAGGAAAACCCTCGACGATAAATTGTAATTGCTCTTTTTTATTTAATGTTTTTTTTGCAACATTTAAAGAAGCTTCTTTTTTTGTTTGTTTTTTTGAAAGCACTGAAATAAATTTTGCAGTATCTTTATAATTTTGAGTAAAAATTATTGGTACTTTATATTTTAAGAGTATTGAAAGAAGGAAGCCTCTAATTGCATTTGGATGCATACCTATCCAATTTTCTCCAGAGGAGATCTCTTCGGGGCCTGAATCTGTATAAAGCTCTTGCCCATCTATTCCCTCTATTATTAATAGTTTATTTTTATATTGTTGAAGTTCTTCAAGTTGTTTTAAGAGCCTTTTATTTTTCATAGAAGAAATAAAATCATTAACCGTTTTTCTTTCAATAGCAACATCTTTTACAAGATAATCTGCTACTTTTAATTCTCTAAATTCTATTTCTAAACCCAGCAAAACTAATTCAGCACCTACTAAAGAATTTTTCTCTCTATAATCTATTATTACTCTTGGTTTTTGATGAATTTTTCTTTTTTTCTTTTTCTTTGAGAAGATGTTAACAATTGTTTTAGTTTTCATTTTTATTAATTTGTTTAAGAATGTTTTTAATAACTTGTTTAGGAGTTAAATTTGTAGTATCTAAGAGATAATCATAGTTTTTTGAATTTAGAAAATCAATTTCATGAGCATTTTCGAATCCTTCTCGTGTTTCTTTTAATCTATATCTTAATCCTAAAAGTGTGCTTTTAATATCCTTTTTTTTAGGCTCATCATTTCTTTTATTTCCTTTAAAAATTCTGTTTGCTCCGACCAGTTCATTAACATCTAAAAAGATTTTATAAGAATGAGGTATAAAATGATATGCAATCCAGCCATCTACTATAAAATTATCTTGGGTTTTCCCTAATTTTTTTGTTTTTTCATCAACTTGCTTATGAATTTCTGGGTGGTTTTTTTCTAAAGTCATCATTTCTGTTATTGTAAGACCTTTTTCTTTTGCAAGTTCTCCTTGGAAATTACCTACAGAATAAAATTTATAATTTAATTTCTTTGCAAGCATTTTTGCAATTCTACTTTTCCCAGAACCAGGTATACCTGAGATAGTTATTATCATTATATTGAAAATTTCTTTAGTTTTTATAAGGATTTAGTTCTTTCAGCCTAGCTTTTTTTGGAAATCAAGTTTATTTCCTTTAGAGAAATTTTCTTGAATAGATTTTATAGCAGAATGCATTTTCTTTTCCCTATTTAAAGAAACATAATGAAATATTTCATCCCTAGTTCCTTTTGTTATAAGGATTATTAATTTTCCTTCTTTTAATCTTGCTGTTCTTCCTGCTCTTTGGATTTTTCTTATTGCAGATGGAACAGGTTCATAAAAAATAACAGCACCAACTTCTGGTATGTCTAAGCCTTCTTCACCTATTGAAGTTGCACACAAAACATTTATTTTTCCCTCTGCAAATTCTTCTATTATCTTTTTTTGTTGTTTTTGGTTTAATCCTACACCATCCTTCATAGTTTGCCCAACAAATATTTGTGATTTTATTTGTCCAAGTTCATTGATTTTCTTTGAAAGTATTGTTGCGGTATCTCTAAATTGAGTAAAAACAATAATTTTAAGATTTTCAGAATTCTTTTTTTCTTTTTCTATAATTTCTAGAAGTTTACCTAATTTTGGGTGTTCTATTTCTTTTGCAAGCAATTCATTGGACCTTGTAAAAACAAAGTTAAATTCTGCTTTTGCAACTAATTTTACAACCCCTTTACTTTGTTTTTTAGCAGCCTGATTAAAAAGGTTTTTAAGATATTTATTAAAACTAAAAATTGTTTGGGTTTCCAAAAGTTCTAGTGCATGTTGCAATTTTATTGCTTGTGCACAAGCACTTGCTCCGAGCATATAATTCCAATTCTTATTTCCTCTTGATAAACTAGCTGAAATCTTTTTTTGAAGATTAATAAGTCCTGTTTTTGAGATAGGTCCCCAAAGAACTTTTCTCATTTTTAATTCTTCAATATATTGGTCAAAAAGTTTTTTTAAAATATGCCTCATTTCTTCTAATTCTGCAGGAAAATGAACAACTATTTTGTTAAAGGTTAATTCTTGAAGATATTTTTTAACTTCCGGGTCTTCCCTTGTTCTTAATTCAACTTCTTCTATTGAAAGATTTTTACAAATAGTTTTTATTTTAGAGGAAGTGTCTCCTGGTGAAGCTGTTAAACCTAAAATTCTTGGATTTTTAGCTTGTTCTTTATATTTTTTAGCAACATAGTTGTAATCATAATTCTTTACACACCTGTGAGCTTCATCTTCCACAAGTAAACAAACTTCTTCAAGATCATAAAGTCCTTTTTTTATATCATTTGCAACACATTGTGGGGTGGAGAATATTATGTCTGCGGTTCTCCAAATTTTCTTTCTTTTTTCAGCCGGCACCTTACCTGTAAATAATTGCATGTCTCCAAAAAGTTCTGGAAGATGTTTTTTAAATGAATTAAGATGTTGTTCTGCTAAAGGTTTTGTAGGGGCAAGAAGAATTACTCTTTCTCCTGGAAATTGTTTCATTCTTTCTATTGTCAACATTATTGCAATAAGGGTTTTTCCTAAACCTGTTGGAAGTACAACTAAACAATTCTTTTTAATACAAGTTTTAAGAATATTTTCTTGATATTCTCTTGGTGTAATTCCTTCTAAAAATTCCATTTTTATTGTTTAAGCGATTAAAATTAATCCTGTAACAAGGACTAAGGCAACTGCTGCTAGAAAACTCCATAATGTAAGGCTTCCAAAAAAGATTTTATTTCCATCTAATTCTGATAAGGGGATTAGGTTAAAGAATGCGAGATATATATTTAGTTTTGCAAATTCAGGGAACCCAACTAAGTAGCCTATAATTGCAAATAAAAAGTTTGCAAAGATTCCTGAGGCTGCTATAAGTGCTATGTGGTATTCTGTCATTTCTGAGAAAGAATAAAGGCCATGCCTTCTAGCTCCCCGGTAAACTTTAGGTTTTACATCAAAAGCAAGGGCCGCCATCCAATTAAAATATCCTTGAGAGAGGATGGTGGTGATTATTGGGAATAAAGCACCTATTGCAAACGGTTTTTTGAATTTCCAATGTTTTCTCCAACCAAATTGTCGCATTTCCCAGAATTTAATTTCTATTTCAGAATCAAGATAAAAACTAGTGATTTTTTTTGCAGAAATATTTATTATAAGAATTAAAAAGATTGTCAAAGCAGTATAGGCTAGTGTTTTAAAACTAAAATTAGTTGCACTAAGTGTGAACCCTAAAATAATTGTTGCAATAATTATTGCAGTGATTTCTTTTCTGTTTAACATAATTGTTTCAGGTTTATATTTTTTATAAACCTTATTGTCTTGTTTTATAGAGGTAGTGAAATAATCACTAAATAACGGAAAAGTATTTAAATGATTTTGATTAAATTTTACTATGATAATAAAAAAGATAACAGATGTTTTAGGGACAAAGGTTTATACAGATTCTGGAGACTTTTTCGGAGAGATAGAAGAAGCAAATCTCCAGGAAAATAAAATTGATGGTTGGAGGATAAAAGTAGGTGGTGGTGTAATGTCTTTAATTGGTGGAGCAAGGGGGGTTATAATTCCTCACCAGTTTGTTAGAGCCATAGGAGATATATTTTTAATTAATAAAACCGCTCTTCCAAGCCCTGATTCCGAAGTTGAAGAGATTCCTGAAGATTTAATATAAAAATAATAAAATGGTTGTTGAAAATATTTTACAGAGCGAGATTTTAACTAATTTTGTTTATCCCCTTTTACTAGTTTTTTTCATTTTATTTGCTATTCTTGAAAAAACAAAACTTTTAGGAGATGGTCAAAAACAGATAAATGCAATTGTTTCATTAGTTATTGCCCTTATTTTTGTAGGCTTTGCTTGGCCAAAAATGGTTATAGGAAACTTAATGTTATTTTTAACAGTAGCATTAATAGTAATCTTTATTGTTTTACTTGTTTGGGGTTTTGCAACAGGGGGGACTGAGATGCCTAAGATTGGTCCTGCAATGAATATTATTTTGGGAATTTTGGCAATTATTGCTGTTATTATCGCAGTTTTTTGGGCAACAGGTTCTTTAGGGAGTACTTTTGATTTCTTATTTGATAGAACATGGAGTAGTGCTCTTTGGACAAATGTTTTATTTATTGTAATTATTGCAGCTGCGTTGGCAGTTGTTTTGAAAAAATAAATTTTTAGAAACATATTTAAATAATCTTTGTTAAATCTTATTATGTTAGGTGGATTAATTTCAATGGCTTGGACAGGATATTATGGCGGTGCAATAGGAGATATGCTTCTTCAGTGGGAGCAGATAGGAATTTTTAGTTATGTGCTTCCTTTCCTTTTAATTTTTGCATTAGTTTTTGCTATTTTAATGAGGTTGAATATTTTTAAAAATGAAAAAAATAATACTCTCAATGCGATAATTGCCTTGGTTGTTGGTTTAATGGCTTTGCAATTTGATTTTGTTCCAATATTCTTTTCAGAGGTATTTCCTAGAATTGGAATTGCCCTATCTATTATCCTTGCGATACTTGTTGTTTCTGGATTATTTATGGATCCAGATAATAAAGCTATGATGGTCGGTTTAATGGTTTTCTCATTAGCTGTTGTGGCAATAATAATTTATCAGAGTTTAGGAGCATTTGGGCTTTCAACAGGATATTGGTTTAGTGCCTATTGGCCTCAACTACTTTCTTTTGGATTTTTCTTAGCAATTATAATAGCGGTAATTGCAAGTTCAAGACCTACAAATCAAACTCCAACAGTTGGAAGTGTTCTTGCCAAAACTTTAAGGCAATAAAATTAATTATTTCTTTTTTCTAGAAATCTTTCTTTTTGGTTTACTAATCTTTTTAGTAGTTTTACGCTTTTTCTTAATAGCTTTATCTGCTAGGGGATTTACCATTTTTCTAAAAGAATCTTGCATCATATCCATTTCTTTTCTATTTGTTTCTAAATTTCTTCCATAGTTTCCAATTTTTTGAAGAATTTCTCCTTGTAATTGATCAAAGGAAGTTTCCATTCTTTTAAGTCTAGAAGAAATATTTTCTAGCTTTACTTGTGCAAGAGCTTTGAATTCCCTTGTATCATTTAATTGGTTTTTAAATTTCTTTATTTTTTCAGAAAATACTTGTTCGGAAATTTGAATCATTGTGTCTGTGTTATTTGTGCTTGAGGATTCTACATAATCTCCATATCCTTCTTGAGGATAAAATTCTTGCATTTGAGGGGGGTCTCTTTGAAGTGTAGGATTATAGGTTTCTTGTTCATGAAATTCTTGTATTTTTGGAGGAATAGGTTCTTGTTCTGTTTCTTGTTTAGGAGGTTGAGGGGCATATAAATCTCCACCATCAATTTCTTTTGTTTGTGCACCCACTTGAGGATAGTTTGGTTTAGGCGGTGTTGGTGGTTGTTCCATTATTGAACTTTCCATTTCCTGCCCAACAGGATTATTTGAAACAGCATGTTTAATATTTAATTGGTTATATGCATCATTTATTTCTTTAGGAGAAACTCCCTGGTCACGTAATTTTGTGGTAATTTCATTTTCAGGAATCCCCTGATTTTTTAATTGTGTTACTTGTTCTAAAATTCCCATGTTAATTTTTGTTTTTAGTTCTTTTTTAATTTTTCTAAATCTGTTTTTCTAACAAATTCTAAAGGTTGGAACATTTTTGCTTGTTTAGTGAGTAATTCTAATTCTTCTTTTCTTGCAAATTTTGAAAATTCTCCAGAAGCTGTTTCTAGAAAAGAGGTAAGCTTTTCCATATTTTGGTTAAGCAAACTTAAGCTCTTTTTTATTTCTATCATTTCTTCTGCATTTTTTTCTTTAGTTTCTATTAAATTTTGACCTATTAAAAGCAATCTGTCTTTCAAAATTCTTTGTTTTTCTTCCAGGTCCCTTATTCTAATATTTGTTTCACTTAGGAATTGAGCAAAGTAATCACCACTTTCATTATCCATGGTAAGCTCAGGTTAAATGGGTTTAAATTTGTTGCGTTCTAAACGATCTATTTTATTATATATACAAAATATTTTAAACTCTTTCTCCTTTTTTGAAATATGCAATTTGAAAAAGAGGCTAAACTATATTCTTATGAAGTTCAGAGAGAGGGTGGGGAAGATGTCATTTACATTAATTACCTTGGGGCACCCTTTGTTCCAAATCTTTCAGACTATCCAGAAATTATGGAAAAAACAATTGATCTTTTAATTGAAAATCCAAATGTTTCAAGAATTGTGTTTGTTCAACAAAAAAATTACAATTACGATTTTAATGAAACTTCTATGTTGTTGGAAATTGCTCAACTTTATGTTTATCTTGTTAAACAGGAAAGAGTTTTATCACAAGAGAAATTAATTACAAATGTTGAATCAGCTTTTTCTAAAAGATATAATAGTCTTTTTTCTTTTCTTTTTTTACTTAAACAAGATCCAATTTCTTCTTATGCTGAATTAAAAAAAATCATAATTGAAGCAAAGATTTTGGCAAGGAATTTAAATCCTTCATATAAAGTTGATCAAACAAATTACATAAATCTCTTAGAAAGGATTTTAATGCTTCTTGAGAAAACAAAATTAATACAGACAGCTACTAATTATCTTGATAATTATCGAAAAGGAGATAGGGAGATTTATCATAAATTATTTAAGCCAGATATAATCCCTAATTTTACTTTCACAAGACTTGTTTCTGATTTGCCCCAAAATGCTGAAATTGTCGACCAATATGAAATTTTTAATGAAGAATATGACAAGGCTTCTGTAACTATTTTAAGAAAAAAAGATGAAGCTAAATTAATTTATCATTTAAATCCTGCTGAAAATTCTTTAACAGAGGATTATAATATTCTTTTAAATCTTGCTAGGGGGGTTCTAATAGAGCATCAACCAAAAGCAGAAGAATTTACAGATACCGAGAGAACAAGGCAAGTTTTCTTTAATATTTCTAAGGACCTTTTACAAGATCTTGCACAATCAAAGGGAATAAAGTTAAATTATTCAGATTTAAATAAATTATCTGCAATTTTGGTAAGGCACACTATTGGATTTGGTTTAATAGAGGTTTTACTTCAAGACAAAAATCTTCAAGATATTTCTTTAAATGCCCCGATACCTTTGACACCAATTTTTGTAAGGCACCAAAAGTATGATGAATGCTTATCAAATATCCTTTCTAGTCAAGAGGATGTTAATTCTTGGGCAGCTAAATTTAGGATGCTTTCTGGAAGACCTTTAGATGAAGCTAATCCTATCCTAGATACTCAATTAGAAATTGGAAAAATTAGGGCAAGAATAGCAATAATTCAAGAGCCTTTATCTCCAGATGGTTTATCATATGCTATTAGGAGACATAGGGAGGAACCTTGGACCTTACCCCTTTTTGTTCAAAACAAAATGATAAATCCTTTAGCAGCAGGTTTGATGAGTTTCTTAATAGATGGTTCAAGAACGCTTTTAGTTGCAGGAACAAGGAGTTCTGGTAAAACTTCTTTATTAGGTAGTTTAATGCTGGAGATAGTTCCAAAATATAGGATCATTGTTATAGAAGATTCTTTAGAATTACCTGTAAGTTCTTTGAGAAAATTAAAATATGATATTCTTAGGATGAAAGTTAGGTCAGCTCTTTTAAAAACAACTTCTGAAGTTTCTGCAGAAGATGGCATAAGAACAAGTTTAAGATTAGGAGATAGTTGTTTAATTATTGGTGAAGTTAGAAGTGTTGAGGCTAAGGCCTTATACGAAGCTATGAGGGTTGGTGCTCTTGCAAATGTTGTTGCAGGGACAATTCATGGTGCTTCTCCTTATGGGGTTTTCGATAGAGTTGTAAATGATTTAGAAGTTCCTGCTACAAGTTTTAAAGCTACAGATATTATTGCTGTTGCAAATCCTATTAAAACTCCAGATGGTCTACATTCCTGGAGAAGGGTTTTACAACTTACAGAAGTTAGAAAGCATTGGAAAGAAGATCCTCAAGATGAAAAAGGATTTGCAGACCTTTTAAAATATAATGTTGAAAAAGATGAATTAGAACCTACTCAAGACCTAATTAATGGTGATAGTGAAATTATAAAATCTATTGCATCTAATGTAAAAGGTTGGGCAGGAAATTGGGATTCTGTTTACGATAATATTTTATTAAGATCAAAGATTAAGAAAGAAATTGTTAGTGTTGCAGAGCAGGTGGGTGATAAAGATCTTTTAGAATCTAAATTTAATGTTTTAGCTAATCACGAATTCCATAAGATTTCTGATGAAGTAAGGCAAGAAATTGGAGTTCCTATGTCTGAAAAAGTTTTCCCATTGTGGCAAAAATGGTTAAATAAGCAAGTTAAAAAAAGAAATATTTAGGAATATTTATTAACTATTTTTTATTCCTTTTTTGTATAATAAAAAGAGGTTATTATATGGATCCCTATAAAAAATTAAGTGTAGATGAAATTTTAAGAAAGCATAGTTCTAAAATAAATAATCAAATAGAAAATACAGAAGTTGAAGAAAGAAATTATAGTAGGGAATATACTATCTTTAAGCAAGAGATGTCGCCAGAATATTCAAAATATGAAAGGTGGTGTAATACTGTTGGTAATTCTCTTAAAGTAAAACCTTCTAAAAAAGATGAAATTAGAGTTAGGAGAGAAATTCAGATTGCTCATCTTGATGTTACGCCTGAGCAAGTGACTGCTTTAAGTTTTTTAGCATTTCTTTTACCTTTTTTAATCGGTCTTATAGCTTCTATTTCTGTGATGTTAATAAAAGGTGGAGGTTTGGGTTCTTTCCCCGGGCTTTTCTTGTTTTTATCTTTTATATTTTCAATAGCTTTTTTTTATTTTATGAATAAATATCCTTTAAGGTTAGCAAGTAAATGGCGACTCAAAGCTTCTTCGCAGATGGTTCCAGCTATTTTATATGTGGTTGTTTATATGAGACATACACCAAATTTAGAGAAAGCTATTGCTTTTGCTTCAAAGCATTTACAATATCCTCTTGCACTAGATTTTAAAAAAGTTTTTTATGATGTTGCAGTTGGAAAATTTTCATCAATAAAAGAAAGTTTAGACAACTATCTACAAACCTGGGAAGATTATTCAACAGAGTTTATTGAGGCTTTTCATTTAATTGAAAGTAGTTTGTTTGAGCCTGAAAAAGCGAGAAGAATTTCTACATTGGAAAAAGCACTTCAAGTTGTTTTAGATGGTGTTTATGATAAGATGTTGAAATTTACTCATTCTGTTAGAAGTCCTTTGACAAATGTTTATATGCTTGGTGTCGTTTTACCAACTCTTGCATTAGCACTATTACCTTTAGCTTCTGCAATGCTTGGGGGAATGATTAATGCTTATCATGTTTTTGTGTTATTTAATTTAATTATTCCTTTCTTTGTTTTTTATCTTACAGATAAAATTATGTTTTTAAGGCCAGGAGGATATGGAGAAACAACGCTTTTAGAAAGAAATCCCCTTTATCCCCAATATAAAAGTAAAAAACCTTATGTTTCTGCTTTTTTCCTTTGTTTACCTTTTTTCATTTTAGGGTTATTACCTTTGATTTTCCAATTTACCCCTCTTCCAGATTTAGTAGGTTTACAAAAAGATTACACTTTTTCAGAACTTGGCCTAACTTTTTTTGGTGGGGAAAAACTTTTTGGTTTTGAAGAAGGAAACACAGGTCCTTTTGGAATTGGGGCTTTGATTTTAGGTATGTTTTTTCCATTAGGTATTGCTCTTTTCTTTTCTTTAGCCTATGAAGGGAAAACTTCGGAGTTGATAAAAGAAAGAAAGAAAACTAAGCAACTTGAAAATGAATTTAATAATTCTTTATTTCAACTAGGTAATCGATTAGGAAATGGAATTCCCGCTGAACTTGTTTTTGGCAAGGTTGCTGAATCTTCTAAAGGGTTAATGACAGAAGACTTTTTTAGAAAGGTAAATTATAATATAAGGCAGATGGGAATGGGGGTTGAAAAAGCTATTTTCGATAGTCGACGAGGAGCTATTAGGTATTATCCTTCTGATCTTATTGCCACAAGTATGAAGGTTCTTATAGAATCTTCTAAAAAAGGTTTGAAGATAGCTGCACTTAGTTTAATGAGTATTTCAGAATATGTTAAAAATATTAAGAAAATTACAGATCGACTTAAAGATCTTTTAGCTGAAATTGTTTCTGATATGAGAAGTAATATGACTTTTTTAGCACCTTTATTATCTGGAATTGTTGTGGGGCTATCTGTTATGATCACTTCTATTTTAAGCAAATTAACTTTTGGAGATCTTGGAGCAACTGATTCTACATTTTTGCCTAACCTTGGAGGCTTCTTTGAAATTTTAAATATGATCCCACCATATTATCTTCAGATGGCTATTGGGATTTATCTAATACAGGTAATATTTATTTTAACAAAAACTTTGGTTACTATTGATTCTGGAGAAGACAAACTTCAGAAAACTAATAAGGTTGGAAAGAATCTTAAAAAAGGAATTTTATTGTATTTCATAGTTTCTTTGATTGCAACATTAGGTTTATTTGTATTAACAACGGTTGTTCTTGGCGGTATGATGTAATTCGTTAGTTTTATTAATTAGATTTCTCTTTCGTAATTATGAAAAAGAGGTTTTTTGGAAAACGAGGTATGGAAACAGAAATGTTGGGTTGGTGGATACTTGCGATTGCCGTTTTAGTTATCATGGCTGGGGGTTTAATTATTCTCAAGAGTAAAGGAATAAATGCTTTAGATTATATTAAAAATTTATTTATATTTGGAAGATGATTAATAAAAAAGGTGCACTTGCAAACGACAAATTAATGATTCTTATTTTAGTAATATTAGTGGTTGTGTCTGTTTTAATTTTCTTTTACAAAGCAGATATTTTAAGACATTTTAGAAATCTTCCAGAATTTGGAAGTTCTGAAGTTGAAGAAGTTAATGTTGGAGGGGGTACTGGAACAACTACTTCTACAAATTGTCCTATTCAAATTGGTTCTATTGGTCCTGGTTCAGAAGCTACAAATCAAATTTGGTCATGTTTAACTTTTGATGGTACTTGTGGGGTAGCCCCTATGCCTTCTTATTTAGTTTGGGGTGCCAAAGAGATGGATGGAGAGATCCGTATTTCGCAAACAATTTTTGAGGTAAATTGGTTGAATTGGATAAATAAAGATGCTAAAATAGGTGTGATTCAAAATAATAATATCACAATAGATAAAGAAATACTTGAAGAAGGAGAACGATATATAAAACTTAAAGCTGATCTTCCCTCTCCTGATTTTTTATCAAATTTAAATGGGGCTTATAAAAATTCAGGCAATTTAATTTGTAGAGATACAATTTTATAAAAATAAAAAAAAGTAAAAAATGGCAGATATAACAGTAGAAGAAATTGTAAAAATTGGATTAGCAATTTTAGGGATAGTTCTTCTTTTATATCTCTCTGTTAGTCTTTATGGTATTTTTACATTTGAGAAAGAGGTTAATCAAGCTCATTCAAGCATGGACCGTATTGAAACAAATATACAAAAGATAATTAATAAAGAAATTACAGAATCTGAATTTTTTATAGAAGGCCCAGATAGATGGGAGTTAGTTTTATTTCCAAAACCAACAAATTCTGAGAAGCCAGGGAACTGCGAGAATAATTGTCTTTGTTTATGTAAAACTCCTAAAGTAGATGTTTGTGAGGAATCAGGAGTATGTCGTGAATTTACTGAAAAGATAAAAACAGATAAAGAATTTTTTGCAATAGATAAGGGTGTTTTATCATTAAAGATATCTTTAGAAAATAATGAAATTGTTGTAAGGCAGGTATAAAATGAATATATTAAAAAATAAAAAAGCTGTTGTTGAAAGTGTTGTAAAACATATTATTTGGGCAGCTTTTTTTGCATTATTACTTTTTGCAATTTATTCTTTAATTAAATTTTTAACAACTGTTTAATTAGGATTTTATAAAATGGAAAAAAAACAAATTGATAAAAAAGGAGAAATGACTTCAAAGATGCTAGTTTCTACTATAATTTTAGTATTGGGGGTTGGGATTATTCTGCTTATTTATGCTCAATTTAACTGGACAGGACAAATAGATCGGGAAGTTTGTAAAGAATCTGTTATTTTAAGGGGAACTTTACCAAATATTGCACAGAGTATTATTCCTTTAAAATGTGAAACAAAAAAGATTTGTGTACGTGGTTCAAAATTAGTTGGAAAAGGTGAATGTGATGAAATGGAAAATGAAAAAAAGCTTACAAATGCAAATGTAAAAACTCTTACAGAAGTTGAAAAACTAATTTCTAATGAATTTGTAGATTGTTGGAGTATGATGGGTGAAGGGCATTTATCTTTATTTTCTGATGGGATAATGGATAGCTTTGGATTTACTAGGCCCTATGCATCTTGCGTTATTTGTTCTAGAATAGCTTTTGATGAAGAAACTCTTAAAGAAAAAGGAATAGTTATAGATGACCTGGATGTTTTTGAATATATGAATACCCATAAAATACCTGGTGGTGAAGAATCTTACTATGATTATCTTTCTGGAGAATCTCCTGCTAAGATAGATGCAAAAAATACTATTAATTTAGATGGAGAAGATATTGATTTAACAAATATTGAATATCAAGAAGAAAAAGTAGAAGAATTAGCAATTGTTTTTACTCAAATATCTACCCCTACTTCTGGAGAAGCTCTTAAAAGTTTAGGATATTTAGCTTTAGGTGCTGGAGGGTCTATTTCTTTTGCAAGCAAGGTTCCAATTGTCGGAAAATTAATTTCTAAAGGGTCTACAAAAATTCTAACAAATCCTTATGTTTTAGGGGCTGTTGCTCTTGCTGCAGTTGCACATCAAGGAATAATAATACATAATAGAGGAATTACTGCAGGATATTGTGGAGATGTTTCTACAGGTAGTGAAGCTAAAGAAGGTTGTAGTGTCGTGAGAATTGTTAATTATGATAAGGCTCATTTAAGTAATAATGTTTGTGATATCATTGAAAGCATTTCTTAGTTAAATTTATAATATTCTGTTTTCTTTTTAAAATATGATTGAAAGAGGTTTGTTTATGGATAAAAAAGGGGAAGCTTTAGTTTATCCCTTGGTGATATTTGTTGTGTTGAATATAATTTTTATTACTTTGCTTATGCTTTTTGTGTTTAAGTCTTCTACAGGGGCGCTTATTTATGAGCAAACATATGCAAAAGAATTAGCTCTTCTTATAGATGGGGCAAAACCTGGGATGGAGATTAATTTTAATTTTGAAAAAGGATTTGAAATTGCAGAAAAAAATAAATTATCTTCTGAGAGCATAGAAAATTTAGTTACTTTTAAGGATTATCAAGTGACTGTTAAATTATCAAATTCAGGAGGCTATAGTTTTAATTATTTCTCAGATTATGACGTCAGTTCTTCTTTTGAAGGGCATATTTTAAAAATAATTGTAAAGGAAAAATAAAATAAAATGAAAAAATTAATATTTGATAAAAGAGGTTCTGAAAAGCTTTTTTCTATTTGGTGGCTTTTTGTTTTAATAATTGTTGGAATAGGAATAATAGCAGGAGTTTATATTTTTTATTCTGCAGAAGTTAATATCAAAGAAGTAGAAGCTGAATTGCTTTCAAATAAGCTTATGGATTGCATTGTGGAGCAAGGATTTTTAATTGAAGATATTTTTGAAAAGAATTTTGATATATCAAAGAAATGTTCTATAAATCAGGAAGTAATTGAATCTGGAGATTTTTATTTTAATATTAGTTTGTATGATGAAAACAAAAAACTGTTAAGAGAAAGTATTTTTTTAGGGACTTCTAGTTTTGAAAAGCATTGCCAAGTAGTTGAAGAGACAAAAGAAGCTAAAAAATATCCTATGTGCTTTGAAAGAATTGAAAAAGGACTTTATTCTGAAGAAGGAAAATTAAAAGAAGTGACAATAAAAGTTTTAGCAGGTTCAAATCAAAAAGGAGGGAAAATTTCAATAACAAGTTAAAATGGATAAAAAAGGAGCAATAGGAATTACATTAACTTGGATTACTGCATTTATAATAATCTTTTTTATAATGCTTTTATTTATTACTGCTAGTGGTCTGCTTGCTTCTGAGAAAGTTGTTAAAGGAAACTTAAATGAAATAAATCTTGTAGATGGCCTTGAGAATATGGAAATTCAAAGAGAATTGAATTTCTTTTTAAATATGCCTTTTGATTCTGAAAAAACTATGAAGCAGGAAATTGTATCTTTAGAACTTTCTGGAGATGAACAAATTAGGGAAAGAATAATTAATAGTGCAGAAGATTTTTTACAAGTGCAAGAAAGAGAGAAGAAGTGTTATTTGTTTGAAGTAAAAGGGAGTGATCCTGATAAATACATTTCAATTAATTCAGGAATGAATCATATAGGCTTTGATGTGGGTTCTTATGCTCCTGCAAATACGAATCTTTTTGTAAATAATCAAAAAATAAAAATTACATTATACACTCAAAAATGTTAATAAAAAATAAGAAAGGAGAATTATCAATTGTTATTTTAGTTTTACTTATTTTGCTATTAACAATGGTGACTCTTTTTACATTTGCGAAAGATACCAGTAAAATTGAAGCAGAAATCTCTGATGCAAAGTTTTTGCAAGATTCTTATGTTAAAGAAAACAATGTTGAGAATTATTTAAGTTTAGCATTAGAAAGTGCTATAATTGAATCTTATAAGGAAATTATAACTAAAGGTAATGAAGAATATGTTGGAGACCCTGCAATATCTAATTCTCAAAAAGAAATTATGTTTAATAATTTGGCAGATGATATAGATTCTATTTTTCTTGAAAAAATTAAAGAAAAATTTATAGTTGAATTTTTAGGTTATGATTATGAAGAAAATTATTTAGTAAAAGCAGAACTTCATGTAGATAGTGAAAATTTTGAAATAACCTTTGCAGAGGATAGTTTTAAAATAATTCTCGAAGAACTTACTTTTATAGATTCCTATGAAGATATTTCTTGGGCCTATGCAACTAAGATTCAAACTTCTTCAAGTCTAAACAAATTAGGTTTAGAATCTTTTGAAAAAATTTATGAAGTTAAAGAAAAATGCAAGCAACAATCAGATATACAAAAATGTTTTAATGATGAAATATCTAATTTTGAAGTTGTTGTTGAAGGAAAGAAAGATTCAAGTGATAATGAATATGATTTAGTGAAGTTTACAAGTGAGAAAGAATTTTTAATAAATAATAATTTTGAGAAAATAAATTTTGAATTTGTTTTAGATTAAAAAAGTTTATAAAGTGAAAAGGTATTATGTTGTTATAAAAAGATGGTGAATAAAAAAGGTGCATTTACAACAGGGCAATTGTTATCTTTAGTATTGGGTGCTGTAGCTGTTGTAGTTGTGATTATTGGATTTTCTCAAGGTTGGGGGATTTTTACAGATATTTTTGACCAAGCTGATTTAGATATGGAGATTATTTCTCAAAAATGTAATGCCCTTACTGGAGCAAGTGGTGCAGGATATTGCACAGATAAAATAGAAATAGCTAAAAATAGTTATGTTAATTGTGAATACGCTTTTGATGAATTAGGTGCAGTTGTGGACAATCCTTTAGATTGTGGTTTAGATGCTCCAGACCAAATTTGCGAGAAAATAAAACTTGCAGAAGGAAAAAATTATGACGGAACCGAAATAATGGTTAATGGTGAAGAGTGTTGTGAAGGGCACCTTGTGTGTGCCGACTAATAATTTTTAATTCTTTTAATGTGTTTAACTAAAGAAATGTTTATAAATATAAAAAGTATCTAACTATCATGGAAGAAAGAGGGAAAAGAATTTTTGGATTACTTTTGATTAGTATACTCTTTGCTTCAATTTTAATTAGTTCTATTGGTGTTGTTAGTGCGGAAGCTTCTACCATTACCGAATCTTTTACATCTATTTTTGACAAGGAGGCTTGGAGTAGTACTGGTGATTTCTCTGTAAGCATAGCAAAAATACTTTTTTTTATATTGATTGGGATATTTATTTATATTGTTATTGGGGGGATATTTGAAGGGCATGGTTTTCTCATGTTCATTTTTTCATTTATTTTGGCTTTTTTAGCTACAGCATATATAGCCCCTACTGAGATTTATAGTTTAATTAATTCTTATACTGCATTAGGTTTAACTTTAACTACATTATTTCCCTTACTTGTTTTGTTGGCTTTTACTGTGAAAGCTGCGAAAAATACTTCTGGGGGAAGGGTTGGCTTAATTTTATTTCAACAACTTATGTGGATTTTGTATTTTCTTTATACTATTTTAAGAATGTGGCAACATTGGGGAGAAGGAAGTGGTTGGATGAATGTTATATTAATAGTTACAGCATTGATTGCGCTTGGATTTTCTATTTTAAATAGTACTATTATTTCTGGACTAGCTTCTAAGATAGATGAAGGGAATAAAAAGTGGTGGGCAAGAGCACTTAAAAATTCTACAGATTTCCATAAAATGTCTGCAAAAATAATGGACGATGCCGGCAAGGAAAAAAAGAAATAATTTTCCAAAAACATTAAAAACTTCTTTAATATCTTTATTTTATGAATAAAATAGGTGTTGTATTTTTTGTATTTGCATTATTGATATTAATAATCTCTTTTGTGGGTTTGGCATCAGCTGATTTAGACGATACTAGCGATCTTCTTGACGATAAGGTTGAATCTTTAGAAGATACTGTTGATGCTGTTGAAAACATAGATGAAACAATTGAAACTAAATGGGATTATCTTGGAAAAGAATGGAAAAATATTTTATTGAAAAATAAGGTTGTTAGTGTAATAGATAGCTTTTTCCAGAAAATCAGTTTTGTATTTGAAATCTTTTTTAATAAACCTTATTCTTTATCCCTGTCTTTGCTCTTTATAATCATTTTATGGGCCTATTTTTTCTTAAAAATAAGAGAAATTCTCGGAGATTTTTTAGGTTTATCCTTGAATATCTCTAGCTTAATTAGTCTTTTTACAACAATGGCATTTATTTATTCAAGAGTTATAGAAAACATAGTAAAGTTTTTTGGTTGGTTAGTATTTACTCAAGAAGCTTCGTGGGCAAGAACCTTGGTCTTTTTAGCAATTGTGTTTATTATGTTTATGATCTATAAATTTACGTCTTTTTTAGGAGATGCAATACAAGCACGTAAGGAAGAACTTGAAAAAGAAGGTGAAAAAAGAAATAGGGGGATTTTAAGGAATTTTGCAAATGCAATTGTAAAATCTTGGTATAAAAATTAAAATGGCGCAAGATACAGATAGTTCACAAAGAAGAAATAAGAGAAAAGATAAAAAGAGAGAGAAGAAGAAGCACCCTTATAAGAAAGGGGGAAGGGGAAGAACCCAGGATAAAAAATGATTGAAGTTATTTTTTTAATTGTTCTAGCATTAATATGGATTATTTTTGCAACTGTGCAAGATCTTCGAATGCGAGAAGTTGCAAATTGGTTAAATTTTTCTTTGATAGTTTTTGCTTTGGGTTTTAGATTTTTTTATTCCCTATTTACAGAGGGTGGGGGCTTTAATTTCTTTTATCAAGGTTTAATTGGGTTGGTAGCTTTCTTTGTCATTGGGAATTTATTTTATTATGGTAGAATTTTTGCAGGAGGCGATGCCAAATTAATGATTGCTTTAGGCCCTATACTTGCTTTTTCACATAATCTTGTTGTTAATCTAAAGATTTTTCTTACTTTTATTTTTATTTTCTTATTTGTTGGTGGGATCTATGGTATTTTCAATAGTGTTGTTTTAAGTTTAAAAAATTCTAAGAATTTTAAAAAAGAATTTGTTAATTCTTTGAAGAAGTATAGAAAATTAGCAAGCCTTGTTATGTCTTTAGGATTAGTTACAATGGTTTTAGGGTTTTCTAATAATCTTATTTTTTATTTAGGTGCTTTAGTTTTTCTTCTTCCTTATCTTTATTTATTTGCAAAATCTGTTGATGAATCTTGTATGGTAAAAAAGATTAAAACAAACAAACTTACAGAAGGTGATTGGCTTTATGAAGATGTTAAACTTGGAAAGAAATTAATTAAAAAGAGTTGGGGGGGATTAACAAAAGCCCAGATAAGGGAAATTAAAAAAAAGTATAAAAGGGTTTTAGTTAAGCAAGGAATAGCTTTTGTGCCTGTATTTCTAATTAGTTTTATTCTCTTTGTTAGCTTTTATTTTCTAGGTTGGTTAGAAATTTTATGGAATTCTTTGTGGTAATCTTATTTTAGGTTCTGGTTTAACAGATTTTTTCTTTTTATGAATTGTTTTTTTAATTGTTTTTTTCACTACTTTCTTTCTTTCTTTTTTTAGAAGTTCTTTTTGCAATTCTTTAAGTTCTTTAGGATTTTTTTGTTTTCTTTCTGTATTTAAATTTTCTTTATCGTAAATAGGAAGAACATTTATTATTTCATGCCCGAAGAGGTTTTGAAAATAAATTTTTATTTCTTTAGGTTTAAATTTTGAAGTTATTTTTTTAGATATTTTTTTAGCAAGAGCAAAGGCTTTTTCAGGCACTTTTTCACTAGAAGAAAAATGTTCTTTTGGAATTACTAAACAATGCGCATTTGAAATTGGATTAATTTCTAAAACAGCTATTGCCTGTTCATTTTCATCTATTAGATAGGAAGGGGTTTGTTTTTGAATAATTGAACAAAAGATGCATTCTGTTTGAGGGGTGGAGTTGTTTTTTTTAAGAATTTGATTTTGTTTCAGGAAGTTTTCCAGTTCTTCAGGATTCATTAAATTAATTTTTTCTATTGATTCTTGTTTTTTATCTTCTGGAAAAGCTGATTTTATTTGTTCGATTATCTGTTGTTTTATCTGAACGATTTGGTCTTCTGTAAGCATATGCTAATTAGGGATCATCAATTAATATATTTAACTATTTAGAATTAAGCAATCTTTCTCATATCAATTATTTGGACAGAATTTACATTTTCTATTTTTTGAAATGCGTCTTCCACTTCTTCAAGTCCTTTTTCTTCTGGCCATTCAAAAAAAGCAATAATTGCTTTTAATCCAAATGCAATGGGTTCTTCTTCATATTCTCTGTTTTTCCCACCTTTTTCTTCTACAATTGCTTTTGCTTTTGCTTTTATTTCTTCTAGATTTGTTTCTGGAGATAAAGGCATTATCTTTATTTTTATACCTGCTATTCCTGCCATAAGCCTTTGTGTTTGAAAGGGTTTATAAATTTTTATAAATGTTTTATTATCATAATACTTAAAAATGATAGAGATTTTTGGGAAATAATGGAAGAGAATTATTTGAAACTTTTAGAGAAAATATCTAAAACTTCTGGTGTTGAAAAAGAGGAATTAGAGAGGAGGGTTGAAGCTAAACGAGCTAAATTATCTGGTTTAATTAGTCGAGAAGGTGCTGCCCAAGTAATTGCAGCAGAATTAGGAATTTCCTTTGATAATGAAAAATTAAAAATAGATGAACTTTTACCAGGTATGAGAAAGGTAAACACCTCTGGAAAAGTTATCAACATTTCTCCTGTAAGAACTTTTACAACTAAGAAAGGGGATTTAGGAAAAGTTGTTAATTTAACTATTGCAGATGAAACTTCAAATATTAAAGCAGTTCTTTGGGATACTAATCACATAGCATTAATTGAAAATGGAGAAGTTATCCAAGATAAAGTTATAGAAATTGCAAACGCGAGTATGAGGGATAATGAGGTCCATTTAGGTAGTTTTTCTGAATTTAAATTAAGTGAAGAAGTATTTGATAAGGTGATAACGGAAAAAATTGTAAAAGAAAAAAATCTCGTTGATTTTAAGTTATCTGATAATGCCAGTGTAAGGGCTTTTATTGTTCAGGCTTTTGAACCTAGGTTTTTTTATGTTTGTCCTGAATGTAGCAAAAAAGCAACACAAGAAGGGGAAAATTTTATTTGCGGAGAACATGGAAAGGTTACAGCTGAAAAAAGAGCCTTGATAAATATTGTCTTGGATGATGGAACAGAAAATATTAGAGGAGTAATTTTTCATGAAGGTCTTAAGGGTTTAGGAATAACAGCTTTAGATGATCCTGAGCAATTAATTAATCAAAGATTAGGGCTCTTAGGAAAAGAAATGATTTTTTCAGGTGATGTTCGTAGAAATAAATTTTTTAATAATTCTGAATTTATTATTGAGGGTGTTCAAGAGCTTAATCACGATACATTAATCTCAAAATTAGAAGAAAAAAATGATTAGAAAGTTTTTTTATTTTTTTAGATGGCCGATAATTCTTTATATTTTAGGTATTTTTTTTAGTTTGTTTAAAATTTGGTCTTATTTTCCATGGATAGATATTCCAATGCACATTTTAGGGGGGTTTGTTGTTGCATATAGCTTTACTTTAATTTTAACTTTTTTAGATAGTAAAAAATTAATGAAAATAAAAAGCAAATTAGTTTATTTCTTTATTATTTTGAGTTCTGTGGCACTTATTACAGTTTTTTGGGAATTTTATGAGTTTATTTTAACTTACTTTTTTAATTTAGGTATGCAGGGGACATTAGTAGATACTATGTGCGATCTTTTTTTAGGTTTATTAGGTGCCATGTTTCTTTTTATTTTTAAGAAAATTAAAATATAAATATTTATAAAACATATTTAATTATTTAATAACATGATAAAAGGGGAAACTTATCTTGGGGTTGCTGTTGTTTTACTTTTAGTAATCGTTTTGGTTTTTGCTGGATCTTTTAATGATAATGTTAATTTAACTGGAAATGTAGTTGGAGATAATGTAACAGAAACAAATGAAACAGAAACAAACGAGACAGAAGTTGTTATAAATGAAACAGAAACAAATGAAACAGAAACAAACGAGACAGAAGTTGTTATAAATGAAACAGAAACAAATGAAACAGAAGTTGTTATAAATGAAACAGAAACAAATGAAACAGAAACAAACGAGACAGAGGAATCCTCAACTATAACTGGAAACACTGTTGAAGAAGAGGAAGAAGAAGAGGAAGAAGAAACAGAAGATACAACAGAAGATACAACTGAAGAACCTACTGTTATTACTCCTACTCCTCCTGCTGTCAATGAAGTAGTGGAAAAACCAGTTACAGATGATGTTAAGGAAACTCAAGAACCTGGAATCACTGGGGGTGTTGTGTCTGAGGAAAATACTACCGAATGTTTAGGTTGTTTATATGAAGAGAAGTGTTTCGAAATTAATAATTCTAAGAAAAATAAATATTGTTTAGAATATGAAACTTGGGTAAATCAGAGTATCTTAGAGGAAATATGTACTTATGATTTTGAATGTGAAAGTAATAATTGTATTGATGAAGAATGTGCAAGATTTGATATTTTAAAAGAGATCTTAGAATTTTTAAAAGAATTATTTACAAATGAACAAAAAATAGTTGAAAATATAACTGAACAAGAAATTGCTGAAAATGCTAGCTAAAACAACTTTAGCAGTTACCTTATTTTTTATTTTGCTTTTTATTTCTAGTATTGAAAATAAAATTATTTTTGTTCTTATAGCCTTAATTTCAACATTTATAGCTGATATTGATTCTAAATATTCTACACTTGGGAAGAAAAAGACTTTTAGAATTTTGCAATTTTTTACAAAGCATAGGGGAATTATTCATAGTTTTACATTTGTTTTTTTAGTAACTTTGGTATTTGTCTTGTTTTTTCCAATTATTGCTTTGCCTTTCTTTTTAGGATATTGTGTTCATTTATTTTTAGATAGTTTTACCATCCATGGAATTACTCCTTTTTATCCGCTTAAGATGAAGTATAAGGGAAAAATAACTACTGGAGGCAAGGCTGAAACAACTATTTTTGTAATCTTTATTATCTTAGATGTTTTATTGTTCTTTTTTAAAGCTTACTCTGGATTCTAGTCTTTTAATATACATCTGGGAGTGAAATAATATTTATAAAGAAAAAGGGATTTTGTGAGGTATGGTAATTAAGAAAGATGAAAAAGAAGAGGTTGAAGAGATTAAGAAAGCTGTTAAAGGAGTAAATAAAGAACCTGAATTAACAGATTTACCAGGGATAGGGCCAGCAGTATCTGCAAAATTAGAAACAGCAGGTATTTTTGATATGATGTCTTTAGCTGTTATGAGTCCTGCTGTGTTAAGTGATACAGCTGGTGTAAGCTCTGCTGTTGCACGAAAAGCTATACAAGCTGCTAGAACTATGCTTGATTTAGGGTTTGTAGATGGTGCGGAATATGCTAAAAAAAGAGAAGATGTTTCTAATATTACTACAGGAAGTGTGACTTTTAATGATCTTTTGGGTGGAAAGGGTTTAGAAAGCAAGGCGATAACAGAGGCTTTTGGAGCTTTTGGTTCTGGAAAAACTCAATTAGGTTTGACATTAGCGGTAAATGTTCAATTACCTATTGAAAAAGGTGGTTCAAATGGAAAATGTGTTTTTATTGATACTGAAGGAACTTTTAGACCTTCAAGAATAAAACAAATTGCAGAAGGGATTGGTGCTAATGGTGAAAAAGTTCTTAAAAATATTTTTGTTGCAAGAGCTTTTAATTCTGATCACCAAATACTTCTTCTGGAAAAAATTTCAGAAATGGTTAAAGCAGGAGAACCTATTAGGTTACTTATTATAGATTCTTTAACAGCACATTTTAGAGCAGAGTTTGCAGGAAGAGGGCAATTAGCAGATAGGCAACAGAAATTAAATAGATATATGCATAATTTAATGAAATTAGCAGAAACCCATAATATTGCTGTTTATGTTACAAATCAAGTTATGGCTAATCCTGCTCAAATGTTTGGAGATCCTACAACTGCAATTGGAGGACATATTGTAGGTCATGCATCTACATTCAGAGTTTATTTAAGAAGGGGTAAAAAAGGTTCAAGAGTTGCTAAGTTAATTGATAGCCCTAATTTACCTGAAAATGAAGCAATATTTTTTGTGACGGAAAGCGGAGTTGTCGACGAGTAAAATGAAAAAAGTTTTTGTTACTTCTGAATCTGTAACAGAAGGCCATCCGGATAAAATTTGCGATCAAATTTCTGATACTATTTTAGATAACCTTCTTATTCAAGATCCTTATTCAAGAGTTGCTGTAGAAACATTAGTTACAACAGGTAGTGTTTATGTTACAGGGGAAGTTACTAGCCAAGGTTTAGTAGATGTTCAAAGGGTTGTTAGAAATGTTTTACATGATATTGGATATACTGATCCTGCCTTTGGAATGGATTCTGAAGATGCAGGTGTTTGGGTTTCTATCCATAAACAAAGCCCTGATATTTCCCAAGGTGTTGATAGGGAAGGTGCTGGTGATCAGGGAATGATGTTTGGATATGCTTGTAATGAAACTCCTGAATTAATGCCTTTACCAATTGTTTTATCACATAAATTAACTAAGAAACTTGCAGAAATAAGAAAGATGGGAATTATAAAAGATTTAGGGCCTGATGGAAAGAGCCAAGTAACTATAGAATACTTAGATAATAAACCTGTGAGAATAGACGCTGTTGTGGTTGCTCAACAGCATCGGGAAAGTGTTCCTGAATCTGAATTAAGACAAGAAATTTTGGAAAAAGTAATTAAACCTATTTGTGGAGATTTAATTGATTCAAATACAAAAATTCATATTAATGCTACTGGGAAGTTTGTTATTGGGGGTCCTGAAGGAGATACAGGTTTAACAGGAAGAAAAATAATTGTAGATACTTATGGGGGTGTTGGAAGACATGGGGGAGGTTGTTTTAGTGGAAAAGATCCAAGCAAAGTAGATAGGAGTGGCGCTTACATGGCAAGGTATGTTGCAAAGAATATTGTTAAGGCAGATTTAGCAGATAAATGTGAAGTTTCTTTATCTTATGCAATAGGTGTTGTAGAACCAACTTCTGTTAATGTTAATTGTTTTGATACAAATAAAATTTCTGAAGAAAAAATCTCAGAATTAATAAGGAAGAATTTTAATTTAACACCTAAGGGAATTATTGAATCTTTAGATTTGAGAAAACCGATTTATAGAAAAACAGCTGCCTATGGCCATTTTGGAAGAGAAGATGAAAACTTTACTTGGGAAAAAACAGATAAAGCAGAATTATTAAGAAGAGAAGCTGGAATTGTTGGGGTTTAGTTAATCAACTAATTCATTTTCGTCAAACCAAAGTTTGATTTCTTTTTCAGCATTTTCTGGAGAATCTGAAGCGTGAATTATATTTTCAAAACAATCTGTTTCACTATTAACTCTTCCATATTTTCCCCTTATTGTGCAAAAATCAGCTTTTTCAGGATGTGTTTTTCCTGCAGCACCCCTAATTTTTTTAATAGCGTTTTCTCCTTGGTATACTATTGCAATCACATTTTCATTGTTATGCAATTCTCCTGTAATATGTTTTATTAATTTCTCAAAAACCTCTGGTCCATGTTTTTCAGGAATATCCCAGTAATGTTTTTCTGCTAATTCCCTTTTTACATTAACTAATTTTAAACCAACCATTTTCAGATTTAAATTATAAAGGTCTGTTATAACATTTCCTGCTAAACGTTTTGCTACAGCATCTGGTTTAATTAATACAAGTGCTTTTTCTTCTGCCATATCTTGTCTTGTTAAAATTTATTTATAAATTTATTTGTGTAGTGTGTATAATATATAATGGAAAGTATATATCGTAGAATATAATAAGATATTTAACTGAAGTTGGATTTTTGTTAGTTATGGAAGTGATAGCTGATTTGCATATTCATTCTAAATATGCTCGAGCAACGTCGAAGAACCTTAGCTTTGAAAATTTAGAAAAATATGGACGAATGAAAGGTGTTGGATTAATGGGGACAGGGGACTTTCAACATCCAGAGCACCGTGTGCAAATTGACGCAGCACTTGTTGAAGATGATAAAGGAATTTTAAGAACTAAAACAGGTTATCCTTTTATCTGGCAGACTGAAATTAGTTTTATGTTTACTCAAGGTGAGAAAGGAAGAGCTATTCATCTTGTAATATTCGCACCGAACAAAGGGGCTGCAGATAAGATTACAAAATATTTTGAAAGTAAAGGGAGGGTTGATTATGATGGACGTCCTATTTTTGGGCTAGCTGTTAAAAAAGTTGTAAAAGATTTGAAAGCTATTGATGATTTGATTGAAATTATCCCTGCGCATTGTATGACTCCTTGGTTTGGTTTATTTGGAAGTAAAAAAGGTTTTGATTCTTTAGAAGAATGTTTTGAAGAACAAGTTAAACATATTTATGCTATTGAATCTGGAATGAGTGCAGACCCTCCAATGCTTTGGAGATTTAAGGAGAAGATTAATATTGTAAGTTTTTCAGATGCTCATAGTTTTTGGCCTTGGAGACTTGGTCGTGAAGCTACTATTGTAGATATTCCAGAGCTTACTTATGAAAATGTGATTAAAGCTATTAGAACTGGTGAAGGTTTAACAGCGACGATTGAAACACCCCCACAATATGGTATGTATCATTGGGATGGTCATAGAAACTGCGATTTTTCTTGTTCACCAGCGAAGACAAAAGAGCTTAATAGAATATGTCCAAAATGTAATAAACCTTTAACATTAGGAGTTGATTATCGTGTAGAAGAGATTTCTAAAGAAGCTGAAGGATATAAACCTGAAAGTGCTAAGAAGTTTTTTGAATTATTGCCTTTACATGAAGTAATTGCTTTATGGTTAAATGCAGGGTTATCTACTAAAAAAGTTTGGGGTGTTTATAATAATTTAATTGAAAAGTTTGAAACAGAGTTTAATACTTTATTGCATGTTAAGAAAGAAGAATTTTTAGATAAAGAAGTTGATGAAGAATTAGTTAAATTGATTATATTAAATAGAAATTCTAAAATAAAAGTTAAACCTGGGTTTGATGGAAGATATGGTGAAGCTCAAAGTGTTGAAGCACAATCAACTCTTGGATGAGTTTGTTCTTACAAATTTATAATGTGCATCAGATGTTTTTTTCTCACAATTAGGACAAATTTCTTTTAAAGAATAAGTTTTGCAATGTTTGCACTTTTTTAATTTCATTCTAGATTAATGATATATTCTCTTAAAGTTGAAGGCAATTTTTCATTTATTGTTTTTTCAACTTCTGAAGGTTTTACCCAAATTATTTCTTGAACGTTTTTGCCAAGGTTTTCTTTACCTTCTGTGGCTTCACATAGGAAGAATAATTCAAGAAGTTGTTTTTTTTCTTTAAGGCAATTTTTAGCATAAATAGAACCTAGGTTATGTATAGCGAATCCTGTTTTTTCACCGGTAGTTCTTTTTAGACATTTATCAAGGTCTTCGCCATGGTTTAAATCCCCTTCTAAAAAAGTATATCTTTCATCACCTTTATTTTTGCCAACAAGAACTTTTCTTTCTTTAGGATCAAAAATAATCCCAATAATCTTTACAATAAAACCATCTTCCATAATAATACTTCTTATTTTGGGTTTTTAAGCTTTGTTATCTTGGTGTTTTCTTTATATAAAAAGAACTAGGGTAAATGTTTACTTCTCTTTAATGCTAAAAACAAAATCTAATTTTTTAGCTTTTTCTTCTATTTCTTGTATAACTTCTTTAAGTTTATTATCTGCTTTTTTTAAATCGTCGCTTTCTGCTTTAAGAGTATATTTTCCTGCAGAAAGATAATTAATTTCGATGTCTTTAAATTTGCCAAGGCAATCTTTTATTAATTTTAAACCATTTGGTTTAGTTGTTGTAAATTTAATTTCTTTTTTAACGCAAACTTTTTTTTGTTTTTGAGTCATTAAAATATCTAGAATTTTTTTCGCTTCTGTTTTTCCAACAATCTTTTCAAAATCTTTTGGATCTTTTTTAGCATCTTGAATAAAATCATCTACCTTGTTTGTTTTTAAGATTTCTTTGATTACTTCTTCTGATTTTTTACCTAAAATTCCTTTTAAAATACTTATGCAACTTTTTTCTTTTTTATATTGTTCTTTAACTTCTTTTTGTTCTTTTTTAGTAACCCTTCTTAGAGAGAGTTCTATATTCTCGTTGTTGGTAATTCTTAGAACTTTACAGATAATTCTTTTTTTAGGCACAACATATTCTCTTAAATTTCTGATTCTTCCTGGAGCTATTTCACTCAAAATTATGCTTCCTTGCCCATTTTCTTCTACATCCACAAATACAATTGTTCCTGCTATTCTATCAACAGTGCACATTACTATGTCTCCTACTTCTAATGCCATAATTTATTGAGAAATATTTAGGTTTTAAATCTTTACTAATTCGATTTCCAAATGTTTTTTGATGGAGTCTATAAATATTGATTCTTTTTCTTTAGTAATTATTCCACCGGCAGCAAATTCATGTCCACCAACTTCTCCACCTATTTTTGTTATAACATTATTTAATACTGTTCTTACATTTTTTCCATTTCTGCCAACATTTCTTGAAGAAATTTTTATTTTGTCGTCGTAGTAAGCCATCGCGATTATCATTGTTCCTTCTTTATATAATTTAGAACCAGAAATTATGCTTGCAATTGTCCCAATCATGGTATCTTTGATATTATCTTTTGCATTGATAATTGTAAACCCTTTTCCTTCTATTTTTTTTAAGTCAGAGGCAAATTTTAACCCTCGAATAAGATTTTGCTTATATTTATTATGTATTGATTGGGCTTTCTTTTTTATTTTATTATTTTCCATCAAAAATTGAATAGCTACCTCTGGGTTTCCAGACTTAGAACAAGCATTTACTTTTGCAGAAAGTTCTCTTGCATCTTCTAATTTATTAAATAATTTTATTAGGAAGATATCACCAATTATTTCTCCATGACTTTGAGGATATCTTAAAGAAATTGCCGTCACAAGTTTTTCCATTTCTTCTTCAGTAAGATCTATCATATTTTTGTATTTTCCATCTATAGGATTTAATCCTACTTCTCGCAATAATTCTAAAACTCCTTTTATATCCCCCGAAACACCAGGGATGTAGGGTTGAGAAGAGTATTCTAAAACACGGTTTATTGGTCTTGTATAAGGGTATATTAAAAGTCCTCTTTTAGTTTGGATTTCTCCGTCTTTTAAAATGCTGTCATTTAAGTTGCTTATGTCTTGTTCCATCCTATCCCCAATCATACCTATGATGGAAATTTTGGCAAGATCTTTATTTTCAGAATTAATTTCCTTGCAAAAAAGATAAGCTAATCCTGAGCTACTTATTTTTTGCTTTTCATGCATTTGGGGATTAATCATTGTGATTCCCTCTGGAACTTCTTTGACCATTTCGTGGTGATCTATTATAAAAATATTTTCAAGATTAGCTTCTTTAATATAATCTAAGCTTCCTGAAGCAAGGTCTGAAAATAAGATAACCTTATCTTTTGGAAGATTCATTATAAATTCTTTTTCAAGGCTCTTAATAACTTTTACAGAAAATCGTCTATCAAGCCTTTTTAATGCTGTTGTAAGAATTGCAACAGCGCTAATCCCATCTGAATCAAAATGGCTTATAACTAAAATTTCTTTATTTTCTGTTATTTTTAGAAACTTCTCAACTGCTTGAGAGATACATGATTCTAATGAATTTTCCTCTTTTTCCATTTTATCTTTCTAGAATATAGTGCAAAAATAAACAGCCTTTAAAATTATTTCTTAATTAAACCGAAATATTTCTTTAATTTTCTTAATTGGGAGAAAACTCTATCTTTTTCTCGCATAGCTCTTTTATCTTGCTTATTAGTTTCATAATGTTTCTTTATTCTTTCTAATTTAGCTTCAACATTTTTTAAATCAGGATTAACATAAGCTTCTCCGAGTATTTGGGAGATTTTTTTCTTATAATCTTTAGGATGAATTTTCTGTTGTCTTAATTCTTCGCCTATTTTTTCACTTGTTAGACCTTTTTTCCCTAGGTCAAGAACTTTTTTCTCATATTCTGCTTGAGAAAGTTTTTTAGCTTTGTCTGGTGCTTTTTCTTTAGTTTTTTTAGCTTTTTTTTCTTTAGGCATTTTATTAAGTTGTGAATTGGTTTTTTAAACCTTACTGTGGATTTTCAAACATTTTTTAAAGAAAAAAAGACTATCTACTGATATGGTTAAAACAATTGGTGTTTTAAGTTTAAAAGGTGGTGTTGGGAAAACTTCTGTTGTTGTGGCTTTAGGTGCTGCAATTGCAGGATTTGGGAAGAAAGTACTGTTAATAGATGGAAATTTTTCAGCACCAAATCTTGGCTTACATTTAAATGTAATAGATCCAAAAGATACTATTCATTCTGTACTTAAAAGAGAAAGTAATCTCAAAAATTCTATATTTAAACATGGGGACTTAGACGTAATTCCTGCATCTGTTTTTAATGAAGAGAAAATAAACCCCTTAAAATTAAAAGATAAAATTAAATTTTTAAAGAAAAAATATGATATTGTTTTAATTGATTCTTCTCCAGCGTTAAACGATGAGACCTTGGCTGTTATGATTGCTTCTGACGAATTAATTGTAGTTACAACACCAGATCATCCTACTATGGCTACTACCTTGAAAGCTGTTAAAGCTGCTAAAAAAAGAGATGTTCCAATAAGTGGCTTAATTTTAAACAAGGTTCATAAGAAAGGTTTTGAATTATCCTTGGATGACGTAGAGAAGACAATAGATTTGCCTATTCTTGCGGTTATTCCCCATGATTTAAATATTTTAAAAGCTCTTTCAAAAATGTCTCCTTCTACAGAGCATAAACCAAGATCTAAAGCAAGTATGGAATATAAAAAACTTGCAGCTATGTTAATTGGAGAGAAGTATAGACCTTTTAGGGTAAGTGAAATTTTTAGTAGAATTACTCCCAAAAGGCAAGAGATTAATAGGGAAATTTTTTATGATCAAGTATTCAAATAAATTTATAAATTAAAATATAGTTCTTATTTCACAGCCCTATAGTACAGCGGTCAAGTATGCGAGCCTTTGAAGCTTGTGACCCAGGTTCGAATCCTGGTAGGGCTATTTTAGTGTTTATATCTGCCACGTTTTTCAACAGTTTTTAATCTTTCAAGAACAACCTTAAAATCTTTTGATTTTGAATATCCTTTAAGAATTTCTTTAACTAAATCTTTGTAATGTTGAAAATGTTTTGCTTCTAAAGCTTGTTTAAGTAGATGAAGGTCGACAGCTTTGTCTTCAAACTTGTGGCTGATGTAGCCTAATCCAAAATCTATAAAATATATTTTATTATTTTTTAAAATCATGTTAGAAGTTGTTAAATCTCCATGAATTATATTAATATCATGAAGTTTTGCAATGTTAATCCCTATTTTTTTACAAATTGTTTTTTGTTTTATTATGGGGTATTTGTTAAGTTTATCTGAAAGTTTATCCCCCGGGAGATATTCCATTTCAATTGTTTTATTCACTTCATTAGAATTTATTATTTTGGGAATAGGTATAACCTTGCTAGCTTTTTCTAGAAGTTTTGCCTCAGAACGTGTTCTTAATTTTCTTATTTTGTTATCAAGAAAGGAAATTCTATAGGATTTTTTTATTCGGTCTTTAATAACTTTGTTTTTTATTTTGAATATTTTTGCTTCTGCCCCTTGTTGTATAAGTTTTTGATTTGAAGTCATTTTATTTCTTCCATCTAATGAGAAGCACAACAAAAGCAGCGATCATTGCAAAATCAACTACAAGACAATATTTGCAATATGCATTTAGAACAAACTCTTGAAGATATAAGAAATATAGTGCCATTACAAAGCCAATAGTTGTCCCTGTGTGAATTATTTGTCTTTTAAGGCCATTATGTGATTTTATTTGGGAATAGGTTAATCCAATTAAGAAAAGAAAGATTACTAAGCCCATATGGCAATTTCTAATTCCAAAGGTTTTGGAATAATCAGAATTTTGGACAGAAAGACAACCGTTTTCACTTTCTTCCCCTCCTAATTTGCAAGCATCTTCTACAGGAACAAAAGTTAATATTGCTGAAGCTATAAAAGCGATTATAAATAATACTAGTAATATTTTATATTTCATTTTAAAATTTCATCTTACCTTTTTTACCAAATTTCTTAGCAAGTTTTTGCATTTGTTTTTTTGATAAACCTTTTGAAAGGTCCATGTCTTCTCCAGCACCCATCATTTCATTTAGTAAATCATATTGTTTTAATAAAGATCTTATTTCACTGTTATTTACTCCAGCACCTTTTGCAATTCTATTTATTCTAGATGTTTGTTTTTTTAATATTTCGGGATTTTCTTTTTCTTCAGAAGTCATTGATTTGATTATGTGCTCCCATTTTGCAGTTTTTTCTTGCTGATTTTCCAAAACACCTTCAGGAATTTTAGCACTTCCCATCCCAGGAATCATAGATTTTATTTTATCAAAACCTCCAAGAGACCCCATTGATTTTACCTGCTCAACAACATCTGTTAAACTTAATTTTCCTTCTTCAAGTTTCTTTTGTAATTTTTCTTGATCTTTTTCATCTGTAACAGATTTTATTTTTTCAATTAATGCTTGAAGATCTCCCATTCCTAAAAGTCTTGATAAGAAAGATTCTGGATTAAATTCTTCTAAATCATTTACTTTTTCACCTGTAGCAATAAAGTAAACAGGAGCGTTTGTTTCTGCACAAGCTGTTAAGGCCCCTCCACCTTTTGCAGTAGAATCCATTCTTGTGATTATAACTCCTGAAATATTTACAGCTTCTTGAAATTCTTGAGCTTGTTTTTTAGCTGCCTGACCAATATCTGCAGGCATTATTAAAATTGATTCTGTTGGTTTGATTGTTTTTCCAAGAGTTTTTATTTCTTTAACAAGTTCTTTATCAAGATTATGTCTTCCAGCTGTGTCAATTAAAACTACTGAATATTTTTTCAATTCTTTTTCATATTTTTTCCAAATCTTAAGGGCATCTTTTTCTTTTTTATCTATAAAGCAGGTTAATTTATTTTGTTCTGCCAATTGTTTAAGTTGTTCAGGTGCAGCAGGACGATGAACGTCTAATCCAATAAGTGCAACTTTATTCCCTCTTTTAGCATAGTAATTTCCTAGCTTAGAAATTGTAGTGGTTTTACCTGCACCATATAATCCAAGAAGCATTATTCTATTTTGAGTCTTTTTTAGAGTAAGTTGCTTATATTCTCCAAGAATTCCTACTAATTCATCATGAAGAAGTTTGATGATATGTTCTTTTTTATCTATTTCTTTTATTCTTTCATCAAGTGCAGTCTTTTTGATTTTGTCTGTCAATTCTTTTACAAGAGGTATGCTTACATCTGCTTCAATAAGTGCCCTTTGAAGATCTCGCACAATTGTATCTACTAGATTTTTATCAAGAAACACAGCATTTGCTATTTTATTTGTAGCTTTCTTTAATACTGCTCCCAATTTTTCTAACATATTAGAATGAGTAAATTATGAATTAATAAGGTTTTGGTTTTTAATATTTTGTTGTAATAATCTTTAAAAAGCATTTTTAATTCTATTAAAAATGGAAGATGTTTTTGACCCCCAAAAATCAATTATTACAAATAAAGGCTTAGAAAAGTATATTGATGAGAAGGATTTTGAAGTGTTAATTGTTGGTAAAGAAAAAAAAGTTGGAGAATTAATTTCCTGGGGTTTTAAAACTCAAACCTATGCCATACTTACAGAAGATGGGGGCAAAATTATTTTAATTCCTGGAAAGACAAGAGTAGCTATTCCTCCTTCTAAAAAGGCAAAATATAATGGAAGAAAGGTAAAATTTTATTACAATTATGTTGAATCTTTAGAGGCCTAACTTTTCAATAAACTTTTTTTTGTCAAAAGGTTCTATTTTATCATATTCTTGACCGGTGCCAAGATAGAGAATTGGTTTCTTAGTTATGTAGCCAACTGAAAGAGCTGTTCCGCCTTTTTCATCTATGTCTGCTTTTGTTAGAACAATTCCATCTATTCCAATTTCCCAATCAAAACTTTTGATTTGCTCTATCACATCGTTACCTGTTATACTTTCACCCACAAAAATTTTAGTATCTGGTTTACAAACTCTTGCAATTTTTTCAATTTCTTTTAAAAGATTTTTAGAAGTATGCATTCTGCCAGCAGTATCGATTAATACGCAAGCAATTTTATTCTTTTTTGCATATTTAATTGCATCAAAACCAACAGCAGCAGGGTCTGATCCATAATCATGAGCAATAACTTTTAAGTCAAGTTTTTCTGCATGGGTTTTTATTTGTTCTATAGATGCTGCTCTAAAAGTATCTCCTGCAGCTAAGACCACTGAAAGTTTATTATCTTTAAGATGTTGAGCAACTTTTGCAATTGTTGTTGTTTTACCTGTTCCATTAACGCCACAAAAGAGAATAACATAAGGATCTTTACTTTCTTTAATTTTTTTAATTATATCAAAAGGTTCTACTAAAATTTCTTCAATAATTTCTTTTAAAGCTTCTCTTATTTCAGATTCAACTTCTTTTTTCAAAAGTTCTTTTCCAACAATCCTATATTTTAATTCTTGAATCATTTTTTCAGCAACTTCTAAAGCCACATTGTTTTCTAAAAGAAGCATTTCCAATTCTTCTGAATAAATTTCAAAATCTTTTTCAGAAATTTTAATTTTGCTAACAGAATATTTTATTTTTTTGAAAATTCCTTTTTTTTCTGGCTTAATTTCTTCTTTTTCTTCAGCTTGTTCAACTTCTTTTGCTTCTTTTTGCATTGCTTCTAAATCAGGTTCAAACTTTTGAGCACCTGCATTAAATTTCATAGGGGCTTCTTTTAATTTCTTAGGCTTTTTTTCTTTTACTTGCTTTTTTGGTTTTTCAAGTTCAGTTTCTTCTACTTTTTCCTTTTCTTTTGAGATTTTTTTAGCCCAATTTCCAAGCTTTTCTTTTAGTTTTTTAAACATAATTTTTGTAATATTGTTAGATTTATAATATTAACTAATACTCTTAATTAGGGAATATAAATTTTTATAAAGAAGGTTGGGTTTTTCTTATCAATTCAAATGAAAGGTGTTTTAGTGATATTAGATGGTGTAGGTGATTTACCTAATAAGCAATTAGGGGGTAAAACCCCTTTAGAGGCTGCTAATTTACCTAATTTAGATTTCTTAGCTACCCGTGGAGAATTAGGCCAATTATATACTGTTAAACCTGGGTTTATTCCTGAATCTGATGAAGCAATTGTTTCTCTTTTTGGCAATGAATTAATAAATAGCACAAGGGGACAATTAGAAGTAAGAGGTACTGATATTAAATTAACAAGGGGGGATTTAGCTTTGAGACTTAATTTTGCAACAATAGATTCCCTTGATAATATGAAGTTAATAGATCGAAGAGTTGCAAGAACTTTAACAACAGCAGAAGCAGAGATTTTTTCTAAGGCAATTAACAAGCAAATTAAATTACCTTTTAAATTTGAATTTAAGAATACTATCCAACATAGGGGCGTCTTGGTTTTTAGGGGTGGTTTTTCAGATAATATTCTTGGAAATGATCCGACGTATTCTCAAGGGAAATATCATGTTGGAGATAAGATAAGACCTTTCAAAACCTTAGATGATGATGAAAATGCACAATATACTATAAATGTTTTAAATGAATTTTTAGAAAAGGTTTACAGACTTTTAGATAAGCACCCCATTAATGAAGAAAGAAGAAAAAAAGGATTATTACCTGCGAATTATCTTTTGATGAGGGGTGCTGGAATTGAACCTCCAAAATTAAAACCCTATAGAAAATGGATGTCTGTTGTTTACATGCCTATAGAAAAAGGTTTTGCAAAGACTTGTGGAATGAATGTTTTTACTTTTGATTATCCTAAATTGAAAGGAATAGATGCTTACAAAAATCTTTATGAAGGTTTAGAAAAAGCTTGTAAAGTTTCCATTAAAACATTGAAAAAACAATATAAGAAATCAGATTATGCTTATATTCATATTAAAGAGCCAGATGTGCCTGGGCATGACAATAAACCTTTTGAAAAAGTTAAAATGTTAGAATATATTGATAAGACTCTTTTTAAATTCTTAAGAAAATTTGCACCTCCTAAGAAAATTAACATTGTTGTAACTGCAGATCATTCAACACCTTGTAAGCTTAAAGATCATTCTGCTGACCCTGTTCCTGTTTTGTTCTATAATGGTTCAATTCCTAAAAGAAAAGAAGAATCTAAATTTACACTCCCTAAATTTGCAAAGAAGAAAGAGGAACCTGAAGAAAAATCAGAGTACAAAGGCATAATGTTTTGTGAAAAAGAAGCTGAAAATGGCAAATTAGGCAAATTTAATGGAAAAGATTTCTTAAAAAAGGTTAAATTTACTAAGTAGCTAAGATCTCAAGGTTTTTTTAGCATGATCTTCCTTTTAAAAGAAATACATTGGACTATAGTAATTATTAAAAATACTTTAAAGTTTCATAATATATGATTACTTATAATGATATCAGAGAAGCGACTAGAAAAGAAAGGTATTCTAAGCAAATTCAACCAATAGCAAAAAATTTTGTAGCAGAAGTTGCAAATTATTTAAAAGAAAAAAGAGAGATAGCTTCAAAAGAAGATGAATCTTATTCAGATGTAATAATAAAGACTAAGAAACAATTAGAAAATGCCACAACTCTTTTTAAAGAATTCATGAGAATTAGGAAAAAAAAGATTTTAGATTTAGTTTTAATAGCTGCTGAAACAGGGATTTCTAAGCAAGATTTTGATAATATGTTTTTATTTGAAAAAACTCTTTTTGAAGATTTAATGAAATGTTTAGATTCTTCTGAGAAAAAATTGAATGAGATGTTAAGAGGAAATGGAAAAGAGATTACAGAAAAAAATGAATTAGTTGTTTTCAAGACAGATGTTGAAGAATTTGTAGGTTTAGATGGTGAAAAGATGGGGGGTTTTGAAAAAGGGCAAATTGCGAATATCCCAAAAGAAATCGCAAAAATTCTTATTGATGATAATAAGGCTGATGTTGTTGCTCAATAGTTAGATAGATTTATTAATTAGTTGTTATTTACTTTTGTATGAATTTAATAAGTAGGACTATTACTGGTATTGTGATGATTGTATTAGGTTTATTTTTAATTGTATTATCTTTTTTTATAGGTGAAGCTGTTTGGGCAACTTTAATTTATGGAGTTCCAATATTTATTTTAGGATTTGTCATACTTTTTAATAAAGAAGAAGATAAAATCGAAAAGATAAAAGGGAGGAAATAAAATATGTCAAAGATGATTATTACAACAGGTAATGAAGTTCCTGGGAAAAAAGTGGTCGAAATTTTAGGGGTTGTTAAAGGTAATACGGTTAGAGCTAGAAATATTGGAAGAGATATTGGTGCTGGTTTGAAAAGCATAGTGGGGGGAGAAGTTAAAACTTATACGGAGATGACAACTACTGCTCGAGAAGAATCTTATAATAGGATGGTTAATGCTGCAGTTAAGATGAAGGCTGATGCAATTATTGGGATGAGATTTATGACTTCTATGATAATGCAAGGTGCTTCTGAAATGCTTGCATATGGTACAGCTGTCAAATTGAAATAATTTAAAAACACTGATTTATTTTGTAGAAGATGGCTGGTATAGATTATATGATTATTGTAGCTGTTTTTATTTTATATTATTTAATTGTTTTAATATTTGAAAAGAAAATTTTAGATGGGCCTACAGAGATTATTGAGAAATTTTTAGCAATTACTTTAGGTTATGCAGGAGTGTCTTTGATTTATTACTCTATAACAGGTCAACCCTTTTTAACAACAGACCCTAGCCAGTATAATGTTTATATTTTTATAATTGGGTTTATTTCCCTTTTATGGGCTATTCCAAATTTGCTTTCTGAATTTCAGTTTTTTCAGAGATTTAAAGAAGCTGGTGAGAAGAGAAAAAAGAAATTAAAGAGGAAAAAATAAGCCTGTGGAGGGAGTCGAACCCCCGACCTACTGCTTACAGGGCAGTTGCTCTAAAGCCACTGAGCTACACAGGCATGTGTAAGTTAAATATAAGTGGTTTAAAAAGATTTTTTATTCAGTTTTAGTCGTTATTTTTTCTTCTGTCTTTTTGACTTCTTCTTTTTCTTTTTCAACCTTAAGAATTCTAATTTCACAAAGAGAAAGTGGATATACTTTCTTTAATTTTAAACTTAAAGATTTTTGTAATTGATTTTTTAAAAGGTCTTCAAAAATTTGTTGGGTTGTATTTGCTTTAGCATATTTTATTAATTCTGCTCTAGCTTTTTCACGAAGAGCTTTTCTAACAGCTCTTGAAACTTTTCTTCTTGTTATTAGGAAAGGTTTTATTCTTAATTGAGCATCTTTACAGTCTGTTGAAAAAGAATCTTCAACATAATTTGTTCCTTTTCTAACCATTTTTCTGAGATAGTATGGCATTAATTTTAATTGCTTAGGGATTGTTGTAGCTTTTTCACCTTGAACAACTACTTTTAATTGTAAGAGTGAACTTTTTCCCCTAAGAGTTCTTGTAAGATCATATTTTAAGAATCTTCCATCTAATTCTTTTAGTTCAAAAGCTTGTAATTGGGTTTCCTTATTTATGATTGGAATTTCTACATCAAAAAATCTTTTTTTCTTTTTTGCTATTGCCATTTTATTCTTGCACCACCTTGCTTGCTCTTTGACCTTTTTTCTGGTATTTAGACTTTTTGCATTCTTTACAAGTGTACATTATGTTTGTTTTTTTAGTTGTTTTAGATTTTCTTTTATTCTTTGTAATAGCAGGCTTAGAACCCCATTTTCCTTTATTTCCAATACCTCTTCCAAGGCCTCTTGCTTTAGCCCTAGAAATACTCCCCCTTGTTAAAGTTCCTCTTTTTCCACCTGTTCCAATTACTTTTATCTTTTGTTCTGTTTTCTTTTTACAATAAGGGCAAAATCTCTTGGTTGTCTTTGGGATTTTCATATTTATGCATAATAAAAGTAGTTTTTAAAGTTAATTGATAGGAAATATTTAAATACGAAGCAGATTAGGTTAAGCTATGGTAGAAAGTGGTATCATTTCAAAGATTTTATTTGTGGTTTATTTAATAATTGCAATTTATTTAGTAAATATGTCTATAATTTTCATTACTTTACCAGAGATTGTAACAAATTTAGATAATTGGGTAATTCTTATTGCTGCTGTTTTAGTTTTTCTAGGTGGAATAAATCATTTAAGACTTAGAAAGTTTAAATATTAAATATCATTATCCTCCAATAAACTTTATATACATAATTTCCATTACTTTTCTATGAAAAATAAGGGGGGGCAAGTTACTATCTTTATAATAATTGCAATTGTTATTATCGCAGGGTTTGTAGTTTTTCTAACTTTTAGGGGTGGGCTTTCTACTGAAAAAATTCCAAAAGATATAGAACCTGTTTACAATACTTTTTTATCTTGTTTAGAACAAGACGTTTTAACAGGGGTAAGTGTTTTAGGGAGCCAAGCAGGATATATTGAAGTTCCTGATTTAGAAGCAGGATCTTTTTACATGCCTTTTTCATCTCAATTAGACTTTTTAGGAAATCCTGTTCCTTATTGGTATTATGTTTCTGGAAATAATTTTGAGCGAGAACAAGTTCCATCTAGGAATGAAATGGAAAGTCAATTAGAAAATTTTATAGAAGAAAGAGTGAGAGATTGTAATTTTGATTCTTATTATGAACAAGGTTTTGAAATTTTCTTACAAGAACCTAAAGCAGATATAGAAATTAGAGGTAAAGAAGTAGAAGTTAATTTAGATATGGTTGCTAATATCAATTATAATGGAGATAGTGCAGAAGTAAAAACTCATAGTCTAGTTGTCAAATCTGAGTTAGGAAATCTTTATGATTCTGCAATAGAGGTTTATGAAAGAGAACAAGAAGATTTATTTTTAGAAGAATATGCTTTGGATTTTTTATCACTTTATGCGCCTTTAGATGGTTTTGAAATAAGTTGTTCTCCTAAAACCTGGAATGCTCAAGAAATTTTTAATGAGTTAGAAGATGCAATAGAAGTAAATACCCTCGCGTTAAAAACAGAAGGAAGTGAAAAGGATTATTTTAAATTAGATTTTGAAGTAAATAATGATGTTAGGTTTGTTCAATCTAAAAATTGGCCTAAAAGTTTTGAAGTAGCTCCTTCAGAAGGCCCTATTTTAATTGCAGAACCTATTGGAAATCAACAAGGATTTGGGATTCTTGGTTTTTGTTATGTTCCTTATCATTTTGTATATAATGTAAAATATCCTGTTTTAGTTCAAGTTTATAGTGGCGATGAAACTTTCCAATTTCCTTTAGCTGTGATTTTACAAGGAAATAATCCTAGAGAACCTTTAGAAGGAAGTGCATTAAATTTAGAAAGTGAAAAATTATGTGATTATAAAAATACTTTAATGAATATTCAGACCTATGATGTTAATTTAAATCCTATTGAAGCAGAGATCTCTTATGTTTGTCTTGGATCAAAATGTGATATCGGAGAAACAAATTTAGATGGTGTTTTACAAGCAGAATTTCCTCAATGTGTTAATGGGAAATTTTTAGCAAGTGCAGAAGGTTATGAAACAATGAGTTTTATTAATTCAACAGTAAGTTCTTCAACAATAAGTCTTGTTTTAGATAGATTATATGAAAAAGAGATAAATCTTAAATTAGATAATTTAGATTATAATGGTAATGCGTTAATTAATTTTATTTCTGATTCTTCTTCAAAAGCTATTTTTTATCCTGAATCAAAAACAGTAGAATTAATTGAAGGAGAGTATGAAATTCAGGTTCAAATTTTTAAAGATGTTTCTTTAGAAGTTGGTGCAACTACAACAGAACAATGTGTAGAAGTTCCTAGACAGGGGTTAGGAGGGGTTTTTGGACTTAAAGAAGAAAAATGTTTTGAAATAGATTTTCCATCTCAACTTGTTTCTAGTGCCTTGGTTGGTGGAGGAATTCAAAAAGAACATTTCTTAGAATCTGAATTAATAAATTCAGAGGTTTTAGAGCTTTCTGCAAAAAGTTTACCTTCTCCAAATTCAATAGAACAATTACAAGATAATTATCTTTTATTTGAAGTAAAAGATTTAGGAGTTTATTTAAGATGAAAATTAATAAAAAAATAAGTCAAAGTATTTTATTTTTAGTTTTGCTTTTGTTTATTGCATCTTTTATTGCTGCTCAAAGTTCTACATATTCTGCAGGAACAAATTCTTATGGATATTCCACTTTCACAAGTTTTGCAACTACCCCTTCTCTTTATTGGGATCCTCAACAATGTGAAGCTGGGCAAGATTTTATAGTTCAGATACCTCCCCTGGGATGCGAACCTGTCGTTGTGAGAAGTGATTTGTTAGAAGAGCAAAATGTAGTTGTTTATTGTCAATTAGCCGCTACAAAACTTAATCCTTTAATTAATATTAAATCTTTAGAATCTATTAGTTTTCCAAAAAAAGAATATTCTAGCGAACATATTTCTAATATTGGTTTTCATCCTGCAAAAGCTGCTATTAGTAGAACTCATGAGACTCTATTGAATTCACCTATAATGGAAAATATTGGTTATGCTACAATAGTTTTAAAGAGACAACCTAATGAATCTGCAATGCCGGATTTTGTCGAAGGAAATTTAACAGTTAGAATGAGGTATGATACTAAAGATTCTTATGGAACAGGTGCTGCTAAATATTATCTTCCAACTCTTGAACAGGAAGAATGGAGTCAGGATTATACACAATATGGTTTTTGGCAGGGAAAGGGTTTCTTAAGGGCAGAGTCAATAGATACTGATCATGCTGTTATTTCAATTTATTCTGATGAAAGTAGAAAAATAGAATCTGTTAATTTAAAAGTAGGACAAAAATCCAATAAAATTTACATGCCTGGTTTTTATTGCTTAGCAGGATTAGAAATAAAATTAGAAAAATTGTCAGACCCAGATACAAGAGCTAAATTTGAAATTGATGGTGAAATTGTTGAAGTTTCTGAAGGTGAAAGTTTTTTAGAAAATAGTTGTAAGGTTTTAGAGATAGATGATTTAGGTGCTTCTGAATATGTTGAAGTTAAATGTAGGGAAGATTATTCTAGTAAAGAAACTATTTTAAATTTTGGAATTGCTCCAAAAATTAAGTTAGAAATTCCAGATGTTGAAAAAACAGAATTTTCTATAGGTGATTGGTTATACAAATCTTCTGATGGTCGTGATATTTATTTAGCTTATATTGGAACTGAAAAAGATTCTAATAAAGAAGAAAAACCTTTTATTTATTTATTTGCTAAAACAGAAGGAAGTACTTCAGGGATAACCCCTGGGGAAATTAAAAAAATTAGAGGAGAAATTGATTTAGATCTTTTAGGGAAATTTGTAAATGCTGCAAAATCCGCTGTGCCTGGTGATGAATGGAAAAGAATGGATTCTGGAGATGTTAAAGATCCTTTTGAAGGAGAAGTTTCTTTTGGTGGGTTTATTGGGCCTTCTAATTTATTCAAACTTGCCGAAGATGTTCAACTTAATTATGATGCAGCCATAGAAAATTATAGAGTTATTTCTAATAGTTTTTCAGAGTATACTGAAGAAGGATCTAAGGAAACTTATGGTGAAGAAGCTCTATTAAGTGCAATTGAGCTTGCAGACAAGTTTAAACAAAATAAAGATCTTTCTGAATTATGTAGTGAACTTGGGGAGCAATACTCTAGTGCAATCAGTAAAGTAGAAAAATGCAATAATATTGAGAAGCTTTCAAGTTCTGAATTTTCAAGTAAAGGGGTTTTGATAAAAGGAGTTTTAAAACAACTTTCTTTTGAAGGAATTTATGAACCTAGTTTTAATGAATATGGTGCTCAGCTTCTTGTGAAGGATTCTAAAGGAAATTCTCAAACCTATGATCTCCAAAAAAACAATGTTGCAAGTTTACCAGAAAGTTTAGTAGATAAATTACAATTAGTTAGTTTGAAAGAAGATTCTGCAAAAATTAAACTTGATATAGGTTCTGGGAAAGAAGGTTCAATTAATGAAGAAATAACATTAAAAAAAGATAAATCTGAAATTCTAGGGGGTTATACTTTTTCTTTATTAGATATTAATTTAGAAAAGCAAGCAAAAGTTTCTCTTAATCCTGTTGTGGATAATGTAGGTACTGAAGCTAATTTTAGTTTTAAAATTGGTATTGAGAAAAGGGCAATACAACTTGCCCCTGAAGAAATAGCAGAAAAAATAAAAAGGGTGAATAAGACTTTAGAAAGATTAGAAGAAATTTCTGAAAGTTTAGGAAAAACTGTTGAAACTTATGAAAAGATTTGTCAGGTTGCAGGTGTTGTAGCCACTTTTAAAAATTTTGCTTCAGGACTTTCTGGAAAATCTACTGCAAGACAGATGATTATGAGGAATGATGGTGGTTGGGTAGATCTTTGTAATGAAAAGATTAAGGATAAAGGTAATGAAGATTTTTATAAGAAAAGTTTAGATTATTGCTTTTTAGAACATAATGATAAAATAAATACCGATGCAGGTAAGATGTTTGAAATTTTAAAAGGGCAAGAAGGGAAGATTACTGAAAAAGATTTAAAACCAGAATCTACAGAAATATGGGATGATCTTACAAATAACCTTGGAGCAGAGAAAATTTCAGATCCTTATAAAGAAGGTGGAGATGAAATTTCTTTAACAGGGGAAGGTAGTCTTAAAGATGTTTTTTCATTTACAGCTTATGAAAAAGGAAAAATTAGTCTTAGTCAAATTAAAGATCTTGAATTATATAATGCAATAATTGCGGAAGGTAGTGGGGCTAGTTCCGAATTAATAAAAATGGCTGAAAAAGAAAGATATAAAATTTTAAATGATGTGCAAGATACTTCAAAACTTTTTGTAACTGTTTCCTCTGCAGAATCAGATGCAAATGCAAGAGACAATATGGAGGATATGACAATTATTCCTGCTCAAACAGAAGGTTCTTTACAAGGAACTTATACTGGTGGAAAAATTAATGGTGCTCCTGCACAAGGGATAATGTATGGTGGAGAGATATTTTGGGTTATACTAAAATTAGCTTCTCCAAATGAAAAAATATATTCTATTGAAAAAGTTTTAAATTATGATGAAACAGATCCAACAGATAAAATTAAGAATGCTATAATGGGGAAGGAAGATGGAACAATTAAACCACTTTATAATTCTTTTAAAGAATATGATGCATCTTTTTATGAAAATAAATATAATAATCCTGAAATAAAGTTTTTTGAAACAGAACCTTACAAAGGAATGCCAGCTATTGTTCCATTTGATAAAGAAAATGGGTGGTATGTGGGAGTTAGACAAACTGTATCTGCTTTTGGGGGTATAAGGGCTTATGATGATTCAGGGGTTCTTGCTAGTTTTTTATTATGTAATGTTGGTAAAAATTCAAAACCAGAATATGATATTGGAATTAATGATGATATTTGCATGCAATTTAATCCTGGAACAGGGCAGATTTATGGTACATTCCCTGGGTTAAATCCAACTGAATCAAAGAAACGGGTTGATGCTGCTATATTGGCTATTGCTCAAGCATCTAGAGCTTATGGTTCAGGTAAGACTTCAATAAGAATAAATGCAGGATATGGCATATTAGATCTTCCTATTGGTAGTCCTGCTGTTAATATACCTGATATTTCTTGCCAAGATTTCATGTCTCCTAAAGAATGTTTAGCATTATTTAATGCATGTGACCCAATTATTTGTCCTCCTAGTAGGTGTAATCTTGGAGGAACTTTCCATGTTAGTGATGTTGTAAGTTCAGGGATTATTGGTAGTTCTGTTCTTTGTTGGCCTAATCGTCAGGAAGGAATTATTGTTCCTGTTTGTTTATCAGGGCTTGATGCAGGGTTAAATGGTATTGTTTCTTATGCTAGAAGTTATGAACGTTGTTTAGAAACAGCTTTAGAAGAAGGAAAGACAGTGGGGGTTTGCGATCAAATTCAAAGTGTTTATGCTTGCGATCTTTTATGGAGAAATATTGCTCCTGTTGCAGAAGGGTTTTTACCAAAAATTGTAGAATATTTTCAAGGAAAAACTGAAAGAAATTTAGGTGGTGGTGGAGAATATATTGGAGGTTTTCAAGATGCCTGGTCAAATACTAAGAATTCTGTAGAATGGATGAAACAAACTTATAGTGTAAGTCCTAATAATGCTTTCCAAGCTAGAAGTACTAAAGATATTGGGGGAAGTGAAATTTGTAAAAGTTATTTTTCCCTTGTTACACCCCTTGGAGGAGATATTTTTGATGGGTTATTAGAAGCACAAGCCCCTCCAATGTACACTGGTTTTTTCGAGGAAATTCCTTATACTACTGCAACGGTTCCTGCAACTTCTCAATATAAAGTGTATTTTAATATCTATGCTGGAGAAGATTTAAGTGCTTACTATCGTGTTTATTTGAAAGGTCCTGAAGGTGGCTCCTTTTATCAGAATCTTCCGACAATTACTGTAAAAGATGGAACAGGATTCCTTGAGGTTGGAGAAACAGTTGATAAGACAATAGATTTCACAGCACCTTCTGGTTATAAACAACTTTGCATAAGTGTTAATGGTAAAGAAACTTGTGATTTTAAACAAGTTACAACTTCTTTTGCAGTTGATTATGCAAGAGAGATGTATTTATCTGATGAAGCAAGTAAAAGAGATATTAAAACATCTGCTGAATGTGTTTCAGGAACTCTTCTTAATCCTTATAGTTTATTAACACCTAATTATCAAGGAGCTGCACAAGATTTAGCTAGTCCTGATATTTATAATGAAGGTATTGAAAGAGTTTGTGCAACAAATATGCCTGGGCAAAACACCAATGCTGATCCTGAAACAGGACGTTTAACATGGGAAGTTGTTGGTTATTGTGATGATACTGATATGAAATGCTGGTTAAATAGAGATAGTGTTACAAGGATTTTAGAATCAACTGTTTTAGAAGGGCAAGCTTTAGGAGAGCAGTCTGCAGAAAATAAAAAATACATTGATGATGCAGGATATGTTGCTGATTTTGAAGAATTAAAAGCAGAGTTAGATAAATTAGAAACACCTCAAGAGAAAATAGATTTTATTAATAAAAATTATGATAAAGTTGTCTTTATGATTCACAAAGCTAAATTATTATTTATTAAAGCTAAAGCATATGGTGAAATTGCTTTTGATTTGAAAGTAGAATGCAATGAAGAATATGTTTATGGAGTCTGTGCAAACCCGTCTAAATCTACTTGCAATGATGATGCTGGGACAAATAGATATGATAATGCTCAAGGGTTGTGTGGTGCTAGGGAAGAGTGTTGTGTAAATGAAGAAGAATGGTTAAAAGATAAGGTTGTAGCGTCTACAACAGGAACAGGAATTTCAGGAACAACCGGAACAAGTGGAAGTGATAATGTAGAAGGTGCAAATCCTTCTAGGGAAGAAAAATTAGATTCTGCAATTAAGGACCTTGATAAATTAATCGAAGATGAAGGTTCTTCAGCAAATTACAATAGTGATAAAGAAATTAAAGAATTTATAGACGAGCTTTATGAAGATGAAGAAGGTTTTTTAACAAAAAAGGATTATAGGGCACTTAAAGGATATGCAGCTATTGGAGAAAAAGATCTTAGTTATCTTAAAATATTGTTAGATGTTGCAAAAATAAATCCTAGTGAAGATGAAAGAGAATTATATATTGAAAAATTAGAATATGAAAATCAGCTTAGCCTTAAAGTAGAAAAGCAAATTGAAGAAGAAAAGAATTTAGCTGAAGCTAAATATTCTTTAACAAAATTTTATTATCAAAGAAAAATAGATAAATTAACAGATGATATTTTTGATTTGCAAGATAAAATTTTAAAAATAAATTCAAAATTAGGAATTAAAGGGTTTGGAAATAATGATGTTTCTGGAGGCGGTGGTGGTGGCGGAAACAAAATTATAATTAAAGAAGCTTCTTCAGGAGATCCTGTTCCAGGAGTTAAAGCACAAGCTATTTCCGATGTTTCTGAATTAAATTTAAATTATTTTGATGGTGCAGATAGTTTAAATTTTAATAGTATTTCTTTAGAGCCCACTACTATTGATACTATCGGAACTAGGAAAAAATTAAATTTTTATAATTGTGCAGAAGATGCTGTAACTTGTGATTCTTTAGTTGAAGTTCCTGGAGAAGAAAATAAAGTAGAATTGCCTGTAGATAAAGTAGAATATAAGGAATATGAAAGAACATTGGATTTGACTGTTTTAGAATTAGATAAAATAACAACTTCGGGTAAATTAAAAGCATATGTTTATACAGATGCTGAAGCAGATTCTTTAGGTGAAATTGATTATAATTTATTAAAAAATCTGGGAATGTTAAAATTAGAAGATGAAGAAGGAAACCCTATAAAACAACAGCCGGTAGTAGGAGAGATATATGATATTTCAGATCTTCTTATATGTAAGGTGAATACTGAAACAGATAGTAATGGAAATATTAATTTAGATGAAGAATGTGTAGGTTCTGAAGGGGTTTCTGAAAAAGATAAAGAGGAAATTGAAAGTCAAGGCTGTCAGGTTGTTCTTCCTTCAAGTGATGTGGCAGCTATTTCAGATTCAAGTGAAAGGGTTTTACAAGCTATTTTAGAGTTAGTTGGTGAGCCAGTTCCTGCAGATACTTCCCATTGTTTTGAAGCTATGCAATATGCATTCATGCGTGCAAAAGCAAATTTTGAGTGTGTTTATTCTGATAAAATTGGTAAAACCTATAATGTTGGGGGCCCAAGTGGGTCAGAAGAAATAGTGACTTCAAGTTCTTTTGAAATATCTTCTTTTGTAGTAAATCCTGAAAGATGCCCAATAGCAGATAAAAATCAAGAAGAAAAATTAGAGAACTTAAAACCAGGATATCTACTTTCTATTTATTTGGGCTATAGTAATAAATATGAAAAAGATTTACCCCATAGTGTAATTTTTGTTCGTTGGATAGATGAAGAAAAGAAGCTTGCCAAACTTTTTGATTGGAATGGATATGAATATATCGAAAATGTTAAGGTTAAAGAGTTTAGATATTATGAAGCTGATTTAAGTGATGATGAACACCCGGTTTATATGTATTGGGAACCTGTTGATTAGTTTAGGTTTATTTAATTCTATTAAAAAATAAATGCGGAAGAAAGGATTCGAACCCTCGTAGGCACTAAGCCAACAGGTCCTAAGCCTGTCCCGTTTGACCACTCCGGCACTTCCGCATGTAAATATGCGGAAATATCATTATAAAAAGCTTTAGAATTTGAAGACAACCAAGGTTTTCTTTCACCAACTTTCCTTATAACTACTTCTTTTTCTTAGCCCTAGCAGTTACTTCTTTTTGTTTGATCTTATCTTCAAGATGAAGTTTTTCAATAAGTTCTTTATATCTATTTCTTATTGTAACTTCTGTTATCCCTGCTATGTCTGCTACTTCTCTTTGAGTCTTTTTTTCATCATTCATTAAAGCTGCAACATATAGTGAAGCTGCTGCAATTCCTGCAGGTCCACGTCCAGAGGTAAGTTCAACTTTTTCAGCTTGTCTTAGAACTTTAAGAGCATCGTTTTGAGTTTTAGGTGAAAGCTTTAGAACAGATGAAAATCTAGAGATATAATCTTTTGGAGAGCTTTGCTTTACCTTAATTTTAAGTTTACGAATTATGAATCTATAGGTTCTTCCTATTTCTTTTCTTTCTACATCACTTGCTGTTGCCATTTCATCAAGTGTTCTAGGGATGCTATAGGACCTACAGGCTGCATATAAGCAAGCTGCTATTACAGATTCCATGCTTCTTCCTCTTACAAGTCCTCTTTGAAGAACATAATTGTATATACGTGAAGCTTCATCTCTAACAACATTTGGCAAACTTAAATAAGAAGCAATAACTCTTAATTCAGCCATTGCAAGTCTAAGGTTTCTTTCAATACTTGTAGAAACTCTTTCTTGCCATTTTTTAAGACGGAGGAATTTCCTTGTTTGTTTTCCTTCTAATCTGTAAATATCTGAAATTTCTCCAACATTTGTTGTTAAACCTTTATCAAATTTTTGCATACTCATTGGAGCACCACCACGACCTTTTTTTTCACCTTTATCAAATTTTCCTTGAAGATCAATTCCTGAATCGACCATCTTTTCTTCAATAACAAGTCCACAATCATTACAAATTACTTCACCTAGGTGTGCATCATGGGTGATATTGATCCCGCTGCATTCAGGACATTTTTTTATAAAGGACATTTTTATAGAAATTTTTTATTATTATTTAGTTAATAGTAAGCTTTATAAAGAGAATTCTTTTATAAATCTTTCGTTTTCTATATTTTTTAATAGTAGTAAAAAAATAATTATTCAATTAGAATTCCGTTCACAACACCTTCTTGTGTAGGCCTATTTGTTACCTTTACTTTTCCTAATTCTGTTTCAATAATAGTCCCTTTTGTTAGAATATTTTGTCTTGCTAAGAATCTGTTAGAGGGTGTTTCAAGAACATTTTTTATCTCAACTTTTTTCTTTGATTTTTTATCTTTTGATTGAATATTTACAAATTTGGCTTTTAATAAAAAAGTTTTTAAATTATTTCCTTTTGTTCTTTTAGATTTTCTTTTTTCTTCACCTATTTTAACTATTCTTTTTTGTCCAGCTACTTCATAGGATTTCTTTTTCCTATTTTTGATGTATCTTCCACCTGATATTTTTTTTCCTTTTTTCATTTTATATACTAAAAAGTCTGTTTTTTCTTTAAATACCTTTCGCTTAAATTTTTATTGCGAAATGTTTATAAATTGATTAGTCAAGACTAAAACATGGTTAACGGAATTGAAAGACCCTTGGATTTGTTAAACAATTCTAAGGGAAAAGAAGTTTTAGTGCATTTGAAAGGCGACAAACAGTTTGTAGGAACCTTGTTAGCTTTTGATATACACATAAACCTTGTATTGGACAACATAAAAGAAATGGAAAACAATGAGATAAAAAGAAACCTCGGTTTAACCTTTTTAAGAGGGGACACAATTATCTTTATTTCTCCAGCGTCTACTGCGCTGAAAGAATAGTTACGTTTTACCTTTTTATTTTTCGTAGGGTCCAGAGAATTGATTTGTCTTAGTGTTAACTTTCATAACTTATTTAAATGATTTTTTGCTTTTTCTTTTATGAAAAAGGGTTTGATTGTTTTATTATTGGGAATTTTTTTAATTGCTTTTGTACAAGCAGCATATGTTGGTCCATCAAGTAAATATTGTACACATATGGGCTATAAAATAAATTATTTAGGAGAGAAAGGTGTTGATGGTGCTATATATTGTGTTTTTGATGAAAATAACAAATGTAAATTTGATGAGTTTTGGGAAGGTACTTGTGGTCAAGAATTTGTAAAAGAAATTCTTTGTAGGCAAGAAGGAGAGATAGTTGTAATGGAATCATATCAATTATATGGGGGGAAAACTTCATTATATGAAGGATGTTGTGAAGGGCTTACTGCTGCAGGGGAGCCTCGCGTAATGAATACTGGGGATTTTTTGTATTGCTACGATCCTTTTAAATTAAAAGTAAAACAAGTTTTTAGTCCTTTTTTAATATTAACCTTAATAATTATTTTGATTATTTTAATAACTATTTTTACAAAGAGAAAATTCACTAAGAAAAGGTAGATTAAAAACAATTATAAATTAATTTTGTTTCTGTTTCTTATGATAGATATCACAATGTTAGGAACTTCAGACCAAATTCCTACTGCAAAAAGAAATCACACAGCTATATTTTTAAAATATAAGGGGGAAGGAATTTTAGTAGACTGTGGTGAAGGAACCCAGAGGCAATTTAGGAAAGCTAGATTAAATCCTTGTAAAGTTACTAAGATTTTAATTACACATTGGCATGGGGACCATGTTTTAGGTTTACCAGGTTTGCTTCAAACATTATCTTTTAGTGGATATAATAAAACACTTGAAATTTATGGTCCTAAAGGTACTAAGTTTTTTATGAAAAAACTTTTAGAAACTTTTGTATTTAAAGGTAAACATTCTATAAAAGTTTTTGAGGTTGATGGGAAATTTTTTGAAACAAATGATTTTTATTTAGAATCTAAAAAAATGACTCATGGCGCTGCTTGCAATGCTTACCACTTTGTTAAAAAAGGGTTAATAAGAATAGATAAAAAGAAACTTAAAAAATCTAAGATTCCAATTGGGAAACATTTATTAAAATTAAAGCAAGGTAAAAATATAACTTATAAAGGAAAGAAATATTTTGCTAAGAATTTAACTTTTACCGACGCTGATAAAAAAGTTTCATTTATTTTAGATACTGGTTTAAATAAATCTATTATTCCTTTTGTTAAGAATTCTGATTTATTAATTTGTGAGGCTTCTTTTGAAGAGGCTTTTAAAGATCGGGCGAAATTGCATGAACATTTAACATCTAAGCAAGCTGCAGAAATAGCAAAAAAATCTAATTCTAAAAAATTAGTATTAACGCATTTAAGTTCTAGATATGAGAAAGATCAAGCAGTTATTTTAAAAGAAGCTAGAAAAATCTTTAAGAATTCTGTATTAGCTAAGGATTTTGATGTGTTTTCTGTAAAATAGAAAGCTTTTAAATACAATTCTTTATTAATTTATTATAGGCCCTGGTAGCTCAGCCTGGATAGAGCGACTGCCTTCTAAGCAGTAGGTCGCAGGTTCGAATCCTGTCCGGGGCATTGCTAGGAAATCAAGGTTTCCTTAGCTTAACCTTCCTTTTTGGGGGGGTTGCCTTCAATGCGGAGGTGGCACAGTGGTTACTGCGGTCGGCTGCAACCCGGCTTTTCGTGGGTTCGAATCCCACCCTCCGCTTGATATTTTTAAGAAAGTAGTGCCTACCGAAATATTTAAATAGTATTTTGTAGTGCCTAAGACATGGCATTTGTTGTTAAGAAAACAATTCATGATAAAGAATATTATTATCTTAATGAAAATAAAAGGGTAGATGGTAAAGTTAAGACTAAAACACTTGCTTATCTCGGAAAAAATAAAAAAGAAGCTGATAAAAAAGCTAAAGAAATTTTAAAAGAAAAGGAAAATAGAAAACCTGAAAAAAAAGAAGTTAAGAAGAAAGTTCCTAAGAAAGTCAAATTAAAACATAAAGATATTTCTATTGAAGATTTAAGTACTTTTTGCAAGAGAAAAGGAATCTTATATCCTTCTGCAGAGATTTATGGGGGTGCTGCAGGTTTTTGGGATTACGGACATCTTGGATCTGAATTAAAAAATAATATTAAATCTGAATGGTGGAATTTTCATGTTCGGCAAAGAGAAGACATGGTTGGAATTGATGGAAGTATAATCACAAATCCTAGGGTGTGGCAAGCTTCAGGGCATGTCGATAGTTTTAGTGATCTTTTTGTAGTGTGTAAAAAATGTAAGAAGCCTGGAAAGGTTGATAAAAATGAATTAGGAAAAGTTAAATGTCCTAATTGTGGGGGAGATTTTGAAGAAAAAACAGCTAAAGAATTCAAATTAATGTTTGAAACAAATGTGGGGGAAGATGGAAAAGCTTATCTTCGTCCTGAAACTGCTCAATTAATTTTTACTAATTTTAAATTTGTTCAGGATAATGCTAGATTAAAACTGCCTTTTGGAATTGCTCAGATGGGTAAGGCTTTTAGAAATGAAATAGCGCCTAGGGATTTTATATTTAGATGTAGAGAGTTTGAACAGATGGAAATACAATATTTTATTAATCCAGAAAAAGTCGATGATTGTCAAGATTACAATAAAATAAAAAACTTTAAAATTAAAATTTTAACTGCGGAAAATCAAGAAAAAAATAGTGAAGAACAATCATTAAAAATATCTGAGATGGTTAATAAAAAAGTTTTTAAAAATAAATGGCACGCATATTGGCTTTATAATTCTTATAATTGGTTTTTAAAATTAGGAATTAATGTTAATAATTTAAGATTAAGGGAGCATAAAAAGGATGAACTTGCACATTATGCTAATGCTGCTGTTGATATTGAGTATCTCTTTCCAAATGGGTGGGGAGAACTTTTTGGGAGCCATGACCGGGGGCAATTTGACTTAGGAGAACATGAAAAATATTCTAACAAGGATTTAAAGATTTTTGATGATGAAACTAAAAAGAAAATTTTACCTTGGGTTATAGAATCTTCTTTTGGGTTTGAAAGAGCATTACTAGTTTTTCTCTTAGATTCATATAATGTTAATGAGGCTGGGAATAATATTGTTTTAAAAATAAACCCTAAACTTTCACCGATTAAAGCAGCTATTTTTCCCATTGTGAAAAAACCAGCATTTGAAAAATTATCAAGAACTATTTTTGAAGATTTAAAAAAAGAATTTAATGTTATATACGACAAATCTGGAAGCATCGGAAGGAGATATGCTAGGAATGATGAGGTGGGTACACCATATTGCATTACTATTGATGATGTTTCATTAAAAAATAAAGATGTAACAATAAGAAATAGGGATACAACAGAGCAGGTTAGGGTAAAGGTTTCAGATATTAAAAGCACTTTAAAAAAATTAATCGACGGTGAATTAGGTTTTAATAAATTAAAATAAAGATTCTAGTTTTATAAGAAAGTTTTTAAATAATTAATTCTTAATATTAGTAATTAAATCAAAGGAGATAATTAAATGCCAAGAGCAAAAACACCAAAACAGTTAGCAATTAAGATAAGGTCTCTTAAGAAGCAGATAACAAAGTTTGAACAACAGAAGAAAAAGAGAATTCTTGCAGCAAGAAAGAAAAAAGTTGTAAAGAAGAAATCTGTTAAGAGAAAGCCTGCAAAAAGAAAAGCAGTTAAGAGAAAAGTTAAGAAGAGAAAGCCTGCAAAAAGAAAACCGGTTAAGAGAAAGAAGAAAGCTGTTAAAAGAAAAAAGAGAAGATAAATTTTATTTATTTTTGTATTTATTTTAAGTTATAGTTAGCGATAGTATTCCAGCATATTTTTAAATTACTGTTTAGTATATTATTTATGGATGGTTGTATTTTTTGTAAGGTTGCAGAAGGGAAGATCCCTTCCGAGAAAATTTATGAGAATGATAGTTTTTTCTCAGTTCCAGATATAAAACCTGTTGTTAAAGGACATAGTTTAATTATTTCTAAAAAACATTTCGAAACAAGTTTAAATTTGCCAAATAGTTTAGGTCCTGAACTTTTAGATTGTATAAAAGGAACCTCATTAAAATTAATAGATAAATATAATGCAGACGGTTTCCATATCACTAATAATAATTTTGAAGCTGCGAATCAAATTGTAAAGCATGTGCACTTTCACATTTTACCTAGAAAAAAAGGGGATAAAAATCCTTTACCAAGAGTTTTATAAAAAATGTCTCCGAGGAGATTTTAACTCCCGGCCTCTGCCTCATGAGAGCAGCGCTCTAAACCCTGAGCTACGGAGACAAAATTAAGAGAAAGAAGGCATTTAAAAGTTTTGAGGTTTTAGATTTCGAAATAATTATAAAGGGTTTTTTATTGTAATGTCTATGGTGATAAATGAAACTTTAACTCAGACACTTCCTGCAGAGATTATATCAAAAATTTCTAATTTTATGGCTGTTTTAGAAGTTTTAGGGTGGGCATTATTAGTTTATGTTGTTTTTAATATAATTAATTATGTTATCAATCGGGAAAGGAAAAAAGAACTTGGACAGCTGAATAAAACTCTTTTAGACATTAAAAAATTATTATCAAAGCAAATGAAAAAATCTTCGAAGAAAAAGAAATAACTTTTTAATTATTTTTTACCTAATAATTTTTCTCGATCTTTTTTTTCTTGTCTTTTTAATCTAGATAAATATCCTGCCATTCTGTTTCTCAATTTTTTACTAGGCATTTCATTTCCTAAAACTTTCTTGTTTTTTTCAAAATTTTCATCAAATTCAACACCTTTTTCTATAAAAGACTTGGTTGATCTCTTAATTAATTTTGATTTTATTTTTCCCATGTTAAATTGTTTGAACAAGTCTTTTTAAAGATTTTTATTCAACTTTTTCAATAGATGAAAGGTTTTGAAGAGCTTCGATTAGGGTATTTATTTTTTTTAAGGGTTCGCCGAGGCTAAAAATAATATACTTGAGATTAGCTTCTTTTCCCTTTTTACTTGCTTTAATTATATCTAATTCAGTTATTCTTTTTTTATTATAGGCAATCAATAGTTTTTCCTCTCCTTGATCTTGGACTTTAAGAACTAAATCATTTTTATTAAAACTTTCAATATCAATTATTTCTATTGATTTCTTAGCTAAGTGCATTTTTATTTTATTAAAGAATTTTTCATTCTTTTTTTGAGAAGCTGAAGTTTTTTTCTTAGTTGTTCTTTTTTTAACAAGCCTTTTAGATTTAGGTTCAATTTTTCTTTCAATTTCTTCAAAAATATTAAGTTCTTCTTGTGTTTTCGGTTCAACAAGCTTTTCTACTTCTAAAATAGGTTCTATTTTTTGAGATTTTTCAGGAATAAAATTTGTTTCAGGACTTATAAAGTACCTCCAAATAATTTCACCTTCAGAAGTTTTAAATGGAATCGCAAAATCCCTTATGGATCTTAAAGCTACTCTAATGGCGGGGTGTTGATTAATGTCTTTTAAGAAGTTTTTTGATTTTAATAATAAAAAAGCATCTTTTTCTTTTTTTTTGAGGTTTTCTGCAAATCTTTCAAGCATTGGTTCTTGCCCTGGAAGAAGATAAAGTGGGGAATTTCCAATTTTCATATAGCTTACTTTAACTTTTCTTTCAGAAATTAATTCAGATAGAAATGCAGAGGCAAAGAGGGTGTTTAAACCAGTTCTTTGAGAAATGTGGATTGGTAAACTTGGACCTCTTTGTTTTAATATGGTAAATACTTTTTCTTTTATTTCTAAAGGGTTTGCATCTGACATTATTTAAAGAAGTTCAATTAGGTTATAAATATTATTATGGTCTTGACCAACTCACTTCATAATAAGTTATATCTTCTTCTTCATCGACAATTGCAAGAAGAAGTTTCTTTTTTGTGGAGTGGGCGACTCTATTTTTAGCAGAAAATTCATGCCAACTTGTTTTTTTAGTTTCATGCTCTATAAAGACAATCCATTTTGCATGGGTTTTATTAATTTTCTTATCTTTTTCATAAACTCTGAAATCTGCTCCGAATTTTAAAGCTGTTTTTAAAATATATCCTTTTTCTCTTAAGTTTTTAAAGACAACATATTTTAATTGAATTTTTTTATCAAATCTTCTAAATTTTGTTAAGAGTTCTCCTTTTGTAAGTTTTATTAGTTTGGAAAAAACATCCATTTTTCCTTTTTCAACTAAAAATAAAACTTCGGATAAGGAATAGAGTATCTTTCCTACTTTCTTTTCACCAAACCTACTTTTGTTATATAACTGGTGTGCTTCAGAAGTATTACTAGAAATAACTTGTCCCAAAATATGTGCTTTGATTTTTTTCATGTTTTTTTAAGCTTAAGGTAATATTTAAAAGTTGCTGAGTAGTGTTTTTATTATGGCTTATGACTTTAAGAAAATAGAAAAAAGATGGCAAGACAAATGGGAAAAAAAGAAGATTTTTCAAGTTAAAAGAAACAAAAAAAAGAAGTTTTATGTTTTAGACATGTTTCCATATCCCTCTGGGGAAGGGTTACATGTTGGCCATGCTTTTACATTTAGTTTAGGAGATATTTATGCTAGATTTAAGAGAATGCATAATTTTAATGTTTTATATCCTATGGGTTATGATAGCTTTGGCCTACCTGCTGAAAATGCTGCAATTAAAGCAGGAACTCATCCAGAGGAATATACTAAAAAATCTATATCTAATTTTGGAAAACAACAAAGAGCAATGGGTTGGAGTTATGATTGGTCAAGAAGTGTGAAAACAAGCGATCCTAAATTTTATAGGTGGGATCAATGGATTTTTCTTAAGATGTTTGAAAAAGGTTTAGCATTTAGAAAAAAAGCTCCGGTTAATTGGTGTCCTAAATGTGAGACTGTTTTAGCTAATGAACAAGTTGTAAATGGAAAATGTTGGAGACATGAAGATACTGAAGTTGAAGTTAAAAATTTAGAACAATGGTTTTTAAAAATTACAGATTATGCAGAAGAATTAGTAAAAGGATTGGAAAAAGTAGATTGGCCACAAAGGGCCAAAACAATGCAAAAAAATTGGATTGGAAAAAGTTATGGAACAGATATTTATTTTAAATTAGAAGATTCTGATAGGATTTTATCAACATATACAACAAGGTGTGATACCATTTATAGTGTAACTTTTTTAGCAATTGCACCTGAACATCCAGAGCTAATGGATTTTGTTATAGATAAGCAAAAAAAAGAAGTTGAAAAATTTGTTAAGAAAGTTAGAAAAGAGAGTAGTATTGATAGGCAAAATGAAGAAAAAGAGAAGGAAGGGGTCTTTACAGGGAAATATGCTATAAACCCGGTTAATAATGAAAAAGTTCCTATTTATGTTTCTAATTTTGCTCTTATGTATGGTTCAGGCATTGTAATGTGTGATGCTCACGATAAAAGAGATTTTAGGTTTGCTAGAAAATATAAAATTCCATTAAAGTTTGTTATTAGTAAAGATGGCAAATCGATTAATCCTAAAGATTACAAAGATGCACATGTTGAAGATGGTATTTTATTTGATTCTGGAAAATTTAATGGCATGAAAAATAGGGAAGCAATTCTAAAAATGTCAAAATGGCTTGAAAATAAAAAATGGGGAAAAAGAACTGTTAATTATAAACTTAAAGATTGGTTAATTTCGCGTCAAAGATATTGGGGAACTCCGATTCCAATAGTTTATTGTGATAAATGTGGTATTGTGCCTGTTCCTGAAAAAGATTTACCAATAAAACTTCCTAAAGATATTAAATTTGGAAAAGGAAATCCTCTTAAGACAAATAAGAAATTTGTAGAAACAAAATGTCCAAAATGCAAGGGAAAATCTAGAAGAGAAACAGATACCATGGACACTTTTGCAAATTCTTCTTGGTATTTTTTGAGATATACAGATCCTAAAAACGATAAAAAGATTTTTGATAAGAAAAAGGCAAATTATTGGGCACCTATTGATCAATATATCGGAGGTCCGGAGCATATTACAATGCATTTAATTTACATGAGATTTTATACAAAGTTTTTAAGAGATTTAGGTCTTTTGAATTTCGATGAACCTGCTTTAAGATATTTTACACAAGGAATTGTTAAAGGTGAAGATGGTGAAAAAATGTCAAAATCACGAGGGAATGTTGTTGAGCCATTGGATATGATTAATAAATATGGTGCAGATTCTTTAAGATTATATCTAGTTTCCAATTCTTCTCCAGATAGTGATTTTGGTTGGGATGATAAGGGGATGCTTGGGATTTTTAAGTTTTTGAATAGGGTGTATGATTATTTTGAAGATATTAAATTTGGAAAAGTAGATTCTAGACTTGAAAGTAAACTAAATAAAATAATTATAGAAGTTACAAAAGATATCGAAAATTTTAAACATAATTTAGCTGCAATTAAAATTAGAGCACTTTTCAATAGTTTCTCAAAATCTAAAATTGATAAAAAAAGCGCAGAAACTTTTTTGAAAATTTTATCTATTTATTGTCCTTTTGTTACAGAAGAGCTCTGGAATAAATTAGGTAAAAAAGGTTTTATTGGTGTTGAAAATTGGCCTATTGCAAATACTAAAAAAATTAATGAAAAATTTGAAAAAGAAGATGAGTTAATTTCTAAATTAAGATCAGATATAGATAATGTAAAAAAAATATTAAATAAGGAAAACACAAAAGTTTATGTTTATGTTCTACCTAATGAAATTGAGATTTATAAGAATATAGAGGATATAACTCTTTTTGCTGTAAATGATAAAAATAAACATGATCCTGAAAATAAATCAAAAAAAGTTAAGCCCGGTAGGCCTGGGATTTATTTAGAATAGGGATAAAATTAAGATGAGAAAAAAGGTGTTAATAATAATTATGTTACTTGTTTTGGTGGTGGTTGCACTATTTTCTTGGAATTATTTCCCTGAAGATTATCTTGGCCAACCTGTTGAAGGTTGTGGAGATGGTACAGCCATTGGGGAATGTTCTGTTAATAAACCTTATTTTTGTGAAAATGGAATTTTAATAGATCATGCAGTTGTTTGTGGGTGCCCAGAAATATTAACACAAAATGGAGAGTTTTGCACTTCAAAATATCGAACAAAACCTAAAGAAATAAATTTAGAGTATATTTTAAGAGGTGAAGAAGCCTCGGTAAATTTAATTGTTTACGGGGGTTTGACAGATTATTTATTTAGTTTACCAAATACCTTATCCCCTGTAGAAGGTGTTCAGGTTTCTAGAGCTGATTTTAAATTAAGAAACATAAATAATGAGGAACAAAAAGAATTGCTTTTACCCCTTGTAGTGGCAATTCAAAATTTAGCAGAAACAAAAGAAGACCAAGTAAGAATAGCAGTAAGCATCGTTCAAAATCTTGAATTTGGGTGGTCTGGAGAAATTCTTAAAATTGGAAGAAGTGAAATAAATTATTCTCGTTATCCATACGAAACATTATATGACCAACAAGGTGTTTGTGGAGAAAAATCAGAATTATTAGCATTTTTATTAAAGGAATTAAATTATGGAACTGTTCTTTTTTATCATTCTGAAGAAAATCACGAGGCTGTAGGGATAGAATGTTATGGAGACTATAGTCTAAGAAATACTGCCTATTGTTTTATTGAAACAACTGGCCCAGCAATAATCACAGATAGCAAAATAATATATGTTGGTGGAAGTCAGTTACTTTCTGAACCAGAATATATTTTTATTTCAAATGGAGAATCTTTAGGTGCTGACATGTATGAATATAAAGATGCTAAAAAATTAATTAGATTAAGAAAAAATGGAATTAACTTTTTAGAAAGATTCTTTTTTGATAAATTATTTGAGAAATATGGGTTAATTAATGAGTATCATTCTGGGTAAATTCTTTATTCTAGAATAGCTTTGATTCTTCTAATTCCTGCTGAACTGGAAGTTTCTTTTATAATTTTAAATTTACCAAGTTCTTTTGTGTTTTTTATATGTGGTCCTGCACAAATTTCTTTTGAAAAATTTTCAACACTATAAACTTTAACAATTTCAGGATATCTTTCTCTGAAAAAAGATTCCGCCCCTTTTTTAACAGCTTCTTTATAAGGCATTTCTTCAAGGTTTATTGGGAGTTTCTTTTCAATTAAATTATTTATAATTTCTTCAACCTCTTTTTTTTCATTATCTGTCATTTTTTGAGGATGTGTGAAGTCAAATCTTAATCTTTCAGGGGTTATGTTACTCCCTCTCTGTTCCACGTGTTTTCCTAGCACTTTTTTTAAAGCAGCATGAAGAAGATGAGTTGCTGTATGAAGTTTTGTTGTTTGTTCTGAATTGTCTGCTAAACCTGCTTTAAATTTACCTTTTGTAGCTGTTCTTGAAAGTTCTTGGTGTTTTTTTTGCTCTTTTTCAAAGTCTTTAACTTTGAATTTTATTTTATTTTTTTTACATTCTTCTTCAATAAGTTCTATAGGAAATCCAAAACTTTGGTAAAGTAAAAAAGCTTCTTTACCACCTAATCTTTTTTGTTTTGTCGTAAATTTTATAAATCTGTTAAGTCCTTTTTCTATTGTTCTTTGAAAGTTTTTCTCTTCTTTTTCAAGTTCATTAAGAATCTCTTTTTTATTATCTTTTAAGTGTTGATAATCATCATAAATTTTAAAGACAGGTTCTGCAACTTGTAATGTAAAGTCTTTTATTTTTAGTTTTCTTCCATATCTAACAGCTCTTCTTATTAATCTTCTTAAAACATATCCCTGTTCAACATTTCCAGGGATTATTCCATCAGCTAGAATCATTACAGCTGCTTTTATATGGTCTGCAACAACACGGATAGACTTTGTGTTTTCTTTATCTTTTCCATATTTTTTCTTAGAAAGTTTTTCAATAATTTCTATAATTGGTTTAAAACTATTTGTTAGGTAATTGTCATCTAGATTGTTCAAAACAGTAACTGTTCTTTCAGTACCCCCTCCAAAATCCATGTTTTTTTGTTTAGCTTCATTATATTTTCCTTTAGCATCTTTGTTATATTGCATTAAAACATTATTACCAATCTCTATATCATTGTAGAAAATTTCTGTATCTGGGCCGCATGGGCCTGTTTTTCCTGCAGGTCCCCACCAATTTTCTTTTTTATCTAAAAATTTTATCTTTTTTATTCCAAGGTCTTTCCAAATTTTTTCAGATTCAGTATCTTTTGGAGCATTTTTATCCCCCTTAAAACAAGTTGTATTTAATTTTTCAATTGGCATTCCTAAAATTTTCGTGTAAAATTCAAATGTCATTTTAATTGCCTCCTTTTTCCAATAATCTCCTAATGACCAGTTACCAAGCATTTCAAAAAAAGTGTGGTGAAACTTGTCTCCTACTTCTTCTATATCCCCTGTTCTGATACATCTTTGAACATTCACAAGTTTTTTCCCTAAAGGGTGTTTCTCACCTTGTAAGTAGGGTACTAGGGGGTGCATACCTGCAGTGGTGAATAAAACTGTTGGATCATTTTCAGGTATAAGTGATGCTGAAGGAATTATTTTATGACCTTTAGATTTGAAAAATTCTAGATATTTTTTTATTAGTTGTTTTCTATCCATATTATATCAAGAAATAAATTCTTTTTAAAATTATTTGATTTATCCCAGTTCTTTAAGCTTATCTTGGATTTCTTTAAGCTGGGCTTCAATATCATTAGGAGCTATTTCCCTTCTTTTTATTATTGGAGTAGTTATTAGGGCTTCTTTTTTCCCTTCAGAACGCTTTAATATTGCAGGAATTTTCATTTGTGGGAGTGTTTTTTTTAATTTTCTGATATTTGTAAGAACTATTTTTATTTTTTTGTATAAGATTAATTTTAAATTAAGTTCTTGAGATCTTAATAATTGATATCTTCTTATGGAGCTAATTGTTTTAAGTAAGCCAATTTCAGAAGAAAGAATATCTTTTTTTCTTTGTATAGCTTCTCCCTGTTCAAGTTTTATGTGAATAAGATTTTCTTCTTTCATTTTATCATTATTTGTTTATTCGAGTTTAGAAAAAAGATCTTTATCTATTTTTTCGATTTTAGCTTTAGTGTTTCTTAAGTCATTTTCCCAATCTTGCAATTCTTTTTCTTCTTGTTCTTTAATATTTTTTGTATGTGCTAATAATTTTTCAATTTCATTAAGTTGTTTCTTAGTATCTTCAAAAATCTTCAAACTTTCTTCAAATTTATCAATTCTAATAAAAACAGGTTCATTTTCTTTAACACTTTTAGCAGCTTCTCTAAAACCTAAAGGAATTTCTTTAGTGGATGGTTCTCTGATTGATTTTTGCATCATTTTCATTTCCCTTGTTTTAGGATCAAATTCATTTGCATAAAAATCTTCATCACCTTCTTCCTCCCCAGATACAGCATCTTTAATTGTATTTTGAGAAAATTTGTTTCCTAGGGAGTTATTTGGATAACTAGGGAGTTGAGAAATATCTTTTTTATATTCTAGTTTTTTTTCAATATTTGGTATTCTTGGAAGGGCAGGCAATTCCGGTAGCCTTGGAACCTCTTCTTTCACTTCTTTCTTTTTTTTAAATAAACCCATTTTATGTAATTGAATATAGTCTTTGTAATATATATAAAATATAATACAGGTTTAAAAATCTTTATTTTTTTATTTTTGGTGGCAAATTTCAACCGAAAGGTATTTATTTGGGCAATTTTTAATAGTTTAATGTTAAATAAGTTTCTAAGAGAGATTGTAACAATTATCGTCGGTAAACATGTTGAAGAAATTGCAGATTTACTTAATAATCCAAAACATGTCAATGAGTTTAATATAGCTAAAAAATTAGACCTTACAATTAATCAAACAAGGAACGTTTTATATAAAATTTCTGATCAAGGCTTAGTATCTTCAATAAGAAAAAAAGATAAGAGGAAAGGTTGGTATACTTACTTTTGGAAAATGGAAATTTCTAAATCTTTAGAATTTTTAGAAAGGATTTTAACCAATAAAATTTCTCAAATAAAAAATCAAGTAAAAAGTAGAGAAACAAAAGAATTTTATCTTTGTGAAAGATGTGGCATAGAATTTAACGAGGAAAATGCATTGTTACATGATTTTACTTGTAATGAGTGTGGTGGGCTTTTTTCAAGAAAAGATAATTCCAAAATTTTAAGACAGTTCAAAAGAAATTTGGGCAAGTTAGAGGCAGAGTTAGAATTAGTAAGAATAGAAATTGTAAAAGAAAAAGTAAGAACAGAAAAAACAAAGGCAAGAGGGATTAAAAAAGAAGCAAAGGAAAAGGCTGAGAAGAGAAAATTATCTGCTGCAAAAAGAAAAGCTACTAGGGAAAAGAATTTGAAACTAAAACCTAAAGTTAAAGAACTAAAAAAAGGAGTGCCCAAGAAAAAAAAGAAGTTAGTTAAGAAAAAGAAACCAATTAAGAAAAAATCAATTAAAGGAAAGTTGGTTAAGAAGAAATTGATTAAAAAAAAGAAAATTGTTAAGAAGATTCCAAAAAAAAAGGTAATTAGGAAAAAAATTGTTAAAAAGAAACCTGTAAAGAAAAAGGTTGTAAAAAAGAAATTAAAGAGGAAGAAATAAAATGCCCGGGGTTTATCAAGTGTATCCTAAAAGAAAAAAAAATATTTTTAAGGGCCTAAGTGTTACAACTCAATTGATTATTCTTAATGTTCTTTTTTGGTTTATTGGGGCTTTGATAATAGGTCTTTATGGGAAAGAGTATATAGCATTAATTCCCGATAACATTGTTCATGGAAAATATCTTTGGACTTTTTTGACAAGCATGTTTATGCATGGGGGTTTGTTCCATCTTTTTGTTAATATGCTTTCTTTATTTTTTGTAGGTAGTTTAATAGAAAAAATTCTTGGTAAAAAAAGATATATTTGGTTTTATTTAATTTCAGGATTATTTGCAGGGTTACTTTATGTAGTATTATCATATTTGTTTAAAGATTTTACTTGGGGGGTTAGTATTTTTGGTAGTGTCATAGGCCCGGCCGTTGGTGCATCAGGCGCTTTATTCGGTGTTATTGGGTTGTTAATGATTTTAACACCTAATCTTCCGGTTTATTTAATGTTTATTCCAATTCCAATAAAGATGAAATATGCTGCTCCCGGAATGTTAATTGTTCTTTGGTTAATTTCTGTTGCAGGAAATGTTGGTATCGGAAATTCTGCTCATTTGGGGGGTTTAGTTATTGGATTAATTTATGGGGTTTATTTGAGGAAGAGATATAAGAAGAAGACAAATTATATTAGTAAACATTTTAGTTAAAAATGAAAAAGAGAAAAAGGAACTTGAAAAGCAAGAAAGATTTTAGTTTTAAACAAGAGTATAAAGAAAGCTGGGGCTATTTAAAAAAATCTCAGAATTTTATTTATATTATTATTGCGATTTTTCTTTTGTTTGCTTTACTAGGTTTTTTTATCCCAATTCCAGAAAGTTTATCAAACCAAATATTCGAATTTATTCGGGAATTGTTAGAGCAAACAAAGAATATGGGCCAGGGGGAGTTAACTAGCTTTATTTTTTTCAATAATTTTAAAGCAAGTTTTATGGGAATGATTTTTGGAGCCTTATTTGGGGTTTTTTCAATAATTTTAGCCCTTGTAAATGGGTATCTTATCGGATTTGTGGCTTTAATTGCAATTCAAGAAGCAGGGTTTTCTGTTTTATGGAAGTTAATTCCTCATGGAATTTTTGAATTACCGGCAGTATTTATTTCATTAGGTTTAGGGTTAAAACTGGGTATGTTTGTTTTTGAAAAAGAAAAATTTAGTGCTTTTAAGGATTTTCTCTTAAATTCTTTAAGGGTTTTCTTGTTAATAGTAGTTCCACTTTTAATTATTGCAGCTATTATTGAAGGGGCCCTTATAGCTTTTGCAGCTTGAATCATTATCTTTATATACTTCTTTTTTTTGATAGTTTTAGTAAATAAATATTAAGGAGGTTAAAAAATGAAAAATTGGCAAAAATGGTTCGTTGTTGTGGGTGGTATAGTTGCTGTAATTGGACAATTCTGGGGAGCAGGATATTATCTACCATTGATCGGCGGAGTTCTAGCTTTAATCGGTGGATTAGTTAAATAATCCGACCCTATTTTATTTATTTTTTTTACTTTTTATTCTTTTTAGAAAACAATTCTTTCTTCTTTTTTTCAGAAATTTTAATCCTTTAAATTACTTATTCCTAAGACTATTAAGAGGAATCCTATTAGGAGGACAATCCACATTAAGCCACCTTTAAGAAATTCCCATGCAGCTGTTCCGAAGTTCCAGAAATTTCCCCATTGGTGAGAATATCCCCAAATAAGGACCACCCCAATTACTAAAATTAATCCTATTAAAAGTTCTAACCATTTATTCATTGTAATATTATCTACTTATTTTTATTTAAAAATATTCTTGTACTGAAGGAGCTATTATATAAATGAAAATCTTTAAAAAGAGAATTTTACTCAGAAAAATATGAATTTAGCGAGATTTAGTAATTGTTTAGCAATACCGAATTAATTCTTATTTAGCAATCTCTTAGTTAGTTTATTTTAAAATGAAAAAAGTTAAAGATTTTTTATGGAAACCGGGTATGACTGTTGAAGAATGTGTAGATAGTTTTGGCTCTTTAGGATACCAAGCAATAGAATTAAGTGAAGCTACCAAAGTCGTTTTAAAGATGAAGCGTTCTGGGGCAAAGGTTTTTTTGACTTTTACTTCTAATATGGTCACTTCTGGGTTAAGGGGGTTTTTTGCGCAATTGTGCAAATTAAAAATTCCAAATATTCTTGTAACAACTTCTGCATCAATTGAAGAAGATTTAATGAAATCTATGGGGGAAAATTTTGAAATCTCAAATTTTCATGCAGACGATACAGCATTACATGAAAGAGGAGAAAATAGGATTGGGAATTTATTAGTAAGAAATGAAAGTTACATGAAGTTTGAAGATAAGATGAATAATATTCTTACAGAAATCTATAAGAAAAAAAAGAGAATTTCCGCATCAGAGCTTATCCATGAGATTGGGCTAATGCTAAGTGATGAAAATTCAATATTATATCAGGCTGCAAAAAATAAAATTCCAATCTATTGTCCAGGAATTGTTGATTCTTCTTTTGGTTTTCAATTGTTTATGTTTCAACAGAAAAATCCAGATTTTGTAGTAGATACTATTTTAGACATGGGTAGGGTTGTGACTGACTTATCTTTTGATGATAAAAAAGGACTTATAAGTTTAGGGGGAAGCATTTCAAAACATTATGCTATTTTTGCAGCTTTACTTTCTGGGGGTTTTGATTATGCAGTTTATATGACCACTTCTCATGCTAGTTCAGGAAGCATGAGTGGGGCTACAACACAGGAAGCAAAGTCGTGGGGCAAATTAAAAGATGATGCTGAAGCTGCAACAGTAAATGGAGATGTTTGTATAACTTTCCCATTAATGATGGGTTCTGTTTTAGATAAAATGAATAAGGAAGGATTACTTAATGGAAGCTAGGTTTGTTTTGTCTAAAAAAATTGTTAAGAAGCAAGTTAAAATTTTAGAAGATTTAGGTTTAAAGATTTCTTATTCTTATAAAACGAATAGAGAAATTGGAAATATTCTTCAAGAAATTTCTGATGTTGATTTTTCAATTCATGCTAGGGAAGAAATAGAAATGATAAAGAATAAGGAGAAGGTTTGGTTTTTTATTCAGGCAGAATTAGAAAATGAATTAGAAGAAATATTAGGTAAGGGAATTAGGAATTTAGTAATAGATAACAAGATTGATCTTCAAAGACTTTTGAAAGTTATAGAAAAAAAACAAGTAAAGATTAATCTTTCTCTTAGGATGAAGTTTCAAGAACATAGAATTGGAACAGGAAAATACTTTGTTTATGGGATGGGCTCTAAAGATATAAATGAGATTATAACAAAGATAAAAAATAATCAATTTATTGATAAATTAGGGGTGCATATCCATAGAAAGAGCCAGAATACTAGTGAGTGGGAGATTCAACAAGAATTAGAAGATTCTCTAACAAAAGATAATTTAGTAAGGTTAAATATCATTAATCTTGGTGGTGGGCTTCCTTCAAGATATAGGGGTTATACCTCCGACGTTATGTCCTATATTTCAGAAAAATTAAAAAATACTGTTCAATGGCTTGAGAAATTTAATATTAAAGCATTTATTGAGCCAGGCAGATTTATAGCAGCTCCTCCGATAAAATTAGAAGTAGAAATAATTCAAATTCAAGGAAAAAATATTATAGTTAATACTACCATCTATAATTGTTGTCTTGATACTATTTTAACTGGAACCAAGATGCTTGTAGAAAAAGAGTTGTCAGAGAATGAAGAAGGTGAGTTTTATTTGATAAAAGGAAATTCTCCTACAAGGGATGATATTTTTAGATACCAAGTTAAATTGGAAAATCCAAAAGTGGGGGATAAAATTACCTTTTTAAATGCTGGTGCTTATAATTATACAACTGACTTTTTTGGGTATAAAAAGTTAATTACAGAGGTTATTGATTAAAATGTTAACAGAAAAAGAAGTAGAAGAAATTAGAGAACATCTGGATAGGGCTCAGAATCCTGTTTTCTTTTTTGATAATGATAATGATGGTTTATGTTCGTTTTTATTATTGCAAAGGTATATCGAAAGGGGAAAGGGTGTTGCCATAAAATCTTTTCCAGCCCTTGATGCAGAATATTTTAGAAAGGTTCAAGAATTAAATGCAGATTATATTTTTATTTTAGATAAGGCTGTTATTTCTGAGGAATTCTGGGAAAAAGTAGGACAAGTAAATATTCCTGTTGTATGGATAGATCATCATAAAACACAAGGAAAAATTCCAGATTTTGTTAATTATTATAACCCTCTTTTAAATAAAGAAACTGTCCAAGAAATTTTATCTAAACATAAAATGGGTGAACCTGTAACTTATATCTGTTATAAAATTACTCAGAAAAAAGAAGATTTGTGGTTAGCAACTCTTGGTTGTATAAGTGATAGGTTTCTTCCAGATTTTTATCCAGAATTTAAAAAAAAGTATCCTGATTTAATAATTGATTCTGAAAATGTTTTTGATATTGCGTTTAAGTCTAAATTAGGCAAACTTGCAGATTTACTGGATTTAGCATTAAAAGATAGGACAACAAATGTGGTTAACATGATGAAGTATCTAAGAGTGGTTAAAACACCTTACGAAATTTTTGAGGAAAATACTAAGAATTATTCTATGCATAAAAGGTATAAGGAAGTTTCATCTAAATATAAAAAAATTCTAAATAAGGCTATTTTATTAGGCAATAAAAGTGGGAAGATTTTGTTTTTCCAATATGGCGGAGATTTAAGTTTAAGTAGCAATTTGTCAAATGAATTATCTTATTTATTCCCTGAAAAAATATTAGTTGTAGCGTATCTTTCAGGCGCTAAGGTAAGTCTTTCAATTAGGGGTGAAAAAATTAGAGATCTTCTTTTAGAATCAATTAAAGATCTTAAAAATTCTTCAGGTGGGGGGCATGAAAATGCTTGTGGAGCAACAGTTCAGATGGAAGATTTGGAAAAGTTTAAAGAAAATTTAGAATTAATTGTCGAGAATAGAAATGTATAAAAAGTCCTTTTTCTTAAATAACATATGAAAGAAAGACTAAGTGATTCATGTTGGAATAGGTACATATGTAGCTTAGCCTTTACTTCAATTAAATACATCTCAATTTAATTCAGTCTCTTTTTCGGGTCTGAATTGAATCAAGTTTTATATAACTATTATATTCAGACCTGTAAGAGATTTCTGTTTTTTATTGAGCTTTAAAGATGAAAAACGAAATGGAAACAAATGAAAAAGCCATTGTTGAAGGCCAACTTAGAAAATTAGTGGAAGTTACCCTCAAGATGGAATGCGAATTATATGCTCTTGCAAAAAAGAGTGAATAATATAATAAAACAAGGGAATTATTTTTTAATAGTTGTACTTGTGTAACTAGAAATTAATAGCTTTTGCCAATATAAACTACTTCTTTGGCGGTTTTTTCACAGATAATACATTTTCCAGAAGGTTTTTCTTTTTTATTGGCTATGGTGCCCCTAACATCTGCACCTAAATTTTTCCCTATATATTCTGCACAATTTATTCCGTCTTTTTCAACTGAACAAAAATTAACCCTTGCGATTTTTCCTTCTTTCAAAACTTTTTTTAGATTTTCCTTTGTTTTGCAATTAATAATTTTGCCTTTGTTAAATTTATCTGCTTTTTTTATTAAATCTTTATCAAGGGTTTCCCCTAATTTTTTTATCTTAGAAACATCTCTTATGGAAATGGAACTTTTTTCTCCAGTATTCCTTGAAACCAGGGTAAATTTCTTTTGGTTTACTTCTTTTTCACCAATATCTATTCTGAAAGGAACGCCTTTTAATTCCCATTCATTAAATTTCCAACCAGGAGAATAATTATCCCTATCATCTATTTTTACTTTATAATTTTTCAATTTGGTTTTTAAATTATCAGCATACTTCATAACTAAATTTTTGTTTTGAGTGGTATATATAGGAACAATTATTATTTGATAAGGGGCTATTGCAAAAGGAAGTACTAATCCTTTATCATCTCCATGTATAGAAATTACAGAAGCTAATATTCTTGACATTGCAGGCCCATAAGCTGTTGTCCAAATATATTGATCTTTTTCTTTTTCATCTTTAAATTTAGCTTCAAAAGCTTTTGAGAATTTTTGCCCTAAGAGATGTGTTGAAGGTTGTTGTATAAGTTTACCATTTGGCATTAAAACATCTGAACCTATTGTGTATTCTGCTCCTGCAAATTTATCCCATTGAGGCCTTTTCATGGATAAGAAAGGTATTCCAAATTTTTGATGCATAATAGTTTCTGTTATCCCAATGTCTTCTTGAACTTGGGCTTCTGCATCTTTCTTTGTAGCAAATGCATCATGTGCTTCTATCCATCTAAATTCTCTGCCCCTAATTAAAGGTCTTGTAGCTTTAGTATCATATCTAAATACAGCACCTCTTTGATATAATTTCATAGGAAGGTCTCTATGGCTTTTTATCCATAAAGCAAACATAGGGGTATAAAGAGTTTCACTAGTAGGTCTTAAAGCTAATCTATCTTCTCCTTTTTCTTTTTCTAACCAAAACACTTCTGGAGTAAACCCTTTAATATGACTTGATTCTTTTTTTAAATTTTTCTCAGGAATAACCAATGGCATCATTGTTGGCAAATGCCCTTTTGCTTGAAGTTCTTTTTCATAAAGAGAATACATGTTTTCTATTATCATTGTGGCCCAAGGGCGAGTAACTACAAATCCCTTAATTCCTAGTCGAATATCAATTAGTTCTGCTTTTTGAATAATTTGAGTATACCATTCACTAAAATCTTCATTTTTCTTAACTGTTAAACCTTCTTGTGTTTTTTTCTTTGTCATGTTTAATTAAGTTTTTTTAAGTTTATTAAATTAAGGTTTGATTTAAAAATTCGTATGCAATATCGTTTACAACTTCTTTGATATAATTTGATTCAAGTGCAAACCCTAAACTTTCTCCTGAACTTACTTTAAAATTATTAATTCCAATAACTTCTCCTTGTTTATTTATTAAAGGGCCTCCAGAATTTCCAGGATTTAGTGCTGCATCTGTTTGGATATACGCTTCTTCTCCATTTATTCCCTCTCTATGGACTGCGGAAACAATACCCTTTGTAACAGAGAATTGAAGTCCTAAAGGATTTCCAATAGCAATAACTTGTTCACCTATAGAAACATCATCAGAATTTGCAAAATTAAGTTTATTGTAGTTTCCGGTGATTTTTAATAATGCAATATCAAAATTTTGATCATAACCTATGAATTCTGTATTTAGCATTTCTTGGTTATAATTTATTGCGGTAACTTCCTTAGCTCCTGAAAGGACATGAGCATTTGTAATTACATAACCTTCTTCAGAAATTATAAATCCTGTTCCCTGGCTGATATCTGTCATTATTGTAACAACACTTTTAACAGAATTTTCAATTATCCCTGAAAAATCATCACCTGCAGAGGCTTTCAACAAATCAAATTCTTCATTGATAGAGGTTACATGGGTTCCTAAAGAGTTTACATTGCTTTGAGTTTCTATTAGGACTTCTGTTAATTCAGTTATTTTGCTATGAATGTCTGTTATACCTGAATTTAGGTCATTATAATTAATTTCTTGCTTTGCAAATAATGTGAAAATTAAAATTCCACTTACTATCATAAAGACAAGAACAATGCTGCTAAAACTCCCAATAATTATTTTATGGTGTTTTTTTAGTTCCATCTTTTTATAAAAATATGAAATTCCTAACATATAAAAACCTATTCTTATTTATAGAATTAGGCTCGTAGTTTAATGGATAGAATGTCCGGTTTCGGCCCGGTCGATGAGGGTTCGACTCCCTCCGGGCCTATTTTTAACATGAAAAAAACAGAAGCAAAACCAGGAGATTTAGTTGAAGTTCATTTAACTAGAGAAATCTATGAAGGTCATTTACTTGAAAGTCCTGAAGATGAAAAAGGAATTATTTTATTGAAACTTGGTTCTGGTTATAATATTGGTTTTAAGAAAAAAGATGTACTTGAGATAAAAGTTTTGGAAAAAGCAGAAGAACTTCAAGAAAAAGTTCAAATGAAAAAAAGTTCTGATAAACCAAATATCGCCATGATAATTACTGGAGGAACAATCGCTGCTAGGCTGAATCCTAAAAAAGGAGGTGTTGATTGGTTAGATAGTCCTGAAAGCTTGTTTAAATATTACCCAGATTTATTTAAGAAAGTTAATGTTGTAAAAGTTGAAATTCCTTTTATGAAAGCTTCTGAAGATATGGATTATAAAGATTGGCAAAAAATTGCAAGAGTTGCCGCAAAATTTTTGAATGATTCAAATATCCAAGGAATTATTATTACCCATGGAACAGATTTTTTACATTACACTTCTGCTGCTTTAAGTTTCTTTTTAAGAAATTTAACAAAACCTGTTGTATTAACATATAGTCAGAGAAGTATAGATCGTGCTTCAAGCGATGCGAATCTAAATTTATCTTGTGCAGCTTTAGCTTCCATATCAAATATTGCAGAAGTTATGTTAGTGGGGCATGCAAATAGTAACGACAATTTTTGTTATGCGATGCCTGGAGCAAAAGTTAGAAAATTACATACTTCTAAAAGAGATGCATTTAAACCTGTCAACACAGTTCCATTTGCAAAAGTTTTCAAAGATAGGCTTGATAAGATTTCAAGTTATAATCTCAGGAAAAAAGGAAAAGTAATCACAGATGTTAATTTTGAAGAAAAAGTAGCATTAGTTAAAGTTTATCCTGGCCAAGACCCAGATATTTTAGATTATTATAAAAAGAAAAAATATAAAGGCCTTGTTTTAGAAATGGGTGGTTTAGGACATGTTCCAACAAATAGGGCTAGATTAGGTTGGACTAAAAAATTAAAAGAAATTCAATCAAAAGGAATTGTGGTTTGTGCGGTTGCCCAAACAATTAATGGAAGACTTGATCCTCTTGTTTATTCAAATGGACGTGAGCTTTTGAAAACAGGAATTATTTATTTAGAAGATATGTTATCTGAAACAGCATTAGTTAAGTTGGGGTGGGTTTTAGGTCATAAAGAATGGATTAAGAATAAGGAAATTATTAAAGAAAAAATGTTATTTAATTTTGCACATGAGTTTAATGATCGGTTGGAGAAATAATTATTTTCTTTTTCTTTTCATCATAGCTTTTTCAATTCTATTAAGTTGTTTTTTGATCTCTGCAATTTCTCTTTCAGATTTTCTATTAACAGCATAATCATATTGTGCCCTATTCCTATCTTTTTGGCCTTCCCTATTTTGGCTCATTAAAATTATAGGTGCTTGTATAGCTGCCAAACAAGATAAAACTAAGTTTAAGATTATAAATGGCCAAGGATCCCATTGCCCTATGTATGCTGTAACATTGAGATAAATCCAACCAGCTATTAAAATAAATAAAAGGATTATGAAAACCCAACTTCCAGCGACTTTTGTAAGAATATCTGCTGCCTTTTGTCCAAAAGTTTTAGGAACTTTAGACATAGGATGACTTAGCTTAAGAAACGAAGGCATCATTGGTGGACGAATCTCACTCTTTTTCATAAAGTTAGGTGCAAAATAAGAATTATAAATGTTATTACTCTATTCTAGATAAAGGTTATAACTCTAAAGGAGTTACACATAGCAAGCTTTATAAGTTAAAAAGACTATATTTTTGCATGAAATTTGAATTTGAAGGAGGAGAGAAATCTGTAAAGAAAAAGGCAGGTCATAGATATATCCCTAGGGCTATAAAAAGAAGAATCATTTCCAAGCTTGCTTTAGTTAGGGCCCCTTATATGCGAGGAAGCAGATTCAAAGATCCTGTAAGAAATAAAAGTATTTTGCATTGTGAGAAGAATATAAGAAAGGCAATAGAGAAAAATGCCCAAATTCATTCATATAGATTAGAATATCCTAATGAAACTGTTCCTTATTCAATACCTAGAAATAGTGATATCCCTGAAATTTATGAAGGGGTTGAAAATATTATGAAGGCGTTTAAGTGGGGCGAGGCAATTTTTGATGTTGAAGAAGAAATTAATGCTCAATTTATTAAAGGAATAGCAGGAAGAATAGATCCGAAGTTATATCCTGAAGCTTTTGCAGACTATCGGCCAATTACTATGGGTTTACGTATTGAGAACTCTCGAGTTACCCCCCCGTATCCTGAAAAAGTAAGGAATATTGAAATGCCTGAATATATTAGAAAATTAAATTTAAGGTTAAAACAAAAAGGGCCTGAGAATAGGATAACTTCTGCAATTTATTCCCACCTTCATTTAGCTAGGATACATCCTTTTGAAGATGGAAATGGAAGAACTGCAAGAGTTTTACAAGATATAATTTTAAACCATTATGAAATTCCTTGTCCAATTATAAAATCAGGGGAGAGGGATACTTATAACAATTTAATTGAGGGTGCTATATTTGATTATAAACATATTAAACAATCAGGTGACCAAACTAACGGGGCTACCCAAGGAGAAAGATTATTTTATACTTTTATGGCTGAAAAAATAGAAAAGTCTGTAGATAAACTTTTAGATTGTGTTGGGAATAATCTTGAGAAAAAGATTTAATAATACTTTTTTCTTTAATTCTTTATGACAAAAGAGATTGATTACCCAAAAATTGGCTTTAAATCAGGATTAGAGATTCATCAGCAGTTGGATTCAAATAAATTGTTTTGTAATTGTTCATCAATTCTTAGACAAGAAGAACCTGATTTTATTATTAATAGGAGACTTCATGCAGTTGCGGGGGAAGGGGGAGAAATAGATGCTGCGGCAATTTATCAAGCAGGGTTGGACAAAGAATATGAATACCAGGCCTACGATACAACTTGTTTAGTTGAATTAGATGAAGAGCCGCCCCACCAGATTAATTTAGAAGCTTTGAAAACTGCACTGCATATTTCTTTATTATTTAACGCAAAAATTATTCCTTTAGCACAAATTATGAGAAAAACTGTTATAGATGGTTCTAATACTTCTGGTTTTCAGAGAACAGTTATGATTGCTCGTGATGGATATCTTGAAACAGATCAGGGAAGGGTTGGAATAGATGGAATTTTTTTAGAAGAAGATTCAGCTAGATTAGTTACAAAAGAAAAAAATAAAACTATCTTTAAACTTGATCGGCTTGGGATACCTTTAGTTGAAATTGCAACAGCACCTGATATAAAAAATGCAAAACATGCAAAAGAAACAGCACTTAAGATTGGAGGAATTTTAAGAAGTTGTAAAGTTCGAAGGGGGCTTGGATCTATCAGACAAGATATTAATATTTCTATTAAAGGAAGTGAAAGAGTTGAATTAAAAGGTTTCCAAGATCCTAAAATTATGATTAAAACTGTAGAGAATGAAGTAAATAGGCAAGTTAAGAATTTGAATATTAAAGAAAATAAATCCCAAGTTAGAAATGTTTTACAAGATGGCAAAAGCGAATTTTTAAGGCCTATGCCTGGAGAAGCAAGAATGTATCCTGAAACAGACTTACCATTATTAAAAATTTCAAGAGATCTGATTAATGAAGCTAAGAAAACATTACCAAAATTATTAACCGAAATTAAAGGAGATTTAGAAAATTCTGGACTAAGTCAGGAAATGATTAAATTATTGTTCAAGCAAAATATGCTAGAAGAATTTAAAGAATTAAATAAAATAATTCCAAAACCTAATTTAATTACAAAACTTCTTACAATGTATCCTAAAGAAATTGCAAAACACGAGGGATTAAAATTAGGAAAAGTCAATAAAATTTTAACAAAAGATGTTTTTATTCACGTGCTTGAAAATTTAAAAAAGAAAAAAATTAAACAAACCCAGATTAAACATATCTTAGAAAGAATTGTTAAGGGCAAGAGTCAAGAAGAAGCTGTTGTATTTGAAAAAGAAGAGGTAAGTAATGTTGAAGAGAAAATTATGAAAATGATTAAGAGTAAACCAGGGCTTTCGTCAAATGCCTATATGGGTCTTGTGATGAAGGAATTTAGGGGTAAGATTGATGGAAAAGAGGCGATGGAAATTATTAAAAAGTATGTTAAATAGGAATTAATATGAAGCGTTCGTATATAAAAGATATAAAATCAGGTGAATCTGTCCTCTTAAAAGGCTGGGCTTATGAAATAAGAAATTTAGCAAAAATAGCATTTATTTTACTTAGAGATAGTTCTGGAATTGCTCAATGCATTGTGAAAGATAAAAAAATTCTTAGCAAAATATCTAATTTAACTTTGGAATCTGTTATTGAAATTAAAGGAAAAGTAAAGAAAGCTAATGTTAAAGCTGATTTTACAAGATCAGATATTGAAGTAGAAGTTACTGATTTTAAGATTTTAAATAAAGCTGAGAAATTGCCAATTCATGTTAACGAAAAAACAGTAAAATCAAGTTTACCTTCTAGATTAGATAATAGGTCTTTAGATATCAGAAAACCAAAAGTTAAAGCAATTTTTAAAATACAGTCTACAATTATTGCAGGGTTTAGAGAATATTTTTACAAAAGAGAATTTATGGAAATTCAACCTCCTGGAATTATTGCAACATCTACAGAAGGTGGAACAGATTTATTTAAGATAAAATATTTTGATAAAGATGCTTATCTTGCCCAGTCCCCTCAGTTGTATAAGCAATTATCTGCTATTTCTTTAGAAAAAGTATTTTCAACAAGTGCTATTTGGAGAGCTGAAAAACATGATACAACTAAACATATTAATGAAATAAGGCAGATGGATATTGAAGTAGCCTTTGCAGATGATATGGAAATTATGAAATATTTAGAAAAATCTGTACAGTTTATAGCTAAAAAAGTTCTTGATGAATGTAAGGCTGAGCTTGATTTGTTAGAGATAAAATTAAAAGTACCTAAAGTAAAATATTTAACATATTCTGATGCAATTGAAGCTCTAAAAAAAGAAGGTATTAAAATTAAGCAAGGTGATGATTTTGAACCTGAGGCAGAAAGAAAACTTTGTGAAATTTACAAAGATACAATCATATTTACTTATGAATGGCCAATGGATCTTAAACCGTTTTATATTTGGCCAAAAGATGTTAAGAAAAATGTTAGTGGTGGTTTCGACGCTGTTTATGGGGGAATTGAAATTTCTTCAGGAGGGCAGAGGGTTCATGTGCCTGAAATTCTTGTAAAACAATTAGAGTCTAAAAAACTTAAGCCAAAAGATTTTCAATGGTATATTGACGCATTTAAATTTGGAGCTCCGATGCATGCTGGTTGGAGTATTGGTTTAGAAAGATTAACTCAAGCAATGTTAAATTTAGATAATATTCGTGAGTGTACTTTATTTCCAAGAGATAGAAAGAGGTTAACACCCTAATGAAATTTTTATCAATATCTGAAGCTATGAAAAAAGGAAGTGGTAAAGTGGCTATTCACGGGTGGATTTATCGTAGCAGAGGTAGCAATAAATTTAAATTTATAATTTTAAGAGATTCCACAGATATTATTCAATGTATCTTAAAGAGCGAGAAATTCAAAAAGCAATGGTCAGAAATTGATGCATTACAGGTTGAGGCTTCTTTAGAAATTGAAGGAACTATTAAGAAAGACCAAAGAGCTCCAACAGGTTATGAAATTCAAGCAAGTAAAATAAATATCGTCGGTAAATCAGATGAATTCCCGATTCAAAAAGATTTGAATGAAGAATTACTTGGAGATAGAAGACATCTTTGGTTAAGAAGTAGAAAGATGACAGCAATTATGAAGATAAGAAGTACTGTTTTTGGGGCACTTCATGAATATTTTAGAAATAAAGAATTTTATGAATTTCAAAGTCCAATAATTATCCCTGGGGGTGCTGAAGATGGACCTACAATGTTTGAAGTTGATTATTTTAAAAAGAAAATGTATCTTGCACAGACTTGGCAACTTTATGCAGAATCTGCAATGTATAGTTTAGAAAAAATTTATTGCATTGCTCCTAGTTTTAGAGCTGAGAAGAGTAAGACCTCAAGGCATTTAACAGAATACTGGCATACTGAGATGGAAGTTGCTTGGGCAGGATTAGATAAGATAATAGATTATGCAGAAGAAATGACAAAATATGTTATTGCAACTGTTTTAAGAAAAAACAAGAAGGAATTAGAAATTCTTGAAAGAGATGTTAAAAAATTAGAACCAAGTTTGAAAAAGAAATTTCCAAGAATAACCTATGATCAATCACTTAAGCTTTTGAAACAAAAAAAGAAGATAAATGTTAAGTGGGGAAAAGACCTTAGAACTGTTGAAGAAGAAAAGTTAATGGAACTTTATGACACCCCGATATTTGTCACACATTATCCAAAGGAAATTATGGCTTTTTATAAAAGAAAAAATGAAAAAAATTCTAAAGTATCAAATTGTTTTGATATGTTGGCTCCTGAAAAAAACGGAGAATTAATTGGTGGAAGTGAGAGAGACATTAATCTAAAAGAGTTAAAAAAAGCTTTGAAAGCTAAAGGTGAGAAATTAGAAGATTATCAATATTATTTTGATATCCATAGTTACGGGGGTGTTCCTCATGCAGGTTATGGTCTTGGAACAGAAAGGTTAGTGAAGTGGATTTGTGGTTTAGATACTATTAAAGATGCTATTGCTTTTCCTAGGACTATGAGTCGGATGAGTCCATAATTTTAAAAAGGAATTTTTTTTATTTAAAACATGAAAATATTAGTTATTGGAGATTTCCATGGGATATTTCCCTTAAAGTTAAAGAAAGAAGTTAGAAATGCAGATTTAGTTTTATGTACTGGAGATTTTGGAGGAAGTGATAAGCTTTTGAATGTTATTTTTAAGTATTTTGAAAAAGGTTGGTGGAATATTGTAGGAGAAAAGAAAGTTAAGCAGTATATTTTAGAAGATTATAATTCTGGGATAAAAATTATGGAGGAACTTAATTCTTTTGAAAAAACTATTTATGTGATTCCGGGGAATTGGGATTTTCTTAATAAGAGCAAGGAAGAGAGAACAGCTAAGCTTAACCTAGAGATGTACCCCCCATTGGTTAGAAGAAGGTTTAAAAATCTAAAATGGTGGAATCGTGGTTTAAAAGTTGTAAATGGAATTAGAATTCTAGCTTTTGGAGGGATGGTAACAGCTGGGGCATATTTAGATAAAGGGGTTTTAAGCGATAAAAAAAGGAGAAGAAATATCCAATCTAATAAGGAGGAAGTAAAGCAGATTATGGCACACGGGAAAGATAAGATAGATATACTTTTTTCTCATTATCCTCTTTATGGTTTTTTTGATATTGTTAGATTTAAAGGAAAGAATCCGATGAATGGCAAACATATTGGATTTAAGGGGTTTACACAGTTTGTTAAGAAATATTCCCCCAAATTAGCTATTTCTGGACACCTGCATGAATATCAAGGACATAAAAGGTTTGGAAAAACTCTTATTGTTGAAACTGGCGCAGCAAAAGAAGGGAAAGCTGTGATTATTGATTATCCAGATAATAAAAAAGGGAAGATTAAAGTTAAATTTATCAAATAGTTTTAAAAATTAGTTCTGCTTCCCATATTTCAGATGAAATATATAATAGCTTCGGGTCCTGTGATTATTGAAGAAGGGAAATTATTAGTTAGTAAAGATAATAAGGATGATTTTTACAAGATTCCTGGGGGAACGATGAATATTGGAGAAGATTTAGAAAAAGTTTGTATTAGAGAAACTAAAGAAGAAATCAATGCAGATATAGAAATAATAAAACCCTTAAATCCTATTTTAATTTATAAAAATCCTCAAACAGGTGAAGAAATGACAATTCTTTTGTTACATTACGAAGCTAAATTAAAAAATAAAGATGAACTTAAAAAAGGGCAAGACATCCAAGAAATTAAGTGGTTAAATATAGGAGAGATAAAACAAGGAAAGTATAAGGTAGCACCGAATATACTTAAGTTAATAGAAAAAGGAGATATTAAATGAAAATAGATAATATTGAATTATGCTGGTTGGGAAATTCAGGATTTTTAATTAAAAATTCAAAAGTAATTTATATTGATCCTTATAATATTAAAGAAAATTCTGAAAAAGCTGATTTAATTTTGTTGACACATAGTCATTATGATCATTGTAGTGTTGCAGATATAGAAAAGATTATTCAAGAAGGAACAAAGATAATTATGCCCGCTGATTGCCAAAGTAAGATTACTCGATTTTCTGTTCCCATAAGGATGGAAATTATAGAACCTGGTCAAGAATTATCTTTTGAAGATATTAAAATTTCAGCTGTTCCTGCATATAATATTGACAAGCATTTTCATCCTAAAGAAGAACTTTGGGTAGGTTATCTTATTAAGATAAATGGCCTTTTGATCTATCATGCAGGGGATACAGATTTTATTCCTGAAATGCAAAAATTAACAGGTCATGGTCATGAAAATCAGAAATTTGTTGCTTTGCTTCCAATAGGGGGGAGATTTACAATGACTGCTGAAGAAGCTGTAGAAGCTGCAAAATTAATAAAGCCTAATTTAGCAATACCTATGCATTATGGAAGTATTGTTGGAACAGAAGAAGATGCAAAAGAATTTGTAGAATTTTGTAAAGAAGAAAATATAAATGCAAAAATCTTAGAAAAAGAGTAATAAAAGTGGTGAATCAAGAAATAATTAAGTATATAAGAAAGAATTTAGCTAAAGGCCATTCTCTTGAAAATATTAGAAAGAAACTTCTTGAGGTTGGATGGAAGCCTTCTGATGTAGATGAAGCTATTAAAAATTCAAGAAGTGAGGTAAAAGTTAGTAAGGGCGAAAATCATAGAAGAGCGATGAAAATTTTCCTTATTTTTTCAGGCATTGTAATCTTTTTTTCAATATTTTTATTTACTTATTTGTTTTCTTCAACTCCTAGAGCTATATCTGATTTAGATTTATCTAAAGGGTTTTATTTAGAACTAAGGGAGAGCGATTCTGTCGATTTCAATTTAGAAGAAGAGGGGCGTATTTTATCTGTGGGAGAAATTGGAAGTAATTATTCTGTAATCTTTGTTGGAGAACCTACTGTGTCATTAAATCTGGGGATCGATGAGATAAATGAAATTGATTTGACCGGTGATGGCATAAAAGATTTAAAATTTGTATTAAAAAGTATCGAAAAAAGAAGAATTTATTTATTTGTTCAGGCTATAAACAAAACAATTTGTGTAGAAAATTGGGAATGCACTGATTGGGCAGTTTGTATAGGTAGCTATAAGGGGCGGGTTTGCGTAGATAATAATCTCTGTGGAACTTTTTATGAGGTGCCAATGCAAAAAGAGGTATGTGAAAGTTTTGAATTAAATTGTATAGATCAAGGTGGCGAAATTTGTAATTCAACATCTATTTGTGATATAAGTGCAATAATTTCTTTAGATAGTGCTGATTGTTGTTTGGGGGCTTGCGAATAAAATTAGCTTATTTAATAAAAAATGGCTCAAAATAATTTTTTCTCTCATTTTCATTCTTGAATAAAAGTATCGAAATATATTTAAAGAAATAGTTTCTTATTTTTTTATAATATTAATTTATCCGGCTTGGCAGTTTGAATAAATTAGTTGATTTTGTAATTGGAGGTGATCTCCTTTTTTCTCTTAATATTAGTTGGAAGTGTATAAACTATTTAAAGGTTTTGCTACCAACATTTAGGGTCTTTCACATAGTGGAAGAATAATATAAAGGAGAAGGAGGTAAAAATATGGTATTAGATTTTGCAAAAGAGGCAATACAAAACACAGAAACACACAGTATTAATTTTGATGAATTAAAAGCTGGGAAAGCAAATATTAAAGTTATAGGTGTTGGAGGTTGTGGGTGTAATATGACTACTTGGCTTTTTAATAAAGGAATTAATGGTGCTATGATCTATTCTATGAATACAGATGCACTTCATTTAAGTGTTACAAAAGCTGATGAAAAACTTCTTATTGGTAAAGAACTAACAAGAGGTCTTGGTGCTGGTGGAAAACCACAAGTTGGTAGAGAAGCTGCTAAAGAAGCTTTGGTAGATGTTAAAAAAGCTGTTAATGGGGCTGATATGGTTTTTGTTCTAGCTGGAATGGGTGGAGGAACAGGAACAGGTGGAGCACCGGTAGTTGCGCAACTTGCTAAAGAAGCAGGTGCAGTAGTTATAGCTGTTGTTACAATGCCTTTTGAATCTGAAAAAGCTAGAATTGACAAAGCTGAATTTGGTTTAGAAGAACTTAGAGAAGTTACAGATACTACAGTTGTTTTAGATAATAATAGGTTAGTAGATATTGCAGGGCAATTACCACTTGAACAAGCTTTTGCTGTTGCTAACGAATTAGTTAGTACAATGGTAAAAGGAATTGTAGAGACAATCACTCTTCCAAGTTTAATTAATTTGGATTACGCAGATGTTTCAACAATTATGAAAAATGGTGGTGTAGCTGTAATAGGTATCGGAGAATCAAATACACAAGATCGTGTCATGGATGCTGTCAAACAAGCACTTACTCATCCTCTACTTGATGTGGATTATCAAGGTGCTAGTGGAGCATTGATACATATTACTTGTGGACCTGATTTAAAATTAGAAGAATTTGACATTATTGGTAGGACAGTATCTGAAAGTTTAAGTCCTGATGCTCAAGTTATTATTGGTGCTAGAATTAGTAAGGATTTTGCTGGTAAGGTTAGAGTTATTACTATTATGACAGGTGTTAAATCACCTTATGTTTTAGGAAAGCCAATAAGTAACCAATCAGAACCAATTGCTAAAGAAGTTTCAGATCTAGGTATAGAAGTTTGGAAATAAATTTTTCTTAAACTATTTATTATTTTTAATTTATTTTTTATTTTTTCTCCGGGGTTTCCCGGAGTTTTTATTTTTTAGAATTAGACATCTATTTTTTTAGGTTTCTTCATCTTTTTATTTTTATATTCATCAAAGTAGAGAACATTATCCAAATTTATTTTAGTATTTTTAGTTATTTTTTCTTTAAATTCATAACCAATTGGAAATAAAGCTTCAACATTTATTTCTCCAGGTATTTGAAGAGCATTTCTTACAAGTTCATCTACAAAATGACCTATCCAGCAAGTTGAAAGTCCTTCTTCTTGTATTCTTAATAAAAAGTTTTGAATAGCTGCTCCTGCTTGTTGCCGGCAATACCTTTTACCTCTTAATCCATAGGCATCTACAGTTCTTGAAATTTTTGAACAAACAACAAGGACATAATGGGCTTCAGCTATAAAATCTTGTTGAGAAGCATCTGCAAGTTTCCTTATTTTTTCAGGATCATTTACGAGAATAAATTTCAGAGTAAAATTATCTCCTGCCATTGGAGCATATCTTGCAGAATCAATACATTCAATTATTGTCCTCCAACTTGGTTTTTTGCTTTTAAATTTTCTTACACTTCTTCTATTTTTTATTGCTTTGTCTAATTTCATAAATTAAATAAGAAAGATATGTTTTTAAAATTATTTAAAAGAGATAACCCCTCCACCAAGAACTTTTTCCCTCTTATACAGAACGATTGCCTGCCCTTCTGAAACCCCGGTTATAGGTTTTTTAAGTTTAATATGAAATTGTTTTGTTTTTTTATTATAGCTTAACTTGCTTGGGAGAAGTTCTCCAACATTCCTTATCCTGGAATAAACTTTGCGATTTCTTTTTTTGAATTTATTAATGTCTTCATCAATAAGGTGAAATTGAGTAACAGTTATGTTTTGCCTAAAATTAAGTTCATGGCCTTCTGGAGCAGCGATAATCAAATTCTTTTTCAAGTCTTTTCTAGCAACATACCATTTTCTAACTTTATCTTTTGTTATTTTTTCTTTTTTAATATCAATTCCAAATCTTGGGCCTATTCTTTGCCCAATTGTATAATAATAGATTCCATCATGGATCCCTATTTGATTCCCCTTAGGATCTAAAATCTTTCCTTTTTTAGGTTTAATTTCTTTTTGTAAGAATTGTTTAAGATTAATTTTACCTATAAAACAAATTCCTACTGTAGATTTTTTATTATAATTTAAAAATTTATTTTTCTTTGCAATTTGTCTAACATGTTTTTTAGTTAAGTTACCTATCGGAAAAAGAGTGTTTTCTAAATCTTTTTGAACGAGGCGATATAAGAAATAGGATTGATCTTTAGATTCATCTTTAGCTCTTAGCATTTCATATTTTTCTTTTTTCTTTTTTATTCTGGCGTAATGTCCTGTTGCAACATATTTAATTCCAAGTTTTTTAGCTTCTTTAATCAAAAGAGGAAATTTAACTTTTTGATTACAATCAATATCCGGATTAGGGGTTATGCCCTTTTTATATTCATTAAACATTTTTTTAATAACATCTCTTCGATATTGTTTTTCAAAATCAAATGTAATAAATTTTAATCCTAATTTTTTAGCTATTTTAATTGCAACTTCTCTTTCACCTTTCCAAGCGCAACCTTCAGCAAGTTTTTCTTTTCCATCACTCCAATTTTTCATAAAAGCAGCTACAACTTCATAACCTTGTTTTTGTAAAAGTAATGCAGCTACACTAGAATCAACACCTCCTGAAAGTGCAAGAAGAACTTTTGGTTTACTCTCCATTTTTTATCCAATCAACAACCCTATTTGCTGTTTCTTTAATTGATAAGTAACTAGTATCTATTATCTTAGGATTAAATTGGGTTTCTTTTTTAAGTTGGTTTAATTGATGTAGATCTTTTATTACTTCTTTAGAAGCATTTCTTTTAGAAAGTCTTTTTTCTCTTTCTTCTTTACTAACATCTAATAAGCAAAAAAGTATTTTTTCTAAATCCTTACTTTCTTTGAGGGCTTTAACTTCATTAGGAAAACTAAGCCCTACAATACATGTTGATAAGTTTTTTTCTTGATTTTTTTTAGCTTTGTTTATCCAATGCAATGTTGTATCTAATCTCCATTGTAAAGGGGGATTTTCAGGAACTCCATTTTCATCAAAATCATGAATATTCAATTCTGAAACCTTTGTTTTTAGAAAAGGTATAATGCTAGATTTCCCTGTTCCTTCTGCTCCTGTTATGAAAAATGTTTTGGCCATTTTAGAAAACGTCCCGAGAAGGACTCGAACCTTCGACCTAACGGTTAACAGCCGTTCGCTCTACCAACTGAGCTATCGGGACTTATTTTTAAGAAAAAGGAACTATATTTAAAGTTATTCTTTAGTATTTTTTAAACCAAGATCTATTACCGGCTGAACACGATGTTTCTCTAAAAAACTATATACGTTTGTTTGTTTAGAACCTTGGATAATAGATATCACAGCATTCTGGGCATTTTCAATATATTCAGGATCTCCGATGATAGCAACATTATTATCTTTTAATTCAAAGTAGCAATTTGTTAATTGATTAAGTGTTTGTAATGTTTTACCAGCCTTACCAATAATTCTAGCTCTAACTGTTTCTAAATCATGTCTTTTTGTATAATCTTTTATATTAAGAATTTCGAAATTAGCATCTTCTTCTTTAATCATAAGTGCTGTTAAAAATGGAAATCCAAAATTCAGAGCATCTACTACTTTTTCAGCAATATATTCATCTTCAGGGTTTCCATCAAGATAAACTTCCTTACCCCTATTAGTTATTTTAACATTTAACTTTTCTTGAAGTCTTTTTCTGTTTCTAGTAATTCTTACTAATTTGTCACAGATTATTTTTTTCATTTTAGAATTCTGTTTTTTCTGTTTTAAGATAACCTTCTCTTTTTAACCAAGCTATTTGGTTTTTACGATATTTGAATATAACATCCCCTTTTTCATCATCTAATTCCCAAGGCTCTATAATAACAACATCATCTGGTCTTAACCACAGTTTTCTTCTTAATCTCCCAGGAACTCTGCAATTTCTTGTTTTTCCATCAAGGCAGTTTACATTCATTTTATTTCCCCCTAATCTTTGCTCAATAATTCCTATAACTTCTTTCCCTCTTGGAAGTTTAGCTCTCACTATCTTGGGTTCATCTGGATTTATTTTTTTTCTGTAATCTCCTGCCATTTGATAATATTGAGTAGTTTGTTTAATTTATAAAATTATAGAAGCACTAAAGCAAAGGGAATTCCTTGTATTTTTTTTATTCCTTCTTTATCTATTATTTTTGCTTCAATGGCTGCATTTATAGCTTGTTCTCCTACTATGTTAAAAGTAGAATCTTCTTTAGCCATGTCCTTTATTATTTCAATAGTTTTTTGCTCAGAAACTTCTTCACCTTTGTAGAAGTTTTCTTTAATATTTAATTGGAAGTTACCTTCTTCGAAAACTTTACCCAATAGTTCAGAATCACAGATAGCCACAACATCCCTGTATGTTCTTATAATATTCACAAACATAATAAAAAATAAAAGAAAGAGTTTAAAAATTTATTTAATAATTCTTCTTAGCTTCGCCTGAAGAAACAGCTTTCTCTGCATTGTCCTTTGACATCATAGCACACATTGTTGTTCCACAGTCAGGACATTTTCCTTTTGCCATGAATCCGCCTCTAGCAGTTTTATTCATTGCAGGTTCTTTCATTTTTTGTCCTTTTTTCTTACATTTTACACAATAAGCTTCAACCATTTTTTTTAGCCTCCAATTTAATTTGAGTTAAAATTCATAGGCAATTTTCTTTTATAAAGTTTTAGAATTCTATATTTTGCTTCTAATGGGGTGTTTAGCTCCACAAGCTAAGCAATGTAAAAATGTTAATCTGCCTTCTTTCATTATTTGAGTATCTGGTTTTTTACATTCTTTGCAAAGAACAAATTCATTTACATACTGCTCTACCTTTGAATTAAGTTTAGTGCTAGGTACTTTTATATTAAGAATAAGTCTATCTCCATCTTTTTGACCATGTGCTGCAAGTTCCTTTAATATAAATTTCTGGAAATGTTCTGGTTTTCTTCTTAAATGTGTTGCAATTTGAAAAAAATTACTTAAGATAGTTCGCTTACCTTGGAAATGACCTTCTATTTTAGGAATTTCAAACCTTTCTCCAGATACATCTATTTGTTTGACATCTTTGTATGCTGAATCTAGTAATTTTTCATAATCTTCCATATTTTAAGAGTGGAGAAAGAGTTTATAAATGTTTTAGGCTTTTATAGATCATGAGTATTAAGAATGTTGTTTTAGGAATAGCAATCCTTATTTTAACAATTTCAGTTGTTGCTTATGGCATAAGTACCTTTTATGAAACTCCTGAATATTCTGATTTTTGTAATGAAACAAGATTTAATGGAGTTATTGAAACTCCTGAAAATTGTGAAGACTTAGGAGGAAAGTGGAGTCCACAAGATATTAAGTGTGTTACAACCCCTTGTCCTCAAGGATATTGTGATGCAGAGTATTTATGTAGGCAGACTTATGAAGCTGCAAGAGAAAAACATGCTAAAATAGTATTTTTAATTGCAGTGCCTCTGGGAATTTTGATAATTATTCTTGGCGCTTTAATCTTTGGGTTAGATTTTGTTGGTGCGGGCCTTATGGGTGGGGGTGTTGGAGTAATTTTATATGGTGTTGGTGGTTTTTGGCAATTTGCAGAAGATTGGATTAAATTTTTATTATCTTTAGTAGGCCTTATAATTTTAATATGGTTTGCCTATTGGTTTGACAAAAAGAATTCTAAAAAAATTAGTAAGAAAAGAAAAAAATAATTATGTTTTGCATACTATAAATTTATTTAAAGAAGTATCTTGAAAGTTTTATATGGGAAGAGTAATAGTTAAAGATATAACTGAAAGACAAATAAAAAGAAAGGAAGAGAAAGAAACAATCAAAGGCATTTTAAAAGATATTTTTGGAAAAAAAGTTAAAATAAAGGATAGGGGAGATTATTCTACTCTTGAAGTAAAACTTGGAAAGATGTTTAGAAAAAAAGTTATTATGCATCTAAGTTTCATAGGGGATTCTATTATAGTTTATGATAAGAAATATGATGAACAATCAATAAAGTTTGCAGAATATTACCAATCAACTACAAAAAGGTTGACAGCATTAACAAAAGATTATAGTGGTATTAACCTAAATATCTAACTTTGCCAGGTCTTGGTTCAAATACAATTCCTTCTTCTAGGAATTTTTTTATTTCTTGATTAATAATTGTAGGAGAGATATCATTTAAAGTCATTATTATTTTGTCAACTTCAATTCCCCCATCTCCTTCAGCACTTTTTATGGCTGCTAGAATTTTATCTTTAACAGCAACAATTTGGTCACGCCCTAAAGGATCTACTTGCTTGCTTTTTTCTTTTTCAATTTCTAATTTTCTTATAAGTAAATATTTTGAGTCTTGTTCTCTTATTATTTCTGGACCAATGTATGTTTCATTATTAAAATGTCTAAGAACACCTATAACTAAGACTGTTTGACCTTGTAGAACATCTTTAAATTTTTCAACATCATCTCCGAAGCATTTTAAGCTTATTTGGCCAGAACCATCATCTAATTTAAAAAAAGTATATTTTTTTTCACCTTCACTGTCAAATCTTTCTACAATGTTTCCAACAACATTTACTCTAACTATTTTTTTATCTCCTAATTCTAAAAATGTAAATCTTTCCCCATCAAAAACAGGTTTTCCAATAAGCAAGTCACCTATTCGGTATTTAAATGCAATATGTCTTTTGAATTGTTCGTCAGCCATTTTTGAAAAAAGAAGAGAAGTCTTTTAAGTCTTTCCCACATAACCTCTACGAGGTTTAAAGATTTCTCCTTGCGAATTTAATTTAGTTATTGCTTCATCTATTTCATCTTTTGTAAGTTGGCCCTCTAATTCTTTTTCAATTTCTTCAACAGGAACCATTTTACCTAGTTTACTTTCAAGTTGAGTAATTGTATCTCTTACTAGAAATATTTTACTTCTTTGAGAGCTTGTTATACCTGTTGTAGCTTTATCAATATCAAAGGTTTTACTTTCATAATCATAACCAACTTGCATTAAATAATATTTCATTAAATCTATTGCACCTTTAGCATCATCTAAAGTTACTTTTTCACTTAATCTTATTTTTGCAGCAGCTTCAGACATTCTAACTAAAGCTTGTAATTGTCTAGCAGAAATAGGGATGGGCCTCATGGCACTTTCAGATGCAACAGGTTTATTTCTTAGTTCAACATAGAATCTTTTAATTTCTTCAATAGCTTCTGTTGTTAATTCTGGAGAAATTCTTTGTTTAGCATAAGCTATATATTTTCTAAAAAGATCTCTAGGAATTGTCATTTCTTCTCCCTCTGACCTATGTTCTCTTAAAACATGGCTCGCTATTTTTTCATCTTTGTTTCTATCCGGGATATCTCTTAAGGTAAATATTACATCAAATCTATTAAGCAATGTTGGTGGAAGATCTATTTGTTGAGCAATTGATTGGTAGGGGTCAAATCTTCCGAATTTAGGATTTGCCGCAGCTAAAACAGATGTTTCTGCTTTTAATGTTGCCTGAACATTTGCTTTACTAATTGTAACTGTTTGCTGCTCCATAGCTTCATGCATAGCACTTCTATCTGTAGGATCCATTTTTTCAAGCTCATCAATACAAACTAGCCCTTTATTAGCTAAAACCATTGCACCTGCTTCCAAACTCCAGCCTCTTAAATATTCATCACGAACAACAAGGGCTGTCAATCCTGCTCCAGAAGCAGACTTTCCAACAACATATCTTCCTTTAGGTGAAATTTTTGACATGAAATCTAAAGTTACTGATTTTGCAACACCGGGATCTCCAATTAATAATATATGAATATCTCCTCTACTTTTCTGACCATCTGCATGTGTTTTTTTAACACCACTAAATAATTGAAGAACAAGTGCTCTTTTTATTTCTTCATAACCCCAAACACTAGGTGTAATACTTCTTGCAAGTTTTTTAAAGATTTCAGGATCTTGTGAAAGTTCTAAAATTTGCATTTCATCTTCTTCACTTATTTCTAATTCTTCAAAAGTTTCTTCTAATGGAATAATATTATTTACTTCTATTGCCAATTCAAATCTTGTTGATAAACCCCCTGTCCTTAAAGGGACTGGCACTTCTTTTAGCACCCCTATAACTTTAACCCTGCTCCCCGGTGTTGTTTTTTCTTCCATCTTAGGTTCTACTAAATCTTCTTTTACAAAAACATTAATTCTTTTTGGTTGTTCACCTCCTGACAAAGATTCCGGAGCTTCTTCTATTACTAATCTCTGAGTATCAACCATTTCTTTACTTAACATTTTGAATCCTCCCCTTCTACCACAGGAACATCTTGAAGGTTCTCTAAACTTTTTTTCCATTTGCAATACTGAAATAACTGTTCCACAACTAGGACATTCAAATTTAGCATTAACAACTTGGGGTCGTACATCTGAAGCTTGTCTGATAATTCCTTCGATAGTTATCATTTCGTTTAAATGTTTAGAACGAATATTTCTAACTTTAATTTCCTGACTTTTAGGTAAATTAGTTAATCTAACCCTAATATTTGAGATAAAACCAGATTCTTCTATAGCTTGTTCAACTATTCTTAGTACCTCTTCAGGGTTTGTGAGAATTTCATCTGAAAGTGTTGTTGAGAATTCTGTAAGTTTAAGAAAATCAACATAAATAACATCATCCCCTTTTCTAAGTGAAGCTCCTAGGTCTTTTTTATAGAAATCAAAAAAGTTCTTTGCTTCTATTAGAAGGTCTTCATTTTTTGGTTTGCCCTTTAAAGCAGGATTTTCTTCATCAGCCATGTTAAGAAGAATAGGTTGTTTATTTTTATAGATTTATGTAACCAATAGAATATAATAACAGGCAGTTGTTAAGATTAAGGGGTAAAAACTATTTTTTATAGTTCTTTAAAGCAGCTTTAACGTTTTTAAGCAATTGTTTCATACTTTCTTCTAATTGCTGCTTGTTTTTTGTTCCAGTACAAACAAGCTTACCATTACTAAATAAAAGGAATGTAGCATTTGGTTCAATTAATTTGTAGACAAGCCCTGGAAATTGTTCTGGTTCATATTCTGTGTTAATCATTTCCAATGCTAAGAAATTAAGATTAAGTTTAAGGTCAATGGATCCTGAAGCAACAATATTTTGAACAGTAATTTTTGGTTTAGTTGTTATTTTAACATTGATTTTCTTTAATTGTTTAATAACAGCTTCTATAACTTTTCTAACCTGTGCAACAGATTTAGTACCTGTGCAAACAAGATTACCAGATGAAAATACTAAAACCGCTGATTTAGGTTCTTTAACTCTAAGAACTAAACCTGGAAATGTTTCTGGGTTATATTCTGTATTGGGTTGTGTTCTAGCTAATTTTGTTAAAGGAATAGGTTTTTCTAAAGAAGTTGTAGCCACAATATTTTGTATTTGGTAGTTGCTTTTTTTTGCTTTAGCCATTTTTATCATTAAACAATACTAAAATATTCGTAAAATTCATTTATAAAGGCTTCGAATGTAAAATTTAAATTAAAAACATCGACTAACGTAGCATGGTAAACTTTAAAAGGGATATTTTATATGTTTTTTAATAAAATAGGAGGTTAAAAAATGAAAAGTGTAAAAGTTTATTCAACTAAGACATGTACTTGGTGCATTAGAGTAAAAGATTTCTTTAAGGAAAATAATGTGTCTTTTACAGATGTTGATGTTGGTTCGGACCAAGCAGCTGCCAAAGAAATGGTTGAAAAATCAGGGCAGATGGGTGTTCCGGTAATTGACATTGATGGAGAACTTACTGTTGGATTTAATGAAGCAAGATTACGAGAACTTTTAAATCTGAAATAACTAGGTTAAACATGGAAAATTATGATTTTCTTATTTTAGGTGCAGGAGGGGCAGGTTTAGCAGCAGCTATGTATGGAGCTAGATTAGGCCTTAAAACACTTGTATTGGGCCATTCCTATGGTTCTGAGCTGCCTGTGGGTGGGGTCATAACAACTACAAATGTTGTTGAAAATTATCCTGGCTTTACAAAATTAACTGGTCAAGAAATTGCTAAAAATCTTGAAAATCATGCTAAAGATTATGATCTTGTTACTATTAAAAATGAGGAAGCTTTGGAAGTTAAGAAAAAAGAAAATTATTTTGTGGCAAAAACAAAAAAAGAAGAATATCAAGCAAAAACTTTATTATTTGCAACAGGAACAAAATGGAAAAAATTAGATGTTCCCGGATCTAAAGAATTTGAAAACAAAGGTGTTAATTATTGTGCTTTATGTGATGCCCCTTTGTTTAAAGATAAAATAGTTGCTATTATAGGGGGTGGAGATTCTGCTATTAAAGATTCACTAGTTCTTGCAGAACATGCTAAAAAAGTTTTTATTATTGCTAGAAGGGAAATCCATCCAGAACCAATTAATTTAGAAAAGATAAAAGCAAATAAAAAAATTGAAGTTATCACAAATACTAGTATTGTTGAAGTTAAAGGAGATAAAATGGTTTCAAGTGTCGTTCTTGATAAAGATTATTCAGGAAATAAAGAATTAAAACTTGATGGTTTGTTTGTAGCTATTGGTCATGATGTTTTATCAATTCTTGCAGAACCTTTAGGTGTAGAATTAAATAAGAAAAAAGAAATAATAATTAATCATAAAGATTCTACTACAAATGTCGAAGGAATTTATGCTGCAGGGGATGTAACGGATAAACATTTTAAACAATTAATAACAGGTGTTGCAGATGGTTGCACTGCTGCCTATTCTGCATTTGAATATCTTGGTGAGAACAAATAAAAATGGCAAAAATAAAAAATAAAAAAACAGGCAAAGAAATAGAAGTGAAAGATGGAGAAGATATCAGAGATGCTTGTTTTGAATTAGGGGTCCCTTTTGGTTGTAGAAATGGTATGTGTGGTTCTTGTATGATTAATGTTTGTAAGGGCAAGGAGAATTTATCTGAGTTAACAGGTGCTGAAAAGGTTTTAGAAAGAGATGAAAAAAATAGGCTTGCTTGCCAAACAAAGATCAAAGAAGGTAATGTAACAATTGATTTCTAGAATATAAATTATTTTAAAGAAAATATCTCTAGACTTTTTATGGCTCTAGATTTAAAAAGGAAGATTATAACAACAATTTTAACAGGAATTTTTGCAGGATTATTTTTTTATACAGTTTATTCTCTTGAAACAACACCTAAAAAAATAAAAGAAGCTAGGAAAGAAGGGAAATTAGAAGGGATTGCAGAAGGAGTGGTAATTGGGGAAGAAAAAGGTTTAGCAAAAGGAGAAAGAAAGGCAGCAATAAAGATTTTTAGTGTTGTCAAGGAGAATGTAGAAATTATAGATAATGTTACTTATATCAAACCAACAAAAGTTAAAACTGTTTATCAAGGTTTTTTAGATCAATTAGGTGGGGCATTTCCAGAATATACTTTTATAGATTCTTTAAACCAAAACACTTATAATTCTAAACCTGAATAGATAATTATGGCATTTGATTTTGAAACAGATTATTTAATTAGTGAATTAAAGAAGATAAAACCTAAGAAAGTTTTAGTTCAACTACCTGAAGGTATAAAACAAAACGCATTTGATTTTGAAAAAATATTCAAAGAACTAGATATTGAAGCCGTATTTTCAGGGCAAACATGTTGGGGAGGTTGTGGTGTTGCTGTTTTTGAAGCTCAACAAGTTGGAGCTGACCTTATTGTTCATTTTGGCCATGCCAAATTCATTGATGTTGATTTTCCTGTTTTATATATTGAAGTTAAAGATAAATTAAATTTAATGCCCTTATTGAAAAAATCATTAGAACAGTTAGAAAAATTTGAAACAATTGGTCTTTCTTATTCTATTCAGCATAGACATGATTTAGATAAAATAGTAGAATTTTATAAAGGAAATGGAAAGAAAGTTATTCTTTCTAAGAAAGTTGGTTGTGTAGCTTATGAAGGACACCTTGTAGGATGCCAATATGAAGGATTAAAAGCTATTCAAAAAGATGTAGAATGTTTTGTGATAATTGGAAATAATTTTCATTCAATGGGTGCTGCCATTGCTGTTGAAAAACCTGTATTTTTAATAGATGTTTATAATGATTCTATTTCAGAAATGAAAAATGTTCGTGAGCAAATATTAAAACAAAGATTCGCATCTATTGAAAAATTTAAAGAAGCTGAGAAAATAGGAATAATAACAGAATTAAAACCAGGTCAAAAATTTGGTTCTGCAAAAGACCTTGGTAAAAGAATTGAAAAGAAAGGTAAAAAGGTTATTGTCATCACCATGGATGAAATGACTCCTGATAAACTTATGAATTTCTATAATATTGATTGTTTTGTAGAACTTGCTTGCCCTAGAATTGCTGTTGATGATTTTGCCAAGTATGAAAAACCAATAATAACGTATAAAGAAGCATTAGTAGGTTTAGGAGATATGTCTTGGGATGATTTTCTTAAAACAGGTGCTGTTTAATAAATCTTAAAAGTTGCTTGAACACTTGCAGAAATTGTTTGTTCACTAGGTTCAATATCTAATTGAGCTACTTCTTCTTTTGCTGCTGTCATGCTCACAGCCACATCTTCATTACTATAAACTCTCCAAGGAGAATATCCCCAATCATTATTAGAAACAGAAACAAGTTTTCCAACTTTTTTATCTAAACCACTTGCAAGAGCATCTGCTTTTATTTTTGCATCTTCTGCAGCAAGTTTTATTGCTTCAGCTTTGTAAGTATTTTGTTTTTCTTGACTTAATTCAAAATTAATATTTCCTAAATCTGCACCATTGTCGATTCCTGCATCCAATGCATCACTAATTTTTTCTGTTTCTTGTGCTGAAAATTCAATAACTAAATTATGGGATGCTTTGTAACCTGTTAGTTCTCTATCCCCTTCATCCCAATCATATTCCGGATAAATATTAAAATAACTTGTTTGAATGTCTTCTTTATCAAAGCCTTTGTTAATAAGGGCGGTAGTTACTGCCTCTGTTTTTTTTGCATTTTCATCTTTAGCTTCAGAACTTGTATCTTCTATCGATTGAATTGTCAAATATATTTTTACTAAATCTGGGGTAACTTCTATAGATGATTGTCCATTAACATTAATTACATTTGAACTAGGAGAAATTGTATTCATAAAAATACTAACTACAATAATAATTCCCAAAACAATAATTAAAGTTATTGCAATTGATTTGTCTATTTTCATCTTTAAATAAGAGATTCTTTATTTATAAATTTAATTTAATCATACTTTTCATAAAAGATTTGTTCTGTAGGTATTCCTTTTCCAATTAATTTTTCAGCTGTTTGTTCTATCATTATAGACAAACCACAGAGATAAATATTCCCGGAGAAGTTTTTTGCAAGATATTTATCTAAGAAATTTTGGACATGGCCCTTATTTTCAAAATTCTGGTTTTTTGGTTTGCTAAGAACATTATAAAACTCAAAATTATTATATTTATTTTTAAGTTCTTGAAATTCTTTATCATATAAAATCCCTCCTTCATATCTAAATCCTTTTATTAAAATTATTTTATTTTGAAAATTATTTTCAAGTAAAAAAGAAATCATACTTTTGAAAGGACCAATTCCTGTTCCAGTTGCTATAAAAATTAAATCTTTTTGTTTAAAAGGTTCATTAATAACAAAAGTTCCTGCAGGTCCAAATAATTCCACGTTATCTCCTTTTTTTAAATCACAGATATAATTAGAAACTTTTCCAATACGTTTAATACAGATTTCTAAAAATTCTTTTTCATTAGGGCTTGAAGCTATTGAATAGGGTTTTCTTAATTTAGTTTCTTTAAGTGAAAAACTTATAGAAACATATTGCCCCGCTTTAAAATCAAAATCTTTAGGTCGTTTAATTTTTATAGATTTAACATCAGAACTTAAGTTTATTGTTTCTAGAATTTCTGATTTAAATTCCTTAATCATTTTTTAAGAGCATTTTTAATAGCTTCTAAAGTTATCATAGCACAATCCATTCTACCGGGTGTTACAGGGATATTTAAGATATCTAAGATGTCTTTATCACTAAGATTTTTTACATCATCTACTTTCATTTTTTTAACTTTATCTGTTACAAGTGAAGCAGAAGCAGTACATAATGCACAACCTTGACCTTGAAATTTAACATCTTCTACAATTCCATTTTCCACATTTAACTGTACCTTAACTCCATCACCGCATAAAAAATTTTCTTGCTTAAATTCATGTGTAATAGGAGATTCAAGTTTTCCATAGTTGTGGGGATTTTTAGCTAATTCTAGGATTTGTTTCCGATACATATCTTGTGCTTTTTTATCAAGTTCTGCCATTTTATTTAAAGGTTTTATTTATCTTTTTAAGAGAATTTACTAATTTATCTACATCTTTAAATGTATTGTAAAAACAAAAACTAGCTCTACAGGTTCCAGCAATACCTAGTTTTTTCATTAAGGGCATTACACAATGGTGGCCAGCCCTTATTGCAATATTATCATCATTTAAGAGAGAAGCAACATCATGGGCGTGAGCCCTTTTTAAATTAAAAGAAATTATTGAAGCACTTTTTTCAACCCCTGGATTGTAAATTTTTATTCCTGGAATTTCTTTTAATCTTTTTAAGGCATATTTTAATAATTGTTTTTCATAGGTTTGAATATTTTTCATTCCTAATTTTTTTATATAAATCATAGCTGTTGCAAGTCCGATGGATTCTCCAATATTTTGAGTGCCTGCTTCAAATTTCATTGGAAGTTTAGCCCATTTAGCATCTTCATAAGAAACTTCATTTATCATTCCACCCCCAAATAAAAATGGTGGAAGTTTTTCTAATAGGTTTTTTTTACCATAAAGAACACCAACACCTGTTGGACCTAACATCTTGTGTGAAGAGAAAGCTAAAAAATCACAATCTAAATTTTTTACATCAACTTGAGTATGTGAAACGCTTTGAGCTGCGTCAATAATTGTTATCGCTCCTTTTTTCTTTCCCAGTTTAACAAGTTCTTTTACAGGAATTATTGTGCCTGTGATATTTGAAATATGAACCATTGATAATATTGCTGTTTTATTAGTTATTTTTTTCTTAGCATCTTGCATATCTAATGTAAAGTCAGAATTTATTTTAATAAATTTTAATTTCATTTTATTTCTCTTAGCTAATTGTTGCCAAGGAACAAGGTTTGAATGGTGTTCTATTTCTGTTAAAACTATTTCATTTTTACCTTTTTTAATAAGGTCTTGGAGAGTATATGAAAGAAGATTAAGAGATTCTGTTGTATTTTTTGTGAAAATAATTTCTTCTTGTTCAGCATTTATAAATTTAGCAATAATTTTGTGAGCATCTTCATATCTTTTTGTAGCTATTTGGCTTAAATCATAAATTCCCCTGTAAGCATTTGCATTTTCTTTTTTAGCAAAATTACTAACTGCATTAATTACAGATAAAGGTCTTTGAGAGATTGCTGCATTATCTAAATAAACTAGTTTTTTATGATATTTAAAAATAGGAAAATCTTTTTTCAGTTTTTTTGCTTTTTGATTATTTATTTCCATTTTATATATTAAACTTATTTTACAAGCCTATTTAAAGATTATTTTTTCTTGAATCTATGCTCAATATATTCAACAAGATTACTGCCACTAAGTTTTGCACTTGAAGGTCCTGCTCGGATATAGAATTCTTCATCTTCCCCAATTTTCAAGAAGATTGGTTTTTTACTTTTTAGACAATTTATTTTAAGAATATTTCTCTTTTTAATAGGAATTATATCAAAATTAATTAATGGAAGATATTTTTTCCCAATTCTTTTTTTAAATAAATTTGTAAAATGGAGCGTAAACTTATCATTATCCGGGAAATTATCTTTTTCAATACCTAATACGTTCTTTTTATCAGAAACCCCGATTATTAATGTTCCTCCTCCTGAATTTAAAAAAGCTGCAATTGTTTTTAAGACAGAATGTTCTATTTTACTATCTTTTTCTTTTGTAAATAAGTTTGTTCTTAAAGTTGATTTAAATTCCAAAATTCCACTTTCACCTTTTTTAATTAATTTCAAAACTTGTTGTGGTGAATTTTCTTGTTTTAAGAAAAGTTTAGGATTTGTTTTCATAAATTTATCAACAACTTTTTGTAAGGCACCTTTTTGGTTTCTCATGTAAATATATCCAAATATTGAAGCTATTATTGCCCCTATTAAAACATAACTCATATTATTCATAGTATAAATATAAAGTGGATCATTAATAGTGTAACCAAGAAGAATCTTCAAATAGTATTTTAAAAGTTCTAAACCAAAAGCTAAGGAAATAGAAAGACTTAAGGCAAATAAAATCATCATAAAATAATCTTTTCTAATTTTATTATCTGAATAAAGAATAAATAATACCATGAAACCAATAAATCCCATTGCAATTCCAAAGAAAATTGGCACAATAGCTCCTTGAATTTTTCCAATAAAGAAAGTAGCTATCACAAAAATTAAAAGCAAGATTTCAAATTGCCTTGGAAATTTAATTTTATAGCTTTTTTTCATTAGTTCTGGGATAAACATCAATAAAAGAAGAAAGATGCTTGTGGACATTATATGCCAAAGATTATGGTAAAGGGCATTTAATATAGAAATTACTAAAATAATTTTAACTGCGAGTGTAAGTGGCTGTGAAAATAGTCTTGATTTTGGCATATTAAACTTAAGAATTTGTACTTTAAAATCTTTTATTTATTTTATCCGTATCTATAGTTTCTCTTTTGTTTTACAAAATCATCTGTTATCTCTTTTAGCGTAGCTATTTCTGAAAGTGGTTTATCTTCTCTAAGTGCTGTAAATCTTGGAAATCTTAATGCAAAACCAGATTTATAATTTAGAGATTTTTGAATTTCTTGATAAGTTACTGAAAGGATTATTTTAGGTTTAATTTCAACTGTTTTCCCTTTTTCTTTTATAATATATGGTTTAACTTTTTTAGTTAATTCTTCAAATGAAACACCTTGCTCTGATTTTTCTTTAATTCCTGTTCCCATTTTACCTATTGCAAGATATTCTCCCTTGTGTTTTCCTTTGCAAGCTAAAACATAACTTGAAAGCCAATTAGATCTTTTGCCTGTCCCATATTCTGCTCCAATAATTACTAAATCTAAATCCGGTACAGCTGGTTTCATTTTAACCATATGTCCAACTCTTCTTCCAGGCTTATATTCTGCTTTAAGCTTTTTCATCATAACGCCTTCTTGATTATTTTTCAAAGCTTTTTTATAAAATTCTTTAGCTTTTTTTGCATCACTTGTTATAATCTGTTTAGAGCAAATTATTTTGTAGGGTTTATTTATAATTATTTTCCTTACTAATTTAGCTCTTTTTTCAAAAGGTTCATCTAATTGGGATTTTCCATTATAATGAAGCACATCAAAAACATTAACCTCTACAGGAAGTTTATTTTGTAATTGTTTAATATTATGTTTTCTTCTAATTCTTTGGCTAATATCTTGGAAAACCTTGTATTCTTTTGTTTTTTTATCAAAACCAACAGCTTCTGAATCTAAAATAAATGATTTTCCTTTAACATATTTATTAATATAATCAACAATTTCTGGAAATTGTTTTGAAACATTTTCTAAACTTCTAGTAAATAATTTTATACCTTCTGAATTTTTGTGAATTAACATTCTAAATCCATCATACTTGTATTCTATTGCACAAGGTTTTCCAACTTCTTTAAAACCTTCTTCAATTGTTTCTACTTTTTGAGCTAACATAGCTTTGATAGGTTTTCCAACTTGAAGTTTTACTTTTTCTAATTCTTTTATTTTGCTTTTTTTAGCAATGTCAAAAACTTCTGCAACATCATTTGATTTATCAATAGCTCTTTGAATTGTTTCAGAAGCTTTTTTATCACCATCAAAAAATGCAGCAGAAAGAGATTCTCTAATGGTGCTTTCTTGCATTCCGATCCTTAAATCACCTATTAAGGTTCTTGTTAAGTAAAGTGCTTCTAATGGGGAAGCAGATGTTAGAAGTTCTGTGATTAATGAAATCTTTTTATTTACTGTTCCAGCCCCCTCAAGTTCTGGGAGTTTTCTAAAATTTTCTAAAACTTTTTCAGTTGTTATAATATGGCTAGAAAGTGTTGATTGGGTTTTCTTTTTTATTAGTTCTTCTGCAACTTTTCCTATATCTCCTATTTTTTTCCAAGTTTTTATAACTTCTTTAGAATTTGTTCCTGTTGCTTTTGAAATAGCTTTAATAGCTAGTTGATTACTTATCCCAATTTTTCTTTGGTCGTATTCAGGATAAATATCTCCTTGAAGAAGATATAAAATATCTCTATCAGAATCTGGAAGATATTTAAGAAGTTTAGCTAAGATTTTTATTTTTTCAAGTCTTTTTGGGGTGCTTGAAACTTCCTTATAAAAATCAGCTAGTTTTTGATACCTCATTTTCTTATTAAATAAAAGAAAAATGAATATTTAAGGTTAGTGTTAAGTGATGTCTCTTTTTTTCGTTAATTAATTAAAATATTATCAGTTTTATTTAGATTAGTTATTTTAATTACAACCTAATTTTATTTTTTAGAATTTTCTTGCAATCTGAGCTTCATCTACCTGGATTTTGTGAGAACCAACTAGCTTTCTCATATGTTCCTGAAACGCTTGCATAGATATAATCCCTTGCCGAGCATTGGTGAGAACTTGAAACCCTTCTTCTTTGGTTAGACTTAAACCGAGAGCCATTACTCCAATATTAAAGCCAAGTTGGACCTTGATCTCTTCAGACAAATTATCCCATTTGTCTACTTGTGTGAATCTGAGTACTTGCTCGCATGCGTGAGTTAGGAATTTTATCATACCTTCCGATAGGGATAATTATTATATAAATATATCTCAAATTAAAATAATTTTACTTAAAATCCTATTATTCGCTTTTCCAAAGCCCATGCAAATTACAATAAGCTCTTGCAGAAATTGGAGTAAAAGAAAATTCTACTTCAGAAGTTTGACCTGGTTTTAGAAATACTTTTGAGATCTGTTTACCGTCTGTTGCTTCTATCCATTCAATATAATGGGCTTCTTCCATTGGATGATCTACAGAACTTATCTTTACATTATTTCCTTCAATAATTGGTACATGTTTTTCAAGAGCACCGTCTTTTGTTTCTTCATTTTGAAGTTTCATAGGTTGCCCACAACACACTAATTCTCCAGCACCTCCATGTAAAACTTCAACAATGTTTCCGCATACTTCACATTTGTAAACTTGTTTTAATTCTGTCATTTTGAAAATTATATTAATTAGTATTCTTCACACTGAATTTGATAGTACGATTGAGCATGGTCACATGCAGGGCATTCTTCAGGGGGTTCTTCACCTTCATGAACATATCCACATTCCCTACAAACCCAAATCTTTTTCTCAGATTTCTTAAAAACTGTTCCAGCTTTTACTTGGTCTAAAAGTTTTTGATATCTTTCTTCATGATGTTTTTCAGCTATTGCAATTGAATTTAATCTAGCTGCGATTTTAGGGAGATTTTCCTCTAAAGCTATTTTTGCAAATTCAGGATACATGGTAGTTGTTTCATAATGTTCTCCATCTATTGCAGCTTGAAGATTTTCTTCTGTTTTACCATAAACAGTTGGTGCAGTAGCTTCGACAGCAATTTCTTCATTATTTCCTAATTCTTTTTTTAATTCTTGAATATGTTCAAAAAGTCTTTTAGCATGAACTTTTTCTTGCTCAGCTGTTTCTGAAAATATGCCTGCTATTTGTTCATAACCTTCTTTTTTAGCTATTTTTGCATAATAAGTATATCTGTTTCTAGCTTGAGATTCTCCGATAAATGCCTTTGTTAGGTTTTGTATTGTTTTTTCCATTTTTTATTTTATATAAAATAGTTTTTAAGTATTTCTCGGAATTTATTAGGGGTTACTTTCCTCTTCTTTTTCCAGCCCTTACAGAAGGCCTTACTTTAGAAGTTGGGTGTTTGTTTCTTAATCCTCTTGATTTTTTACCAGCACTTGTTAAACCCCTCATTGCTCTTTTTTTATTAGCACCTTTTCCAATCCAATTAATATTTTTATCATTTTTAATTTCAGGTCTTTCTGGGTCTACCATGATAACTTCATAGAAGTAATGGACACCGTCTTTTCCTATTAAATATGAATTTAATACTTCAAGATTTTTATATTTTCTAGCAACCCTTTGTTCTGCAATCCATTTGTAGCTCATCTTTAAATTTTTTCTAGTATGCAATCTCTTACTTCTTCTTCCTTTGTTAGGCCTTTTTCTTTTGTGGCCTCCTCTCTTAACTCTAATTCTGACCATTACAAATCCTTTCTTATCTTTATATCCTAAAGCTCTTGCTCTGTCTAATCTTAATGGTTTGTCAACTTTAGTATACACTCCTGATTTTCTCCACCCTATCATTCTTTCCCTAAGTGTCTTTTTATCAGGCTTTTTCCATGCTTGTTTGATATAATGATAAAATCCTTTTGCCATGATTTATGTAGAAAAAGTTTGTTTTTAAAACTTAGGGTTTAGTAATTTTACATTCAAAATCTTTATAAATACCTTAAGTGTGTTTTTTTAATGAGCCTGTAGCTCAGCCTGGTTAGAGCACTACTCTGATAAGGTAGGGGTCCACGGTTCAAATCCGTGCAGGCTCATATTCAAATTCTTAGTTTTTAACTTCCAACTCAAGAATTAATTTTCCCTTAGAAAAATTATAATTTGTTATTGGCAAACTTATTGGAATCAATTTATGAAAAGCTTTAGTTTTTGCAATAGCTTTTATTTCAATACTACTTTCAAGCCTAGATATTGACACGTCCTTTATTGATTGAACTGTTGGAAGTTTTATTTCATAAATAACTTTATTTGAAAGTCTTCTTATATGAGTCTCAGGTTCTAGTTTTTTTAGTTTCACAAATTTTTGTTGTTTTTCTTTTGTAAACCTAATTGGTTTAATCTCTTTGATAGGTTTTTTAGGAGTAATAGTGTTTGGTTGTTCCATAAAATTATTTTGTCCAAGATCAACTTCCTTCCCATTAATAGACAACTTAAAATTAGTTTTCATATCAGGATTTTTTTGTTGTTTTACTGTTTCTTTTTTCATTTCTTTTTCAAGCATTTTCATAGCACTTCCAAGCATTTTATTCAACATTGTACCATTAAAGCCTCCAAATAAAGAATCCATTGGATTTTGAGGTTGATTTACAAAATCATCTTTTCCAAGCATTCCCCAGTCTTTTGAATTAGATTTATTTTTAAGAGGGTTCCCACAAGAAGGGCAAAAACTATCTTTACTATTTATTTTATTGTTACAGTATTTACAAGATTTTTTCTTAAACATAGTTAAAGAATACTGATTTTTATTTAAAAGTCTTTAGTTTATTTAGTATTTAGATATTTCTTAATAGAAGTTATTTCATGAACTTCTTCTAAAAATGTTGATTTACCTTCTTTGAGAATTATGTCTTTGAGTGCTTCTGTACTCTTAATTTTCTTTTTATTTTTTATTTCTTTTATATTTGATAATCCGAAAACAACTACTGCAAATCTTAATATCCCACTTAATATAAATATTATAAATATTGATTCTAAAAGGGTGGTTGTTAAGTATTTTATTAATAATGCACCCAATCCTGCGCCTAAGAAAACCCCTATTCCCAACAAGATATTATAATATGAAACAGCTACAGCTCTTTTTTGTTTGCTTACATTATCATAAATAAAGTTTCCAGAAGCTAAGTGAAATCCAGCCCAAGCAACCCCCCCAATTAGTTGTGCTACAAAGATAAGATATAGTGGAGAAGGGCTTAAAATCCATAAAATAGGAATAAATGGAATCATTATTGCTGTTATTTTTATAACTTTATAATTTCCATATTTATCTGCAAATTTTCCCCACAATTCTAAAACCAATACAGAGAAGAATGCACTGGAAAGAATAACAACCATATAAATGGGATAACTAAATTCTAAATATCTAAGTAGGTAAACTGTTGTTAATGCTGAAGAAACCATTGTAGCAAATCCTAAAAATGATCTAAAGATTGCAAATCTTCCAAAATTATTTTTGTGAGCATTTAATAAAAAATCACTAAATGAGAAATAATACCCTTTTTTAAGTTTTAATTTAGGTTCATATGTTTTTCTGAAAATTTTCCAAGAAACCATTCTAGCTAAAAGTGCTAAGAAAAATAAAATCATAAAACCATAAAATACCAATCCTTTTGTTTTAAAGTATTCTAAAAAGAAACCAGCACAAATAGCTAAAACTACTGAAGCAAAACCTATTATTAAATTTCTTTTAGAATGCCATCTTCCCCGGTATTTAGCATCTACAATATCCCCTATCCAAGAGAACCAAGCAGGATGGGCTATATTTAGTAGAATAGTATATATCGAGAAAACTAATAATAAACAAATTGGTAGAAAATTTGTTAAAATATTTTTATAAAATAAAAATGCAATTAAAATGAAAGGTAACCATGTAAGAGATTCTAAGAAAACAGCCTTGAGTAGGATTTTTTTCCTGGAATATTTTTCCATTAATTTAGAACCGGGAATTTGACTTAAAGGTCCTAAAAGGCCGGCAATAGAACTTAACATAGCAACCATGGCATTACTAGAATTAATTGCAATTGCAAAAGGAGAAACAAATTGTGCTCCTAAAGAACTTTTAATAGTTGCAAAAATACCTTCTTTAATACTATGTCTTCTAGCTTGGTGTCTTGGCCCTATTTTTTTTGTAGAATTTGATTTTCTTTTCACTTTTTCACCATCTTTTATATTTTATAATATAATAATTATTATATAAGGGTTTTTGTTTTAGTTAACTTTTTATATTATATCCTTCTGCATATTTCATGGTAAAGAAATTTTATGTAACAACTCCAATATATTATCCAAATGATATACCTCATATTGGGCATGCATACACAACAATAGCTGCAGATATCTTAAATAGATGGAATAAACTTAAAGGAAATAAATCAAGATTTTTAACTGGAACAGATGAACATGGAAAGAAAATTGAAAATGCTGCCAAAGAAAAAGGAAAAAAACCTAAAGAATTTGTAGATGATCTTGTTCCGGAGTTTAAAGAAGCTTGGAAAAAGTTGAATATAAGATATGATAGATTTATTAGAACAACTGATAAAGATCATGAAAAATTAGTTCAAGAAATTCTTCAGAAGGTTTTTGATAAGGGAGATATTTATTTAGGAGAGTATGAGGGTTATTATTGCACTGGTTGTGAAGCTTATTACACTGAGCGAGGCTTGGAAGACGGTTGTTGTCCAATTCATAAAACTAAAATTGAAAAATTAAAAGAACCTAGTTATTTTTTTAAGTTAAGTAATTATAAGGATAAATTATTAAAGTTATATAATGAAAATCCAGAACTTATTCAACCTAAATTTAGAAGAAATGAAATTATTAATCGAGTTAAAGAAGATTTGTTAGATTTAAGTATTTCCAGGGCAAGTTTTTCTTGGGGGATTCCATTGCCTTTTGATAAAAAACATGTTTCTTATGTTTGGTTTGATGCATTACTTAATTATGTGTCTGGTGCTGATGGTTTTTGGCCAGCAGATGTTCATTTGATTGGTAAGGATATTCTGTGGTTCCATACTGTTATCTGGCATGCAATGTTATTATCAGCTGGATTGAAATTACCTAAAACTGTTTTTGCACATGGTTGGTGGACTTTTGATAAAGAAAAAATTTCAAAATCAAGAGGGAAGGTAGTAAATGTCGATGAATTAATTTCAATAGCAGGAGTAGATGCTGCAAGGTATTTTTTATTTAGGGCAACACCTTTTGGAGATGATGGGGATTTTTCAGAGAAAGCATTAATTGATAGGTATAATAATGAATTAGCAGATAAATTAGGAAACCTTGTTAGTAGAGTAAGTGGATTAATAGAAAGAAATGGAATTGAAAAATGTGAAAATAAGTTAATTAAAAAATTAAAATTAAAGAAAATTGAAAAGTTAATAGATAATTTTGAATTTGATAAAGCGTTAAATGAAATTTTTGCATTTATTGATGTGTGTAATGAATATGTTCAACACAAAAAGCCTTGGGAAACTAAAGACAAGAAAGTTCTTTATGAATTAAAAGAATCTATTTTAAAAATAGCTGAATTACTTAGTCCATTTATTCCAGAATCTGCTGAAAAGATCACAAAACAATTTAAAGTAAAAAATATTAAAAAAGGAGAAATCTTATTTAAGAAGATTGAAACAAAATAAAATGGAAGGAATAGTTGAATTTGATGACTGGCAAAAACTTGAATTAAGAGTTGGTAAAGTTGTAGAAGTTGAAGATATAGAAGGTGCTGATAAGCTTTACAAACTTACTATTGATATTGGCAATGAAAAGAAAACAGTGTGTTCTGGATTAAAAGATTATTATTCTAAAGAAGATCTTCAAGATAAGAAAGTTATTTTATTTGTAAATTTAAAACCTAGAATGTTAAGGGGTATTGAAAGTCAAGGAATGATTTTAGCAGCAACAACAGAAGGTGAAAAAGAAGTAAGACTTTTAGAGCCTGATGCAGATATAGAAATTGGGGCAAGAGTTACTTAATAACACTTAATTATATATATTGCAATATATCTTTTATAAAATATACTTTAGAATATCTATATTGCAATGTTAGTATTTCTTTTTCTTTAATGCTCTTGAAATAATTTGGAAAATATTATCTTTATCTTTTTTAGAATTGTATTTTTTATTAACTATTTTTGAAGCTATTTCTTTGTAAGCTCTTGAGGGTTTACTTCTCGGGTGAGTGTGAATAACAGCATTTTTTAATCCGATTGATTCTGAGATACAAATATCTTCAGGAATCATCCCTAAAATTGGTACTTCTAACATTTCCTTAACAGTTTCTGGTTGCATTTCTACTTTGTTTTTTCTAACCCTGGTGATTATAACTCCCATTACATTTTTTCCTAATTGTTCTGCAAGTTTAATTGTTTTTAAAGCATCTGCGATAGCAGGCATTTCCGGATTTGTGACAATTATTAATTCGTCTGACAAATCTATAGCAGAAATAGCTTCGTTTCCAAGGCCTGCAGCACTATCTATAATTACATAATCTGAAATTTTTTTAAATTCTTTTTTAAATTTCTTCATATTTTCTGGTTTAAGCCTTTTTAATTCTTTTAAAGATAATGAAGAGGGAAGAACCTTGATTCCGGATTCATGTTCATAAACAGCTTCAAATAATTCAGCTTTTCCTAAGAGAACATGATTGAGGGTTATAGGAACTTCCGGAGAATTTAAGTGAATGCCTACGTTTGGTGTTGATACATTTGCATCTACAACTAAAGCATCTTTTCCAAAATAATTTATAGCTGCAGCAAGATTTATTGCAGTTACCGTTTTTCCAACACCCCCTTTTCCAGAAGTGATAACAATTAATTTTTTCATTTTGTTTTCTTATTAACTTAAGATAGAAGAAATTGCTTTGTAGTACTTATAAATTTTTCTAACAATTCGGAATATTCTTTTAATTGTTCTAAATTTACATTTATTTCTTTTCCCTTATAAGAAATTTTGAGATTAACGTTTTTTCTAAATTCCCCAATTCTTTCTTTTCTTAATTCATCAATTTTTCTGAACATTTCATACATGTCCATTACTTTTAAGAAATCTTTATCTTTTTTGAATATTTTTCTAATTTCTTCTATTTTCCCAAGCGGATTTGTAGGAATTGATTTAATTTTCTTTTTCTTTTTAGCATGTTTTAGAATTTGTTCTACAGCTGTTTCAATCATTCTACCCCATCTTCTCAACAAATTAACTATGACATCACAAGTTTTAGTATATTTCAAACTAACATAAAGTAGATGGTCTGCACTAATTTTTTCTTTAATTATATCTTCCATGATTTATTTCCCCTTTTTAAGAGAACTCTAAAAGTATCTTTTATTACGATAAAGTAGTTTTTATACTTTTCTCAAATTTTGTCTTTTAATACAGATTCTACTTTTTTTAGAATATCTTTAGAAATCTGTAAAAATTGTTTTGCTTGTTCAAAAGTAATGATTTCCATTTGTAAGTTTTTTGATAAAATAACTACTTTTTCATTTCTTACAAATTCCATTGGGCTTTGTTTATGTTTTTCAACTATCCTAAATATTTCTAAAATAGTCTGAATTTCTTGATTAGAGATATTATATCTCGGAGCGCATTTCTGTTGAAAAGTGTTAAAATTAGATTTAGAGTCAGGAGATAATTTTATTCTTTTGTAGAGATATTCATATTGAAGAATTGCATTAATACAACTTGTTAGTCCTTTTTTTAATTCAACAATTATTTTTAATAACAATTTTTTATCTTTTACTAAAGGATAGGTCATATAAATTAAATGGTCTGCTACACGAATAATTCTTTGAGATTCTTCAAGATTTTTTATGATTTTTTCCATGATAAATAAGCTAGACAACCTAGGTTTCCTTAGCATAACCTTTCTTAAAAAAGAGAGTAGAATTAATATAAATGTCGGTGGTTGAAGAATTATTCACTTAGTTCCATAATTGCTGTAGCCAAGTCTCCTGTTTTTTCAAGCGCAGCTTTAGCTTCTTTTTCAGATTTTCCTGTTTTTTCAACAATTGTTTTTACATCTTCTTCAGAAATTTCAGGTGCAGCAGATTCTTCTGAAACATCTCCTGCTATTTGAAAACTATCTTGACCTTGTGCAGTAATTTTTGTTACAGAAGGATTAGAAATTATAATGTTGCTGCTTTCAGGCCTTTCTATTATAACTTTGGAAGCAGGAATTTCTTCTTGAGCAATTCCCATCTGTTTCATAACAGCTTGCATTTTTTTTGGATCCATATTAAGCATTTTTATTTTTTCTTAATTTATTTTTAACCTAAGAATACCCCTAAAGCAACCCTAAAGGCTATTATTAAGATTATAAATGCTATTACATGTGTTGGTTTGAGATTAAAGTAGCTTGTGTATTCTTCTTTGAATCTCATTAATCCACCAAAGCCTGATGGAACGTTGAATCCTGCATCTTTTGCCATGGATTCCTCATGAATTATGAGTATAAAAAGTTTATGATTAGTTTTATAAACAAATATGAATTAAATTTAATATGGCTAAAAATCAGGTGGATTTCAAAACAATTGAAGATAAATGGCGTAAATTTTGGGAAAAAGAAAAAATTTACAAGTTTAACCCTAAAAGTAAAAAGAAGATTTATTCCATAGATACTCCTCCACCCTATGCTTCTTCAGGGCACCTTCATGTAGGGCATGCATTACATTATACCCAATTTGAAATAATTGCTAGGGTTATGAGGCTTCTTGGAAGAGAGGTTTATTTTCCTCCTTGTTTTGATGATAATGGCCTTCCTACTGAGAAATATGTTGAAGAAAAATTAGGAATAAATAAAGCTAAAACAAATAGGGCTGAATTTAGAAAATTATGTTTAAAAGAAAGCAGAAAAGTTGAAGAGGTTTATATTGATAAAGTTTTTAAAAAATTAGGCCATAGTTATGATTGGGATTTATTATATACTACTATAAGTCCTGAGGCTCAACAAGTTGCACAAACAGCTTTCTTAAAATTAGTTAAAAAAGGAGATGCATATAGAAAAGAAGAACCAACTATTTGGTGCCCATACCATGAAACAGCACTTGCTCAAGCAGAAGTGGAGGATTTAGATAGAACAACTAAATTAAATTATATTTCTTTTGATGTTGCAGATTCTAAAGATAAAGTTTTAATAGCTACCACAAGGCCTGAATTTTTACCAGCCTGTGTAGGAATTTTTGTTAATCCTAATGATAAAAAAAATAAAAAATTAGTTGGTAAAGAATTAATTGTTCCACTTTTTAATTATAAGGTTAAGGTTATGGAAGATGAAAAAGTTGATTCTGATTTTGGAACTGGAATTGTTATGGTTTGTACTTTTGGAGATAATACTGATATTGAATGGTGGAAAAAACATAATTTAGATTTAAAATCAATTTTAAACCCAAATGGAACCCTTAATGATCTTGCAGATGAATATTCAGGAATGAAATTAGAAGAAGCAAGAGAAAAAATGATTGCTGATTTGAAGAAATTAGGTAAACTAGAGAAACAAGAACCTTTACAACAAACGGTTGGAACTTGTTGGAGATGTAATAATCCTGTAGAATATATAATCACAAAACAATGGTTTATTAGAACTTTAAAATATAAAAAAGATTTAATAAAACAAATAAGGAAAGTTAAGTGGCATCCTGAATTTATGAGAAATAGGTTTGAAAATTGGACAGAAAATCTTGGATGGGATTGGGTTATTTCTAGGCAAAGATATTATGGGGTTCCTATTCCTGTTTGGTATTGTGAAAATTGTAATGAAGTAATTTTTCCTGATGAAAAAGATTTGCCAATAGACCCTATGGATAAGAAAATGAAATGCCCCAAATGTAAGAAAGAGGCTAATCCGGAAAAAGATGTTTTTGATACATGGATGACTTCTTCAAATACACCTGAAATTGCATCTAGGTGGTTGGAAAATCCTGAACAATATAAGAAAATTGCACCAATGTCCCTTAGACCTCAAGCACATGATATTATTAGAACCTGGGCATTTTATACGGCTTTAAAAAGTCATTTATTATTTAATAGAATTCCCTGGGAAAATGTAATGATTGGAACTTTTGTTTTAGATTCAAAAGGTAAAGGAATGCATAAAAGTAAAGGAAATGCTGTTTGGGCAGATGAACTTCTTGAAAAATATAATGTTGATGCATTTAGATATTGGGTAGGTTCTGCAGGTACCGGTTCTGATTTACCATTTAAAGAGCAAGAACTTGTAGCAGGTCAAAGATTTTTGACAAAACTTTGGAATTCTTCTAAGTTTACCATTATGAATTTAAAAGATTATAAAAATAATCAACCAAAGAAATTAGAAGAAATAGATAAATATATGTTGCAAAAAGCTTCAGAAGTTTTGGATAATGTGAAAAAGCATTACGAATCTTATAATATCTCTGCAGCAAAAAGAGAAGCAGAACATTTTTTCTGGCATTTTTTCTGCGATAATTATTTAGAAATTGTTAAGAAAAGAGTTTATAATGAAAAAGGAGATAAGAAATTATCTGCACAATATGTTCTTTACCAATCTTTATTGTCTGTTTTAAAAATGATGGCTCCAATAACTTGTTTCTTAACAGAAGAAATTTATCAAGATTATTATAAGAAATTTGAAAAAGATAAAAGTATTCATATTTCTTCTTGGCCTGAACTAAAAATTAAGCAAGATAAAAAATTAGAAGCAAATGGAAACAAATTCCTAGATATATTATCCAAGATAAGACAAGAAAAATCAATAAAGCAAAAACCTATGAACTCTGAAATTATCCTAACATTAACAAAGAAAAATAAATTAGAATTAAAAGACCTTCTTGAAGATTTAAAAGATGTTACAAATGCTAAAGAAATTAAAGAAGGTAAATTTGGGGTTAAGTTTTTATAAAAATGGCAAAAATAACAAAAAGCGAACTTAAAGAAGAATTAGAAGGGCTTGCAAAACACAGGGGTAGACAGACAGAACTTATTTCTGTTTATGTTCCAGCAGGTTATGATGTAAATACAGTTCAAAGGCAACTTGAAGCTGAAAAGTCAACTGCTAAAAATATTAAATCAACAGCTACTAGAAAAAATGTTACAGATGCCCTTGATAAATTAGTAAGGCATTTGAAATCTTATAAAAAAACACCTGAGCAAGGGATGGCTCTTTTTGCAGGAAATGTTTCTAAATCAGAAGGTCAAAGTGATCTACAGTTATGGGAGATTCAACCTCCCCAACCAGTAAACAACAGATTATATAGGTGTGATAAAGAATTTGTTCTTGAACCTCTTCAAGAAATGCTTGAAGCTGATGAAATTTTTGCACTGGTGGTCATGGATAGGAAGGAAGCCACAATCGGTTTTCTTGAAGGAAAACGAATTGAAATGCTTCAGAATATGACTTCAGGAATTCCAAGTAAAGTTAGGGCTGGTGGTCAGAGCGCTCAAAGATTTCATAGAATTACAGAAGGTTTGACAAAAGATTTTTACAAAAGAATTGCAGCAGAAGTTAAGAAAAGATTTTTTGATGATTTAAGATTAAAAGGAATTATTGTTGGGGGCCCTGTCCCTACTAAGGACGAATTTTTAGATAATGAGTATCTTGTTACAAAATTAAAAGAAAAAGTTATCGGAAGGGTTGATATTGGAGATACTTCTGAGTCAGGATTAAAAGAACTTGTTGAAAAATCTCAAGATATTTTAGCTAATCAAGAAATTATTTATGAAAAAAAAGTTTTAGAACGGTTTTTTGAAACACTTGGAAAAAATCCTGATTTAGGGATTATTGGTGAAAATAAGATTCAGGTTGCTTTGGAAAAAGGAGCTGTAGATGTATTATTTGTCTCTGAAAAAATAGATCGGGCAGTATCTAAAGAATTAAAAAAAATAGCAGAAAGCATGGGAACAACCATTGAAGATATTTCTATAGAAACAGAAGAAGGTGACCAGTTCTTTAATCTTGGGGGGCTTGGGGCTATTCTAAGATATAAGATTTAATTTAAAATGGCAGTTAGTAGTAAAACAATAAATGAAATAGATGAAGCAAAAGAAAAAGAAGATTTAAAGATTCTAGAGGCTGTTCTTTTTGTTTCAGGGAGATTTTTAAAAATGCAAGAATTAATCACACTTTCAGATTTAAATCCAGCTATTATGCAAGATCTTCTTGAAAAATTGAAAATAAGATATGAAAAGTCTGATTCTGTTATAGAAATTGTTGAAAAAAGTGGTTCTTGGAAAATGGATATTCAACAAAAATATTCTTTTATTGTGAATAAGTTAGCAACAGGAAGTTCTGAATTTTCAAAGGCAGAACAAGAAACTTTAGCAATAATTGCTTATAAACAACCAATAAAACAATCTGTAATTATTAAGATAAGAGGAAACAAGGCTTATGACCATATAAAGAAATTTGTTGAATTAAAGTTACTTAGGAAGAAAAAAGTAGGACATACTTATGATTTAAATCTTAGTGAAGAGTTTTATGATTATTTCAATGTAGTTGATAGAAAGAAACCTTTGGAGGAAAATTAAATGGGTTTAGATATTTTAACTTTGATTTTTTTTGTGTATGTAATTGCTGCGTTTTATTTTTTGTCCTTATATATCTTAATTTATCTAAGAAATCGGGGGGAGATGTTTAAATTCCCAAAAATTACTAAAAAATATGACTTAAGCATCGTGGTTCCATGCTATAATGAAGAGAAACATATTGCGGGAACAATCCAATCTTTATTAGATTCAAATTATAGCAATTTAAAAAAAATAATAGTTGTTGATGATTGTAGTACAGATAATTCCTATAATATTATTAAACAGTATGCTAAAAAATATGCTAGAGTAATGGCTGTCCAAACCCCAAAAAATACAGGGAAGGCCAGCGGGGCTAAAAATTATGGCTCAAGGTTCGTTAAAACAGAATTAATTGGTTTCACAGATGCTGATTCTTATCCTAAAAGAGATGCAATAGAAAAGATGATTGGTTATTTCGATGAAAAAAAAGTTGGAGCTGTGACTGCAGCTGTTTTAGTTCAAAAAAGAGATAGGTGGATAGAGAGATTGCAATCAATAGAATATAAAGTAATTATTTTTACAAGAAAATTATTAGGGTTTATAGGAGCGATATATGTCACTCCTGGCCCTTTAGCGATTTATAGAAAAAAAGCTTTTGATGTTGTAGGGGGTTTCGATGAAACTAATATGACAGAAGATATTGAGATTACCTGGCATCTTGCAGCTAAAAAGTATCTTGTTAAAATGTGCATTCCTGCTAAAGTATACACTGTTGCTCCTAAGAAAACAAAAGTATGGTTTAATCAGAGAATTAGGTGGAATGTGGGTGGGGTTCAAACAATGTTAAAATATAAAAAATCTTTCTTGAAAAAAGGAATTCTTGGAAACTTTATTTTACCTTTCTTTGTATTTCAATGGTTTTTAGGGATTTTTGGGTTAGCTGTTTTAATCTATAGATATGTGAGAAGAACCATTGTGCAGTATTTATCTACTAAATATTCTGTAGCAGCTCATGCAGCTATTTTAACTATAAGAGATTTAAATTTAACACCCAATGTTTTGATATTTTTTGGATTGACTCTTTTAATTTCTAATCTGTTATTTATCTCTTTAGCATTATTGCACTCTAAGGAAACAGAATTTAAAAAGCATAATATATTCACTATTTTGTTCTTTGCCTTTTTTTATTTATTGGCATACCCCACAATATTGGTAGTTTCAATGTTTAAATTAATAACTGGAAGATACAAATGGTAAAATTAGGAAATCAAAAAAATGTTTTTTGGGAAGCAGCATTCTTAACATTAGTAATTTTTATATTTGGAATTTTTATAGGGATTGCTTTTGAATCTAATAAAATAGATGAAATAAACGAATATTACGCAATTTCCGAAATTTCATTAATGGATATTTTTATATTCAATAGCATTCTTAATTTTGAAGATATTAGGTGTGCAGATTTAATAAATGCAAACGTGGAATTTGCAGATAAAATTTATGAGGAAGCTTATGTTTTAGAACAATATGAAGATTCGGGAAAGCTTTCAGATAATATTCGATTAGCTCATGATAAATATGATATTTTAAGAACTTTTTTATGGGTAAATGGTATAGAAACTTCTAAAAAATGTGAAAGTGCTTCTTCAACAGTTGTTTATTTATATGAATATGAACCAGAAGATCTTACTAAGAAAGCAACTCAAAAAGTTTGGTCAAGAATTTTATTAGATTTAAAGCAAAAAGAAGGAAATGGAATTCTTTTGATACCAATAGCTACTGATAATGATTTAGTTTCTTTAAATTCTAAGCTTAAGGATCTTAATATCACTGAATTTCCAGTAGTAGTTATAGATGATAAGCATATTATAAATGAATTAAGTTCTGTAGAAGATCTTGAAAAATACCTTGATTAATATTGTTTTTTAGAATATAAATATTAAAAAAGAGTTTTAGGCCTTTAGGGTTATGGAATGTTCTATATGTGGGGTTTCAAAAGATCGTCAGAGATTATTTGATGCGATTTCTCCAAAAGGAATTACTAGGGTTTGTGAAAATTGTGCATATAAGGCAAATCTCACAATAATTAAGAAACCAACTACTTTTCAATTAAAGGAAGCTGAAAAAAGAAAAACAGTTTACGAAAGACTTTCATCAGCAGCAGGAGTTGATCCTGAAAAAGCAGATTTTAGTAACCCTATAAAAGGAATTATTAAAAAACCGGAAGAAATTACCCTTAAAGATCTTGTGGATAAGAATTTTAATAAAGGGCTTGCAAAAGAATCAAAACCTAGGCCAGATCTTTTTGAAAATTTTCATTGGATTGTTATGCGGGCAAGAAGATCTAAGAAATTAACTCAGGAGCAACTTGCTAAGGAGTTACAGGAATCAGAAGCTGCTATCAAGATGGTAGAAAAAGGTGTTCTTCCTGAGAATGATAACCTTTTGATAAGTAAATTAGAGAGTTTTTTAGGCATAAAAATTTCTAAAAAAAGAATTGAAAAAGATGAATTAAAATATGAATCAAAATTTGGACAGAAATTAGAATTAGAACCTGTTAAATCAATTGTTGAGCTTCAGATTAAAGAAGAGGAATTGTTTGAGCCTGTTGATGTTTTTGGGGAAGAAGAAGAGGAACTTAAGAAAATTGCTGAAAGAGCTGAAAGGTTTAAAAAAACTAAAGAAATTACAGAAATTGAAGAAGATCCCGAGGATGCAATTGATTTTAGTTCTGTTTCGACAAGATCATTATCTATCGAAGATTTAAAGGCTATGAAAAAGGCTAAAGAAGAAAATCCCTTTAAAGAAGACTTAATAAAGAAAAATGATCTTTCTGAAGAAGAAATGAATAATATTATTTTTGGGAAGAAGGTATAATTTAATCCATTAAATTTATAAACTAAATTGGCGAATTTCTATCATGGAACTTAACATTCTTAAAAGCTCAAAAGAAGAAATTGAATTTGAAATTGAAAGTTTAACAATTGCAGAGGTTCTTAGGATTTATCTTAATAAAGATTCTTCAGTAAGTTTTGTAGCTTGGAAAAGAGAACACCCAACAGAGAAACCTATTTTCCTTGTAAAGACTAAGGGCAAAACAGCTAAGAAAGCTGTTGCAGATGCAATTGCAGCAATAAACAAGAACCTAGATAGTGTTTTAGCTGATTTTAAGAAATTAAAGTAAGTTGATTATAACTACAACAATCCTTATTAATTCTATAAGTTATTTTTAATTATGGTAAAAATATCTGCAGGAAGTTTTGATCTTAACAAATGGCTTTATGGAGGTTATGAATCTGGGGTAATTAGTATGCTTGCAGGCCCACCAGGTTCTGGCAAAACAAATTTTGCAATTTTAGCAGCCTGTAGTCAAGCTAAAAAAGGAAATAAAGTAATTTTTGTAGATACAGAAGGAGGTTTTTCATCTGAAAGAGTTAAACAGATTGTAGGTGAGGGTTATAAAGAAATTTTAGAAAATATTTTGCTTATAGAACTTACTAAATTTGAAGAACAACAAAAATTATTTTTAAAGTTGCTAGATAAAGTTAAGAAAGAACATGTTCGATTGATTGTTATTGATGGGATGGCTATGTTATATCGGCTTGAGCTTGGAGATGCTAATAAATTAAAGGATGATGAGAAAGTTAAAGAAGTTAATAGGGAAGTTGCAAGGCAGATGAGGGTTCTTGCAGAAATAGCTAGAAAGCAGGAAATTGCAATTATAATTACAAACCAGGTTTATTCAAGTTTTTTATCTGATGAAGAAATAAAAGCAGGTGTTCAAAGAGAAATGAGTATTGTTGGAGGAGACTTGTTTAAGTATTGGAGTAAGTGTATAATTGAATTGAAAAAAGAAGGAAATAAAAGGAAAGCTGTCTTGTTAAAACATAGGAGTTTGCCTGAAAAAGAAATGAGTTTTGAGATTAGGAATAAAGGCATTTTTAAGAGGGGTTGGATTTAGAAATAAAATAAGGGGAATCATGGCAGAAGATTTAAAATTTGAAATTATAAAGAAAATATCAGATGTGAAATTTAAACATAAAGATATTAGTAGCATATCTAAGTTTGAAGGGAGCTCACCGCCTAGTGTTTTTATTGGTTCAAAACTAAAATATCCACTAATGAATGTTGGAATTCTTTCTCCTTTAGAACAAGAAGAAAATGCCTGGGTGTTTGATGATGCAAAGTATTGGGCTAAGGAAAATTTTAGTATCCAAGATGTTGTAAAACTTCGTGAAGGCTTGTTAAATTCTAGATTTCAATCAAAAGCAACAGATGCACGGTTAAATAAGAAGTTTTTAGAAATTGCAAAGAACATTGCCGTTGCTTCTAAACCAGTTGATATTAATATTGAATTAAAAAATAAAATGAATATTGGAAGAAAAAAAGACCAAGTTTTAACACCCCATGGAATGAGGGCTCCTCTTAAGAAAGCTAAGATTACGGGTAATGTGAAGATTAATCAAAAAGTTGACAAAGTTTTAAATGATGAGATTAAGGCTTCAAAAGGTTTAGAATTTTTATATAAAAATAAAATTAGTGAATATGCACTTAGTAAAATATTAAGTGTGGGGGTGTTAGGATTAAAGAAAAATAAAAGATTAGTTCCCACAAGATGGAGTATTACTGCCACAGACGATACATTAGGAAAATCTTTGATAAATTCTATTAAAGAATACAAGTGGATTGAAAATTATCAATTATTTTTCGGAAGTTTTATGGGGAATAATTATCTTCTTTTATTTTTCCCAAATGTTTGGAATTATGAGCTTTTTGAATTATACCTCCCAGGTAGTTCTTGGAATCCTTCTACTCAAATAAAAGCTTCAACAGATTCAGAGACTTATTCTGGAAGAAAAACTTATGCTTCTGCTACTGCTGGAGGATATTATGCAACAAGATTAGCTATTTTAGAATATTTAAATAAAATAAAAAGACAAGCTTCTGTTTTAGCTATTAGAATTGAAACTCCAACCTATTGGGCTGCTCTAGGTGTGTGGGTTGTTAGAGAAAGTGTTAGAAAAGCTTTAGATAATAAAATTTTAGAATTTAATGATTTAAATGAACTTCTTGAAAGTTCTAGAAAAATTAGTATGATTAAATTTGGATATGACAATTCTAAGATTTTAAAGAAAAGCAAGTTGTTAGAATCTATTCAAACACAAACTAATTTGAATAAATGGCTTTAAACATTACCTTTATTAACACTTCTCTACATAAGGATTTGTAATAAAAGGAGGTTAAAAATGAATCATAATTGTAAGTGGTGTGAAGTTGTATTGCTTTTACTTATTGTAATCTGGACTTTTTGGACTAATTTATTTGGATTATCTAGTAAGTGGGTTGTTATTATAGCTGCAGTAATTTTACTTATACATGGACTAGGTTGTAAAACTTGTCATATAGGTATGAAAGCTAAACCAAAGAAAGCTAAAAAGAGAAAATAATTTTATTTAATTTCTTTATTCTCTTGTTTTTTCTTATATTCTTCTAATCTTTTTTTATTTGTAGAACATTCTGTATTAAAGCAGAAGAACCATGGTTTTCTACCTGCAGATAATGCCATCATCATTGGGAACCCACATTCTTCACATAATTTATCTGTCTTTTTTATTGTGCCTCTTGGAGGTAGGGAGTAGGTTGTTTTACAATCAGGATAAGCATCACAGGCAATAAATTTTCTTTTAGTTTTAGGTGAATAGGTAATAGCTAAATTCCCTTTTTTACATTTAGGACAAGTGCACAAAGTATTTTCTATTTTTTCTTGTGCCCTTAATTTTAAGTTAGCTTGTAAAAGTTCTTTTCCAATTTTCTTTTCATTTTTATTAAATTGGGTTGCTATTTTTGTTATAGTTTCTTTAGCTCCTTCAATAACTTTTTCTTCTTTTTTAATAAAATCTTTTTTAGCTTTAGAAATTTCACTCATTTCATCTTCAAATTTTTTAGTAAGTTTTTCATCAATAATTATTGGAGAATATTTTTCAAGAGTAGTTATTAAAGACATTCCTAAAGGTGTTGCTTCTATGCTTTTTTCTTTAATGTAATTCCTATTATATAGGGTTTCTAATATAGAAGATCTTGTAGCTTTTGTCCCTAAATTTCTTTTTTCAAGTCCTGAAATTATAGAAGCAGGAGAATATCTTTTAGGGGGTTGAGTTTCTTTTTCTTCTATTTTAGAATCTACAATATTAACTTCGCCCTCTAGATCCGGAATTTCATTTTCTTTTAATTTATTTGGATAAATTTCTAACCAAGCTTTTTTTCTTATCGAAGAACCCCTTGTGCTGAAAATAAGTTTTTCTACAGTAGCTTTGACAGTTTTATTATCAAGAATAGCATTATCACAGAAAAGAGAAAGAAATCTTCTGACAATTAAGTTATATATTTTTTCATCAGCATCAGCTAATATTTGTTTATTTCCGGTAGGATAAATAGATGGGTGAGCAGGATCTGATTTAGGCCCTTCAAGTGGTTTGGACTTTGTTATTAATTTTTCAACTTTGTATTCTTTTGCAAGTTGTTTTAGGATTTTATCATAGCCAAGGGCGGCAGGTAATTTTTGACTAGATGTTCTTGGGTAAGAAATTAATCCTGCAAGATAAAGTGATTGGGCAGATCTCATAGTATTTGCCGGAGTTATTCCATGTAATTTGTAAGCTTCTGTTTGAAGTGTTGTTAAATTAAAAGGAGGATTTGGCGGAAGGCTTTGTTCTGTTTTTTTTGTTTCTGCCTGAGCTTTTTTACCTTTAAGATTTTCAAACTTAGAAAGTTCTGATTTTTCGAAAATATCTTTATTATGCTTTAATTCTAATTTTGAAACTTTTGAATTTTTAACAGTAATAAAAATTTGCCAATAAGGTTTTGATTTAAATGCTTGAATCTCTCTTTCTTTTTGAACGATCATGTTTAATGCAGGTCCTTGAACCCTTCCAATAGACATTATCCTGAATTTACCTGTTGTTTTTATAGCATTCATTAACGCCCTTGAAAGATTTATTCCATAAAACCAATCTAAATAGTGTCTTGTTTCACCGGCAATAGCTTGGCCCCAATCAATTGTTTTTGATTTTTCTTCATAAGCTTTTTCAAGTTCAGGTTTAGTTAAAGTAGAGAATTTCATTCTATTTGCATCTTTTTGTCCACAAATAAATCTTACTATATTAAATCCAATAACTTCTCCTTCTACATCATAATCTGTAGCAACTGTTAAACTTCCAGCACCTTTAGCAAGTTTAAGTAAAGTATCATAATATCTTTTTGTAAAATCTTTTTTCCTAACAAGATAATTTGGTTTCCAACTTATATCAAATAAAGGAACATTTGAACCAGGAGCATTTTGATCTAAAGTAAGTAGATGCCCTACTGCACAGGCAACAACTAGTTTTTTACCATTTCGCTCAACTTCATAATAAGAAACTTTACTAGAATTTTTTTCAGTAACAACACCAAGAGCAGAAGCTATTTTAAAAGCTGCTTGGGGTTTTTCAGTAATAACAAGCTCATAGCCATTATCTTTTAATTTTATTTTAGGAATTTTATATTCTGCTCTAACCATGCGTCCTTTTTTGGTTGTTTTTCTTTTCTTTCTTGGTTTTTTAATTTTTTCAATATCTTTTTTTCTTGGTTTTTTGTATTTCTTTTCAACAGAGACTTTTACAACTTCTTCAACATCTGGGGCTGTTTTAACAGCTTTTTCAATAGATTTCTTTAGAATATTCTCTTTAGGAGCTCTTTCTTTAACAGCTTTTTCAGTTGTTTCTCTTAAATCATCTTCATCAACAGGAAAATATTCTTCTGCTGTAACTTCTGAAACTGTTTTTTCTTGTTTCTTTGGCATATTTATTTAGAACAATGTGGGTTTTTATAGGTTTTTAAATTAAACCTCAAAAATCTTCCCTTTTCTACCAACATTTACTACTTTAGTTTTTCCTATTTTTTCTTCAATCCCTTCTGCTTCATGAATATGGCTGTGGATATGGAGTTCTGGTTGGAATTTCTTAATAGCTTTTGCAACAGATTTACTTCCTTTAAATCCAGAGAATTCTGATTTACTTCCCAGGGGATGCATATGGGTAATCATTATTTTTCTTTTCATATCAGCTATAGGTTTATGAGCTTTTTTTAAAGCCTTGAAAATCTCTGAGTCAGGAACACCATGAAAACCCATATCTGTTAGGCCTGCTCCAAAAATACCTACATTATCCAATTTTATTGAATATCCATGTATATTTTTTGTATTTGAATATTTTTCAGCTAAAAAATCAATTGTTGCCAATCCTTCATGATTTCCCGGCATCATCAAAACTTTCTTTTTTACTTTTGCAAAAGGGCCTATTAATCCATCTAAAGATTCTTCTGCAAATGTTAGATCCCCGGAGAGTATTACTAAATCTACATCTTCTTTTTCAGCTTTTTTTGCAAGTTTTTTAACTAATCCGGTGTCTCCATGAACATCTCCTGCAGCTAAAATTTTTGTTTTCTTTTTTAGTTTCTTTGGCATATCTTATTGTGGAATTTTTTCTTAATAAGTGTTATGAAATTGCAGAAATCATGAAAATTCACCCACTATCAGGAATGAAAATATATATCCCAAAGCATTTAAAAGGAAGACATTGTCTGAATATATATATTAAAATATATATTCAAAATGAAAGACAACTTTGATATCTTTTTCAGGAGAAAGCCGGCTTTAATGCTAGTTTCTTTGAAAAAGAACACACGTATAAGGTATGGAAGTATTTTAGCTAAAGAAGTTGATTGTACATATAGCCATGCAGTGAAGATTTTGCAGACATTAGAAGTTCTGAAATTAGTTGAGTTTGAAAAAAAGGGGCGAATAAAACTAATTGCTTTGACCAAAAAAGGTCGAGATGTCGCAGACGCTATAGAAAATATACAAAATCTTATTAGATGATTGTATACTCCCAAAGCCCCTTGAAAAGAATAGTAGGGTTCTAATTTAATTTATATTATGCGATATGGCCCTGGAGGGATTTGAACCCCCGACACCTAGATTAAGAGTCTAGTGCTCTACCAAACTGAGCTACAGAGCCAATATTAATATTATCTAGAAGAAGTTTAAAAGGTTTATCTATATTCTCTCCAAGTGTGTTCGCACTTGGTACACTTAAAGAATTTTGTTTCAGCTTCATCTCCTGCCCTTGTTTGAATTGTCCAGAAATATGCTTCATCATTTTTACATTTCTTACATTTTTCAGCTACAATTGGTAAAGCATTTGCATCTTTTTTTGTTACAACAGCAATTTCTTTTTTTTCTTCAAGTTTTTCAGAAGTTTTTAATTTTGTTTTTCCTTTAGCAGAATAATTACATCTAGGGCATCCGTCATTTTTTTTCTTAGCAATAAGGACAGCACCACATTTAGGACAAAATTCCATTGTATCTTCTAATCTATATCGTTTAAAAATGTTTCTTTTACTTAGAATTAATTTTCAATGCAAAAACCTCTTTCAGATGAAGGTTTTTTCCAATCGTAAAATACCAGTTTCCCCCAACCTAAATAGGGTGCTAGTTTGAAAACAGCTTTGCCCACAAGAAGATCTTCAGGAATATTTTTCTCAAAATTAAGTTGACCATTATTATTGTCTCCAATTGTTTCAAAGATAAATCCTTGTTCAGAAATTCTAATATCAATTACCCGATGAATAATTGGATTTTGTTGATTTGCATTAAATATTATCACATCCCCCACATTAATTTTCTCTGGTTTTTTTCCAATTATAAATAATATGTCTCCTTTATTAAAACCATTTTTCCAGATAAAGTTTTCAAAAGAAAATTTATCTATTTCAAATTTAGAATATTTTTCTTCATGATTTTCCCACCATTGGTCATAATTGGATAATAAATTTCCTTCATGATACATGCTACAAGATTCTACAATAGCGAGGGGTAAAACAGTTCCAGTAATTAAACTTAGTAATGGAAAGAAAATGAATTTTATGAAAATAAATAATACTACTATCGAAAATATCCATCCTTTTGGACTATCATCTTTCCATAATAGGAACCAAAATTTTTCCCACCCTTTTTTAATATTCATAAAAAAAATAATTGTTAAGAGTTTTTAAAATATATCTTTTATTATCATAATAGTTATAAGCATCTAAACACAATTTCTTATATGACTCCAGAAATCACATCCAAGCTTGGAGATTTGGATTTTAAAAAATTAGAAGTTCCTATTTGGGCTAATTTTAAACCAGAAGTAACTGAAAAAAATAATGTAAAATATCTTAAAAAACAGGATAATATATACATCAAAGCAGATGATGGTTATTCTTGTTCAGATTGTGGTAGTGAGATAAAATCTAAAAAAGTTGCTCACCCAATACATGATGGTCCTTTCCCATTATCAGGTTCTGGAAAATGTCATTACGAAGAAATTCCTTATTGTCCTAAATGTGAAGAAGAACCAAATTTTAGTGGAACAATTATAAACAAACATAATGAACCTTCTTTAGATTGATGAGACTAATTTTATCACCAAAACATTTAAATAGTATATCTTGGTGTGTATACACGTAAGGTATATACATTATTTGTATTAACCTTCTTTCAACCCATACAGCCGGTCGTAATGACCGGTTATAATAACGATGAAAAATAAAAAACCCTCAAGAATGATTATTAAGGTGTTAGCAAGTTTAGTAATTGCTGTAATAGCTTATTTAATTGCCGTTGTTACTGTGGCCTCAATCCCAGAACTATTTGCAACACTGGTATTTCTTTTAGTATTAATCTACCTTGAGATTTCAAACGAAAAATAAAAATGGATATCTTTGATAACACAATTCTTTGTAATAAGTGTGAAACAAAAATGAAGAAAGCTAAAATTGTTAAAAATAGTTTTATGTTTAGGGCTTTAGTGTGCCCCAAATGTCATGCCAAGATAATTCATCCAAATGATGAACAAGAATACAATAAGTTTAAAGACTTAAAAAACAAGGAATTTAAAGTTAAAATGAGATTGGTAGGAAATAGTTATGCTGTTTCAATTCCAAAAGAGATCGTTTCATTTATGGAAGAACAAGAAAAAGTTATGAATCAAATGGTAAAATTATGTTTTGAAGATATGGGGAGAGTTAGATTAGATTTTGGAAACCAACATTCACAAGAAATAAAAAAGAAAATACAAAATGGCTAAAAAAGAAATTCAATTAAAAGTTGTTGAAGCATTGCAAGATGATGCATATAAAGGAATAGCTAGAATAGATTCTGAAATTATGAGAAAATTAGAAGTTCAAAGAGGAGATGTAATTTATATTAATGGAGATAGGGAAACAGTTGCAATTGTTGATAGAGCTTATCCTGCAGATGTTGGTGAAGGGATTATTAGAATAGACGGAATTTTAAGAAAAAATGCTAGGTCTGGTATAGGGGATATGGTTACTATTAAAAAAGCTGATATTAAAGAAGCTAAAAAAATAATTATTGCACCTGCTCAAAAAGGTATAATGGTCCAAGGAGATCCTGAAAACCTTAGGAGAGGTTTACTTGGGAGAACTCTTGTGAAAGGGGATATTGTTGTTCTTGGAGGGGTTCAAAGAAGAAAAGATTTATTTTCTGAAATGGGACTTGGAGAAGGTCTCGGAGATATGTTTGGAGAAGAATTTGGAAACATGTTTGGGAATCTAGGTGGTGGTGTTGCTCAAATAAGATTTATAGTTGTAAATACAAATCCTGCTAAACCAGTAGTGGTTACAGAACATACTCAGGTTGTTTTAAACCCTAAGGCTGTTGAGATGAGTGAAGAAAAAATTCCTAATATTACTTATGAAGATATTGGGGGATTAACAGATGAGATTAAGAAGATTAGAGAAATGGTAGAAATACCTATGAAGCATCCGGAGATTTTCCAACGTTTAGGAATAGAACCCCCTAAAGGGGTTTTAATGCATGGTCCACCTGGAACAGGAAAAACATTACTTGCAAAAGCTGTTGCAAATGAATCTGAAGCTAATTTTGTTTTATTAAATGGTCCTGAAATTATGTCTAAGTTTTATGGAGAGTCTGAGAAAAAATTAAGAAATATTTTTGAAGATGCTGAAAAAAATGCACCTTCTATTATTTTTATTGATGAATTAGATGCAATTGCACCTAAAAGAGAAGATGTTCAAGGAGAAGTTGAGCGGAGAGTTGTTTCACAATTATTAACAATGATGGATGGTTTGAATAATCGTGGTAAAGTTGTAGTGCTTGCTGCGACTAATAGGGTTAATTCTATTGATCCTGCCTTAAGAAGGCCAGGTAGATTTGATAGAGAAATTGGAATAAATGTTCCTGATAAAGAAGGCCGTCTTGCAATATTAAAAATTCATACAAGAGGTATGCCTTTAACAAAAAGTGTTAAGCTAGAGGAACTTGCAGCATTGACACATGGTTTTGTAGGTGCTGATCTTGAAGCTTTAGCAAAAGAAGCTGCCATGAGTGTTTTAAGACCTTATTTGCCAAGGTTAAAATTAGATGGTGAAGAACCGATTCCTCAAGATATTTTAGAAAAATTAATAATTAAGCATAAAGATTTTTTAGAAGCTCTAAAAACTGTAAGGCCTTCTGCTATGAGGGAAGTTCTTGTTGAAACACCTAATGTTGGTTGGTCAGATGTTGGTGGTTTAGATAATGTTAAGATGGAATTAAAAGAAGCTGTTGAATGGCCCATGAAGCATCCTGAAAGTTTCAAGAGATTGGGGATTCGTCCATCTCGTGGAATTTTATTATATGGTCCACCTGGAACAGGTAAAACTTTACTTGCAAAAGCTGTTGCAAAAGAGTCTGAAGCTAATTTTATTCAAGTTAAAGGTCCAAGTCTATTAAGCATGTGGGTCGGTAAGTCTGAAGAAGGGGTAAGAAAAATATTTGAAAGAGCAAGGCAAGTCGCGCCTTGCATTATTTTCTTCGATGAAATAGATTCCCTAGCAGGTAAAAGAGGTGCAGAACATGGTCAAAAAGTTACAGAGAGGGTCTTAAATCAACTTCTTGCTGAAATGGATGGTCTTGAAGATTTAAAAGATATTTTAGTAGTGGCTGCTACAAATAGGCCAGATCTTTTAGATGCAGCTGTATTAAGGCCAGGGAGATTTGATAGAATATTATTAGTAAGTTCTCCTGAAGAAAAAGGAAGGTTAGAAATTTTAAAAGTTCATACATCTAAGATGCCTCTGGCAAAAGATATTAATCTTAATGAATTTGCAAAAAAAACAGAAGGTTACACTGGTGCAGATATCGAAGCTTTAGTAAGAGAAGCTGCTATGCTTGCTTTAAGAGAATCTATTGATTCTAAAGAAGTTAAGAAAAAGCACTTTTTAGAAGCTATAAAAAAGATTAAACCAAGCATAACAAAATCCACAATTGATACTTACAAAAAGATTGAAGATAACTATTTGAAATCTGCTAAAGCAGCTATTCCAAATGAAACAAGTTATTTTGGTTAGAAATCTTCTAAAGTTGTGATAATAACTTTGCCTTTATCATCTATAAGAACAGTATGTTCTGCTTGACTTACATTTTTCCCTGAAAATTCTATAAGTTGTTTAAAATGATGAATTATTCCTTGTTTTTCTAATTCATGAAGTCCAAATCTAGCTTTTGCTCCGAATTTTCTTACAATCCAACGTGAACAAAAAGGGAGGGTGTAATATTCTTGTTTAATAAATTTAAGAATTTCTCTAGCTGTTGAGCTTCTTGTATTTTTATCCTCTACTATTTGATATATGTTTGAATCAGCTCCATTGTAAATCTTTCCTTGGCCACTTGTTGCAAAAGGTTCTATAGCATAAAGTGAGTTTGAACTTAATTTATCCTTGCTTTTATTATTTATATTAGGTATTGTTAAACCTGCATGAATTTCAAATTGTTTAATTTCATGTCCAGATAAATTCACAACAGGGGTAAATCCATGAGATTCAATTGTTTCTTGAACAACTTTTCCTATTTCTCCTGTTGTTACTCCTGACTTTACAATTTTAATAGCATTATCCACAGCTTCTTGTGAAGCTTGGATTAGTTTTTTATTTTCTTCATTATCTTCGAGATCAAGTGAAAAAGCTGTATCAGCTATCCAACCATCAATACTTATCCCCACATCAACTTTAAGTAAACCGTGAGCAAGTGTTTTGTCATCAGCTGTTGGTGTGTAATGGGCAGCTACTTCATTTATACTCAAATTTACTGGAAAACCTGTTTTAGCACCTAATTCTTTTATTTTATTATCTATTTTATCTGCAATTTCAATTAATGGAACACCTTTTTTGATAATTGTTCTTGCATATTTTTTAACTTCTCCTGCAATTTTCCCTGCTTTGATTATTTTTTCTTTGTCCATTTTCACACAATTATATTCTTATTTTTAAGTCTTCTTGATTTAGGAACATAGTTTCCAATCTTTTTTTCAGAAGCTTTTCCGCAACCTAAAAAATCTTCTTTATATCTCATAATTAGGAAGTCGCGTTTCCCTGTTTCAATTAAAAGTTCTTCACCCGTCATCCATTGTTCTGCTTGCTGCTCGTTTAAGTCAAAAATATTTTTATTTATTTGATCTTTTAAAGCATGAATACCTTCAATACTTAATCTAATATAATTCCCAATAATTTTTGCAAAGTAAATTCCAACCCTTTCTGTTGGGATGTTATATTCAAGCTCTTTGATATCTTTTTTAGTAAAGCTTCCTTGGAAAAGAAATATTCTTTCAGCCCCACGTCTAAGTAAGATGCCTGGAATTTCTTTTATTCCAAATTGTTTATTAAGTTTATTTTCAATTTCAATTTTTTCTTTTTTACTTAATATTTTGAAAGGTATAAATTTTTGTTTCATTCTACCCTCCTTAATTTAGTTAGGAAAAATCCTTCTGTATTGTTATCTTGAGGATAAACTCTGCAAGAATATTTTATATCTTCTAAATATTCTTTATTTTCCCAATTAGATAATCCTTGCCTTGTTTTTACTGGAAGTTTTATTTTTTCAAGTTTTATTTTTTCACCATATTCTTTAAGTATTGCATCAACAACTTCTTCGTTTTCTTCAGGAGCATGGGTACAAGTACTATAGATAATTTCTCCGTCTAGTTTAAGAATTTGTATTGCAGCTGAAAGTAAGCTTTTTTGAATTTTATTTATTGTTTTTATTGTTTTAAGATTCCACATAGAATATGTTTTATAGCTACTCCTAAGAGTTCCTTCGCCAGAACAAGGAGCATCTACAAGTATTTTGTCGAATAAAAGGCCCTGATTTTTAAATCTCTTACAAAGTGCTGCACCTTCTTTTTTCACAATAATCGTATTGGTTACGCCACAACGTTCTAGATTGGCTGCTAAAATTTTTATTCTCCCCAAACTAACCTCGTTTGCAATGATTGTACCTGAATTATTCATTTCACTTGCGATTTGAGTTGTCTTACTTCCAGGAGATGCGCAGAGATCTAAAATAAGTTCATCTTTTTTTGGTTTAAGAGCTATAATTGGTAACATGCTTGAAAGTTCTTGAACATAATAATAACCTAAAAGATGTTCAAGTGCCCTACCTAATTCTCCTGGTTGAAGTTCACTTTCAATAATCATAACTTCTGGATATTCTTTAAATGGCTGGCCAATTTTCCAGCCTTTTTTTTCTAGCTTTTCTTTTAATTTATCAGGTTTTATTTTAATTTTATTACAACGAATTGATTTTACAGGGGGTTGCTTAAGAATTTCTAAATATTCTTTAAGATCTTTTTCATTTGAAAAAATTTCTTTCATTCTTTCAACAAACGCTTCTTTTGGTTCCGGGGTTCTTCTTATTTTTTTCATTTTATTAATGACAATTACAATGTTTAATTTTTTTACCTAAAAAGAAAAACGGAAAAATAATATCACTTACACAACAGGGAATTATTACAGAGATCAGGACAATTATAAAAGCAAGTAAGAAAAATATCCAACTAAATACAGAACTGAAAGTTAATAAGTAAAAGAGGCTGGCAAATACAGAGATGAATACATGAAGTAGATGGGGTAGTTTGGTTACTTTTGTTGTTATTCCTATTAAACTTCCTAAAATTACTGAACTTAGGATCAATATCGGTTTTTCTATAATTGGTAAATGAAATTCTGGTTTTAGTTGAAAAATAACAGCCCCTAAATAAGGGAATATAACATCACTAATACTTCCGATGATGATTGAGCCTAGCATTCCCACTAACAATGCTTGGAAAAAGTTTTGTTTATATCTATAAAAGATACCTGCAGTTACTATTGCAGATGCTAAAATATGTAAGGGATGCAGAATATTAAAAAGTTCTTCAGAAACATTGGAATTTGAAAGGTAAATTATTAAAATTACTAAAATAATTGCCAATATTGTTGCTATGGCTGTGAATGGTAAATGGTGTTTAAGTTCATGAATTAATTCTTTTATTTTGTTATTTTTCTTTTTCATTAAAAATCTCCTAGGCTAGTTTGTCTTTTGCCTTCAATAACTTCTTTAATGTTTATGTCAAAAACTTGAAAAATGTTTTCAACTGCAGGAAGAATTTGTCTTTCTAAATAATATTCAAGATTATAATCTCCTTTTTCATTAGGAAGTTTAACTTTATCTCTTACAAGTTTGGCTTTACCTTTTGTTTCAGCTATATAATAAGAAATAATATTTCCTTGGCTAGCTGGTATTTCTTGTTCTCTCATCTTTTTAGCTGCAATAACATGGGGAGAAATAGCCTTGTATTCTGAAATAGGTTTTTTAAGTTGAGTTTTAATCATAATGTCTTTTTTATCAAATTCTCTATTTTTTAATTTTTTAATTATTTTTTTAACATATTTTAAAGCTTTTTTTTCATTTCCAAATTTCAAAATCATTTGTATTACATTGTTTTGTAATTCTCTTGCCAAATTACACCAATCTCTTCTAACTGTTTCAAAACCCCGAATTTTTAAGGTATTATCTTTCTGAAGAAGTGCATACTTTTTTTTAGCACCTGTTGTTCCAGCTCTTGTGGTTACCCAAAGGCCTCTTTTGAAAAACCCTTCAAGTTCTAATTTCATTACACCTGGTAGTTCTGAATTTAGTTTGTTTAGGAATTGTTTGATTTGTGCTTCTGATTTATTATTTTGTAGAAATGCAATGCTGTCTGTATCTCCGTAAATCACTTCATGTCCAGCTTTTTCAACTTTTTCTATAATTTCCTTATTAAATTTTCTAACAAAGGCTAAGATCGAGGCAGAAGATTCTATTGAATAATACCTTGCTCCAAAAAACCCAATATATCCATGAACAGAAGCTGATAAGAGTTTGAAAGCATTGCTTCTAGCTAAAGTTATTCTATTTGGATTTTTTTTATATTCTAATTTATATTGTTTCCTTTTTTCAAGTATTTCTTGAAGAAGAAGTGGGATAAAACCTGGTTTCTTTTCAAAATAGAATTTTTCTTTTTCTCCAAATAATTTTAAATCAGGAGATTCAAATGAATTTTTCTCTTTTTTATTAAGTAAAGTTGGACCAGATATATTCATTGAAATAATAATACTTGTATGCATTGATGTAAAATCAAACATAGCAATTTTTTCATATAACCCGGGTTTAGGTTCATAAACAAATGCTCCTTCCACAGGTCTCCTGTGCCTTCTTTCTCCAATTTCATGATAAGTAGGCCTTTTCTGAGGAATTTCATTATACTTTTCTAAGTTATGGAGTAAGTAGGATTCTACTTGTTTTGATAAGCCATTTCTAGAAATATCAAATATAGGTTCTGAAATAACTTTTGAAAATTCTAAAAGATCTGGCCAAAATTTATTAAAAAGTCCTAGGGTAAGGACAGAATCATGTAGATTATATTCATAATATTTTTTCCACTCCACTGAAGAAGTTTCAAATTCATATGGTTTAAATTCTTTTTTAGTATCTCCTAAAAATTCTTTAGAAACTTCATTTAACGAAAGTGTTTCAGATTTCATATATTGTGAATAGGCTGTTCTAATAAATCTAAGGAGGTCTATATGAACTATTCCCTTTATTTTTCCTGTTAAGGTGGTACCTCTTGAAAATTTTGGTTGACTACCATCTAATCCTAAGGGAAGTTTAACATTAAATTTATCAGCTCTTGCTTTTATATAAGGCAAATCAAAACCATCTGAAAAATAACCAACAAGAAAATCAGGAGAGATATCTCTAACATATTCTACAAATTTTTCTAAAAGTTCTGATTCATCTTTAACATATTCAACATAATCTTGTTTTGTTTTAGATTTTTTCCAGGTTATAACTTTTTTAAATTCTTCAGAAACAAGAGAAATCATTAAAATTTCACCTTCACCTATTTTTATTCCATCTGTTTCAATGTCATATGCTAAGGTTTTTGGTTTAAAAGTTTTTTCAGATATTTTTTTAGCTTTTTCAAGTTTAATACATAGGTCAACATCTAAAGCCATGTCAATACCTCCAAATTCTTCAGAATTATTAAGCAATTCTCCTGAAACTTCATACCAACATAACGGATTAATATTTTTTTCAATAATATAATGTGTAGAATATCCTAAATCATAACCTCTCCTATGTGTTATTTCAGGTAAACCAAGTTGGTGGGCAATATCATGAAGATCTTTGTAGTTGGTTGCAAAGATTTTAAGGGCTTTTACTTCTTTTCCAAGAAATTTTTTATTGTGAAGTTCAACTTTTTCCACTTTAGTTTTTCTTCCTTTAACATCTAATTGGATTTTTTCAATTTTTTTAGTTAATTTAGCTATCTTTTTTTGATTAAGATTATCCCGTAGTATAGCCCAAAGATAAATATCACAGGAATCTATAATGCAAACACGTTTACCTTTATCATCTCTGCCGATTATCCGCGCATAATTTTTCCCTTGAAAGTCAAAGTAATCATAATCAATAGGAATAAAGTTAGTTTTCATCATATTAAGAGATATTTTTCTTATTTAAAATTAAGGTTTCCTATAATCGGAAAGCTTAAATACTCTTATTGAGTGGTGACATTATGGTTAGAGAAGATAGCTATGATAAGCATTTGCAAAAGTACAATTCATTAACAGATTCTAGATTAGCTGGTGCATTTAGAGCTTATAGGCCTGATAGTGATTCTGACACTTTTCAAGGAAGTGCGATTATGGACGCAATTACTGAAAGGTGTGGTAGTGTAGAGGGAATTCATAAATGGGTTTTTTCAAATAGTCAAAATAACTTGAAAAAAAAGGGAAATCTTTTTGAAGGGCTTTATAATGCTGCTAAAGAAGAATTATTAAAAACACGTAGAACAGAGATAATTGCTAATTGTAAATTAAATCATTATACCCCTGGAATGGGAACTCCTTATGAAATTTCCTATTTAATTAGCGATTCAAAGGTAGATGATAGTGGGCGTTTTGATAATTCTGGAAAAACAATAGACGATGTTGTGGAAATTGCAAAAAGAAATTTAGAAGATACGCTTGGTTTTAGAAATAGCCAGATAATGAATATCACCCCAAATCAGAAAATATTTGTTTTTGAGCTTTAGTTAATTATTTATATTTCTTTTACATATTATATTAGTTAAAAATCATGCAAAATGGGATTAAATATTAGAGAGATTGTATCTCGTAAGGAAATTGAATTTGATGAACTTAGAGGTAAAACTCTTTGTGTAGATGCTTTTAACATTCTTTATCAATTTTTGTCTTCAATTAGGCAAATGGATGGAACTCCTTTGATGGATAATCAGAAAAGAGTTACAAGCCATCTTTCAGGAATTCTTTATAGAAATGTAGCATTACTTAATGAGGGAATAAAATTAGTTTATGTTTTTGATGGGGAACCCCCTGCTTTGAAAGGTAAAATCCATAAAGTTAGGGAAGATGGGAGAGATCTTGCAGAAGAAAGATATGAAGAAGCTAAACAAAAAGAAGATTTTAGTGGAATGAAACGTTATAGTAGCCAGATGATTAGGATTACAGATGAAATGCTTGAGGAAAGTAAAGAACTTTTGATTGCAATGGGAATTGCAGTTGTTCAAGCACCTAGTGAAGGGGAATCCCAGGCAGCTTATCTTTCTAAAATTAAAGAAGAAGTTTATGCAAGTGCTAGCCAAGATTATGATACTTTACTTTTTGGAGCTCCAAAATTAATCCAAAATTTAACATTAGCTAGAAGAAGAAAAACTTTTTCAGGATGGAAAGAGATAAAACCAGAAATAATTGAATTAGATAAAGTTTTGAATTCTTTAGAAATAAACTTAGATCAACTAATTTGTTTAGGTATTTTAGTTGGAACAGATTATAATCCTAAAGGTATTCCAGGTATTGGTCAGAAAAGAGCATTACAAATAGTTCAGAAGCACAAGCAACCTGTTTTAATTTTTAAGGCTGTTGAAGAACAAATGATGAACCTTCCTGAAGAAGATCAATTTGATTGGCAAGAGATTTTTGAATTATTTCATAAACCAGCCGTTGTAGATGCTGATTTTGAATTTAGGAAAATTGATGAAGAAAAAATCAAGGATATTTTAGTAAATCGTCACGATTTTTCAGAGGAAAGAGTTAATAAACAAATTGATCGTTTAAGAGATATTGTTGAGAAATCTACTCAAAAAGGTTTAGATAAGTGGTTTTAGAATCCTCTTAAGTTTCTCTGTAGTCTTTCTATTTCTTGTATATATATTCCTCTTTCATAAGAATTTTTTGCACTTTTCTTTTTTCCTTTTAACCTTTTAATTTCATTTTTTATATTAATTTTTAATTTTCTTTCAGTTTTCCTATCTTTTCTTTTGCTTCTACCACCACCAAAAGAAGTCGTAGTAATGTTTCCATCCCTTGATGTTATTCTATCTCCACTATATCTTTTGATAATTATACCCAGGATAAAAAGAATAATTCCTACCCCTGTGAAGATTCCTTCTTTAAAAATAACATCTGTGAAAATAACAAGAGAAACCATTAATATACCAGAGATCATGAAAAATCCTGAAAATCTAAATTTTTTAATTAGGAATAATGCGATTAATATTGCAAAAATAGAAATAATCCAAATTATAGCATCTCCGGAAATTCCTATGTTGTAAAAAATATTTGTAATATCAAAATTAGATCTATTTATTCCGTATACGGCAAAAGCTGAAATTGCAAAGGAAATTACTGCAGAGATAATTGTGTTAGGTTCTCCTGCTGAATTTTTTAAGGTCCTTGAAAGCCCATAAAATATAAATGCAAAAAGAACAATAAACACTATTGCTAAAGTCATTGATTGGGGATCTATACTGTATAAATAATCTCTAATAGAGAAATAACTAAAAGGGCTATAATATGATGCTGCACTTACAAAATTCATTAATAGTAATGTTAAGAAAGACGTTATTATGGAAATCCCCTTTTTCATGAGTTCATTAGGCAACTAGTTTTTATAAAGTTTTGTAGTAAGGTTTAAATCTTGTTTTTTATTAGTTTTTTCATGAAAAAAATAAGGGCTTATGACATTTTTGGGAATATTGCTTTAGTAAAATTTCCCAAAGAGTTTAAAATTGTAGATAAGAAGAAATTTGCAACTAAGTTAATGAAAACAAATAGTTCTGTTAAAACTGTTTTAGAAAAGTCAGGTAAGTTTAAAGGAAGGCTTAGGAAGATGCAAACAAAGTATGTTTTAGGCGAAAAAAATAAAGAAGCTCTTTACCGTGAAAATAGTTGTGTGTTTAGGTTTAATGTTGATACAACTTATTTTTCTTCTAGATTAAGTAACGAGAGAAAAGAGATAGCTTTTAAGATTAAAAAGAAAGATAAAGTTTTTGTTATGTTTGCCGGGGTCTCACCTTTTTCAATTGTAATTGCTAAAAATTCTAAGTGTGAAAATATTTTTTCAAATGAACTTAATAGAGAAGCTAATAAATATGGCCAGTTAAATATAGATCTTAATAGGGTTGGAAGAAAAGTAAAATTACTTCCAGGAGACATAAAAAAGGTTGCACTTAAATTAAAACAAAAGTTTGATGTTATTGTTATGCCTCGTCCGCAACTTAAAGATAGTTTTCTTAAAGAAGCTTTTAAATTAAGTAAAAAAGGAACTAGAATTTTTTATTATGATTTTTGTAAAATAGAAGATAAACAACAAATTATTGATAAGATAAAAGCAGAAGCAAAAATTGCAAAAAAAAGAATTAAAGTTACAAAGATAAAACATGCAGGGGACATTGCACCTTACAAAGTTAGATTAAGAGTTGATTTCAGAGTTTTATAACCTCTTGTCTATTTTAACAGCTGTTGGAGCTTCACCACCATGCCAGGTAAAACGCGGCCTCATCCTCATAGGATAAATTCTTTCTGAATTATCGTCAAGAATTATTGCAGAACCTTTTAAATTTGGAAGATCATCCATGTATTTTTTTATACTATTTAAAAAATAACTTTGCATAATGTGGTTAAGTGCTTCCAAATCTGGTTGAGAAGTAACTCTATGGGCTATAACAATATCTGATTGGGTCATAACATCCCGATGTATTTGTCCTGGTTGTTGTGTTGCAAGAACAACAGAGATCCCTGGTTGCCTACCTTCTCTAAGTAATTGAACAAGTGCATCTGTTGCAATTGTTTTCGTTCCTAAAGGTAAGAATTCATGAGCTTCATCAATAAACATCCAAACTAATGGAGTTTCTCTTTTCTTAAGTCCTGAGAGATAATCAAGACCTTTTGAAACAGCATCTACTTCTTCTTTTTTTCTTGCATCCATTCTTTGATTAAATATTTTTCTTGAAACAAGACTTATTACCAATGCTCTAACATTAAAAGCACCAACTGAATTAAAAACACTTAAATCTAAAACAGAAGTTTTACCGGCAGTAATTAAATCAGTAACTTTTGTTGTTTTATTTTTATCTTTTGAAAAAATTCCCCAAGTATTTGCAGCTTCAAATAAGCCTGTTGCAGCATTTTTTATATCTTTATCTGTCTTATTATCTGCTTCTATAGCTTCTAAAATATCTTGGATATCAAAATTCCCTTTTTCTTTTAATTTACTAATGGTCCTTTCGATTAAAATTGAAATTGGGTGAATAATATCCAATCCAAAAGTGATTATCCAATCTTCTGGATTTAGTTCATCTACATCTAATGCAAATTTTTCATCAGCAGGAACACCTTTTTCTAGATAATTTTCATAATGGCCTGCAGGAACAAACACTTTTACAGGCAAGTTTTTTGGTTTTAAACCCCATTCTTGTAAAAGTTCTTTATCTTTTTCATTTTTAAATTTCATTGTCCAATAAATCCCCATTGTATCAAAAATTAAAGAAGCAATATTATCTCCAACTTCTTTTGGAAGATTTGATAATTCTTCTGCAAGAACACCTAAAGTATAAGATTTACCAGAACCCCTTTTTCCAGCAATAAGAACAACATGGCTTCTAGCAACATCCATTAGAATTTTGTTACTAAGAGAAGTATATTGTCCCATTTTTACATAACCCTTTCCAATTGTAATAAGTCCTTTTTCACCAAGAGCTTTTTTATCTGCATCCCCTCTTCCTATTTTTATTTCATAAGGCATGGTAAGAAATAGTTCAAGAGATTTTTAATTGTTTTGATTAACCCAAACTTTTAAAAACAAATTTCTATAGGACTAACTATGAAAAGATCATCAAGACGTTGGAAAAAGAAAAGGCAGATGCGTTGGAAATGGCAACGTAAAAGGCTTAGAAAGGAAAAGCACAAGAGAAAGGCGCGAAGAGCTAGAAGTAAGTAGTGATAATTCTTAAATTATAATTCTCAAGCAGCATAATGTTTATAAGTAAAACTGAAGATATTCTATAATGGTGAGCGGAATCTGGACAGAAAAATATAGGCCTTCTAAATTCGATGAAATTGTTGGTCAAGATAGCATTGTTAAAAGAGTTGAATCTCTTGTAAATTCTCTAAACATCCCCCATTTAATGTTTGCAGGGCCTGCAGGAATAGGAAAATCTACATTAGCTTTAATAGTTGTAAAAGAACTTTTTAAAGAAACTTGGAAAGATAATTATCTTGAATTAAATGCATCTGATGAAAGAGGGATTCAAGTTGTTCGTGAAAAAGTTAAAAATTTTGCAAGGACAAAAGCTCTTGGAAATGCTCCATTTAAAGTAATCTTTTTAGATGAAGCAGATGCCTTAACACCTGAAGCTCAACAAGCTTTAAGAAGAACTATGGAAAATTATTCTGCAACATGTAGGTTTATTTTATCTTGTAATTATTCTAGTAAAATAATAGATCCTATTCAGTCTAGGTGTGTTATTTTTAGGTTCAAGCTTTTAGAAAGAAAAGATATTGAAAAAAGAATGAATGTAATAGCAGAAGCTGAAAATGTAAAATTTGAAGGAGGAGCCATGGAAATGCTTTATGAAGGAAGTGAAGGAGATTGTAGAAAAGCAATTAACATTTTACAATCAACAGCAGCTATATCCCCCACAATAACTTCTGAGTTAATTTCAACTATTCTTTCAAATGCAAAGCCAAAAGATATTAGGACTGTTCTAGATTATGCTTTAGCAGGAGATTTTCAAAATTCTCGGGAAAAACTTCTAGATATTATGCTTAAACAAAGTATTTCTGGTCAAGATATTATTAAAGCTATTCAAAAAGAGATTTGGGAGTTGCCTGTAGAACCTGAAATTAAAGTTAAGTTAACAGAAAAAACAGGTGAATCTGAATTTAGAATTGTAGAGGGTTCTGACCCTTTTATTCAACTCCAGGCTTTGATAGCAAGCTTTGTTCTGGCTGGAATGGGGAAGGGATAAAATGAATTGGGTTGAAAAATATAGGCCTGAAAGTTTTTTAGAAGTTAAGGGCCAAGAATTAGCTATTGAAAAATTAAAAAAATTTCTAGAAGAATTTACATTAGGAAAATTAACAAGAACTGCTAAAAAAGCTGCGATTCTTCATGGCCCTCCTGGAACAGGTAAAACAACTTTAGCATATGTTGTTGCAAAAAATAGAAACGCAGAGATTTTTGAATTAAATGCCTCTGATTTAAGAAACAAAGCTAAATTAGAGGAGATTCTTAGACCTGCTATGGAACAGCAGTCTTTAATTAAAAAAGGAAAAATAATTTTAGTAGATGAAGTAGATGGAATTTCTGCTGTTGATCGTGGGGGTTTATCAGAACTTATGACTTTAATTTCATTGACCCCTTACCCTGTTATTATCACTGCAAATGATGTGTGGGGTAAGAAATTAGCGCCCTTAAGAAAACAAGCTGAAGTCATACAATTGAAAGAAATAAATTATAGTGTTACTAAAGAAGTTTTATTTGATATCTTAAGGAAAGAAGGTTTATTTATAGATAATAAAATTGTAACAGAAATTGCTGTTAAAGCTAAAGGAGATTTAAGAGCTGCTATTAATGATATTCAATCTATTTCAAAAACAGATAATTTAGATGAAATAGAATTTGATGAAAGAAATAAAGAAACAGATATTTTTAATGCGTTGAAAACAGTTTTCAAAGAAGAACCTAATAAAAAAACTTTAGGTGTTTATAATTCTGTTAATATGAATTTAGATGAAATAATGCTTTGGATAGAAGAAAATATTCCTTTAGAATACCAAGGAGAAGAACTTGCAAAAGCTTACGAAGCTTTGAGTAGAACAGATATTTTTAAGCGTAGAATTTATAGGCAACAATATTGGAGATTTTTAGTTTATGAAAATATTCTTTTAAGTTATGGAATTTCAGCTGCCAAGAAAACCCCAAAGACCGGTTTTACAAGTTATAAGAAACCAACAAGAATTTTAAAAATTTGGATAAATAATAAAAGGATTGCTAAAAGAAAATCTATTGCCGAGAAATATGCTCTTTATGCTCATGTTGGAAAGAAAAGAGCATTACATGAATTCCCTCTTTTAGTTGAGATATTTAAGAAACCAGAGGTTCAAAAAGAGCTTAAGTTAAATGAAGAAGAAATTGATTATTTGCAAAATAAAGCTTAAGAAATTTTAACAACTTGCTTGTGCAACTGCACTTGATGTACCATATCCAAATCCAGCACTTGGGTTGTCTGCTGATAATTCTGTATTACATTCCTCAGGTTTTTCATTAAATGCTGAGCATATTGTATCTAAGTAAGCTGCAGCACTTCTTGCGCTGTTTACAATTTGTCCATTAATAACTAATGTTGGGCTTCCTTGAACACCATAATCTTCACTTAATTTTGAATCTATTGCATAAAGATCTTCATATTTATTATCAATACAACTGTTAAGTTTTGTTTGATCAATTCCAGTTTCTGTTAAACATGTTTCTGTGTCCCCTTCTTCTAAAAAGCATTTTAAGTATGGTAAATATTTACTTTCTTGCTCTTCCCTTATACATATTTGAACAGGTGTTTCATTGTATTCTGGATCGTGTAGGAAGTAATGTACAAATTCAATTTCAGCATCAATTGTATTCCCCAAAGCTACTATTGCTGGAATAAATCCTTTCTCTGCTTGAGTACCATAAGGGCAATGAGTCATAACAAATAATTCTACTTTAGGTTTATCTGATTTAGTGATATCTTGTGGTTCTGGTTCTGTTTGATCAGTTTCAGATATTACTAAGGGTGTTAAAGCCTGGGCAATGTATTTTCCATCATTTGTGATATACATTGGAACAACATTTCCCTCAAATTCAAAATTAACTTGATACATCCCACTTACTTTTTCAACAGAATCAAGTGTTAAACCTTCAACCCCATTTCCTTGATAAAATTCTAAAAGATTTTGGCCTGCATTATTTTTTCCAACACCTAATGCAAAACCATTATTTAATAATGCAATTATAACTAAAATTGCTAAAACTATTGTTGTTAAAATCCAAGGATTTTTTTTAATTTTTTTAAGATTAATCTTAGGAATTTTTATTTGAATTTCATCAGCCATTAAAACAAGTAGGAAAATTCTTTTTTAAAGATTTTGGTTATCGATTTCTGGCAACATTAATTTTCGGGCAGTAATTATTAATAGGACATTTACTGCAGAAAGGAGAAATAGGTTGACAGATTGTTTGTCCAAAAAGAACAAAAATAGCATTAAATTCTTTCCAATACTTCTTAGGAAGTATTTTTTCAAGTTCTTTCTCTGTTTGCTCTGCTGTTTTTGTCTTTAACCAGCCTAAACGATTTGGAATTCTATGGCAGTGAGTATCTATGGGTAGAACATTTTGTCCAAATGCAAATGCAAGCACTATGTTTGCTGTTTTAGGACCTATTCCTTTTATTGCTAAAAGATCTTCTTTTTTATTTGGAACTTTTCCATCGTGTTCTTCAAGAATAATTTTTGAAGCATTTTTAATAGATTTTGCTTTTTTTCTGTAATGGCCTGAAGAAAAAATTATTTTTTCAAGTTTTGGGGTTGTTAGTTTTACCATTTTTTGAGGAGTATCTGCAATGGCGAAAAGTTTTTTAGAAACTTTCTCTGTATTTTCATCACGAGCACGGAGAGAAAGAAGACAGGAGATTAATATTTTGTAAGCATTTGGTTTCTTTCGCATGCGATTCAAAGTAGTTTTTTCATTGTAATCAAAATATTTTGCAAGATTTTTCATAATTGTTTCAATATGTTCGGTGTTCGTTTTCATTTTAATTTTTTAAGAAACTCATTAATTTGCTTATTGTTTTTTAATGCTACAAATTTAATTTTATTCGTATTTATAAGTTCTTTATGCTTGTAATATCCTCTTGTAAACTTTTTATTATAATAATTTTTTGTAGCCCTTAATAATTTTAAGTAGTCTTTAAAATTCTCTTGATATCTTTCCTTTCCTAATTTTTTACTTTTCTCACGTTTTAAAGTTCTTTTAGTTATTCTCCAGAATAAAACTTTTTTTGGAATTTTGAGTAAGATGACTAAATCTGCCTTTTTTATACCATATTCAATCCAAGTACTATAGACCCCTTCGATAATCCATTCCTTTTTTTTGCATAATTCTTTGAATTTTTTATCTCTACTTTTTTCATTTCTTTTTTTGTTAAAAGTCTTTGCGAAAAAAATATGATCTAAATCATGGGTGGGAATTTTAAGTTTGTTTGAAATTCGTTTTGCTAAAGTGGACTTCCCGCTTCCTACTGTTCCAAGAATGAATATTTTTTTTGTCACCATTTTGAAAATACGCCCCCGCCGAGATTCGAACTCGGGTCGCCACCGTTCTCCAAAGAAAAGGCTTGCATTGAGATGCTAGACCTTATTCTCTCTTCGAGATTAAATCACCTCTTCTTAAGATTTTGAGAGGGTGGAATCCTTGGCCTCTAGACTACAGGGGCTCCTACTAAAAATTAAGAAAAATTGTTTTATAAATCTTACAAATTTATTTTACAAGAAAAACAGCATCATTTGGTCTTACTTTCTCTGGAACCTTGATACCGATATGGTCTCCTTTCTTTGCTTTTTGTAATGGGTCTTTTTCTATTTGGATACCCTCTACCTTTGTTTCAAAGTCAGTTGTATGACCTTTTATATGGATTTTATCTCCTGCTTTTAAGCCAGCTGTAAGTTTTATAGCAGCCACACTTACATGACTAAAATAGCTAGAAACTCTTCCAATTTCTTTTTCTGCCATGTATTTTATAAGAATAAGCTATATTTAAATTTAGTGATTAATAATGTTTTTAAGTAGAAACTGCATCTATTTTGTATAGCCCCATAGTACAGCGGTCAAGTATACGAGCCTCTGAAGCTTGTGACCCAGGTTCGAATCCTGGTGGGGCTATGGTTTTTCTTTCCCGAAATCTTTTTATACTTCCCGGACTTAAATTAATCATGGCGATAGGAATCACTTTTTTTATTGTAGCTGCTTTAATAATAGCTATATGGCTATTAATTGAAGTTAAAAGGTTTAAACATAAAATCTTTGCAATTTTTTTAATCTGTTTAATTTTATTTACTTATCTTAGTTTTAGTTATACTCTTTCTGGCCAGGACATTAATCTTAAAACAATTCCTGGTTTAACAGAAGCTGGAAAACTTTATTTTGTTTGGTTAGGTTCTATGTTCAATAATCTAAAAGTTGTTACAGCCAATGTAATTGATATGAATTGGAAAGGAAATGTTACAAAAACCTAGGAGGGATTATGAGATTTTTAATAATTATTTTGATGTTTTTTATTTTGGGTGCTTTGTTTATTATTAGCAATAATGGGCTTGCGCTTTCTGAAAGACAAGATTTTGAAGAATTCAAATTTTTATATTCTTTATGGCTAGATAATATTTATAGCAATGTCTTGTCAATGACTGGGGAAGCTGTTAAGCTTTCTTGGATTCCTCCATCTTCAGAGTAATATTTAAATAGTGTTTATTGTTAATTATAATATAAAATGGCTGCAAAGAAGAAAAAAGTTGTTAAAAGAAAACCGGTGAAAAGGAAGGTTGTAAAGAAAAAAGTTGTAAGGAAAAAGGTGCGTTATACTAATCAAAAATTTGCACTAGTTATTAATAATTTTTTAATGTTTTTAGCATTATTTATAGGATCTCTTTTATTTCTTAAAATATTCCCAGGAGTTTTATTTTTGTTAATATCCTTTCTTTTAGGGTTTATTTTATTAGCTCTTTTAATTGTGCTTTTGATATTTCTTTTTTTAAGGTTGTTTAGGGAATAGGATAAGATTTTTATAATAATATTATTTATTAGTGTTAACTGTGCCTCAGTAGCTCAGTTGGTAGAGCGTTACATTGGTAATGTAGAGGTCCTGGGTTCGATCCCCAGCTGAGGCTTTCACAATCTTTATAAAACATAAATAGTAGGCTTTAATATGACAAAAGAATCAGAACAATACTTACCAAAATTTAAGAAAACATATGAGAAACTTGCAAAAAAACATAGTTTACCAAATTTTGATCAAATGAATCAAGACTTCCATATAGAGAAACTTGCGGAAATAGAAACAGATTATCTTCTTAGGGAGATAAGAAGGTTTACTGCAGAGAAGTTTTTTAATTATTTTAGGTTTGTAGAATCTCTTCTAAATCCTACAAATGCATCCATGTTTACATTTTCTATTGTTAAAACTCTTGGTCAAAAAGAAAAAGACAAATTAACAGAATTATACAAAAAATTTGCAGGATTAGAACTTGAATTTATTTCAATAGATATTGAATATTCTGAAGAAAAAGAAGCAAAATTTTTGAAACAATTTTGTAAGGATTGGCAAGAAATTAAAAAAGAAATGAATAGTATTTTAGAATTTATAAAGAAAAATTGGAAAAATAAAGCTAAAAATTTAGATAAAAACTATTTTGGATAATTAATTTGATAATCCTTATAAAGTAATTATCTTTTTATTTATTATGTTTAATAAAAGAGGAATGTCGCAAATTGTGACAACAGTTATAATTGTTGTTTTAGTTCTTGTGGCAATTGGAATTGTTTGGGGTGTTGTGGGAAATTTAATTTCTGAAAGTTCTGATGATGTTTCTATTAATAGTTTTACAATTGGATTAGGTTTGGAAAAAGTTCTTTTAGAAGAAGATTCTATAATTATTGATGTTAAAAGGAAAAGTGGTGAAGGAGAAATTGTTGGGATTGGATTTATACTTAATGATGGTATAAATTCGGAAATAATTGAAAAAACAACAGATTTGCAAGAATTGGAAGTAAATAGTTTTATATTGGAGCCTGAAGAATTATCTATATCTACTATTAAAGATATCTCAATATATCCAATTTATTCTTCAGGATCTAAAGAAAAGAAAGGGAATGTTGTTGATAATATTAATATGGAAAATTTAGAGGTTCCTGTTTGTGGCAATAATACTAAAGAAGCTGGTGAAGAATGTGATGATGGCAATGCAATTGAAACAGATAGGTGTTCAAACAATTGCACATTAACTTTATGTGGTGACGGTTTTATTCAATCACCAAATGGATTTAATTTAACTGAAGAATGTGATGATGGCAATTTAATTAATGAAGATGGTTGTGATAATGGATGTCAAGAAGAACCTATAATTATTTGTGAAAATTATTGTGATTTAGAATGTCCAAATGGGACTGTTCAAGGAAGTTGTGGTTGTGAATGTCAAGGAGAAATTATAATTATTTTTTGATAGTTTTTGTACCTTGGAATGTCCAAATGGGGCTGTTCAAGGAAGTTGTTATACCCTTTAAGAATAATTAATTTAGTTCCTTAAAAATTTCTTCTAAACTAATTTCAAGAAGTGCAACGGGCATTTTAATTTTCCAATTTTTAAGAATCTTAGGATGTATTTCACCTATGTAGCCTATTTTTTTATTTTCAAGAAGGATTTCAGCAGCCCTTCCAGATATAAAATGTGTTGGGTTTTGTTCAACTTGTTTAAGACTTATTTTTAGATTAATCATTTTTGAAAAATACTCTAAAACTTGTTTTATTTGAGTGAAATTTCCCGGTGCAATTGCAATGGACAAATTTTCTGTTTCTTTTATTTCTGATTTTAAATTGAAAACTTTCCCAATTTCAAAAATAGATTGGGGATATTCAGAATCCACATTTTCAGAAAGTATTTTCAAGATATAATGTGTAAGGTCCTTTCTTAGGAGAGTGTAATCTGTTTTAGATCCTTTGACTTCGATAAATTCTTTTTCTTGCTTTTCAGTTATATTCATTTTTTTAAACTGATCTGTTTTTGTTGTTAAATGGTAATTAGAGATTTCTAACATTCCTAGATTTGTAAGAATTTCAGAAATTCTTCTTTTTAGAACAGCTTTTTTATCTTCTTTACCTATTGTAGATATTTGTGGAATTTCCGGGACAAAATTATCATAACCATAGGCTATTGCAATATCTTCTATTAAATCAACTTCATGGAGAATGTCAGTTCTCCAGGCAGGAATTTCCACGATACCATCGTTATAATTATAACCCAATCTTTCTAAAAATTGTTTAATTTGTTTTTCATTTAAATTTAATCCTAAAAGTTTATTTGTATTTTCTAGGGAAATCTTCTTTTTTTGAGGTGTAAAGTTGGGGGTTGTGTGCATTTTTCCATAATCTAATTTCATTGAATAAATATTTCCACCCATATCTGCTAAGGCTGTAACAATTATGTTTAAGCATTTTTTTTGTAGTTCAAAATCAAAACCAGAGCATTCAATAAAAACATCTTTAGTACTATTTGTGATTTTTCCTGTTAATTGGGAATTAATTATTGGGGGCATACTCATAATATTTTTATTAGAATCTACAAAAACAGGAAATTTTGTTTTACCTGTTAAAAGATGTGCATAGTCTTTTCCAGCAGGATGTCTTTGAAGTATTTCTAAACCAGACATTTCACGAGAAGACTCTAATGGAATGAATTTAATTTTATCAGGTTCCATTGCTTTGTAAGTTATCGGAAGTTTTATTTTTTCTAAAGGATAAATTCCTATTGCAATTTTCTTTCTTTTTCTACCAATTGTAGAATGTAATTTTTCTTGGATTTCAATTAATTCCTTTATTTTCTCATCATTTAACTTAAGTCCTTTAACAATGGCGCAGACAGTATACGGTCTAATATTTTTCACAGATTTTTCAATAGCCACTTTGTAATTTTTTTCAGGGGGGTGGATTTTATAATTTTTTAGCCCGGTATTTTTTCCTAAAAATGCTAAGAAGGATCTTTTAAACCCTTGATAAGAAAGAAGGTCTGGTCTGTTTGGAAAGATTTCTATATGAATTTCATCATTTGCCACTTCTTCGACAGGTGTTCCAAACATTGCAATCTTTTCTTGCATTTTCTCATTAAGTTTTCCTATTTCTTTTTCAAATTGTTTTTTGTTGAATGTTGCTATTGCCATTTTTATTCTTTATTATCAACACCTCCTGCTAATTTATTTGCATGTCCCACTTTTTTCATAACTTCTGGGGGCATTCTTTTTTCATATTCGTCTAAAGTTTCTTTTAATGATTTTTCAATATCAATATTAGTTTGATTTGCTAATTTTAATAATAAGAACAAAGTGTCTCCTAGAAAATCTGAAACTTCTTCTTTTTCTTTATTTACCACTTCTTTTTGTTTTTCTTCATTTATCCATTTTATAAGATTCCAAACTTCTCCTGTTTCTTCTGTTATATTTAATAATAAATCTTTAAAGTTCCAATCATTTCCCCAGCCTCTGGCTTCATCAAAATTTCTTATTTTATCTTGTGCATCTTTTATTTCCATTTTATTTTATCCATATTTTCATTTTTCTTAATTGAGTTAAATTATTTTTGTAAAGTTCTCTTAAATCCTTTATATTATAATAATCTGTAATCATTCTATCAAAACCTTGGCCCCATGCAAGAACAGGTATAGCTTCTCCAAGTAAAGGTATTGTTATTTCAGGACGGAATATTCCTGCTCCACCAAGTTCTAGCCAAACTTTTCTTTCTGGGTGCCAGACAGTTATTTCCACACTTGGTTCTGTATAGGGGAAGTAGGCAGGTGTAAATCTTATTTTTTCAAATCCCATTTTAGTATAAAATTGTTTCAAATAACCTAGCAGGTGTTTGAAATTAGCATTTTTATCGACGACAATTCCTTCTGTTTGATAAAACTCAAATCCGTGACTCCAATCAATTGTTTCATTTCTAAAACATTTTCCTAATGAGAAAAACTTAGCAGGCAAATCTTCTTTTTTTAATTTAGCAAGTGTTTGAGCTGATAAGCAAGTTGTATGTGTTCTTAATACAAGTTTTTTAGCTTCTTCTTCATCCCAATTATATCTCCAGCCAATACTTCCTCCAACACCTTTTTCATGGGCATCTTTAACAGCCTTTACTAATTTTTTATCAGGAAGATTTGTTTTTTTGTCAATAAAGAAAGTATCATGCATTTCTCTTACAGGGTGGTCCTGGGCTGTGAATAACGCATCAAAATTCCAGAAAGAACTTGTGATAATATCCCCAGTCATTTCTTTAAAGCCCATGTCTGTCCAAATTTTTCTAGCATAATCAAGAGATTGATTTACAAAATGTCTTTTTCCACCCACAAGTGTTGGAACAGGAGAAGAAACATCATATCTTCGGAACTTTTTTCCTTTCCATGCAGAATCTTTCTTAAGCATGGTTGGTGTTATTTGTTCTATTAAATTACCTGTTTTAATATTAGAACCTATAATTTTTTTACCTAGTTCTGTAATTTCTATAGTAATTGTCTTTTTTTCCATTAATTGGATAATTCCTTTTCTTTTTTGTAATGTTTTTAATGCAAAAGTTTGTTCAGGAGATAAAGAATTAAAATTTATTGGAAGAGATTCTATAAATATTTCTTCAAGACTTTTCTTTGAAATTTCTTCTTTAGAAGCATTTAACACTAATTTTCCATTTCTTAATTCAACCATTGCCTTCTTTTTTAAAGCTCCAAGTGACGCTTTAAATTCATCATTAGAAAGTTTACTTTGTTTTTGAGCATCTCTAAAACTGAGAATTCTTTTTTCATTTAGGACATGCAAAAGTCTTCTTTCTGGCAAACCTTTTTTTCTGTAAAGAGCTCCATTAACACCTACATCGATTATTTCTTCTCTTTTAAGTATAAGTTTTATTACATTCTTATTTTGAAGATATTCTAAAGATCTTAATACAGAAATTTTATCTAGGTTAGACTTTTTGCAAATTTCATTGATATTTTTCTCTTCAAGATAAGGTAGAACCTTTCTTTCATTAGGGCTTAATGATTCAATTATTGTTTTAATATCCATTTTAATTTAAAGAAATCCACATTTAAAAATTCTTAGTCATGGATGTTGGCATCCCAAGGGTTAATCCAAGTGACCTAAGATCATAATTGTCTTTTGTTTTTTCCTTTTTTTGAGAAATAAAATACATTTTTATTTTCTTTTTATTGCAGAGTTTTATGTTTTGTTGAATACGGGCAAGTATTTCTGCTCTTTCTTTTCCAGATGTTGAGAGTATTTCATCTAAATTTATTCCAATGGCTATTTTCTTTTTTTGAGCTATTTTAGCAAGAACTTGGTTAAAACCAGAATCTCTTTGTTTTTGTTTGTCCTTTCTTGCTTTCTGGTTTATTAGGAGTATATTTATTTGTTCTTTTTCAAGAATCTTTCTATTGAGGTTATCATCATCGCTTGAAAAAATAATAATTTTGTCTTTATTTTTTCTAATTTCAGTTCGTGCTTTTTCAAAAGCCTTTTCTTGGATAATTATTGTGTTTTTCATATTTATCCACTAATTGTTGTTCCTTTAAACTTTTTGTTTTTTAGAAGTTTATCAAGTTGTCTAAGATTAGTTCCTATAATATAAGTGGTTATTTGATTCTTTTTTATCAATTTAGCAGCAGATTGGTCAAGTACAAAATGTTGACCTGGTTTGAATTTCATTTTATTAGCTATATCATTGAATTTTTTCCAAGAAATTCCTGAGATAAATTTAGCATTTTTATTTGTTTTAGGATTTGAAGTGTATAGGCCATCTACATTTGTCATGTTTATGAATTTTGTTTTAAAGAAATTTGCAAGTTTAGCAGAAGTTGCATCAGATGTCTCTGCTTTAGCATATCTTAGAGCACCACAAAATACAAAATCATAAATTCTAAGCATGTTTTTTACATCTACCATATCATTAGGAACTCCCTTATTAGCATCTTCTCCGAAAAAGTAAGTCATAAATCTTGCATTAAGCCTTGTTGTAGCTATTCCAAGTAATCCTTGGTGGAATTTTTTTTGCATAACTTTTTCTTTATCAAGTCCTTTGATATATTCTCGAGCAGTGCTTCCACCACCACATACAACTACAAATTTATATTTTTTAGAATGTTTTTTAAGAAGTTTCTTAAATTTTTGAAGATATTTTACATTGATATCTTTAGGAATAATCATACTTCCACCAAGACTTAGAACAATCACTTCTTTTTTCATATCAAAGAAAGGGATAATTGGTTTTTATAATTTACTTAAGAGTATTTAATACATTCCAGGACGTACCTTTAGAATCTTAAAACCTTTGATAAGTTCTGCCAAACCATTTTTATTGTTTTTTAGAATTTCTCTAGCTATTTTTTCTATAGAGTAATTTTCGATAATTTCGTTTATCCTGTGCTTCATGTTCCAAGGATGAAGGGCTGGGATTTTATTTTCTATTTGGTTAATGGTTCCATTATTCTTTAATTCTTTTATGTATTTTTCAGCGTTTTGATGGGCAAATATATTGAAATAATCATCTACTTCTTCGCTATATTTCAAAAATATTTTTTTAGGTAGGGGCAGGCTTATTAAAATTCCATTTACTTCTGATAAACGTTTTCCATTTTTTTGGTGTTTTACTGATATTGCTGGGAATGCCATTTCCGACATAAGGTGTGGAGTTGTTCTTTGAGGTTTTGTGTATGAATAATCTCTTGTTTCCCTTTTTCCTTGATATCTATACCCTACCCTAAAAACAGAATTTTTTAATTCAGATAATGTAGCTATTTTTTTCTTAGTCATAACAAAGGTTGTTAAAAGTTATTAATAAGGATTATTGTTTTTCAAAGAATATATTTACTTAATTGTAAATAATTTATCATCTTTAACATCAAAGACATCTAATCTAACTCCAGAGTCCAACCAGCCGTGAGCATAATTAAGTGCGCCAAAACAATTTACAAAGTCTTCTTGTTTTTCAAAATGCCTGGCATCTGAAACATAATTTTCAACCATTTCAATAATTTCCTTTGCTTGTTCTTCTTTGCCAGATATTATGTTTTTTTTAACTTCTTTTAAAGCGGTTTCTGTCAAATTAAAATATTTATTTATTTTTTCTTTAGTTATTTGATTATTCATAATTCATTTAATAATTCTTTATTTTTAAAGTTGTTCAAATGAAAAGAAATATTTAAATAGAACAACTTATATCCTATTTTATAAAAATGAGAGGAATATTTATTGGAGTGGGAATTGCATTAGTTTTGTTATTAGTTTTAGGAGTAGGTGTGGTTGCTCAAGACACTTTTTCTGATCAAACTCAAGAAGAAAATTTAATTGTTTCTGGAAGTCCTGAGAGTATTGCAGATGAGCAAGTAAAAGATTATGTTGAAGATTTTGTAGAAAAAAGAGGAATTGAATCTCAAGATGTTAGTGGTGTATATGAGGTTGATTTTGAAAATCTTCCCAAAGAAGTAAATATAGAAAATGTTGGAGATCATAATTTAGCGATATACGAAGTGAATTATAATGATGCAGGAGAAGAACAAAAAATCTTTGTTGTTTCTTATTCTGTTGAAAAACTTGCAGCACAAGGAGATATTATAATTTCTCAAGATAAAAGGCAATTTCTGAGCTTTGGATTTAGTGGAAAAATGAAAGATTCAAGTTTCTTAAAAACAGCAACAGGTGTTGATGGAAGTTTAGATCAAGGATATGTAATGATGCGGGCTGGGAGCATAACAGGAGTTTCAACAAATTTAAAAGTAGTTGGAGCTGGAATAGGTCAGTTAGATTTAGTTGTGTATAAAAATGGAAATGCAATTGGATTTGGAAATACTTTAATCACCGAAACTATCGGTGTTAAGAAAGATTATGATGTTCAATCAAAGGGAAGTGTAACATTTGAACCAGGAGATGTAATTTCTGTTTATTTGGGGGCAAAAGGACTTGGTGTTTGGGAAGATGTTATAACCATGGTTGAAATAACAACTACAAATTAAACTTAAACAGAAATATAAGGAGGTTATTAAATAATGGCAAAAAATAAAACAGCTTTGGTGATTTGGTTATTGTTATTAGTAATTTTAATACTTGTAATCTTGGTAGCTTATGTATTCTTTGTTCAACCTGCGATTGCAGATAGGCAATCTAGAGCTCAAGCTGAAGGGTATGAGTATGCAATAGTTTCTATAATGCAAGCAGCTTCACAGTGCGAACAAGCAGTTCCCTTAACATATCAAAATGTAACTGTTAATTTGATTAATGCTGAATGTCTTCAACAGCAAGCTGCAGCTTAATTTTTTTATTTTTATTTTTATTTTTATTTTTATTTCTTAAAGTAATATTTATAAACCTTAAATTATTATTCAAAACATGAGTAAAAGAGGTATGTCTCAGATTGTTACAACTGTGATACTTGTTGTTTTAGTTCTTGTTGCAATAGGCATTGTTTGGGGGGTTATAAGTAGCCTTATTGGAGATAGTGCTGATGATATTTCTTTAGGAAAATTCACAATTAATTTAGAGGCTGAAAATGCTCGAGTAAGTGGGGAGGATATTCTTGTGGATATTAAAAGACTTCCAGGTGGTGGGGATTTAACAAAGATTAAATTTATAATTAGTAATGGAACTAACACAGAGATTATTGAACAAGAAGTTACTTTAGAAGAATTAGAACAAGAGACTTATACTTTAGAAGGAATTACTATGCCTTTAGAAGGGGTTGTATCTATTTCTGTTGCACCTGTTTATAGTGCAGGTTCTGGAGAAGATACTCTTGCAGATATTTCAGATACTATTAATATAGGAGAAGGGGGCCTTTCTGAAGATGAAGGTGAAGGAGGTGATCCAGAAGATTGTGGTAATGATCAAATTGATGCAGGAGAGATTTGCGATGGAATCGCTTTAACACCTTATACAACAGATTGTAGCACTTACCTTGATTTTACAGGGGGAGATTTGAGTTGTCTTGGAACTTGTTTAGATTATAACACAGACCTTTGTACAGGTGCTGAGTGTATAGAACCAAGTAGTCAAGATTGTTCATTAACAGAGGGTGTTTGTGCAGGAATTCAACAAAATTGTACAGGGAGTGAATGGCCAGGATGTAGTGAAGCAAATTATACAACATATAATTCTTCTTATGAAGTAACTGAGATAAACTGTACAGATGGTTATGATAATGATTGTAATGGTTTGGCAGATAATGAAGAGGTAACTTGCGAATTTACTTGGGCAGGAACTGTAATAGATCCTTGGCCAAGTGAAACAAAGATATTATTTATTGTAAATGAAACTACTGAAGAATTTGTTGCGCCTGAATACATTTATACTGGGATGTATGTAGGTTTTACAGGTGGAAGTGAAATAAGATGTCTACAAATTCACGATTATGTAACCCCTGATCAATCAGAGCTTTTTGATCAAGCTATTGTTAGAATTGATGATGCTCCAAGTGGAGGTCTTCCGATAGATATTACTACTGGCAATACCTTTACAATATATCAGAAATCTGAGTGTGGTGCTTAATTAGCAAGATTTAAATATGTTTTTTTGTTCTAATTCTTATTAATTAATTTAGTTACTTACAAAAAAGAGATGGCTTACAAAAAATATATTTCAAAGAATGGAAAAATTTATGGTCCATATGTTTATCATAGTCGTAGGGTAAATGGGAAAGTTGTTTCAGAATACCGAGGAACAAACAAAAAATTAAATTATAAAAAATATGGTTTAGTAAGTTTAGGGATACTGGGATTAATAATTCTTGTTTTTTTAGCTGTTAATTTTATTAGTTTTGATAAACCTATGACTGGTTTTGCTTCTTTAGATTTAGAAGCAGATTATCAACCAGGAGTATCTCTTGAAGGAACTTTGAAGATTTCATTAGATGAAGAAGAGCTTATTCCTGTTTCTTCTAAAATTATTTTTAAAAATGCTGGTAAAGATTATGAATACCCTTTATCTGAATTTATTTTTGAGGATGTTGATTTGCAAGAAATAGAAATTTATCCAGAAGTTTTATTTACTTTAAATATTATTTCTTCTTCTGAAGAACAATTAGAAGAGCCTGTTGAGGAGACAGTAGAAGAGTCTGTAGAAGAAGTCATAGGAGAGAGTATAGAAGAAACACCCCAAGAAATAGAAGAAATAGAAGAATCTAAAGAACCTATTTTGAGTATCACTGGAAATGCTGTTCTTGGATTGGAAAAACAAGTTAGTGGAAATGTTGTTGCAGGGGAGGAATTTATTTATAATCTTGAAGAGGGAGAAGTAGCAGAAATTTTGTCTGGAAGTGTTAAAACAGATTCTAAAAGCTTATTGGATAGTGATATAAATTTAAAAATTGAAAATAACCAATTAATTGTTACAACAAATTATTTTGAAATAAATCAAGATAAAGAATATTTAGATAAAAATCTTATAATTGATTTATCTGAATTAAATTTAATTTTTGAACAAGGAGATTTGGAAGTTGCTATTGTCTATGAAGATCAAGAAATAGTTTCATTAACAACAATTTTGGAAGGGGGAGAAAGTGTTAAAGAAGAAGTTATTTCTGAAGTTAAGGAAAACTTAATTGAAGAAGAAATTGTTGAAGATATTATTGAAGAAGAGATTATAAAAGAAATAGAAACTTTTGAAATTTTAACAGATCAAGAAAGAGAAATTCTTCTTAATGAGTTTGGAGAAATTTCTGTAGAAGTTACAAAATCAGAAGCAATAAATAACCGGTTGATAATAAGAAATGAATTAGGAAGTTTTTGGATAGAATATTCTTATGCTTTAGATTTATCTCCTGAAGAACTTGAATTTCAAATAGAAGCAGATAGGATTAAATGGTTAAAAGATATTGCTAAGGCCTTTAGCCAGGAAGAAATAGAAACTGAAGAAATAGGAGAGTTTCTTGGTGAAGTTTCAATTTAATAATTTTTAATTTTTTGGAGAATACATACTTATTTTTGTTATTATAAATTTTGTTCCAACTATTTGAGAAACAATAGAAGATAATACTAGCTTTCCTACTACTACCTTAAAAATACCCTCTTGGATTGGGATTTTAGCAACTTCTGAAAATCTTTTTATTATGTCTTTAATTTCTTTTTCATTGAGGATAATATTTGTTTTTTTTGTTCCAATATTCCCTTTAACAATAATTTGTTGATCTTTTCCTTCGCATTCTATTGTTTGTATTAATGGATCTTGTATTAATGGATTTAATTTTTCTAAATCTATTTGTTGATTTGTAGGGGTTGGTGTCAAGTATCTTAAGGCGGGGGAGAGAGTTGGTTCAGGAATTCTTAGAATTGGTTTTTGTTGAATTTTCTTAAAGTGAATTTTTGTATTGTGTGTCTGAAGTGGTTTTGAAAGAAATTCAATAAATTCTTTATTATTTAGTTCTTTTTCTTTTGGTAATAATTTATCATGTGTTTCTTTTTTAGAAATTTTATGCAATGTATTAATTTTATTTAAACTATTTTTATTTTTAAGATAGTATTGGTTTATTATTTCTTTTGTAAATTGTAAGAGAAAAAACGCTCTAAAATTTTTTGAAGTCTTTTTGAGCATTATTAAAGTTTTTTAAATTTTATTGGTTGAGTATTTGGATTTTTTTGAGGCATTTCTCCAAGTTCTCTTGTTCTTGGTGTTTTAGGTAATTGGGGGGGTATTTGGGTATTCTGAGGCCTATTTATTGGGATTTGTGGGGTATGTGTTTGTGGTCTAGGCTCATGTAATAATGTTAAGCCTTTTGCTAAAACTTTATTTTGTTCAGACATATTATCTAATCTTTTAAGAATATTTTCATGTTCTTTTGTTCCCATAACATTGAAATTTTTTTCAGCCAATGCTTTTGCAGAGATTTGAAATAAATCTAGTAACTTAGATAATTGTCCTGATAAATCATCAAACTTTAAGGCAAGGTTAGTCATTACTTTTTGTAAAGCTATAAAATTATCTATCAATGTTTTTTCAACATTTACCTGGCTTGTGGTTCGTGTTATTATTTTTGTTTTAATGGGGAACTTCTTTTTCACAGCCTTTTTTTTAATAGTTTTTTTGGTTTTCTTAACCATGTTTTAACAATGTTTTATTTGTTTATAAAATTTCCTAAAAAATATTCAACACTTCATCATCTTTTTCTAATTCATCAGTTGGATCTTGGAGTTCATCCCCATCATCTTTTGGTTCAGTTAATTCTTCATTTTTATCCTCTGAAGGGGTTTCCTCAATCTTTTCTTTAGGATGTTCCTCTAAATATTCTTTTTTTTCATCCTCAATAGCTTCAATATCTTTTTCAATTTCCTTTTCTGTTTTTTCTTCAGGTTCTGGTTGTTCTTCAACTTGTTCTTCTTCAACTGAAGATTCTTTTTTTTCATCCTCAATAGCTTCAATATCTTTTTCAATTTCCTTTTCTGTTTTTTCTTCAGGTTCTGATTGTTCTTCAACTTGTTCTTCTTCAACTAAATATTCTTTTTTTTCATCCTCAATAGCTTCAATATCTTTTTCAATTTCCTTTTCTGTTTTTTCTTCAGGTTCTGATTGTTCTTCAACTTGTTCTTCTTCAACTGAAGATTCTTTTCCTTCTGATTCTTGCTGTTTTATTTTTTCAAGTTCTTCTAAAGTATCTCCTAATTCTTTTTTGGGATCTTTGGTACCCACTTCTTCAACTTTTTCTTCTTGTTGAAATTCTCTAGGTTCTTTATCTGTACCTTTTTCTAATTCAGAGATATATTGTGTAATCTCCTTTGCAAGATCTGCATTAACACTTATACTATCAATATTTTCTTCTACAAGAAATTTAACCATTTCTTTTTTACTACCTGCTTGACCACAGATACTTGTTTCCACATTATTTCTTTTACAAGTTCTTATTGCATAAGATAATTGGCGTAAAATAGCAGGATTCATTTCATCGTAAAGATGCTGAACTTTTTCATTACCCCTATCAACAGCTAAGATATATTGTGTAAGGTCGTTTGTTCCAAATGAAATAAAGTCAATACCTTCTTTACAAATATCTGCAATAATTTGAATAGCTGCAGGAGTTTCAATCATAACACCGATTTTTGCATCTGAAAAATCAATTTCATTTAAAAATTCTTTAACTTTTTTAATTTCTTCAACAGAAATAATTTGAGGTAATAAAACCCCAATTTCTATATGAGTATCTGAAACTCTTTTTAATGCTTTTAATTCAGCTTTAAGGATATCTGGATTTTTTAGTCCATATCTTATTCCATGCATCCCTAGCATCGGATTTGCTTCTATTTTTTTTGGAGCACCTTCAAGATTTGAAAATTCATCACTCCTAATGTCAGAGGTTCTAACCCAGATTTTATTAAAATATTTAGCAATTCCATTAATTCCTTTAAAAATTAATTCTTCATAATCTTGGATTTTATTTTGTTTTAAAAAATATTCAGGATGTTTCCCAGATTCAGCGATAATTCCTTCCATCCTTGTCAAACCTACTTGTTTTATACCTGTTTTAGCAGCTCTTTCAGCAAAACTTGGAAGATCTAAAATAACTTTTATCTTTGTTTTTGTTTGAACTTCAACAGCGAGAACTTCTTTTTTTACATTTTCTTGAGTTTTACCTTTGTAAATTTTTCCTGTAAAACCATCTACTGTAATTAGTTCACCATCTTTTAATTTAATTGTAGCTTCTTGTGTTCCAACAACTGCTGGAATTCCCATTTCTCTTGATACTATTGAGGCATGAGCTGTTAAGCCCCCTTCGTCTGTAACAATTGCAGCTGATTTTTGCATTGTTACAACCATGTCTGGATTTGTCATTTCAGTAACTAAAATATCTCCTTTGTTTACCTTATGCAAATCTTCCATAGTCTTAACAACTTTTATTTTACCAGAGGCAATACCTGGTGATGCAGCAATACCTGTTAAAATAACCTCTCCTTGTATTTCTTTATTATCTTCTTGGTGAGTTCTTTTCTCTAAAGTTGTTATGGGTCTTGTTTGAACAATAAAGATCTCTTCGCCCTCTATTGCAAATTCGATATCCTGGGGTTTTTTATAATGGTCTTCTAATTTTAGGGCAATATCTGCAAGTCTTTTAACTTCAGAATCTTTTAAAACTTCTGAATTAGCTCGTTGTTCTGTAAGTTTTACAGTTATATTATTTCCTCCAGAATCTCTTGTAAGTGCAATTTTTTTATTTGAAATTTTTTTATCTAATATTTCAAGATCTTTAGAAACAATATATCTATCTGGAGTTACTTTTCCAGAAACAATACCTTCTCCAAGGCCATATACTGATTCTATTATAACATTTTCATTTTTATAAGCAGGGTCTTTAGAAAAAATAACACCTGATTTATCTGAATCAACCATTTTTTGGACAACAACTGCCAAACTTGCTTCTTCATGTTTAAACCCTTTTTTATTTCTATAATATGTAGCTCTTGCAGTGAATAATGAAGCAAAGCATTTTTTGATATTCTTTAATAATTGTGTCCTGCCCCTTATATTCACAAATGAATCTTGTTGTCCTGCGAAACTTGCTTCTGCAAGATCTTCTGTTGTTGCACTGCTTCTAACTGCTACAAAAATATTTCCTGAAGCTGCTTTAAGAATGTCCATTGCCGTCTTATTTTGAAAATCAGATTTTTCAACATCTAGATTTTCATAAGATTCTATTATCTCTTCTTCCATTTCTTTAGGAAATTCAGAATTTGTTATTAAATCCCTTATCTCTTGAACAGCTGAATTTAATTGTTTAGTATCTTCATAATTAATTGTTCCAAGAATTTGTTTTATTTTATCATCAATTTCAGCATTTTCTATAAAATAATCATAAGCTTGGGCAGTTATAACAAAACCTGGGGGGACTGGGACTTTTAAATTATAAATTTCAGATAAATTTGCACCTTTTCCCCCTGCTACACTTCCAGAATCTTTATTTAATTCTGAAAACCATTTCACAAAATCGATTTTAGGAAGGGCGGATCCCACCTCTTTCTGTTCATCCATGCCCAATATAATTTTAAATACTTAATAAAGGTTTTCGTTGGTTAATTTTATAAACTTAGATATTCTCTAAAAAATATGTTAACAGCAATATTAATTATTTTAGTAATATTAGTAATAATTATTTTTGCAAGTTATTTTAATAAGTTTGCAGTTCTTTCAAATAGAATAGAAAATTCTCTTTCGCAAATAAATGTTCAACTTAAGAGAAGAACAGACCTTATTCCTAATTTATTAGAAACAGTAAAAAGTTATGCTAAGCATGAGAAACAAATTATGAAGAGTGTTACAGAAGCTAGAAAAGCATTAGTTTCTGCAAAAGGTCTACAAAAGAAAGTAAAAGCTAACAATGTTTTAGAAGGTGCATTAGGAAAGCTTTTCGCAATAGCTGAAAATTATCCTCAGTTAAAAGCTAATGAAAATTTCTTAGAACTTCAAAGAGAATTGTCTTCTACAGAAGATAAGGTTGCTTATTCCAGGCAATTTTATAATGACTCTATTTTAACTTATAATAATCTTTGTACAACTTTCCCTGGAAATTTATTTGCTTCAATTTATGGAAGAAAAAAGAAGGAATTTTTTAAGATAGAGGCAGTAGATAAAAAACTACCAAAAGTTAAGTTTTAAATAATTCCTAATTCTTATTTTTAAATGGCTAGGATAGATTTTAGAGACCAAATTTCAAGAAATAAAAGAAAATCTTTTTTACTTATCTTAATAATTTCTATTGTATTTGTATTATTTGGTTATGTAATTTCTTTTGCATTTGATCCAGGTTATTTTTTTGTGGTAATGATAATCTCAGTAATTTTTACATTGTGTTATGTTTTAATAGGATACTATAATTCAGATAAAATAGCCATAGCAAGTGTAAAAGCTAAAAAAGCATCTAGAACAGATTATCGAAGTTATTATTCTCTTGTAGAAGGATTAACAATTGCTTCTGGAATGCCCATGCCTAAATTATATATCATGGATTCCCCTCAAATAAATGCTTTTGCATCTGGCAGAAACCCTGAAAAAGCAGTAATCTGTGTTACAGAAGGTGCACTTAAAAAATTAGAAAAAAGAGAGCTTGAAGGTGTTTTAGCTCATGAATTAGGGCATATAGCAAGTTATGATATGAGATATATGACTTTAGTTGCTGTGATGGTGGGAATGATTTCTATTATCTCTCAGATTTTTTTAAGAAGTTTATGGTTTAGAAATTCTAGAAATGATAAAGCTCAATTACTTTTTATTATTTTAGGAATCTTGATGGCAATTTTAGCACCAATTGTTGTTAAACTAGTTCAATTATCTATTTCTAGAAAAAGAGAATTTAGTGCAGATGCATCTGCTGTAAAGTTTACAAGATATCCTTCTGGACTTATTAGTGCCTTAAAAAAAATAGAAAAAGATCCGCCTTCTCCTAAAAAGAAAGTAAGCAAAGCACTTGCACCTTTATTTTTTTCAAGTCCCTTTAAGGTTTTAGGGAAAACACACCCCCCAATTAAGAAAAGAATTGAAATTTTAGAAAAGATGTAATTAATTTTATAAACTCCTTTTTCATGATTAGTTTATGGGTTTTATAAGAGGGGGATTGTTAGTTGTTGCGAGTATAATTTTATTTATCCTATTTTTGATAGGTAATACTTTTTTAACACTTTCATTATCACTTCAATATGATAATGTTCAACCACAATTCATTTTAATTGCAGAAGATTTAGCAGAAGAGCAAATAGGGCTTCTTGAAGGGTTTGGGCAAGAATTTGAATTTATGGAAAGCTATTGCGAAAATAATACTGAATTTATATCTAATCAAGAGGGGTATCTTTTTGAGATTCCATGTTTAGAAGTTTCCAGGGGCCTAGATTCTGTTGTGGAATTTGGAATAATAAGTTTTGTAGAAAAAGCTTATTACCAAGAATATAATTGTGGTTTTTGGGATTGTTTTAAAGAAACAGGTGTTCCTTTCTTTTTAATATCTGAAAAGGCTAAGGATTATTGGGAGAATAATTTTTGGATAGTCTTTTGGGTATCTATCCTTTTGATTTTAGTTATGTTATTGTTAATTGAAAATAAATTTAATTTATTGACATTTGTTGGAGGATTATTAGCTCTTTCAGCATTATTATTTAATAAATTAGATGGTTTATTTATTAGGTTAACAAGTAGTGAATATCTGGAATTTATTAAAATCTTTTTTTCAGAAGCTTCTACTGTTTTCTGGTTATCTCTAATTATAGGAGTAGTAATTTTAATTCTAGGAATTGCAACAAGATTAGTAAAATATGGATTTACTGGGCATCAAAAAATAACTCAAAAAGAAGCTAAAGAAATGATTAAAAAAGAAGTTAAAAAAAATAAGGAAAAAGAAGTAGAAAAAACTAAAACAGTAAAGAAAAAGAAGTAATTATTTATCTTTATTTTCTTTTTCTTGCAATCTTTTTACAAATTCCGTTAAAAATACTTTATGTTCTGGATCTTTTCTAATAAAATCTTTTAATGTATAAATATTTATTTTAGCTCCTTGAACCTTTTCTGTTTTTATTTGAGAAGCTAATCTTCCTCTAATTGTTTCACTTAAGTAAACTTTTTCATTAGAAGCTGTTGAAATCTTTTTAGAAGTAATTAAAACATTTCCTCTTGGCATAAAAGTTAAGGCTTTACCCTCTCGTTTAGCAATTATTTCTCCATTGTTTAAGGAAATTCCATAAGAAAGTTTCTGTTTGAACAACTTATTATATTTTGTTAAAATTCTTTGCATTTCTTGTGCAATTTCTAAGGCAGGCATTTCATTGTGGAAGGTTTTAGTTATTCCTGGAGCAAATATGAAAAATATATTATCTTGGTTTATGTAAGTATGAGCTTTCCTCTCTTCTGCTGTATTTATTATTTTTTGAATAGTTTCTTCAACACTTCCTTGTTGAACCCTTTTATCTTTTGATAACATTATTTTAGTTCTTGAAGACCTTATTTTTTCTAAGTTCTTTATTTTAAGATTAAGAATTGTTACATTTTGTTTTTGTCCTTCCATAGAAAGTGAAAGGTTAGCAACATTTTCTGGTTTAATTTTATTTTTCTTTTTATTTTTCGATTCTAAAATAAGAGTATCAAAGTTTTCTTTATGACTCTTTATTTTATGGTGGATTTCTTTTTCATTGTTTTTTTGGGTTTTACTCTTTTTTTTATGATAAATTTTTCCGATAAAGCTTCTTTTATATCCTTTCTTGAAAATCATAATAACAATAATCCCTAAAACTAAGATTAAGAAAATCCAGATCATAGAATTATTCCAAATGTTCTTCAAAACCCCAGATTCTTTAATATCTATCGCCTTTCCAGTTAGCAAAAGATTTTGATCAATTAAACTTTCACCATTATTTATAACTTCTATTTGATATTCCCCATCAGGTGCTGATAATTTATATTCTTGAGATTTATCAACATCTAAGCAAGGATCAAGATTAAAAGTTTCTTCACCTATTTTAATTAAAATTGTTTCACCACAATAAGGTACATTACCAATGTTAGTAAGAAGAATAGTTTCATTGATTAAGTCTATTTTAATATCTTGTTTTTCAAAAACATTAAAAACAGATTCTCCTGATAGTTTATTTGAAATAGAAAATACTTTAAATTCTGCAGGTGGTTCGTTATAATTAATCGGATATTCTAAAAATTCATCTGTAGCTATTTCAATTTGCTCTAATATTTTATCTTTATGATCTTTTATAGTAATAGTCGCTATTGTAGGGATATTTTCACCTGTTTGGTCATGAAGGATTGCTTTTACTTTTAGCTTTGTACCTGGCTCTATTTCTGCTGTTTCAAATATTACTTCAAGGCTTGTTGGAATTTGCATAATTTTGATATTCATGTCTGTGAATCCGTTGTTTGTTTTTTCACCTAAAGGGTCTTTTTCATAAGCATTTAAATTAACAAGATATTGCCCTGCTTTTGTTTGTGCAGGCAAATTAAATTTTATAGAGAAAAAACCATTATTTATTGTTTCAGAATAAGTTTTACTATTTTCAGAGAGATTATATGCCATGGTTAAATCGATAAAGCCATTTACAGGTAGCCCATTTTCTTTTGTAGCTTTTCCTTCAATAATGATTTCTGAATCTGGAGAAAATTCAACTTCCTCAGTAGTTAAATTAAGAATTATTAAATTGGAAATTTTAAATTCTTCTGTTAATTTATATTCTTCTCCCATTTTTAGTTTTATTTGGCAAGCTCCAGATAATTTTCCAATAAAAGTATCTATTAATAATAAAGAATTTTCAATTCTTTTCTCTTCACCAGGTGCTATAGTAATACTTTGGTCGGGTAATTTTGTTGATTGTCCATCACAAATAATTTCTGTTTCCAAAAAACCATAAGTTCCAGAAATGGTTGTTATTGTTATTGTTGATTGAACATAATCTCCTAAAGCATATGGACCTAGTGGTTGTTGATTAATAATTATCTCTGCAGAAGCAATAGAACTAAGCAAAACTACAAATATTAAAGCAAGTATTATCCTCTTCATTTTATATTTACAATAGTTAATTATTATTTATAAATATTTAGCAAGATAAGTTGAGATTTCTTAAAGTTTAAAAATAGTGATTCCGTAGATTCTTCATGACAAAAAAAGAGAATTTTGATGTTACTCCTTGGGATGTTTCCGGGGAAGTTGATTATACTAAATTAATTAAGAAATTTGGGGTTCAAAAAATAGATAAAGAACTTTTAAATCGAATAAAAAAGCATACAAAAGAACTTCATCCAATGTTAAGAAGAGGAATCTTTTTTGCACATCGCGACTTGAAATGGATTTTAGATGAATATGAAAAAGGCAACAAATTTTTCTTATATACTGGTTGTGGGCCTTCCGGGCCAATACATTTGGGCCATCTTGGAACTTGGATGTTTACAAAATGGCTACAAGATAAATTTGGGGTTGAACTATGGTTCCAGTTTACAGATGATGAGAAATTTTTGTTTAAAGATAAATCTTATGATGAAATTCAGAAATGGACCAAAGAAAATATGTTAGATGTAATTGCTTTAGGTTTTAATCCTAAGTTAACACATTTTATTATTGATACAAAGCACGCAAATTTACTTTATCCTGAAGCTATAAAATTTGCTAAGAAAATTAATTTTTCAACAATTAAGGCTGCTTTTGGGTTTGATAATAGGAAAAATATAGGGGAAATATTTTATACAAGTATGCAAGCTGTTCCAGCCATTATTCCTAGTGTGTTGAAGAAAAAGAATATTCCTTGTTTAATACCCCTGGCAATTGACCAAGATTCTCATTTTAGGGTTGCTAGAGATGTTTACACCAAATTAGGTTACTATAAACCTGCAATTATCCATTCAGTATTTATGCCTTCATTATCCGGGCCTAAAGGAAAAATGAGTAGTAGTGAAGCTAATTTAGCTATTTTAACTACAGATTCTTCTAAAGAAGTTGAAAAAAAGATTAAAAGATATGCTTTTTCAGGGGGAAGAAAAACTCTCGAAGAACATAGAAAGAAGGGAGGAAACCCTGATGTTGATGTAAGTTTTCAATATCTCCGTTTCTTATTTGAAGAAGATGATAAAAAACTTGAAAAGATTTACAAAGATTATAAATCTGGCAAACTTTTGACTTCAGAGCTTAAAGAAATTCTTATTAAGAAGATAAATGCTTTTTTGAAAGAACATCAAAATAAAAGAGAAAAAGCTAAAAACCAGATTGATAAGTTTATGTATAAACCTAAGAAATAAAATGAAAATACTATTACTTCACTGTGATTATATTAAGTATAAGCCCTTAAAAAAAGCTTTGAAAAGTATCGGAGATTTATCTGAAAAAGAAAAAAAAGGTGGAAATGTTAAAGAAGCCCTTGTTGTGCTTACTGCGGTTGAAAAAACAGATAGCGACGTGAAAAAAGTAGTTAGTGAGCTTGTTAAAAATATAAAAGATGTTGCAGGACAAGTTAAAGCTAAAAATATTGTTCTTTATCCCTATGCTCATCTTTCAAGTAATCTTAGTTCTCCTGATTTAGCTATAGAAATTTTAAAGAAAGCTGAAGTTGAATTAAAGAAAATTAAAACTTTCAAAGTTGAGAAGTCTCCTTTTGGGTATTATAAAGAATTTGAAATGAAAGTTAAAGGGCATCCCCTTAGTGAACTTAGTAGGGAGATTGTTATTGAAGGAAAAGAAGATGAAAAAGTTGATTATAAAAGATTGTTAAGAGAAATTTCAAAATCAAGATTAGATACTTCTAAATTAAAAGAAAATGACCATAGAATTCTTGCAAAGAAAATGGATCTTTTTAGTTTCAATGAAACCGCTCCTGGGATGGTTTTTTGGCATAACAATGGATTAATTATCCGAAATGAACTTATCGATTTTTGGAGGGATGAACATAATAAAGAAGATTATCAAGAAATTTCAACACCTCAAGTTTTAGATAAAAAGCTTTGGCAAATTTCAGGGCATTGGGAAAAATATAAAGAAAGCATTTTTTTAACAGATTATGAAAAGAGGAAGTTTGCTTTAAAACCGATGAATTGTCCTGGAGGAGTTTTAGTTTTCAAAACAAATCCTAAAAGTTATAAAGATTTACCATTAAGGGTGGGGGAATTAGGAATCGTGCATAGGCAGGAATTGTCTGGGGTTCTTGGCGGGCTATTTAGAGTTACGCAATTTATACAAGATGATGCTCATGTTTATTGCAATGAAAAGCAATTAGAATCAGAAATAATTAATATTATGAAAATAGTAGATATTCTTTATGGAAAATTTAAACTTTTATATCGGATTGAACTTTCTACAAGGCCTAAGAAAAGAATTGGGTCAGATTTAATGTGGGATAAAGCTGAGAAAGCACTTGAATCTGTTTTAAAGAAAAAGAAAATAAAGTTTAAGGTAAATAAAGGAGATGGTGCTTTTTATGGTCCTAAAATCGATTTTCATATTAAAGATTCTCTTGGAAGGGAATGGCAATGTGGGACAATACAAGTAGATTTTTCAATGCCAGAAAGATTTAATTTAGAATATACTGATGAAAAAAACAAAAAGCAAAGGCCAGTAATGGTTCATAGAGCTCTTTACGGTAGTTTAGAAAGATTTATAGGAATTATTTTAGAACATACTAATGGGAATTTACCTTTATGGATTTCTCCTGTTCAAGTTAAGGTTCTTCCAATGGCGGATAAAAATTTAAAATATGCTCAACAAGTTGAAAAGAAATTAAAAGAAGCAGGTATAAGAGTTAAATTAGACGATAGGGTAGAATCCATGTCTAAGAAAGTTCGAGATGCTCAGCTTGAAAAGACAAATTATATGTTGGTTATTGGTGATAAAGAACAGAAAGCAAAGACAATTGCTGTTAGAAATAGGGAAGGAAAAGTTAAGTTTGGGGTTAAATTAGACATCTTTATCAAGAGTTTGAAAAAAGATATTAAAGAAAGAAAATGAATATCCAATTTTATATAGAAAAATTACATGATTCTAAAGAATTTAAAAAATTTATTAAAGAAAATCCAAAAGCATTTACATGTTCAGGTTTTTTTGTGATTGATAAAGAAGAAGATGAGAAAAAAAGAGATAATAAATTTCATTTTGATTATTATATTCCTAATAAGAAAAAGATGTTTAGTTTTAAATTAGAAAAAAAAGTTGAAATGGTTCCTGTTGAAAAATTTGATAATAAAAAACCAGAGAAAATTTCTATAAAATTAGATTTTGATTTAGAAAAGCTTGAAGAAATAATTTTAAAGAGAATGGAAAAAGAAGGAATCAAGAATAAGATTCAGAAGATTATTTTTAGTTTACAAAAATTAAAAGAAAAGGATTTTCTTGTTGGAACAACATTTATCACCGGGTTAGGAATGCTTAGAATTAATCTTGATTTAAAGACAATGAAAATTACTTTATTTGAAAAAAAGTCTTTCTTTGATTTAATGAATATAAAAAGAAATAAGAAACCTAAAAAAGAAAAGAAAAATTAAGGTTTTTTAATTACTAAGACCATATCGTCATCTTCTGCAAAACTAATAATTTTAAATCCTACTTCTTGTAAAAGTTCTTTTATTTCTTCTTCAGTGTAAATATAATAGTATCTCATATATTTTTTATTATCTCTTGTCCAAGGTACAAAACTATCTCCCAAATTTTTAATTCTTTGATGATTTTTAGACCAAACAGTTAAGATTGCTTGTGATTCTGGTTTCATTACTCTAAAAACTTCTTGCAAAGCTTTTTTTCTTTTTTCTTTTTTCTCAATACAGTGAAGTGTTGCAATAAAGATAACAGCATCAAAGAAATTATCTTCAAAAGGAAGTTCATAAGCTTGAGCTTTGGTTAGTTTAACATGGATTCCTTGTTCTTCTGCATTTTTCTTTGCTAAATCTAGCATATTTTGAGAAAAATCAACACCATAAATTATTCCATTAATTTTTTTAAAGTGCCTACCACTTCCACAACCTAGGTCTAAGACATTTCCTTGTTTATTTTTTAAGAAATTTTTAAGATCTTGATAAGGCTTAGTTCTAAATTGTGACCATAATCCTGCTATTTCATCCCAAACTTGTTCTTGTGATTCTGTCATGTTAATGTTAATCAGAAAGAATTTAAAAGCATTTGCTTGAGAAAGTTTATAAATAAAAAGCAATTAATTACTATTATAATGGTTGTAGGGGAAGAATTAGAAAGAACATTTTTAGTTAAGTTTCTTCCAGAGGACTTAGGAAAATTCAAATTTGTAGATTTAATAGATAATTATGTTCCTAAAGATTCAGATCATCCTATCTTGAGAATTAGGAAAAAAGGAGATCGGACTGTTATAACAAAGAAATATAAGAAAATTGAAGGGGATGCTTCAGTAATGGTAGAAGAAACTATTTTACTGAGTCCTGAAGAGTATAATTTTATTAATCAATTAGATGGTAAAAAATTTTTTAAGAAGAGATTTTTATATGAATATGAAAAAGATAAAATTTGTGAATTAGATGTTTATCAAGATAAATTAAAAGGTTTAGTAATAGCTGATTTTGAATTTTCAACTTTAGAAGAAAAAGAAAATTTCTCAATTCCAGATTTTTGTTTAGTAGAGGTGACAAATGAGGAATTTTTAGCAGGGGGAATGTTATGTGGGAAGTCCTATGAAAATTTAAATGAGATTTTGAATAGGTTTAATTACAAGAAAATTATGTAAAAATAAATAATTTATTTCAAAAACCCTTAAAAGCTCTTTTTCTCTGAATATTCTATGGAACCAAAAAAAGTAAAAAAACCTGTAAGATCTGTTTCAGGTGTAACTCCTCTTGCAGTTGTGCTAAAACCCAAGAAATGTGATCATGGAACTTGCATATATTGTCCTGGTGGTGAAGATACCCCTCAAAGTTATACAGATAAAAGTCCTGCTATTATGAGGGCTCTTGCACTTAAGTTTGATCCTTATGAACAAGTTATGAACCGGCTTAAAGTTTTGAATATCATGGGGCATCCCACGGAAAAAATAGAATTAATTGTTTTAGGGGGCACTTTTTTACAATATGATAAGAATTATCAATATGAATATATCAAAAGGTGTTTTGATGCTTTAAATGGTAAAGATGCAAAAGATCTTGCTCAAGCTAAAAAATGGAATGAAACAGCAGAACATAGGTGTGTTGCAATGTGTCTTGAAAATAGACCTGATAATTGTTCTGAGAAAGAAATTGAGCAAATGTTGGAATTTGGAGCTACAAGGGTTGAAATTGGTGTTCAGATGCCAGATGATGAACTTTATAAAAAAATAAATAGGGGTCATACTGTACAAGATGTTATAGATTCTACAGAAAGGCTAAAGAATGCAGGATTTAAGTTAGGATACCATGTTATGCCAGGATTACCTTATAGTAATATGAAAAAAGACTTAGTGTTATTTAAGTCACTCTTTTTAGAAGAAAAATTTAGGCCAGATCAACTTAAGATTTACCCTTGTCAGATTGTTGAAAAATCTCCTCTTGCTAAGACTTATAAAATAATTGGGTATAAACCTTATAATCGTGAGCAAACTAAGGAAATTGTCAAAGCTTTTATGAAGGAAATCCCTGAATATTGCAGACTTATGAGGGTTATGAGGGAACTTCCAAAGGAAAAACTTGTTGAAGGCCTTATTAGATTAGATGTAAGAAAAGATGTTGAAGAAGAACTTAGGGAAGTAGGATATGATATAGCTGAAATAAGAATGAGGGAGATTGGTTTTAATAAGAAAAATGTAGATTTGAATGTAGAATTGAAAGTTGTAGAATATAATGCAAGTAATGGGAAAGAATTCTTTTTAGAGTTAGTAAATAAAGATAATATTTTGTTTGGTTTACTTAGATTAAGAATTTCAAATGGTCAGGCAATGGTCCGGGAGCTTCATGTTTATGGTCAAGCTTTGAGATTAGGCCAAAAAGATAATTTAGTTGCCCAACATAGTGGTTTTGGGAAATTGTTAATGGAAAAGGCTGAAGAAATTACAAAAGAAAATAAAATTAATAAAATTTTTGTGATATCAGGGGTAGGTGTTAGAAATTATTATAAAGTTCTTGGATATAATTTAGAAGAACCCTATATGGTTAAGAAATTAAAATAGCGAGGAGAAAAAAAAGAAATACTTAAATAAGTAACTTTTACCTACATTTTCTTACTTTTACTTACTCTTTTTATTTTACTTACTTAGTTTTATTTTCCCTTCTTGCCATTCTTTTAAAATAAATCTTGCTGTTTGGTCCTCATTAATTTCTCCACCTTTTTTTAAAAAGTTTTTTTGTTTTCCAAGTTTTTCTAAAAGTGTTTCTGAGTTCCCTTGAGCATTAATTTTATAATGTTTTTCTAATAAATTTGGATATTCTTTAATAAATTGAGAAATAACTAATTCAGGATTTTTAACTTGGCTAAAAGATCTTCCCCCGACTTTGGTGTGTTTTGCAATTGCTAATGCATTTATTCCTGAATATTCTTTGTTAGGTATTACTCCTGGGCTGTCTAATAATTGGATTTCTGAGGTTAATTTTAATTTTTGCATACCTTTTGTAAATCCTGCTTCAGAACCTGTTTTAGCAGAGTTTTTACCTATTAAAACATTAATAAGAGAGCTTTTTCCAGTATTGGGGTATCCAATAACCCCCACAGTAACTTTATCATTTTTATCTTTATTAACTGGTTTTTCTATTTTTTTAGATTCTTGTTTAACTAAATCTCTTAATTTACTTATCCCTACCCTTTTTATGCAAGAAGTAAATACATATGGGGAGATTTCCATTAAAAGTTCTTCTTTCACAGCTTTTTTATCAATTAAATCAGATTTGTTCAAAACATTGATAATTTTTTTCTTTTTTTTCTTTATCATCTCTTCTAATTCAAGGTTTCTAGTACCTTCAATAAACCTAGAATCAAGGATTTGCAAAATTATATCTGAATTTAAGACGATCCTTTGTACAACTAAGGGATATTTTTGTTTTTGTTTCCTCATTTTTGCTGTACGTCTTGTTCTTCTAGAAGAAAAACTATATCTAACTCTCATAAATTGTTGAAGAAAAAAGAGTTTATAAATCTTAGAACAAAGCGCCCCCACCGGGATTCGAACCCGGGTCACGGCCGTGAAAGGGCCGCATTCTTGGCCTCTGAACTATGGGGGCTTTGAATAATGTTTTAACAAAAAAATCTTTTATAAAACTAACTAATGTCATTAATGTTTTATTAATTCTCTAAGCTAGAGCTATTTTTCAGGGATGATTATCCAAGCAATTAAGTATGCCAGAATTCCAGCTCCCCAAAGCAAACTTCCGAGAACCCATATTAATCTTATTATTGTTGGATCTGTGTTTAAGTGTTCTGCAATTCCCCCACAAACTCCTCCAATTATTCTTTCTTTTTTGCTTCTGTGTAATCTTTTTTTTGTTGTCATTTTGGTTTTTAAAGTTTTATGAGCCTGCACGGATTTGAACCGTGGACCCCTGCCTCTCTTAGACGAATCCAAAAGATAAATAATTCTTACGAATTACATTCATATAAGAGCAGTGCTCTGACCAGACTGAGCTACAGGCTCACATCAGTCTAACAATTTATCATATATCTTTATGTATTTAAAAGTTGCTTTTGCGCTTTTTTTGAAAAAATAAGCTTAAAAGATTTCTTATTTTTTAAGAGATTTTTTATTTTTTTGGGAATATTTTAAAGAATTTTCCCTTGATTTTTTATTTCTTCTTTACTTACTTTTCCTACATAGTAAGTAAACCTGTAGGTAAAAAGTTTTATCGACGGGAACTCCTTAGTAAATAAAAGTAAGATTTATATAGTAAAAAAGTGTAGTGTAAAGTATAAAAAATGGGGTTTTGTAGAAGTTTTTCAAAGAATGATTTTTAAAAAAGAGATTAAAAAAAAAGAATGTGTAAATAAGGGAGTAATTGGAATAATTTTTATCTTTTTTCTAAGTTTAATTTTTAGTTTATTTTTAATTTCTGCTGCAGAAATCACAGAAGATTTACATGTCAATATTCAAACAACTTATGCTAATGAGAGTATTGAAAGCGGGACATTTGATTTTATTTTTAACATATCTACAACAAGTGATTGTAGTAATGTAGTTTATTCTAATTTTTCAACATTAACAACAGATTCAAGAGGAATTATTTCGTATTATCTTCCTGATGTTACATTAGATTATGATGAACAATATTGGTTATGCCATTATAGGGATTCTGTTTTGAAGGGTTCTTCTAAAATAACTAGAACACCTTACGCATTTACAGCTAAGAATATAAGTGCACAAGGAATTACTAATGATTCTAATTTGGATTTAACAAATTATAATATTACTGCAGATACAGGATTTTTTAATTTGGCTTGGAGTTATTTGACAAGTGTTCCCAGTCTTCTTTATGGTATTTGGTCTGATAATAATGCAGCTAATCTGTTGATTTCAAATGGGACTCATATGGGTTATAATCAAACTGTTTTAAATGAAACAATAGATGCAAGAGATAATGATACTTATATTGTTAGTTCTGAGTGTTCAACAGGAGATTTTGTTTATAATATTACTGGGGATACTATGTATTGTGCTACACCTGCTGGAGGGGGAGATATCACCGGAGTAAATACAACTCTTGATAATTATCTTTATAATGGGAGTGATTCAGGAATAGTTTTTATAAGGTTTAATGAAACAAGATTAAACGAAACAATTGAAGCTTTAGATAGTGATACTTTGTATTATGCAGGCGGAATGTATCTTTATAAAAATGGAAGTAATTACTTTATTTTAAATGAAACAAAGTTAAATGAAACAATAGATGCAAGAGCTGTAACTTTAAGTGTAAATAATAGTGAATTTCTTGATGGTTTTGATTCTTCATTTTTTATGCCCTTAAACACTTCTGTATATGGTGATTTTGATTTTAATGGGGGGTGGACTTCAGGAGGTTTAAGCATAGTTGAAGGTGCAATTTATGCACAAACAGGATATTTTGTTAATATTTCTAGTTTAGCTGTAAATAATTTGGAAATTAATGGAAGTTTATACCCAGATGAAACAGCAACTTTTGATATTGGAAATGCAACCTTTCAATGGAAAGACCTGCATCTTTCAGGCGATGCCTTTGTTGGAGGAGATTTGAACATAACAGGGGCAATATATATTGATGGAAAAATTGTTGAAGATAATGTTACTATTACTGCTTACATTAATGCACAAGACGAGACATATAATGATTCTATGAAGGCTTATGTTGATGCTGTAAATGGTACTCAAACAACATGGGTTGATACTTTGTTTATTAGATTTACAGAAATAGTTGGATTAGTTGGAAATTGGTCTGAAGATCAAACAAATTATTACAATAAAACAGAAACAGATACAGAGATTACAGATGCAAATGAAACTATGCAAGTTTATGTTGATGCACAAGATGAAACTTATAATACAACAATGACCGGGTATGTTGATTACCAAGATGAAACTTATAACAATACATTGAAAGCTTATGCAGATGCTATGGATGTTGTGTTCAATGATTCTATAAAAGATTATTCAGATGCACAAGATATTGTTTACAATAATTCTATTGGTGCTTATGTTGATGCACAAAATATTGTTTATAATGATTCTATGAAAGTTTATGTGGACGTATTAAATGCAACAGGTTTGATTAAAGATTGGAATTCTACCGGATTTATTAAGAACTGGAATTCTACAGGCTATATTCAAGATTGGAGTGTTGAAATTGAAAGTGCAAATACTTCTATGCAAGTTTATGTTGATGCACAAGATGAATTGTTTAACGATTCAATACAAGATTATGTGAATTATACAAATCAAACAATGGGAGAATATGTTGATGCTGTAAATGGTACTCAAACAACATGGGTCGATACTTTGTTTGTTAAACTTGCAGATTTAATTGGTTTAGGATTTTACAATGAGACTGATTTTAATATTACAGATTATTACAATAAAACAGAAACAGATACAGAGATTACAGATGCAAATGAAACTATGCAAGTTTATGTAGATGCTCAAGATGAAACTTATAACAATACATTGAAAGCTTATGCAGATGCAATGGATCTTGTGTTCAATGATTCTATAAAAGATTATTCAGATGCACAAGATATTGTTTACAATAATTCTATTGGTGTTTATGTTGATGCTGTAAATGATACTCAATCAGCTTGGTCAATAGATACTTTTGTAAATAGATCAGGAGATACAATGACTGGTGTTTTTGATTTTGATGGTGGTTGGACTTCTGGTGGTTTAAGTATAATGGACGGGGCAATTTATGCGCAAACAGGTTATTTTGTTAATATTTCTAGTTTAGGCGTAAGCAATTTAGAAATTAATGGAAGCTTGTATCCTGATATGACAGATTCATTTGATCTTGGTAATGGAACTTTTAAATGGAGAAATTTGAGTCTTTCAGGTGATGCAATTGTAGAGGGAATTGTTTATGAGGGGGGATCTTCTTTAGCTAGTAAATATTATGGAATTACAAATTCATACGGGTTTTACAATGAAACTGATTTTAATATCACAGATTATTCTACAACTGAAACTATTGCAGGTTGGGGTTTTTACAATGAAACTGATTTTAATATTACAGATTATTACAATAAAACAGAAACAAATACAGAGATTACAGATGCAAATACTTCTATGCAAGTTTATGTTGATTTCCAGGATGTATTGTTTAATAATTCCATGGCAGATTATGTTGATACCTTAAATGCAACTGGTTTAATTCGAGATTGGAATGCAACAGGATTAATTATTGATTGGAATTCTACAGGATTTATTAAAGATTGGCAAAATGAAATTGAAAGTGCAAATACTTCTATGCAAGTTTATGTTGATGCTCAAGATGAATTGTTTAACGATTCAATACAAGATTATGTTAATTATACAAATCAAACAATGGCAGATTATGTTGATGTGGTAAATGATACTCAAGCAACATGGGTTGATGCTTTATTTGTTAAACTTGCAGATTTGGTGGGTTTAGGATTTTATAATGAAACTAACTTTAATATTACAGATTATTACAATAAAACAGAAACAAATACAGAGATTACAGATGCAAATGAAACTATGCAAGTTTATGTTGATGCGCAAGATGAAACTTATAACAATACATTGAAAGCTTATGCAGATGCTATGGATGTTGTGTTCAATGATTCTATAAAAGATTATTCAGATGCACAAAATATTGTTTACAATAATTCTATGGGGGTTTATGTTGATGCTAGAGATATTGTTTATAATGATTCTATGAAAGTTTATGTGGACGTATTAAATGCAACAGGTTTGATTAAAGATTGGAATTCTACAGGATTTATTAAGAACTGGAATTCTACAGGCTATATTCAAGATTGGAGTGTTGAAATTGAAAGTGCAAATACTTCTATGCAACTTTATGTTGATGCACAAGACGAGGCATACAATGATTCAATACAAGATTATGTGAATTATACAAATCAAACAATGGGAGAATATGTTGATGCTGTAAATGGTACTCAAACAACATGGGTCGATACTTTGTTTATTAGATTTACAGAAATAGTTGGGTTAGTTGGAAATTGGTCTGCTGATCAAGTAAATTATTATAATAAAACAGAAACAGATACAGAGATTACAGATGCAAATGAAACTATGCAAGTTTATGTAGATGCTCAAGATGAATTGTTTAATGATTCAATACAAGATTATGTTAATTACACAAACGAAACTATGCAAGTTTATGTTGATTTCCAGGATGTATTGTTTAATAATTCCATGGCAGATTATGTTGATACCTTAAATGCAACTGGTTTAATTCGAGATTGGAATGCAACAGGATTAATTATTGATTGGAATTCTACAGGATTTATTAAAGATTGGCAAAATGAAATTGAAAGTGCAAATACTTCTATGCAAGTTTATGTTGATGCACAAGATGAATTGTTTAACGATTCAATACAAGATTATGTGAATTATACAAACGAAACTATGCAAGTTTATGTAGATGCTCAAGATGAATTGTTTAATGATTCAATACAAGATTATGTTAATTACACAAACGAAACTATGCAAGTTTATGTTGATGCTGTAAATGGTACTCAAACAACATGGGTCGATACTTTGTTTATTAGATTTACAGAAATAGTTGGGTTAGTTGGAAATTGGTCTGCTGATCAAGTAAATTATTATAATAAAACAGAAA